>ENA-ORCQ01000013-ORCQ01000013.1-marine-metagenome-genome-assembly--contig:-NODE-13-length-445175-cov-6.478025_pt1 | contig 445175 bp, 328 predicted proteins | sample MGYA00237780_ERZ508510 | MGnify/ENA primary metagenome ERZ508510 (study PRJEB26181, sample SAMN06268981) | marine metagenome | isolation source: Tt an E2 anaerobic enrichment on eucalyptus from sediment...
TCAATCGTGCTATTTGGTAACTTTGAAAAAACACAAAGGTTATTTTTGACTTGATTCTTTGCTTCGTTTCTCATCTAAGGAGAAATGAAGGCCTGCCCGGCGAGGGTTTAAGCTTATTAATTGATTCGGCTTTCATATTTTAGCAAGCTAATTAAATGAGTTGCTCCACCTGAAATTCTAACTGATCCGGAATTACAGTTGTAACAGACCGGACAGTGCCAATTTTACAAACTTTTGTGTTGCATAAAAAAGCATCTTAAAAATGTATCAGAAACAGTTTATTACCATTTTTTCAAGTAGAATCACTCCTTGGGTTATAGGCATTTCTGAATACTTAAATCAGCTTAAAACTCAATCCAATTCAGCCTTTTATCTTCCAATAGAAACAATGAAGCTATTACATTTGTAGTGTACAAACCCATAGATGAAATAGGATAAGAGGATTAGTTAGATTCATTAAGTTGTTAATAGACTGGATTAAGAGAAAAAATCCCGGAGTGGACGCCGGGATTTTTTATTACTTCAGGTATTTAAATTCTGAAAAACAGGAGTGCTCATGGACGCGAGCACTCCTGTTGTATTTTTAAACTAAAGTTGAATTGTTTTACTGGTTGTTCCTGCTTTTTGCGAAACGTATTCCAGTTTTAATGTTCCCTTGCATTCAACAATAAATTCGTATTCGGCTGTGGCATGGCCTTGCAGGGCAAAGAACTGAATTTCGGGTTTGTGTTCTTTGTAACTCACCTGGTTGAGGCGATAGTTATTTATTTTACCACCGGCAATAACTTTTGCGCCGGTAACTTTCAGGTGATCGATAGTATAGAGCTTATCCTTAACAGCCTGGGCTGTCATGGTTGATAATCCGTTTTTGTTTTTTAAACGAACCCGAACCCTCTGCAGCTTATTTCCCAGTTCAATTGTATCAAAAACATCAATTTCAACCTCGGGTGTTTCGTTAGCCGCCAGTAAAACCACCGATGCATTGCGGTGTACCAGGTCGGGCAGCATAAAAGGATGGGGCAGGCGAGAGCTCATTTTTACCCAACCGCCAATTTCAATTTCACCATATACAGGATGATTGTAGCTTTTCCATTCTTTATACAATTCGCCCTGCACCACGTTGTCGTTAAACTTTAGCTGTTCGCGGCTACGTTCGCTTCTATCGTTTTCGGTGCTCTTCGCTGTACCGGGTTTATCGCTTTTTTCCTTGTAGGTTTCCTGCGAGCGCATAAATAATTCGCCCACAAAAGAGTAAGAGCCATGCACAAAAAACATTTGTCCGTCGGAGTCGCCATAGGTAGGGTACAGTTCATGCGAAGGCATATAAACATATCCCGGAGTAATTTTAAGGGCTTCTTTTCCCACTACATCGTAGGCCGCAATATCGGCTGCCGGTATTTGAGTTGACTTGTCGGCGGGTACACGCAGCCACATTCCGCCTGTATTATGAAATGAAAAGTTGATAATGATATTTGGGTGTTTTGCTGCAAATTCGTCAACAGCTTTAATTCCAAGCCCCGAAAGCGGGAAATTTCCGGCACCACGTTGCACATACGGTGGCATCCAGTGGTAGCCCCAGTTTCGGTTCGGATCGAGATAGCCTTCGGCGTCTTCGTTAAACCGTCCATCTCCGTCGTTATCAATTCCCTCCGAGCCAAGCAGCGTATATTCCCCTTTTTCTCCGGGTTTTACACGCACCATAATACGCGGATCTTCCGGATCGGCTTTATACTGGCCATTTTCATCTTTTATACGCATTTGGCAAATACTGCCATCGCCATCCAAATCGTCTGGAGCATCTTCATCAAATAATCCATCGCCATCGTCATCTTTTGGTACTCGCAGGCTTCTGCTCGAACTGGGCGTGTGCCCGTCTTTAAAAAAATGCGAGCGGCCATCAACATTAATCACCGGAATTATGTAATGAACATTACGATCAACGGCTTCGGTTATTTTTTTATTTTCTCCGTATTTTGTAAGCAGCATATTGGCATAATACAAACAAACTTCTCCGGCCTGAATTTCGTTGCCATGAATATTTCCATCGAGCCAAACGCCGGGTTTGTCATGCTCGTGACCGGTTTTTTTGTTGTTAATGGTAAGGGCATAAATTTTTAGTCCCTCCTCGCTTTCACCAATCGATTCAAGTTTGGTGAGTTCGGGATAGGCTTCGTGTAATACCTCTAGGGCTTTCACTACATCTTCATAGTCGTAGTAATGATCGAAACGCAGTGGCACTTCAATTTTTGGGTTATTCCCTGCAAACGAGCTTAAGGCAATTCCTAAAAGAAGAAGTAGCGTATATATTTTTTGTACCATGGTTATCCTCCAATTTTAATTTGTTTAACAACATCGGTAAAGGTTGCCGATTCTAATGTTACACTCAGTTTTTTTGATTTATTGCTTTTTATCAGCCAGGTGTATTTTTTTACCTGGTTTGCACCAATGGCACCCACCGGAGTGCGTTTCTTCCCTTCCAGAAAATCAATTTCGCCATCCAGAGTTAAAACCAGCGGTGCCGGTTGACTGTTGCGTTGTCCCATGGCAATGGGGTGAGCAAGTGCTCCGTTGTTTGCCACAAATAATTCAATCTTATAAATGCCTCCACCCATGGCCGTAATCTTTTCATTTTCAAATTTAAAAGTTGGCAGTTGTTGCGAAAGGCGCAAGAGCCATGGCAATTGGGTTTTTAATAATGAGTCGATTGCAACAGGCTTTGGAGTGGTTTCCAGGTAAGGAACATAACCACCAACCTCTACATTCTCAAAGTCTGGATGTTCAACTTTTGTCCATGGAACGAAACCTTTGCCATCAAGTTCTTTGTCAATGTAAGCCAATAAAGCCTTATCTTTTTTATTCAGCTCATCTTTTGCTTCTTGTTTTGCTTTTTTGGCCGTTTTTTCGTCAGTTTCGGTATCGTCATCAGCTGGCGCGGTTGGAATAGCAAACAAGCGCATGCTAAAAGAGGGAAGGCCCAAATGGTAGTAGGCCCACAATTCAAACGAACCATCTTTAGCCGCTTCGGGCTCCAGTGTTTCTGTTGAAAAATTGTTGGTTTTCAGGTAGTTTTTATAGTCTTCGGCATATTTTTTATAAAATACCAGGTCTTCGTCAAGCGGATTAACCACTGCACCTAAATTAAGGTATCCTGCAACCATCGAAGGAGTAACTTCGGTACCCGCCGGCACAATAGCCTCAAAAAGCGCAATGGCTTCTTTCATGGTATAGGTTTTTGTGGCATCGGCATTTAACCGGCGGGCATAGCGCGATGGTATTTTTATTTTATCAAGATTGGCATCGCCTTTACGCCCACCTTTGGGAGGCACCAGGCAAAAGTTTGAAGTTCCCAGTGTATACACCATAGAAATCTCGGGGCGATCGTAAATAAAACGCATGATTCCGTATACCTCAGGTGTTTGTCCGGCAAATAAGCCGGCGTTTTTATCCTCGTACGGAAAAAGGTGTGGGAATGCAATACCCACATTTATACCTCCGGGGCCATCCTCATTGTATTTGCCATCTTTGTCGTTGTCAAAGCCTTCCGTATAAACTTTGTAAATTCCCCGTTCTCCTTTTTTTGAATTGGCTTTCTCCAGCAAACGCACATCGTATTTCGATACCTGGTAATCGCCTTCAAGGCTTTTTACCCGCATTTGTGTAATCATGCCATCGCCGTTCAAGTCATCGGGGCCATCCTCTCCTGATAGCTCATCAGCATCGTTATTTACGTTAAAACTGTTAAGGCAACTGCCTGTTTTTAGTGCTGAAAAATAAGCTTCTGCAGCGTCAGGATTAGGCTGCGGCATAACGTACCATTTTAGCTTGTTGGTGTATTTGGTGGAATCGAGCAACATTTTTGCCAGGTAAAGCGCTCCTTCGCTTGCCAATGGCACATTTCCCTCGAAATTGGCACCCACAAAAATGGCTGGTACATCTGTAAGGTTAGCACCAATTTCTAAAATCGTAATTGGTTTTCCTCCGGGACTTTCTGCCACCCTATGTAATTTGGTAGTTGCAGAAGGAAAGTTGTTTAAAATTTGCTGAATTTCCCGGTTCGAATGGTATTTGTCAAATCCGGTGTCAGACTGTGCGTGAAGTATAGCGTTCGTTAAGCCGAATGCATAACACAGGCACAGAAAAAGCAGTCTTTTTACCATAGTAATGTGTTTCTTTAAAATGTTTCTTTGTTAATTTTTGAATTTCAGTTTAAGCGCCATTTTTATTTGATGCTTACTTAAAAAGAAATATGTTTTGCCTTTAGTGTGAAAATTACATTTTTTTATTAGAAAAGTGCTGTTTGATGACAAAAATTTATTTTTATGTTCAGTTTTGTCGACAGATTATTTTTTTTAACCATGTAATTGTAAGGGCTGTAGTGCCAAAAAATATAAATAAAGTATCATTAATGGTATTGCCATTGGCGTACAGGAAAATTACCTTTATACTTTAAATTATACTAAACTAATTAAATCAAACAAAATGATGCATGTAAAAGCTTTACGCAAAACATTCGTTTTAATCGTTTACTTAAGTTTTTTTACCCCATTTGTAAATGCCAAAACTGGTGTTGGCCACCTTCTTTGCGAATACCACAACAACCCGGTAGGCATTGATGTTGTTCAACCCCGCTTAAGTTGGCAGCTGTTTTCTGATGAGCAAAACATTACGCAAACAGCCTATGAAATCAGGGTCGCCTCCACATTAAAAGATCTTTCTTCAAGGAGTAAACAGCTTTGGAATTCGGGAAAAATCTCATCACCTCAATCGGTAAATGTGGTTTACGAAGGACCAGAGCTGGCTTCAAAACAGCGCGTGTACTGGCAGGTGCGTGTGTGGGACAATAATGATAAGTCCAGCGCCTGGAGCGAACCCGCCTATTGGGAAACCGGATTGCTGAATAAAACCGACTGGCAAGCAAAATGGATTACCCTGGAAGAGGAAATAAAAGCAAAACAGTCAACACCTGCACATTATTACCGCAAAACGTTTAAAACCTCTAAAAAAATAAAAACGGCAAGGGCCTGTGTAAGTGCTCTTGGTTTATACGAGTTATATGTAAATGGCCAAAAGGTAGGAAATCAGTTATTTACTCCCGGATGGACAAGCTATAAAAACAGGGTGCAATACCAGGTATATGATGTTAGTGAGTTGGTGGAGAACGAAAATGCACTTGGTGCTATTGTCGGCGACGGGTGGTACCGGGGATTTATAGCCTGGAGTGGTAACCGCAATCATTATGGCGAAAATATTGCACTCCTGGTTCAGCTGAACATTGAATACACCGATGGTTCTAAAGAAACAATTGTTAGCGATGAGAGCTGGAAAGCCAGCCACGGCCCCATTCGCGAATCGGATATTTACAATGGCGAACTTTACGATGCCAACTACGAAATGTCTGGCTGGAGTAAATCCGATTTTGATGATACTGCTTGGAAAGCTGCGAAATTGATCGATAACCCGGCTATTGACCTGGTAGCTTCAATGGGTAATCCGGTAACGGTAATCAACGAGCTTAAGCCGATAAAGCAATTAACCACCCCTAAAGGCGAAATGGTTTACGATATGGGGCAGAATATGGTAGGTTGGGTGCGCTTGAAAATGACAGGTAACAAAGGCGACACGGTACAACTAAAATTTGCCGAAGTGCTTGACAAGGACGGGAATTTCTACACCGATAACCTGCGTGCAGCAAAATGTACCGATACGTATGTTTTTGCAAAAAACGGAGAGCTTGTTTTCGAGCCTAAGTTTACCTTTCATGGATTTCGATATCTGCAGTTAATTGGATTAAAAGAGGCACCTGCCAATAAAAATATTACCGGAGTTGTAATTCATTCAAATATGAAACCTACGGGAACCTTTAGCTGCTCAAACGATTTAATCAACCAGCTTCAACATAATATTCAATGGGGGCAAAAAGGTAATTTCCTGGATGTGCCCACCGATTGTCCGCAGCGCGATGAGCGCCTGGGCTGGACCGGCGATGCACAAGCCTTTGCTCCAACAGCAGCTTTTAATTTTAATGTGGCTGCTTTTTACACTAAGTGGATGAAAGATGTCGCGCTCGATCAGTTGGAAAATGGCAGCGTACCACATGTTATTCCTGATGTTTTAAACGGCCAGGGGGCAGCAACTGGTTGGGCTGATGCAGTGGCCATTATTCCGTGGACGGTTTATAAAATCTACAACGATGAGCGTATTTTAGAGGAGAGCTATCCGGCCATAAAAAAGTGGGTAGCATACATGAGCGAACGGGCAGGTGACGATTTTTTGTGGATTGGAGATCAGCATTTTGGCGATTGGCTGGCTTTTGCTACTACTCGCTCGGATTATCCGGGGGCCACCACCGAAAAGGACCTGATTGCCACTGCCTATTTTTATTATACCACCCGGCTAACGGCAAAAATTGCCCGGATTATTGGTGAAAATAATGATGCGGCGCATTTCTTGAAACAAGCAGAAAACATTAAGCAAGCTTTTATAAACGAGTTTGTTACACCCAATGGTCGACTGGTATCGCACACCCAAACAGCTTATGTTTTGGCACTAACTTTTGATCTTATTCCCGATGACTTAAAAGCCAAAGCGGCTGCTTATTTAAGTGGCGATGTGGAAAAATTTAAACATCTTACTACAGGATTTCTGGGCACACCTTTGCTGTGTTTAACCCTGTCGGAGATTGGCCGCGACGACCTCGCATTTATGCTCTTAAACCGCACCCAATACCCCTCGTGGTTGTATCCGGTAACACAAGGTGCTACTACTATCTGGGAGCGTTGGGATGGACAAAAAACCGACGGTACTTTCCAGAGTGTAGGCATGAATAGTTTTAACCACTATGCCTATGGGGCAATTGGCGAGTGGTTGTATGGTTATGTTGCAGGGATAAAAGTAGACGAAAAGCATCCGGGCTACAAAAAATTTATGCTTGCACCACATCCGGGTGGGGGACTTACTTTTGCCAATGCTGAATTTGATTCGATGTATGGCCTGATAAAATCGGATTGGAAGATCAGTGACGGGCAGATGACTTATCAGGTTGAAATTCCTGCAAATACTTCTGCCGAGGTAGTTTTACCAAAAGCAAAAGTGTCGGAAATTTTGATGAATGAGGACCTCAAATCAGGCGCTAAACAAGCCGGCACAGATGTAACAGTTTCGGTAGGCTCGGGAACTTATACTTTTACTTATACGATGGGCGAGTAGTTGCTGAATATTTAATTTTCAGTTAATGGTTTTTTGTGGCTCGTTGCAGGAAATCAGCTATGATTTTCGGTGTAACTGAAAGAAAATTGCGGCAGGATTCTGATTAAGGAATTCTGCCGCAATTTTCTATACAAGGTAGTGACACCGGGGAATGATGATTGTTTGATAAGTGTTTAAACTTTTTCTATGCCTTTAGTTTTTTATACTTAAAACGTTTTGGTGTTTCGTTGCCCAAACGTTTTTTGCGGTTTTCTTCGTATTCCGAGAACGAACCTTCAAAGAAGTGAACATGCCCTTCGCCCTCGAAAGCCAAAATGTGTGTGGCAATGCGGTCGAGAAACCAGCGGTCGTGTGAGATAACCACGGCACATCCGGCAAAGTTTTCCAAACCTTCTTCCAAAGCACGCAAGGTATTTACATCAATGTCGTTGGTTGGCTCATCGAGCAGCAAGAGGTTGCCTTCCGATTTTAAGGCCAGGGCCAAATGCAAACGGTTACGCTCACCACCCGACAGTACGCCACATTTTTTTTCCTGATCGGCACCATTAAAATTAAAACGGCCTACATAAGCGCGGGCGTTTACCTGCTTATTGCCCAGCATAATTGTTTCAGTTCCGCCAGAAAGCACCTGGTAAACTGTTTTTTCCGGATCGATGGCGGCATGGCTTTGGTCGACGTAACTGGTAGCCACGGTTTCGCCAATAACAATGCTTCCGGCATCGGCTTCCAGCTGGTTCATTATTAATTTGAAAAGTGTGGTTTTACCGGCACCGTTAGGCCCAATAACTCCGATTATTCCGGCAGGAGGAAGTTTAAAACTCAGGTCTTCGAACAACAGTTTTTCGCCAAAGCCTTTTTTAACGCCATCCATTTCAACCACCTTATCACCCAGGCGTGGCCCGTTCGGGATAAAAATTTCAAGCTTTTCTTCTTTTTGTTTGGCGTCTTCGTTCAGCATTTTATCGTAGGCACTTAAACGGGCCTTGCTTTTGGCATGGCGGGCTTTTGGTGCCATGCGTACCCATTCCAGCTCGCGCTCCAGGGTTTTTCGGCGCTTGGCACTTCCTTTTTCTTCTTGCTCCAGACGTTTCGATTTTTGCTCCAGCCACGAGCTGTAGTTCCCTTTCCAAGGTATACCCTGTCCACGGTCAAGCTCCAGAATCCAACCTGCCACATTATCCAGGAAATAACGGTCGTGGGTAATGCAGATTACCGTGCCTTTGTACTGGTCGAGGTGGGCTTCCAGCCACAAAATACTTTCGGCATCCAGGTGGTTGGTAGGTTCGTCGAGCAACAGCACATCCGGCTCTTGTAAAAGCAGGCGGCATAAGGCCACACGGCGGCGTTCTCCACCCGAAAGTTCGCTGATGGGCTGGTCGTTTGGCGGGCAATTTAAGGCATCCATTGCACGCTCCAGTTTGCTGTCGAGGTTCCAGGCATCCAGTTGGTCCATGCGTTCCTGCAGCTTGGCCTGTTCGGCCATTAGCGCCTCCATTTTATCCGGATTCTCGTACACCTCGGGCAAGCCAAACTCTTCGTTAATCTGTTCGTAACGGGCCAGTACATCTACTGTTTCCTGCATGCCTTCTTTTACAATGTCGATAACCGTTTTGCTTTCGTCGAGCTGCGGCTCTTGTTCGAGCAACCCAACCGAATAACCTTCGGCAAAAACCAACTCGCCGTTAAAGGCCGTGTCTTGTCCGGCAATAATTCGAAGCAAGGTTGATTTACCCGAGCCGTTTAAGCCGATAATACCGATTTTGGCACCGAGGAAAAACGAAAGCGAAATGTCTTTAATTACTGTTTTACTGGGTGGGTAGGTTTTACTCACCTTGTACATCGAAAAAATTATCTTTTTATCGTCGCTCATTGTTTCTTTTTTTATTTGGGTGCAAAAATATAAAAAACAACGACGCTGCAACGTAAATTTGTTGCACGGAATAGGTGATTCCAAAAAGGAATTAGCAGTTCTAAATGGGGTAATAAAAAAATGTTTTATTGCTTACGCCGGAATACCCTCAGCCCCTCCAATTCCGGAAAAAATACCAAATAGCACCATTCCTATAATTAGAATTGGATACAGGCACAGAAAAACAATCATAATTATACCGAAAGTTTTGTAGTGGGCTTTTAGGTTGGTAAATGCCTTAGCCAATTGTTGCTGCTGTTTTAGGGCAACGGCGCTTTTAATGCTGTTTGAAAACCGGAACAGATAGAGAATTGGGAAAAAGTAAACAACTGCCATGATGAGGTAGAGTAGGCCTAAAAGTACAGGCGGAAAGGGGAAAATATCGGCTTCCTTATTCGGCAGAAAGGCCATAACAATGCTAACTGTTATTCCGGCAAAAACCATTAAGCCGGTGCCAATAAATCCAACAATCGACAGGAAATAACTCCACTTCCCTGCAGCGTGTAAATCGCGGTTGATGGTTTCAGTTAATTCCAATTGCTGTTTTGTTTCGTCGGTTACATATTCCTTGCTAACTTGTTCGTTGAAGGTTTCTTCTGTTTGCATTGATTTAAAATTTGATGCAATGAAGATAATAATTGTTTTATTAATAAAGACCTTGCCAACAAAAATAGCTGAAAAAACTACTTGATGTACGCATACGAAACAAAAGCAAAACGTTTGCCATCGGGCGACCACGAGGGTACATTAATGGTGCCTTGTCCGCCGGTAAAAGAACAAAGTGTTTTTATGGTTCCGGCTTGTAGGTTCAGCAATCGTAAGGCAACATTTTTCATGGGTGGGTGAGCGCTGCCCTGGTCTTCGAGGTAACTGATGAAAACCAGGTATTTCCCATCGGGCGAGGGGTGGGCAAACCAGTTGGAGTAGCTGTCGTTGGTAAGTTGTTTTTGTGCAGACCCGTCGGCATTCATTTGCCAGATCTCCATTTGGCCCGAAGCCATTGAATTGTAGTAAATAAGTTTCCCGTCGGGCGAATATTCAGGGCCATCATCAAGTCCCGGGTTTGTAGTTAATCGTTTTTCTTCGCCTCCGTCAACCGATATGGAATAAACATCGTATTCGCCATTACGTTCGGCACAATAAACGAGTGTTTTACCATCGGGCGACCAGCTGTGCCAGTACGAGGGTACTTTTGGAGTTACCGCCCGCGGGATGCCACCATCTATTGGCATAACATAAATCCGCGAGCCTTCTTTTGGGGCTTCTCCCTTAGTTGGTGCTGCCTTTGCATGGTGGCTAATAGCCAGCCATTTTCCATCGAACGAAATACCATGGTCGTTATTTATTTGGTTGGCAAAACCGGAGTTCAGCATGGTTTTTTGTTTTGTTTTTGAATCAACCCGGTAAAGCTTTCCGGCCTGGTTTATAAGCAGGTATTTATTGTCGGGGCTCCAGTTGGGTGCCTCAAAATGATCATCTTCGGTATAGAAAACGGTACGTTTGCTGGTTTCAATGTTAAAAATCTCCAGCGTTGATTTTATATTATTCATTTGTGCGGTGCTAAAAAACGGGACTAAAAACAGCCAAAACAGGAACAGTGATTTCTTCATGCTATTTAATTTATTGCTGGTTTAAAGGTACTAAAATGCATCTACATCATTATTTTTCAGTTTTCTTTCCCAGTTTTTTACGGGTCATTTTTACCAGCCACTTATAATAATTGGCCAGGTGAATAATGAAAAAGAAAATTAGTGCCAGCCCAAGTTTGTTATGCACCTCGCGTAGCAGGTCGGCAAGTTTTTCGTCTTTAACAATCACCCACGCCAGTAAGGCCGTTACAACACATGATAAAAAAATCAGCAGCAAGCCAATGTTTAAATCGTTGTTTTTACTTTTGTTTTTCTTTTTAAATGAAAACAGCGCTTTTAACCAGTATTTATGTAACCAGAGGTGCAGACCGATTAGTGGAATAACAACCAGGGCTACCAACTGGTGCAATTTTAGCCATTGGTGCCCCGAGAGCGAAAGAGTGCTTATGTTGTAATCCGTACCTCCGTGGTAGCGCAAAACGATAATTCCGGAGAAAAGAAGTAGCAAAAAGGGAAAGAAGGTTAGGATGTTAAAATAATAATTACGTGATGCTTTCGACATTTTTTTAGCGTTGTTTTTTGGCATAGCCCGCTTGTATTGTTGATTGATGCTTTAATTAATGAGTCCTTTTTTATAAACTTCCAGTGCCCGCTCGCGAGCCATTTTGTGTTCCACCATTGGTTGAGGGTAAGCGAAGCTATCCAGTTCGGGAACCCATTTTTTGATGTATTTCAACGCTTTATCAAATTTCTTCACTTGTTCAGTTGGATTAAAAACACGAAAATAGGGAGCAGCATCGCAGCCGGTTCCGGCAGCCCATTGCCAGTTGCCATTGTTTGAGGCCAGCTCGTAATCCAATAATTTTTTAGCAAACCAGGCCTCGCCCCAACGCCAGTCAATCAGTAAATGTTTACACAAAAAACCGGCAGTAATCATACGCACCCGGTTGTGCATGTAACCTGTTTGGCTTAATTGGCGCATGCCCGCATCAACAATGGGGTAGCCGGTTTCTCCCTTGCACCAGCGTTTAAATTCATCTTCATTGTTGCGCCATTGCACTCCGTTGTATTTGGTTTTAAAGTTTTCGTTTACCACCCGCGGATAATGATAAAGAATTTGCATAAAAAATTCGCGCCAGATAAGTTCGCTCAGAAAAACCGGCGATAAAGCATACACCTGTTTTACAATTTGCCGTATGCTTACTGTCCCGAATCGCAGGTGAACGCTTAGATTACTGGTGCCATTTTCTGCGGGCAAATCACGTTTTTGGGCATAATTAGCAACCACCGAAAGATCGTAAGGCTCAACTTTTACCTTCGCGACCTCGAAGCCAATCTTGTGCAATGCCGGAATATTTCCTCTTATTTTGGCAAAAGCATTTGACGTTAATGATTCTTTCACTTCCACATTGGCAGGATTAAATTTCTGAAGCCACTTGTTTTTATAGGGAGTATAAACGGTGTAGGGTGTACCATCGGGCTTTAACACCTCGTGTGGTTCAAAAATAACCTGGTCTTTGTGCGAATAGCAGGCAATTCCGCTTTTTTGCAGAAACTGTTGCACCTGTTTATCGCGATTGGTGGCGTAAGGTTCGTAGTCCCGATTAAAATGTACCTCGCCAATATTATATTCGTTTACCAGCTGTTGCCATACCTTAAGCGGATCGCCGGTTTTTACCAGCAGCCCAGAGTTCATTTTTACCAATTGCGAATTTAACAACTCCAGCTGTTGGTGAATGAAGCTTACACGTGCATCGTTTTTTTCCAGCTCATCCAGAATGTTGGTGTCAAAAATAAAAAGAACCAAAACTTTGTTGGGGCCTTTTAAGGCTTGTTGCAAAGCTGTATTGTCGTTTAACCGTAAATCTCTGCGTAACCAGGTAAGCGTAATCATTTGTTTTTTTTGCTGAATAAAGGTATTTATTCGTTAACAATTTTTCTAAGCATTCCTTTAAAAATAAGCTCATGAAAAGGCATCACCATGTACCAGTACAAACGCCCCCACAAGCCTTTTGGCCTAAAAGTAGCGGTTTGCACCAGTTGGTTATTCCGAAGTTTAAATTCGAGCCAGGCTTCACCGGGCAATTTCATTTCGGCATATAGCAACAAACGTCCTTCGTTTTTACTGGCATAAATTACCCGCCAGAAATCAATGGCATCACCTTCTTTGATTGAGTCGGAACTGGTTCGTCCTCTTCGCAAACCTACTCCTCCGGCCATTTTATCCATTAAACCACGTATTTGCCACAGCCAGTTGGCATAATACCAGCCTGTTGCTCCTCCAATTCGCCAGATTTTTTCAATAGCAAAATCAGGAGAAGCTACAGGCATTACCCGAACATCGGTATAACACCCGAACTTAGGAACATTAATAAAGTCGGAAAGTTGTCCGCTGAGCTGTCCGCTTATAAAGGAATCCTTCCAGCTTGAAACAATTTCGTTTTGTTCTATTTTTATAAATGCTTTTTTTAAACTTTCGCTGTAAGTGAGTAGTTGAATGCCAAAGTGTTGGGCAAGTGAGTTGGGTCGGGCAATTACCTCTACCCGCATACTTTCAACCAAGGATGTGGCCAGTTTATACGAGGTTGAAGTAACAAAATATAACCAATACGACGATAGGCGGGGTGTCATTACAGGTACCGTAACAATAAGCCGTTTTAACCCTCTTTCGTGTGCAAAAAGCAGAAGCATCTCTTTATAGGTGAGTATTTCTGTTCCGCCAATGTCGAAGCTTTTATTGAATACCGTAGTATCGTTTATGCATCCAATAAGAAACCGGATAACATCGGAAATGGCGATGGGTTGACAACGCGTTTTTAGCCAACGAGGAGCAACCATTACCGGAAGCTTTTCTACCAAATCACGAATGATTTCAAAAGAGGCACTGCCGGAGCCAATTATGATACCCGAACGTAGCGTGGTTAAGGCAAAATTTCCTTTGGCAAGCTCGTTTTCAACAGTAAGTCTCGATTTTAAGTGTTTCGATAAAGACTGGTCGTTTACAATGCCACTTAAATAAATGACCTGTTTTACCTTTGTTCGGTTCAAACGATTCCTAAAATTTACAGCCGACTTTTTTTCCTGTTCCTGGTAATCTGCCGAGTCCGACATGCTATGTACCAGGTAATAGGCAAGGTCAATGTTATCGGGTATATTTTCAAGGCTCGTTTCGTCAAGCAGGTCAGCCTCAAAAAGTTGTATTGCTTGTTTTACACCAGCACTAAAAGCACAGCGATGTTTATCGCGCACCACACATACTACCTCGTGGCCCTTGTTAACCAGTACAGGAAGTAAACGTTTGCCAATATAGCCGGTTGCCCCGGTTAAAAGTATGCGCATGTGGTAAAATTAAAGTTTTGGCATTAATGCCTATTATCAGAGTAACAGATTTGTGGTGCGCTTGTTCGTCATGTATTTTAATTATCAGCGCTTACAAGGCTTCCAGTTCTTCGCGGTAATCGTACTGCAAATCTTCGTGAAGCATGGAGATCACTTTTTGAATTCGTTTTACCTGGTTAAGGTACATGTTAAATACTACCCGGCTTTGTTTGTAGTTTAAGCGCGAAGCTTTCAGCTTTTTGCAGAAATAGAGCAGTAGTTCAATTTCGGTTTCTTTTTGACCCGAGTAGCGAATATACTTGTTAGTAGTTCGTAAAACTTTTCGTAGTGTTTTTTTTGCCAGGTAAAAGCTGCTTTTATTCAAACTCAGAAACTGTGAATCAATTTCTTCTTTCACCTGCCTTATATATTCGCTTTCGTTGTCGGCTTCAAACAACAGGTAACTTAATAACTCTTTGTTCTCTTTTTTATACTTTGCCAGACGGGCAACAATGTCTTGTAAAACCTCGGGGGGTAAATTCTTTAATTCCTTTTTTATGTGGCTGAGTGAAGCAGTATCCATGGTCTGCAAATTAAATTAAAACTTTCTATCTGAGCCAATTGAATACAGAAAACTTTTTGCTGATTCTTCGAAAAACACAGCACGCTTTATCTGTCAAATGCAATTTCTCAGGGGTAACTGCAAAGATGCGTGGGTAAAATTCCCTGAAGCAAGTTTGCAGAATAAAACCGGTTGTTGGTTGGTTGTTATTTACTGAATGCTGAATTAAAATACATGACGTCAGTGTGTTATCTATATTTGAATTAGTAAAACAATTAAAACTGGAATACAATGAAAACAAAACTAGTTCTTTTTAGCATTTGCATTGCAATTTTAAGCATGGGAGCCACCGCAAAAATAAAAGACGGAAAGGCAATGACCGGAAACTCGCTTACCGAATTTGGTAAATACACTATTGTAAATTCTGAGGCACCAATGGTATACGACAATAAGGTGTTGGAAACTTACGAATTAACTTACGAAAATGTGGGCACACCCGTAAGGATCGGTATTTTGTGCGAAGATGAGAAAAAGTGTAAAACATTTATTGTTCGCACCGAAGAGTTTGAAATAGAGTACGCTTGCCGTAATAATATTTTTGGGGTGAAGAAAATTGAACCTCGTTTTCAGCAACTTCCTAAAGAAGAAATGGAACTGAAGTTAGACAAGGTAAGTTATTATTCGCAGCGAGTGATTTGCCAGAACAAAAAATCGCAAGACGATTTACTCGGATTGATAGCTTGTTATTTTCCTGATCTGGTAAAAGACGAATATCAGGCAAGCTTTTAAAAACGACATTAATTACAGCGCAATTTTTTTCATAGAAGTATGAAAAGTAAATCCCCGCCAGAGGGCGGGGGTTTTTTTAAACGAATTTGGAAGGGTAATTATATAAAGTGGTGTTTACCACAAACGAAAACCCTGCGTTGCTAACGCAGGGTTTTTCAATGAACGTAACCTAAATGGCAACGTACGGTATAAAATCATCTGCAAAAGATTGCTTTTAATCGAAGTATTAAAGTGTATTCTTATCCGGCTTATTTAAATGTTGTTAACTTTATCAAATGAGCTTTTAAAATGAATAGATTGTTGTATAATAACAGTTTGGCTTTCAGGATTACAAGACATGTTTTGTTTTTCCTGATGACGGTACTGTTTTTTACAGCCATTTTATTTGCGCAGCATCAGGATAAAAGCCTTAGCACAGTTTTCCTCACAACTTTAGGTAATTCGTTTTTCTTTTTTGGCTATGCCTATATCACTATTTTCTTACTTATTCCGGAGTTTTTGCTAAAGACTAAACCGCTTTGGTTTATACTTGTTTTTCTGTTGGTTGGAATTGGTTTGTCGGCATTAAAACTGGTGTTTTCCGATTACATTTTTTACGCATCTATTGCTCCCGAAACCATCGAGCGATCGGGTGTGGTAAACCTGCGTTTTATTGTGGTAAACACAAAAGATATGACCTTTATTGTTGCCCTGTTTTGCATCGCCAAGTATGCAAAAGATTTTGTGTTGGCAGAAAAACTCAGAAAGAAACTGGAGCAGCAACATCGAAAAGCCCAAACTACCTTGCTACAATCTCAGTTCGATTCGCATTTCATGTTTAACACCATAAATAATTTGTATGCGCTTTCGTTGTTGAATCCCAGGAAAACGAACGAAGTAATTAGCCGAATGAAAACCGTACTGAATTACATAATCGAGGAGAGTTTAAAAGATTTTGTGTTGTTGAGCGATGAAGTTGCATTGGTTGAAAATTACCTTCAACTGGAAAAATTGCGTTATGGTAAACGCCTGCAGGTAAGCTACAATGCGGTTGGCCAATTAGATGATGCCCGGATTCCTCCAATGATTCTTTTTTTATTGGTTGAAAACAGCTTTAAACATGGCAGTAGTCTTGATGCGGGTACACCCTGGATAACTATTGAAGTACAAGTGAAAAATGAGCAAATATTTATTGAGATCGAAAACAGTAAACCACATACCATACTGAAAAAAGCAAAGGAAATAGAAAAAGGAAGTGGATACTCCGGGCTAAAAAAACGCCTGAATATAATTTACCAACCTAAAGGCTTCGAATTAAAAGTAAAAGACCTTGGCGATAGATTTAAAGTGAAACTAACAGTAAATAATTTACTTGAAAACACGCATACAACATACCAATAGTAGAATGTATATTTTCCATGTTATTTTCTGGATGGCCTGGATTGTATCGTTTACATTTATTCAAACATTAAACGAGGGAATAGATTCGTTAACGGTATGGCTATTATACTATTTAATTACACTGCCGGTATTTACCATTCATACCTACCTGATTGCCTACTGGCTGTTACCCAAAACTTTTTTTAAAAGACGCTACTTGCTGCTGGTCGTCGGTTTTTTGGTGTTGCTGGTTCTTTTTTCCGTTATTGAATTACTGGTATCAAATTACGTGGTTTACTATCTGTATGATAAAAGCAGAATGTTTAGCCCCGGATTTCTGAACCTGAAAAATATTGTAATTAGCGGAATTGGAAATCATTATATTATTCTGGTTTTTCTCGCAATAAAGGCAGGTATATCGTGGTATAAAGCCGAGTATCAGAAAGATGAATTGTTGCGTTCGAACCTTGAAACAGAACTCGAGATCTATCGCTACCAGCTTCAACCTAAAATTGTTTTGGCATTAATGAACCAGCTTGAAGTTTTAACCAACCGGGAATCGGCCGATGCTCCGGAAATGATTATCAAAATATCCGGCTTTCTAAACCGTTTTTTGTTTGAAGGAAAGGAGGAACTAATTCCGCTTGAGCAAGAGGTACTTTTATTGGAAGAGTTTTTAGCCATACATAAACATGCCCTGGGCGAGCGCTTAATCAGTAATTTTATTGTAAACGGCAACCTAAAATCATACGTAGTTCCGCCACTTTTGCTTTTGCCTTTTATAAATTCTGCAATAAAAGTGGCTTACGATTGTAACAAAATCTTCGAAAGTACAGTCATTATAAAAGCGGAGAGAAAATATTTGCTGTTTTCGTTTACATTTTGGAGCGAAAATTGCTTTGTAATCCCCGGCGATGAAGACAATAAAATTACCTACCAGCGGCTGCAATACAATTTCCCCGGCAAACACCGACTGGTTGAAAATATTGATGATAATTTCAGAGAGTTCAGTATAGAAATTTACAATTAAACTGTAACGCTGTAAAGCATTTAAGTACTATTAAAATAACAGATTGAAAACAGACCGAAGCAGAAACTTCGGAGAAAACAGAAAACAAAAGCTAATCCGTATTACCATGAAAACAAAGTGCCTCATTATTGATGATGAGCCTCTCGCACGTGATTTGATGCGATCTCATATCGAAAAACTCGATAACTTTGAAATTTGTGCTGAATGTGGCGATGCCATGAAAGCCCTGCAAGAATTGCATAACCATAAAATTGATTTGATGTTTATGGACATTCAGATGCCACAAATAACCGGAATCGAATTCTTACGTACCTTAAAAAATCCACCCAAAGTTATTATTACTACTGCCTATCGCGAATATGCCCTTGAAGGTTTTGAGCTGGATGTTGTCGACTTTCTGTTAAAACCAATAACTTTTGAACGTTTCTTAAAATCAGTAAATAAGTACTACCAATCCATTCAGGATGATGTGCCGCCCGGTCAACCAACACCGGTAGCACATGGCAACACCGAAGAGGCTTTTATCTATGTAAAAGAAAATAAAAAAGTACTTAAGGTTCAGTTAAACGAAATACTGTATGTGGAGGGATTGAGCGAGTATGTGCAAATTTATACCACCGACAAAAAAATAATTACCAAAAACAGTATGACCAATATGGCTGAAAAATTGCCCGAAAACAGTTTTATGCGCATCCATAAATCATTTATTGTTTCGCTGTCAAAAATAGAGGCCTTTACTTCAAGTAGTATTGAGGTACCCGGAAAGGAACTGCCTATTGGGCGCAGTTATAAAAATGCGGTTCTCGAAGTGCTTCAGCTGCAGGGGTAGTAGAATTTTTAGCCTTAACTAAAGACTTTTATCCTCAAAAAGCTGCCAGAGTTTTACGATTCCGCTTTGGCTTTTGTGTACCGATTTTACCGGAGAAAGGTCGAGGTAATCTTTTCTTATTTGATTAACATGTTGCAGGTTGCGCGTGGTATTGGTTTGTAAGGGTAATTGATGAATAGCGAGGGCCAATACCGTTTTTAAAGTTGTGGCACGTACCCGAATGGTATGCTCCGAATATTTTGCAGGATGAATGTGCACATACCGTTGAGCTAGATTGCCCGGTTTTATTAACCATTCCGAGTGGTCTGGTAAACTTATTTTTTTCCAATCCGAATTGCCCAGCCAGATTATCAAGGCTTGTTTATTATTAATTTTTAAATGTTTGAAATATTCCGAACAAAACGCGCAAACCTCGTGACAACTCAAAGCACCGAGGTAAAAGTCGCAAATATTATTTCCTATTCTCTGCAGGTATTCTTTTAGCTCATTTTTATTGGCAGCTTGCCAACGTACAATCTCATCTAATAAAAATCCGAAATGATGTTTATACGGATTAAACTGTACGGGATATGGAATTTTAACGGTCATTTAAGCTGCTTTTCAAACAATTCTATAAATTTACCACAAAAGATAAACATGGCACTTTTTCCAATTCATAAATATTTTGTTTTTAATGGTCAGTTACAACCGGTTTCATCATTTATTCCTTCTGAAAATGAAGGTGGAATTTACGAGGTGTTACGTGTTGTTAACGGTGTTCCTCTGTTTTTAAACGAGCACCTTAGCCGATTTAACTATTCGGCAGAATTGGCCGGACGCGAAATTCGTTACAGCTGCACACAAATTCAATCGTATTTGAACCAGCTAATTGCTAAAAATGAGGTGAACGAGGGGAATATTTTGCTGTCGTGCAAAACCAATCTGAAAGCTTTTTTTATTTCCCACAAATATCCGGATGCCAGGGATTATGTCAGGGGTGTGAATTGTGGTTTGCTATTTGCCGAACGGGTAAATCCCAATGCAAAAGTTTTTCAAACAGAGGTACGAAAGCGTGCCAACCAACTAATGACCGAAAATAATTTCTACGAAGTATTATTGATTGATCATTTAAATCGGGTTACGGAAGGGAGTCGGAGTAATGTTTTTTTTATTAGAAATGATGAGATTTTTACACCTCCGGGAGATAAGGTCTTGTTAGGAATTACCCGCCAAAAAACAATTAAATGCGCCGAAATATTGAACTACCGGGTAAATGAAACAGAAATTTACCTGAATGAGATATCAGATTTTGATGCGATGTTTATTACCGGAACCTCGCCCAAATTACTGCCTGTAGTGCAGGTAGAAAAAGTTGGGTATGATGTAAACAATAAATTGTTGCGAAAATTAATGAAAGTGTATGCGCAGCTAATTCAGGAGGATATTCAAGTGAGGAGGTTGGGAAACAAGCAAGGCTAATTACTTGTTCCCCTATTTTCTTCTTAGGCTACCAGCTTATTACAAGCGATCCATTAAAATTTCTTCAATCTCCTGGTAGTCCATATCGCGTTTTTCGCCAATCGCGGCATTACTTTCTTTAAAGCGCTGAACTATTTTGTCTATCGTGTCTTTTGGTACATCATAATCGGGCAAACGGCAGGCAATACCAACCGATTCAAAAAACTCAACAGTTTTGGCAATGCTGGCATCAATTCTTTCGTCAATATTTCCTTCTTTAACTCCCCAAATACGTTCGCCGTATTGCACAATTTTTTCCTTTTTATTGCTGCGTTTAATTTTCATTAATCCGGGCAAAACAATTGCCAGCGTTCGGGCGTGGTCTATACCATGAAATGCGGTAAGTTCGTGGCCAATCTGGTGTGTCGACCAATCCTGTGGCACACCAACAGCAATTATTCCGTTTAAAGCCATTGTTGCGCTCCACATAAAGTTTGCAGCTGCTTCGTAGTCGGTTCTATTGGCCAAAACTTTTGGCCCTTCTTCTATTAGTGTGGTTAAAATGCTCTCGGCCATGCGGTCTTGCAGTGGCGAATTAACGTCGTAAGTCAGGTACTGTTCAAAAACATGCACAAAGGCATCAACAATACCGTTGGCAACCTGGCGATCGGGCAAAGTAAAAACACATTGCGGATCGAGAACTGAAAATTGCGGCATTACCAAAGGCGAACCAAATGCCTTTTTTTCCTGTGTTTCCACTCGGGTAATTACGGCATTGCCATTCATTTCGGAACCGGTAGCCGGCAAAGTTAAAACAGCACCAAGTGGCAGGGCCTTTTTAACTACTACTTTACCGGCAAGCGCAAGAATATCCCACGGATCGCCATTTTCATACAAAGCTGCACTGGCAATAAATTTTGTGGCGTCCAATACCGAACCCCCACCAACAGCAAGTAAAAAGTCGATTTTATTTTCCTTTACTACTTCAACTGCTTTCATGCAGGTTTCGTAGTGTGGATTCGCCTCAATGCCACCAAACTCAATAAGATTGTAACCAGCCAGGGCTGCTTTTACCTGGTCGTAAACTCCGGTGCGTTTTATGCTTCCACCGCCGTAGGTCATTAAAATATTTGCCTCACGCGGAACTTCTCCGCCAAGTTTTGAAATCGTGTCTTTCCCGAAAAGAATCTTTACCGGGTTTTTATACTCAAAATTGTACATGAATTTTATTTTTGATTATTTAATTTAAACGAATAGTTTTTGAATCTGTTCAAAGTACAAAAATATAAAATGTGGCATAAACGATCTGTAAAACCAGAGCTTGATTTTAAAAAGAACATTCCGGATTGCTCGGACGAACAGTTAATTGAAATTTTGAAGCTACGCAAGCATTATCAGCCTGAAGCGGCCAAACTTGCCGTTCAGGAGGCTATTCGACGTAAAATAATATATTCGGAGCAAGACTTAATGGCTGAAGAATTTAGGTGCGAAGAGCTTCATTTTTCATTTTTTCCGCGCATAAAACGACAGGAGAACCGAGTTAAAATACGAAGAAGCATAGCACGGAGCCTTGTTTTATGCGGAGTATTACCATTGGTTTTTGGTTTTATGGAAATAAAAGCTGAAAAGCTGCCCGAAGGATTGTTGATTTTACTTTTTGGGGTGTTTTGGATGATTAGTTCGGCACAATTGGTAAAAGCCTATCATCAACTATTTGTTAAAAGTCTTATGATTGGTGCCGTTACGGCATTAGTCTTTATCAGCTACCATATTCTTTCGATGAGTAGTTTTAGTTTAATGGATATTTTTTTGCTTCTTGCCATCACCGGTTTTATTTTTTATGGTTTACTATTTTTGCAAAAAATGCATCAAAAATAGTTCTCTAAAAAGCTATCTGTTCCAATATTCTCTCTAATCTAAATCAGGTAAAAACACCATTTATCTACTAAATTCAAGCATTCATCGAAATAATGAAACAGCATAGCCGGGTATCGTTTATTTTTGGTTGTATTAAAAATAAAAAGCTATGAAAACGGCACTTCTGCTCACATTATCAATTCTGTTTACTCTTCAGTTAACTGCTCAGGATGATTCGAATTGGGACTCAAAGGCGTATTCGGTTCGCAATTTCACCTCTATATACATGGAAGGTGGTTACAAAGTATTTTTAACACAAGGCGATGTGTGCAAATTAACGATAAGAACTACTGATGATGATGTACTCGATTACCTTAGGGTTGAAAACAGGGGAGATGAATTGCAATTGATTATGGATCGGGATTTTATTAACTATGAACGTATTCGGCTGTACATAACTTTTGTTGATTTAGAGGGTATTAAAGCGCAGGGAGGTTTGAATTTGCGCACCGATGGCTACCTTGATTTAAACGATTTATTGGTGCATGTTGAAGGGGGAGCAAAGCTGAATCTTGATTTAAAAGCAAATGATGTTGTAATAATCGGAGAAGGTGGTGTATTGGTAAACCTTGACGGGATTGCTGATCGCCTGAGTGTAAAACTGTCGGGGGCAGGGCATGTGGATGCCGAAGAACTGCGCGTTAAGGATGCCAGTTTTAGAATTGAAGGAGTGGGAACAGGCTCGGTACATGCCGAGGAAACCCTGTATGCAAAAATTGAAGGTGTTGGTAAGGTAAGGTATACCGGAAACCCAAAAGTTACCCGCGATATTGAAGGGCTGGGAAGCGTAAAACGCGATTAAAATATTCTACTCATACCTCAATTCTTAATGAGGTACATTTTTTCTTAGGTTTGGTTTAGGTTTTAGTAGAAGGCTACCATAGGGTGGCCTTTTATTTTGCAAAAAAAATGGGCATTTCACCTGAAACACCCATTGTTGTATATGATTTATAAGTTATTCGGTAGCTGTAACAAATTTATCAAGTGGCAGTTGTCGCTTGTTCCTATCGAAACGAGAAAAACCCCGGTCGAAAAGCTCATAGCTGAAATTTACTTTTTTCGCACTTTTTATTGCCACAACGGGGCTTCCGGTAATGTGCTCAATAGCAGCTTTAAAAAGGGGGTCTGTTTTATCGCCAAGGGGCACTGCATTCAGTAAATTGTCATCGGCCGGAATATCCGGAGCAAAGCCATCCTTAAAGTCGGTAACCCCGGCGTAATTTGCATAGCGCAAAACAATAGGTTGTAGTCCCCAGTTGCTTATTTCCTCAGCATCACTATCACTTAAATAGGTTGAAGGGAGAAGGGTTTGCGAAGCGGTATATTTCCCGTAGGTAGTGTCGCCAACGGTAATTACCTCCGACATGTATGGTTTTAAACCGGTAATGGTAAGTTCTGATGCGGAAGCAGTATACGGACCGGTTAAAAAATAAACCTTGTTTAAGCCCATTTTAGTAGGAACCTGGTTGTTAAAATAAACTTCAAGCTGGCTCATTATCTGTCGGTCGGTGAAATGTTTTTGCCATTGTTCATTCCAAAACAGGCGTACCAGTATATCATTATTATTAACAACATCTAACGGTGCAATACACGAGGCAAGGTATTGTGCCGAAGTAATAATGCCGCCCGGATTATAGCGTAGGTCAACCACTAAGTCGGTTACCTGTTGACTGATAAAATTTGCAAAGACATTGCCAAGGTCGCTGTCGAAATTTGGTATAAACTGGGCGTAAAAAAGGTACCCAATTCGTCGTCCATCATGTTCTACAATATTGCTTGTTAAAACAGGATTTAGTGTTAATTCACCTGAAGTCATGTTAATTATTGTATCGGCCACTATGTCGGTATCGGTAGAAACACCCACTGTAAAATCGGCCTCATCAGCGTATAATAAATCCAGGTAATTGTTTTCGGATATTTCTTCGCCGTTAACCAGTAATACAATATCTCCCCGTTCAAAGCCCGCTGCTGCTGCCGGTGTTTCAGGGTAAACGTATTCAACAATGGCCACCAGTTTACTAATGTTGGTAATGTTGTAAAATGCCAGCGACCATCCAAAGGATTTCTCTCTTCCTTCGAAACTGTTAAGTAAAGCATCAATATCATCGGTTATATACGACCATTTATCGTCCGTATATAAAAGCTTTTCAAAGTAGGCCTTAGAATCGGTTTCGTAATTGTAATCAATATCAGGCAGTTCGTCGTTCCAGAAATACTTGTCGTCCATGGCAAGTTTTATAAAACGGTTTACCTTTTTTGTGTATTCCGAAGCTTCCGGTCCATCGGGTGTAGGATCGTTTTCTGAACATCCGTAACAAAGGATTAGAACGAGAAGAGTCAGTGTTGTTATTTTAATTATTTCTTTCATCTGCTTTTAATTATCAGGTTTTTAGCATTTTTTTCGTTACCAAAATTTATACCGCAATTTCTTGCCATGCATAAACTTGCGCCATTATTTTGTGTGTTACTATAATTAAATCAGTTCAATTTTGCAGTATTGACCTATTTTTATTGCGTCCGTTTAAGTTCTTTTCTACTTACAGTTAACGTATTAACTTCAATTTTCGTTTAAACCTACTGCTTTTTTTTGTTTTTCTCATCCGGGTATTCAATTCGAATGTGGTAAATATTTATCAATTTCTCCAGCAGTGTACTTTTTATGGTATTGATATCGCGGAAAGTAAGGTCGGACTCATCCAGTTGTTTATCCTCAATTTTCTTATCAATCATACTATCAATTAATGCCTTTAAGTTTTCGTGCGTTTTTTCTTTCATGCTGCGCGATGCTGCTTCAATTCCATCCACCAGCATAACTACTACAGCTTCTTTCGATTTTGGCAGCGGACCGGGGTAAGCAAAGGCATTTGCATCAATGTTTTTATCCGGGTTTTCTTCCTGGTGTTTCAGGTAAAAATATTTGGCTTTTGTTGTTCCGTGATGCGTGGCTATAAACTCTATAATAGGGGCAGGTAATTTATGTTTTTGAGCCATTCTAACACCGTTTTTTACATGGTCGATAATAACTTCAGCACTTTTTAAGTGGCTAATTCTATCGTGAGGATTCATGCCAACGGCCTGGTTTTCGATAAAGAAATTGGGTCTTCCTATTTTGCCAATGTCGTGGTATAGCGCACCAGCCCGCACTAAAAACGGGTTGCCGCCAATTCGTAAAATAACCTCTTCGGCAAGGTTGGCAATTTGCATCGAGTGTTGAAAAGTACCCGGAGCCTGTTCCGCAAGTTTTCGCAGCAGGGGCTGGTTGCTGTCTGATATTTCAATGAGGGTTACATCAGACACAAAGCCAAATAATTTTTCGAAAATATAAACCAGCGGGTATACCAGCAAAATCAGGACACTGCTAATGGCAAACCATTTTAAGGTGGTATAATTATACGAAAGGAAGGTGCCTTCGTGAATAAGGTTAAGTGCTGTAAAAACAAAGGCATAGGTTAAAAATACCCAAAGCGCCGCCAGTACCAGGTGTACCCGTCTATGCATTTTGTTGAGGCTGAAAACAGCAATAATACCTGCCGATACCTGGATTAGAATAAACTCGTAATTGTTGGGGGCATAAAATCCGATAAGCAGGGTTGTAATTATTAGAGTGAAAATCGCTGTTCTTGAATCAAAAAAAGTACGAATCATTATAGGAAATACTGCCAGTGGAACCATGTATATGTGCAGGTTGGGGAAGGTGTTTATGAAGTTGGAAAGTAATACTACACCAATCATTAGCAGTAACATAAAACTTAGTTTGTTTAGGTATTGAATAATGTCGCGCCGGTAAAGAATAAGAAAAACAAACAAAAGGCTAAGTAAAACGGTGATTAAAAGTATTTTTCCAGCTGCTACCATGTAGCGGTTTACATCGCTGCCTCGTTCTTTCTCGTAGCTTGCCTTTAACGATTCAAGTAGCTGGTATTTTGTTGCATCAACAATTTCGCCTTCCAGTACAATACGTTCGCCAAGTTTTACCATGCCGCGGGTTGCCGAAAGGTTTTGTGTGGCCTCATCAATTTCTTTCTGGCTGGTTTCGCTGTCGTAAATTAAATTGGCAGAAATGTAGCGGTCGAGTACCAGGTTATTAAGCCAATCGTATTGATTACCGGCATCAACAATATTTTTACGAGTGTTCAGCAGACTATTATAGGCTGATTTTTCGGAGTTAAGCTTTTTAATGTCTGTTTTTTGAACCAGGTTGCCAACACGTTTATTTATTTCTGATTTTTCATTCAGTTCGGTGTAGGTGTCAACTGAAAATTGCAATATTCCATTGGTGTATAAATCGGATATGGCAGATGCCAGCGTTTCGTAAATATTGTTTTTTATGCTGTTTGTGGTGTCGGTGTCTAAACCCATATCCTGGCGTAGCAGCGCTAAACTTTCGTGTTTTTGCAAAGTGTCGTTGGTGAAATACGGAACAAGCGCCTGCAGCTGTTCTGCTTTTTCGTCTTCCAGTTCTTTGGCCGTTTTTAAAATAGCAAAGTCAAACGGAGCCACTAAATTCTCGTGTCGCCATGGGAAGCCCTTTTGGTATTCGTATTTAAACTTTGGTTCTCCGGGTAAAATAAAATACAATGCAACAGCCGTTGCCACAAATAACAAAACCTGCAGAATGAGTTTGGTGTAGCTTTTTAATTTTTTCAAAAATTTATTCATACTCCGAATATCGAAATTAAAGTTTAAATTACAATCAACCTTTTTAGCTTGTTTTCAACTTCACTATTAATATTTCGTTGACAAATTAGCGTTGCCGAAAAGTTTGTCAAGCCCAATTTTTCTTAGTTTTGTGTTTATACGCTTCAAACAGAATAAATTTCTGTTTTACAAAATAAAATTAAGAAAATATTGATGAACTACGGCATTTCCAATTTAAGTATTATTCCGGTAAGGCTCGAGCCGTCTGAAAAAAGCGAAATGGTTACCCAAATTCTTTTTGGCGAGCATTTTGAAATGCGTGAACAGATGGTAGGCTGGACTAACGTGAAACTGGCCTACGATGGTTACGAAGGTTGGGTAGATACAAAAATGATTACGCCAATTAATGGCCGTACTTTAAGTAAAATTGAGAATAGTGCTACAGCCGTAACATCTGATATTATTACCATAGTGCCGGTTAACGAAGAGCAAAACCTGATGCTGGTTGCCGGAAGTACCTTGCCGGTTTGGCGTCCGTATTTAAAACAGTTTTCGGTAACACAGGAAACCTATTTGTCAACAGGTGAAATAATTTATGGTGAACTTAAAAATCCGCGGGAAATAGCTATACAGCAAGCATTAAAATATTTTAATGCGCCTTATTTGTGGGGCGGACGCACACCCTTTGGAGTAGATTGCAGCGGGTTTACGCAGATTATTTATAAAATGATTGGCATAAAATTACCACGCGATGCCAGCCAACAGGTTAAAATTGGTACGGCTATGAGTTTTGTTGATGAGGCAGAACCCGGAGACCTTGCTTTTTTTGACGATGAAGAAGGCAATATTGTTCACGTTGGGATTATCTGGAAACGAAATAAAATAATTCATGCATCGGGGCAGGTGCGTATCGATAATGTCGATCAGTTTGGAATTTTTAACATCGATACGCAACGTTATACCCATAAAATGCGTGTAATGAAAAAAATAATAGTGTAAAATGGAACATGTCGAATTCATCATTTATGTTGCCCTTTTTGTTGCTGCTGTTTTTTTGGTAATAAAACATTGGAAAACCGGCCGCAAAGAGTAAGGTGTTATGACGAATTCAGTTCGGAACCTGGCCTGTGTAGCTAGGAACTAATTCAATCCTTAAAAAATCATCATGTACACTTATACTTATCCGCGTGCAGCGCTTACGGTTGACGCCATTGTTTTTGTAAAAAAACAAAACTCTGTTTCGGTTTTATTAATTGAACGAGGTCGCGAGCCATTCAAAAATAAGTGGGCTCTTCCGGGAGGTTTTATTGATATGGATGAAACCCTTGAGGCCTCGTGTATTCGTGAGTTAAAGGAAGAAACCGGCCTTGAGCTTGATGCAATGAAACAGTTTCGTGCGTACGATGCCATTAATCGCGATCCCCGACACCGAACTATCTCAGTGGTGTTTGCCGCGCAATTAAGCAAGGAGCAAGCTGTGGTTGGTAGCGACGATGCTGCGCAAGCCAGGTGGTTTTCCATAAATGAATTACCGGAGCTTGCCTTTGATCATGCTCAAATACTTGCCGATTATTTTGCCGCTGAATTTTAGGGAACAATTTCCCACTTAATCATTCATCAATTCGTAAGGGATTCTGCCAGAATTTGCTTAGTGACCATCAATCCCGTGAAGCATCAGAAAAGAATGCATCAGTATTTTATGAATCTCAGTGAGGTATTCGTTTACCGCTCTGGTGCTTCCTGGTAGCGAAAATACCAGGGTTTTATTTTTTACCCCGGCAACCGACCGGCTGAGCAAAGCATTGGGTTTTTCTGCACCATATTTCAGCCTGATGTGGTCCATAATTCCCGGAATTTCCAAATCAATAAACTCCGAAATTGCAGCTGGAGCAATATCCCTTGGCCCAATACCTGTGCTTCCTGTGGTGTAAATAATATCGAAGTTCTGCTGCATGGCCTTTTCCAGTTCTACAGTCAACAAGTCGGCTTCATCAGGAATTACTGTTCTGTGGGTTTCACAAGCGTATTTTTCCGCCACGAACCAGTCTTTACTCAGTTTCTCAATCAGCGGTCCGCTTTTGTCTTTGTAAACTCCCTGAAAAGCTCTGTCGCTAAGCGTAATTACTTTTACCCTGAAGATTTTTGGCAGGTACTCCAATTCGTCATTTTCGGTAAGTTTTCCCGGGCTTATTACCCTGCAAAAAATACCTTCTTTGGGCATTACGCATTTTCCGGCCAGTTTAAAAATCTCGCAATTATCACCGTGGCATTTTTTTCCAATCTGGGTTACTTCCAGTTCCACATTGTTGTTTTTAAAACGGTCGAAAGGTTTGGTTTGGTGTACCGGAAAACCTTCAGTGGTTATATTTTCAGCAAATTCACCAAAATTTATTTTCCTACCCAATTCTCCTTCAAAACTACTAATGCTTTCGGCTGCCAAAAGGCTAACCTGCCTGTGCCATTTTCCGGCATGTGCATCGTGCTCAATACCTTCGGGGGTAAGGGTGATTTCTTTTTTCGGGATTTTTATGGTTCCCTTTTTTTCTGAGCTGTTAAGTGATTTTATTTTGCAGGTATTTTTCATGCTGAATTTAGATTTTTTCTTTAAAGTCGAGTTTTATATTGTTGATACACATTGTTTTATCCACGGCCTTGCACATATCGTAAATGGTAAGTAAAGCCATGTTGACGGCGGTTAGGGCTTCCATTTCCACCCCTGTTTGCCCAATGCATTTTGTCATACTTTTTACCTCAACGCCGTGTTCCTTAACTTCGGCTTTCACCTCAACTTTAGTAAGTTGCAGGGGATGGCAAAGCGGAATAAGGCGCGATGTTTCTTTGGCTGCCTGTATTCCTGCAATTTCGGCTATGGTAAGCACATCGCCTTTTTTTATCAGGCTATTTTTTATAAGCCCGATAGTTGCAGGCTGCAATTGAATAAAACCTGATGCTTTAGCTGTTCTAACCTGTTGCGGTTTATGGCCAACATCAACCATATTGGCTTTTCCTTCACTGTTTATGTGCGATAACTGGTTCATATTTTATCCTCCAATATTTGAAAAATCGTGCGATTCGGTTCCTATTCCTTTTTCAGGTTTGTTTTGTAGTGCCTGTTTGTAGGCTTCTTTAATGCCCAGCTTGCGGATGTTGTAGCGTAATCCGGCATGCAGGCAGGGCACAATATCGCCATCGGCTGTAAGCCGCAGTCGGTTACAAATTTGGCAAATTCCACCTGCACCGCCTTCAACGGCGTAAAACTCGCCGGTGCGTAAATCCATTTGCCTGATAAAGCGCAGTTTTAGTCCTTTCTTTGTGCAAAAGGCACGTATGGCCTCTTCATCTTCTTCATTTTCTCCAGGTATGCGTACAACGTTTATTTTTACCGGAATAAGCTCTGCTTCCAGCGCTGCATCAATGCCTTTTAAAACATCCTGTAAATTTCCAATACGGGTTATTTTTCTAAATTTTTCGGGGTTTAAAGTGTCGAGGCTGATGTTTACACGTTTTAGCCCCGCTGCTTTAAGTTGTTTGGCGTAACGCGGTAACAACACGCCATTGGTGGTCATGCCTATATCTTCAATTTCGGGAATAGCGGCCAGTTTCTTTATCAGAACGGGTAGGTCTTTACGCACCAGTGGTTCGCCCCCGGTTATTCTTATTTTGCGAATACCCAGTTCTGTTCCGGCTTTTACCACATCGTAAATCTCATTAAACGATAGTATGTCATCATGTTTTTTTAACGGTAAACCTTCAGCAGGCATGCAATATTCGCACCTGAAGTTACAGCGGTCGGTAACCGAAATGCGCAGGTAATTTATATGTCGGTTAAAGCGGTCGTACATAGCCAAATTCTCCCGAATTAATTGTTGATATGCCCAATGGTATTTCAAGCAGCGCATTGGCCATGGTTAGGGCATTAATGTGTGCCGATCCGTGAAATGGTATTTCCTGAATTTTTCCTTCGCCATTAATTAACACCGGCACAATGGCCAGGCGATCGGCTTTTTTGCGCCTGTAATCAAAATTCAGTTGTGCTTTTATGCGCATGGGGGCATATTCTGCTCCCAAAAGTTTGTAGATTACCGGTTTGGCAATCAATTCGAATTGTACCAGCGATGAAACCGGGTTTCCGGAAAGGCCAAAAACATATTTGCCGTTTTTTTCGGAGCAGGTCATTGGGTTGCCCGGTTTTATTCCGGTGTATTTCCAAAAAATATTAAAATTTTGTTTTTGTAATATTTCGGGAATAAAATCAAAATCACCAACCGAAGCGCCACCTGTTAATATCACAAAGTCGCTCGTTTCGAGGGCATTGTTAAATTGTTCTGTAATAATGTCATAATCATCTTTAAGTTGAAGCGACGCTACCACATTCAGGTTCATTTTTTTTAACTGCGCAATTACCTGGCTGGAATTACTGTTGCGGATTTGCCCCGGGTTGGGTTTTTGTTCCGGTGCAACCAGCTCGCTTCCGGTAGCAATTACCGTTACGCGGGGTTGTTTTGAAACCACCACCTCGGAATAACCGGCTCCGGCCAGTACGGCCATCAGAGAAATGTTTATTATTGTGCCTTTGGATAATAGTTGCTCTCCTTTTTTATAATCTTCGCCCTGGTAACAAATATTTTTCTTTGTTTTCTGATTGTTGCAGCGTACCTTGTTTTTTCCAATATTCACTGTATCTTCCACCATAAAAACACAATCGCATTCGGCAGGAACGGCAGCTCCGGTCATTATTTTTACGCATTGGTTTTTTCCCACCTTATTTGTAGCCATTTTACCAGCATTTATTACCTCAAGCACCTCCAGATTATTGGCAATATCCTCGTATCGGCAGGCATAGCCATCCATGGCCGATTTGTTAAAAGGAGGCATGTGCATATCGGCAATTACATCTTCCTGCAAAATTCGGTTATAAACATCCTCCAAGGCTACTTTTTCGGTTAAGTAACAAGGGGTAAGCTGTTTTATTTTATCCTGAATAATTTCAAACTGATTCATGAGGCAAGTGTAAATTTATTGTTGTTGAAACGTATTCTGTCGATATCAAAATCAATGCTTTCGCCATCGTTATTAATAATAATTGGCTTAAAATTCAGGTGTTCCGGTTTTTTAATTTCAGCACCCGGAGTGGTAATAAAAAAGAACAGTCCGGGCTGAATAATTGTATGTAAACCACCCGATTCGCAAACGATGGCAGCAGTATTTAAATATTTTTTTATCGCGCTAAAAGCCTTGGGAAGATACTCGGGTGGAGCCATTATGAAAAAAACCGCCTGGGCTCCGGCCTGTAGCATTAAGGAACTGTCCTTACCGCTAATCTGGCTCTCGCTCAATATCACAAAGTTGTCATCATAAATGAGTACATCTTTTTTATTATACGAGTGAAAATGAGCCGAAATTTTTAATCCGGTAACCTCGGTTTGTTTGGCCAATGTATTTATAGCCCGACAGGCAAAATATGTTTTCCCAACATTTCTGCCATTGCCTGCTATTAACAACATTTGCGGTAATTCAATTCTGGTATGCTTTTGTTCTGCAATCATTAAAAACAATTAGGGGAAAGGGGTAGAGAGCTTCTCCTTCGGTAGCAGGAACTACTCGTTCTCCTTTCCAATTTATCTCAAATCTTCGAGATGCGGGAGGACGACCTGTTTCCGGGTAATCCCATCGGCCAAATTACCGTGGATTGAACTTTAGGTAAGATGGCTCGGAGCCAATTATGCTTGCAAATATAGCAAAGAATCTAGCTATTTAAATGTGTTATATATCACTTAAGTGAGGGGGAATATTTGTTTGAACGGCAAATTGTTTTTAAAAAGTTATCTATTCCTCAAACCAGTCGTGTTCCCCGGCCGGTAGCAATATTTTCAGGATTGGTAATTAGTATTTCCTGAACGCCTTTGGCCTTTGCCCGAAAACCGTTGTCGAGTTTCGGAATCATTCCCTCGCTAATTACACCTTCAGTTTTGTATTGGTTGAATAGTTGATGATCGAGGTCGTAAATTACCGACGTTTCATCGTTGGGATCGAGTAAAACGCCTCGTTTTTCGAAGCAGTAAAACAAGTATACCTTAAAATAGTTGGCCAGTTCAATGGCCATTTCCGAGGCAATGGTATCGGCGTTGGTATTTAACAGCAGGCCTTTACCATCGTGAGTTAGGGGGGCTATCACCGGAATTACATTTTCGTTAATCAGCATACGAAGTTCTGACGCATTAACATCGTCAACATCGCCAACAAAACCATAGTCGATGGTTTCAACCGGGCGTTTGTGTGCTTTAATTAGTCCCAGGTCGGCACCGGTAAGTCCAACAGCGTTCATGTCGCGGGCCTGCAACCCGGCAACAATCTTTTTATTAACCAGTCCGCCATACACCATGGTTACCACTTCCAGCATATCGGCATCCGTAATTCGGCGTCCGTCAACCATTTTGGTTTCAATCCCCAGCCGTTTAGCTATTTCTGTCGCTGTTCGGCCACCTCCGTGTACCAGCAGCTTGTTGCCCGAGATTCGTTTGAACTGATCCAAAAGAGCATTTAACGATTCAGGTTCTTCTACTACTTTACCACCTACTTTAATAATTGTCAGCCTGTCCATGATTATTTTTATTTATCGTACCGGAAAAAATGATTGAATCAATACAAAGTTACGGTAGTATGTTTACAGTTTCAGAAAGTTCTCCAAGATTTTTGCACCTATGGTTCCACTTTTTTCAGGGTGGAATTGGGTAGCGTAGAAATTATCGCGGTGTAAGGCTGCGCTAAAAGGCAAAATATAGTCGCAGGTAGCGATGGTATGTGCACTTTTCTCGGCATAATACGAGTGCACAAAATACACGTATTCGTTTTCGATATCGTGGGTAAATAAATCGCTTTTTAAATCTTTTATGGCGTTCCAGCCCATGTGCGGAACTTTTGTTATAAATTCTTCGCCGGGTTTTGGAATAAAACGTTTTACTTTTTCGTCAAAAATTCCAAGGCATTGGGTGTTGTTTTCTTCAGAATGTGCGCACATTAGCTGCAAACCCAGGCAAATACCCAGCACCGGTTGTTTTAACGAAACAATCAGATCATCAAGTTTATTTTCGCGCAGGTAGGCCATGGTAGTACTGGCTTCGCCAACACCCGGGAAAATAACCTTGTCGGCCCTTCTTATTTTGTCATGATCGGCAGTAATTTCTGCGTTAACACCCAGTCTGTTTAGCGCGTTGTTTACCGACTCGATGTTTCCGGCGTTGTATTTTATAATTACAATATTCATAATTTTTCAAGCTTATTGCTGCTGTTTTTCAACTAAAAAATCAATCACCTCAACCATTTCCCGAAACTCATCTTCTTTGAAAAGGCGTGTGAGGTATACAATTTTTCCTGTTTTATCGATGATAACATTACGGGTAACACCGGCACCTTTGGCGGCAAAAGTGTAAAAAATCTCTGCGCCCGGATCGAGAGCCAGGGGGTAAGTTGTTTGCATGGTTTCCTGGAATGCTTTCACTTTTTCCAGGGGTTCGTCCATGTCAATTCCAATCAAGGCAAAGTCTTTGTTATTTTTATGTTTATGCCAAATCTCTTTTTCAATATGAGGCATTTCTTTTCGGCATACCGAGCACCAGCTGGCGGTAAACTGAAGCATAACTACTTTTCCTTTTAAATCGGCGGTTGAAACTTTCTTGCCGTTGGTAAGTTCCATGGTAATATCGGGCATTTGCTGGCCAATTTCTACAATGTAGCCGTAGTCAGCAGGAATTTTTTGTTGAGGCAATTCCGATATTTGGGCAATTCCGGATAGCACCGCAAGTAGAAGAAAAAACAGGGAAAGTATTTTTTTCATTTTCGTATTATTTCAAACAGCTTTGGATTAATTAAACACAACAGTTCTGTTTTTGTAGACTAAAATTTTACGTTGCAGGTGTTTGTACACCGCTTGCGAAAGCACAATTTTTTCGAGGTCGCGACCTTTTCTAACCAGTTTTTGTACCGTGTCGATATGGCTGCACCGGGTAACATCCTGCTCAATTATTGGTCCGGCATCCAGTTCAGAAGTAACATAGTGGCTTGTTGCTCCAATAATTTTAACTCCCCTTTCGTGCGCAGCGTGGTAGGGTTTGGCACCTGCAAATGCGGGTAAAAACGAATGATGAATATTGATAATTTTATTGGGTAGGGCTTTTACAAAATCTTCCGACAGAATTTGCATGTACCTGGCCAACACCACAAAGTCTATTTTGTGTTCCTTCATCAATTTTAATTCAGCAGCTTCTTGCCGGGCTTTATTTTCCTGGTTAATGGGAAAATAATGAAAGTCGATGCCAAAACGTTCGGCCACCGGTTTTAATGTTTCGTGGTTACTAATGATAAGCGGAATTTCAACATCCCATTCGCCGGCCGTGTAGCGCGCCAAAATATCGAATAAACAATGTGGCATTTTCGAAACATACAGGGCCATACGTGGCACAGCATTCGAGAAATAAATTTTCCAGTTCATTTGTAACGGGCTTCCAATCAGCGTGTCGAAATATTCGCCAATTTTATCTGCCGGAATGGCAAAATCTTCCAATTCCCATTCCACACGCATATAAAATATTTTCTCTTGTCGGTCTACATGCTGATCGAGGTAGATAATATTTCCTTTGTTTTTATTCAGAAACTCGGTTACAGTGGCCAGAATTCCTTGTTTATCGGGGCAGTGAATCAGCAAAATAGCTGTGTCCTTTTTTTCTCGAAGTGGCTTTATTGTTTTCATAATTTATTACTGCAGCGTTTGCTAATTTTTTTGTGAAACTTATAGTTTTCCTTTTGTTGAAGGCAACTCAAAGTTAAATACATCGCGACGGATAGCCATTTTTATTGATTTTGCCACAACCTTAAAGATTGCTTCAATTTTATGGTGTTCGTTGTTCCCTTCAGCTTTAATATTCAGGTTGCAGCTGGCCGCATCTGAAAAAGATTTAAAGAAATGCATGAACATTTCGGTAGGCATATCGCCCACCATTTCGCGTTTAAAATCGGCTTCCCATACCAGCCATGGGCGACCACCAAAATCAATGGCTGCCATTGCCAGGCATTCATCCATCGGCAGGCAAAAACCATAACGTTCCATCCCCAACTTATTGCCCACCGCGGTTTTAAACGCTTCTCCAAGAGCCAATGCGGTATCTTCAATGGTATGGTGTTCGTCAACTTCCAGGTCGCCATTTACTTTTATATTTAAATCAACGCCAGAATGACGTCCGATTTGTTCAAGCATGTGATCGAAAAAGCCCAGACCGGTTGAAATATTACACACACCAGATCCATCCAGATTTAGCCACACATTGATGTCGGTTTCTTTTGTTGTACGGGTTATCCTTGCTGTACGCACCGGAGAGGCAACGCAGGCGTAAATATCATCCCAGTCGTCAGAAATTAAGGCGCAGGTGGTTGTAAGGTCTTGTTTTTCTATTTCTTCGGCCAAGTCGCCATTGTTAATAAAAATGCCTTTGGCTCCCAGGTTTTTGGCCAACAAAATATCGGTTAACCTATCGCCAATTACAAAACTGTTAGCCAAATCATAATCGCCTTCCAGGTATTTTGTAAGCATGGCTGTACCTGGTTTACGTGTTGGCAGGTTTTCGTGAGGGAAACTACGGTCGATACATATTTCATCAAAAGTTACGCCTTCATTTTCAAAAGCTTTCAGAATAAAATTATGCACCGGCCAAAAGGTATCTTCCGGAAATGAAGCCGTTCCTAAACCATCCTGATTGGTGACCATAACCAGTTCGTAGTCGAGGTTTTTTCTGATGTTGTGCATATTTCTGAAAACCTTTGGCAAGAAACTAAGCTTTTCAAATGCGTCAATTTGTTCGTCGGCTGTTTCGTGGTTTAAGGTTCCATCGCGGTCTATAAATAGTACTTTTTTCATGTTCTGTTTGCTTGAATCCATGCTCAATCTGGATTTAAATTAATTTTTTTAATGCTCCAAGCAGCGCTTCATTTTCTTCAGAATTACCAATTGTAATTCGTAAACTGTTGGCGCACAAATGAACTGTTGAACGATTACGCACGATTATACCTTCTTCAACCAGGTAATTATAAATACCCGGAGCATCGTGCATTTTTACCAATAAAAAATTGGCATCAGAAGGGTAAACCTTAACTACAAAAGGAAAATCAACAAGGAGCTTCTCCATTTTTTCGCGTTCGGCAATCAGTAGTTTTACCCATTTCTGTACGCTAACCTTCTTGTCGAGCAGTTCCATCGCCTTCTCTTGTGTAAGAATGTTCAGGTTGTACGGATATTTTATTTTGTTTAAAACGTCGATAATAGCTGTGCCGGCAAAAGCCATTCCCAAACGAATACCTGCCATTCCCCAGGCTTTTGAGAAGGTTTGCAAAATAACCAGGTTGGGGTAGTGTTCCAACTCGGGCAGCAAGGTTTTGCCGGGGGCAAAATCAATGTATGCTTCATCAACCACAACAATTCCTTCAAAATTATTGGCCAGTTCAAGCATGGCTTCTTTTCTCAGGCTGTTGCCGGTGGGGTTATTGGGCGAGCACAGAAAAACAAGCTTGGTGTTTTTATCGCAAGCACCAAGCAGGTCGTTAATGTTTAATTCAAAACTATCGGTAAGCGAAACTTTTCGCAACTCAACCCCCGAAATATCAGCAGCAACCTGGTACATTCCGTAGGTTGGGTCTATCGTTACAATATTATCTGTTCCTGGCTCGCAAAAGGCACGAATCAGCAAATCAATCGGTTCGTCGCTTCCGTTTCCTAAAAAAATATGTTGTGCATCCGTTTTTTTCAGAACCGCAATTTTTTCTTTTACCATTTTCTGTAAAGGATCGGGGTAGCGGTTATAGGGTTCGTTAAACGGATTTTCGTTGGCATCGAGAAAAACCATAGCATCGCCGGTGTATTCGTCGCGGGCAGAGGAGTAGGGTTTTAAGTTTTGTATATTTTTTCGCAGAAGCTTATTTAGTTCCATTTTGATTGATGTATTTTAAACGTAAAGTTACAGCATTTTTATGCGCCTCAAGCTCTTCGGCAGCAGCCATTTTTTCAATAGCCGGACCGATATGTTGCAATCCGGTTGAAGAAATTTCCTGGAAAGTAATTTTCTTCAGAAAACTATCGATGTTAACCCCACTGTAGGCTTTTGCCCAGCCGTTGGTTGGCAGGGTGTGGTTGGTGCCCGAGGCATAATCGCCGGCACTCTCGGGGGTCATTTCGCCCAGAAAAACAGAACCGGCATTTACCACCTGGTCGGCCAGTTTAGTGTAGTCTTTTGTGCTGATGATAAGGTGTTCCGGTGCATATTCATTAATCAGGTCGACCTGCTCCTTTTCATCTGAAATTACCAATAAGATGCTGTTTGATAGTGCTTTTTCGGCCATTTCCTTACGAGGGAGTTGTGCCAACTGGCTTTTTACCTGTGCCAATACCTGCTTAACGGTATTTTCGTTGTTGGCAACAAGTACCACCTGGCTATCTGCTCCGTGTTCAGCTTGCGACAAGAGATCGGATGCTACAAACGCTGCGTTGGATGTTTCGTCGGCAACAACCAACACCTCCGACGGGCCTGCGGGCATGTCTATTGAAACATCGTTCATACTCACCAGTTGTTTGGCGGCCATAACATATTGGTTGCCCGGACCAAAAATCTTATCGGTTTTTGGCACCGTTGCTGTGCCAAATGCCATAGCACCAATGGCTTGCACGCCACCAAGTTTGTAAAACCGGGTAACACCAGCAACTTTGGCAGCATATAAGATTGCGGGGTGAATATTGCCATTTTTATCGGGTGGCGAACAAAGTACAATTTCTTTGCAACCGGCAATTTGGGCGGGCAATGCCAACATTAACACACTCGAAAAAAGCGGAGCCGTTCCTCCGGGTATGTATAAACCTACTTTTTCGATGGCTACCGGTTTTTGCCAGCAAATTACTCCCGGAGCCGTTTCAAACTTCCTGATTTCTGGCATTTGAGCTGCATGAAATGCTTTTATATTGTTGGCTGCCAGTGCGATGGCTTCTTTTAGCTCCTCGCTTATTTGTTGCTCTGCAGCCGCTATTTCCTGTTCCGAAACCACAAAAGAACCGAGCTGAACCCCATCAAAACGTTCGGTAAGTTCACGTAGTTTTGCATCCCCAAGTTCCCTTATTTCATTTAAAAGTTGAGTAACACGCTGGTGTAGGTCTGAAACATCAAACAGGGGGCGTTTCAGAATATTGGCCCAGGTACTTCTTTCCGGATTGATATATGTTTTCATGAACTTGTCTTTTTTGTTTTAAGTCGTAATGCCAGAATGTTGCCCGAAAATAGTAAAAGTATTCCCAAAACCGCGTAAACATCCCACCTGTAGCCCTCGAAAAACGTTGAAATTAACAAAGCAATGGCTGGTGTAATTAAGGCAATGTATACCGAGCGATCGGGGCCAATTTCGCCAAGTAGCTTTAAATAAGTTGAAAAAGCAACAATGGAGCCGAATATGGCGAGGTAAAGCAGTGAGATACCATAGCTTGCGGTAGCCTCGAAAACCAGTGGTTTTTTTAGTAGCAGAACTAGCAGAAACATTGCCAGCCCACCATATAGCATACCAAAAGCATTGGCCGGTAAAACAGGAATTCCTTTTTTCTGTTTGTAAGCCGAAATAATGTTGCCCAATGAGGCAAAGGTTAAGCCTCCCAAACACAAGAGTAGAACGGTCCAATCGCCTGTCCCCAGGTTAAACGAACTAAGTTCATTTTTAAACAACAGGGCAGTTCCGCCAACACCCAAAATTGCTGCCAACAACACATCGCGTTTAATTTTTCCTTTCAATAAAATGGCATTAAAAAAAATATTGAAAAAGATAATAAGCGAAAAAATAACAGCCACCACACCACTGGTTAAGATAGTTTCGGCCTGGTAAACAAACCAGTAATTAATGCCAAACAGGCAGAGGCCCAAAAGTAACATCAAACCGTGTTCGCGCAGACTAAATTTCATTTTCCTTCCGCTTGCAAAACAATAGGCGAGCAATAAAATGCCTGCCAGCATAAACCGATAGGCTACCGAAAGCAAGGGGTCGACTGTGCCCAGCTGAAACTTTATGGCATACCAGGTTGAGCCCCAGATTAAGGATGGAATGGCGAATAATATAAATTGACGTGTTGTCACTTTTTTGTGGCGTTTGAAAGTTTAAATATATACGTTAAGCGGCATATATCCGCTTAACGCATGCTTTAAACTCTGGTATTTCGACTTCTTTTAGAAAATCATTTTTTCAATAGGAACAACTAAAATACCTTCTGCTCCGGCTTTTTTCAATCGTCCGATAACTTCCCAAAAATCGTCCTCTTCGATTACCGAATGCATGGAACTCCAGCCTTCTTTTGCCAGCGGAACCAATGTTGGTGCTTTCATTCCGGGAAGCAAGGAGGTAATTTCTTCAATTTTGTCGTTCGGAACGTTCAATAAAATGTATTTTTTTCCTTCGGCACGCTGTACCGATTCAATTCTGAAAATCAGCTCGTCAAGAATTTCTTGCTTTTCGCCCGAAAGGTTTGGGTTTGCAATAAGTACGGCTTCCGATTTCATTACCACTTCAACCTCTTTTAAGCGATTGCTCACCAGTGTTGAACCAGAACTTACGATATCGAAAATGGCATCGGCTAAACCAATTCCCGGAGCTATTTCTACTGAACCGGTAATTACATGAATTTCGGCATTGATATTGTTCTCATCCAAAAACTTTTTCAGGATAACAGGGTAGGAGGTGGCAATTTTTTTTCCGTTGAAGAATTCAACACCCGGATAATCGATTGATTTTGGAATGGCCAGCGATAAACGGCATTTTGAGAAACCTAACCGTTTTGCAATTACCACGTTTTCATCTTTTTCTGCCATTTCGTTTTCTCCAACTACGCCAATATCGGCAACACCGTCGGCAACAGTTTGCGGAATGTCATCGTCGCGTAAAAACAAAGCATCCATCGGAAAGTTTTTAGCTTCGGATACCAATTTGCGTTTACCTACGCTTAATCCTATTCCGGCTTCGTTAATCAGGTTCATTGTGTCTTCGTTCAACCTGCCTTTTGTCTGAATTGCAATCTTAATTTTGTTTTCCATTTTTTCAATTATAATGTTGTTAACTAATATTTCGTTTTGTTTACCCCCTGGAGTCGATGGCTTTGGAGAAGCACCGAGCAAAGCGGGAAGTATTAACCATTAACAGAACTCATTTAAAAGCAAAAAAGGCTTACCATACCGGCAAGCCTTTTAAATAAAATATCGTTGAGTTTAAACAAAACAATTACAGCCTACCCGATGGTTGGATTTTCCAATGATGGCCGTGATGTAATGCTAAAACTGTCATTTCTGTAATTTTGATGCAATTATAATTATAATATTGAATTTGACAAGTACTTGTGGTGTTAATTTAAAATTAAGGTTAATTAGACACCCATTTTCAGATACTTTTCAAATGCTTTTAAAGGACTCTTATTTGACTTTGGACGCCGTTATTGGCATTTCACCATCAGGTGTATCTACCATTCCTTTCATGTTTTTGCCTTTTACTTCTGCTTTTATGCTCACGTAGTTGTAATCGACATATAAGCCACATTTAAAAATGCCATCGTTGTAAGTCACTTCTTTTAGGTCGATTTTATAGCCATCCTCCAATTTGGTGTGCCCCAATAGTTTTCCTTCTTTTTCTTCAATAACAAGCGTACCCATATTATAACCGTATGGAGCGCTTGGTACTTCATATTTCCATTCTCCAACAATTTCTTTAGTGGCCGGTTTTTCAACTGCGCTTACAGTGTTAACTGCCAGGAATACTACTAAAACAAAGAGCATTAAATTTTTCATTGTGTTAAAATTTTATTGATTAATGTAATTCAAGCTGTGTTAAATTTCACTTTAACAGTTGGTTGCAAATATTGATTGCTGCATTTGTTTTTGCAAATTTATGGGACGAATTAGCCTATTTTGGGATGAAAAAAACCGACTCAGGATAAAACCTTTAATAGCAGGGATGAATATTTTTCAGAAACAGGAATGGTTTTGTCGGTAGCCCGGATCTGAAGACTAAGTTTTTTGTTGTTTTTCTTTAAGAATTCAACGTTTTGCGTATTAACTATAAACGATCGGTGACAACGAAGTATGGTATTTGATTTTAATTCTCGCTCCACGTTTTTCATTGTATTTCGCAATAAATGTCGTTGTTTCTTTTTGTCAAGTAAAAAATGAACAGCAACGTAATTGTCAGTCGATTCAATGTAAAGCAGGTCTTTGTGAAGTACCGAAAATTTCATGTTTCCTTTTTCGTCAGTAAAAGTTAAAAGGCGATTTTCGTTGGGGGTTGCCAGCTTGTTTTTAAGGTGCCTTATTTCTTCGCTGTGTTTTTTGTAATAAATAAGCAACAGCGCAAAAGAGTAGGGAATAAAAATTCCGAGCACGGTGTATTTTAACGAAAAAAGAAAATCGTTAACAAAATTGCCAACAGGATTTCCGTAAAGAAAAATATAAACAAGGCTTATTAAAATAACTTCAAGCAGCAGCCATAGTAAATAACTTTTTAAACTAAAGGTACTTTTACTGAATAACTTACGTAAAGGGAATTGGGTAAATAGCAACACCAACGACGAAATTATACCATAGCTCGACAGCCTGAAAAACTGAATAACAGTGGAATCGGAATACCAGCGGCCAATATTCCAGGGTTTAAAAACATTAATGAAAAAGATACTGAAAACCAGAATAATCAGAACGAGTAGAAACCGATCTTTTTTCCGATCGAGTAACTCAAAACGATTATTCAAGAATGAAAGGTTCAAAGTGTAGTTAATTGTTTGTCAATATTAAATGATTGTTTCAATATTTCAAAAAAACAATAAAAATATTCTGCAGATGCAAATTACAAAATTTTATTTCTTGCTTTGTTAACCCGCAAGGCATGGTTTTTGACAATAGCGTGTTTTACCGCATTTTTGCTCTTATTAAAATTGGGTTTGGGAGTTTGATTCTCGCCTTAAGCGTTTGGTTTGCGGTAATTATTTTAAAATGAAGTGCATGAAACAGAAAATTCTTATCCCGTTTATTTTATTGCTTGTTTTTTTGGGTTCCTGTGTTGAAAAGCCAATTGAAAAAGATGGCTTACCAACTATTGCTTTAAATAAATCACAAGATATTTTACCTATTTCGAGTTTTGTGGAAAATCTTGACTACCTGGAGCTAAAAGTTAGTGAGGTTGGTAAGGAGTTGGGGGATATCGAAAATATTAAAGAGCTGAACGGACATTTGGTAATTCAGCAACGCAGAGCCCGGGAAATAAGCTTTTTAAGTTTTAATTCAAAAGGAGATTATATAAATACCCTGGTGAGTAATAAACAAGGCAAGGGGAAAATTAAACGGCCTTTAGATATTATTGATTACAAAAAAGGTTATGCAGTACTGGCCGATGATGGTATTTATTTAATCGGTAGGGATGGTGAATTTAAAAGCAAAATTGTTTCGGCCCAAATGCCCGGAAGCCGCTTCTTTTATGACCGAAACCAGTTTTATGTCATTAACGAAATACCGGGAAATGGCACATATTCAGTATTCGCAGAGGATGAAAAAGTCGCTAAAATTGAGTTTCCGGAGCCACGTTTACGCGAATTGGGAAAGTCGAATCTGGTTGCTGCAGATGCAAAAAATATTCGGCTGGCGTCGGCTTACAGCGATACGGTATTTGCTTATGCACATTCCGGTTTTAAATCGCTATACCACATTGCCAGTAATGAGTTTCCATCGTTTGCCTCAATCTGGCGAAATATTAATACTAATGACGCGGTTAAAACCTTAAAACATATTCATAATACCCCTCATGCCAAAATAAAAAGCTACCTCGAAAATGAGAATTTTATATTTCTTACCTATTGGCTGGGGTCGCACCAAACAACAGCCGTAATTAATAAAACCGATTGGCAAACCACCTATTTTGCTCAGGCCGTAAATAATATTGACGGAGGAATTTGGGATAACCCCAATTATTTATCAGCTGATAACCAGCTGTATATTCCTATAACGGCTTACAAAGTTATTGGGCACAAAATCTCTGATAAACGCCACCAAGAGTTTGAAACCATTCAGCAAAGAATAACTGTTTCCGGTAATCCGCTTATTATGCGTTGCCGTTTAAAATAACCCGAAATGTAGGGTGCCGATTAATCAAAATATGGTTCGCTGCGTTCTCCTCTAAAGTATTCAAACATCATTTTTATTTGAGCTTCGTTGTTGCGTGGTAACGATAACTCCGGTAGGTTTTCTTCAGCAAACCAGCCTACATCGCAGGTTTCCGATCCGGTAGAAATGTTATTGTTTTGTTTTTCGCAAAGCAAAAATATTTTGTAAACATATTCAAAAGCCGGAGGCATGCCTTGTTTTTGCTTGTCCATAACAGCCAAAAGTTTTTGGGCTTTTACCTTTAATCCGGCTTCTTCCATACATTCTTTCTCGGCAACTTCGGCCGGACTGTAGGCAATGTCGCACCATCCACCCGGCATAGCCCAACAGTTGTCTACTTTTTCCTGAATGAGTAAAATTTCCTGGTGCTCGTTAAACACAACTGCCCTAACATCAACTTTCGGTGTCCGATAGCCGTTTTTTTCCTCAATAACAGGTACAATTTCTTTTACCGGAATGTGGGTGAGTTTTTCAAGTAGTTCAAGACTAATGTCGCGTATTTCCTGGTAGCGCTCCATATCATAAGGAATAGTATTGTATTCAAGTCCAATTTCTGCCAAAGCATGCAGTCGTTTTATTTTCTCGAAATAGTAGGATGACATAGTGAATGTTAATTCGTTTTAATAAAATATGAGTAAGTGAAGATATAATTTTAGGGGATTAAGTACTAAAATCAGCGCCGCCCAAAAGAGCAATTAAACAATTAGCTAATTTTCCGCATTTTTTACCAGCAGATACTTGTTGTTTTCTAATTCAGCATAACCCTGGTCGTATACAAAATAATAAATGCGGTTGTTTTTGGTAATATAGGTATTGGTGTAAAAATTAAAATTGAATCCATTTTTTTCGAGAATGCTTTTAAAGGTTGTTGTTTTTTCTTCGGGATTTAACTGCTCTAAAATACTGTGATTGTTTTTTAATATGCGGTTGATTTTACGCATATAGTTTGTTGTCCGACTTGCCTTTTTATTGTTGTAGGCATTCCGGCAACTGTCGTTGCAAAACTTCTGGTCGGCACGTCCTTTTAAGGTTTCTCCACATTCGAGGCAGGTTCTTTTTTCCATTTTTATATTTTTTGTTTGAGTTGTTAAAGTGCTAATATACAAAATTATATCCGTTTGTAAACGTTTGCAAACGTTTATTGTCGACTACAAACGTTTAAAAACCGGTTAGGCAAAACGGGCTCCTTTACCTTTGAAGTAACAATTGCGTTAAAGGGCTCGCAAAAGACACAGCCCTACATTATTAACTAAAAAAATAAATATCATGAATGCATTAAGAAACAGCGTACGATTGTTAGGAAATTTGGGCGAAGCGCCTACAGTTAGAACTCTTGAAAGTGGAAAAAAAGTGGCAAATTTTAGTTTGGCTACCAACGAAATTTACCGCGATAGCCGGGGCGAAAAACAAACCGAAACTACCTGGCACCGTTTGGTGGCCTGGGGAAAAAATGCCGAAGTTGCTGAAAAATACCTGAAAAAGGGTTCGGAAATTACTGTTGAAGGAAAACTGGCTAACCGCCAGTGGGAAGATAAAAACGGTGAGAAACATTACTCAACTGAAATTGTAATTAATTCGATGTTGATGTTGGATAAGGCCTCGAATTAACGGCCGATAGCGTTAATCCACAAAAAAAACAGTAGTATCGATTTGTTATGATACTACTGTTTTTTTTTGAGCTGGATTAATCTCTTTTAACACCGGCAATTTATATTGAGGTGTTGGATTTGCAAAACTGCTTTACTTGCCCCCAACAGTTCCGCAAAACTTGTTTGAAAACATGTGTATTGATTACCAAAATAGGAAATTGTGGTTTATTTTTATCATTAGTCTGGCAAGCACTTAAGGGAAGCCAAAAACAGACTTTTAAGTGTCCAGTCGGATTTGACACTCATTAAACCAAAGTTATGGCTATTCAACAAAAAGATAGAATTTACCTCGATGGCGAGTTGTTTGAGCTGTTCTCAACCCCTTTAGACGCCTTTTTCGAGGCACATCATGAAATTCCTTCATTCCGAGGGAAAATGCCGGAATGCAGAAGAGGGTATATGGCCTCCTGGCGCATCAGAAATAACGTGCTTTACTTAACGGGTTTTCAACAGCTTAACCCAACAGTAGTTATTAATCCACGAGATGTACTTTCCCGCCCTAAAATGGTAGCTGACTGGTACAACGGAACTCTTCGGATTCCCATTGATACTGCTGATTCTAATGCCAAAGGTAGCAACGATCCTCAAGAAACGGAGCTTCATATTTATATAAAGAGGGGCGTTGTTTACACCCATGAAATTGTGCAGAAGAAGCATGTGCCTTCAAATAACTCCAAAAAGAATAACGTTTTATAAGTGAGCATTCCAGGTTTTCTGAATAAATCAGAGCTTATTAAGCTCCCAACTGTGTATGGTTTTTAGGTGCTAAAAGATAAATCAGCCCATTTTTTCCTGTCAACTGTTTTTCTAAAATGATTCAATTTTTTTAAAATGCCCATTTTACACGTGCATAAATGGCTTGTCCATATTCGCCATATTCGGTTCCGGATCGCCCGAAAAAGAACTGCCCGTTAAGCATGATTTCCCAATTGTCGGCCAGGGAATAAGAAAAATCGGGGCCAATAAACGACGAGCCGTCGCAGGGATTTAGCATGGCTGATAGATTGACGAAAAACAAGGGTGTTAACGGATAGCTAACCTGGCTGAAAAGCTGGTAGCGCCCCATTGATAGCATTTTTGCTGAAATATTTGGGGTGAAAAAACTGCGGCCACCGGCATCGCCTGTTGTTCCGTAGCTGTTAAACAGAGTTCCAAGATGCAGGTATAAGCTATTGGCAAAGGTGTAGTCGCCCGAAACGGAAGCCACAAAGGTTTCAAAATTTGTTTCATCATCCTTATCACGTGGTTTAAACCAGGTGGCTTCTCCTCTAAAACCGGCTCCTTTAATATTTCCGGCCCAGCCTCCGCCTAAAACATAATCTTTTCCTACCCAGCCGCTTAAAAACTGCACATCATAATTAAATTTCGAAAACCGGTACATTCCGGCTATTGCCGATTCGTTGCTGTTTCTGCCAATTTTATAAACCAGTTCGGCTGATGAGGTTACACTTGTATAATATTGCACGCGAATTCCATCGGTACCCGGACGTTCTTCGTAATCAAAATCAAAATAAGAAAAGGTGTTAAAAACATCGTTGGGGTTCCAAACCAGGTTAGTGCCCCAGTTTATGCGCTGACGGCCCAGGCGTACTTGCCATTTCCCGCTGGTGTAATCGAGCCAGGCCCTGTCGAGCATGGTATGAAAAAACCAGCTGTCGGCCGAAATTAGTACCGTTCCTAAGTCCAGAAAGCCGTTATCGTTGTCAATCATTTCTTCATAATCCGGAAATTCACGAATCATTTGGCCCATATAAATGCGGTTACGGGCCTCCAGGGCAAAGGTTAATTTTTCAGTGGCAAAGTATCTGAAATTTAAACGGTTGTGAAGTTGGTTCAACATTAAATAATCGAGTGTTTTTGTTTCTGATACCGCAACAGGCTCCACAGGTTTATAGTACATGCCCAGGTTTTTTAAGTAACCGTAAAACGAGACATCAGATTGTGCCGAAAGCAGCAAGCTCGATACAAAAAAGGTTAGTATGAGGCTTAATTTTTTAGCCATGTGTACTGTTTTGCTTTAGTTATTGCTCATGCCGCCTGCAAAATCCATTACGCACATGGTGTTATATTTTGGGTGCGAACCACAGGCAACCCCAATGCTTTTAAAATCGGGGTGTAACAGGTTGGTTCGGTGTCCGCGGCTTTTAACGCCATCATCAATTAAAAGAAAAACAACAATTTGTTGTGCCGATGTATTTCCGTAGGCAATGTTTTCTGCAATCCGAACCTGCCATTTGCCATATCGTTCAATACGGTCTTTCAGGTTGGAGCGATCCTTGCCGGTGTGACCTGTCTTTCCGGTTTTTGATTGGTCGGTTTGGTGGTCGTTTGCAGCTTTTGTTAAACGAGCGTCAGGGTACAAAGGTGGAGTGCTACTTGCTTTTTTTAACACACGTACACATTCATGCAGGGCGCTTACGCCTTCTTGCGTCATAATCGATTTATCGCCGGGGTAGTGTAAAATTTTACGCTCGTAATGTTTTGCCAGGGGAGCAATATACTTCTCTGCATATTCCGGCGGGTTGGAACGAAACAGGTTGATTTCGTAAATTACTTCTTTCTCTAATGCCGACAAATAACTGGCATTGGCCGCCGTATTGTGTTTGCTGTTTTTGCTTTTTTCGTTGGCAGTAGTGCTTAGGTTAAAAAGACATAAGATTATTAAAATCAACACTTTCATACTTTTATCGTTCTTTGTGTAACTTCTTTACTATAATTTATACTACTTACTTTTTTTCATCGCTTATTATTTTTCCATCCTCGATGGTAATTACCCGACGCGCTTTGTTTACCACCCTTTGGTCGTGTGTTGAAAATATAAACGTAATTTTTTCTTCTTTATTTAGCTGCTCCATAATATCAAGCAGGTTTTCGGTGGAATGCGAATCGAGATTAGCTGTAGGCTCGTCGGCCAAAACAAATTTGGGTTTCGATGCCAAAGCTCGCGCTACGGCTACCCGTTGTTGCTGTCCTCCCGATAGTTTCGAGGGGCGCCGGTCCATCATTTCTCCCAGCCCAACAGCCTTTAGCAATTCGCTGGTGCGGGCATCGCGTTCGCTCTTTTTACTGCCTTGCAGGTGCATAATAAATTCTACATTTTCTTTGGCAGTAAGCACAGGAATTAGGTTGTAGGCCTGAAAAACGAAACCGATATTGTTCATCCTGAAGTCAGTTAGTTTGCGTGATGAAAGCTCATTAATTTTAATCCCGTTAATTTCAACCCAACCTTCAGTAGCATCGTCGAGACCGCCTATGATGTTTAACAGCGTCGTTTTTCCTGAGCCCGATGGTCCAACAATGGCCGTAAATTCGCCTTCTTCAAAACTGATGTTGATGCCATTAACAGCATGAACCGAAACCGAACTACTGTTGTAAATTTTGTGCAGGTTTTTTATTTCTATGATCTTCATAATAATGTTTTAATGTTTTAATGCTTACTGTTTTTATGGGTTTTATTTTTTTAGTTTATCGCTATATCTTGCCGATATTTCTCTTTTCTTTTTTGTATTTAATCATCCATGCTTTTACGCATTAATCAGTCCGTGTGGCTTCGGCCGGATTTAGTTTTAAGGCTTTTCGTGCCGGGTAAATGGCCGAAATTAAGCCTGTTATTACTACCAGTGTAACTAATACGCCTAACGAATGTGTCGGGAACTCCGTTGCAATCTCGGTAGCTACACCGTATTGTTCCAGGCCCTGTGCAAAGGCCGATAAATTGATTGGGTTTTTCTCAAAAATCCGGGATACAACAATGCCTAGCAAGATTCCCAACAGGCCTCCGGTAAGTGTTAGCATCAGCGATTCAAAAATAATCATGCCAAAGATTTTGCGCTTATTCATACCAATGGCCATTAGCATGCCAATTTCTTTTACACGCTCTAAAACAGCCATAAGCATGGTGTTGATTATGCCAAAACACAGGGCAATTAAAATGATAAGAATAAAAATGTACATGTACTGGTCCATTGAGTCGGTTAGAATGGACATTTCCGGACTCAGTTCTTTCCAGGTGTGCACATCCAGACCTTCTGCAGTTTGCTGAATAGTTGGTTTAAGACGTGAGGCATAACCATTGTTTTTAAGCAAAACGGCAATTTCGTGCACTGCCCGCGCTTCAATGGCCATTTGTTTTTGCAGATCGTTAATATGCACAAACATGTGCATTTCGTCGAATCCGGTATTTACCGTTTTGTAAATTCCGGAAACCCGGTAGCCTTTTGATGAAAGATCGCCATTAAAATCAACCAGTTGCACATTTATTTTTGTCCCAACTTTCAATCGTAATTTTTCAGCAAGTTTATGGCCAACCAATATTGGTGGCATTCGGCTTGTTTTTTCCAGGTAGGTTCCATCAACCAGGTGTTCCCAAATATCGGTAACCTGCTTTTCTTTTTCCGGATTAATACCCAGCATTTTAGCACCTCCGGTGCCATGCGCGGCCATAATAAAACTTTCGGCAATTAAGCGGGGGGCCGCTGCCTGAACAGAGTCGAGGGCAGCAATGCGTTCGGCCAGCGTGAAACCATCGGAAATAAATAAAGACGTTTCGTTATTATCTAAAAAATGCGGGGCATGCACTTGCAGGTGCGAGAGCTCCGATTTTGTTGCCGAATCAATACGTGTTTTGTACATCCCGTTCATAAACGCCATCATAAATATTCCGGCAAACAGCCCAAGGGCAATGGCGGCAATCATTACCAGGCTCCGGGTTTTACTTCGCCAAACGTTACGCCATGCTATTGATATTATCATTTTGTTCATTTTTTATTGGTATTAACTGCGCATTGCAGTTGTAATTTTTAAGCGGCTCACATTTGTTATCGGGAAAACAGCGATGAGGCTGCTAATGATAAAAACAACAATCATCTGGTTGTAAAACAACGAAGGTTTCATGGAGAAGAACATGTAGGGTTCCATTCCGTAAATTGCCATGGCGTCGGCCATATCGCCCGATAGGGGCAATGGGTTGTAGTAAAAATACAAGCAAAAAAACCAACTGATGATTAATCCAATTGAGCAACCTATTAATCCAATAAACAGGGTCTCAATAAGAACTAACAGGGCGATTTTTCGTTTTTGCATACCCACGGCATGGGTAACACCAAATTCGCGCTGGCGCTCTTTCACCATCATTATTACCACGCTAAACATGCCAAAAGCAATTACCAGGTACAAAATGCCGAGCATAATAATTCCACCTCCACGGTCGCTTTGAATTACCTGCTCCAGTTCGGGACTCATCTCTGTCCAGGTCATTACCGTGTTGTTTTTCGGCAAGATTTTATCAATAGCCTTTTTTATATGGTGCACACTGTAGTGGTCATTAGTCATTACCACAAGCGAGGTGGATAAACCGTATGCCGAATAAAAGTCGCGGGCCGTTTCGATGTCGAGGTAAACCAGGCGTTTGTTAAATTCAACATTCGGGTGTTTTATAATGCCTTTTATGGGGAATAAACCACTGGCACTGATTCCGTGGTAGCCCTGTGAAATCATTACCAAAGTGTCGCCAACACCCAAATTAAGGTATTTTGCCAGTCCGCTGCCGATAACTACTTCTGCATCGCCTGACTGCAAAAAATCGCCGGCTTCAATTTTTTTCGAAAGTTGGGTAATCCGGTCTTCGGCTTCGGGTTCAATGCCCATCACCATGGCGGGTTTGCTTTTTAGGTGGTTGGCAGCCAGCGAAAAGGATTCCAAACGGTTAGCTACCAGACTTACATCTGTAATTTTGCTGATTTTATTTTGTAGTTCGTCGGCAACTTTAAAGCTGTTTTCCAGGTTTCGTTCGTTCCAGTAAGCCGTGTCCTGAACCTGTAAATACCCGGTGTAAAATTTTACCGAATTATCAATCATGCTATCGTACGAGCCTTCCTGCATCGAGCGCATCCACGAAGCCAGCAATACACTAAATACAACAGATGATATGGCAATGATGGTTCGGCGCTTATTTCGCCAAAGATTACGCCACGCTAGTTTTATGTTTGTTCTCATGAGCAATGCTTTATTTATTTAATGCTAAAATGCTTGAATGTGTTAATGCTAAGATTAATAAATACTTTAATTTCGAAGTTGTAGTTTAACCTGACTTGTATAGCTATTCTTAACCATTTATATTTTTGTATGTAGTGTCTTTTGCTTTGGTCATGATTTTAGAAATTTCAATAGCTTCATTTAGCAAACGATCTAGCTCATGTTGATTTTCAGATAGCTGTGCATCATTAATAACTTCAAGCCAGTAAGCTGATTCGTCAGACTCCTCGACAACAATACACATTTTGCTATAAAACTCTGATTTGGAACGTCCGCGGCAGGCTGCCCGGTAATTGGCACCAGTTGACGTGGCTGATTTAATTAGCTGGTAAGCAATGACAGAGCTGGCTTTGGTATTCTTTAATGTTTCACAGAAAAGAATTACATCAACGGCAAACTTTTTTGTACGGTGTTTTAGTGCTTCAATAAATTTATCTTTTGTATTCATCGTTTTAAGTTATGTTTCGATTGGTACCTTAATCATTTAATCATTTAATCATTATAGCATTTAGGCATTAAATCATTTAATCATCGTCACCGTATTCTCTTCATATTTTGTTGCGAAAAGAAGCTTTCTTTTAAATCAACGTTAAACTCGATTTTATCAAAAATCATAATGGTTTTATGCCCCTCTTCGTCGGCCGGAATCATTTCCAGTCGGGTTGGCATTTCGCGGTCGTCCATCATTTTTACCTCGGTTAAAATTTCGGTATTTACCAGGTAGCCGTCTTCGTCGTAAAATTCAGCTTTTAGCCAGTGTAATTCCTTTTTCGATATCCACATGATAACCTTTCCCCAGACCACAGGCGCATCGTCGTGGGGGATGAGTTCAATTTTGTAGCATTGGTATCCGTCAATTTCTTCCTCGCCCAGCAGTTTGTTGGAATAGTCTTTTGCCATCTGCGATTCTTTCACCAGGTCGTCGTTGGTAAAATCCGAGCCCATCCACGATTGCATCATCATCGATGGCGGAATTTTTATCATGCGCTCGATATTGGGAACCCAGTTCCACATTTCCTTGTTGCGTTTTAAAAAAACCTGGCCTTTTTCTTTTGCCGGAGCAGTAATGTAAATCAGCGAATAGTCGTTGCCCAGCGTCCAGTTTTTCATCGAAACTGTTCGGCTCCAGCCCGGCCGTTCAATAATCATGGTTATTTCGCCCCGGCTCGATTCTCCTCTGAATTTCTCGTCGGCTTCTTTAATTATAGCTGTCATGTCCTGGGCAAAAACAATCGCACTTAACACACTTAATAGTATACTTACCTGTAGTTTTTTCATGGCTAACCTATTGCTTGTTAATTATTTTAAAGCAGGCATCAATAACAGCCTGTTCCATTTTTTCTACCGGAAAAACATCGGGGGCAGCTACGGCGTATAAAAAGGCTCCTTCAAGCATTGCTGCTATGGCTATCAGGTCGGCTTCCGGATTTTTGCTGCCCCGGGCTTCAATAAACCCGTAAAACATCTCGAAAACAGGCTTTGCTTTTTCCGCATAGGTTTCGGCAAACACCTTTGAGATTTGAGGCTGCAGTAGCAGAGAAAAGAAAAGTTTCCAGTGCTGCAGATTTTCGCCTAAGAGTTTAAAATTTTGCCGGATAAAAAAGATAAATTCTTCTTCAGAAAGAACACCATCGTGGTTAAGATCCAGGTTGTTGTAGATTTCCTCAAAACCATGCTGCATCAACTCATCGAGAATTGCTTTTTTGCTTGAAAAATAGTTGTAGGTGAGACCTTTCGATATTTTTGCTTTAGCGGCTATCTGACTAATAGAGGTGGCGTGGTAACCATTTTCGGCAAATAGCTCCAATGCTGTTCCCATAATCAGGTGCTTTTTCTGTTTTCTCAGTTCGTCAAATTGTTCCGGACTTCTTGGCATCTTTTTAAATTTTTCAGTAAATGGTTTTAAAACCCTATAGCTTCAAATGTATTTTTTTTGAATTTTTTATTAGTCACTTTAGATATGAGTACAGAGATGTGAGTATGGAGAGTTTCTTTCTTCTCATTTTATCTTACTTCTCATTACTCGTATCTCATATCTATGTTCTTTATATTGATTGAACGTTCGGTCAAAGTTAAAATGTCTGTTTTAAAATTCCAAAAAAACAGAACAATAATTGACCGATTGGTCAATGTATGTGTTGAATTTTAGACGCAACAGTTCGAATGAAAAGCGAGTAATTGATAATAAAAGTGAAATTATATGGACAAAAGCGGCATTGCACCAATAGTTGCAAGCAAATGAGAAATAACTTGCTTTCTTTGCGCCCAATTGTTTTAACACAACAGGGGAGTTTCCCCCTTGTCAATATAATTTAAATAATGAAGATATTTGAAGGACATTCATTCCATATTCCGGTTTTAGGGGTAGGTTATTCAATGGATACCCCGGCTAATGTGGCGCCTTACGGCATTTCGTCGGTTATTTCGTTGGTTGACGATGCCTTAATGGAGAAATTGCGCGAGTTTTATTGTAAAAAGTTCGATTTGCCCTTTACCGCCATTTCGAAAAAAGTGGAGGATTGCCGGGCTAAACGTATTACCTCGTACCTGAATACGATGGAAACAGTGGTGAATAAAAAGGTAGAGTTGGTAAAAGCTTCGTTGTCGGGTGTTGGTGGCGAACTGGAAAAATATTACGATATGCTACCCGAAGCGGCAGAATTAAAAAAGAAATTCAACAAGCTTGGCTTTAAGAAATCGCTGACGGATGAGTTAAAAAACTGGGTAAACGATAAGTTGCCGGTGGGGTCGATAGATGTAAATATTATGACCAAGCTCGACCAGGTGAATAAAAAAGACGGGAAGGAATTGCCCATTGAATATAACGATGCGCATGCGGCTTTGCGGGGTTTTGCCAATAGTAACCTAAGCTCTTCGCTGGTGCTATCGGCCGGTATGAGCCCACGTTTATACAGCTACATCGAGAATTTTAAAGACTTTTTTCCGGATGTAAGTGGGCAGATTAAAAAGAAAATCATTTTAAAAGTTAGCGATTTTCGTTCGGCACTGGTACAGGGAAAAATGTTGGCTGCCAAAGGCCTGTGGGTTTCAGAGTACCGTATCGAATCGGGGGTAAATTGTGGCGGACACGCTTTTCCTACCAATGGCGTATTGTTTGGGCCTATACTCGATGAGTTTCGCTTAAACCGCAAAAAACTGTTTGATACCTGTATTGATTTGTATAAAAGTGCGCTGCAAAAGAAAGCGTTGGTGCAACCGCAAAACGAGCCCGAACTAAAAATTACGGCGCAGGGTGGGGTAGGCAACTTTGAAGAACACCAGCTGCTGCTTGACTATTACAATATGGACAGTGTGGGCTGGGGGTCACTGTTTATGTTGGTTCCCGAGGTCATTAGTATCGATACCGAAACCATGAACCTGCTGGCAAAAGGCAAGGAAAAGGATTATTACTACAGTGGATTATCGCCCCTGGGCGTACCGTTTAACAGCATTAAAGGCGCATCGATGAGTAAGCTGCGTTTGGCAATGGCTGCCGAAGGAAAAGCCGGAATGCCTTGTACCAAAGGGTTTTTGCGTTACAATACCGAATACACCGAAAAACCAATTTGTACCTCGTCGCGCCAATACCAAAGTAAAAAACTGGCCGAACTGGAGGAGTTGAACCTGCCCGAAAAGGAATACAAAAAAGCTTTTGATAAAATTACCGAACCCGAATGTTTATGTGTAGGTCTGGGCATCTCAACGCTGCAATCAAAAGAAATTGAGGTACAACCCACTGATAAAGTTACGGTGTGCCCGGGGCCGAACCTGGCCTATTTCTCCAAAATATCGAGCCTGAAAGAAATGGTGGATCATATTTACGGGCGCATTAATCTTCTGGATAAGGGCTACCGCCCACATCTATTTTTAAAAGAGCTAAATATGTACCTCGATATTTTTAAAGAACAAGTAGAAAACTTCCAGAAGAATATCGACGATAATAAAGCGAAACGTAACCTGGTAAAATTTAAACAGAACCTGGTAGACGGAATCGACTACTACAAAATACTTTTTGCCGAAAAGAAAAAAGATGTGGTGGAAGAACTGGAGAACTTATTGAAAAAATATCCGGTGCTGGAGAAAGAATTGTAAGCATTATTATTATGAAAATAGAAACGGGCTTCGTATTTACGTAGTCCGTTTTTTTATGGTTTAAACCTTGAAGGTTTAGTTATATAACCCCCAAAAAAAAACTCCCACCGAGGCGGGAGTACAGGAATTTTTTCCTTCGGCATATAGCCTTATTGTGATAAGATGTAAAATTGAAAAGATATTCAACTTGCCATATTGGAGAGCGAAAGCAGAATTGGTTGTGGTTTGATGTAAAATTGAAAAGCTATTCACTGGGCAGGCCTTGGTTTTTATTTTCCTTTCCGCAGGCGCGAAGCGGCAGCCCGGATAGGGAAAACGCCTTCGTTTACAAACTTTACGTCTTCAACAGAGTAAAATGCTTTGGGGTTCGAATTTTTTACAATCTTTTCAACTTTCTTAATTTCTTTCCGATTGATAATGCTGTAAATAATGCTTACGTTCTCGCTGCCACCACGGGCTTCGTGGTGGGTAATTCCATACCCGGCTTCCTTTAGGTTGGCAATCAGATTTTCGGCATTCATGCGGGTAATAATCTGTATTTTAACAATACCAACGGCCAGTTTTTCTTCAATAAGTAGGCCCACATAGTTTCCGCAGGCAAAGCCACCGGCATAAGCCACATAGCAGGTCCAGTTATCGAGGTTTTGGAAAATGCGCGAGATGGCTAACAGCCAGATAAACACTTCGAAAAACCCCAGCACCGGCGCCCATATTTTATGGCCTTTTGAAACCATTACTATACGAATGGTGCCAAACGAAACGTCGATTACCCGCGAGATAAAAATGAGTGCGGGAAGAATGCCGTAGGTAAAAATTCCGCTGTCGTAAAAACTTGTATCCATTAAAGTAAATGTAAGATTTAATTTATCATTTCGGTGCAGGATTAGCTGCAAGCCTGCTTTTCAAAGTTATCGATTTCTTACTTTGTTCGAAATGAAAGTAGCCCTTATTTCACCTTTCACCAGTTAACTTTGCCTTTCTGCTTAAAACTCCGAAGTAAAATGGAACTTAATGTCTTTAAATTCATCTTGTGCCATTTGAAGGATAAACGATGAATCGGCCATAAACACATCGCGGCCCAGTTTATCTTTGGCCATTTTTTGGTGTTTCCGTTTTTTAAATTCCGTTAATACCTTTTGGTCGTTGCACTGTATCCAGCAGGCTTTGTGCATCGACAAAGGCTCGAAACGGCACTTGGCACCGTATTCGTGCTCGAGGCGGTACTGAATAACTTCAAATTGTAATTGCCCAACGGTTCCAATAATTTTTCGTCCGTTAAAAGCACTGGTAAACAACTGCGCCACACCTTCGTCCATTAGCTGGTCTATCCCTTTGGCCAGCTGTTTGGCTTTCATGGGGTCGGCATTTTCCACGTAGCGGAACATTTCGGGCGAGAAACTCGGTAAGCCTTTAAAGTGGATTTCTTCGCCATCGGTAATGGTATCGCCAATAATATAGTTTCCGGTATCGGGTACTCCAATTATATCGCCGGGGTAGGCATATTCAACAATTTCTTTTTGCGAAGCCATAAAAGCTGTGGGGCTCGAAATTCGGAATGATTTTCCCAGGCGCACATTTTTGTACATTTTATTGCGTTCAAATTCGCCGGAGCAGATTTTTACAAAGGCAATACGGCTGCGGTGATTCGGGTCGATATTGGCATGAATTTTAAAGACAAAACCCGTAAATCCTTTTTCTTCCGGTTTAATTTCGCGTTCTTCTGAAAAGCTGGGTTGAGGAGTTGGGGCAATTTCCACAAACGAATCAAGCAGCTCCTGAACGCCAAAGTTATACAGTGCACTACCAAAAAATACCGGAGCCAGCTCTCCCGCCAGGTAGTCTTCGCTCTTAAATTCAGGATAAATACCTTCAACCAGTTCCAGTTCTTCGCGCAATACATCGGCATCTTCGCCAATGTGGTCTTCCAAAGCCGGATCAGTAACATCTTCAAATTTTATGCGTTCTTCAATTTCCTGAATATCGGGTTTAAAGAGTTTCAGGCTGCGGTTAAAAATATTGTACACGCCTTTAAAATCGGGGCCATTGTTGATGGGCCAACTTAAGGGGCGCACTTTAATTTTTAGCTGGTCTTCAATTTCGTCCATTAGTGTAAACGGATCTTGCGAGGGGCGGTCCATTTTATTTACAAACACAATAACCGGCGTTTTGCGCATGCGGCAAACGTTCATCAGTTTTTCGGTTTGCGGCTCAACCCCCTTGGCAGCATCAATTACAATAATAACACTGTCAACCGCTGTAAGCGTGCGGAAGGTGTCTTCCTGAAAATCCTGGTGACCGGGCGTATCCAGAATATTAACCTTGTAACCGTTGTATTCGAAACCCATTACCGAGGTGGCCACCGAGATTCCACGCTGGCGTTCAATTTCCATAAAATCGGAAGTGGCTCCCTTTTTAATTTTATTGCTTTTTACGGCTCCGGCTACGCGGATGGCTCCACCAAAAAGTAATAACTTTTCGGTTAGTGTAGTTTTCCCGGCATCAGGGTGGCTTACAATTCCAAAGGTGCGGCGACGTTTTATTTCTTCTAAAAAAGTCATGTCTGTATCGTGTCTTTATTGCGGCGCAAAAATAGAAAAGAACTTTTAATTACCTGCTTATTGTAACACTTTGTGGCAATGCACAGTTAAAAACTTTAAATTAGAGGTAAAATTGTTGACTTTAAAAGCTTTGCAAACAAATGTCGGGGAATTGCCGTGCATAAGTCGCGAAGTTTTTACGGTGAAAAACAGCCTAAGTTGATAACTTGTTCTTACAAACAAAAAGACCATGCAGCAACCAGAATTGGGCAAAAAAATTGCCGAACTCCGAAAACTAAAAGGATTAACCCAGGAAGAACTGGTAGAAAAATGTAAGCTGAATGTGCGTACCCTGCAACGTATTGAAGCCGGCGAAGTAAGGCCAAGGGCTTACACCTTAAATGTGCTTTCCGAAGTGCTGGATTATAACTTTAACGGCGTTTCTGCAAAATTACCGGGGGCATTGCTGCTTTTTGTTCGGAATGTAGCCGACATTATCAACTTAAAAAAACATACCATGAAAAAAGTCAGCATTTTATCATCAACCCTCTTAATTGTATTCCTTGGCGTATTTATGTTTAATTTTAGGAGTGTAAATAAAAGCGAGCAGGCACTCCGTGTTGTGGTTCAAGAGCAGAATACGAACAGTATAAAGTGGTTTAATTCGGGGCAGGTTAAGCAGTTAATGAACGATTATGCAAGCGATGCCTGTTTCTATCGTAACGGTCATCCGGCGTACTGCGGTAAGGAGGAAATAAGCAAAGCCATACAAAAAGCCGTTGATGCAGAAGCCTTTAAGTTAACAGCAATCGATTTAATTTCGCTACATGTAAGTGGCGATGTGGCAATAGAGAAGAGTCTCACCACATCGCAACTATCCAACGGGCAATTTATCCGAACAATAAATATTCAACATTGGCAGCGCAGTAACAAAAAATGGATGATTGTGAATGATATTGATGTGTTACTTTATTAACAATCCTTTTTTATCATGCGTGGTAACCTGGTATCGTCCGGTTAAAATTTGCCCGGTAATTCGAGTCGGTATCGAAATTGACGTGTTGAGCGAAATGTTGAAGTGGTGAAAAAAATAGCTGCTTAGCCCAAACCCTTGTGTAGTTTGTGTGTTTGTATTGGCAAAAACGAATACTTTAACATGACGACTTTAATTATTCGCGCCGATGATTCTGCTAAATATTGGAGCCAATTGGTCGGCCTTTATATTGCTACCTTTTCAAAAGGAAAAAGCTTTCAATATAACAGTGTAGATGAAACCTCGGCTTATCTGAAAATGATATTCAGGGAGGGGTACGGAATACTGGTTTTGGACGAAGAGCAATTGCTTGGAGCCCTTTTGTTAACGCCACTACATTTTGATAAATTGCTCCCCGCTGAAATTGCCGACAACTTTAATATAAAACGTTCGGTTTATGTGGCCGAAATGATGGTGGAAAAAACACAGCAAGGAAAAGGAATAGGCAAAAAAATGTTGAACTACTTTTTTGAGACAGTGGACAGACAGCTTTATACCGATGCCTTTATTCGGGTTTGGATAGAAAACGAAACAGCTTTAGGCTTGTACAAAAAAGTTGGATTTAAGCCATGCGCATCCATTGTTCAAGCCAAGTTACTTGCCGATAAAAGCGGGATGTTCGATTTTAAAAAAGTATACCTGCACAAAAAATTGGAAGGATGAACCCATTAATAATTTTCAGATAATTTAGAGCTGTTTCACTTCCTACATTTCATCAGACTACCTATATTTATGCTTACTCGAATCAGCTATAAAATTGATAAATATGACTACGCTTTATACGCCAACAACCAATCTTTTGGATGGTAATCCCGAACAAAAACGGGCCGAAATCCGCGACTATTTTTTAAAAACCTATGCCCTTGATGAGCAACTTTATACTTTTTTAAAGACAGAAAAAGCCTTTTATCGCCGGGCCGATACTTTGCGGCATCCGCTTATATTTTACTATGGTCACACGGCCGTTTTCTTTATCAATAAACTTATTCTGGCAAAAATTATTGATACCCGTATTAATCCGCGTTTTGAATCGATATTTGCCATTGGTGTGGATGAAATGAGCTGGGACGACCTGGATGAAAGTAATTACGACTGGCCATCGCTTGATGAGGTTGATGCATACAGGCAAAAAGTTAAAAATGTAGTACTTGATGTAATTGATAATACGCCATTGGAATTGCCGGTGAATTGGGAAAACCCATTCTGGATAATAATGATGGGGATAGAGCACGAACGTATTCATATCGAAACTTCTTCGGTGTTAATTCGTCAGCTGCCGCTTGAACTTATTACACCCGATATTTTTGACCTTACGTTGGCAGAACGTGGAGAAGCTCCTGAAAATAGTATGTTGCCCCTAAGCGGAGGGGAAGTGCTTTTGGGTAAACCACAGCAGCATCGGTTTTACGGTTGGGACATGGAATATGGCCGGTACAAAGTTAGGGTTGATGACTTTAAAGCTTCGCAATACCTCGTTTCAAATGGCGAATTTTTACAGTTTATTGCCGATGGTGGTTACCAAACGGAAGAATTCTGGACTACAGAGGGCTGGCAATGGAAAAATTATGAGCAAGCAGCGTTTCCGCGGTTTTGGCGAAAAACAAATGACGAGTATTTTTTACGTTTGGTCGATCAGGAAATTAAGATGCCCTGGAACTGGCCGGTAGAGCTAAACTACCTCGAGGCCAAAGCTTATGCCAACTGGAAAAGCAAGAAGGAGGGAAAAAGCTACCGCTTGCCAACCGAGGCGGAGTGGTATTACCTGGCGCAGCAGTGTGGAATTACTGATGAAAGTTTTCATGAGCAGGACGCCAATATTGCGCTGGCAAAATTTGTTTCACCTTGTCCGGTAAATCAATTTAAAAGCGGCGATTTTTATGATGTAATTGGTAATGTGTGGCAGTGGACCGAAACACCGGTAACCGGTTTTCCGGGGTTTAAAGTGCACCCCATGTACGACGATTTTTCAACACCAACTTTTGATGGTAAACACAACCTGATAAAAGGCGGATCATGGATTTCAACCGGAAACGAAGCCACCTGGCACGCACGCTACGCTTTTCGGCGGCATTTTTATCAGCATGCAGGTTTTCGATTGGTGGAAGCTGAAAAACCACTGCTCATTAGAAACGATTCGTACGAAACCGACCAGGAAGTAACCCAATCGTGTGAATTTAACTACGGACAAACGATTGCCGGTTTTAAAAACTTCCCGAAGCAGATAGCCGAAATTTGTAAAAAATATGCAGGAACCAAAGCCGATAAGAAACTATTGGATTTAAATTGCGATACCGGCAGAACGGTTTTCGAACTGGCTACTTCGTTTCAGGAAATTACCGGGATCGATTTTTCAGCGCGTTTTATTCGTTTGCCCATTCAAATGAAGGAACAGGGCTTTATTCGTTACATCACAAAAGATGAAGGCGAACTGTTGTTTTATCGGGATGTGCAATTAAAAGATTTGGGACTTGCTAAAACCGATAACCTGCAGTTTATGCAGGCCGATGCCAATAATTTAAAAACCATTTATTCGGGTTACGATGTTATTCTGGCCGTTAACCTGTTGGAAGAACTGTATGCTCCCGATCGTTTTTTATCAACAATTCACGAGCGGTTAAATACTAACGGAATACTGATTCTTGCCACAACATACGATTGGGAAAGCAATCCTGTTAAACGTGAACACTGGCCCGGAGGATTTAAAAAAGACGGAGAACCGCTTACTTCTTTTGAAGGGATAAGCACTTTGCTTGAGCGTAATTTTGAGCTTGTTGCGCCGCCAAAGAACTTGCATGCTGCCTACCCTTTATCTTCGCGTAAGTATCAGGTTTCAGTACCCGAAATATCGGTTTGGAAAAAGCGCTGAAGCGACTTAGTTGGCCTTTTTGTACTTCTTCTTTTTTACCGATTTAAAAGCGTCTGAAATGGTGCGCCAGTATGCTTCGTGAAAACGAAGGCCTTGCTTGCCAATGATATCCTTGTAGCTTTGGGCTTCATCATCGGGGTGAAATTTTCGCCGGTACATCTCCTCGTACAGCGCCGGAATTTCGGGGTGAAACTGAACCGCAAAAACATTTTTGTATTTATGGTGTGCCAGCCCTTCAATAATTTTGCCATCGGGCGAAAGGGCAGTTACTTCCAGGTCCTTTCCAATTTTTTCGGCCGCCTGATGATGACTGCTGTAGATTCGGGGAGTACTTCGTTTTGATACTTTTACCGCTTGCCCAAAAAACGGATGGTCGGTAAAATTAATGGTATGCAGATTGCCAAACATAAACAAAGAATCGTCTTTAATTTTATGCCAGTAATTACGGTGCAGGTTGGTGCGGCCAATTCCTACCGTTTCTTCGGGTGTAAAAGCGTCGTATCTTTCTGCAGGTATATCCTGAATAAGTGTGCCGCCGGTAGCCACATTCATGGTTTGCATTCCCAAACAAAATCCGGTAACCACATAGTCGGGGCGTTGCTCTAAAAAAGCTTTAAAATCAGTGTTTTGTAACCCTCCAAGCAGGTGAAACATAAACGAACATTCGTAGAGGTGCCGTTCGGGGTCGGTAACTACCGACAGGGTGTTCTCTTCACCATAAAGTTCCGGTTGAATATCAGGGCCTCCAAAAAATATTACGCCAATCGAGTGTTTAAAAACCGTTGCCAGGTCGTCGCTAATGTCGTTTTCGCGGTAAACGCTTTCGGTATTCAGTTCGCCTTTAATTTCGTGCAGGTAAAAATTATCAAGTTTATTCTCCTCAATGTAATTTTTGGTGGCTTCAAAATCATATTTTTGGTCTTCAAAATAAACGCCCACAAATCTTACTTTGTTTTTAACGTCAAAAAGGTTGGCATCAGTAAGGTACTGAATGGTTTTTATTCGTTGTATGGTAGGGTCGCAAAGAATAATGTACTGCTTACGTTTGTTAAACTCGGTATTAAAAAACGCCTGGGCAAATGCACTTGTCGTTATAATCAGGCTAAAGAGGAGAGTGAGAAGCTTTTTCACTTGAATATAATTAAGTTAATATTTTGTATTTCAAATATATATAATGTCAGTTTAATATTTGCTGGTCGATACCCGTGGAACTCGCATAATTAATTTATTCATGTCCTTTTGTGTTCCTTAGACCATGATCCTTTCATTTGTTTTGAGTTGTTTATTTATAAATGTCACGATGACGTGTAACCACTGAGCCATTATTCATGGTGCACCCATCTTGTTTAGTATATTGCTGTTCTCTCAAAATTATAATATTGTTTAAAACAATACAATGCACTGCAACAAATTAAAAAAACATAATTTTAAGTTCCACAAAACTTAAACTTTGTACATTTGTTTAATCGAAAAAAGAAATACTATTATGAATTTTAACTTTAAATCATCTTATTTAGTACTGGGTGCAATTGTTTTAATTGTTTTGCTGCTGTTTGGTGGCCGCATGTTTAAAATATTAAAACCCGGTGAGAAAGCTGTAATTTTTAAACCCTATACCTCCGGGTTGGATAAAGAGAATATTTACGGCGAAGGCTTCCATATAATTGCGCCATGGAATGAGCTGGAAGTATACAATGTGCGCGAACAGCAGCGCGACGAAACCATGGATGTACTGGATAAAAACGGGCTTTCGGTAAACGTTGATGTTACCGTTCGTTTTAACCCATCGTTTCAAAATATTGGTTTTCTGCACGAACAGTTTGGGGTAAATTATATCAATGTATTGGTCATTCCTGAAGTTCGCTCTTCTGTACGTCAGGTAGCCGGTAGGTATACAGCCGAAGAAATATATTCGACAAAACGTGCCGAGGTGGAACAATCAATAATTACAGAAACCAGGGAAGTACTTAGTGAAAATTTTATTGATATGCGTGCCTTGTTAATCCGTTCGATTAACCTGCCAGCTCAAATTAAGGCTGCAATTGAAAACAAACTGCAACAAGAACAAGAGGCATTGGCCTACGAGTTCCGGCTGAAACGCGAAGAGTCGGAAGCTGAAAGACGTCGTATTGAGGCAGAAGGTATTGCCAATTACAACCGGATTATAAATGCAAGTTTAACCGACCGTATTTTACAACAACGTGGTATTGAAGCCACAACATCATTGGCAGAATCGTCTAACGCAAAAGTGGTTGTTATCGGAAGTGGAAAAGACGGGCTACCACTTATCTTGGGAAATAATTAGTTTTAATAGCATAAATAATAAAAAGCGAGCTGGTAATACCGGCTCGTTTTGGTTCAAATAAATTGTAACCCATTCATTCAACATGTTCGAATTCCTTTTTCACTATTAATTGGCAGTGGCAATAAACGGAGCGAGAACATCACACAATAAACAGTATTATGAAAAAAATCAAAAATCCCTGGAAAGATCCTAAAAACATTGGCGAGTACAACTGCTTTGCCTGCTCGCCATATAACAGCGGAGGTTTGCATCTCGAGTTTTGGGAAGATTGCGAAGAAATTGTGACCAAGTGGAACCCGGAAAGGTGTTATGAAGGTTGGATTGGTGTATTGCATGGCGGAATTCAGGCTACCTTACTTGATGAAATAGGTGGCTGGGTGGTTATGCTAAAATTACACACCACTGGCGTTACCCGCGATTTGCAGGTGCGTTATCTGAAACCGGTGAAAGTATCGAAAGGAGAACTAACTGTTCGTGGTCGTTTGGAGTCTTTTGAAGGACGTATCGCAAAAATCAGTGCCACATTATACGATGGCGAAGGCGAGGAGTGCGCGAAAGCTGATGTTTCGTATTTTGTTTTTCCGGAGAAAATTGCCAAAGCACGCTACCAGTATCCCGGAGTAGAAGCCTTTTACGAAAAATAATTCTGCTGCCACTGTCAGTCAGAAATTGGGTGTTTTGATATGTGTTGGATTAATTTATTCTTCCTCTTCGTCGCTGTAGGATAAATAAGACTCATCCTCGTCTTCTTCATCAAAAGCATCGTAAATGGATGGTTTTTGTTTGGAACCTTTTTGCCACGAACTACCGTGGTTTTTTTGTTTTCTGTCAAATTTGTCCAGATCGGGGAAACGGTTTTTGTTTACTTTCTTTTTCATCACGTCAGCAAACCAATGTTGTTATTATTTAAATTGTTAGCATTACTATTTAATGCAGGAAAAATAGAAAAAAAATAAATAAAACAAAGCAATCGTTTATTATTTTTAGCACATTGTTATTTTGTACGGAAGATTTTATAATATGTTATCAATGAAGAGTTTAAAAATTCTGTTTTTTGTAGTTGTTTGTACCCTGATTTCGGAAGGAATATTGGCCCAGGAGAATAAACGTTTGGATAAACTTTTTGAAGAGGCCCGAAATGATTATGCCGCTAACCGTTATTCGGAGGCCATTAAAACAGGAACCCAGATTTTGCAAAAGGATGCCAATTATGCCCAGGCACATTTATTGCTTGCCGAAATTTATAAGGAAATGGATTCAACACGTCTGGAAATTAAGCATTTGTCCAAAGCGGTTGACCTGGATGATAATCCCCTGATTGATTTTAGATTGGGTGAGGCATTTTATAAACTCGGAATGTATTCAGAGGCACTTAGTTTTTACGAAAAATATAAAGAGAATAAAACTATTCCCGAGAAAAGACAGTTTTTGTTGGCCTGTAAAATTGCCAGTTGCCGTTTTGCAATAAACAGCATTCAGAATCCGGTAGATTTTGAACCCACCAACCTGGGCGAACAAATTAACACGCCTAACGATGAGTACTGGCCCACGCCAACACTTGATGGAAAACACTTGGTATTTACCCGCTTAATGAAGAGCAGTGGAAGGCCTCAGGAAGATTTTTTTATGGCCGAGCTTGATTCGTTTAACTGGGAGAATGCCTTGCCCATAAGTGCAGTTAATACCGATGATAACGAAGGGGCACAAACCTTATCGGCCGATGCGAAGATTTTGTTTTTTACAGCCTGCAACCGAAACGATGGAATGGGAAGCTGTGATATTTATTTTTCGCGCCTGATAAACGGAAAATGGAGCGAACCCCAAAACGCAGGAGCTCCATTAAATACCACATCATGGGAGGGGCAACCTTCACTTTCGTCTGATAACAAATACCTCTATTTTTCGAGTAACCGAAAAGGCGGTAAGGGAAAAAAAGATATCTGGCGAATTGCTTTTAACGGTTTTACCGCAACGGGATTACCCAACTGGGGGACACCCGAAAACCTGGAGGCCTTAAATACATCGGGCGACGAGATTTCGCCTTTTATACATGCCAATAATCACAATTTTTATTTTGCCTCAGATACTCATGTTGGCATGGGCGGACTGGATTTATTTACAGCTACCATAAGCGAAAATGGACAGGTTGCCGAGTTGAAAAACATGGGGTATCCAATAAATACGCACAAAGATGACCTGGGATTAACCATCAGCTCCATTGGTGATATCGCCTATTTTTCGTCGGCCAGGGAATCGGACAATGGCCTGGATATTTTTTCGTTTAATCTGGACCGGGGGCTACAGCCACGCGCAGTAACCTACATTAAGGCAAAAGTTAGCAATAAAACCACTGCCCAGCCTGTTATGGCCGATATTGAATTAGTAAACTTAAATTCATCTCTTGCTGAACCTCGTATTGAAAAAGCAGATATAAACGGCGAAATTATGCTGGCCTTACCGGTTGGCCGAAATTATGCATTTAACGTTTCAGAAGAAGGGTTTATGTTTTATTCGTATGCCATGCGCCTGGCCGATGCCAATTCATTAACCGATCCGTTTATTTTAAATATTAAGCTGGAACCAATTGAAGTGGGAGCCGAAATGGACCTTTACAATATTTATTACGAAACCGACTCTTTTGCCATACTTGCCGAATCGGAACCGGAGTTACAAAAATTAGTGGCTTTTTTACAAAATAATAACAAATTACGCGTAGAGATTCAGGGACACACCGACAGCTCGGGTAAGCCTGAAAGTAACCTGGAGCTATCAAAACTAAGGGCCAAATCGGTTGTTGATTACCTGGCTGAGAATGGAGTAGGGGAAAATCGTTTGCAGTCGGAAGGTTATGGCGATACGCGCCCCGTGGCTACCAACGAAACGGTTGAAGGGCGACGGTTAAACCGTAGAACTACCATAAAGATTATTGCAAAATAAGCAAGTTAAGGTGTTCCGAGCAAAGCCATCTTTTACTTGCTTACTGTTGTGCGGAAAAACCAATTAACAGGCTGATATAAAAATTTCTTGGATTTCCGGGATAATAATAGCGCGGAGGATTGCCACCAAATGAGGGAGCATTTACCGCCAGCATTGATGTGTAATGAATGTCGAAAATATTTTGGATTCCTCCACGCACATCAAATTTAAAGTTTCCTTTTTTAGCCTGATAGCGAAGTTCTGTACTTGTTAGTCCGAAGGCGTCAGAAAAGGTGGTGTTAGCATCATTTACCGGCATTTCTCCATTGTAGCGGTACCAGGCATTTATGGTAAAGTTTTTAAGCGGTACCAAACTGGCACCCAGGTTAAAGGTTTCTTTGGCAGTTCCGGGCAGTAATTTGCCCGAGTAATCGTTTCCGAGATTTACAAAATCGCTAAAATGATAATTGGAAAGGGTGGTACTGCCAAACAGGGTTAGCAGGGCAGCTTTATTGTGCCTGATTGTTACCCACGTAAATTCTGCTTCAACCCCCGGGTGTACTGATTGACCGGCATTTACTCCAATATAGGCATCTTCGCCCGTACGGTGGGCCACCAACAGGTTGTCAACATATATGCGGTAATAACTTGCCGATAGCTTAAAGCGGTTGGTAAACTGTGTTCTGAAACCCGTTTCAAAACTCCAGCCCGACTCGGGTTTAATGTCGGGGTTTATTTCCCCTTCAGGCAACAACGTTTCTTCAAAAGTGGGGGTCGAAAAACCATGACTCACATTTCCGAAAACAGAGCATTCGTTGCTGAGCAACAAATTTACACCAAGTCGTGGTGATAAAACCGGCTTATAACTTCGCTTCCCCGACTGATCACCGTTTTCGTGAAAGTGATCGTTGTATTTAAAGCGGGTGAGGTTGCCGTTCAGGCCTGCTGATATGTAAATCCTGTCTTTAATATTCGATTCAAGCTGAAGAAAAAGATTCTCGTACTGGCGTTTTTCATTGTTATCAGAAAGCAATTGGTTGTTGTCGTTATTGTAGGTTTGCCAGTTGTAATTTTCACGAAACATTTCAAGCCCCGAGGTCATTACCACTCTAAACGCTTCAGTTGCAACTACTTTTTGAATATAGGCTCTCCAACCAATATAATCAGATGATTCTTTTAGGCGGTTAAAAGGGCGCAATTCATCAAGATTACGCATACTGCCAAACATTCCAACCGATATTTTTCCATCGTTAAGCGTAAAACGGTTAAAAGATATTCCAAGCTGCGAGTTGGTGTAATCTTCGTATCCTTTAACAGCAGACCAGTTTGCAGCAGCGCTTTCGGGGCTGTTCAGGTAGGTGTCAAAGTCGAGCGAGCTGGGAATATAAGCCTTCATTTTGGTGGCTTTGGCCAAAAACTGGAGGTTCGATTTTTCAGAAAAATTATAAACAGAGTTGAGCAATATATTTGCACGAGTGGTTGAGTTATTATCCCGATAACCATCGCTTGATAAAAGCGAACCTAACGCATATATTTTTAATTTATTGTTGCTAATACCTGCCGTCAGCGTGTTTTTATAGGTGCCAAACGAGGCCAGTGTACTTTGGTTCTGAACAAAATCCTTCAGCACTGTCTTCGGATGAAAAAGTAAGACCCCGGCCAATCCGGCGCCGTATAAACTTGATGACGGGCCTTTTATGATTTCAACACGTTGAATCGCCGAATTTTCAAGGTCTTCCAAAATGGTCTCGCCATCGCCGGTGGTAAGCGGGATCTCGCCAAAGTAGGCTTTAATTTTATTGGTGCCGTAGGGTGTACGCGAGCCTATTCCGCGGATGGTAAGACGGTTGGTGTTAAATGTGCCGTGGTGCATTAAAATGCCGGGAATACGGTTTAATGCATTAATTGGTGTTAGTGCATCTCCCGATTCTAACTGTTCGTTAATAATAAGATTTACAGGCGCTGGAGTATTAAAAATATTGTAGGGCGAACGAAAGGCAGTAATTGTAATTTCTTCAATTTCATCGCTGATAAGGGTTGTGTCTTGCCGGGTGAAAGGTAATTGCGCCAAAGCATATTTTGTATGCCACAAACATAGAAATGCCAAGAAGGCAAAAACGATAAGCCATTTTGTTTTCATATAAAACGGTTTTCTGTTTCTAAATCAAAGTTAATGAAAAGTCGTGAATTTTATCAGGGGATTGTATTGTGCAGAATCAGTGATACTTTTTTAAGCAAATTATTTTAGTTGTTTTGCAATACAGGCAAATAGTTTGTCTTTAATTATTGGCTTGGTAATGTAATCGTTTAACCCCGCTTGCAAAGCTGTTGATCTGTCGCCTTGCAAAGCAAAAGCTGTTTGGGCAATTATAACTACATCGGTATTAAATTTTCTAATTTCCCGGGTAGCTTCGTATCCATCCATGTCTGGCATTTTAATATCCATCAGAACCAGGTTGATATTCGGATTTTTACGCATTGTTTCAACGGCCTGAATTCCTCCGTTTACAGTCAAAATATCGCTACAGAAGGGTTTTAAAAATATCGATAAAAATAACGTATTAACCTGGTCGTCTTCAACAATCAGCAGTTTTATATCGTTTGGAAGCTGCTCCTTGTTGCCAATATTTTGTTTTTTTTGAGCGTTTGTATCTTGTGCCGGTGTGTTCCAGGGGATTTGAAAGAAGAAGGTAGATCCTTTTCCTTCAGTAGATTCCAACCATATTTTTCCACCCAACATTTCGGCATACGATTGGGCGATAGCTAAGCCTAATCCTGATCCTTCGAGTGCTTTCCGATCGTAAATGTCGCCCTGTATAAATCGTTCGAAAATCGCCTTTTTTCGGTTTTCAGGTATACCTGCCCCCGAGTCTTTTACATAGCAGAAAAAAGAATTCTCCTTTCTCTCACAGCCTATTTCAATTCTTCCTCTTTCGGTATATTTTATGGCGTTTTTTACTAAGTTAGAGAAGATTGAGTTAAATTTGGTCGCATCGGTAATCAAAATATCTTCATTGGCACTAAGCTTGTTAAAGGTATTTAGCTCAAGGTTTTTAGCATAGGCCTGAGGACGAAAAAACTCCAGCAACGATTCGATTTCTTTATAAATTTTAAATTCAGATAAATGAATTTCCATTTGTCCGGCATCAATTTTTGAGATATCGATAATGTCGTTAATGGTATTTAGCATTCGTTCTCCGCTTTGCTGAATTATGCCCAGAAAATGCTGTCTTTGATCTTCGGGTAGCTGAGCATCTCTTAAAAGATCGGTAAATCCCAGAATTCCGTTCATGGGAGTCCTGATTTCATGACTCATGTTAGCCAGAAAAGCAGATTTTAATCGCTCTGATTCTTCCGCCTTTTCTTTAGCTTCTGATAATTGCACCAGCAGGTCCTGGAGCTCTTTGGTTTTATTCTCCAATGCATCGCGCTGCCGTTTAACTTCTTCCAGCTGATCGAGTAATTGCGGGTAGTAGCTTTTTTTGTGGGAGTTCTCGCCAAGTCCGATTATCCTGTTTCGAATCTCTGATTTTTTCTTACCGGGCATTCCTAAATATGTTTTGAATATCAGCTATTTCTGCATCTCGTGGATTGGTAACAATGCACGCATCATTAAATGCTTTTTTGGCAAGATGAGGGATATCCGCATCGTGAATGCCAATTTGATTTAAACCTTCTCGTATTCCGCAGGCATACTTAAACTCCTGGATTGTTTCTACCAGCAGGGCTTTACCTCTTTCAGTACTGGTATGAATCAGGTTTAAATCCATTGCCTTAGCAATTTCAATGTATTTATTGGGTACAGCATCGTAATTAAAATCTACCACATGGTCTAAAAGAATTGCGTTGCAAATACCATGAGCAGCATCTTTAAGCCCGCCCAGGGCATGTGCCATGGCATGCACCAGTCCCAGGCTGGCGTTGGAAAAAGCAATACCTGCAAGTAAGCTGGCCAACATCATTTTGTTGCGGTATTTCAGGTTGTCGGGTGATTTTAAGGTAAGTGGTAAATATTTTTTTATCAGTCGGATGGCTTCCAGCGCGTTCATATCCGTAATGGCCGAACTGGCTGATGAAGCATAGGCTTCAAAAGCATGTACCATGGCATCGATACCGGTTGCAGCAGTTAATTCCGCATTCATTGTTAAGGTGGTTTCTGCATCGATGAGCGAAGTGTCGGGTACAACAGTTTTACTAATAATCGCCATTTTGGTCTTTTCGCTGGAGTTAAGAATTATAGCGAATTGCGAAATATCGGCTGAGGTTCCGGCAGTGGTTGGAATACATACCAATGGAGGCATGGGGTCGGCAATTTTATCAACGCCTTCAAACCTTTCGATAGCATTAAAATTGGTACTAACAATGCCAATGCCTTTTGCTGCATCCATTGCACTTCCACCGCCTATTGCCAGAATTACATTACAGTTTTCCTTCCTGTACATTTGCGCACCTTCCATTACCTCGTGGTCGCGCGGGTTTGGAGAAACATGATCAAAAATGCAATAGGCTACTTTGTTTTCAGTAAATTGTTTTTCAATTTTTGAAACCAGCTTTGTTTCCCTTAAACCTTTGTCGGTAACAACTAAAACTTTTTTTGGGCTGAAGAAATTAACATAACGGCTTGCGAGCTTGATGGCGCCATCACCAAGAATAAATTCAGGGATAAGGCATTTGCGCAACGGAACGTTCATTTTTTTTAGGTCCTGGTTGATTGTGTAAATATGCAAAATATTGAACGAATAAACAACGTTGCTTCTGGTTGAGGATAAATAATCTTTATTTTAATAATTTGTGTAGAGGTAATTTTTGTGAATAAAAAAGCCCGTCAGGATTACTGACGGGCCGGTAGTTACAACTTATTTATGGTTAATCTAAACTGGTGAGGAAGGCATCGCGTTCTTTTAAAAACTCCGATAACCTTTCAATCGGATCTCGGGTAATTGCAACTCGTCCGGAACGGATAAACTGCATTACTTTAAATTGATTCAGTTCTTCGAAAAGTGCCTGTGTATCTTCTTTGTGGCCGGTTTTTTCAATTACCACATAGTCTTTTGTAATCTCCAGAATTTTTGCTCCTGCGCGCCGAACGATTGTTTCAATAGTGTCGCTTTCGTAAATGGGCTCAATAGGTACTTTATACAAGGCAATTTCCTGAAAAATCATCTCGTCGTTGGTGTGGTAAAAAGCTTTTAATACGTCAATTTGTTTTTCAATCTGGCCAACAAGTTTAATAGCCATGGCCTGGGTACATTGCACCACAATGGTAAATTTATAAATGCCTTGTATGGCCGACTCGGATACGGTAAGGCTGTCGATGTTTGTTTTCCGACGTGTAAAAACGTTGGTAATTCGTGTTAGCAATCCAATGTGGTTTTCTGAATAAACCGATATTATATATTCTTGTCTCATTTGTTCAACTTTTAGCGTTTACAATTCTCGAATTTATTAAGGCTCTAAAATTACATCAGAAACAGATGCACCCGTTGGAACCATCGGGAATACATTGTCTTCTTTTTCAATTTTAATTTCAAGCAAGTACGGCCCGTCATGGTCGATCATTTTTTGAATGCTCGATTCCAGATCTTCGCGTTTATCTACGGTGTGGCCTTCAATTCCAAATCCTTTACCAATGGTAATAAAATCGGGGTTATGTAGTTCGGTAAACGAATATCGTTTTTCAAAAAACAATTGTTGCCACTGTCTTACCATCCCGAGGAAGTTATTGTTAAGCAGCATTATTTTAACCGGAAGTTTGTTTTGGGCAATGGTACCCAATTCCTGAATTGTCATTTGGAAACCTCCGTCGCCAACCATAGCAACAACTGTTCTGTCGGGGGCTCCCAGTTGTGCACCCATTGCCGCCGGAAGACAGAATCCCATTGTTCCCAGACCTCCGGATGTTACATTGCTACGCGAATTTTTAAACTTAAAATAGCGCTGAGCAATCATTTGGTGCTGACCAACATCGGTAACCAAAACAGCTTCATGGTTTGTTTTTTCAGAGGCTATTCTTACTGCCTCACCCATGGTTAAGCCCGGTTTTGTGGGGTACAGGTCTTTTTGAATAACCTTTTCATTCTCAATGGCATCGCATTTCCTGAACTCATTTACCCATGCTTCGTGCTTGTTTGGCTGAACGTTGTTGGTAAGCATTTTTAGTGCTTTTCTTGCATCACCAAGTACACTAACATCTGTTTTTATAATCTTGTCAATTTCTGCCGGATCAATCTCTATGTGAATTATTTTGGCATTTTTGGCATACTCGCTTACTTTTCCGGTAACACGGTCGTCGAATCGCATCCCAACAGCAATAATTAAATCGGCCTCGTTGGTAAGTTTGTTGGGGCCGTAATTTCCATGCATTCCCAGCATCCCAACATTTAAAGGGTGTTCGGTAGGCAAGGCTGAAAGTCCCATCAGTGTCCAGGCCGCCGGAATACCTGTTTTTTCAATAAAGTTTTTTAATTCTTCTTCAGCACGGCTTATTATAATTCCGTGACCAAACAATATCAAGGGTTTTTTTGCTGCATCAATTAATTCGGCAGCGGCTTTTACCTCGTGTGGGTCAACGTGTGTTTCGGGCACATAACTACGGATTTTTGTACATTTCTCGTATTTAAAATCCAACTCTCCAAACTGAGCATCTTTGGTGAGGTCGATTAAAACCGGTCCCGGACGGCCTGTGGTGGCAATGTAAAAAGCTTGTGCTATGGCTTCCGGAATTTCTTCGGGTGTAGTAACCTGGTAGTTCCACTTGGTAACCGGAATAGACATCCCAACAATGTCGGATTCCTGAAAAGCATCTGTTCCGAGCAGTGGGGAAGCCACCTGGCCGGTTATGCATACCAGTGGGGTAGAATCAATCATTGCATCAGCAATACCCGTCATCAGGTTTGTTGCTCCGGGGCCCGAGGTTGCAAAGCAAATACCTGCTTTGCCTGTTACGCGGGCATATCCCTGAGCGCCGTGCACAGCACCCTGCTCGTGTCGGGTTAATATATGTTTTACCTCTTTGTCAAAATCATACAAAGCATCGTAAACGGGCATTATTGCTCCGCCCGGATACCCGAATATAGTATCCACTCCTTCTTCCATTAACGACAGGATTAATGCTTGTGAACCGGTAACTTTTTTTGCTGTCATATTCGTCTGTTTTTAGGCCGGCTTTATGTGCCGGTGTTCTGTTTCTCGTTGTTTTTTATCTTTTGCTGTATAATTACAATTAATCAATTAGTCTTACTGCTCCCATATCGGCTGATGAAACCAGGCTGGCATAGGCTTTTAGCGCTTTTGAAACATTGCGTTGGCGTTGTTCCGGTTTCCATGCTTGGGCTCCTTTGGCATTCTCTTCATCTCTGCGTTGTTGCATTTCTTCGTCAGAAATAAGCAGGTTTATGGAACGGGTAGTAATATCAATTTCAATTTTGTCGTTGTTTCGAATTAGTGCAATTGCTCCACCAGCAGCTGCTTCTGGCGAAACATGGCCAATTGATAACCCTGATGTACCACCGGAAAAACGTCCGTCGGTAATTAAGGCACAATGTTTATCCAATTGCATTGATTTTAGGTAAGAGGTGGGGTATAGCATTTCCTGCATACCCGGCCCACCTTTTGGCCCTTCGTAACGAATAACAATTACATCGCCTTTCTGCACGGTGTCGCCGAGTATTCCATTCACAGCATCATCTTGCGAATCGAAAACTCTTGCTGTTCCTGAAAATTTGAAAATTGATGCATCCACTCCCGCTGTTTTTACAATACAACCTTTTTCGGCAATATTTCCGAAAAGAACAGCTAAACCACCATCTTTGTTGTAGGCATTTTCAAAATTGCGGATACATCCTGCTGCACGGTCGGTGTCAAGCTTTTTATACTGGCTTGTTTGTGAGCTCATTACCAGGTTTCTTCCTCCGCCGGGAGCCGATTTGAAACGGTTAATGGCATCTTCGCTTACCGAATCACGTGTGATATCGTAAGCGGCAATAGCTTCGCCCAGAGTCCTTCCATCAATTCGCGATACTTCAGTTTCAAGTAAGCCTCCACGTTCAAGTTCTCCTAAAATAGATAAAATACCACCGGCACGGTTTACATCCTGAATATGATAGTGGCCGTTAGGTGCTACTTTGCAAAGGTTAGGGGTTATACGCGAAAGCTGGTCAATATCTTGCATGGTAAATTCTACTTCAGCCTCGTGGGCAATGGCCAAAAGATGAAGTACTGTATTGGTTGATCCTCCCATCGCAATATCCAGTTTCATGGCGTTTAAAAAGGCATCGCGGCTTGCAATATTTCTTGGAAGTACAGCCTCGTTTCCTTCGAAGTAGTATGATTTTGTGGCTGCAATAATTCGTTGAGCGGCTTCTTCAAATAGCTTCTTACGGTTGGCGTGGGTAGCTACAATGGTGCCATTGCCAGGCAGCGCAAGACCAATTGCTTCAGCCAGGCAGTTCATCGAGTTAGCGGTAAACATACCCGAACACGATCCGCAGGTAGGGCAGGCATTTTGTTCAACCTTCGAAACATAATCGTCGTCTATCGAGGTGTCGGCAGCCATAACCATCGCATCTACCAGGTCGAGGTAACGGTCGTCAACCTCACCGGCTTCCATCGGTCCACCCGAAACAAATATTGCCGGAATGTTTAATCGCATGGCAGCCATGAGCATACCTGGTGTAATTTTATCGCAATTTGAAATGCATACCATGGCGTCAACCTTGTGTGCGTTACACATGTATTCCACACTGTCGGCAATTACATCGCGCGATGGCAGGGAATAAAGCATTCCGTCGTGCCCCATGGCAATACCGTCATCAATGGCAATGGTATTAAACTCGGCCGCAAAGTAGCCTTCTTTTTCAATTAAACCTTTTACGTATTGGCCTATTTCGTGCAAGTGAACATGCCCCGGCACAAATTGTGTAAACGAATTTACTATGGCAATAAGTGGTTTGCCAAAATGTTCTTCTTTCATTCCGTTTGCGCGCCAAAGGCTCCGTGCACCGGCCATCCGGCGTCCTTGTGTGGTAGTGTTGCTTCGTAAAGGATATTGCATACTTATTTGTCTTTTTCTGTCTGTTGTAGCATTAAAAAAGCCTTTCTCTGTTTTGAGAAAGGCTTATAAATATTTTTAACTATCTATACAAATTAATGGCCTTTCTCAGTATTTCCAAGAATGACAACGAGTAGGACAACAATATTGATAGATAAATTTCTCATAATCTTTTGTAAAGTTGAAGCAAATGTAAAAATTATAATTTATTATCAAAATGAATTGAAACTAAAATGTCGGATTTTATACTGATTTTTAAAAAACACTTCATTTTTGTTATGATTTGTAAGATTTATGCTTGTTTTTGTGATAGTTGCCACGATATGACTTAAAATCTTCGCTACATTAATTTTACAACGCTAATCGTTAATGTCTGATTAACCGTGAATTGTTAGTAATATTTCAGTTCTATCAGTAGCTCATTTCTATTTTATTTGGTTTCAATTCTTTTTATTTCGCCAAAAATGCTGGCCTTTGGGTGTTTTACCAATGCCCGGTACTGGTAGGTAACATTTTTAATTTGTACCGGAAGTTTAAACACAAAACTACTGTCATTAATTGCTGCATTTGTTGTTTCCATCCACTCGTCAGAATACAGTTCTTCAACAAATCCGGCATAGGGTCTGTACTGAAAGCAGGCTGTTAGTTTTTCTTCGTCATCGTGCTTTATAATTGTGCCCTTAAACTGAATAAAGCTACTACCTTTGGAATAAATAATTTCGGCATCTTCTGTTTTTACAACGGGTGGAATAAGGGCCGGTTTGCAATTGGTAATTTTTAATACAATTGGGTTATTCCATTTGTGGTTGTTATAAATACGTTGTGCGCGCACACACGATATATGCAATCCATCTTCTTTTTGCTGAAAATAAGTTGTTGCATCGATATCCGGCATGTATTCTACCAATTCGCTTGATTGCCCCAATACTTCAACTTTTGAATTTTCAGATAGCTCTGCCGACCGTATTACAAACTCCCGGCGCTCACCGCGTGGCCATTGGGGTTGTTTGGTTAAAAATGCATACAGACATTTCTCTTTGGGTTTCCAGGTAAACCAAATATTCTCTTCATTTGGAATAATCCATGGTTCTGTTGCATCAATGGCTTCTCCGTTAATAAAATTCCAGGCAGCAATTTCGCGCAATCGATCTTCCTGTGTTTCCGGTATTTCTCCGTTTGGTTTAGGGCCAATGTTTAGCAGCTGATTGCCACCTTTTGCACGTGTTTCAATAAGAATCTCCAATAAACGAAGGCCTGATTTGTAATCCTCGTCGGCCGGTTTGTAGGCCCATTGTGTGCCCATGGTTAGGTTAGCTTCCCACGGATCGGATATGGTAACGCCCGGAAGGGTCTGCTCAGGCGTTTGCATGGCGCCACGTGTAACCACCACATCGGGCTGAAGTTCCCAGGCTACCTGCTTGCATTTTTCAACTAGCGGGCCTTCACCTCCATCGTAAAAAAGAATATCAATATCGCCGTATTTAGCCATAAGTTCAAGCATCTGGAGTTCGTTCAGTTCCAGGTATTTATTCATAATCTGGTTTGGAATGGGGGCAGTAAATCTGCGGCGAACCTGAAGGCCGTTTTCATATAAAAAATTGAAATCTTCCGGCGAGAAATAAAAACCTACCGCCAGGCCTGCGTTGCGTGTAGCCTCAACGTATTCGGCAACCAAATCATTTCTATACGGGGTGTTGCTGATATTGAAATCAGTTGTTTCGGTATCCCACATGCAAAAACCGGAGTGGTGTTTGGTCGTAAATACAATATATTTCATTCCGGCCAGCTTTGCTAAAGTGGCAATTTCATGAGCATCAAATTCTTTTGGGTTAAAGGTTTTGGGAAGTTCTTTGATGTATCGGTTCAGGTAATCATCAGAAGCTCCGGCCATGGAGTGACTGATAACCACACCGAGCTGACTATCGAAACTAAAATGTATGAACATGCCAAAGCCCAGGTTGCGAAACCATTCAACTCTGTCGGGTTTGTTTAAATTAAGCACCTCGTTCTCATGGTTTAGTGATGTTTGTGCCAAAAGGAGTAAAGAAAAGGTACATAACGCGAAAGCTAAGCTAAGTTTCTTCATAATTGAATGGTTGATTGAATTAATGCCGGTTAAATTACTAAAAAATAGTAGTTAGGCAAGGGGGAGCAGGGCCAGCGCATTTTTGCGTGTAAGCCAATGTTTTTATTGTCAGCATATTACATTTTACGGTATTGGCGCTTCTGTTTATAAACCATATCGTTGAAGTTCTATTGTTTTAAATATTATATTTGTAATACATAGGACATGTGGCTAAGTAAAACAAACGTAAACCCAGAGTAACTGAAATGGATGAAATATTCAGCAAAATTGGCAGCAAACTAACTTTAAGCCAAAAAATAGAAAGACGATTGGAAGTTGCTATACGCGAGAAGAAATTACCGGTAGGCTCAAAACTTCCCACAGAAAGAGAACTTTGTGAAAGTTTTGGAGTTAGTCGTACTGCCCTTCGAGAGGCTTTAAGAAGGCTTAGTGCCAGAGGTTTAGTTGAGATAACAAAAGGCAGTGGTATGGTGGTAACCGGATTAAAAATCGACGATGCCATTAAAAACCTGAATTTGTATTACGACATGCAATTTGATCATAACCTGATTGCTCAGATAATAGAAGTTCGTCGGTTGTTTGAACCCGAAATTGCCAGCCTGGCAGCACAGCAACGTACACAAAACGATTTGGCTGATATTCAGGATAATATAGAGTTGTTTAAAGTTTGTAATTCAGATAATATTCAGTTGGAAGCTGATCTTGACAACAAATTTCATTTGCTGATTGCCAAAGCCACCCATAATCCGATCGTACAAATTTCGATGGAGCCAATCTATTCATTGTTGCCACGAATGCGCAACCTGATTTATGCGAATATTGAAGGAGAAAAGGACATTACGCTGGAGTATCATCTAAAAATTTTTGATGCCATAAATAAACAAAAACGCAATGAAGCTTCGGAATTAATGAAAGTTCATTTGCATCGAACCATGGAAATTTATCAGAAATATTTGCATAATACCTATTAGAAAAAATACATGAAGTTTTTTAAGCTACATGCTGTAATCTATGCAATGATAATGGTTGCCGGTTGCCATAATAAACCTGATACTGAATTCAATTTGGATAAATTTTTACAGGAAGGCCGGTTTTCTGAAGCCGAAGAAATTCTGATAACGAAAATAGAATCCGGGCAAAATGACCAAAACTATTCTATTCAGTTGGAAACAATTCGCCGACTGCGAAAAGAGTTTCCTTATACCCGAACCGAGATAAAACAGCAATTAAAAAAGTATTATCCTGAAGTTACCCATGAGCAACTGAACAAATGGGAAGCTGCCAGACAATTGGAAATGCGTGTGATTGATGGAGAGAAACGCTATTTCAAACGTTCAGTTTCTAATTTATTCAGATTAAACAATGAGGCTAAAAAGTTAAAAGAATCTGTTAGCGGAAAAAGTTACGATGGGGTAGATGCCTTTCAAATTAATGAGTTGCCTAAATGGTTTGAAAATAATATTGAACCGGTTAAATCATTTAATCACCAAAAAATAAAGGTGAATTATACGATTGCTTTAAAACCAAACCAGGCTCCTGAAGGAGAAATAGTTAGGTGTTGGTTGCCTTATCCCCGAACAGGTTCGGTGCGTTTGCCCGAAGTAGCGTTTTTAAGTGCAAGCCAGCCGGATTATGTAATAGCCCCAAATGAAACTATGCAGCGAACTATTTATATGGAAAAAAAGGCTGAAAAGGATATGGAAACTGTTTTTTATGTTTCGTATATTTTTCATGCTGCTGCGCAATGGTTTGATGTAAAACCCGAACAGGTTGAGGATTACGACAAAGGTTCAGAACGGTATAAAAAATATACAAAAGAACGTTTACCGCATATTGTTTTTACTGATGAAGTAACTCATCTTGCCCGGGAAATTGTTGGAAAAGAAACGAATCCGGTAAAGCAGGTTGAGTTATTGTATTACTGGTTAAACAATAATATCCCCTGGGCCGGAGCGTTGGAATATTCAGTTATGCCCTGTATCCCATGCTATGTTTTAGAAAATATGCATGGCGATTGTGGTGTGCAAACATTTTTATTTTTAAGCATGGCCCGCAGTCTTGGAATCCCGTGTAAATGGCAGAGCGGATGGTACTTGTTGCCGCAAACCAAAAACTTACACGACTGGGCCGAGGTGTATTACGAAGGCATTGGCTGGGTGCCGGTTGATCCTTCATTTAAGTTGATAAATTCAGAAGATAAACGAATTAAAGAGTTTTATTTGAATGGCCTGGATTGTTATCGCCTTGTTGTTAACGATGATTACGCGCAGGAACTTTATCCCTCTAAAAAACATTACCGAAGTGAACCATACGATTTTCAACGTGGTGAGTTGGAATGGAAGGGAGGAAACCTTTATTTCGATACATGGTCGTACAAAATGGAAGTGGAATACCTGGATGATTAGTCTCTGTTTACCAGTCAATTAGAACGCGGCGAAAAATTGGTAGCTTTGAAAAAGATTTCTCTTCGCATTTGTGTAGAAATAATAATAATATTTATAGATTTGTAATATGTAATACAAATCCTTGCTGCATCATGAAGCACTCTATCAATTACTTTTTCATAATAATATTAGTTATTACGGCTTGTAGCCCATCAAAGAACGTTGATGTTTCTTCAATGATTCAAGATATTCAACAAGCTAATATTCCAGATAAACGATTAGAGTATTTTAATGTTGATGTAGAAACTCAGCAAGGAAAAAATGTCTTGTCGGGAACTACGGTTTCTGAAAAAGCTTATGCAGACCTTCAAAATTTAGCTGAAGAAAAATCGCTAGATTTCAACGTAGAATTGTTGCCTGCTGAAAAGTTCAAAGAAAATCCGTGGGCTATTGTTACGCTTTCGGTTTGTAATGTGCGCGGTGCAGCTAGCCACTCGGCCGAATTGGTAACACAAGCAGTAATGGGAACACCTGTGAAGGTTTATATGGAAAACGGTGGCTGGTTTTTGATACAAACGCCCGATTGTTATTTTGGCTGGGTAGATGCTGCCGGAATTGCTTTAAAAACCAATGCAGAATTGGCAGAATGGAAAGCATTAGAAAAGGTGCTGTATAAAAAACAAAACGGATTTGCTTATGCCGAAGCCGATAACGATAGTGAAATAGAGTTTGACCTGGTTTTAACTAATTTGTTAAGCGTGGTGAATGAAGAAAATGGTTTTTATAAAATTGTCTTAGCTGATGGCCGCAAAGGATTTGTAGACGCAAGCGAGTGTGTTTCTCTCGACATTTGGAAAAAGAAAAGGGTAACAGCAGAAGAGGTATTGGCTACTGCTTTTAAATTTAAGGGTGTTCCGTACTTATGGGGCGGAACCTCTGCCAAAATGGTAGATTGCAGTGGTTTTGTTAAGTCGGGCTTTTATTTGCACGGATTAATTTTGCAGCGCGATGCATCGCAACAAACCTTTTATGGCGAATTGGTTGATACAGAAAAAGGATACGACATATTACAGCCCTGCGATTTGGTTTTCTTTGGAAAAAAAGCAACTGGCAATCAGAAAGAAAGAGTAACCCATGTGGGAATGGTTATCGATGGCTCCGAGTTTATTCATGCCTCGGGAAAAGTTAGAATAAATAGTCTTAACAGAAATAGCGAAAAATATACAGCGTATTACGAAACCGCTTTTGTTCGGGCTCGAAAAGTGCTTGGTAATGTTGATGGTAAAGGCATTGAGTGGGTGATTGACAACGAGTTTTACAAAGAAATTTTACCGTAATGAGGATAGAAAGACGAAACTTTATAAAAAGCATTGGTGCTCTTTCGGGAGGAATGTTATTAGCAAAACAAAGCATTTCTGACAATAAATATTCAATTTTAAAAAACGCAAAAATGAAGCTATCATTTAAACCTTATGAACTTCAGTTAAAGCATGCTTTTACTTTAGCTACCAGTTCGCGAACCACAACACCTGTAATGTTGGTTGAGTTGGAATACGATGGATTGGTTGGTTACGGTGAAGCTTCGATGCCTCCGTATTTGGGAGAATCGCACGAAACGGTGGCAAAATTTCTTAAAAAGGTTGATTTGGCGGCTTTTAACGACCCGTTCAGAATGGATGAAATTCTGGAATATGTCGACAGTGTTGAACCCGGGAATCGGGCAGCAAAAGCTTGTGTTGATATTGCTTTGCACGATTTGGTGGGGAAAATCATGAATCAACCATGGTATAAAATCTGGGGACTGAATCCGGATGATACACCGCTTACTTCATTTACCATTGGTATTGATACTCCGGAAATGATCGTTAAGAAAACCAAAGAAGCGGCCGAGTTTAAAATACTGAAAGTAAAAATGGGGCGCGATAACGATAAGGAATTGGTAGAAACAATCCGGACCGTAACCGATGTGCCTTTGTGTGTGGATGTTAACCAGGGTTGGAAGGATAAACATCAGGCATTAGACATGATACATTGGTTACAGGAAAAAGGAATTGTTTTTGTTGAACAACCCATGCCTGGCGGGCAAGTAGATGATATGGCCTGGCTAACGGCCCATAGCCCGTTACCAACGGTTGCCGACGAGGCTTTTCAACGCATACACGATATTCCGAAAATTAAAGATGTGTACTCAGGAATAAATATAAAACTGATGAAAAGCACCGGGATGCGCGAGGCCAAAAAAATGATTGATGTTGCACGTGCCCTGGATATGAAAGTAATGATCGGTTGCATGACGGAGACTTCGTGTGCAGTTACAGCTGCCTCACAACTATCGCCACTGGTTGACTGGGCCGACCTGGATGGTGCACTTCTAATTAAAAACGACGTGTTTGACGGAATGAAAGTTATTGACGGAAAGGTAACTTTAAATGAATTACCTGGCATTGGTATTCGAAAAATTAATTAGCCGACACTGAGGCTAATTGTTTGGTAGCTGGTTTTTGATGCTGTTAAGAACAGCTCTGACTGAGCCATGAAAAAGTAATAATCGTTGCGCTTCTTCAAAATCGATACCCAACTCATCAACAATCATTTTCGAACCGCGTTCAACCAACTTTTTATTGGTTAATTGCATATCAACCATTTTATTTCCTTTTACTCGTCCAAGCTTAATCATTAAGGTAGTGGTAATCATGTTCAGCACCAGTTTTTGTGCAGTGCCCGCTTTCATTCGTGTGCTACCGGTTAAAAATTCGGGGCCTACAATTGGCTCAATAGCAATAGTGGCCACTTTGGCAATTTCAGAGTCGGGGTTACAAGTAATGCAGGCTGTAAGTAATCCGTTTTTGTTGGCATCTTGCAAGGCTCCAATTACGTAGGGAGTACCACCCGAAGCTGCAATTCCTACCACGGTATCTTTTTCGTTAATGTTATATTGTTGCAAATCTTCCCAGCCGCCGTGTATTTTGTCTTCAGCCGATTCTACGGCTCTTCTAATGGCTGTATCTCCTCCGGCAATCAATCCAATTACCACGCCGTGTGGCATACCAAATGTTGGTGGTATTTCTGATGCATCCAGAATACCCAGACGACCACTGGTGCCTGCTCCCAAATAAAATAAACGCCCTCCCGATTGTATCCGGTCAACAAGCCTGGTTACCAACTCTTCAATTTTTGAAATCTGACTTTTTACTGCAATATGAATTTTGGCGTCTTCGTTATTAATACTGGTCAGAATTTCGCTAACCGACATTTTATCGAGGTTGTCATACAAGGATGTTGATTCAGTTACTTTCATTTTTTGTTTAAATTAGAATGAAAATGTTTTAAGCCCTCAATGGGTTTTTCAACTATCTTACCAATCTGTATTTCCCTTTCAACAGCTACTTCTTTTAAAATATCTGCATAGAAAAATGCAATTGATCCGACAAAGCTTACTCGAACACTTTTGTAGTTTTCGTAACGCTCAACATTTCTGAAAAAGAATTCTGAAAAACCCCTTTTTACCAGGTTTCTGATATAAACATGAGCGATATTTTGCTTTAAAAATTTTGAAAACCCGGCCAGGTATCTGCTTGGATATTCACCGCGGTAAACAGCTGCAAGTACCTCGGGCATGTTAAGTTGTAAATTGCTGTCAGCTCTGTTTTTAAGTTCTTGTGGTAAGGCCCTTTTAAAGTAGTCGTTCAGGAATAATTTTCCGAGGTGTGCACCGCTTCCTTCATCGCCAAGAATAAAACCAAGTGTAGGCACTTTATCTTCAATTATTTCGCCATTGTAGAAGCACGAGTTTGCTCCGGTGCCTAAAATACAGGCAATTCCTGGTTGCTTGCCAAGCAGAGCGCGGGCACCGCCAAGCATATCGTCTTCAATTTCCAGGTGGGCATTCGTAAAAATTAAGGATAAAGCGCGGTGAACAACCTGATCGGTTTTCTTTTTTATGCAACCCGCTCCATAAAAATAGACAGCATTTACTTCTGATACCGGCAGGTGGCCTAATGCAGACGATAATGCCGTAAATACCTGCTCTGAATTCTGAAAGAAGGGGTTGATGCCAGGCGATTCCAGGCTAATCTCTTTATCTTTTCCGATAAATAACCAGTCGGTTTTAGACGAGCCGCTGTCTGCAATAACAATCATAAGTAATTTTTATGAGTTATATTTTATTTGTTAAGTTTATTGAACAATACAAAGCTATAAAAAAAAAGCATATTTGTAATATGTAATACAAATTCTATCTATATTTGTTTAACACGAAAACCTGATTAGCGCAATGTTCGATTCTTACCTGTCAAAAAAAGACCTTTGGCGAGCTTTCAGCCTAAAAACATTTGTTTTGTTATTCCTTGCTTTGGTTATAATTCAACAAAAGGCAGTTGGGCAGGAAACAACAAGTATAAAAGACAAAATAAATGAGCTTTTAAAAGGAAAAACAAGCGCTCATTTTTACGTTGGTGCGGATAATTACCTTAACGGTAAAAAAGTGTTGCTGGATACTATTTTCTGGAATGCAGCCAATGATACCTTGCACCTGCATTTTAACAAAGCGCTTGCCGAAATGCCTTTCCGTGAAAATGATGAAGAAAATGTGTCACGCTTTATCAGGGAACATCTTCCTGATACCCTAAAGAAGATTGAGTTAAAAATTTATGCCAACAAAGTGGAGCTACACGAGTTGGTTCCCAACTATTACAGAGAGGCCTCTGATAGGAGCGAAGACCGGCTTAGCCAATGCGCTCAGCAAAATCGAACGAATGTGGTTCGTAAAAAACTACCGTTTACTATTTCATCCGGACTAACACATGCCAACATTGCACTTTGGAACAGCCACGGTTGGTATTACGAGCCATCACTAGATAGGTGGGAATGGCAGCGTGCACGGCTTTTTACCACTGTTGAAGATATTTTACCAACGGCATTTGTGCTTGGCTACATTGCGCCCATGTTGGAAAATGCCGGCGCCAATGTATTTATACCACGCGAGCGCGACTGGCAAATAAACGAGGTAGTTGTAGATAATAATGCATCAAGTGGCAAAAGTAAATTCAAAAAGCCCAGAGGAAAGAAGCTTGAATCCACCGGCTTTGCGCTGGGAAATCAACTATACAAAAATGAAAATCCGTTTGAACTGGGGACGGCTATTAAATTTGAAAGTTCGAAAAAAGGAAATCGCGCAACTTATATTCCTGAGATTCCCGAAACCGGAGAATATGCGGTGTATGTATCGTATGGAAAAGGAGAAGGAAAAGTGAAGTACCGGGTACATCATTCTGGAGGTGCTACCGATTTTGAGGTTGACCAGCGGATGGGATTTGGCACGTGGATTTATCTCGGTAAGTTCCATTTCAGAAAAGGATATGATAAACGAGGAAGCAGGGTCGAATTAATAGTTCCTGAAGGAAAAAAGCTATGGTTCTCGGCCGATGCGGTGCGTTTTGGTGGTGGCGTGGGTGTTGTTGAGCGAAACGGCAAAACCGGTGAGCGTGCAAAGTTCTTTGAAGCGGCGCGCTACTACCTGCAATATGCCGGAGCACCGGATACCTTAGTGTGGAAATTGAATGCCAATGATGATTATAAAGACGATTATATGAGCCGTGGAGAATGGGTGAATTGGCTGATGGGAGCACCGTATGGCCCCACAAAAAATCGTCAGCATCCTGGCCTGGAAATCCCGATGGATATGGCTTTTGCCTTTCATACCGATGCCGGAATTTTACCCGAAGATGGCATTGTTGGTACATTGGGAATCTATTCAACCGACCGCGATACCAACGTTTTTGCCGGTGGTCAATCAAAATATGCTTCGCGCGACCTAACCGATTTAATTCAAACACAAATTGTAGACGATATAAACGCCATTTATAAATGCCGCTGGACACGCCGAGGTATGTGGAATGCACAGTACAGCGAAGCCTACCGCCCACAGGTGCCTGCCATGTTGCTGGAATTGTTATCGCATCAAAACCTGAATGATGTAAAATATGTGCTTCATCCAAAGTTTCGTTTTGATGTTTCGCGGGCTATTTACAAGGCAATGCTGCGTTTTATAGCCACACAAAATGGTTACAACTATGCAGTGCAGCCTTTACCTGTTAATAAACTAGTGTCGGAATTTACAACTGAAAATGCCGTAAAACTAAGTTGGCAGCCTGTTGTTGACGAACTGGAACCAAGCGCTGCTCCTAAAAAATACATGGTATACAAACGCACCGGCAACAATGGTTTTGATAACGGAACTTTGGTTGAAAAAACGGAGATTGTCATACCGAACCTAAATAAAGGTCAGGTTTACGGATTTAGAGTCACGGCTGTAAATGCGGGGGGCGAAAGTTTTCCATCAGAAATAGTTTCGGTGGGAATAGCTGAAAACAGCAAGGGAAATGTATTAATTGTAAATGGTTTTGACAGGGTAGATAGCCCCGAAATTTTTGAATGCGATTCACTGGCAGGTGTACTTCGCAATCTCGACCATGGTGTAGCCTACCATTACGATATTTCTACCACGGGTAACCAATATGATTTTGACCGTAAATCGCCATGGCTCGACGATGACAGTCCCGGTCATGGTGCTAGTTATGCCAATCTGGAAACCACTGTTTTTAGAGGAAATACATTCGACTTTTCGTACCAGCATGGGGTAAGCTTATTGGCAAACAATTACAGTTTTGTTACTGTAAGCGACGAAGCAGTTGAAGGAAATACCGTGAATTTGCATAAATTTATGTTGGTTGATTTGCTTTATGGTGAAGAAAAAACAAGGATATTCCCCGGCAACGATTCAACAACACACTTTAAAATTTATACTTCAGCCTTGTTGAATGTTTTGGAAGATTACACAAAAGGTGGAGGTAACTTGTTAATTTCAGGTGCTTATATTGGTTCAGAAATACCGAAAAATAAGGACGCCGAAAAACGATTAGGCGATATTTTCGGATTTAAATGGCGTACCAATTATGCTGTAAAAAACGGACAATTTTTTTCCACTTCAAAAGCTATTAATTTTGATGGGGAATTTAATACCGCTTACAATTTGGAACAATATGCCGTTGAGGCACCCGATGGAATTGAACCTATTGACGATAAGGGACAAACAATTTTACGTTACGCAGAAAATATGGTAAGTGCCGGCGTGTTCTACAATGGTAACCATAAAGTTGTTGCACTTGGTTTTCCATTTGAAACGGTAAAAGGCGAATCGGAAAGAAACGCTTTGATGGGTGAAATATTGGAGCTATTGAGTGAGTGATGTGTTTTAAATGAATGATAATGAAGCGAAAGAATGACGATGGATTAGGTTTGAAGCAAGCATCACTGCAATTCTGTCATTCCAACCAAAGAGAGGAAGCTCTTTCTTAGTGATAAATACTAAAAATCTAAAAAAATAATGATAAAAATAAACTGTTTTATACCTGCTGATAGTTTTGTCGGAGTGGCAAACATGATAAACGAATTACAGGCAAATCCATTGGTTGAAACTATCTTTCTTCCTGCAAATTTGGTGGCTGAAGCAGGTGAAAAAGCAAAGGCCTTTTCTTTCGAAGGATTGACAACTACTTCAACTGTTAAACGAATTACTGAAGTTTCGAAAGAGGTTGATTATGTATTGTTACTTACAAAACCATGTTCGGTAAAATTAGGGCAGTTTGCCATTGAACGTTTAGTTGAAACAGCTGAAGCAACGGGTGCCTTAAAAGTTTATGCTGATTATTATGAAGTAAAAGAAGGAAAGCTGGCAGCGCATCCGGTAATTGATTACCAGGAAGGTAGTTTGCGCGACGACTTTAATTTTGGACCACTGGTATTGTACAAGGCCAGTGCGCTGCACACGGCAGTTGCAAAAATAACGCAGGATTTTGAATACGCAGGTTTATATTATTTGCGTTTAAAAGTATCGCAGCATGGTAATTTTTTCCGTATACCCGAATATTTGTATACCATTGACGAAACCGATACCCGAAAAAGTGGTCAGAAAATTTTTGATTATGTTGACCCCAAAAACCGCCAGGTGCAGCTTGAAATGGAGCAGGCTGCCACCGAGCATTTAAAAGATGTTGGCGCCTGGCTAAGCTCTGATTTTAAGCCAGTAGAACTTGATTTAAGAGCGTTTGATAAGAAACTGTCGGTGATAATTCCGGTGCGTAACCGCGAAAAAACAATTGCCGATGCCATGGAATCGGTGTTGATACAAAAAACCGATTTTAATTTTAACCTGATTGTGGTTGATAACCATTCGACCGATAAAACAAGCACTATTATAAAATCTATTGCTGAAAATGATGAGCGTGTTGTGCACATTATCCCCGTTCGTGAAGATTTGGGAATTGGCGGTTGCTGGAACCTTGGAGTTCATGATCCGCGCTGCGGAATGATTGCCATGCAACTGGATAGCGATGATATTTATAAGGATGAGACCACCCTGCAAAAAGTAGCTGATGTTTTTGACGCCGAAAAATGTGCGATGGTGGTTGGAACCTACCAATTGGTAAATTTTGATTTGGAAGAAATTCCTCCGGGTATTATCGACCATAAAGAATGGACGCCTGAGAACGGTAAAAACAATGCCATGCGCATTAATGGTTTAGGCGCGCCGCGTGCATTTTATACACCGGTACTCCGCGATGTAAAAGTGCCAAATACAAGCTATGGCGAAGATTATGCTGTAGGTCTGGCCATTTCGCGTAACTACCAAATTGGCCGTATTTACGACAATATTTATTTGTGCCGTCGCTGGGAAGATAACTCGGATGCTGCCCTGGATATTGTAAAAATGAATGCGCACAACACCTACAAAGACAGGATTCGCACCATTGAGCTTAAAGCCCGTCAAAAGAAAAACCAAAGCAAAAGCCCACTTTAATTCCCCCGGTGGGTGAAAGTTAAATCAAAGAATTTAATGAGAGCGTTCAATTGTATAATAATCAAATTCCTCTCCGCCAGCTGGCGGAAGGTTAGGAGGGGCTCATGTCAATATCAACAGAAATAAAACAATTGCTAACAGCCCAAAAAACAGAATGGGAGCTGGCAGGAAAAAATTTTGCCGAACTTGATAATGCTCAGGTACGCGCATTCGATTTTGATGGATTTGTAATAAAAGTGCAATTTAATCCGGCCCGCATTATTTCGTCGGCTGCCAGGGTGGATCATAAATCTATTGAGGCACGCCCGTGTTTTTTGTGCCAGGCCAATCGCCCAAAGGAGCAGCGAGGTGTAAGCTTTGGAGATTATTCCGTTCTTATTAATCCGTTTCCGATTTTTCCGGAGCATTTTACCATACCTGCCGGCGCACACATACCCCAGCGTATTAAGGGAAACTTTGCCGGTATGCTTAATTTAGCAAAGGCTATGGAAGGCTACACTTTGTTTTACAACGGGCCAAAATGTGGCGCTTCGGCACCTGACCATTTTCATTTTCAGGCAGGTAACAGTGGCTTTATGCCCATTGATAACGAGATTGAAGTATTGAAAGAAAAGTATGGACATGCTTGTCAAAAAAACGAGGTTGCTGTTTGGGCCGTAAAAGATGGTTTAAGAAATTTTGTACTTATGACGTCGGCTAACAACGAAAAACTTTCTGCCACGTTTGATAAGGTTTTCGAAATAATGGCTAAACTCTGCCTGGCAGAAGACGAGCCAATGGTAAATATGCTAACTTCTTTTATTAACGGTGCCTGGAGAGTGCTGATTTTTCCACGTGCACTGCATCGTCCGTGGCAATATGGGGCAGAAGGTGATGATAATATCCTTTTAAGTCCGGCTTCGGTTGATATGGGAGGTGTTTTAATTACCCCGCTGGAAAAGGATTTCAAAAAGATAACAAAGGCAGACATAAAAGATATTTTTGGGCAGGTACTTTTATCTGTAGAAAAGTTTGACGAGTTGATAAGTTTACTAAAATTATGAAAACACCGGAAATTGCAGTTGGTATCATGAGTTCCAACAAAATAGAATTTATTTTGGAAGGAAAATTTCGTTTAAAGGGGCATAAAAATTTATGGGAGGGCCCTCAGGTTGTGGAGCTCGATAAGGGGATGATAAAGTTGGCTGGGGACTCTTTGGCGAACAACGAACTTCACTTTTTTCCGCTCGATTCGCAAAGCTCCGGATTTGAACTGAAAGATGTTACCATTGGCGTAAATTTCCACTGGGAGCAAAAAGAAAATCAGAAATTTCAGGGGGCTTTAAAGTTGCTTGTTGAAAAGGAAAAAATAACGGCAATCAATGTTTTGTCAATTGAGCATTACCTGATTAGTGTAATTTCGTCGGAAATGAGCGCCAACAGTTCACTTGATTTGTTGAAGGCCCATTCAATTATATCGCGTAGCTGGTTAATTGCTCAAATTGAAAAACAAGACAAGCTAAGCGAAAGAGCAGAAACCTATGAAAGCACTTTTGAAACCGACGATGAATATATAAAATGGTACGACCGCGAAGACCATGTTAACTTTCATGTTTGTGCCGACGACCATTGCCAGCGTTACCAGGGAACAACCCGTTCGCACAACCCAAATGTGGTGAAGGCGGTGAGTGAGACTGCAGGTGTGGTGCTTTCTTACAACGGGGAAATCTGCGATGCGCGTTTCTCGAAATGTTGCGGTGGAATTGCTGAACTTTTTGAAAATTGCTGGGAGCCGGTAAATCATCCCTACTTAACGGCTGTGATAGATAACCCGTCAGCTCCAAAAGGTTTTGAAACAGATCTTACTGTAGAAGAAAATGCAGTTCCGTGGTTAAAAAATGCACCGGAAGCTTTTTGTAATACCGATGATAAAGAGGTGCTGAAACAGGTGCTGAACGAGTACGACTGGACAGCCAAAGATTTTTACCGCTGGACAGTGGAATATAAACAAGATGAACTTTCTGCTTTGATTTTGAAACGTTCGGGGCATGATTTCGGAAAAATTCTGGACCTGATTCCGGTAGAACGTGGAGCTTCGGGGAGATTAATTAAATTGAAAATTGTTGGTTCGAAAAAGACTATAACCGTTGGGAAAGAGTTGGAAATCCGCAGGTGGCTGAGCGAGTCGCATTTGTACAGTTCGGCTTTTTTAGTTGAAAAGGAAAATGTGGTGGATGGTATTCCTCAAATGTTTATTTTGCAGGGAGCCGGCTGGGGACACGGAGTTGGCCTTTGCCAGATCGGTGCGGCGGTAATGGGCAACAAAGGATACAGATACGATGAAATCCTGCATCATTATTTTAAAAATATAACTTTGGAGAAGAGGTATTAAAGGTTATACTCCGCTCACCGTAAGGTCATGCGGAGCGGGGCCGTTTTTGTCGTGCAGAGCGGAGTCGAAGCATACTTTTACTAATAGAAAGAATTATTATGTCAGCTAAACAAAAATCACCCTGGTTCTGGGTACCTTCACTTTATTTTGCCGAAGGAATTCCATACATTATTGTAATGACCCTCTCGGTAATTATGTATAAACGACTGGGAATCTCGAATACCGATATCGCTTTGTATACCAGTTGGTTGTACTTGCCTTGGGTAATAAAACCACTGTGGAGCCCCATTATAGATATCCTGAAAACCAAACGGTTCTGGATTGTAATTATGCAACTGGTGATTGGAGTTGGTTTGGCAGGTGTGGCCTTTACTATTCCGGTAGAAAAATTTTTCCAATACACGTTGGCCTTTTTTTGGTTGCTGGCTTTTAGTTCGGCTACCCACGATATTGCTGCCGATGGTTTTTATATGCTGGGCTTGTCGCAAGGCGACCAGGCATTTTTTGTAGGCATCCGCAGTACTTTTTATCGTTTTGCCATGCTTACCGGTCAGGGACTTTTGGTAATTCTGGCCGGTGCGTTGGAAACCGCAACCGGCTTAGAACCTTTGAAGGTTGAAGTATCTGCACAAAACATTCCCGGTAAAGAGCTTACGTTTAATCCCAATAAATTTAAAAGTTTAAATGAAGCGGGTGAAATGTATTTTGCTTCTGAAGAGGAGTTGAAAGTGCCAATAGGTTTGATTTCGAAAACTGAAGCTGCTGACCTGGAAAAGAAAGTAGAGGAATGGAATATTCAAAATAACTTTTATGCCAGCGAAACTCACGTTGTAAAAACGCAAGCAGGTTGGTGGAGCAGAAGTGTGTCTGGTCCGTTAAAAGCAACCTTAAAAGCAAAGTTTAATAAAGAAGAAGTACAGCTTAGCGATGAAGTAGGAAATCTGGCAATAATTCCAATTCAGCTATCGAAAAAGCCCAATGCCGGCGAAGAAGTAGTGCTAAACTTTGGTTACGAAAAAGGCGATGCCAGTATAAAGCTGGCCAAAACTTACCGTTACGAGTTTAACGAAAACAACTGGGACAAGCCGGCTTTTGCAGTGGTTCAGCTCGATTCGAAACTGAAAAAAGCTACGCAAACCACTTTTGTTGGCCGTTCGGGGAATATAAAATTTGCCTGGTCGGTGGTGTTTGGCTGCATTGCCGCAATGTTTGTTCTGTTCTTTTTGTACCACCGCTTTTTTTTACCGCGTCCTGTTGCTGATGTTTCGAATAAAACCGAGGGTAAAAGTGTTTTGGCTGAATTTATGGGAACCTTTGCCGCATTCTTCCGCAAAAAAGAAATTGCTTCAATAATGTTGTTCCTGTTGCTTTATCGCCTGGCCGAGTCGCAATTGGTTAAAATGGCCTCGCCGTTTTTATTGGATGCCCGCGAAGCAGGAGGACTTGGAATTACAACCGGCGACCTTGGTTTAGTGTATGGAACTGCCGGAATGATTGCCCTCACCGTCGGCGGTATTCTTGGCGGAATTGTTGCCTCGCGCAAAGGGCTAAAATACTGGATGTGGTGGATGGCGCTGGCTATAAACCTGCCTAACTTCTGTTACTTGTTATTGTCGTGGTTTTTGCCTCATTCGCTGTGGTGGATTTCGGCCGCTGTAGTAATAGAGCAATTTGGCTACGGCTTCGGCTTTACTGCTTATATGCTCTTTTCTATCTACGTTTCGGAAGGAAAACATAAAACCGCTCACTACGCCATTGCAACCGGTTTTATGGCACTTGGTATGATGATTCCGGGAATGTTAAGCGGTTGGTTACAGGAAATAATCGGCTACCAAAATTTCTTTGTGTGGGTGATGATCTGTACCATTCCAATCTTTTTGGTACTGCCGTTTGTTAAGGTTAATTCGAAGTTTGGAATAAAAGGAAAAGAATAATTTTTATACTCGGCTAATAGTTAGGCACTTATGGTTATTCGTAAAAGGATATCATCTCTCTAAAAAAGCTCAGCCAGATGACATCCCTTTATTGTCCTGCAGGCTAATGATCCGTCCTGCGTGTTTTATACTCATCCTGCAAGGTTTTTACCCCTCCTGCGCCGCAGGAACCCAAAAAGATGCCGCAGGACGCGCAAAAGCGGTGCAGGATTGCGAAAAAGTGTTGCAGGGCGACCGAAACTTCAGCAGGGCGCGAAAAAAGTTAGCAGGAACGCAAAAAATGCCGCAGGACTGGAAATTACCTTGCAGAACGGTAATTTCTTGAAACTTTGTCAGACCCCAAAGCACGTTTTACGACAAATCCGCCGATAACAATTGTTGGAAAGCTTTTTGATTATCTTCTGTTATTCAAGTAACTTTGATAAGCTATGAACGACAAAGATTTAAACATACAATACAACGAAATTTGCCAAAACCTTGCAGAGCGAAAGTTGAAACCGGCATTCGATCAGCTTGAAAAACTCATTCGCGAAAGTGGATTATTGATTCACCTTGACGAATGGCGAAACCTGGAACAGAACTACAGCTACATGTTAAAATACACGGTGGAAGGAATTCAGGACCCCGAGCGGCAGAAAGTGTATCAAAAACTTATTGTATCGGTATTTAAACTGTGCGATAAAATTAACGATGAAATTTTACTGAAGTCATCGCCAAAGCTGGGCTACGAAAAGAAAAGGGGATTTTCTGGCGGAAGCTTAAATTTTAACACTTTAATTAACGAATTAGAAGATTATTATTTGCAGGAAGAATTGCTTGCCCTGGTTGACGATTCTGAAGTACAAAATTCAACAAAACGAATATCTGCCAGCGAGCATCAGCAAAAACTGGTTTCATTATTCTATTTTATTTGGTTTCAGAATGAATTGAAGAACGAACACCGGGATTTCTTAAACGCGCTGTTAAGTAGTGAGTTAATAGAAAAATCGTATAAGTCATTTATCCTGTCGGCAGTGGTTTTAAGTTTGCTCCGTTACTTCGACGAGGCAAAATTTGGCGTGTTATTTAATGCCTGCGAACATTCAGATTTGGAAGTAAACCAACGCGCTATTGTTGGATTGCTGATTGGTTTTTATAAATACAACAGCCGCCTGTTTTATTATCCTAACGTAACAGCCCGATTAAATTTATTAAACGAAAAACCGGGGTTTAAGGAAAATCTCGAACGTGTTATTTTGCAGCTAATCAGAAGTAAGGAAACCGAAAAAATTCAGAAAAAAATCACGGATGAGCTCATTCCTGAAATGATTAAAATTAGTCCGAATTTAAAAGATAAAATAAACCTCGATAGTTTAATGGACGACTCGTTGGGCGACGATGAAAACCCCGAGTGGGAAAAGCTATTTGAAGATTCACCCGGTTTAATGAATAAAATGGAGGAGTTTTCGGAAATGCAAATGGAAGGAGCTGATGTTTTTATGGGCTCGTTTGCCATGCTTAAAATGTTTCCGTTTTTTAGTGAGTTTGCCAACTGGTTTATGCCTTTTTTTGCCGAAAATCCGGAAATAGATTTTATGGTTGACAAAAAAGACCCCCTAACCAACCGTTTTATAAAAGCAATTGATGCCGCCCCAATACTTTGTAATTCTGATAAGTATTCGTTTTGTTTCAGCATACAAAACTTGCCCGCCGAAAATCGTGAATTTCTGGCCGAAGGAATGCAGGCTGAAATGCAGCAGTTTGAAGAAATGCAAAACGATGAGGTGTTAAGCGATCCGGGAAAAAGAGCCGGGTACATTTCAAATTTATATATCCAGGATTTGTATCGCTTTTTTAAACTGCATCCACGCAAAAATGATTTTGAAGATATTTTTAACTGGCGTTTTGATTTTCATAATAAGTTGGCCCTGGAAGAAATTGTGAAAGCAGATGCTGAAGTAGTACGAAATATTGCCGAATATTATTTCTCGAAAAATTATTATGCTGAAGCCGCCGAGGTGTTTGCTTATTTGCTGAGCCTTGAGAAAAGTGGCGAACTCTACCAAAAAACGGGCTATTGTTATCAGCAACTTGGCGATTTTAAAAAGGCCTTAGAGGCCTATAAAAATGCTGAATTATTTGAGTTGAACAGAAAATGGAACCTCAACAAAATTGCACTTTGTTACCGTAACCTAAAAATGCCCGATAAGGCATTGGCATATTACCGCGAAGGGGAAAAACTTGACGAAGACAATTTAAATGTACAGTTGAATATTGGGCATTGCCTGCTTGAACTGGAACGGTTTGATGAGGCTTTAAAAACTTATTTCAAGGTGGAATACCTTACTCCCGGTAATAAAAAAGTGTGGAAACCCATTGGTTGGTGCTCCTTGGTTGCCGGTAAGTTCGAGCAAGCCGAAAAATATTTCAAAAAGCTTATAAATGAAGCTCCCAATAAGCACGACCTAATGAATATGGGGCATGTGCAATGGGCGTTGGGCAAACGTAAACAAGCGCTTGATTATTATAAACAATCAATAGTGAAAACAGAATTTACCGAACGCGAATTTTTTGAAGTTTTTCAGGAAGACCTGCCATACCTAATTCAGTTGGGAGTGGATAAAGATGACGTGCCAATTATGCTCGACCAGCTGCGGTACTTTGTAGAGGAGTAGATGGAAACTGGTAAACTTTACGACACTTTGTAAGCCAATAAAGCATCGCCATGCCTGATTAATAAAACCCCATTTGCCAAAACCGGGTGTGCAAAATGCTGCCCTGTTCCTCTTGTAACTTTTGCCTGGCCTGTTACTTTAAATTCATTGTTTGCAAAGCTAACAAGGTTTAAATCGCCATTCATACCATAACAAATAAACTTATTGTCGGCATAAATAATGCTGCCGGTAGCTGCTTTTACTTCGGCATCAACCGCCCCGGTTGCCGTATTTATAGCTAAAAGTTTATTGCCTTTAACCATTGTAAACAGGTGGTTGCCATATACAACATAGCCGTTAAAGTTATTTTTTATGACTGTATTTTTCCATACTTCGGTAAGTTTACCGTCGGCCGATAAATCCAACCTTATGGCACCATCCTCCTTCTCATTCCCGATAAAATAAATACTTCCGTTGGCATAAAGCGGCGAGTTGCAATGCTCTCCATCGTATTGGTAGTGCTCTATAAAGTACGAATCCAATACCTGGCCGTTATCGGCATCAAGAGTGTATAAATAGTGTCTGGAATGGGTAACCAGCACTTTTTTTTCAGGTAGCTGCACCAATATTGGCGAACAGTACGAAAAGGTGTCGCGCATGGCAGGAACCGACCAAATGGTATTGCCCGTTTTCCAGTCGAGAGCTACGGTGTTGTTTTGCTCGCCACCCGGGAAACAGTATACTTTGCCATCATCAACAAGTACTGATTCTGAATAACCAAAATAGTTTTCCAAGCCGTTCAGGTCTTTAATAATGTCCACCGCCCACAATTCTTTACCGTTTTCGGCTTCAAAACAGCCTATTCTTCCTTTACCCGATGTGGCAAAAACCATTTGTTCAACAATTGTTGGTGTAGAACGTGCCCCGGGGTAAGTAGCAGAAAATCCCTCGCCCATAAATTCCAGGCCGTTACTTGCCTCCCAAAGCAGGTTCCCGTTCAGGTCGATAGCGAAAACGACACTGGTACTGTCTTTTTCGCCGTTCACAAATATGGTATTGTTGTAAACCGCAGGTGATGCATATCCTTTACCAATACCCTCGTAGACCCAAAGTAGTTCCAAACCATTAGCCTCCCAGTGGTTTAACAGGCTTGTACCGTCATAAACACCTGTTCGGTGCTCGCCACGCCACTGTGCTATTTCTGCGGTATTTGAACGATCAGTTGATTTACATGAAGATAAAATGGATAGAATGGTTAGGGCAGGAAGCAATTGGTAAAATAGGAACCTGGTTGTCATAGCTGAGATTTTGGTTGTTTCAATTATCTGTATCCGGTGATTGTTTTAAATTACAAAAAATATATTGGCAGAGAAGCTATTGGCAGAGAAGCGTATTTTATTTGAATTTCTTCATCCTTTAAAACAGGCAATTTGTAAAAACCATATTGTACAGCAGTTGCTCAAACATAAAATTAGTTGACAAATACACATTTTTCCTGTAAATTTATAGAACTAAGCATTGGTATAAACCAAATTAAACGATAATCCGATGGTATCTAAACTGCTCCTCTTTATCTTTATTCTTCTGGCACTGATTTTTTTGGGATTGTTACTAAAAAACAAGAATGTAAAAGCAGGTTTTCTTAAATCAATTCTTTATGCGCTTGTACTGGCCGTTTTGATGGCTGCAGGTGGCTTTTTAGGATTAAATAATCTTCTTGAATTATCGTATTACTTTGTGTACATCTTTTTGGGTGCATGGATGCTGTTATTAGGTGTCACGCATGTATTCCTGCTAAAAAACCTGGTTTCGTGGACTGATGAAAAATCGTTTGGTACCGAATTGCTGTTTACCTTTTTTGCAGCTCTGCTGGGAGGAATAGGTTTGCAGCTTGTTTTGGGCCTGATAGGTTTCAAATTTTTAGTAGCGGTTAATTTAAGCACCTTGCTCTTATTTGTGCTGCCTTATGTTTTTTATGGAAGCGTACTGCGTTATCTGGCTATTCCTGTAAAAATACTCCGAAAATGGTATTATCCGGTTGATACACATATTGAAGACCCATCAGACCGGGAAATGGAAATGCCCCTGGTGGTTGGTTTCGAGTTTAAAAAGAAACACGACGATAAAAGCATGACCAGCTTTAGGGCAAAAGCGCCAAAAGAAATGGTGTTTGGCAAGCTTTTTTACTATTTTATCAACGACTACAACCACCGAAATCCGGATGAGAAAATAGAGTTCCTAAACCAAAAGGAAAAACCTTGGGGATGGATTTTTTATATTAAACCGAAGTGGTTTAGCAAGATCAAGTACATTGATCCGGAAGAAACCAACAGTTTTAACCTGATTAAAGAGAATTCCATTATTGTTTGTAAACGCTTAATAGAGAAATAAAATGAGTACCAGCAACCAGCATTTTCCTGTTAACTGGATTGACGGGATGAAAATAAATAAAGATCATTTTATTGCTACTGATTTAAACATTAGTCAACAGGTAAAAAATACTTACCTGGCATTTGTCAATCCGTTTAACTATGGTTTGCTTTTGGAGAATAATGTGGGTGGTAAGCACTCTCAAATTTTACTTGATATTGATGCGCAGAATACCGTGCATGCAAAAGTAGTAAACTGCAGTGCCGTAACCCGGGGTGGTATCCGTATTGATATAAAAGATAATTACTTTGCCGGGCAAGACCTGGAAACAAGCATTCCAAAAATTAGTGTGGCTGAACAGGAAGTAAAAACGCAAGATTTGTACATTGCACTAAGTGCCAATCCTTATCAACGAAAGCCCTTTGGTATTCCTGATGAGAACGAAACACCACCGCGCATGCCTTTTGTTTTACCGGGCTATACCTTGTCGTTGCACCCCGTTTCACAAATTGATAGTATTCGAACAGGAAATACCCTGGTGGTAGGAAAAATAATTTTTAAAGGCGAAAAACCGGAATTGGATGAAGATTATATCCCTCCATGTCAAACCATTTACAGTCATCCAAAACTTGCCGAATACCATGCACAACTGTTAAAAGTTATCGGACAAATTGAAATTGATATTGTTAGCATATTAAAACGAATACAGGATAAGCGACAAAGTACCACAATTGCTGAAACCGTTGCAGATGTTGCCAATTCGCTTTTGTTATTTCTGGATGTAAATGTGATTGAGTTTCGAAATATGGCAAAATATTACCCGCCTGTTTTTATTTTCGAACAGATGGCTGCTCTTGCACGAAATCTAAATAATTCAATAAACAAGCAGTCAACAGCCAATCGCGAAGAGTTACTAAATTATATTCAGGACTGGAGTAACCTAAAACAAGGAGAATTTGAAGAAATGCTTGCAAAAGCTATTGATTACCATTACGATCATGATGATATCCATGCCTCGATAAATGGATTGGCCCCTTTTGTTAATGCCATTTCAAAAATTTGTAATACCCTAAGCAACCTCGATTTTATTGGAAAGAAAAAAGACCGACAGATATTTGTAAAAGAACAGAAAGAAAAGCCCGGATCAAGTTTCCTGGTTGACTAAATTTAAAACTATACTTATATGGAAGCACTAAATAAGCAGGAAAGGACAGAAGCAGTATTAAAAATGCTATTATTTTTTGTTTTGGCAATTATAATTGTTGCCATACCTATGTATTACCTTTTTCGCTTGCCCGAAATAGAAGCAGAATGGAACAAAGAGCAATACGACGACGTGTTAAAAAAACTGGCCGACAGCGAACGGTTTGAGCAACAGTTTTTACAAAAAACCGATTCGGCCATTGCCCTGTTTACTGCCTACCAGAAAGAAGAGGATGAAGTTGCTCGTGACAAAATTCAGTTGCGCTATTCCAATGCCACCAATCAAATGGAAGATTATTTGCAACAGATTGAACAAGATAGTGTTAGGGCTGATTTGTATGATAACATTATTTACACCTTCAATAATTTGTTTAGTGCCTGGAACGCAAAAGTTGAGGTTGAGCAACAACTAGCCGAGGTATTGCACCAGAGTAAAAATAAGCAACAGGAACTTCGCGGAATAATTTCAGAACATTCGCAAAAAATTGAAGAAGAAGAATCCAAATCGTTTCAGGAAAAAGAAATTGAGCTGATAGCTGATGCGCTGCAAAAACATGGTGGTAGCAAACGTTTGGCAGCTAAAGAATTAGGTACTACAGAGCGAAAGTTGCGTAAAAGAATGAAAGAACTTGGCATGATTGATTAACTTTTTTCGATAAAACCATCACGCAAACTTATGCATGATTGACCATGAAGAAATAAAAGAAGTAGTTCAGAATATTTTTCAAGATATACGTGCGGAAACCGTGCTGGCCGATTTGTTGGCTAATGGAATGAACTATGATGATGTGCTTGTGCGGTATAAAGGACTTTTTAAACGCCGGTATGCCCGCGATATTGATCATGTTTTGGAAGCCGATCTTGCTAATTACCAGCGGGTTTTTGAGTTTTATATAAATCGAGACGGTCTTTACGATGCATTACCCCAAGGATTATTTCATAAAAAGTCGGGGCATGAATTGGATAAAGGCCGGAAATTTTCTGAAGATTCTAAAGAATTAAAACGTGAAGAAAACGAAGCCCGGCTGTTTTTTCTTCCTTTTGAAAACGAAATTTTTTATCAGCGGGTAAAGCTCGAACAAGAAGAGCAAAAAGTATTAAGTCGTTTTAGCGAAAAAATTTTTAATGATATTTACCCCGAACTATGGAATCTTCACCGGTCAATCGACCGGGAGTATATCTTCAAAATGGTTTTGTATTTGCACCTGGCACATAAAATTGCAGGAAACCTGCCGCTAACGGCAAAATGTTTAGAATCGATTATTGGCGAACCAACAAAAGTGGTAAAGAAAGAGGCCTCCGGTACCGATGGTTTTATAAATATGCAACCTAAACAAATGAGTGGGTTTTCGCTTGGAAAAGCAATGCTGGGAGTGAACTCAGTAACTGCCTACTGCCACCAAATGCAGCAGCTTGAAATCGAATTTCAAATAGGGCCATTACAGTTTGTCCGGCCTAAGGACTTTTTGCAAGATGCCCCTGTTTATCGGTTTCTTCAATGTTTCTACAGGTATTTTATTCCGGCTGAATTTGAAGTGCATACCCGCATAATTGTTGATGCCAGTATGCAAAATTTTAGCCTTAAAAATGCGCAAACCGGCCCGGTTTTAGGGTACGAAACTGCCATATAGTTAATAGCATGATTAGCGAATACTACAAATTGCCACTGAAGCCCGGACAACTGGTTAAAAAAATGGATCATGATAAATGTTCGTTGGTAGAATCGGTTGCCGGAATGGTACACCTTATTGCGGTTACCTGTTTCGGCGAATGCAAACACGACCAAACATTTGGGTGCGAGATTTGGGAGCACGATTTTGAAAATATTAGTAATCCGCAACAATACCGTGAAAAGCTCACAAAATCGGTGCAAAAAACAATTGAAAAGCAAGAGCCACGCTTAAGCAATATTGTTGTAGATATTCAAATAGAACAGATTGATTATCGGCTCATTCAACGAAGGATAAAAAGCCGGATTACAATGAAAGTTGACGGTAGGTTACGAACAACCAATGAGCCTTTTTCGCATTTCGATCAGTTTTTTATAGGCCCACTATCTTATTTTTAAATTATGCAAGAATCAAAAGAAAAAATAAGCAGCCGGATGCTTAAAAATGCATCACGAATTTGGGGATTTCAAGATACTCAATCGGAAAGTGCATTCGATCCTGTGGTTGGATTAATATTAAGTGCTTTGGCTGCCGAACTGGCAAAAATTTCAACAGAAATTCATACGGTTGAATCCAGAATTCTGGAAAAATTGGTAGAACTGCTTACCCCCGAGCCTATTACCGGGCCTTCGCCTGCACATGCTGTAATGCAGGCACAATCGTACGAAGCCGACCAATATATTGATGAAACCTACCAGTTTTATTTAAATAAAAGATTTGTGGTTAGAGGCGATCACAGTAAAAATGAAAAACCCGTATTTTTTACCCCTACCGGGCGTTACCGAATTTTTGATGGAAAGCTGAAATATATGGTTTCAGCTGCAAAAATGTATCAGTTTAACGAAGGCCTTGAAAAAGAAGTTATTGCTTTGGCACGCCAGTCAAATACCTTTAAAGTAGACGAATTTTGGCTCGGAATTGAATTAAATGAAGCGGTGGAATCATTGGAAAATCTTTCCTTATTTTTTGATTTACGCAACGAATCGTACAAAAAAAGTTTCTACGATTCCTTATCAAAAGCATATTGGAAGATTAACGAAAAAACAATTGGATTTACTGAAGGCCTCGTAAATAATAAACCCGAGGCCGATAGTTTAACCAGCTTGTTTTTAATGGAACAAGATGTTAGTTATAAAATTATTAAACATATAAACAGCTACTACAACAAACAATTTCAAACCATTGATGGCAAGGTGCAAAACAGCTTTGAAGCTTATCAATATAATGTTCCTGATGAGTTTTTTGATTGGTTTACCCATAGTGTTGTGCAGAAAATAGAGAATGGTTTATTGTGGTTAAAAGTAAAATTTCCGCAGGTGCTGCCAGCCGATGTGATTGATGATTTGACTTGTTCTATAAACTGCTTTCCGGTTATAAATCGCCACCTCGAGGAGTTTACCCAATCGGCTCGTAACTATGTAAATATTCTTCCCTTGCTTACCGAGGATGTTTTTTTTGATGTAAAATCAGTTGTAAGCTCCGAGGGTAAGCAATTTTCGAGAAAGTCTTTTTCGGGTATTAATGCGATTGAAGAAGGGACATATATTTTAAGAAACGGGGGAGTAGGAAGGTTTGACTCACGTGATTCTGCCGAGGTAATCAACTACCTTTTGGAGTTGCTTCGTGACGAAAGTGCTGCTTTTTCAATTATTGGAGCAGATATGATTACCACAGAGCTAAAAGAGTTAAGCCAGACAATAGCCCGTTTGGAAAGCCGATTGAAAGAAAGCCATGTTTTAAAAAAGAATATTCCATACCTGTTGTTAAAATCAAAAACCGAAGACGATACTATCTTTGTGGAATTCTGGACCACAAACGGAAGCTTTGGCAATAAAATTAAAGCCGGATCGCGTTTATTCGTTTATGAGGGAGCAGGATTATCGCCCGAGTCGTTGGTTTTCGTTTCTCCTACGCTTGGAGGCAGGGAAAGCCTGGAAACCGAAGATAGGGTTAATGCTTACCGTAAAGCTTTGCTTTCGCACGGAAGGATTGTAACAAAAGAAGACATTAGGGCACTCTGCTACGAGCATTTTGGCAACGAAATTAAGTCGGTTACCATAAAAAAAGGCTTGGAAACCGGACAAGGAACCCAAAGCGGATTTTCACAAACTCTCGATATCTTTATAACCATGGTAAAACCACCTTCCGTAGATGATGACACGGACCTTAAATTTATGAAAGATGATTTCTTATTAAAGCTTGAGGAACAATCGGCTAATGTTTTACCGTACCGTTGCTTCATAAATTATTCGTAAGCAAAGCGAAACGTGAAATCTTGTGCATTTCTGAGCAATTAATTTTAGTCAGCCCCTGAATTGTATCCGTTGAATAATTTATGTAATGGTAAGTGTTTAGTATTGTTGTTGTTAGGTTGTTTTTGAAAGCAGGTTTTTGTAACTTGTATTAACCAAAACAAACCAATGAAACAACTACTGTTTATAGCCGTATTTTTCATTTTTATTGTTGCCTGTTCATCAACAAAAAATGCTGCTGATACTGAAACAACTATTGCAAAAACACCCGATTATACCAGTGATACAACATTAGATGTTACTACAACAGCTAATGAGGTTGGGGAAGGTGAAAAAACGTACGAACCAATTTTTCATTCTGTAAAAAAAGGGGAAAGCCTTTGGGTAATTGCTCAAAAATACGGTGTTACGGTTAAAGCCATTGTTGATGCCAACAATATTGAAAATCCAAACCTGATAAAGGTGGGGCAGGAATTAAAAATTCCGGAAAAAGAATGAGCTTTTAGAAATTAACCCATTGTCATTCTTAACAAATCGTTTTGCACACCATACGAAAATGGCTTAAACTGGCAGTCGCCTTTTAGCAGGGTTATGGCGTAAGCAAGTCTCGAAATTCTCTTATTACCATCTCTGAATGGTTGCACTGAGCCTATGGCACCAAAATAGAATAAGGCATAATTTTCCCATTTTGCATCGCCTTGACTGGGCCAGCGGGCAAGGTCTTTATCCTTTAAAAACCATCTAAGCAAATACCTTCCTCCAACACTTGATGGATAATTTACTCCAAGTGTAATATTTCTGTATTCTTTACTCATGCCGGGTACCACTTTTTTGTGGGCATCAACAATAAAATGGTCATTGCGCCCCAATGGTGGAAGCGATTTATTTAAAACACAGTTCTCGTATAAAATAGTACGCACAGCAGGTTTTAAACTGGCATCCATTCCGGAGGTTACCATCCAATCACATGCTTTTCTAATTTCCTGCATCGGATTTCCTTTACTGCCGGTTGCAGTTGGCAGTTTCGATCTTAAACTACCCGAGGCCGCATGGTTCCATAACTGGTCGACATAAATTTTGCGGTTATCAATATTGCGCTTTTCCAGTGTAAGAAATGTTGAAACCTGCCCGGTAAAACTCTCAAGAGAGCTTGGGCTGTGGGTAAGCGGATTTTTTGTCTTTGGAAATTTTTCCCAAATCATACCAACAATATACGTTGCATACTGTCTGCCAATAAGAGTTTTTAAGCGCATATACTCGGGCAACGCTTCTGCAATTTTATAATATTCGTTTCGTGTAATCTCAATCGTTTTTTTCTTTGAGAATAAATCCAGTAATCCCATAATCTAAATTTTTATGAACATTTTAGCCTATTAAAACAGTGGGCCATCCCATAACAATTTTTCCACCGTGGGCAGTACTGTCACCCAATCGGGCAGCAGGACGCCCTCCAATCAAAACTGTTGTCGATCCCTGGGCAATGGGATCAGGTGGTCCAACGCATATACAAGTATCGCCAACAACAGCAGCAGGTAACCCGCCAATAAGTACATTGGGTACACCAGGCCCCATAACTGGGCCGCCTACGTGTGGTATTGGCGAAGGAAATGCCGGTGTTTGTGCCGGGCATGCATGCATATCCATAATTCTGGCAGCTGGTTGTCCCATGGTTAGTTTATTTTTACAAGAGCTCCTAAAATATTAATCATTGCTCCATTTAAATTTGCTGATTTTCCTCCGTTGATATTCGCATCAGTAGCTGCAGAAAGGCTTACTGAGGCACCTGAATTTACACTATAAGCGCCACCGTAAGAAAATGCTCCGGCACTACCGATGGTAGTATTCATACTCTTACCGCCGGTAATTGTCATCGCTCCTCCGGCAGTAAACGACAAATCGCCCGTTACTGTAATTGAAAGGTTTTTCATACAGTTCAGGGTTATACCATCAGGAGAAAGTTCGATAGAATTTTTATTCTCGTCTTCAATTATAATTTTTTTCTGACTATCATCCAACGTGAATTTCTTTTTTTGCGGTGTTTGAATAGTTGTTGCACCGGAGCCTTCATCAAATTGCAAACTTAGTCCGTTAAAAATAATGCCTTTTATATTGTTGGCTTTTTGCGGAAAATCGTCTTGTGGTTTGCCGTTGCCATTATAAACACTCCCAATAACAAAAGGGCGTTCCGGATTGTGCCCCTCAAAACCTACTAATACCTCGTCGCCAATATCCGGTGTAAAGTACATCCCTCGTCCAACTCCCGAATGCGGATTGGCGACCCTAATCCAGGGACTTTGCCCGTTGTTTTGCTGCCATACAAATCTTACCCTTATTCGGCCCAGCTTTTCAGGGTCTTTATTGTCGGTAACGATGGCTGTTTGTGGTTCGCAAACTACAGGTATTTCAGGATTGGTATAGTCCGGAACTGTTGCTTCTGCTGATACTCCTTTAAACTCATTTTTATAGTTTCCGGAGTTATCACAGAGGTGTTTTAATTCGGTAACAATGTATTCTCCATAATCGGTTGCGCCGCTTTTAACCACTTTTAAAGCCTTAATTTTTATTTTACCGCCTAATTTTACCAAAGGGTTTAGGCTATGGCCGTTTATCGTTGACATACCTGCGGCCTGCGCATTTTCTTTGAGCTCGGCCATTTCTGTTAACTGTTTGGCATAGGCATCTTTACTTACATTTAGGTGATTTATAAATGTTTGCGGCTCAAAAATGCCATGTTTGGCCGATTGGTCGTGGGCTACAGCACCAATTTCGTTTTGTTGCTTTTTGCCTTTTGATTTTGTTGCCTTATTTTCAATTGTTTGGTTTTTGTGGTAATCAAAAAATTTGTAATTGAAATTAAGTGGTTTTAAGCTAATTTTAAAATCAAAACTGGTTTGGTCAAGTCCTAAAGTCAATTCGGTAGCTGGTTTTGAGTTTAGCTTTCCAAAATGCAATTCGGTACCGTCATAGAACATCCATTCGCCAAATTTTGTAGCCAATCTTCGCAGAAAAGTATAGCTACTTTCGTTGTATTGCACTGTATATTCAAATTGTGTAGTGTTGCGTGTGTTTACCGTTGATTTTAACAAGTCGCGCGGATAAGGTTTGAGTACTTCTTCCACAATTTGTTTCAAATTTTTGGCTTCAAACGATCGGCATCCGGGAATATCGTCAAGAAGAAATTCGGGGCTTTTAGCCGATAAAGCAATGCTTTCATTATCAAGATACGACGACTTTAGCCCGTGCACATGAGTAATGAGGCCTTTAAAAACAATCCTTCCCGGTTCGCTTCCATCGCCTTTTGGGCTCACATCAATATTTATTACAATTGGCGAGCCAATAAAGGTTTTAGACTTATTAATTACAAAACTATCCAGTTCTTCCAGGGCATCAAGCCGGGCAACCACTTTTACCGAGTTCATGCCATATATGCTCTGGTTAATTTCAAGCGAAGTGTAGTCTTTTAGCTCAACTCCTTCAATTTCAATTTTCACCGCTGATGCAAGAGCCATCTTTTACACTTTTATTGGATTAATAATTTTTGAAACCTGTCCACGAATTCTCCATTTGTTCACCGGCAATAATCATTTTCTGTGCTGAAATTGTTATTCTGATGGTAACACTCGAAACTTCCTTAAATACTTCTTTATAATAAATGAGGTAGGCATTTTCAAATTCAATTGTTTTTACTGATTTCCCTTCAGGAGGGCCGATGAAAATGATTTTGCCGTTTTTTACCACATTATTAAACATCCAGTGCAGCAATTCGCCATCGTTTTCAATATCAAGAAGGACATTGATTTTTCCCCCTTTCATTCTGCCGCTAATTTGTCCTGTTGTGCTGTCGACACTTTGTAAAAATTCAAAATCACATTCGATGATTCGGATACCTTTTTGTTCTTTTCGGTGTCCTGATATATGTAGACGGGCTGATAAGGACATAATTATATTGCTTTAACAGGTTTTCGCATTAAGTTTTACCGAATGAAACTTTTTTAGGATTTCCATTCGTTAATAATTTCGCCATTGCCCATTATTATTACCTGGGCTACCAGCGTTATCGAAGTTATCATGGCCCCCGACCCCCCGGAGTGGTCGAAGGTTTCGCTAAACGACGAGATAAATGCATTTTTGAAACTAAGTTCTCTCATGGTAGCTTCCTCGTTACGTTTTATGTAAGTAATGGTGCCGTCTTTTAACATTTCGCCAATGCTGATGTGCTCAAAAAACAGGTTGTTTGCATTGGATTCCATGCTTATACTTATTTCGCCACCAACAGTTGACGATGTAGGCCTGCCCATTTCGTCAACGGCCCGGTAAACATTATAGCTGGAACTTAATACTCTAAATTCCTGGCCGGTAGTTTTAAATATTGCTTTAAATGACATAATTTTCAGATTTAAGTTGTTTCAAAAAAAGATGGTACCCGGCTAATCATCCAGCCATTCGTTGCTGTGCAATGCATTGCCCATTTGAATTTCTTTGGCAGAAAGAGAGATCGTGATCATTCCGTTTCCTGATTCGCCAAACGACTCGCTAAAATCGGTAACAAAAGCTTCCTTAAATTCGAATTCTTTTAGTTTACCTTCTTCTTCACTTTTCATGATGGTTATTTTGCCATCTTTACGCATAAAACTGTCGCACATCCATTCCAAAAACTCATTTTGTGCTGTTGATTCGAGTGTAAAATGGATTTCTCCGCCCTGAACTTCAGAAGCAGGTTGACCGGTGTGGTCGGTTAGCTGACGGAGGCTGTAGCTAAAGCTTTGTAACGGATGGGTTTTTCCATCCACTTCTACTGAAATATTCGACTTTGCTAACATAACTTGGTTATTTTAAGATTTATACAATAAGCTATCAATCAAATTAGTTTTGTTCATAATCTGAATCCCATTCGGTGCCATCATCGCCTTTTTGTCCATCCATTTTTATCATGAAATTTTTGGCCGGGAAATAAGGTGTCATATGAATATCAAGATAGATACGGTCTTTTTGCACGGGGTCTTGCTCGAAACGTTTTACCGAAAAGTTTTCAATAAGTTTGCCGGGGCCGGTAATGCTGTCGAGAAATTTAACAATTTGCGAAAGAATTTCTTTTCGTGTTTTTACATTAAAATTCTCAAAAGCCCTGCGGTTCAGAAAATCCATCATTACTTTGGTAACGTAGTCGAAAACCCGAACAACAGAGTAGGTTTGCAGGCCAAGGTTGTCGCCATTAAAAAGTGTTTTTGCCGAAAAAGCCATTACTTTGCCATATTCGTTAACCATGGGCACTAATCCCATTTTTTCAAGATTGGCAATTTCACTTTTTTTCAGGTCGAAGGCCACACCATCTACTTCGTTAAGACCACCATGTTTTTTACCCGCCGCCACCTGCGACATTAGTGTGTTGTAAATAGTTCCGGCCAGAGCTCCTGACGGTGGAACAAATAGCTCTTCATCTTCGCCAATTTCGTCAATTTTATCTCTTCCAACCAGCCAGTTACAGGCCATCATTACGTTCGACCGATACATGTCGCCACCGGTTAAGTTGGCCATTTCAAACAGGTCCATCACATCGTCAGGATTATCGAGGTGTTCAAAATCAGTTACGAGCATTACCTTATTGTCGTGTGCTATTTTTGCCCATTTCTCAACCACCTTGTTCGATCCAAGGTAGCCTGGTACTACTAAAATCCCATAATTATCGCGTAGGTCAAGGCGGTCGAAATTGTTTACCAACTCGGCCTGCACGGCATCAATAAAACGGGTGTCGTCGAGGTCTTTTAACTGATCGAGGTCGGCATTTAATACCGATAGGTTTTTAAGTTTGGTGCTTTCTGTATTTTTGAAAAACAGTGCTGCCGAGCGATAGGAACGTTCCAGGTCCTTAGTGGCTTCAATGGCTTTTGCCATATTTGATTTGTAAGTTTTTTCGGCTACTTCAATATTTTTTTCGCTGGCTTCAACCATATCCGAAATACTGTTCGAAGATTCCAGAACGGCTGCCCAAAGTTGAAGTGTTTTTTTCAACTCGTCGCGTTCGTTTTTATAGGCTGATTCGGACAGGAAAATACGTTTTCTGGCTTTTCGTTCCGGATTCATGTTTTCAACACCTTTAAAGGCCATTTCCAGAAGATCGAAACCACCGCTTCCGGCTAATTTATCGAGACCGGTTTTTAATTGTTCCGCCGGATTTTCAATTCCTTTTACATTTTCTGCTACTTTTTCTTTGTATTGAGCAATATTTTGTGCGCTCTCTAATTCTGCCATAACTTTAATTTTTAAGTGTTAATAATTTTGGGTCAGTAATTACTTCGCTTCTTCCAGTTCTTTTATTAAAGCATACATAACACCAAGCAAATCGGCTTTTGTGTCCGGATTTTCTAGTGTTTTTCGCAATAGTTTGTTGCTTTTCAGCTGCTTAATAATTTTCTGGTATTGCTCTTTTTCAATATTTAAATCTTTTAGAAACTCACTTTGCGCAGTTATTCCTTTCATTCCAAAATCTGATAATCCTCTGAATGACAGGCTTTCTTCTTTGCCAACCCCTTCGCTGTCTTCAAACTCCACGTCAACTTTTGGCTTGTAATGCTCAAAAACATCATCGATGGTTTGCAGTCCCTCCACAATCTGTGGCTTGATAGGTGCATCGCCGGTAAGTTTTTCACAAAATAAAGTTCGGTTTTGCGGTATTTCGGCAAATGCTTCACTGGCATCGCCTTTTACTTCTGTTCCGCCTATTCCATACTCTTGCATAATCGTTTATTTTAAGTTAGAAATTATTGTATTTACGCTAATGTTTCCCATTTCAAATCCTTGTTCTCATCAAGTGATAGCTGAAGTTTTGATCCTTTGGAAATTTCTCCTGCAATTATTTTTTTAGAAAGTGGTCGGCGGAGTTTATTCCGGATGACCCCCAGAAGGGGACGTGCACCAAATTTCGGTGTAAATCCCGATTTTGCCAGCACTTCTTTTGCTTCTTGCTGAATGATTAATTCAATGCCTTGTGCAGCAAGTGATTTGTAGAGGTTTTTTAAATGGATATCAAAAATTTTCACCACATTTTCTTCGCTGATTGGAGCAAAAGGAATGATTTCTGTCAGTCTGCCTAAAAACTCGGGGCGGAAATAATTTTCCATAATTTCGGCCAGCTTGTCTGATGGCGGAACGTTGCCTTTGGCAAATTCATCAACAATGTATGAACTGCCTATATTCGAGGTAAAGAGAATAACAGCATTTGAAAAATCGCCTTCTTTTCCTAAACGGTCATGCAGTTTGCCTTCATCAAGAATTTGCAAAAAAATGTCGAATACCGAAGTATGTGCTTTCTCAATCTCATCAAAAAGTACAATGGCATAGGGTTTTTGCCGAATTTTATTAACCAGCAAACCGCCTTCTTCGTACCCCACGTAACCCGGAGGTGCGCCATAAAGCAGGGCAGCTGAGTGTTCTTCTTTAAATTCCGACATATCGAAGCGAATTAGTGCAGTTTCGTCGTTAAACAGAAATTCGGCCAGTGTTTTTGCCAGTTCGGTTTTTCCTGTTCCTGTAGGCCCTAAAAAGAAAAACGAACCGATAGGTTGCCCGGGTTTGCTTAATCCCGAGCGTGATTCGCGAATCGCTTCTGCAATACTTTTAATTCCATGATTTTGGCCAACCACACGCTTTTGCAAATGGCTTTCAATGTTAAGCAGGCGTTCTTTCTCCTGGGTCTGCACTTTCCCAATTGGTACTCCCGTTTTATGGGCCACCACGGCGGCCAAATCCGATTTCTCGAGCGTGTCGTTTGTTTCTTTTGCAATGGCAGAAAGGTTTTCCAGGGTTTTATTCAGCATGCTTTGCATTTCCGCTATGCTCGATGCCGATTCAACATGCTGTTCTTCATTTAGTTTAATGAGTATAACAGGGCTAAGTCGTTCTTTTAACTGCGAATTAAACCATAAAATTTCCTTTTTGAGTTCTTCTTCAGATAAGGCATTTTTATTCCCGATGTAATCCGATAATTCATTTCTTAACGATTCTATTTCGGCTTGGCTCGTATCCTGCATCATTTTAACAACAGCCATTGAACGGTCGATGAGGTCTATAGCAGCATCCGGCAGGCAGCGCTCTTTCAGGTAGCGTTTTGATAGCAGTACTGCCTCTTCAAGGTTTTCTTTATTTACTTTTATTTTATGATGTTCTTCGTAAACCGGAATTATTTTTTCGAGCATGCGCAGACATCCGGCAGTATCGGGTTCTTCAATTTTAAGTATTTCAAACTTTCTTTTGAAGGCCTCGTCGTTTTCGATGGTTTTGGTATAATTATCGATAGAGGTGGTGCCGATTACGGTTAGTTTGCCTTTGTCGAGCTCGGGTTTTAGTAGGTTTGCTGCTCCTGATGCCCCTGCCTGGTTATCAAGCAGCATGTGTATTTCATCAATAAAAAGAATCGCTTTTTCGTACTGCTCTATTTCTTTAATAATATTTTTTAGCCGGTCTTCCACTTCTCCTTTGTACGATGCCCCTGCTATAAGTGAGCCAAAATCAAGTTCAAATATTTTTACGTTTTTTAGGTTTTCAGGAACTTTGTCGGCAACAATATTTTGTGCAAATCCGTGCACCAGAGCGGTTTTTCCAACGCCCGGGTCGCCCATAATAATTACATTGGGTTTCGATCTTCGGCCCAGTATTTCGGCCATCATTCTAATTTCTTTATCGCGGCTTACAACAGGATCGAGTTTACCCTGCTGTGCTTCTGTTGTTAAATCGGTGCAATATTTTAACAGTGCTGTTTGTTTTTTTGTGGACCTTTTAGTGGTCCCTTCTTCCTGTTTTTTTTCATCAGCACCAATTACATTTTCTAGGTTTGCTTGTTCAATTACCTGGTCGAGCAATTCCTGTTCCTTCAGGTTAAACGTTTTTAACTGTTCATAGGTAAAACCAACACCCGGAATGGTTAATGCAATAAGCACACATTCGGGTGTAATTGTATCTTCCGAGATTTTCAGTCGTACATTATCGGCTTCGTTAAAAACAGCTTTTACATCAATATCGGCCTTGGGCTGATCGCTTATTTTACTTGCTTTCGGATAAGTTTCAATGCGCATTTCGGCCCATTCTTCCATGTAATAAAAATCTTTTTTCATGGCTTCCAGCAGGGGAATTAATCCAATTTCTTTGTGCAGCAAGGCTTTGAGCAGGTGTGCCGGAGAGAATTCAGCATTCATAAATTCTTTGGCAATAGCCTGGGCAATGTTTATAGCTTGTTTTAGTTTGTCGGAAAGTACAAAGTCCATTTCAGGTTGTTTTATAGTTTACCATTGCAACCCTGGCTTTGGATGTACTTAATTGGATGATTGATATTTTATAAACCGATTGACAGAAAAACCAATTTGCTGTTTTTATTTTCTATCAAAATGTGGTGCAGAGAACTTCAAAAAGAAGTAAAGTAGTGTCCGTATTAAGTACAATTTACGGCATTATTCAATCATTGTCAAGTTATTGACAGGAAATAGTTACCAAAATTTAAAACATTGTTTAATGGTGATGAAATTGGATTGTCAGATTATTCAAGACAAAGCACATGCAGTAGTTTGCACCTTATAAGAATGGGGCCGGTAAACAGTAGAGAAGATGGATAAATCCGACTACCGATTTGTACCTTACTTTTTTAGGTTCAGAACAAATCGGTAGTAGTATTACTTTCCAGCAACTAGCTTAGCCATTTTTTTAGGGCGGTACTATTTAATTCGTTCTGAATATTTTTGGCTTCAGGCGTATATAAAAATTCCAGTTCACTGGCGAAATGGGCACTCACTTTATCGCGAACCATTTTCATGGTGGCATTCAACATTTTATTATCGGTTGTAAAAGCCTCGGGCAAAATAGCTACAGTAGCAGGTAGCCATCGTTCGGGGAACGATCCTTCGAATTTGCCACCCTTTTTATATTCGTTAATTTCGTTCTGAATAATATCTATACCAGCCCGAACTGCCTCATCGCTTTCTTTCTCAATTCCGCGGTTTTTAAGTTCCCGGTTAATGGCTTCCATTTCTGGTACTATCATTCCAACCGTATAAGGATTTTGATTGTTGTAAAGCATTACCTGCTGGATGTAAGGCGATTGATCTACCAGCGCTTCTTCAATGCCTTCCGGACTGTATTTCTCGCCGTCGTTACCAATAAGCAAACTTTTAAAACGGCCCAAAACATACAAGAAACCATCGTCGGCCATATAGCCCATATCGCCCGTGTGTAACCAGCCATTAACTAGAGTTTCAGAAGTGGCAGTGGGGTTATTCCAATAGCCTTTCATTACATTATCGCCTTTTACGGCAATTTCGCCTTTTTGTCCGTTTGGCAGTTCGTTTCCGTCCTCGTCAATTATTTTTATTTCCAGGTTTTTTACCAATTTTCCTGATGAACCAAATATAACATCATGCGGCACGTTTGATGAAATTACAGGTGCAGCCTCAGTAAGGCCGTACCCTTGGCAAATAGGTAAGCCAACGGCATAAAAGAACCGTTGTAATTCAACATCGAGCAGAGCACCACCCCCGATAAAAAACTTCAGGTTCCCACCAAAGCCGGCGCGCACTTTCGAAAAAAGAATCTGGTCGAATAGCCAGTACAGTGGTTTAAGTAAAAAGCGCCAGCCTTTTCCCCTGTTATTGCCATATCCGTTGTGTGCATAAGCAACTTTTAGCGCAAACTGAAAAACTTTATATAAAAACTCTCCTTTTTTGCGTATTCCTGCTTCAATGTTTTTTCTGAAAGTTTTTGAATAGGCAGGAACACTCATCATTAAAGTTGGTTTTATTTCCTGGATGTTTTTAGGAATATTGCGCAATGTTTCCATGGGAGAGTTGCCTATTTCAACCGAGGCAATACTGGCTCCTTTGTACATAAAAACATAAAGGCAGGTGGTGTGTGCAAAAGCATGGTCCCAGGGTAAAATGGCCAGCGTTATCCATTCTGATTGCATATCGAGCAAAGAGTTGGATTGTACCACATTTGCAGCGTAATTAAGATGGGTAAGCATAATTCCTTTTGGGTCGGCTGTAGTTCCCGATGTGTATGAAATATTGGCAACATCATCTGCTTCTATGGCCTTCCAAACCGATTCAGTTAGCTGCTTGTTTTCTTTGCGGTAACTGGCACCATTTCTTAAAAGCTCGTCATAGTTAATATCATTTTCACCCGGATTTTCTTTCCCGTCAATATAAATTACTTTTTCCAGGTCGGGCAGTTCATCCCGAATTTCTTCTACCTTTTCGGCATGCAATTTTGATACAAAGATATACTTGCTGCCACTGTGTTTAATACGAAAAGCCAGTTCGTTATTTTGTAAGCGAATAGAAAGCGGGACATTTATTCCGCCGGCGTAGAGCATGCCTAATTCGCTAATTATCCAGTCGTTACGTCCATCGGCAACCAGTGCTGCCCTGTCTCCTTTTTTAAAACCAAGTTGTATGAGTCCGGCAGCCAAATCCAATACCTTTTCGCGGGTCTGCTTGTAGGTGGTGGGCTGGAATTCACCTTTTGTTTTTTCCCATAAATACGGATTGTCGGGGTAGTTGGCAACTGCCGTTTCAAATAGTTCAACAATGGTTCTCATTCGTTTTATTTTATTTATTTAGTATTCGTTACACAGCTTTAAACGGTGTATCCTGGTAATTAAAAATTACCGGCCGGCCGATTTTAGCCAATCAGCGCTTCTAATTCATAAGATTAATTGAATTTTATGCGCTTTTGCTGTAAATTTTAATTGCCTGTTCGCTCTCAAAAATATAAAAATTCCCGGAAGTACCTTGGTTGGTACATTGGCATAAAAAATGCCCTTTCGGGCATTTTCTTTTATTCGGTAATAAATTTATAAATTGTTTTCTGGTCGTATAGCTCTCCGGGTTTTAATACGGTGGTCGGAAAGTTCTTGTGATGCACCGAATCCGGATAGTGTTGCGTTTCGAGTGCAATACCCGAAAAACTGCCAAATTTCTTCTTGCCGTCTAAGGTCAATTCCGGATTCCAGTAACCGGTATAAACCTGCATTCCGGGTTGTGTGGTGTATACCTCTATTTTGCGTCCGCTTTTTGCTTCACAAAGAGTGCCGGCATGTATTAATTCGCCTTCTTCGTTATCGAAAACAAAATTGTCATCGTAACCCATTTCCAATCCTGCAGCGTTTAATTTTTTTGCCGAGGTAAAATCAAATGCAGTACCCACCACCGGAACAATTTTGCCGGTTGGTATCTGTTCTACCATTTCCGTCATTTTTGTGGCGTTTAGTTCCAGTTCGTGGTTTAATACGTTTTCTTTTTGGCCACTTAAGTTAAAATAGCTGTGGTTGGTTAAGTTTACCACTGTAGTTTTATCCGTTTCAGCAAAATACTGAATGCTTAAATCGTTGTTTTTATTTAATGTATAAATGCAGGTAACCTTTAAATTGCCGGGATAGTTTTCTTCGCCATCGGGGCTGAGGTAGCTAAGTTTTACACCAACCTCCTCAGTCGTGTCTATTTGCTCGGCGTCAAAAAGTTTTTTATCAAAACCTTCCAAACCTCCGTGTAAATGATTGGGGCCATTGTTAATGGCCATTTCGTAGCTGGTACCCTCAATTTCCAGTTTTCCTCCGGCAATACGGTTGCCAAAGCGGCCGATTATAGCTCCAAAATACGGATAGCTGCCCAGGTATTCTTCGCTCAGGTAGTTTTCAAGTTTGTCAAAACCACAAACAACATTTTCAATGCTGCCATTTTTATTAGGCATATCCACTGCTGTTATTATGGCTCCGTAGTTGGTAATTTTTACGGTAATATCGTTGTTACTCAGAATAAAAAGAGTGGCTTCGCGGCCGTCTTTTAATGTGCCAAATTTTTGTGAAGTTATTTTCATTTTAATCAAATTATATGTTTTTTCAACCCGATTGGTACCCCGTAAATTAACTGCTTTTGGTTTTGGCTAATTTATCGGTGCTTCTAAATTTCAATTGTTTATTAATCTTTTCAATCCTATTTTTTAGGTGTTACAAGGTGTATATTTTTTTCAGCATAGACATCGAAATTACTGTTTTTCTTGTATTTGTATATTTATTAGTTACAATTTGCAGCGAACCATAAGCTTAGGCTGTGTTAGTCAGAGTGGTCACCGCCCCGGTTTTTTCAGTTGCAAAAATGCAAAAATCAAAAAATTAACTGGTAGGTACTGGTGGTGTTTTAAAACATTATTTTCTGAAAAAAATCTACTAATTTTGCAGAAAGCTTAACTAAATGCCAAGAAAGAAAGTTATATCCATCAATCCAAAAACATCTGTACCCAAATACCGGCAATTAATTGATTCAATTTTGTCAGCTATTGAAAGAAAGACGCTGAAAAAGGGCGATAAGGTACCCTCGATTAATCAGATTTGTGCCGAATTTAAATTGAGCAGAGACACGGTGATGTTTGCTTTTAACGAATTAAAAGCAAAAGGAATTTTAAAAAGTCAGCCCGGTAAAGGGTATTACATTGCAAGCACCGAGATTCAGGTAGAGGAGCGCGTGTTTGTGTTGTTCGATGAATTTAATGCGTTTAAAGAAGATCTTTACAATTCGCTCATAAATTCGCTGAAGGGCAAAGCTACAGTGGAGGTTTATTTTCATCATTTTAACTACAAGGTATTTAAAAACCTGATTGCCGAAAGTGTTGGAAATTATACCTCGTACATTATTATGCCGGCAGCTTTTGATAATACCAACCATTTATTATCAAAATTACCGCAAGACCGTGTTTATATAATCGATAGAAAAAAAGCAGATTTAGAGCGCTACCCGGTGGTTTACCAGGACTTTGAACAGGATTTTTACGATGCCCTTGTTGAGGGGAAAGAACTAATTGAAAAGTACAGAAGACTTGTTTTTGTAAATCCGGGAGGCAAAGAACCGGTGGAGCGGTCACGGGGATTCGAACGTTTTTGTCAGGAGAATAATTTTAAATACGAAATTGTAAAATCGTTAGCAGGAATCAAGCCCTCGTTGTGGGAAGCCTACTTTTTAATTTCGGACCGCGATTTGGTGGAAATGGTAAAGATTGCGAAATATTGTAAGTTTAAACTGGGTAAGAAATTTGGAATCGTTTCTTTTAACGATACCATGTTGAAAGAAGTGGTAGCAGGCGGAATTACAACTATTTCTACCGATTTTAATGAGATGGGCAAAACCCTGGCAAATATGGTGTTATCGCGCGACAAGTCTCAAATACGCAATAAATCGCGCATGATTTTCAGAAATAGTTTATAAATGTTAAATCTGCTGTGTAACATCTTTTAAAGAAGCCTTGCGCTAGCTTTAAAAATTATATTTGTACCCACCAGTACCTACCAGTTGGTAAAATGAATAACTATAATAAAATCAATAACAAATTATGACAAAAATTGGTACATTAAACGAGAAGATTAACGGTGGAGAGAATCCGTTATTTAAAGAATTATATGGCAGCGATGCCTCGGAATTGAAACTGCAGGCTGAGCGTTATGCCAACCTGATGGGGGAGTTTGAAAAAACATTTGGAAACGACGATGTAGCTCTTTTTAGCTCGCCAGGCCGTACTGAAATTGGTGGCAACCATACCGACCATAACTTTGGCCGTGTTTTGGCCGGGGCTGTAAATCTTGACAATATTGCTGTTGCTGCTGCAAACGGAACAGGTACTGTTCGTATAAAATCAGCAGGATATCCTGAATTTCAGGTAGAGCTGAGCAACTTCGAACCCAATGAAGACGAATTCTATACTTCTACTTCGCTGGTGAAAGGAATTGCCGCAAAAATGAAAGAAAACGGCTACGAAATTGGCGGTTTCGATGCCTGTATTGAGGGAAGAGTTCCAAAAGGCTCGGGGCTGAGTTCTTCAGCTTCATTTGAAGTTTTAATAGGTGCGATTTTTAATGCTTTGTTTAACGATGGCAAAATGGGAGCTGTTGAAAATGCAATTATCGGGCAATGGAGTGAAAACAACTACTTTGGCAAGCCTTGTGGTTTAATGGATCAAACAGCCTGTTCGGTGGGTGGTTTAATTACCATCGATTTTGAAGATCCTGCAAACCCAATTGTAAAAGAAGTAGATTTCGACTTTGTTTCAACGGGTTACTCCCTGGTAATTACCGATGTTGGTGGCGGTCACGACGATCCTGCATCACAGGCAGAATACGCATCGCTGCCAACCGAAATGAAATCGGTTGCTGCCGAATTGGGTGCTAAAGTACTCCGCGAGGTTACTTTGGAGCAAATAGTTGATAAAATTCCTGAGCTGCGCGAAAAAGGTATTAGCGACCGCGCAATACTTCGTTCGTATCATTTCCAGGGCGATAATGCTCGTGTGGTAAAACAAGTTGAAGCCTTGGAAAACAATGACTTTGATGCATTTTTACAAATGGTTGTGGAGTCGGGTTACAGCTCGTATATGTACAATCAGAATATTTTTGATGTGGTTCATAAAGACGAGCAAGTGGTTTCGCTTGGTTTGGCTTTAAGCGAGATGGTATTAAAAGGAAGCGGTGCCTGGCGTGTACATGGCGGTGGCTTTGGTGGTACCATTCAAGCATTTGTTCCGCAGGATAAACTGGATGAATATGTAAAAATACTAGAGCACGTTTACGGACAAGGCTCATGTCATAAATTGTTTATCCGTTCAAACGGATCAATAAAACTTGACTTATAGAAAACGCCGGCCAATCCAGGTCGCTTTTTATAGCGAAGGATGAGGTAATTAAAAAATGTGCCTTTATACTTCGCAATTTCAAACGATATTTTAACTTTGAGGCCGAATATCAGACTTATCCCGATCCATATCGGGATAAGTTCGTTATCGACCTAAATTATAACTGACATAATAGATTCGATGAGTTTTAACATAGAAGACCATCCCCATAAAAGATATAACCCGTTAACAGGCGATTGGATTTTGGTATCGCCACACCGGGCGAAAAGACCCTGGCAGGGGCAGGTTGAAAAACCGGTAATTGAAGAAAGACCCAAGTACGATCCGAATTGTTACCTGTGTGCCGGAAACGAAAGAGCTGGCGGAAAAGTAAATCCTGATTACAAAGGAACTTTTGTTTTTACCAACGATTTTAGTGCTTTGTTAACCGATACGCCTGAGGGAGGTATTGATGACGGAGAACTGTTTCAGGCAGAAAGCGAAAGTGGTATTTGTAAGGTAATTTGTTTTAGCGAAGACCATAGTCTCACCATTCCGGAAATGGAGGTGGAAGATATACGGAAAGTAGTTGATTTGTGGTGCGAACAATATAGCGAGCTGGGTGAAAATCCGGCCATTAATTATGTGCAGATTTTTGAGAATAAAGGCTCGATAATGGGCTGCTCAAATCCGCATCCGCACGGTCAAATCTGGTCGTCGAAAGGTATACCTACCGAACCATCAAAAGAGTGTAAAACACAAAAAGCATATTTCGATAAACATGGTCGCACCATGCTGGCTGATTATGTGAATGCCGAACTTAATAAACAAGAGCGCTTGCTGGATCAAAACGATTCGTTTGTAGCCTTAATACCATTTTGGGCGGTTTGGCCTTTTGAGGCAATGATAATTAGCAAACGGCCCGTGCAGAATATTCTGGAGCTTAGCGATAACGAGCGTACTGATTTGGCTGATATTTACAAAAAGCTAACGGTAATGTACGATAACCTGTTTGAAACATCATTTGCATATTCTGCAGGTTTACACCAGGCCCCTACCGATGGACAGGACCATCCGGAGTGGCATTTGCACATGCATTTTTATCCACCATTATTGCGTTCGGCAAGCGTTAAAAAGTTTATGGTAGGATACGAAATGTTGGGAACACCACAACGCGACATTACTGCCGAAGGGGCTGCCAAACGATTGCGCGATTTACCAAAAATTCATTTTAAAAAGAATTAATTACTACTAAAATCAATACAAAATCATTATGGAAACGAAAAATCAAAATCGTACAGTTCCTATTATTATGATGATCCTACTCTTTGGTATGATCTCATTTGTTACCAACCTGGCAGCACCTATGGGAGTTGTTTTAAAAGCTCAGTTCGGAGCCAGTAACTTTCAGGGGATGATGGGTAATGCAATGAATTTTATTGCATACGCCGTTATGGGAATTCCGGGTGGAATTTTATTACAACGAATTGGCTACAAAAAAACAGCCCTAATTGCCATTGCAGTTGGTTTTATTGGCGTCGGAATCCAATATCTTTCGGGTTATGCCAGCGAAACATCTGCATTTTCTGTTTACCTGGCAGGTGCATTTGTGGCCGGTTTTTCAATGACTTTATTAAACACAGTTGTTAATCCCATGCTTAACACTTTAGGTGGTGGAGGCAACAAAGGTAACCAGCTTATTCAGGTTGGAGGTTCATTCAACTCTGTAATGGCTACTATTACTCCAATATTTGTTGGTGTTTTAATTGGTGAAGCTGCAAAAGCGAGAATTTCTGATATTTTTCCGGTAATGTACATTGCAATGGGGGTGTTTGCCCTTGTTTTCTTTGTATTGTTATTTGTAACTATTCCTGAGCCAACTTTGGAATTTGCCAAAGAACCTATGAAAAACCTAATGGCTGGTGCAATGAAATTTCGCCATTTTGTTTTGGGTGCGGTTGCCATTTTTGTATACGTAGGTGTAGAAATTGGTGTGCCCGGAACAATGATTCTTTGGTTGTCGGAACCAGGTGGAGTTGGAATGAATGCTGGCGTGGCAGGTTCTATTGCCGGGGCTTACTGGATGTTAATGCTGGTTGGTCGTCTGACAGGAGCAGCTATTGGTGGCAAAGTTTCAAGTAGAACCATGTTAACTGTGGCGTCAGGCCTGGGGCTAATTTTAGTTCTTGCTGGTATTTTTATGCCCGTATCGGCAAGCGTTAGTCTGGGTGCTTTTGGTGTTGACCAAATACCCGTGAAAGCTCTGTTGTTTGTATTGGTTGGTTTGTGTACTTCAATTATGTGGGGGGGTATTTTTAACCTTGCAGTTGAAGGACTGGGAAAATACGTTGCAGCAGCCTCCGGTATTTTTATGACAATGGTTGTAGGTGGTGGATTGGTTCCATTGGTGCAAAATGCAGTTGCTGATGCCGCCGGATTTATCCCAAGTTACTGGGTAATGGTAGTTTGCCTGGGTTATCTATTCTTTTATGCTGTAATTGGAAGTAAAGTAACCAAGCGTGCCGATTAATTTTTGAATACTTTTTCCCTTGTTTTGGGAAGAAATATATATCAATTCGGGATTATCCCACATGAAGCCATCTGTTGTTGCAGATGGCTTTTTTTGTGGAAAAAAATAAATGAAGCTATATCCACCTACATTTTTTTTATTTTAGCACTACTTAATCACTGTTATGTACGATATTATTGGAGATGTGCATGGGTATGCCACCCTGTTAAAAAAGCTGTTGCTTGAAATGGGGTATAAAAAAACAAATGGTAGTTTCTCTCATGAATCGCGAAAAGCCATTTTTGTTGGAGATTTTATAAATCGCGGACCAGAGATACGAAAAACAATTCGAATAATAAAGGCAATGGTTGAAGCCGGACATGCCTATGCTGTGCTGGGAAATCATGAGTTAAATGCCATAATATACCACCTGAAAGATAAACAAGGACGCTCGATTATAAATAAACCCAGCAAGTATTTTCTTTCCTTATTTAAAACGATAAACGAATATTCCGCACAATCGCTCGAGTGGCGCGAAAACCTGAAGTGGTTGCGCACCTTGCCCTTGTTTTTAGATTTTGGCGAAATAAGGGTAGTACATGCCTGTTGGAGCGACCAGGCCATACAAACTGCAGCTGGTTTATACGAGGATGGGAGATTACGAAAAAAAGTTTTCCGGAAAGTTTATAAAAAAAACAATTCAGAGGAGGCTAAATGTGTGTGGTTGCTGACAAAAGGTATAAACATGAATATGCCGTCAGATTTGAGGGTAATGAACAATAAAGGGGTTTCTCCGCGTTCATTTCGTATAAAATGGTGGGAAAATCTGGCCGGATACGATTTTAGAACCGCTTCCTTTGAAAGCAAATTTACGATGCCTGCCTATACCATACCCAAAGAGATTGTTCCAGCGACCTTTCCTTATCCCGAAGATGCCCCAATTTTATTCTTTGGACATTATTGCCGCGGGGTAGGTCCGTACCTGATAAAACCTAATATTTGTTGTGTAGATTCATGTGTTACCGGTACAAAATCGCTTTTAGCCTACAGGTGGAGTGGAGAAAAAGAGCTAAATATGAATCATTTAGTAAAAATGAGTATGTAAATTGTGTTGTAATAAGTTGAAATATAGCGTGTTGTGTAAAAGTGTAAAAAAATATTTTTTTGTATTGCAGGTAAAAAAAGAAAGTATATATTTGCATCACCTTTGCAAAGGGCAACTAGCCCGTTAAAAGGGAAAAGTTCTAAAAAAACGGTGGCGTAGTTCAGTTGGTTAGAATGCCGGCCTGTCACGCCGGAGGTCGCGAGTTCGAGTCTCGTCGTCACCGCTTAGTCTCTTAGACAAAAAATAGACAAATGATGAAAAGGAGTGTAAAACAGAGAGTTACACTCCTTTTTTATTTTGTGTAATGCCATTAAAAGGACAAATAAATTCCAAAAAACGACAAAGATAGGATACCAAAAGGTTACACATTTTTGAAAAGTGTTTTCTGTAATCATTTTTGCTATAAGTCTTTGATATGTAGTGTTTTGACTTTGCGTAACTAGCTTAGTTAGTACAGTTTTCATCTTAAAATTAAGCATCATGAAGAGTATATTTAAGATTTTATTTTGTGCCTGTAAAAATTACGTTACCAAAGACGGGGATCTTGGAATTATGGTTCGCATTTCATTAAATGGTCAAAGAACGCAGTTTAGTACGAAATTGCAGTACCCCTTGGTTTGTGGAATACCGCCGCTAACCATACTATTGAAGTTTAATTGTTTCTAATATTTCTTCTGCCAATACATCTATGTTGGTTTTGAAATAATTCCGGAGTAAAAACAACTAATCAATAACTTTTTTGTACTTGTAAAATAGATTTAGTCAGGGCAGGTGCTTCCATAAAATAATAACGGCTTAATAAATACGACGTACTAGTGGAATAGCTTATTGTAGAATTTGAACAGATTAACTCTTGTTTCTGAGTCGAAATTTTTTCGGAGTAAATCCGGTCTTTTGTTTAAACAACCTGCAGAAATAATAGTCCGATTCAAACCCAATTTCAAACGCAATTTGTTTCGAAGTGAGTTTGGTCTGCACCAGCATGTTTTTGGCTTTCTCAATTTTTAAGAGAATAAAATATTGGTTAGGAGCAAAGCCAGTATGCTTTTTAAAATCTGACCTGAATTTTGAATAGCTCATACCAAGTGTTTTCGAGAGTCGTTCAAAATCTATTGTATTATCAATGCGTTCATTCATAATATGTATGGCTTTTGAAATGGAAGGTTGGTGCTGAATTTTATGATTCTGGCTTTGTTGAATATTGCAAATTTCGGCTAACAGCTGAAAGCAAATACCCGATGCAGAGCGTTGGTAGCCAAAGGGTTCGTTACTGATTAATTGAAATAAGCTTGAAAATTGCTTTACTATCAGTTGGTTGCCGCAGTTTTTTATAATTCCCGTCTCATTTTTAAACAAAGAATTATTCATGATGGAATCTGCCAGGTCACCTGAAAACCCAACCCAATGTTCGGTCCAGCCTGTTTTTTGAGAGGGGCGGTAGCGGTGCCATTCTCCCGGAAATAATAGAAAGCCATCACCTGCATTAACGTTTACTTTGCCTGTTAATTTATACGGTTCGCGTGGAGCAAACGGGGTGGTAATTATTACAACCAAAAGTGGCAAAGGAATGGCCGGTGGTGGTATTGAGTACAGCACATCTATGGGAGTAAGTACTGTCTCAAAAAGATACGATGTGTTGGAACCTGAAGAATATTTAAATGCAATTGACGATTTAGGCGGTAACTCTGCCTCGCTCGATGCCGGTTACGATACCGATTGGCAAGACCAGATCTACCGAACTGGTATTTCGCAAACGCATAACCTTTCTTACAGCAGCTCATCAGCAAAAGGAGATTACCGTGCGTCAATGAGCTATTTTAAGCAAAATGGTATTATCGAGGAAAGTTCGCTTGAACGGTTCACTGCCAGAATTAACGGTAACCGCAACTATTTCGATGATAAACTGAAGTTTTCTACACAACTTACCGTTTCAAATGTAAAAGACCAGGGAGTACCGATTGGAAACACACCAAACCATTATGGCGATCTTATTGCATCGGCCCTTTATATGAACCCAACCGAGCCCGTATATTTAGAAGACGGATCACTAAATCAACCATCGTACGATCGGTTGAATCCCTTAGCCATGCTGGAGTACAGTGCAAATAACACCAGTACTTTGCGTGCCTTACTCAGTTTGTCTGCTGAATATCAAATCACCAAAGATTTATCTATCAAAACCATTTATGGTTACGATATGTCAAAATCAGACAGAACATACGCGTACTCTCCGTTATTGTATGCAAATGGAATTTGGGAGAATGGCCGTGCCGGATTAACTACTATTAGCATGGATAATGGCCTGTGGGAAAATTTTATCAATTACAAGAAAACGTTTGACCAGGTAGTATTTACCGGATTATTGGGCTACTCTTACCAATTTTTCAATACAAAAGGTTCAAATATGAACGCCGGTAAATTCAGGTTTGACGACCTGGATCTGATGATGAACAATATGGCATCAGGCGAATCGATTGTTGGTAACACCTGGAAATCGAAAGATGAATTGCAATCGTATTTTGCCCGTTTAAATTTTGTGGCTAAAGATAAATGGTTGGTAACAGCTACCGTTCGAGCCGATGGTTCAACCCGGTTTGGTACCAATAACAAATACGGTTACTTCCCGTCAATGGCATTGGGGTATCGTTTGTCGGAAGAAGATTTTATTCCTGAATCAATTTCGAATTTGAAAATTCGTTTGGGATGGGGGATTACCGGTAACCAGGAGATTCCACATAACTTATATTCGCAACGTCAGCGTTACGGAACTTCGGGTATTACCAATAGCGGCGATATAAATATTGGAACCTTGTACAATGTTACATTTGCAAATCCTGATTTGCAGTGGGAAACCACAAAACAGTTTAATGGCGGTATCGATTTTGGTTTTAACGATAATAAAATCAGAGGTACAGTTGATTTCTACCACAAAACCACTACCGATCTGTTAATACAGCAACGAAGCGCACAGCCTGCTCCGCAATCGTACTTCTGGACAAACCTGGATGCCAACATTATTAATGCGGGTGTCGACTTTTCTTTATCAGCCGATTTAATCTCAGGTCGTGATTTTAGCTGGGAATTTACTTCAAACCTAAGTTACAATAAAAATGAAGTAAAAGATTTTGCAACTACAATTGAAACGGGTAGGCTCGACGGACAAGGGCTTACAGGCGTTTTTGTTCAACGTATTGCAAATAAGCAGCCAATGTATGCCTATTTCCTACGTATTTTTGAAGGATTTGACAGCAACGGACTGGCTGTGTACAAAGAAGATAAACCAGTGTATACCGGAGATAGCCCAATACCTAAAGTAAGCATGGGGCTAACCAATACTTTCAGGTATAAAAATTTCGATTGTAACGTTTATTTGAACGGACAGTTTGGCCATAAGATATACAGCAATACAGCCAATGCTTTCTTTTATGCAGGTAACCTGGCTATCGGACGAAACGTACCTAGTTATATTGTCGGAAACGGAGAAGCTGCAGTGAATACCGCCGATCCATCAACACGATTTTTAGAAGACGGCTCATTTGTTCGCTTGCAGGATGTTACACTGGGGTATAATATTCCGGTGTCGAAAATAAAGAACATTTCGAAATTACGCTTGTCGTTAACAGGCCAGAATTTATTTGTAATTACAGATTACAGCGGACAGGATCCGGAGGTAAATGTAAACAAAGCTAATAATGGTGTTCCTTCTTTGGGAATTGATTACACCACTTATCCGCGTTCAAGAACAATACTAATGGGGCTAAGTGTACAATTCTAAAACAAAAAAAATGATTGACATGAAAAGAGATTATAAATACATAGTAATGGTCTGTACTCTGTTGTTCGGGATTGTATTTTCGGGCTGTACAGACCTTGAGGTTGAATTTAACGATTCGTATTACGTAGAACAAACCGACGAGGGATTTACAAAAGTTGATGTTGAAGCGGTTCTGATATCGGCTTACAGTAGACTTAATTCAATCGTGGGAAGTTCGTTTAGCGGGGTGAGCGGATTAAACGAGCAAACTTCTGATGAATTAATGATTCCGACACGTGCAACCGACTGGGGAAACGGTGGTGTACATCGTCTGTTACATGCACACAACTGGGATGCAGCACATAACGATATTTTGAGCGTTTGGAACGATTTGAATGTTGGTGTTTATTATTGCAACCAGATTTTGGCTTCAAATCCAACAACTCTTCAGGCCGCCGAGGCAAAAACCATTCGTGCTTATTTAATGTATCACCTTATCGATTTATTTGGCCAGGTACCTTTTCGCGAAGTGGATCAGGGAGTTGATGAAGATCCTGCAGTGTGGAATCGCTCTGAAGCTTTTGATTTTGCTGTTGGCGAACTCGAAGCTGTTATGAACGACCTTCCCGATGGCGGACCCGATGTGGAAGACCCAACAAAAATGAGTAAGGCATTTGTACACGCACTACTCGCAAAGTTTTACATAAATAAAGCGGTTTACAAATCAGCTAATCCGGCCGGTCCATATACTTTCGAGGCTGCCGATATGAATAAGGTCGTTGCGCATTGCGATGCCGTTCAATCCTATGGTTACGAATTGGAAGAGAACTATTTTGATAACTTTAACAAAAACAGCCGCAAAGAAAAAATTCTGACTTTCACCAAGTGGTGGAATGGGATGTGGATTTGGCCACAATTGCACAATAGCCAGGGAGGATGGAATGGAGCAACAACTTTGGGTAGCTTTTACGATAAGTTTGAAACAAATGACAAACGTTTGTTTTACAGCCCTGATGGTGGCAGAGGTTTTGGCTTGTTGGAAGGTTTGCAAACAAAAAGCGATGGATCTACCTATTTGAACAGATCGGGAGAACCATTAGTATTTACAAAAGAAGTATTACTTACCGGTAATGCCGATTTTGAAGGAATTCGTGTTTTGAAATACGATCCGAACAGCGATGATGGTTTCGTATTGATGCGCTATGCAGATATACGCTTGTTAAAAGCAGAGGCCATTTTGCGCGGAGCTACCGCTACCAATGGCGAAACTGCCGAAAGCATTGTGAATGAATTAAGAACAATACGAGGCGCAAGCAATACTACTGTAAACCTTGAGATGTTGCTGGATGAACGTGGCCGTGAATTATATTGGGAAGGTATAAGACGTTCTGACCAGGTACGTTTTGGAACCTTTAGTACCACAACATGGGAGTTTAAAGACGTAACCGATGACAATCTGGTGTTATTTCCAATACCTAATCTGGCTGTTGAGTCAAATCCTAATTTTACACAAAATCCAGGATATTAAATTTTAAATGAATAGAATAAATAGCATAGGAAGCCTCATTAAAATGAGGCTCCTTGCTTTTGTTCTTATCTGATATCAATCAATTGGTATAAATCATATAATTCACTCGAACCAACTAATAACTTCACTTCTATCATGGCTTCAAATGTTCACAAAGAAATATGGCATTCCTTGTTGTTCTTTATTTGTTTATTTACTATTTCTGCTTGTTCAAACGATATTTATGTTTCGCCTAAGGGGAACGACGCAAACAAGGGAAGTAAAAATGCGCCGCTTCAAACTTTAGCTGCTGCACAACAAGCTGTTCGCAACTTAAAAAAAGAAGGAATCCCCAATGGTGGTATTAATGTTTATCTACATGGAGGAACCTATAATCTGGATGAAACACTTGTGTTTTCGGAAGAAGACTCCGGTGAAAAAGGCAAAGCAATAAAATGGCAGGCAGCAGAGGGTGAAACACCTGTAATTAGTGGTGGACAACAGTTGAAAGGCTGGCAAGAATGGAAAAATGGTATTTGGTGGGCACCCTTAAACCGTGAAACTAAATTAAGAGCGTTGTACGTAAACCAACGTGCTGCTAAAATGGCCAAAAAGAAAAGTAGAATTAAAGCCCAGGGGTGGTATGGGCAATTTGAAATAACCGGCCAGGAACCATGGGCGATGACAGAAGGAACGCGAGCAGATGGTCTGATGTTTAATTCAGATGAATTGCCCCTTTTGAAAAATGCAGAAGACATTGAAATACGTAATCAGACTACCTGGACTATGAATCGAATTTCGCTGAGGGAAATGGTAGGTGAGGGAAATTATACCATTGCATTATTGCAGCAACCCTTTGGAGCCATTGCACAGATGCATAGCTGGGGCTGCGCACTTCAGCCGGATTCGGAATATGAGGTTTTTAACGCATTGGAATTTTTGGATGAACCGGGTGAATTTTATTTCGATCGCGAAGCAAAAAAGTTGTACTACTATCCACTTGATGATGAAGATATGTTTAGCTCTGAGGTAATTGTGCCGGTTTTAGAGCAGTTGATAGTATTAAAAGGAACGAATCGCGATAAACGTATTCATGACCTTACTTTTGAAGGAATTACTTTTGCGCATACACATTGGGAGATGATGCGGGTAGAAAATTCGACCGGAGCAACAGGAGTACAGGCAAATGCACTGGCCACAAAATATATCGACCACGGCAACTGGCATCTTAATAAGTATACTTCTACCGATCTGTCGTCTGCTGCTGTTTCTGTTTATTCGGCAGACCGGATTACATTTGCCAATAACCGCTTTGAATTAAATGGGGCCATGTCGTTAAACCTCGAAAATCACGTATCTAATGCAAAAGTAATTGGCAACATATTTTGGTATTCGGGAAGTGTTGCAATAAATGTCGGACACCCACAGCATGTCTACATTGGCCGGCAAAATGGCGACAATTATGGTTGGGGGCCTTACCATATTGATAATTCAAAAGATAAGTATGATGAAACAGAAGAGGGGCTTTGTGAGCAGATTGAAATCTCAAACAACCTAACCCGTCATACCAGTTGGGAGCACCCGCCTTCATTCCCAATAAATGTATTTTATGCAGCCGACCTGAACATTGCTCACAACGATATTGGAACAACGCCATATGGCGGAATAGCTGTTGGCTGGGGCTGGTGGGAATGGCTCGGAAATGCTCGCTATGTGGAAGAGGCCAAAAATAAGCCATCGCAAAATATGCGCAATATTAAAGTAAATTACAATAAAATTGAAGGTGCTGTTAATACCCTCCACGATTGTGGTGCAATTTATTTTTTAGGAAGACTGGAGCCTGAAGCAAAGGATGGAGAAGAGCAAAAATATGCCGAAATTCAGGGCAATTACATTCTTAACATGCATAATGGCCATCTTATTCGCGGTATGCATCCGGATGCAGGAACGCAATACTGCCACTTTTTTAATAATGTTTTTGATATCCCGGAAGGAATGCTAACTATTTGCGCAACACCCTGGCAGGACAAAGGCCGTTGGCTTATTGAAGATAACTATACTACTGCCACTCCGACATGGAACCACTGGCCTGAAAAAGGACCAAATAAGACTGTTGAGATACGAAATAATTACCATGTGCCGGATAAAAACTGGCCCGAAGCTGCCAAAGCAATTATTGAAAATGCCGGACTTGAGGAAGCGTACAAGCATCTTTTTGAATTAATTGAAGAATAGAGCCTGTTTAAGAAAAACAGGTTTAATGGGAAATAAATTACAATACTTAGGTTGATACGTTTTTACAGAATTGACCGTTGTGCAAAAAATGTATATTATTTTTCGTAAAAGAAATATCTTGAAATAAATTTAATGCATTAAAGCCGATTTGTTTGATCGATTAAATTATAGAGCCATTTTATGTAACTTACTATAAAAGTGTGTTGTTAAAAGAACAATACTTGTTTGTTTAAGTATCCAGTAAAACTAACGCTAATAGTATGGAAAACCATGCAAAGAGATTTTATCGAAACCTGAAAAGAAACTGCTTTGTTACTGTAATCAGTGCCATTAGTTTAATTATTGGTTTCACTGCGTGTATGCTCATCTTTTCGTATACTTTAAACGAATTTAAGTACGACAAACATTTGCCGAATTATCAGCAGCTTTACCGGGTTGCGTCGAAGGTTAGAATGGGCGGTATTGATTTTAGTTCGGCAATGGCAGCCCCGCCATTGGCAAAAACATTGGTTCAGGAAATTCCCGAAATCCAAAAAGCCACCCGTTTATGGCAGTGGAATATTCTTTCGGTAAAACGGGAAACAGCTAAGGGAGAACTTATTGCGTACAACGAGAATTATGTAACCGAAGTTGATTCTAACTTTTTCGATGTTTTTAACTTCGAATTGCTGCAGGGAAATAAGCAAAACTGTTTAAAAGCACCCAATGCAATTGTTATTACCGAGGCCACCGCAAAAAAGTATTTTGGTACGGAAGCCTATGAACAAGGTATGATAATGGGAGAGGTGTTGTTCCTGAAAATTTTTGGAAAATACAGGCCCTACGAAATTATGGGAATTTGCGAGACTCCGCCTAAAAAGATGCATTTCGATTTCACTATTCTGTTTTCGAATAAAGCCGATCCCGACAGTGGCACCAACCATTGGTTAAATAATACCTATTATACTTATGCGCTTTTAAATCCGCAGGCAAATATTGCCAGGGTTGAATCGAAACTCGAAAATATTGTCACGAAATATGTTAACCAGGGGTACAACAAAAACTTTGCTCTCTCCGAAAATGCTGATTCTGATTATTGGCAATACACGCTGCAACCGATCTCTGATATTCATTTAAAATCAAATTTCGAGCGGGAACTAAAAGTAAACAGTAGTTACCGCAATATTAAAATAGCCATTGGAATTGCTTTACTGATTCTGATAATTGCGCTAATTAACTATATCAACCTGTCAACTGTTGTCAATTTTAGTCGCTCAAAAGAAATGGCCATAAAAAAAATTGCCGGGATGAAAAGCGGCTCAATTTTTTTCGGATTTATTTCCGAGTCGGTTTTGTTTGTAGTAATAGCAATGGTTATTGCATTGGTATTAAGTTTGTTAACTGTTGATTTGTTGGAGTCGATATCAACAGGAATTAGCGAATTGCAAATTTTGCAGGAGCCTTTAACCTTCTTTTTAATTGTAGTATTGATATTGCTGACAGGAATTGCCGGAGGAATGTATCCGGCGCTTAAAATGGCCGACGCCAAAAATATAACACTATTGAGCTCCAAAGTAACAGGCATTGCTTCGGGGCAGCGTTTCAGAAAGGTTTTTGTAATTCTGCAATTTGTTATTGCAATTGTTTTAATAGTTTCATCTATTGTTGTTTCTCGACAGTTAAGCTTTCTTACCCATAAAAATCCGGGTTTTGATAACGAGCATGTTTTAATTTGCGATGCCCCTGTTTTTGCCATGAGGAACCATTTCGAAAACTTTAAATCGGCACTTACAGACCAAGACGGTATTCTCGAGGTATCATCGGCAAATACGGTACCAGGCGATGGTGAATTTAACTTTCCCTTGTACCTGAAGAAGCAGCGGCAAGGTGCACACCAGGTGGTTATTCCATACGAGGCCGGTTACGATTTTATTTCAACACTGGGGCTTCAGCTGCTTGAAGGACGGGATTTTGCAAAAAATTACGACGATACAAATACAATTATTTTAAATGAAACGGCTGTAAAGGCATTGGGACTTACCAACCCGGTAGGCAAGTATATTTACAACAGCGAAGTAAGGGCAAACACCGAAAAGCTCACAAGGCTACAAATTATCGGAGTTGTTAAAGACGTTCACTTCCAGTCGTACCATAAAAGCATTAAACCCTTTGCCATTCAATTAAAGAACTTTCATAACTACCTGGTTGTGCGCGTTCAACCCAACAACCTGAAGCAAACCATTGATTTTGTGCAAAAAAGCTGGAGCAATTTTTACCCAGAATCCCCTTTTAGCTATACTTTTTTAGATAAAAAATTTGAAGCACTTTACCACAAAGAGGAAGGAATGAAATCCTTCATTCTGCTTTTTACGGGCCTTGCAATATTTATTGCAGTTATAGGATTGTTTGCTTTGTCAGTTTTTGTTGCCAACCAACGCGTGAAGGAGATAGGAATCAGGAAAGTGAATGGAGCGAAAATAACAGAGATAATAATCATGCTAAACACCGATTTTGTAAAATGGGTGGTAGTTGCTTTTGTAGTGGCCTGCCCGCTTGTTTATATTGCCATGCGCGTGTGGCTCGGTAATTTTGCCTATAAAACTGAACTGGATTGGTGGATATTTGCTTTAGCCGGAGTAATGGCTTTGGTAATTGCATTATTTACGGTTTCTTATCAATCGTTTAAGGCTGCTGTTAAAAATCCGGTGGAGAGTTTAAGGTATGAATAATCAAATACAAGATAATTAAAGTAAATCCTATCCAATTATATAGTTAATTAATAATTCGTAAAAATATGACACGTAAAATGATTAAAAAGGTTAATAAAATTATGCTCCTCTCTTTGGGGTTGACTATAATATCATTGGGAGTACTAACTGCCCAAGAGGTTTATCATGTTAATCCAAATGCTGTAAAAAACGGTAGGGGAACTTTAAAATCACCATTTAATTCTATTCAGGCGGCACAAAAAATGGTAGCCAAAAAGAATGGAAATATGTCGGAAGATATTATTGTGTATTTGCATGATGGCACCTACAAACTTACAAATCCATTGGTTTTTAAAGAAGAAGATTCGGGAAGCAATGGTTTTAATGTTATTTACAAAGCCTACAAAAATGAAACTCCGATAATAAGTGGTGGGCAACAAATTACCGGGTGGGAAAAAGTAGATGAGAACATTTACAAAGCTCATTTCGAGCGTGACCAAAAGCTAAGAGCATTGTTTGTAAATGGAAAACGGATGCGTATGGCAGGAACCGATGTTCCTGTTGCCGGGCAAGGAGATTGGGGTGAATTTAAAATTTCAGGAGAAGAAAGTTGGGCATTCGGACCGGGCACTACCATCGATGGAATTAAATTTCTGTCAGCAGATATTAATGTGTACGAAAATCCGGAAGACATTGAATTGGTGCAATTTAATGTCTGGACTGAAAAGATACTTTGTGCACGTGAGATTGAAAAATTTGGAGATACCACTGTTGTAAAATTACAACAACCTTACGGAGCTATTGCCACATCAATGGCCTGGGCCGGAAAAATAAATTACCAGAAAAACTTTGTGATTCGAAATGCCTATGAGCTTTTGGATGCTCCAGGCGAGTTTTATTTTAACCGTAAATCACAAACTATTTACTATTACACCGATGGTGAAGATATGGCAACGGCCGAAGTTATTGCCCCCGCATCTGATGGGTTAATTCAAATAAAAGGCAGCTCAACAAATTCGCGTGTTAAAAATATTTGTTTTGAAGGAATTACATTCTCTCACGATCATTGGCAACTAATGGAAGTTGCAGGTTCGTATGGTTTTGCCGGAATACAATGTCTGGGACTGGCAGTAAAATATATACCTAATGGCAATTGGCATCCGAGCGAATACAACAGCACCGATATTCCGAGAGGTACGATACAAGTGCAAAATGCTGAAAATATTTCTTTTCGTCGAAACCGTTTTCAGAAATTAGGCTCGGCAACTACCATAAACTTTGTGAACGATGTAAGAAACAGCGAAGTGGTTGGGAATTATTTTAACGATTTATTGGGCAATTCTGTAAATATTGGCCATTCGCAACATTATAAAATTGGCGATGGCCCAATTGCCGAACCACAACAGCGTTTACAAAACAACAATGAGGTTTCAGCTGCCCACCTAAAAGTTGCCAACAACGAACAAATTCAACAAAAAACGCCTGTTCCGTCTTTAGTCGCAAATCATTCCGATGCGATTTCCAGCGAAGATCAAATGCTTGAAGAGCTGTCAAATAACTACTATAAAAAAGGAGACGGAGCCGTTTTTACGGTTGCGGCAGAAGGTTTGTGCGAATTCAATACAATAAGTAATAATTATGTACGAAATGTGAGTCTCGATTTCCGACAAGTAGAAGGAATTACTTCATTTTTTGTAGCCAATACAACCATCGAACATAACGATATTGAGTGGACACCCTATGGTGCCATCACCTGCGGTTGGTGGTGGGGAAATGCAGGGATTCCTCCTTCAAAAGTTGCAAAAAACAATAGGATTCGTTTTAACCGGGCAGGAAATACACACCAGGTTCTCGACGATGGCGGTATTATTTACATGCTGGGAGAGCAGCCCGGTTCGGTAATTGAAGGCAATTACGTGTTTAACGGACCACGCTGTATTTATCCTGATGACGGTTCGGCTTACCTTACCATCAAAAAAAATGTGGTGGATAATCCAAGCTACAAATGGATGTGGTTGCATTTTTGGACTAAAAGATGCCACGATAATGTGGTAAGCGAAAATTATGTGAAAAATAACCTGCTGATGGATAACGGCACGAACAATAAAATTGAAAAGACTTTTTCGTTTCGGGAAGACGAGTTCTCAGAAGAAGCGCAAAAGATTATTGAAAATGCCGGAATTCAGAAGGAATATGAAGACATAATCCCGAAAGAAGAACCGGAAAGAATATTTATTCATCCGAAAGATTTTGTTGAAGGCGATATTTTCCACTAAAAAGATGAGTTGGAAATTTTTATATTCTGGTAAAAGTCAATAGTTGTTAGTAATGAGTTGTATATGTGCCGTGGTTAAACATCCTTGGCAGGTAATGTTTTGTTTAAATATTTGTTTTTAAAGCGGTATACAAACGCAATGCATCTTGTTTTATCGCACACTAGCTGTTTTTATCAAAAATTATAGAATCGACCGTAGTAAAATTGTAGTACTTATTTTGTATAAAAACAAACATCTTTATACCTAATCGTATTTTCAATAACCATTAAAATTTTTACTGCAAACAAAACCTGTTTTGAAGTAAAAAATAAGTGAACAATAAACCGGAATTTATGGATAACATTAATAGCTTTTTAAGTACAATAGATTTTATTGTAGTTGCAATTTACCTGTTTGTTCTTATTGCAATAGGGTATTGGGTAAGTTTTGTTAAAAAGAAAGATGAGGATGCTAATCTTTTTCTGGCAGCCCGATCCCTTAATTGGTCAAAAATAGGCTTAACAATGTGGGGAACCAATGTGGGACCATCTATGCTCATAGCATCGGCCAGTATCGGCTATACATCGGGTGTTGTGGCAGGTAACTTCAGTTGGTATGCATTTGTTTTTATATTGCTTTTGGCAACCGTGTTTGCACCACGTTATTTAGGGGCAAAAGTACAAACCCTGCCCGAGTTTATGGGGAAACGTTTTGGACAATCAACAAGAAGTATTCTTGCGTGGTACACTTTAATCGCAACGCTAATTTCATGGTTGGCTTTAACTCTTTTTGCAGGCGGGATATTGGTCGGTCAGATATTAAACATCTCCTTATTTTATTCGGTAATTATTTTAATGCTGATATCCGGTTTTTTTACAGTAGCCGGAGGATTAAAAGCAATCGCTTATACCAATGTCTTTCAAATGATTTTATTAATTGTTGTTTCAATGATTCTAACAGTAATTGGAATTGTAAAGGCTGGTGGTCCGGCGGCAATTGTTGAGGCAACACCGGCAAACTACTGGAATTTGTTTCAACCTCTTGATGATCCAAATTATCCGTGGATAGCTATTGTGTTGGGGTATCCTATAATGGGGGTTTGGTTTTGGTGTACCGACCAATCCATGGTACAATCGGTTTTGGGGGCTAAAAATCTGAAACAAGGTCAGATGGGAGCCAACTTTACAGGATGGTTAAAAATTCTGGATGTTTTTCTGTTTATAATTCCTGGCGTTATTTGTTTTGTGTTGTTTCCCAACCTTAGTAACCCCGATGAAGCATATATGACCATGGTTACCCGATTATTGCCTGTGGGTTTAATTGGACTTGTAATGTCGGTTTTAATAGCGGCTTTGGTTAGTACAATTGGCTCGGCACTTAATTCACTTAGTACAGTTTTTACCATGGATATTTATGTAAAAAACTACAAACCGGAAGCAACTCCGAAGCAGGTAATTAAAACAGGTAGAATTGTTACCGTAATTGGTGCATTTTTAGCTGTAGTTTGTGCCGTTGCCATAGATAGTATTAAAGGCTTAAATTTATTTGACGTTTTCCAGGCAGTTCTGGGATTTCTGGCGCCTCCAATGTCAGTAGTCTTTTTGTTTGGTGTATTGTGGAAAAAAACGACTAAAAAAGCAGCCAATTTTACGCTTTCGGTTGGCACCTTAATCAGCTTAGGAACGGGCGTAATGTATTTGTGGGTATTTCCCAACGAAAAATATGATTTCTGGCCGCATTTCCTGCTGCTTTCATTTTTTATTTTTATCCTACTTGCGGTTTTAGCCTTCTTAATTTCTAAGTTCGATAAAACTGACGATACGCAAGTTGAATTTAATTATGGGAAACTTCCAAAACCAGATAGGCAGGTATCGATACTTTGGGGGGCTTTGGTTGCTGTAATGATAGGTTTATACCTGATTTTTAACCTGGTTTTATAGTTTCTGATTAGTGTTGCCATAAAAATTTGTAGCTAATATGAACACGTTAAGAAAAGGAGAGCCACCTTAACGAAATATGCGAAATAGTTGCACGTACTATGTATTACAGTTTTTTCAATAAATTATTTATATCTTTCAACATGTTTTTATAAACCCAATTATAACTAAGAAATGAAAAAATCTGTAAGACTCTCTGCTGTAATCTTTTTTGTGTTTTTGTCGGCTACGGTTTTGGCGCAGTACCCTTCGGTAACTTTTTTTGGAGGGGCCAACATGGCCACCACCGATGTTAAATTTGGATCAGTTAATACTGATATTGAAGATACCTTTAAACCCCTTTACGGAATGAATATTGGTGCGCTGTATGAGTATGTGTTAAACAAGGATAAGTCGCAGGAAATAGCTGTAGAGGGTGGTTTGATTTTTGAAAATAAAGGCTTTCATCAAAAACTGGAAGAACCAAGCTACAGCCACAAGAACAAAACAACACTTTATTTCATTGATGTTCCTGCCTATTTAAAATACATTTATCGGTTTCGGTCGTTAAATAAAATTTATGTTGGTGCCGGAGGTTTTGTGGGAGCCGGTTTATTCGGCAACGAATCAATAACTTTTCAATACGAGGGGGCAGACCCTACAAGTAATTCGGAAAGTGTAAACTGGGGATCAGAAGGAGACTACCAGCGTTTGGATTACGGCGTTTCCGGAAAAATAGGCTTCTTAAGCCATCGTGGTTTAAACATTTGTGTATCGTACGACCATGGTTTTGCTGATATTGCAACCTTAGAAACCGAAGAGGCAAAAACCCGCGTATTCCGTTTATCCCTCGGATATACCCTGAGGTTGGATGACTAAAATCTGCGTTTATTGAAGCCTGACGCTGAAAATATTCCCGTTTACAGCTTGCATAATTTCAGTTCGGAAGAACGTGCAAGCCAGCAGTTTCAAGTAGAAGTATTTGATGCAAATCGCCATTTTGCGGTTAAATATCCGCATCGGCACGATTTTTTTGAAGTGCTGTACTTGCAAAAGGGCAGTGGCTCGCATGTTATTGATGGGAACAAATATGATATTAAGCCCCCATGTGTGTTTTTTATGTCGCCGGGGCAAGCCCATAAAATCGACTTATCGCACGATATTGATGGCTATATATTTATTTTTACTTCCGAATTTTATCTCATAAACCAACGCAACCCTAATCGTTTAATTGAATTTCCCTTCTTTTTTACCATTCGGCAAAACAATCCTCCCTTGCTTCTTGAAAATGAAAACGATGTGCTTTTTCTTGAGCGTTTATTTCAAAAAGGAATTGAAGAAATAAAGAAAGAAAAAGGAGGCGCAATTGATGTCTTGAGGGCAGTACTTGATCTGATTCTGACCACCTGTGCGGCACAATATCCTTATGACGAAAACCGATGGAAAGGAAAAGGGCATATTATAGTTAAAAAATTCTTTCAGTTGTTGGAAGAACATTTTCACGAGAACCTTACGGTAGCCGAATATGCCGATTTAATGGCATTAACGGCAAACCATTTAACACAAACAGTAAGTCAGCTTACAGGTAAAACGTCGTCGCAAATTATAAAGGCAAAACAAGTTATCGAAATAAAACGCCTGTTGGTTCACACCAACCTCTCGGTAACAGAGATTGCTACTAAACTGAATTTCCCCGACCAAAGTTACTTTGCCAAATTTTTTAAACGCGAAGTGGGTATGTCGCCACTGCAGTTTCGAACTCGCTCGATGTAGCGCCAAGAGTAAATATTCCATTCAATAGGAGTTGTTAAAATATTGAAAATTAATGGGGTAAAATAATGTCTGTGGTGGTTTGTAAATCCTAATCCATGAAAATTACCTAAAAATCATGTAATTTTACATTTTCTTGTAACGAATATTTTATTGCTTTGTACAGGTAAAATTTGTTGGCTATATACGAGACGGCAGAATTTATTATTTTTTCCGGGTAAGTTACCGGAGACTCAAAAAAGAATAGATTATTAAAAAATAAAACAGATGGGAAATTATTTCAATTCAATTCCTTTACGGATACAGTTAGAAGAGTTAGGAAAATGTGACTTTATGGATCAGTCGGAATTTTCTGACGGAGTGGAAAAACTTAAAGGAAAGCAGATAGTAGTGCTTGGTTGTGGTGCTCAGGGCTTAAACCAGGGCTTAAACCTTCGCGATAGCGGGCTGAACGTAGCTTATGCATTGCGCCAGGTGGCAATTGATGAAAAACGTGCATCGTTTTTAAATGCTACTGAAAATGGTTTTGAAGTAGGTACTTTCGAAGAATTGGTTCCCAAAGCTGATTTGGTGCTTAACTTAACGCCAGATAAACAACACACTCCGGTAGTGAATAAGGTGGTGCCGTTAATGAAAAAAGGTGCTTGTTTGGCCTACTCTCACGGTTTTAATATTGTAGAAGAGGGAATGCAAATTCGCGATGATATTACCGTAATTATGGTGGCACCAAAGTCACCCGGTTCAGAAGTTAGAGCGGAATATGTGCGTGGATTTGGAGTTCCTACACTGATAGCGGTACACCGCGAAAACGACCCAAATGGCGATGGATTGGAGATTGCAAAAGCCTATGCCGTTGGTACCGGAGGACACAAGGCCGGCGTGTTGAAATCGTCGTTTGTGGCTGAAGTAAAATCTGACCTTATGGGGGAGCAAACAATTTTATGTGGATTGTTGCAAACCGGTTCTATACTGTGTTTCGATAAAATGATTGAAAAAGGAATTGATGCAGGTTATGCGTCAAAACTAATTCAGTATGGTTGGGAAACCATTACCGAAGCACTAAAACTCGGAGGTATTACCAACATGATGGATCGTTTGTCGAATCCGGCAAAAATTGAAGCCTACAAATTATCAGCGGAATTAAAGGAAATAATGCGCCCCTTATTCGAAAAACACATGGATGACATTATGAGTGGAACTTTCTCTACAACCATGATGGAAGACTGGGCTAACGATGATAAAAACTTGCTGGGATGGCGTGCTGCCACCGGCGAAACAGCTTTCGAGAAAACACCTGCAGGAGATGTTGAAATTACCGAGCAAGAGTATTTCGACAATGGTACCTTAATGGTAGCTTTTGTAAAATCAGGGGTAGAGCTGGCTTTTGAAGTAATGACCGAATCTGGTATTAAAGAGGAATCAGCTTACTACGAATCGTTACACGAAACTCCGCTGATTGCCAATACAATTGCCCGTAAAAAACTTTTCGAAATGAATCGTACAATTTCGGATACTGCAGAGTATGGTTGTTATCTTTTTGACCATGCCTGTAAACCTTTATTGACTGATTTTATGAAGAAAATTGAAACGAACGTTATCGGAACTAATTTCAATGAAGGAATGGATGCTCATGTGGATAACAAAGAATTGATTGAAATTAACGACGAAATTCGTTACCATGATGTGGAAATAATTGGTGCCGAATTGCGCGATGCAATGGAAGCCATGAAATCAATTATTTAATTGATCTGAAAAAAAACAGACGATTATATATTTTTATTACCGGCTCTGCCTTTACAGGTAGGGCCGGTTTTCTTTTATACCTACCCTCTGCCAAATAAAGTAAGACGCATCGTAAAATAAGCAGTTCTTAATGTATTGAATTATCTATATGTTTATATTTGCAGAAATAAGTTTGTTGAAATCAAGCAACAGACCTTGAAAAAAGAAAAGGATGACATACATTCAACAATACCTCGGAGAACTTTGGTACCTGATAATGGAAATGGCGCCATGGTTGGTGTTGGGATTAATTTTTGCCGGTGCGCTAAAAGTATATTTCCCGCAGAAACATATCGACAGATACATGGGGAAGGCCAATTTTAAATCGGCATTAAACGGGTCTTTGCTTGGTATTCCTATGCCTTTATGTTCGTGTGGCGTAATACCAACGGGCATCTCTTTTTATAAAAATGGTGCCTCAAAAGGAGCTAGTAACTCCTTTCTGATTTCCACACCCCAAACCGGTGTCGATTCCATTTTGGCAACCTATTCAATGCTGGGGTGGCCCTTTGCTGTTTTGCGTCCGCTGGTGGCTTTTGTTACCGGAGTTGCCGGTGGCGTGTTAACCAATATTTTTGTAAAAGACAAACCAAAGCCTAAAGCAAACCCTTCAGCTTTTGCGAACTTCTCGCTTGATGTGGCAACGGTAAAAGGCGAACCAAGTTGTGCAGATGATGACTGTGGATGCCACGATGAGGAAGAGAATGATCAGCGGCACTCGCTGGTTCGTGTCGTTGATTATGCTTTTATTGAATTATTGCAGGATATAGCCCGCTGGCTTATTATTGGCTTTTTACTAGCTGCCCTTATTTCGGTGGTTTTACCCAACGATTTTTTTAGCCGTTTTCAAGGCCTCGGAATTATTGAAATACTTGTTGTATTGGTAGCATCTGTTCCGATTTATATTTGTGCAACAGGTTCAATTCCCATCGCAGCCGTGCTCTTAATGAAAGGCGTTTCGCCCGGTGCAGCCCTTGTGTTTTTAATGGCCGGGCCCGCTACCAATTTGGCAACAATTACCGTGTTAGGCAAAACTATGGGCCAAAAATCACTTTTGATTTACCTGGCTACAATTATAGGCGGTGCTGTATTTTTTGGTTGGTTAACCAACCTTTTAATTCCTGCTGATTTTATATTATCAAAAATTACCATGTTGCATGATGGAGCGCATAACCACGAGGTGTTGCCGAAATGGTTGCAATGGTTTTCATCAATTTTACTGATTGGTACAATGGTTTTGGGGTATTTCTTAAAAGACTTTTTTAAAAGAAAGCGGGTTGCCGAAATTACAGGCGAAACCTTTACTGTTGAAGGAATGACTTGTTCGCATTGTGAAGCAAACGTGGTGAGTAATCTGAAGAAAATAAAGGGTGTTAAAAGTGTAGTTGCTGATAGCAAAAGAAATACCGTTAAAGTTAGCGGCTCGCGTTACAAAAAAGAAAAGATAAAAGAATCGGTAAATAATTTAGGCTATCGTTTTATTGGATGAGGGTGAGTTCTTTTTTACCTTTAACTAAAAAAGATGATTCGATTCATAGTGCCGGTTGTTTTCGTTGTTCTTCTTGCTTTTTCGAGTTGTAGTCACCGCTCAGGGCAGAACGAAAAAACACCCGAAAAACAGATTTCTGAACAAAAGGTACCTGAAGGCTGGCAGACATTATTTGATGGTCAATCGTTAGGGAAATGGCAAATTACCTCGTTTGGTACTGAGGGGCCGGTTATGGTAACAGACGGTAAATTGATAATTAATTATGGCGATGGTTGTAGCGGAATAACCTGGACAGATACTTTCCCAAAGATAAATTATGAGATACAGCTGGAAGCGCGCAAAACGGTGGGTAATGATTTTTTTTGCGGATTAACCTTCCCGGTTAATAATGATTTCTGTTCGCTGATAATTGGCGGGTGGGGAGGCCCTGTTGTTGGTTTAAGTTGTATTGATGGTGTAGATGCATCGGAAAACCAAACGAAAGTTTTAAAACATTTTGAGAAAGATGTGTGGTATGCTGTGCGCCTAAAGGTAAGCGATACAAAAATAATGGCCTGGATTGACGATGAGCAAATGGTAGACCTGGCCTATCCTGAAGTTGAACTTACGATTCGGCCGGAAGTGAGTCTATCAAAACCCTTTGGCATTTGCACCTGGCAAACCACCGCCGAATTACGAAATATGTTTATCCGTAGGTTTTAAATTACCACTAACACCAGCAGTACACCTATTTACGTTTTTTCTTTTTGGCAGCTTTACGTTCTTTTTCGTTATCGCGCATTAATTTTTGCCAGTTATAATCGGTGTCTTTGGTAAAATCGAGGGTTTCAAGGTAGTCTTGTTTTTCAATTTCCAAACGCGAAATTTCTTTCCCTAAAAAGCCCTCAATCTCTTTCAGAATTTCACGTTCTTCGTTGCTGCAAAACGATACAGCTTTGCCTCTCTGATTTCCACGGCCTGTTCTTCCCACCCGGTGAACGTAATTCTCAGCCACTTCGGGCAAGTCATAATTTACCACAAAATCAACATCCGGAATATCGATTCCTCGTGCGCTAACATCGGTGGCAATTAATAGCTTAAGTTCTCCGGTTTTAAAACGGTTCATGGTGCTGTCGCGCTCTGCCTGATCTTTATCACTGTGTATAGTTTCGCTTTTAATGGCAACGCGTTCCATTGCTTTTTTTACACGTTCGGCTCGTACTTTTGTTCGCACAAAGGCAAGAATTTTGGCCTCCTTGTTTTCGTCAACCAACCGTTCAAGAAATGCACGTTTATCGTCCATTTCAATAAAGGCCACCTGGTGCTCGATGGTTTTTGCCACCGGATTTTTTGGCGAAATCTGAATGCGTATCGGTTTGTTAACGAGCGAGTAAGCCAGTTTTTTTATTTTTTTATTGATTGTGGCCGAAAAGAATAAAGTTTGTCTTTTTTTCGGCAACAGACGAACCAGGTCGTTAATGTCGTTTATAAAACCCAGGTCGAGCATATGGTCGGCTTCATCAAGGATTAGCGTTTTTACCTGGTCGAGCCGTATAACCTGTTGACTCACCAAATCGAATAAACGCCCCGGAGTAGCCACGAGGATATCGGTGCCACTTTTTAATCTGCTGATTTGAGGATCCTGGCTTACTCCACCAATAATAACAGTTGTTTTAACACCGGTATTTCTTGCAATTGAAGTAAAAACCCCGCTAATTTGTTGCGCAAGTTCGTGCGTAGGTGCCATTACCAGACAACTAATTCCCTGCGATTTTCGTTGATGCTTTAATTGTTGGATATTGTGCACAACAGGAATGGCAAATGCTGCTGTTTTCCCGGTCCCGGTTTGGGCAATTGCCAGTACATCTTCTCCTTTTAATACTGGGGGAATAGCCTTAAACTGGATATCGGTTGGCCTGCGGAATCCGCTCTTTTCCAGGTTGTTTTTTATGGTGTTGGATATGGAATAATCCTCAAATCTCATTTTGCTTATTTTGCCGCAAAGATAGGCGAATTTATTTAGGGTAAGAATCAAAAGGTTAAGCTTCGCCTTATTGACTGCTGAAATTAAAAGTATTGTTATTTTAAAGCGTTGCCCAAATACGCGCCAGCGAGAAACCCGGAGCTTTTATATTTAAATCCAAAAAATAACCAAAAGGAGTTTGTGCCGTTTCAAATTCGGCATTTTTAAGGCGTTTCTCGGCTAGGTCAAACAATTCTTTAGTAAACTCAACTGAAGCTTTCGATTCGGATAAATGAGCAAAAGAGTGCAAAATAATACGCTTGCAATTGTTTTTTCGAGCTGTCCATTTTAAATGATTTACCAACTTTTTTTCACGGCTTTTAACGTCTTTTTCTTCATCGATTGCTTCAACTTGAATAAAAGCTAAAATCGAATCTGAATACGCAGCTCCTTTTGTAATATCTTCAACGGCATCGAGATTTTTCTGTGCGGGTTGATACGAAAACTCATCAACATACATTACCAATACCTTCATTTTACAAATTTTTGGCAAAGATACTATTAAAACATTCATGATTTCCGGGAATCATCAACAGGAATGAGAGTGCAACTTTATTCGACTAACTCTCCCTTTCTATTCATGAAGATGAAAGTTTGTGTAGTAGCAACAAGCAGGGTGAGTTTTTTTAATTTGAATTAGATTTTGCTATTCATTTTTATAGAACTCTCAGAAATAAAAGCTGGCGAAATATCATTTCCCGGCAGCATTGGCCAGTAACTCTTCCGATAATTTTGTAGTCCAGGCACAAAGTGCGGCAATTTGTTCGTCGCTCAATTTTGCTTTGGGGTGCAAGGTACTGTACGATTTTAGTGGCATGGTTTTTCGCTCGGTTTCCTGGCACACTTCTTCAAGCATCGTAATTTTCTCAAAAATATCCATCGTTTCCCATTCCGAAAAGTTAAGTTCTGACTTTCCATGCTGAATGTGTTTGTCAATAATCCACGATACGGGTGCAATTTTGTTGTACCAGAGGTAGTTGGTTTGGTTAGAATGGCAATCTAAACAGGCAGCTGTTAAAATCTGCCTGATGTTTTCCGGTACTTCCTCTTGTTTAAAAATATGCTTGCTGCTTACCTGTTCATTATTCTTTTCGGTTTGAAAGAATTGCATCACAATAAAAGTAAGCAGCAAGAGTACTAAGAAAAATCGTAAAAATCGGCGCATATTAAATTCCTTTAACCAAAGTCTCCGCCTCTTTTTTCGACCACTCAATCAATACTTTTTTATCCGCATCGCTCAAAGCTTTTTCCGGAAATCGTTCTAAAAATTTCTTCGGAGGCATATCATTTTCTTCCACCACTTCCGAAATTTCTTTATAGGCACTTATTTGCTTAATTTTAGAGAGGCTTTCCAGCTTTTTAAAATCAAGTGCGTCTTTACCATCCTCATTTTTCGAGTCGGTGTTGTGACAGCCAAAACACGATTTGTCGATTACTGCCTTAACATTCTCTGGCATAACGCTTTTTTTCTCAGGCTTATCCGAGCCAATGGCAATAAAACTTACAATAACAAATACAGAAACAAAAAGGAAGAATGATTTTTTCATAATAATTTTTTTTGCTTTATTGGTTTATGTACAATATAAAACACTTTACTGGAGTTTTTGTTGAAATGTTACATGTTTAACCTGAAATGAGTAAAAAATACGTAATTTACGGCCAAATATTTTTTATCCTTCAAGAAAACCATTTGAAGATGCGTTTATACATTCCTGTACTCATTCTATTCCTTTTGGTGGTAAACTCTGTACACGGCCAACTTTCTGAAGGTGGCTTCCCCTTGCAGGTGCTTACACTAAAAAGCGGAGAACCTCCATACAAAAAAATGCCTGTACTGAAGCAACAAGTTATTGATGCCGCTTTGGCAAAAAATCAGTCGGCTCACATGCAATTAAAAGCCTTAACTTTTGCCCATGCTTTTGAGGTGGATTTTACCCCTGAAAATTCCGGTACCTGGTACACCACTAATTCTGGTGTAAATGTTTGGAAACTCGATATCGTTTCAGAACGAGCTTACTCTCTGAATCTTATTTTCGAGGATTTTAAACTTCATAATAAGGGACGCTTGTTTATTTATAACGAAGAAACAAACCATTATTTGGGAGCTTATACTTCGAGGAATAATAAAGCAAGCGAAAAGTTTGCGGTGTCGCCGGTTGCCGGTGAAAGAATTACGGTGCAGTACGAGGTGCCTGAAGAATTGGGAACACCCACAGACTTTACAATAAGCAGGGTAAACCATGATTTTATGGGGATTTTGAAGTTTGACAGAAGACCCATTCAGGGGCAAATTGCCGGCGATTGCAATATTGATGTTAACTGCGAAATTGGAGAACGGTGGAGCCAACTAAAAGATGCAGTTTGCCGGCTAATTGTTGATGGACGAGAAGTGTGTTCAGGTACACTCATTAATAATACTGCCGAGGATGAAACACCTTATGTATTGTCGGCATCACATTGTTACGACGAATGGGATTTGGCAGAAACCACAGTTTATACATTTAATTACGAGAGTCCGTATTGCGCCCCTTTGGATGGTGATCCTATTCATTCCTTATCAGGAGCAGTAATGAAAGCTCATTTTGATAGCCTGGACTTTGCATTGGTTGAACTCGATGATATTCCTCCGCCCGATTTCAGACCATACTACGCAGGCTGGGACCGCTCGACAGGTTTACCCGATTCTTCCCTTAGTATTCATCACCCCATGGGAGATGTGAAGAAAATATCGTTCGACTATGACATGCCCGAGTATGCTACTTTTAAATCATCAACCATTAAAAATCCAACCAATGGATCTTTTAAAGTGTTGCGGTGGGATGAAGGTGTAACAGAGGTAGGCTCATCAGGCGGTGCATTATTTAATTTTAACGATCAATTAATTGGTACGCTTTCGGGGGGTGCAGCAATGTGTGGTAACCCGGTAAACGATTATTATGCTCGTTTTGCCATGCAGTGGGACTATCGAACCGATTCAACAAAACAATTAAAATATTGGCTTGACCCTAATGATACAGGTGCAGCAAGTGTTGATGGGAAACAGTTTAATACCAAAGAAGATTTATGTAATGCCTTTACACACTTAAACGATGCGGATGAGCACGGAAATATTGCCATTACCGTTTCAGGAGAAACAAAAGGTTACTGGGGCGGAACAAATTCGGTTGGTATTGATGAGTTTGTTGAGCGCTTTGCCATTGATGGAAATGAAATTTTGGATGGAGTTGCTTTTGGTGTGGGGCGCCTGGAAAGTAACAATCCAGACAATAAAATTACGGTTAAGGTATACAATGGCAATCGTATTCCTGAACAATTGATTTACAGTAAAGATGTGTTTGTAAATAACTGGGCTGAGGATGCCATGAATTTTGTTGGCTTCGATGAGTTGGTAGAACCGGCAGATACCTTTTTTGTTGGATTTGAGTTGAGTGGTATAAATGCAAACGATACTTTTGCCATTTATCAGTCGCTAAGGCAAAATGAACAAGCTACGAACCATTTTTACCTGAAGCAAAATGGAAGCTGGCAAAGCTTTGCTGCCATGAATACCGAAAACTTTGCAATGGTAAACGTTATTGAATTGGTGGCCTGCAATTATAGTTTAACAACAGATCCTCCAATTGTGGAGCAACCCGAAAATGTATGGCTTTATCCAAATCCAACGGCAGGTGCGTTAACTTTGGAATCGGATAATGAGATTGACCCGAATAATATTTCGGTGTATAATTTAATAGGACAGGCCATTGAAACAGAAGTGGAGCAGACCGATATGTATCGCGTAAAAATTAATTTATCGGGAAAAACACCGGGCGTTTATTTTGTGCGATTTTCGTATGGCGACTCTTATGTTACCCGAAAAATTTCGTACGTGCCCTGGTAAAATTTATCGGTCAATTTTACTCGGATTACTCATCAAAACTTTGTGTAAGTAACCCGGCTTATTCGGGTTTAAAGGGGAATGACGAATGATGCAGGTTAAGTTTTAGCAGGTTATTTTCGGTTTTGAAAAACCCCATTGTGTACTCTACCTTTGTTTCGGCGCCGTTTGCATCAATAAAAAAATAATTTCCCATGGTAATGGCCTGCTTAAAATTGGCAATAAAACCGTGGTTTTCAAAACGCACCTTAACCCAGGGTTGTAGCGCAAAACCCAAATCCTCGGGAAATTTCTCGTTACCCCCAACAAAATAGGAAACAGCTTCTTCTTTATTCGACCTGAACTGCGGGGTTGTTGCCTTAGTAGGTTTAAACAGCACAGTGCCTTCGTCGTAACCGTAAAACGAATCAACCAACTCTTCGGCAGCTTTTACAATATCACCTTTTTCGGTAAATACTTTTCCAAGAGCAATAATGGCATTACCCCAATCGTAATGTCGTTTAAAAATTTCTTCTTTATTGAATTGTTCATTCATCTTTTTGCTGTTTTTTTAACAAGATAACAGGCATAAACAGTGCTTAGTTCAAATCACGTTCAATAATTTTTTGTAGCTGTTCAACTGTCATTTTTTTACCAATAATCTGTTTGTTTTCATCAAGCAAGTATACACCCGGGGTTTTTCGGGCATCGTATTTAATTTTAAATCCTGAACTGTGGTGCTCGTCCCAAACATTTATCCACTCAAACAAGTTGTGCCGGGTTAAAAAGTCGCCCCATTCTTCTTTATCGTCCATCGAGTAAATGGCATACACTTCCAGGCCTTTGGCTTTATTGGGCAGATAAACATCTTTGTACAGTTGCGGAATAAATACTTTGCAATGCGAGCAATTGGGTTCGTAAATTACCACCAATGTGCGTTTGGCAGTAATTTGATGCAGTTTGATAAATTCGCCGTCAAAACTCTCGAGGGTGAGGTCTGCAGCAGTTTGCCCAATCAAGTTATCTTGCAGAAAAAGCACATTCTCTCTTATCTGCTCCATCGATTCGTCTGATGCCCAAAAAGCCTCTCCGCTAAAGTAGTAATCGCGAGCGATATCAATAAATAAGGCATCCATTCCCATTATGTTGCTGTTTATGCTGCTGTTTAAAAAGTAAGCGCATGCAAACTGAAAAATACGTTTGCTGGGTTTTACATCGGCTAAAAAATTGTAGACGTAAGGTTTTACCGAATCGTAAGCAGGGTAGAGCACTTTGGTAAACCAGGTTTCAATTTTCGATTTGTAAAAAGGGGTGTAAAGGTAGCGCTCGTCGGTATAGTCAAAGTAATCCCAAAAATGCTGACGCTGATAATTAAATCGTACCCGCAGCAACAACGAATCGTTTTGGATAATGGAATCAGCCAGAGTAGATTCATCAAGAGCCGGAACATAGTTGGCGGTTATAAATTTGTAAAGAAAAGACTCCGGATGCTTTTCTCGGATCATTTCCCAATATTCCATCATTTCATCATTTAGCTTCCGGCGTTGTTCTGAAAGGTTTATTTTTTCAGCATCGGTGGCTGTTTTATACGCCTGGCTGATAGCGGCACTTTTTTGTTGAAGGTTATTCAGGAAATTCATATAATCCACAAATAAAGCTGATTCGGGAGCGCCGTCAAATTGGGCATTTTTACCATCAAAGGTTGCATTGGTAAGTTTAAACTGCTGGTCAGCTCCAAGTAAAAAATCAAAATGGTGGTCTTTATCAACAAGTATTTTATATAAGCCTTGTGGCAACAATGAATCGCCTGAAAAGGTTCCATAACCATCAGCATTGAGTTTTATCGTATCGGCTGCATAAATTTTACCGAGGTAATGATAAGTGAGTTGTACACTTTTATCTGGTGCCTGCGCGAGCTGAATTTCGATAGTATAATTCTGAGCACTTAGCTGAAAGCTTAGCAGTGTAAAAATGAAAATAGTAAATCGTATCATCTAATATGGTTAATCTTTGGCTAAAAATATAAAAATCAAACAAACCATTAAACACAGAATAATTCGTTAAGATATACAATGTTGGTATATGTTTGTTAAATTCAGGCCCTGTTAAAATAAAATTATGCTTTCGGTAAATATTCCGGTTTATAATGTTGAAATTGTTGAGTTGGTAAATCAGTTACACCAGCAAGCTATTCGTTTGGATTTGTCAGTTGAAATAAGGGTTTACGACGACGGGTCAGACGAGATTTTTAAGTCGATAAACCGCACCGTAAAAGATATTTCAAATGTAATTTATAAAGAGCTGGATAAGAATGTAGGCAGGGCCGCTATTCGTAACAAGATGGGCCAAGATGCCGGGGGTGAGTGGTTATTATTTATGGATGCCGATTCGAAATTGATAAGCGGAAATTATTTGAAAAATTACTTTGATAAGCTTTCCGGCAATCGGGTATTGTGTGGTGGTACGGCTTATGCTTCATCAGAACCTGCTGATCCGGAAAAATTGCTGCGTTGGACCTATGGAAGTAGGCGCGAAGCCATATCGGCAGCAAGGCGCAACCAGAGCAAGGGATTTATTATCACATCAAATAATTTTCTTATTTCGCGGAATTTATTTCAGCAGATACCTTTTAGAGAAGAGCTGCGCGAATATGGCCATGAAGATACCTTGTTGGGTTACGATCTTTTTTGTCAGGGTATCGAAATTTATCATATTGATAACCCACTTGAACATACAGGGCTAGAGAGCGCCCAGGTATTTCTGAAGAAAACATGCATGGCTTTGGCGAACTTAAAGAAAATTGCTGAAGAGCTGCTGGAAGGGGAGCATAAATTCTATCGTCAGGTGAACTTTTTACGAAAAAACCGACTGTTAACTTTTTTTATTCCCGGTAGGTTTTTAGCTCTGCTTTTTAATCGTTACCGTTTAAAACTGGAAACAAACCTGAAAAGCAGACGGCCGTCGTTATTTTTGTTTGATTTGTATAAACTTGGTTACTATGCAAGCATAAAAAACCGCTGGCATTAAATTGCCAACGGTTTATAGAATTGTCTAAGTGTTTTTTTAATCGTCAAGTTTTATATCGCCGTAACGGCTTTTAACGGTTACTTTTCCACCCATCCCCGAACCAACTGTTCCAACTATAGTGCTTGTATGGTTTTCTTTAATCCGATTTCCTGTAAATTCATCAGACGGATATGAAATACCGCAATAATCGCAGCTGGCATCAAGCGAATAGTCTGAGTCATCCAGTCCAAGCTGAATCTGTCCGTAACTGTTTGTAATGTCAATAAATTCAAAACCCGGGTCAACTTCGTCTACTTTAATGCTTCCATAGCCCGATTCAATTTTTAAACTTTTTGCTAATTCTTCAATTTTAATATTGGTGTATTTTGTGCGTGCTGTAAGCGATTGTAATTCTTCAAATTTAAATTTGTCGTATTTCGATTCAATTTTAACAGCATTACATTCTTCCACATTTATTGAAGAATATTTCGATTCAATTTTCAACTTGTTGGCTTCTTCAATGTCAATTGGAGAATAGCTAACATCAAGGTTCATAAACGAAGCAGCTCCAATATTGGCATTGCCGTAGGCCAGCACCAGGTTTAACGACCCCGTTTCTGGTGTACTTAATTCATAAGCCGTGAAATTTCCGTATTTACATATAAATTCGCCATTTCCGGTAAGTTTTCCAACAACAGTATTGCCATACTTATTACTTATTTTCAGGTTCTTGTCAGAAGGTATATTTACTTTATAATCAATACTAAAGCGTTTCTGGCTTTTAAAATTGTTTTCAATTTCGGTAACAGCTTTTACTGTACCCCCCGATTTACTAAAATTAACCTCAATTAAATCCAGCAGGTCATCGGCTTTATTTTCGTTGGGCGCTTCAACGGTAATAATAACATCAATGGTAACTTCATCGCCGCCCTGGTTGTTTATTTTAACTTCTCCAAAACGGTTGTCAATTTCCAGCGAAGTAACTGCATCAACCGGCCATGCTTCGTTGTATTCTTTTGTTTTTTCTTCAGCAACTACTGTTGTTCCGGCAGCTATTAGCCCGATTACAAACAGTAACATCATACTTTTAATTGTTTTCATTTTATTCTGGTTTTAATTTTTACAAATACTTTTATTTCTAATTGTTTTGGTTAAATGGCCATAACCTCAGTTGGTGTTTCTTGCGTTTTTTGCTGCACTTCTTCAAGTTTTGTTATAATTATGGTAATTACACTAAGCTTCGCCTGGTAATACTCCAGCATGGCATTGATTACGCGTTCGTCGTTTGGATTGGCGCTTAAATCCTCCTGAAGAGATTGATACAAGGTTTCAAATTCGGCGAGTTCGTCATTCATCATATTTTGTTCATCCTCAGAAACCAGGCCCTCGGCTATCCATTTGTTCCATTGTTCAATTCCGTTGTTAATTGAATTGGTGTAATAGTATTCAACTTCGCCATATTCAGGAGATATAGATGCCAGCGAAACAGCGGAGTTGTTATTTTTTGCATTAAAAATACCCTGGTTGGTGGGAGACAGGTATATAAAAGCCTGGTTTACAATTAAAAATGCAAATACTGCAGCAGCTGCAATTTTCCAAATAAGGCTTAGGTTTAATTTTTTGCTTTGTTTGTTTTGTGCATTAAGTCTGGCTTCAAAACGGGCAAAGTGTCCTTCCATTGGTTCGTTGTCGTTTAACGCATCAATGTTTTCAAAAATTAATTTTTCTATGTTATCCTTTTTTTCCATTTCCTTCAATTGTATGAAAATATTTCTCTTCCTTTTAAAAGCTCTTTCAATTTATTTTTTGCTCGTAACAGCTGGGTTCTCGAAGCCGAATTGCTAATTCCCAAAACCTGGCTGATTTCTTCATGGTCGTAACCTTCAATAAGGTAAAGACTCAGTACAACCCGGTACCCGTCAGATAGCTCCTGAATAGCCTGTTTCAAAACTTTGGCGTCCAATTCGCGGCTCTCCATCTGGTATTCGGCAATTTCTGCGGTTCGTTCGTTTACCTCCTCAAAATGTACCTTACGTTTTTTTAAATAATCCAATGAACGGTTTACTACAATACGCTTTAACCATGCTCCGAAACTGACTTCGCCTTTGTAGGTTTCAATTTTGTTAAATGCACTTAAAAAGGCTTCCTGCATAACGTCTTCAGCTTCCATTTCATCATTTAAAATTCGCAGACTGACACTGTACATTGCTTTGTAGTACAATTTATACAGTTGGAATTGCGCCTTTTGGCTTCCTTCCTTACACTGATCGATTATCTCCTGATGAATATTTTTATAAAGTGTATTCAAACTCTTGTTTTTCTGATTGAATGACGAAGGCAATTTTTTAATGTTGCATACGTTGTGAAATTATTTTTTGTTTTGAAGCAATTTATTACAAAATGAATGCAACAAATGAATATCATTTTCTCCTAAAAAATTTATTCTTTCCAGAAAACGAGGGTAGATATTACTTTCGGGATTGAAACCACTTTCAAGTAGCAGGCGTTTTACTTTATCTTTTAAAGCCATAAAACTTTCCTCGTTTCTGGAGGCCGGCTTTTGTTTGTTGTAACGCAGCTGCGATAGCTCGTAGGCATAAAGCATTACCGCTTGAGCCAGATTTAACGAGGGGTAGGTAGTTTTTAAAGCGACGGTAGTCAGGGTATCACATAATTTCATTTCCTTGTTGGAAAGCCCCGATTCTTCGCGACCAAACACAACAGCCACTTTTTTTATACTGTTGCCTTTTGATGTTAGAATTGTTTTGAGCTCGGGAAGAGTGGGATAATCAGCTTTTACTGATCGTTTTTTTGCGGTAGTTCCAACAATATAATCAAAACCTGCAATGGCCTGCTCTAAGGTACTAAATACTTGAGCCTCTTCAAGTATTTCGTTTGATGCATGGGCCAGCCAACGTGCCGGTTTGCTTAAATGATTGCATGGATTTACCAAATACAGTTGGTTAAATCCCATGGTTTTTAGCGCCCGGGCACTCGCTCCAATATTTTCAGGAACAGCAGGTTCAACTGAAACAAATGTTATTTCCATTGGGCATAAATTATTTGCCAACGAAAATAATGTTTTACAACGAATTATAATATTTTACCAACGCAACCAATGGTGCTTCTTTGTTGGGTTTTACTTTATTCTTTTTTATGTAGGTGGTAATTGCTTCCTGATGCTCAGGAAACAGCTGCGGAAGATCTTTTTTTGTTTCAATTTTAACAGCCGCTTCTTTTCCCACCCGCAGATAATAGACTGATGGGCGTTGAATAAATTGGGCTGGCTCCGGGTCTTTATAGGGCGCTGCCTCTTTCGGTTTTTGATAGTCAACAACCGGTCGTGCATACAAGCTAAGTTCTCCTTCGTGCAGTATGATAAAAAAGCCCCGCTTTATTTTTTTTGACAGCTGATAGGGAATGTACGACAGCTGGTATTTGCCAAAAACAGCTTTTTCTACAATTTCGGGGGTGGCCATGGCCATTACCTGTTCGCCTGAATTCCGAAATTGCAACTCGTCGTTATAAACATTGAAACGTAATGGTATGCCGTTAAATTGTACTTTTTGGTAAGTGTAAATGGTCCCCTCAATAAATTCATCGTTTAAAAACGGCGAACCTTCAATTTCATTTTCTGTCAGAAAGGTTGAATATTCACCTGTTTGCATTTTGTACGATTCAAAAAATTCAACAGCATTGCGGATGTCGTAAACACTTTGTGCAGAGCATACTATCGTAGTGAAAATAAGTAACAGAGAGGTGAGAAATAAGCGCTTCATTTGATTAAGTTTTAAATGCTCGTGTAAATTATAAAACTCCGGCTTAGAATCATAATTCTTTTGAAGTGAAAATTGTATTTGCACAATCGTTAAATAGTATTTGTTGAAAATATGTTCTGTTTATTCCACCGCAAGCACAGATTTGCTTAGGGATAAAAAAGTTTATTGTTTTTAAAAGTGCTGTGATATTGCCGGAGCTTAAAATTTATTATTGCTAATTTTGCCCGAAAATAATTTATGCAAGCACCGGAACTTCTTTTACCCGTTGGAAACCCTGAATCCTTTTATGCTGCACTACGTGGTGGCGCCAATGCAATTTATTTGGGGTTAAAACAGTTTAATGCCCGCGGCAGGGCAAAAAATTTTACCAATGGCCAGCTTGTAACCCTATTAAACGAAGCGAAAAAATACCAGGTTCAGGTTTATATTACCTTAAACACCGTAATAAAAAATGCCGAATTATCGGAGCTGCTCGAGTATCTGAATTTTTTAAATCAGGCCGGAGTAAGCGCCGTAATTATTCAAGACTGGGGCGTTTATTTTATTGCCCGATCTTACTTTCCTAAATTGGTATTGCACGCCAGTACGCAAATGGGAATACATAACTCAACAGGTGCCAACTATGCCCAAAAAAAAGGAATTGAACGGGTGGTACTTGCTCGCGAATTAACTTTGACTGAGCTCTCAAAAATTTGTAAAAAGAGCAATGCCGAAACCGAAGTTTTTATTCATGGTGCTTTGTGCTATTCGTTCTCAGGTATGTGCCTGTACAGCAGTTATGCCGGCGGTAGGGGAGCCAATCGTGGTTTGTGTACACAGCCTTGTCGACGAAATTACAGTGCCGCCAAAAGCACTGATTACCTGTTTAATTTAAAAGATAACCAGTTAATCGACCTGGTGCCTCGATTTGGCAAAATGGGAGTAAGCAGTCTGAAAATCGAGGGAAGAATGAAATCGGGTGAATACAGCTACCGGGTTGCAAAAGCGTATCGTCTGGCTCTTGATAGTCAGCAAAACATAAATGAAGCGAAGAAACTCCTTGCCCTTGATTTTGGACGCGAAAAAACGGCTTACTTTATGGGAAAGGATGTAAAATTATCTATCTCTGACCGAACTGTTGCAGGCGTTTACCTGGGGCAGGTAAAGCGTACCAGGGGCCAGTTGTTATGGATAAGCTCGGAAATGGCAATTGAAACTGGGTTTCGTTTGCGCTTTCACGTTGCCAATACCGAAAAACAACAAACCATTAAGGTTAAAGAGGTAATAGAAGAAGATGGTCTTTTCAGGATAAATACCGATGGAAAACAAATAAAAAACAACAGCGAGGTATACTTATCGGGCATTAACGATGTAAAATTTCCTTCAAAGCTCGACGAGTCAAAAGATAACTTTAGGCAACTGAAATTTGGACATAAACAAAAGATATTGAATGCTTTAAAAGCTAAGAACACCTTTGGGAAGGACGAGTTTTTCTTTCGTATAAACTCGATGGAGTGGCTTAAAAAGATGAACCTCAATGAAATGGATGGTTTATTTTTATCATTCTCGAAAATTACATGGAGTAGGTTTGATCCGGAATTGCCATTTATTCAAAAGTTTAGGGATAAGATTTACGTGGAACTTCCTAAATTTATTCAACAGGATGCTATACAGTTTTATCGCGAACTGATTGCACGCATGGTCAAAAGCGGGATTCGTAGTTTTGTTATCAGTCATTTGTCGCAAAAAGAGTTAATACCTCCAAAATGTAAAATAGTTTGCAACGAGAATGTGTATGTTTTTAACGATGCAGCAGCCACTTTTTTGAAAAATGAAGGCGTAGCATTGTTTTCTTACCCGCAAGAAATTGATTTTGAAACCATGTTTTCACTAACGCATAAAGATGGAATTGTACCGGTTTATTTCTATCCCGAACTTTTTTATTCGAGAATGCCTGTGCAAATTGATGGAACTGAAGAGGAATTGGTTGATGATATGAAAATTAAGCTGAAACGATTCAGACGAAATGGCATTACATCAATAGTGCCACGTATTCCGGTATCTATTTCGCAATCGAAAAATAAATTAACAAAAAATGGATTTTACCGATACCTGATAGACTTGAGCTATGAACCAGTCTCAAAACACCGCGCAAAAACCATAAAAAGCCGGGTGCTTCGTTCGGAGCAAATTCAACCTTCAAATACCTTTAATTTTAACAAGGGACTGAAGTAGTTTATTGCATTCCTTTGTTTTATAAAAAAGCTGAAAGTATATACGCAGAAAAAAAGCAGGTTCGATAAGGAACCTGCTTTATTATATAATTGTTGTTAATTATTAACCATCGTTCATCGATGTGAGGAATTCTTCGATCCCCGAAGTACGCATCAGTCTTGTTTTCATGAATTCCATTGCTTCCAACGAATTCATATCCCCCAGGTAATTACGCAATATCCACAGTTTGTCGAGAATATCTTTTGAGAACAGCAAGTCTTCGCGTCGAGTACTTGATGTAGGAATATCCACAGATGGGAAAATACGTTTGTTCGACAGTTTACGGTCGAGTTGTAATTCCATGTTACCGGTACCCTTAAATTCTTCAAAAATCACTTCATCCATTTTTGAACCGGTCTCAGTAAGTGCCGTTGCCAGAATAGTTAAAGATCCACCTTCTTCAATGTTACGGGCCGCACCAAAGAAACGTTTTGGTTTGTGCAGAGCATTGGCATCAACACCACCCGAAAGCACCTTGCCCGATGCCGGCTGCACTGTATTGTATGCACGTGCCAGACGAGTAATTGAATCCAGCAGGATTACCACATCGTGTCCACATTCGGTTAAACGTTTAGCTTTTTCAAGTACAATGTTGGCCACTTTTACGTGTTTATCGGCGGGTTCGTCAAACGTTGACGAAATTACTTCGGCATGTACACTTCTTGCCATATCCGTAACCTCTTCAGGGCGTTCATCAATAAGTAGCACAATCATGTATACTTCCGGATGATTGGCAGCTATGGCGTTAGCTATTTCTTTAAGTAATACCGTTTTACCGGTTTTAGGTTGGGCAACAATTAAACCACGTTGCCCTTTACCAATTGGCGCAAACATATCAACAATCCGCGTTGAAATATTGTCGTGGCCATTTCCCGTTAGGTTGAATTTCTCGTCAGGGAACAATGGTGTTAAATGATCAAATGGTACGCGATCACGGATGTACTCCGGGCTGCGGCCATTAATTTCAAGTACTTTAATTAAGGGGAAATATTTTTCACCTTCTTTGGGCGGACGAACAGTTCCTTTAACGGTGTCGCCGGTTTTTAACCCAAAAAGCTTTATTTGCGATTGCGAAACATAAATATCATCTGGCGAATTCAGGTAGTTGTAATCTGAAGAGCGAAGAAATCCGTAACCATCTTGTAAAATTTCCAGCACACCGGTGTTGTTTATAATTCCCTCAAACTCAAATTGGCGGTTTTTCTGGCGATTACCTTGCTGCTGGTTTTGCTGATTTTGTTGTTGGTTTTGATTCCTGCTTTGCTGACGTGGCCTGTCATCTTTATGCCCGCCGTGTTGTCTTTGCTGGCTCTTTTGCTGTACAGGTCGTTGTTGTTGTGGTTGCTGTTGCTGTTGTTCTTTTTCTTTGGGTTGATTTGTGGCTGGTGCAACTTTTTGCTCACGGTTTGGTTTTTCGGCTTCCTGGTTCTGAACAGCTTTCTTTTCTTCAGCTTGAGGAGCCGGCTGAGGGGCTGCCTGTTGCTGTTTGTCATCTGTTTTTTCGCGGTTAAAACCTTTAATTATAGCTTTAATCTGCTCCTGACGCGACTGAACATTATCTTCTTTTTTATCTGCTTGTTTCTTTTTCGGACCCGAGCCAACTTTTTCGCGTTTTACCGTTTCAACCCGTTGACGAGGCCTTTTCGAACGTCGAGGCTCATCGTTGCCTTGATCGCTTTGTTCAGCTTGTTTTTTTCGAATACCTAAAACACCTTTTTCTTCTTTTTTGGGAGTATTCTTTTGCCCTTTTTTCTCTGCCTCTAAAACGGCCTGAGTATCCAGTATTTTATATATAAGATCCTGTTTCTTGTAGGATTCTACACGTTTAATTTTGAGCTCTTTAGCGATCTCTTTTAATTCAGGAACAAGTTTCTTGTTCAATTCTAAAATATCGTACATATATTAATGTTATAACTTTTTCTCGATTAATAATTGTTGAAAAATTCTTGGAACAATTGCCGAGGAGAGTGATTTCTGATGAAATCGAGTGCAAGTATATATAATTACCTGCTTGTAAACAAAAAATTGATTCTATTTTTTCTCCCTATCTGTTATTTTTAAGTAAAATTAAATGTTTTGAAATTTCTTTCAAAAATATTGTGCTAAAACATTAGCATTAAACTGAGCTGAAATTGTTGATTGTAAATACTATACGTTTAATACCCTTAAATTGTTTAGGTTTTTCTGAAAAGACTTTATTTAAACATCAGATTAGTAAATGTAAGCAAGTATTTATTTAATTCCAACAAGGCGGATTACAGATGAAATGCCTTGATGAAAGACACCTTCGTTGAGTTGGGTTTCGGTTTCAGTAATCGACAAAGATGAAAAATTCGCAAAATCACTTTTTAACTCCTTTTTGCTGAATAGAAAGTCTATATCTCTTGGGCCACCGGTGTTTTTACTAATTTGTTCTTTAGAGAATGCTTCTAATATAATTGTTCCGCCTGGTTTCAGAAAAGAGGCCAATTTCCGGTGCACATTTTCTCTCATCTTTCCTGGCATGTGTGCAAATGTCAAACACATAAAATCGAAATAATCCTTTTCAAACGAAACATTTTGATAGTCGCTGATAATATAGTTGATTGAAACATTATGTTCACTTGCAAGTCGGTTTGCTTTCTTATTTCCTTTTATACTCGGATCAAAAGCGGTTACATCCCAACCCAGTTTAGCAGCAAAAACAGCATTTCGGCCTTCTCCTTCAGCAGGAAACAGCGCCTTTCCGGGGGGTAATTCTAGTATATTTTGTTTGTAATATTCGTTAGGCTCTATTCCATAGGCATACTCCGTACTGCTATAACGTTCATCCCAAAAGTTATTCATAAAAATGTTTTTTCAGAAAGAACACTTTTATTTGGGAATGGTTGACTTTTTTACTGCCAATTTTTATTAGTGGAGCAAAACTGAACCTTTAGTTCAATTAAATAATAGGGGTAATTGTTATCAATACTAATAAAGTACGGTGGTTCTTGTGGCTGAAATTGTGGAGCACCAGAATAAATGAGCGTGCCGGATTCGGTAGAGGTGTTAAGACCAAAGGCATGTACTTCAGGTGTTTCGCCGGAGAACATCCAGTCTGGTTTAAAATCAAAGTAAATATTTCCGGACCTTATAATTACATTGCCAATGTTTTCTCCATTATCAGCATAAATAGCCTGAGCTGTTAACAGAGATCTTTGTACAAGGTTTTTCTCATTAATTGGAGCACCACAGTATGCCCTATGTGCAAAGCAACCTCCACTGGCAAATGGGTGACAGCATACAAATATGGAATACGTACCCCATCTGTTTTCATTAAAAGATATTCCAGCACTCCAAACTGAAATTGATTCGTTGGTTTCATTATCGTTAAAAATGGCATGGGCAAACAGGTAAATAGCTTTGCCTTCAAGTAACATTTCAGGTATATGGTAAATATCGGCAAGCTTAATGTTAAAAATATCAATGTTTTTTCCCTCAGCTTTATAAGTAAATTTACCCGGAACCGGTATCTTTTGTTTGTTTTGTGGAACTTGTTCCGGATCGGTTCCTGCCCACAGATGAACTTCGGAGATGCTATATTTATTTAATGCTGAAAATTGGATGTTAACTGAGGTACTATTGTTCGAAACCAACAGAAAACCAACGTCCTTATTTATTGCAGAACGTAAGGGAATTGCTACCGGATCACAAATTGATTGAAAGTTGTTTGGAGAACTTTTCAAAAGCACTCTATCGGGTGCTGTGGGAAATATCTCCTCATAGTGACACCCTCCAACTAGTGTGATAAGTACTAGAGCTAATAAAATAATTTCTTTCCCTTTTTTCATGATGCTGTGTTTTTTTGTATAAATCACTTTTTTTCAACAGGGTACATCCCTGATTTGTAATACTATTGGGGTTTAATAAGCTCATGGAAATAACCAGGACTATTTTTGTTGAACCAACAAAAAATTGTCTTTTTTAAGCGTCCCGGAAAAAAGACATTTATTTCATCAATGCTGCAATTTCCTAATTTGACCAATAAACTGATAAAAAAGATAGGGTATAAAACTATGGTTCTTTGAGTGTTGATTGTTAAGTTGTTAACAATGGTGTTTGATAACTCGGGAATAGCAGATGAAAGCCAGAATTAGCAGACCGTTTAGAGATATGGAGAATACTAACTATTTATAGAATTGTTGAAATATATTGTTAAAATCAATGTTGTAGCTTAACTAAAATAAGAGTATGTTGACAAAATAAGTAGTTCTATCTACAATTGTTTAAGTGCTCCATACAGCACCTCAACCGGGTGTAGGGCTGTTCTTCCTGTACCATCTTTTATATGATGACGGCACGAAGTTCCGGGAGCTGAAATGATATAATCGTTTTTTGCTTCGCGAACTGCAGGAAAAAGAACCAGTTCGCCAATTTGCATGGAAAGTTCGTAATGCTCTTTTTCGTAACCAAACGAGCCGGCCATCCCACAACAACCCGAAGGAATCTCGCGCACAAAATAGTTTTTTGGTAACGACAACATTTTTTTCGACGGTTCGGTTGATGCCACTGCTTTTTGCTGGCAATGACCGTGCAATAAAATGTGTTGTTCTTCGGTAGTAAAAGTCTCTTCCTTTATGTTTCCTTTTTCTATTTCAGCGCTTATAAATTCCTCAAAAAGAAGAGCATTCTTTGCCAATATTTTTGCTGCAGGCTGCAGTTCTTTGTCAACCAATTCCGGGTACTCATCGCGGAAAGCCAGAATAGCCGAAGGTTCAATTCCAACCAGCGGTTTTTCGTCTGTGATAACATCTTTCAAAATATTTATATTTTCAGTAGCCACTTTTTTCGAAGTGCGCACCAGGCCTTTTGAAAGAAAGGTGCGCCCGCTTTCTTTGGTTATTGGAATTTTAACCTCGTAGCCCAGTTTTGTTAACAATAAAATAGCTTTAATGCCAATGTCGCTTTCGTTGTAGTTGGTAAATTCGTCGTTAAATAAATATATGGTTCCAATTTTCGGCTTGTCGGGCTTGGGTATACCTTTTCCAATCCATTTGTTTAGCGTTAATTTTGAAAGTGACGGAACGTTACGTTTAGTGGAAAAACCAATGCTACTTTTAAGTAATGATGTATTCATTATAAAATTTGAAACCGGACGAAATGCCATTGCCAGTTTGTTGAGGCGTGGCAGGTAGGCAATTAGTTTTGAGCGCAATGGAATGCCGTGTATGTCGTAATAATTCTGCAGGAATTCGGCTTTAAGTTTAGCCATATCAACGTTGCTTGGGCATTCGCTTTTACATGCTTTGCATGATATGCACAGGCTCAGAATATCATAGATTTCGTTCTGATCGAAAAGCTTTTCTTTTTCGTTGTTATACAGGAATTCGCGTAAAATATTGGCGCGTCCCCGCGTACTTTTGTCTTCATCGCGGGTAGCCATAAAAGTAGGGCAGAGAGTACCCCCTACGAGTTCACTTTTCCGGCAGTCGCCCGATCCGTTACATTTTTCTATGCTTCGGAAATAGCCTTTGTTATTCGAAAAATCGAAAACTGTTTCGGGCTCGGGAATTGGTTTGCCGGGTATTACCCGCAGGTTTTCGGTTATTGGTGGCGTATCAACAATTTTTCCGGGATTAAATATATTTTCCGGGTCCCAGCTTCTTTTTACTGATTTTACAAGTTCGTAGCATTGTTCTCCCAACATAAACGGGATAAACTTTCCTCTAACGCGGCCATCGCCGTGTTCTCCACTCATCGATCCCTTGTATTTTTTTACCAATTTGGCAGTTTCGTTCATCAAGGTATCAAAAATCTCAACATCCTTCGGATCTTTAAAATTAATTAGCGGGCGGAAATGAATTTCGCCGGTAGCAATGTGCGCATAAAATACGCTGTCTAAACCTAGTTTTTTCAGAACAACTTTTATGTCGCCAACATAATCGGGCAGGTATTCAGGGTGTACGGCAGTGTCTTCAATTCCGGGGACACCTTTTCTATCACCAGGTATATTCGATAATAATCCTAAGCCGGCTGTACGCAAGGCCCACACCCGTTTTATTTTATCCGCACCGGTTACCAGCGGGTAATGATAGCCTAATCCTGTAGCTTTTAGTTCATTTTCAAGGGCTTCGGCGGTTTCCTTTAATTCTGTTTCAGTTTCAAAAGAAAACTCAATCATCAGCATTGCTCCGGGATCTCCTTCTACGAAAAAGCGGTTTTTGGTTTGTTCTATATTTTGTTTAGCCGCTTGCATTACCGGATCGTCCATTAACTCAATGGCTGTAGGGTTGTATTTTAGGGCAATCAGGTTCGCCTGCAACGATTCTTCCAGCGTTTCGAAATGCGCACATACCAAGCCTTTAAATTTTGGTGGAAGAGGAATTACATTGAGTTTTATTTTAGTGGAAAAAGCCAGGGTACCTTCAGAGCCGGCCAACAGTTTACAAAAATTGAATTTTTTGCCGTTTTGGGTAAACGGATCAGTATGAACCAATTCATCAATGGCATAGCCCATGTTGCGCCGGGTTAGTTTAGGGTCGGGAAAATTGTTTCGTATTTCTTCCTGATTAGCAGTGTTGGAAAGCAGCTCATTAATTTTGGAGTAAATGGCCGTTTCCATTGGGTTGGAATTATCGCTTATTTTTTGCTGAAACTCCTCTGTGGTGAGCGCTTTAAAAGTGGTTTCCGAGCCATCAGAAAGTATAGCATCAACCTCCAAAACGTGTTCACGAACACTTCCGTAGGCTAAGGAGTGCAATCCGCATGAATTGTTTCCTAACATTCCGCCAAGCACACAACGGTTGGCAGTGGAGGTTTCAGGGCCAAATTGTAAACCGTGTCTGGCCAAAAACAAGTTGAGTTCGGCCAGCACCACACCCGGTTCTACAATAACGTATTGTTCTTGCCTGTTGAATTCCAGAATTCTATTCATGTATTTCGAAACGTCTACCACAATTCCATTTCCAACCACTTGCCCGGCCAGGGAGGTGCCGGCACCACGAGGAATGATGTTGGTTTTATTTTCTTTTGCAAAGGCGATGATCTTCTTGACATCATCTGCATTTTTGGGTTTGGTAACAGCCAATGGCAGCTCCTTGTATTGCGATGCATCAGTTGAATAGAGTACGCGTTGTACCTTGTCGATAAAAAGGTCGCCGCAAAGTTGGGCTTTAAGTTGGTTGAATTTGTCAATAGGTATCATATCGGTTGCAAAAAACAAATTTAGCAATACTTTATAATTTGTAATACAAATTAGTTAAGGAGGTATTTTTTTAGTTTGGTGCTTTATTCAGCTTATGCCGATTTGAAATCCAAGAGGATTTTTATATTTTTTTCCGGATCTTTTGCTAAAACTTCAAAGCCATTTTGTGTTTCAGAGCCATGTAATATTTTTGAGATTAAGGCCTCAGGTTTTAACCTGTTATTTGTTAAATGCTCAATGGCTTCCGCAAATTCTCCATGGCTTACCCGCGATGTCAGAATTGTTCCTTCTTTCCAAATCAATTCTTTAAAAACCACCGCTGCCGGTTCGGCACCCAGGCCCAAAACACAAACTTTTCCACCGCCAACAATTGAGCGAATGCAACCAACTACCGGATTTACAGTGTTCTCAGCTTCTTCAGGATGACCGACAGCTTCAAAAGCAATATCAACTCCCTTTCCATCGGTTTCTTTTTTTATACGTTCTACCGGGTTTTCTTTTGAAGCATTAATGGCAATAACATTGCTGTAGTATTTTGGGCCAATGGCTAATCGTTCTTCCAGTATGTCAACCATAAATACAGTATTGTTGGTAACTGTTCTAACAGCTTGCAGTATGCATAAACCTACTTTCCCCGAGCCCCAAATTACAATACTGTCGTTTTCCTGCACATTGGCGCGGTTTTTAGCGTGGCAGCCAATACTTAAAACTTCAATAAGCGCTACGTGTTCATCGGGAATAGACGCTGGTACTTTGTATAACATGCTGGGAGGTAGAGAAATGTATTCGCAGAATCCACCGTCCATATCAATGCCAATTAGTTTTAAGCTGGTGCATGCCGGATAATGTCCTTTTAAACAGGCAGGGCATTTTCCGCACCAGATGATTGGGTCGGGTGCAACTTTGTCGCCAACTTCCCAGCCATTCACATCTTTTCCCACTTCCACCACAACACCGCCAAACTCATGTCCCATAATTAAGGGAAGCTTTGTACGCGGGTGAAACTCACCAGTGTGAATGTGTTGATCGCTGCCACATATGCAGCCATATGTTACTTTAATTAACACTTCGCCTGATTTGGAGCTCGGTTTATTAACTTCTTTCCATTCTACCCGGTTGTATTTGGTAAGTACAGCAGCTTTCATAAGTATAGGTTTAAATTTTGATTTTAAAGATAATGGAAAAGCTTTATTTCTGAGGGATTTAATGCAATATCTTAGAATTTGAGAAATGACCGGCTTGTTCTATTTATTCTTTTATCCAAGCATAATACTTTGTAAATTATAAAAAGCGCCAGCTGGAAATGGTACACTCTTTTTATAGAAAGATTATGGAAATAGTATTGTTGGTATTTAACCCTCAGTTGTTGAGGCAGTGGGGGGTTAATTACAAAACTAAACAATTCCAACTTCGGTAAACGGCAATTTGCGCAAACGAACACCGCTGGCGTTGAAAATGGCATTGGCCAGGGCCGGAGCTGTTGGAGGAAATCCCGGTTCTCCGATTCCGCCCGGAGCGTGTTCATTAATCATTATCTGTACTTCAATTTCCGGCGTTTCATTAATTCGCAGTAGTTCGTATTTATCAAAATTATTGTTTTGCACTTTTCCTCCGTTAATGGTTATTCCTCCTTTATAAGCAGCGGTTAATCCCATTATAATGCTGCCTTCAATTTGAGCTTCAATGGTATCGGGGTTTATGGTTTGTCCACAATCAATGGCGGCATCAACTTTCACAATTTTCACCCCTGCCCCCGATTTTTTTACCGTTACCACTTGCGCACAGTACGAGGCAAATACATGGGCAAATGCCACTCCTTTATATTCGCCCGGAGCAGGATTGTCCCAATTCGATTGTTTGCGTATGGCCTCCAGCAATGAAACAGCGCGTTCATCATCCATGTATTTTATTCTGAAATTCATAGGGTCTTCGCCTGCGTGAATGGCTACCTCATCAACAAAACTTTCGTTTACAAAGCAGTTGGTTGACGAATAAACGGAGCGCCAATACCAGATGGGTATGGGAAGTTGAACCGAAGTTCCGGCCTGGGTGTAATTGGCAAAATTGTACCCCCAATAGGCGCCCTCGTAGGTGCCTCCACCGATACGGCTTAAATCGGCACCTGGATTTTGGTGACCAATAATCTGGGCAATAATATGGTTTGAAAAAGAAGTTAGTTTTTTTTTATCAAAACCTGCCTTGAAAACATTTAAAGTTGCCGGACGAAATGGACCGGCATTGGTATCATCTTCGCGGCTCCACACCACTTTAACGGGCCGTTTTGTTTCAGCAGATAAAAGGGCTGCTTCAGCTGCAAAATCCTGCAGCGAACGGCGGCCGAATCCTCCCCCTAAAAAAGTAACATTTACAGTTATGTTTTCTTCCGGAATTCCGGTAATTGTTGAAATGTCGGTTCGGGCCCGCTGGCCGTTTTGTGTGGGTAGCCAGGCTTCAACAGTGCCATCAGCTTTAACCCAAACAGTAGCATTCATTGGTTCCATAGGCGAATGGGCTTCGTAAGGGCATTCGTATTCGGCTGTAATAAAGTCAACCGCGCTCGAAAGCAGCTGCTTATCTTCGTTTTTAAGACGTTGGGCTGTAGGCTTTATTGTTTTTTCCTGATGAAAACGTTCGAAAACTTTATCATTGTCAAATGCTTCAGGAATGGCTCTCCAGGTTATTGTCAGTTGTTTCCGGGCTTTAAAAGCCGTAAAGTAATCATCCGACATAATTGCTACTCCTTCGCGTGGTTTTCCAAATAATTCAGTTTTTAAGATTACTGTTGAAGTAACTCCGGGAAGGGCTTCCACCTCGTCCTTGTTATATGACTCAACGGCTCCAAAAAAGTATGGTGTTCTTTCAACTGAAGCGTATAGCATGTTTTCCACTTCAATGTCAAGCCCAAAAACTGCTGCTCCGTTTACTTTCATCGGAATATCCTGGCGCAAAGTGGGTTTGCCAAGAATCTCAAAATCAGCACTTTTTTTAAGCTCAACATTTTCCGGAACTTCTAATTGTGCTGCATCGAGCACCAAATCGCCATAGGCCAGCTGTTCTTTGGAGTTTTTGCGCAAAACAATTCCATTTTCAACCCAACAATCGGCAATTGGACAGCCCCATTTATTGGCAGCAGCCTGCATTAGCATATGTTTGCCGCTGGCACCTATTTTACGTAATTCGGTGTATCCCCGGCGCACACTGGTACTACCACCAATTCCCTGGTTACCGTATTTTTCTTTATCGGCAACCGATTGTACAATTTTTATTTTATTGATGTCTACTTCAAGTTCCTCGGCAATAATCATTGGAATGGCCTGGTATACGCCTTGCCCAAGTTCCGGTTTATGGTTCAGAATTGTAACTATTCCATTAGTATCGATAAAAACAAAGTGGTTGAGTTCAACATCATCAGCACTGGCAGTTGTAACTTTGTTTTCAGAACCGGTACACCCCAACATTAAGCCAAGTCCGGTAGCACCAGTTAGTTGTAAAAATTCTCGTCGCTTCATCTTTTAAATTTTTTTTGTTTTATGGTGCTATGATTTTAATTCTTCTCCTGCATTTTTTATGGCTTTTTTTATACGAGGGTAAGTACCGCAACGGCACAAAACTGCAGTCATTGCCGTGTCAATTTCGGCATCTGATGGCGTAGGGTTTTGATTTAGCAAAGATACAGCTGTTAAAATCTGCCCACTTTGGCAATAGCCACATTGTGGAACCTGAACCTCGGTCCAGGCCTTTTGAACGGTTTTCAGGTGTTTATAATCTTCCGACTCGATAGTGGTAATTTTTACATCGGGCGTAACCGTTGCTACAGCTATGGTACACGATTTTATCGGGAATCCGTTAAAAAGTACAGTGCAAACACCACAATGGGCTGCCCCGCATCCAAATTTTGTTCCTTTTAATCCTACCTTATCGCGAATAACCCAAAGAAGCGGGGTATCGGGTTCGGCCTCTACTGCGTACATTTTGCTGTTAATGTTTAACTTAAATTGTGCCATATGCTTTTAAAAATTATTGAGTAAACAGGTTGAACTGTCGGGATTGTATTCTTCCATTGGAGCCTCACTCACTGCATCGTGAATACGGGTGGTTTTTTGTGAAAGGGGCGTTGCATTTTTACCCGAAAAACAGGCCTGAATTTCGGCGATTATACTTAAGGCAATTTCTGTAGGATTATCACTGCCAATATCAAGCCCAATGGGGTAATGCAATTTTGTTTCATCGTATTGTATGCCTGGTTTTCGTTTGTTGAGTTCCTCTACCATACGCGCACCACGGCGTTTGGGACCCATTATGCCAATATATTTTACCGGGTGATTTATTATTTTTTCGAGTATGAAATAATCTTTATAATAATCGTGACTAACCAGCAGAACAGCGGTGTTTAAATGTAATTGTGTTTTTTCGATAAAATCGTCAAAATTGGTTTGATTAACATTAATTCCGGGAAGTTTTTCACGGATATTTTCCAACCCACAATCATTCGCTACTTCAATTTGCCATCCCAGTTGATGGGCAAAGTTTACCAGTGGAACTACATCGGGGCCCGATCCCCAGATAACAACTTTACGCTGCAGACCAATGAATTCGTTTAAGGTAATTCTAGTGGCTGTTTTTTCAACCTGGCAAAAATTTTCGTTCACAGGGGTCTTCTGAGGAAATTCTTTTGTCTGCTGTTTCTTTAATTTCCTGCTGACAGTAACTTTTTCATTTATCCATTCAACATTGGTGCTTAAAAATGCAGTTTGCTGGTTTTCGAAAATAGCGATTACGGATTTTGAAAAAGTAACGATTGTTTCGTTTACCGGTTCAATAAGTATGTCGATAATTCCATTACAGCCCAGCGCTACCCGTATTTCTTTGTTTTTGCTTTCGCGGGTATCGTAAGTTACCAGAATATTTTCATTGTTTTTTATGCTGTTAATGGCTTTGTTTCTGATATCACCTTCTAAACATCCGCCACTTATATTGCCAAACCAATTTCCATTTTTTTGAATCACCATACGTGTGCCTTCGCGTCTGTATGCCGAACCTTGCACCCGCACTACTGTTGCAAGGGCAAATTGTTTTTGCTTATATTGTTCTACAAACTTTTTTGCCAGATGATAAAACTCGTGATGCATTTTTTTGTTACCTGTTATTAAACAATACCTTAAAATTTTGTCGCAAAATACCAACAAAATAGCAGGACTGATTTTGGCAGCCGGAGCGTCGAAACGTTGCGGGACTCCCAAACAATTACTGCCTTTTAAGGGAACTACCTTATTAAATTACACTAAAAAACAATTAAGTAAGAGTTTGGTTGACAGCACCTTTGTGATACTTGGCGCAAATGCCAGTGAAATTGTTAAAAAGAGTGGATTAAAAGAACCTGAAATTATTGTTTTTAATGAATGGGAACAAGGTATGGGGGCATCGCTGGCCTATGCCTGCCAAACCATTTTAAGCAAAGAAGAGTTTGATGGAATTTTAATTACACTTACCGATTTGCCATTGGTTGGTGCTGAACATTACCAGAAAATGCTGCAAAATTTTACTGAAAAAGAGGATATTGTTGCAACCAAAGCTTCAAGCGTTGTTGGAGTTCCTGCTTTGTTCGGAGCCAGTTACTTTAAATGTTTGAGTCGGTTAAAAGGTAGTGTTGGAGCCAAATCAATTCTTCAAAAAAATACAAAACACCTTAAAACAATTGCCAATAAAAATGCCGGTGTTGATATTGATACCATGGAAGACTACCAAAAACTGCTGTTAACAATGGATCATAAATCTTCTTATTCCTAATCACTTTCGCCACTTATTTTTTGTGGTCGGTTGCCAATATTTCCTCCAGGTTTTTAATTACTTCATCCACATTCGCCTTAGTAAAACAAAGTGGCGGTTTCGATTTTATTACATTCTCGTATGGGCCATCGGTACTTACCAGTATGAAACGGTTGCGTAGTTCGTTTTTTACCCTTTGTGCAAGTGGGGTGTTTGGTTGATTGTTTAATCGGTTGTTCACCAACTCAATACCAATAAACAGCCCGGCACCACGCACGTCGCCAATACATTCAAATTTTAACTGTAGCTGGCGTAAACGTTCTAAATAATAATTTCCAACCTCTTTTGCGTTTTGTTGTAGCTGTTCTTCTTCCAATACATTTAAAACTGCCTGCCCAATGGCACACGAAACCGGATTTCCTCCAAACGAACTAAAAAACTCCATTCCGTTGTTAAAAGCATCGGCAATTTCGCTGGTGGTAACAACTGCGCCAATGGGATGACCGTTGCCCATTGGTTTGCCAAGAATTACAATGTCGGGCACCACATGGTACATTTCGTATCCCCAAAAAACATCACCCAAGCGTCCAAAACCGGTTTGTACCTCATCCGAAATGCACAAACCGCCCTGTGCTTTTACTGCTGCATAAACATTCATTAAATAATTTTGTGTAAGTGGCACCTGGCCACCGCAACCCACTATTGGTTCGGCAATAAAAGCTGCAATTTCGTTCTGGTTAATTTTCTTGATGGCATCGTTTGTAAACTGCTCTGCACTGGGTTTGCCCCTGAATGCATCAGGCAAGGGAAGGGGAAGTACCTGGTCTGAGGCTCCATTACCTCCTTTTCCTGCAAACTTGTAATGGCTGATTTCGATTACCGAATTGGTATTGCCATGATAGCCATATTCCAATGCCGCAATACGTTTTCGGCCAGTAAAATGCCGAACCAAACGGATGGCCAAATCGCTGGCGGCGCTGCCCGAGTTTACCAGGAATACCTTATTTAATTTTTCAGGAAAGTAGTTAAGCAGGCTTGCTGTGTATTGGTTTAACTGGTCGTATAAATAGCGGGTGTTCGTATTTAGGCTGGCCATTTGTTTTTGTCCGGCTTCAACAACCCGGGGGTGCGAATGTCCCACGTGCGGGATGTTGTTGTAGGCATCGAGGTAGCTGTTTCCATATTTGTCAAACATGTATTGAAATGCTGCCTGTTCCATATAAATTGGCTTTTTATAGCTTACCGAAAGAATTGGATTTACCGACGAAAATCGTTGTTGTTGCACTTCTTCAATTGATTTCTCGATTGTAACATCAATTCCGGCAGCTTTTCGGAATTGGTTTTTGGCATAAACCGGATTTATGCTCAACCATTTTTTTAACAGTTGCCATGCAGGTTTTTCGCTAATGGCAATATAATTATTTGCCGGTTGTTTTATTTTCTCTTCGGCCGAATTGCAAATACTGGTGCAAAGTCGTGCAGCTACCAGCCAGTAAAGCAGGTCTGTTTCAAGTTGATTTAACGGAGTTTTTTGTCCGTAGCCTTTAGCCAGGTGAAACGCCCAGTTAACCGGATCTTCCTTTCCCATAACAGCGTAAGTTATGGCAATAGCAAGTTCGTTTATCAATTGTGTGTGGCAAATGTCGCCAAAATCAATAATTCCACTGAGTGTTTCGCCGTTAACCAGCACATTCCAGTCGTTGGCATCGTTATGAATGATTTGTTTTCGAAGGCCCGGAAGTTGCGGAACAACCAGTTCGCGGTGTTGCAGCAAAACATATTCAACCAGTTTACGCTTGCCCGGGTTGCTTATAAGGTTGACTTTTGGGGCAACGGTAGCTTGAAAATGCTGTAAATCCCAGTTAAAATGGCGTGCTTCTATCCGATAATTTTTCAGACCGGCAAGCTGTAAATTCATATTAGCCAGAAAAGCACCAAATCTTTCAAATAATTTTGGAGTAGGTGCCGATTGAGCTAGGAATGTACCTTCAACAAACGATAGCAAACGATAGACTTTATCGTTGGTGAAAGTAAGCTCCTGGTTTGCTGAATTTTTTATTAGCTGCGGAAAAGATGGATGTCCCTTGAACAATGAAAGAGCGGTATTTTCTGCCTCAACAAGTTCGGTTGTTTCTTTGTCGTCAGCATAAACTTTTAAAATGTATTTTCCCTGCTTGGTATCAAGCCTGTAATTGGTACTGATATACCCGTCGAGTTTTTTTATTCCCCTAACATCTGTATTGAAAAAAGCGCTTAATATGTGCTTTATTTGTTTCATCGGTACCGTCTGAAAAAGCTGTACAGTTCATCGCTAAGCTGTTTATAAATGGGACGGGTAAATTCAATAAATAAATCCTGGTGCGGGGGAAGTGGCATTGCTTTTTGCTGGGTTAACGCAAACTGTGCATCAGACAGAGCTTCTGCATCGCCGGCAAAAATGGCATATTGGTTTACCCAGGTAAACGACCCCGGGATAAGGTTATCGCGCAATAGCTTGTCGGCCTGGAAATCAGTAATTCTGTAATTTAGCCTTCCTCCCGAAATTACCTCGTCGGTGTAGGTTTTTAACTTTGCCCGATACGTTTTTGTTACAAATGTTGTATCGGTAACAGGCACTCTCACCCGTTTGGCAAGACTCTCTTCTTTCTCGTTTCTAACCAGGTTGCCTACTGAAAAATCGTAAAATTCCATACGTACAATAAAATCAGGATTGAGTTGAAAATTCTCGGCTTGTTGTGGCGAGAAGAAATTTACAAAACCTGAAGTTGGAAATTGATTATTCAGGTACTCAAAAACCTGATTGTAAAAAAACTCAGAGCTGAGCTGGTATCTTTTTGTTCTAACGGTAATAGCTTCTACCACAACGTTTACGGTAGCCATTTCCTTAGCAATAGCCATTTTATCATTACTGTCTTTATAGCCAGGAATCCAGTAATCGGCTTTATTAAAATGATTAAAGGCGGTTCGGGCACTTTCGCGCGAGTCTTCTTCTAAAAAGTGCAAACCGGCCTGGTAGCGGTCTTCAGCTGCTTTTTCGTGTGCCAGATTCAGTTCTGAGGTGTACGATTTCGGATCTTTAATAATATTTCGTGCTGCCGGTGTGCTTCTAATCAGTTCACTCATCCGGTTCACCTTATTCATTATAAAAATGGTGTGCTCCCATTTAAAAGCTTCTTTTGTGGTAAGTGCCTGGTCAATTTCTTCCTGCGACCATTGTATGGCAGTGGGGTAGCCTTCGCGCAAAACTTTTAGTGCCTTTTCGTTGGATGGGGTCGACTTTAAGCGTTCAACAGCTTTTGTGATGGCCTCGTAATAATCACCGCGTTGCAATGCTTTTTTACCCGACGAACACGAAAAAATAAAAAGGGTGAGCAGTATATAAAGTAAGTTTCTGGTTGTCATTTTTCATCAACAGTTTGTTACGGCAAATATAACCTTTTGCGGGTGGCTTTAACAAGCTATTTGTTCTATAAATAGAGTAATTTTCCCAATTCTTCCATTGCTTCGGTGGCTTTCATTTCAAGAAATATATCGGTTACCGTATGTGTAAAATGGGAAGGTTTAATGTTGATTTCGATAATTTTGGCGCCATTTTGTTTAGCTACCTCCGGAATTTGGGCAGCCGGCATAACTTCAGCATTGGTGCCAATAATTAACAGTACATCGGCTTTGGCAGCCTCCTGAAACGAGCGTTTTTTGGCAAAAGCCGGAATAGGTTCGTTAAAGAACACCATATCGGGTTTTAATATTCCTTTACAAATGTAGCAGGTGGGAGGGAGGTAGTTTAAATCGGCAAAGCTCATGTCGTACTCCGAGCTGCATTCGGTGCAAATTAATTGTTTATAGGTGCCGTGTAGCTCGTAAACATATTTGCTTCCGGCTTTTTGGTGAAGATGATCGATGTTTTGTGTAATTATTGTCTCAACAAAGCTACGTGCTTCCATTTTAGCCAGCATGCGATGCGCAATATTGGGTTCAGCATCACCTAAACTGTCGTAAAAAATCTCCTTTATTTTTTTCCACGATTGTAAGGGTTTTTTATGAAAATACTCAATCTCCAGAAAGATTGGATGGGTGGTGTTCCATAAACCGTCTTCGCCACGAAAAGGCGGAATTCCACTCTCAACAGAAATCCCTGCTCCGGTAAAAGCTACGGCATATTTTGCCTTTCGAATCAGAAAGGATGCCTGCCACAGTTTATCAATCAGCGATTTTGTGAGTTTTGTTGAATTCATAAATTTAAAATCCCGGTAAATGATTTGTTTACCGGGAGATAACTATTTTCTATTTGTATTGGTCTTTATTCTTCCGGTTCAAGTAGTTTTGATACTGAAACGGTAGTATCTTCGTTAAAACGTATTTTAAAATTCAATTTCCTGAATACCGATATCATGGGTTTGTTATCGCGGGTGGTTTCTGCAGCCAGTTTTTTTATTCCGCGTGATTTGGCAATATCTAAACAGTAACTGGTTAAGGTATAGCCCAATTCTTTCTTTTGCCATTTGTCGGTGATTAGCACTGCGTACTCCATAATTTCCACATCGGGGTCGGCAATTAAACGCCCTACGCCAATAAGTTCTTTACTGCCGTCTTCTTTTTCGTGCTCGGCAACAATGGCAATTTCACGATCGTAATCGATAAAACAAAACTGCGAAGCTACCTCATGCGAATCAAAATAAAAATCGTAACGAAAGCGGTGATAAATAGATTCTTTTGAGCAGCTGCCCAGCAACTCCAGCCACATGGGTTCGTCTTCGGGGCGTATGGGGCGCAGGGTGATGGGCGTTCCATCGCGCAGGGTTGCATCAGAAATTAAGCTTTCGGGATAAGGTCGCATTACCAGGTGCGAGTATTCTTTTGCCGGACTTGCCAGTATTTCTTCATCAACAACAATACGGGCATCCAGTGCAATAACATCTTTTGGTGTTACAATTAGCGGATTGATATCCAGTTCCTCAATTTCAGGATAATCGGCTGCCAGGTACGACATGCGAATGAGCACTTCAATCAGCTTCTCAATGTTTTTTGGGGCATCGCCACGCCAGCCTTTTAGCAAGGGATAAATTTTTAACGATTTCAGCATTTGTTGGGCCAGTCGCTCGTTTAGTGGCGGAAACTCCAATCGTTTGTCTTTAAACAGTTCGGCTGTTGTACCGCCCATGCCTACCAGCATTACCGTTCCAAAAACCGGATCTTTTTTGGTACCAATAATCAGTTCAATGCCATCTTTGGTGTCAACCATTTTTTGTACGGTAACGCCTTCAATTTTGGCATCAGGACGCTTTTCTCCGGCAGTTTTAATCATATTTCGGAAGGTGGCTCTTACCATCTCCTCATTTTCAATATTTAAAGCCACACCGCCAACATCTGATTTATGCGTAATATCGGGCGAGTAAATTTTTAATACAACCGGATATCCCTTTTTCCCCGCAATTTTTACGGCTTCGTCTTCTGTAGCAGCAGGTGTAGGGTGAGTGGTGGCAATGCCGTATTCGTTAACCAGCATTTTCGAGTCGTCTTCGTTAAGTATTTTGGCTTTTGGAAATACTTCGCTCAGGTATTTTTTTCGCAGTTCGTTTCGGTCGTATTGAAACGAAAGGGGTACTTCGCGTGGTGTTTCGTAAAGCATTTGTTGGTTTTCCGAATAATCAGACAAGGTCATAAATGCCCTGATGGCTTGCTCCGGAGCGGGGTAGTTTGAAATTCCGTTCTGGTTTAATATCTGAATGCCTTCGCGCATGGCAGTTCCTCCAAGCCACGCTGCCATTACCGATTTTGTGGTGTTTTTAGCCATTTCGGCTATCGCATTTGCCGTTGCAGTTGGGTCGGTCATGGCCTGCGGGGTAAGCAATACCAAAACTGCATCTACTTTTTTATCTTCCAGCACTATTTCTGTTGCCCGGGCAAAACGCTGTGGTGTTGCATCTCCCAATACATCCACCGGGTTGCCATGCGACCAGAAAGGTGGCAGGTAATCATTCAGTTTTTGCATGGTCTCTTCTGATAAGTTTACCAGTTTGCCTCCCATCGAGATTAGCGAATCGGTAGCCATAACTCCGGGGCCACCGGCATTGGTAACAATAGCCAGGCGATTACCTTTAGGAATTCTTTTACGGCCTACGAGGTCGGTAAAATCAAAAATATTTCCAAAATCTAACACCCTGGCCAGTCCGGCTCTTCTGAAAACAGCATCGTAAATTGAATCTTCTGATGCCATTGCCCCGGTGTGCGAGGCTGCTGCAGCTGCCGATTCGGGATAACGGCCAGACTTGTATACAATAATTGGTTTCTCGCGCGAGAAAGCTCTTGCCGCCGACATAAAAGTGCGGGCATCGGCAATTGATTCTACATAAAGAACGATGGATTTTGTGTTTGGATCCTGGCCAAAGTAGTCTATCAGGTCGCCAAAACTTACATCCATGGAGTTACCAATGGAAACAAAGTTGGAGAATCCAATATTTGATTCGTAAGCCCAATCAAGAACGGAGGTGCAAAGTGCTCCGGATTGCGAAATAAAAGCTACATGACCTTTTTTGGGCATTCCTGAAGCAAAGCTCACGTTCATATTCAGCCCGGGAACAAGTATTCCTAAGCAATTTGGCCCGATAATTCGCATGTCCGGAAATTTTGCTTTTTCTGCTTTTACCTGAGCTTCAAGTTTTTTGCCTTCGTCGCCCGATTCTTTAAATCCTGCCGACATGATGATGACCCCGTGAATGCCAGCCTCGCCACAATCTTTTACCAACTGTGGTACGGCCTGGGCCGATGTCATAATAACTGCCAGGTCGGGAGTTTTCGGAAGACTTTTTACATCCGGATAACAAGGAATACCAAACACCGCCTCGCGTTTTGGATTTACCGGATAAACTACACCATTAAAACCTCCTCCAACAAGATTACGAAGTGTTATTCCGCCAACACTGTCGGGGTTATTTGAAACTCCAACCAGCGCGATGCGTTTTGGCCGGAATATACTATCAAGTTTTTTAATTGCCATATTTCAAAATTTTTGGTCTTTTTGGGTGCTAACTACAGTCTTGCACCTCAAACTGGTTGATTCTCGATATAAATTTCATGAAAAAATACCAGCTTCTAAAATATGTTATTTCGCGATATGTTTTTCATTGTGTTGTTGTAATGTGCAGTTAGTAAGTTGTTTGAATGGTTTTGTTGCGGTGTTTTTAAGAAAATTTATGCTGTAGAACAATTGAAAATTTCGCTGTTTTTAAGCATACGCGTTGTTGTAATCATCATTTTAATAGAAAAAAGCGCCTTTTGGGCGCTTCACTATCATTGAAATCGCTTTGGTGGTTTTGTAAGCAAAATAATAATACTGCCGATTAAACATGCAACTCCGGCTACAATAAAAGGAGTCATCCAAACAATTGGACCCGACGATGCTGTTGCTGCATCTTTAAAATAACCTGCCAGCTGTGGGCCTGCAATCCCTGCAATTCCGTAGGCAGTAAACATCCATCCGTAGTTTTTGCCAACGGTTTTATTTCCAAAAAAATCGGCAGTTATGGCCGGAAACAGTGCAAAATTTCCGCCAAAATTAAATCCAATAATGCAAGCACTTGCTATAAAACCTGCTGTATGGCCATATCGGATAAAAATGTGATATATCATCAGCATAATTACTCCTTGCAATACGGTCATAAAAAAGATGGCTCTTTTTCGTCCTAATTTGTCGGAAATCATGCCCCAAACAATTCGGCCAAGGCCGTTAAATATGGCGTACCAGGCCATGGCTGTTCCGGTTATAACGCCTGCATTTTTTACTTCGTTATGTTCCAGGGCATCAATGCCAAAAAGTTTTATACAGTAGATAACCATTAAACCAGCCAATGCCGAAAAAATGAATACCGCCCAAAGGGCATAAAATTGTTTGGTATGCAGCATTTGCTTTGAGTCAAACTCAATACCTCCTGATGCTTTTGTCCCAGTCTCAGCCGGTGGTTCCCAGCCAGTGGGTTTATAATCTGCCGGAGGGTTTACCATAACCAACGAACCCAGTAAAACCATGGCAGCAAAGGCGATACCGTAAATGACAAAAACACTTTGTACACCGGGTAATTCAAATAAATGTGTGGTATTTAACAGCCCGCCAAACCACGAGCCTGCAAGTTTTACCCAAATGGTAGCACCAAACCCAAAACCAGCAACCGCTAAACCCGTTATCATTCCTTTTTTATCGGGAAACCATTTTACACCTACTGCTATCGGAACTACGTATGCCAGGCCTATTCCGGCTCCGCCCAAAAAGCCAATACACAGCAGCTGGGCGATAAAGGAATTGCCAAATATACCTCCAAGAACATATCCGGCACCTAAAACAAGTCCACCGGTAAACGCAACGATGGTTGGCCCTGATTTGGTCTGCCATTTGCCGGCAAATACCATTACTACAGCAAAAGTGGCAAGTCCGAGCGAAAATACCCAAGCTGTTTGTGTGGCCGAAAAACCATATTCCCCATTGGTGTCGGTTAATAATTTTGTAAAAACCGACCAGGCATAAATAGCTCCAAGAGCAAGCTGTATAAGTATTGCTCCAGCTACCACAACCCAGCGGTTTGTTATTTTTAGTCCTCTCATTTTGTTTTGATTTGTTAGTTTTTTATTGTCAGGCTTCAGGGTACAAAAAATACCCAAATAGTACCCAAAATTCATTTATAGTTGTTGGGGTGAATTTGGTTGGAAAAGAAACAGACATCCTCAATTGAAGATGTCTGTTTAGGAAAAGCTATCGTTTTACTTCAACTTTTGCACCGTCAATAATTTCATCAACAACGCCCGGATCGAGTAAGGTAGATGTATCGCCAAGATTGGTAGCGTCGCCTTCGCCAATTTTGCGTAATATGCGTCGCATAATTTTTCCCGACCTGGTTTTAGGCAAGCCGCTAACAATTTGAATTTTATCGGGTTTAGCAATTGGTCCGATAAATTTGTTTACCGTTGCCCGAATTTCAGCTTCAATGTTTTCCAGTTCCGCGTCGGTCATTTCCTCACAAATTACATAGGCATAAATTCCTGCCCCCTTAATTTCGTGCGGATATCCCACCACTGCAGATTCAACTACTTTAGGATGTTGGTTTATGGCATCTTCAACTTCTGCCGTACCAATACGATGACCTGAAACATTGATAACATCGTCAATCCGACCTATTATCCGATAGTACCCCTCTTCGTCACGTTTGGCGCCATCACCCGTTAGGTAATACCCCGGGAAAGAGGAGAAGTAGGTTTGATAACACCGTTGATGATCGCCCCAGGTAGTGCGCAACATGCCCGGCCAGGGGTGTTTCATGCAAAGTATTCCTTCCACGCTATTACCTTTCAATTCATTTCCCTCGTGGTCGAGTAATACGGGCTGAACACCCGGTAATGGCAAAGTAGCAAGAGAGGGTTTGGTTGGTGTAATTCCGGCCAGCGGGGTAATCATTATTCCGCCGGTTTCGGTTTGCCACCAGGTATCTACAATGGGGCAGCGCCCTTTTCCAACCAAATCGTGGTACCAGCGCCAGGCTTCTTCGTTAATCGGTTCGCCAACTGTTCCAAGTACTTTTAACGAGCTCAGGTCGTATTTTGTAACCCATTGGTCGCCCTGGGCTACCAGTGCCCGAATTGCCGTTGGTGCAGTATAAAACTGGTTTACTTTATACTTATCCACAACTTCCCAAAACCGGCCGGCATCAGGCCAGGTAGGCACTCCTTCAAACATTATTGATGTGGCACCGGTAAGCAGTGGCCCGTAAACAATATATGAATGCCCGGTTACCCAGCCAATATCCGCGGTACACCAGTACACATCTCCGTCGCTGTATTGAAATACATTTTTAAAGGTGTATTCGGCATAAACCATATAACCAGCAGTGGTATGCACAACCCCTTTGGGCTTACCGGTTGATCCTGAAGTGTAAAGGATAAATAGCACATCCTCAGCATCCATCGTTTCTGCTTTGTTTTCGCAATCAACGCCAGCAACTAAATCGTGCCACCAAATATCTCGTCCTTCAGTCCAGTTTATATCCTCTTCTGTTCTTTTTAAAACAACTGCGGTTTTAACCGATGGGCAGTTTTCCATTGCTTCGTCGGCAATACTTTTTAAGGGAATTGATTTTGTTCCCCTAAATCCTCCATCAGAAGTAATTACCACTTTTGCTTCTGCATCATTTATACGATCGGCTAATGCAGTAGCCGAAAAGCCGGCAAATACAATGGAATGAATTGCTCCAATTCGGGCGCATGCCAGCATTGCAATGGCCAGCTCGGGCACCATTGGTAGGTAAAGTGCCACACGGTCACCTTTTTCCACACCAATTTTTTTCAAGCCATTAGCAAACTGTTTTACTTTATCGAACAGTTCGCCGTAGGTGAGCCTTATTTCGGGCTCTTTTGGGTCGTTGGGTTCCCATATTATGGCCACCTGATCTTTTCGCATAAACATGTTACGTTCAAAAATATTTTCAGTGATGTTGAGTTTGCCGTTTACAAACCAGTTTACATCCGGAGCTCCCTCTCCTTCAAATTTGTAATCAAGCACCTGGTCCCATTTTTTTTGCCAGTAATGACTTTCGGCTATTTTTCCCCAAAAAGCATCGGGGTCAGCCACACTTTCCTTGTACTTCTGAAAGTACTCGGCTAAACTTGTGATTTTATTTACCATAGCAGCTATCTTTTGGTTAATTAAGAAAATGATTCGAGTTAAAACAACTCCGTAATTAAAATTACGGAAGCCCTAAAAAATGCCGTTTGCACGGTTTTGTCCTGTTGAAAATAAGTTGTGGTTATTCCCAATTATATTTGCTTCGTAAGAATTGTCGAAGGAAGGTTGAAATATTCGATATGGTAGTATTAAACAAATCAAGTTGAACATAGAAAACAACTTAATATTTCAGCTTTTGAAAATAGTATAAAATCAGTTTAGTTTAAAAGATTTTAATATATTGTAAAACACTATCTTGTTGATTGTAAAACATATAGTCGTTTTTGATAAAAACAGGTTTTTTCCTTAATTTTAAACAAATCTGCTCTTATAATTTTCACTCATTCTTTCATCGGACTTTTGTATATTCAGTAAATCTAATTGTATCGTATTTCGCAGGAAGCAAGTTTAATGGCAATACCCAAGTTTTATGAAGCAATTTATATCAAATTCAAACCAGTTGATAATTCGTTAAATACGATTTCTAAGTTTAAAATTTTTCAGGATGGTTTACAACATAAAAATAACTGAGAAAAGTTATCGCTTGTAAACATCAGGAGCCGTACCTTCGGTAAAAAAATCGCACAATGAGAATAAACAACTTTAACGAACTTCTTGAAGTAGTAAAAAAACAGGAACCCAAAAGAGTGGTTGCTGTTAACGGTGTTGATGTAACTACACTTGAAGCCTTACACGATGCGGTTGAAATGGGTTTTGTATCGCCAATTTTGACGGGTGATAAAGTTAAAATTGAGGAATCGTGTAAAAAACTGGGAATAGATAGTTCTGATTATCAGATTTACCATACCAATTCGTTGAGTGAAGCTACAGAGAAGGCAGTTGAACTTATTCACGAGAAAAAAGCCGACGTTTTAATGAAGGGAATGGTTTCAACCGATAAGTTTATGCGAACCTTATTGAAAAAGGAGTTTAACCTTGTTCCCTCGAAAGGAACTTTAAGCCATATTTCGGTTGTTAATAATCCAAATTATCACAAACTATTGGTTTTTAGCGATGCAGCGGTTCTTCCTTATCCTGATTTAAAACAAAAAATTCTGATGACCAATTACCTTATTTGCGCAGCAAAGTCATTAGGGATTAATGAGCCCAAAGTGGCGGTAATTGCACCAACAGAGCAGATTATTATTTCCATTCAGTCGTGTATGGATGGAGCAACCATAGCCAAAATGGCTGAGCATGGTCAGATTGAAGGAGGCCTGGTTGATGGGCCGATGGCGCTTGATGTGGCTATTAATAGCGAGGCGGCCGAAGTGAAAGGATTTACCTCGCCGGTAGCCGGTGATGCCGATTGTTTGTTATTCCCGAATATTGATGCTGCCAATGTATTTTATAAAACCAATTCGAAGCTGGCCAAAGGCGAAATGTCGGGGATTATTGCCGGAGCAAAAGTGCCGGTGGTTGTTTCATCAAGGGGCGATAGCCGGCAAACCAAGTTAAACTCCGTAGCGCTTGCATCAATAGTAAGTTACCAGGCAAGTATAAGTTAATTAATTTTATGCATCAGGTATTAGCCATAAATCCGGGATCAACCTCAACAAAATTTGCCGTTTATAACGAAAAAGAATGTGTTTTTACTCAAACTATCCGGCATCCGCTGGAGCAACTGCTTCGTTATAAGAATATTATCGATCAGTTCGCGTTCCGAAAAGGAGTAATTATTGACGCTTTGGTGGAAGCTAAAATAGAAGTTGATGCCATAAAAATTATAATCGGGCGTGGAGGTTTAACCTATCCGCTTGAATCGGGTGTTTACCAGGTAAACAACCTTATGCTTGAGCATTTACGGCAAGGAATTATGGGGCACCATGCCAGCAATTTGGGCGGAATGCTGGCCGATTATATTGCCCTGCAAATACCAAATGCCAAAGCATATATTGCCGACCCGGTGGTTACCGACGAGTTGGATGAGGTAGCACGTTTTGCCGGTCATCCAAGGTTTAAAAGACAATCTATTTTTCATGCATTAAACCAAAAAGCTACAGCTCGATTACATGCTCAAAAGGTTGCGGGAAAATATGAAAGTATGCGCTTAATTGTAGCGCATTTGGGCGGAGGTATTTCGGTTGGGGCACATAAAAACGGAAGGGTAATTGATGTAAATAATGCGCTTGATGGAGAAGGACCTTTTAGTCCGGAACGCTCGGGATCTCTGCCCGTTGGCCAGTTAATTGACCTTTGTTTTAGTGGAGGGTTTTCAAAAGAACAGGTACGCCGAATGGTAGTTGGCGAGGGTGGCTTTGTAGCATATCTGGGCACTAATGATGCGCTGGAAGTTGAAAAACGAGTTGGTAATGGAGATGAAAAGGCCCGAATAATTCAGGAGGCGCTTTTTTACCAGGTGGCTAAACTAATAGGTGAGATGGCAGTTGTATTGGAAGGGCGAGTAGATGGTATTTTGCTAACTGGCGGGCTGGCTTACAACAAGCAGTTGGAAACTTATATCAGCAACAAAGCAGGCTTTATTGCCCCTGTTTTTGTGTATCCGGGTGAAGACGAGTTGGAAGCTTTGGCTTCAAATGCTTTGCGTGTGGCCAAAGGCGAAATTGAAGCAAAAACCTACAACCCGGTTGTTTAAAAGGACTTATTTTCTTAATGACGATTGGCGAACAACCAAATCAATGGGTAACATTACCTTTTTATTCAGGTTTTTTCCTTCTTTAAGCGATTCGAAAAATAAGCGGGCAGCTTCTTCTCCCATTTGAAAGGTGGGATGGCTAACCGATGTTAACGGAGGATCAACAACAATGGAATGAAACTCATCGGTAAAACCGGCCAGCGAAATATCATCAGGAATTTTGTAACCTTGTTTTTTTACTTCCAACATGGCAGCAAAAGCAATGGTGTCGTTTACCCCAAAAATAGCATCTGGTTTTCCATCCAAACGTAATAATTTCCTGGTGGCCTCCTTGGCATCGTTAATACTCAGGTTGCAATGTACCAGCAGGTTTTCGTCGTATTCCAACCCACATTCCTTTAATCCGTTTAAATAGCCAACTTTGCGGTTTTGCGAAATATTCAGATGTTCGGGGCCTGAGATGTAAGCGATTCTTCGGCAACCGTTTTCATAAAAATGCTGGGTTATCTTTTTTGTGGCATCTTGTCCGTTTGCCAATACGTTCGATACATCGAGCTCTTCACAAACACGGTCGAAAAATACCAGCGGAATTTCGTTTTTTATCAGTTGATCAAAGTGCGAAAAATCATTTGTTTCCTGGCTCAGGCATACAATAAACCCTTCCACTCTTGAGCGTTGCAGGTTTTTTACCGATTCAATTTCCTTTGCCATCGATTCGTTTGATGAGCTGATAACAATAAAATAGCCGTGTTCTTTCGCTACCTTCTCAATACCCGAAATGATGGACGAGTAGAAGTGCGTATTGATGTCCGGAACAATTACACCTATCATTTTTGTTTGCTGACGCAATAAACCCATGGCCAGCGGATTAGGCGTGTAATTACGTTCCTCGGCAAGGGCTTTGATTTTTTTTGTCATCTCCGGACTAATGTCGGGATGATTTTTTAAGGCTCTGGAAACGGTGGATATGGAAACGCCCAGTTCGTTGGCAAGGTCTTTTAATGAAATGTGTCTTTTCCCCATTTATTGTTAATTATAACATTGTAAAGGTAAACAAAATTTATGTTTTGGAACACATTTATTTCACCGCAAAGCTTTGCGAAAACCTTTGCGTAGAACTGCTGTAAAGCTTGCTATTGCAGGGTTTTTGCAGAATGCTAATCTTTGCATCGGAAAGAAAATTAAAAACATCAAAAAAAACATTAAAAATTTAGAATCATGAAAAAAAGAGCAGTAGTTACAGGCGCTGGTGGTTTTATTGCAGGACACCTGGCAAGACGTTTAAAAGATATGGGTTACGATGTACGTGCGGTTGATAAAAAACCATTAACAGAATGGTACCAGGTACACGATGATTGTGATAACCTGGTATTAGACCTGAACATCAAAGAAAACTGCTACACTGCCGTTAACGGTTACAACGAAGTTTTCAACTTAGCTGCCGATATGGGTGGTATGGGTTTTATCGAGAACAACAAGGCAGAATGTATGTTGAGTGTTTTAATTAACACACACATGCTTATGGCAGCCCGCGATTTGGGAGCAACCCGTTTCTTTTATGCTTCTTCGGCTTGTGTTTACAACGGCGAAAAACAAACCGATCCAAATAATCCTGGACTAAAAGAAGCAGATGCATACCCAGCATTGGCCGAAGACGGTTACGGATGGGAAAAGTTATTTTCAGAAAGAATGTGTCGTCACTTTATGGAAGACTATGGTTTAACAACACGTGTAGCTCGTTTCCACAATGTTTATGGTCCTTACGGTACATACGATGGCGGTCGCGAAAAAGCACCGGCAGCAATGGCTCGTAAAGTAATTGATGGTGAGTTATACGGAAAAGACGAAATCATTATCTGGGGCGATGGCGAACAAACTCGTTCGTTTATGTACATTGATGATTGTGTAGACGGAATTTTGAAAATAATGTACAGCGGAATTGAAGAGCCTATTAACCTGGGTAGCGACGAAATGGTGTCGATTAACCAATTGGTGGATATTGTTGAAGACATTGCCGGTTACAAACTTAAAAGAACTTACGATTTGGATGCACCAAAAGGTGTTCGTGGCCGTAACTCAGACAATACATTGATTAAAGAATACCTTGATTGGGCACCTGCCTATCCGCTTGCCGATGGTATGAAGAAAACATACGATTGGATTAAAGAGCAAATGGTTGCTAAAAAAGGATAATTATAATATTTGCCTCTTTCCGGTTTGCCCGGATTGAGGCTTTTTTTATTTCCCCTCTTCGCATGCAGGAGAGGGGTTTTTTCAGAATCAGATTATTAGTAATGAGTTAATAGTACCGAGTAAGGAGTGCACGGTACTTACAATTTTGAATGCAGAATTATAAGAATCGAATTCTCACTACTCATTACACCAATCTCAATACTTAATACTCACTACTCAAAATCTAAAAAATAATGAGCGATAAAATTGTAATGATAAGCGGCTGCTACGACCTGTTGCATGCCGGCCATATAACCTTTTTTAAAACCGCTGCACAATATGGTAAAGTTCATGCCTACGTTGGACAAGACCAAAACATTAAATTGCTTAAAGGCAAAGCACCATATTTCTCGCAGGAAGAAAGAAAATATATGGTTGGTGCGGTTCGCTATGTTGAAAAAGCAAATGTAGCTTCCGGATCGGGAATGCTTGATTTTGAACCGGATATGAAGGAGCTGAAACCCGATATTTTTGTAGTTAACAGCGACGGGTTTACTGAAGGTAAAAAACGCATTTGCGAAGAAAATGGTGTAGAATTGCTTGTGCTCGAACGCATTCCGGAAGAAGGACTGCCTGCACGGTCAAGCTCCAGCTCTAAAAAAGAATTAAAATTTCCGTACCGTGTTTGTTTGGCTGGTGGCTGGATGGATCAACCATGGGTTTCGGAGAAATGTGCCGGCTCGGTGGTAGTGGCTCAAATGTATCCTACCATGGATTTTAACGACCGCTCGGGTATGGCAACAAGCTCACGAAAAGTAGCGCTTGAACTATGGGGCGATGAATACCCTGATGGAGACCCCGTGCGTAACGCACAGTTGTTGTTTGGCGCCGAAAATCCTCCCGGATCAGAATACATTTCAGGTACACAAGACCATATTGGTTTATTGGTACCCGGTGTAACACGTATTGATTACGATGGAAAATACTGGCCAAATAACCTGGAAAATACCGTTGATCCTGAAACCTGCGAGTGGCTTTCATCAGTGCTTAATTTTGCACCACTTCAGCCTCGTCCGGAGGGTTATAATCCATTACTGAAAGAAAATCTTGATCCAAAAATTATTAAACGCCTTGGCGAGTCGGGGAAAGCTTGTTACGATGCTATTCTTAAAAAAGATGTAAAACAGTTGGGCGAATCAATGAAAGAATCGTTTATGTGTTGGAGCGAAATGCTACCCTACACCGTGCCTGATTGGGTAATGGAAGAAATGCAAAGCAATTATTTCTCAAAATACTCGGGTGCTATAACATCGGGAAGTGGCGGTGGTTACATTGTTTTTCCATCGGAGGAACAGGTTGAAGGAACGATTAAGGTTAAAATCAGATTTTAATGTTATTTAAAACCGACATGCCCCGGCGTGTCGCTGCAATTTATTACATTGCAGGTAAAAAACGATTTATTTAGTGTACCGTACAGGTAGCAAAAACCATTAATTTGGTTTAATAACTATTTGGTACATTCGAAAACAAACAATTTAAATAATATGAAAGATTTGTACACCCTAATTATGGCTGGCGGTTCAGGAACACGATTTTGGCCACGAAGCAAAACTGTAAAACCAAAACAGTACCTGAATATATTTGGAGACGACTCTTTATTGCAAGACACAATAAAACGTTTTGCTACCTTTTCTGAAGAGGAAAAAATATATATTGTATCAAGTGCAACACAGGCAAAGGTGTTGGAAGAACAAACACCAATGCTGCCTAAAAACAACCTGATTTACGAACCTGTTGGACGGAATACTTTACCTTGTATTGGTTTGGCCGCCATGTTTGCCGAACGCGAAAATCCGGACGGGATTATGGTTGTTTCTCCTTCAGATCATCTTATAAAAAATAATTCGCTTTTTAAAGACACCGTACTGGCGGCCGCAAAAATTGCCGACGAAAAGGATGGAATTGTAACCATTGGAATCACTCCAACTTATGCAGCAACCGGATATGGTTATGTACAAACAGCAGACAACATAACCGGAACTGAAAAGATAAAGCAGTTTAAAGTTGAACGTTTTGTGGAGAAACCAGATGAAGCGACGGCCACAAAATACCTGCAAGAGGGTGGTTTCTACTGGAATAGTGGATTATTTGTATTTAAGGTATCCGTGTTTCTGAAAGCAGTTGAAGAGTTTGCTCCTGAATTATACTCGGATTTAAGAAAAATTCAGGCCGAATTTGGAAAAGACAGCTACGAGCAAACCCTTGATACCATTTACCGGGCAGTTGAAAGTATTTCGGTTGACTATGGTATAATGGAGCATGCAAAAAATATTTACCTGGTTGAAGGAAACTTTGATTGGAACGACCTGGGCAGCTGGGAATCGGTATACCTTGCTGACGAAAAGAAAGACGAAAACGGTAATGCAGGTTCGGGCGATACCATGTTTCTTGATACAAAAAACTCTTATGTGTATGCCGAAGATGATAATGTTGTGGCAGTAGTTGGAATGGAAGACGTTATTGTAGTAAAAGACGGAAACACAACATTAGTTTGTAAACGCGAAAATGCTGAAGACATCAAAAAAATAGTAGAACAACTAAAAGCAGATAACAAATCACAATACTTATAACTTACAAAATGTTCGGGTTTAGCTGAAGTTTATACCTCAGTTGAATCCGGACTTTATTTTCATCCAAACACAATGCGAACTAATCAATAGCTTAATAACCAGTTTAACTAATTAAAAAAATGAACGACCTAAAAAAGATTGTAGTCGAGCGTAAAGTGTTGGTTCCCTTTGTTCTGATAACCAGTATTTTTGCGCTTTGGGGGTTTGCAAACGATTTAACAAACCCAATGGTTGCGGCATTTAAAACCGTAATGGAAATATCAAATGCCAAAGCAGCATTGGTACAGGCAGCTTTTTACGGCGGCTACGCAACTATGGCTATTCCTGCAGCCCTCATCATCAAAAAATATTCATACAAACTAGGTATAATTATCGGTTTGGCCCTTTATGCCGTGGGTGCTTTGTTGTTTTTTCCGGCGGCGCAGTACGAAATGTTTGGTTTCTTTTTGGTATCGCTTTACATTTTAACTTTTGGCCTTGCTTTTCTTGAAACTACAGCCAATCCATATATTTTGTCAATGGGCGACCCAGCAACCTCAACGCGGCGTTTAAATTTGGCGCAATCGTTTAATCCAATGGGGTCGCTAATGGGAATGATCGTAGCCTCGCAGGTTGTGCTTCCGGCCCTGGTTTCCGATGAACGTGATGAGGCGGGAAATCTGTTATTCGATTCGTTGGGAGCAGCAGAAAAAGCGGCTATCCGAACCCAGGATTTGGCAACAATTCGCGACCCTTACGTTATTCTTGGCTTTGTGGTTATACTAATGCTGGTAGTTATTGCTGTGGCAAAGATGCCTAAACGCGAAAGTGCCGACCACGAAATTCACGCCTTGGATTCGTTTAAACGACTAATAAGTAATAAAATTTACCGCGAAGGAGTACTTGCACAGGTATTTTATGTTGGCGCACAAATTATGTGCTGGACATTTATTATTCAATATGCCGATAACCTGGGTATTTCAAAAGCAGAAGCCCAACGCTATAACATTGTTGCCATGGTGCTTTTTTTAAGTAGCCGTTTTATAAGTACAGCTTTAATGAAATATTTAAATGCGCGTTTAATGCTGTTTATTTTTGCCGTTGGAGGCATGTGTACCATTGCTGGTGTAATTGTTATTCAGGGAATGATGGGACTGTACCTACTGGTAGCTACTTCGGCCTTTATGTCTCTTATGTTTCCAACTATTTACGGTATTGCCCTTGAAGATATTGGCGACGATGCTACACTTGGCGCAGCCGGCCTTGTAATGGCAATTGTTGGCGGAGCTTTAATGCCGCCTTTACAAGGCCTAATTATCGACCAGGGAACAATTGGCCCGCTTCCTGCCGTTAATTTCTCGTTTATTCTTCCGTTAATTTGCTTTGTAGTTATTGCAATATACGGACGCAGGTCGTACAAGGCGCTAAAAATTAATTAAGAAAAATCGAAATAGAACCTGATACGGGATTCATTTTTAGCCAAGGTATCAGGTTCTTTTATTCAACTCCAATTTGCAAAAGCATTACCAAGAAAATTAAAACCGAATGGAACAAAAAAGATATTGTAAAGCATTAAAGCTCGAAGATGATAAGCAATTAATTGAAGCGTATAAAAAAGTTCATGCACCCGGTGCGGCATGGCCCGAAATTACTCAGGGCATGCGTGATGTGGGTATAGTTGATATGGAAATCTATCTTTTGGGTACTCAGCTGTTTATGATAATGGATACGGTGCCCGATTTTGATCATGATTCGGCAATGAAAGAACTGGCAACCAAGCCGCGTCAGTCGGAATGGGAAGCATATGTTTCGCGTTTTCAGAAAACCAGTGCTGAGGCTTCAGCCGATGAGAAGTGGCAACTCATGGAACGCATCTATAAAATGGGCTTATAACCTGACCAGGCTATGCTCGCCCGTTTTCTTACTCAATAATATACTGACAAAAACAACGCGCCTTAATACCAATTATTTATAACCAACAAAAACCTAAAAAATGAAAATCTTTTCGTTGTTAGCAGCTATTGTATTGCTTTTAGGATGTGTTTCATCTTCCAAAAAAACAATCGAAGAACAAAAACCTCTGAAGTACCAGGAAAACTGGGAATCGTTGGCTAAACACAACGAAGAACCCGAGTGGTTTCAGGATGCTAAATTAGGAATTTACTTTCATTGGGGAATCTATTCTGTTCCGGCCTTTGGTAACGAGTGGTATCCGCGATGGATGCATTTTGAGGGAACAAAAGAATACCAGCACCATTTGGAAACTTATGGTCATCCTTCGGAATTTGGTTACCATAATTTCGCAGAACTTTTTAAAGCCGAACATTTCAATGCTGAAGAGTGGGCAACATTATTCGAAAAAGCAGGTGCCCGTTTTGCCGGCCCGGTTGCCGAACACCACGATGGTTATTCGATGTGGGATAGTGAAATCACACCCTGGAATACCAAAGACACTGGCCCTGGCCGCGATATAACCGGAGAACTGGAAAAAGCCATTAAAGGTAAAGGCATGAAATTTATTACAACATTTCATCATGCCAAACAATTACAGCGTTACAAAGGTAAAGAGGCAGAGGAGATTGCTAATAATAAAGATAATTCTCGCGGAGCATTCCGTCACAGTCATTATCCTTTGTTTGATGGTATGCCACCTACTGTCGACGATAAGAAACTGAATTATTTGTACGGAAATATCCCCGAAGACGAATGGAATGAAAAAGTGTGGTTTGGAAAACTTAAAGAGGTTATTGATAAGTATCAGCCTGATATCATTTGGTTTGATTCGTGGCTGGATCAGGTACCTGAAAACTACCGCCAAAAGTTTTGTGCTTATTACCTGAACGAAGCTGAAAAATGGGGCAGGGAAGTGGTTATTGTGCGCAAACAAAACGATCTGCCTTTAGAATGTTCTGTTGATGATTTAGAGAAATCGAGAAAAAACAAGCTCGAAGAAAAATCGTGGATGACCGATGAAACTGTATCAACCGGTAGCTGGTGTTACACGCAGGATTTAAAAATTAAACCGGCAGCCGACTTGCTTCATGTGCTCATCGATATCGTGAGTAAAAATGGGGTATTGTTGCTCAATATATCGCCTAAAGCTGATGGTACAATTCCTGCTGATCAGCAAGAAGTATTGTTAAAAATGGGCAGGTGGTTGGAAAACTATGGCGAGGCCATTTACGGCACCAGACCCTGGTATACTTTTGGCGAAGGACCAACAAAAGAACCGGAAGGCCATTTTAAAAACCATGCCGCCTTTTTAAAAATTAAATATTCGGAAAATGACGTGCGTTATACCACCAACAACGGCAATGTTTACGCCACCATACTGGGATGGCCAGGTGCAAACAAGGAGGTTTTGTTTGAGGCTTTCTCGAAAAATGAGTGGCAAAATGCCAAAGCCATTAAAAATGTTAGCCTGCTGGGATGTAACGAAACCATCGATTTTGAACTTAGCGATACCGGTTTGAAAGTTAAAACTCCTACCCAATCTGTTGATGATATGGCCATTGTTTTTAAAATAGAATTTTAAGAAAAATACCTTACAGTAAATGTAAGCCACCTCAGTTATTTGGGGTGGCTTTTTTTGTTAAAACAAATGCCGTTTTTATATGTTTCTATATTTTCAAACCCAAAGAATCAACGAATGAATGCATATCTGTTTTTAATTGGCCTCTGCGTAATTGTTATTATATCATTTTTCACCAATATTCTTGGTAAAAAGACCAAAGTTCCCAGTGTTTTACTTTTAATTATTTTGGGTGTTGGAATTCAGCAATTGTTGCATTATTTTAAAATGGAACCCGATTATTCGCAAACCCTTGAAATATTGGGAATTGTTGGCTTAATAATGATTGTGCTGGAGGCTGCTCTTGATTTGGAGCTAAAACGGGAAAAATGGCCAATTATATGGAAATCATTCACCATTGCAACACTTTCGTTGGCGTTTACATCAGTTTCAATCTCGTTTATCATTTTACTTTTTATCCCCGAGCTTGAATTTATTTCGGCTTATGTTTACGCATTGCCCTTGTCGATTCTGAGTAGTGCGATTATTATTCCAAGTGTGTCGCATTTGTCGGAGTATAACCGGGAATTTCTGATTTACGAAAGTACCTTTTCTGATATTTTGGGAATCATGATTTTTTATATGATTATAGAAAATTTGCATGTTGAGGGCATGCGACAACTTACCCTGGTAATTAGTAGTAATATTTTTATTACCCTCGTTATCTCTGTAATTCTGAGTTATTTGTTGTTGTACATCATACAAAGTATCAGGGGGAAAGCAAAATTTTTCCTCTTTCTGGCCGTATTGGTATTGTTGTATTCCGTTGGAAAATTATTTCATCTTTCATCACTCATCATCATATTAATGTTTGGCTTGCTGTTGCGCAACCACACTGTACTGCTTTTTGGTCGTTTAAAAAAGTGGTTAAGCGATTCGCGTGTCGACAGTGTTTTCGATCAGTTTAAAATGATTACTGAAGAAACATCATTCCTGGTGCGCACCTTCTTTTTCGTGGTTTTCGGAATTAGTTTACCATTGACTAGCTTAATCAGTTGGCGGGTATGGTCAATTAGTCTTATATTTTTGGTTATTTCATACCTTGTTCGCTACCTGCTTTACTTTTCAGTAGAACAGAAGAATACCATGCCACAAACCTGGTTAGCCCCCCGCGGATTAATATCAATTTTATTGTTTTTTGCTATTCCCGAATCGCTAAGGATTAACGGATTTCAAAAGGGAATTTTGTTTGTGGTAATTATTGTTACCAATATCATCATGGGATGGGCATTGGTACTGACAGGTAGAAAATCGTCGGGTCGTGCTGAAAATGAATCTACTTCTTCAACCCAATTGGAAGCTGACGGTAAAGTGAAGGAAATTCCGCTCTAAAACTTTTAGGCGGTAACCTTTTATTTTACTACTGCTTTAAGATATACCTATCGTACAAGGTGTTAATCGAGTTGGTTTCACCAATAATGGTTAAAATATCATTTTCTTTAAGAATTGTTTTTCCTTTGGGGGCAAACACCTCTGAACCACGCTCGATAAATACAACCAGCACGTTGTTGGGCAGGGTTATATCCATAAGTTTTTTATCAATAAAACTACTGCTTTCGTTCTCTTTCTTTAGAGCAAATGAAATGTACTGTTTATCGTGTAAAAGATATTCAATAAGTTCCTGGTCAGTCTTAAACGAGAGCATATCTTTTATAAAATAATCGCGTTCAGCAAGGTCCAGTATCCCACTCAGAATTCGAAGTTGTAATTTTGGTTTTTGGTCAGAATGAACCAAAAAGAAAAAAACATTAATTGCTTCCTGTTCTTCGTCATTATTTTTTCGAACGGTTTTTGTAATCTCTTGCTCTGCAAGAACAATGTGTAGCATTGGGGTGTCAATATTCTGATGAATCATGTAATGAAATGAAACACCCTGAACAGTTAGCAACGAATCAATGGGACTGGTATTTGTGAATTCTTTGCGTAGGTTTTCTTCAGCAATATTCAACCGTTGTGCAAACGATTTGGAAACGGTTTCAATAACTTCATCAAAGTGGGCTGTCTGTGTGCAACGGCTAATTTTTGCCCTTACCAGCATTTGGTTGAACTGATCATCTTCACGCAATCCTTTTTCCCGAAGAATAGTCATAAATTCGTTTTCCAATTCATCATGCTGGTGCTTGCCCAGCAAGGCAAACCAATGAAAAATTGCTCCTTCCCGTTTTACACGCTGCCTTACGTAAAAGCGGTACCACAAATAGGTGATAAAAATGGTAAACAGGGTAAAAACAACGGGCCAAACACCCATAAAGAACATAAGGCCAAGCGATGTCAGAATACCAAAAATTTGCATAAAAGGATAAAGTGGCGAATGGTATCCCGGATCGTAGGATGCAATTTTACTGTTACGAAAAACGATAACCGAGAAATTGATGGCAATAAAAATGATAAGCTGAAAGGTGCTGGCTAATTTTACAATACCCTCTTCAGTTAAAAAGAGTATAAAAAGTATGATAAGAATAGCGGTTAAAATTATTGACGGTATTGGAGTGCCAAAGCGGCTGATAGATTTAAAATAGGACGAAAAAAGTTTATCGCGACTCATAGCAAGCGGATAGCGCGATGTAGAGAGCATTCCTGCATTTCCGGTTGAAGCAAAGGCTAAAATGGCCGAAACAATGATAAGGTAGAGTCCGATTTTTGCAGGCAGCCACTTAAAAAGTTGTTCGGCAGCAGTGGCAACAGGCGACAGGTCGTTTGCCAGCGTATTTTTATCCACCACGGCAACAATAATGTAAACACCGGCAACATAAATAAACATTATTACCGCAAGCGATAAAGCCATGCCAAGTGGAATATTTCGCTCTGGTCGTTTGATTTCTTCGGCAACACTGGCAATTTGTGTTAATCCCAGGTAGGAAACAAAAACAAAGCCTGTTGTAAAAATAAGTCCTTTTGTACCGTGAGTGAAAAAGGTGTCAAAATTGTCGGCAATTTGCACGGGTTCAGCTGACGACGAAAAGATTATGGCCCGCAATCCTTCGGCTATAAATAGCCCGATAGTAACCAGTAAAATAATTACAAAAATCTTTTGAATGCCGGATGATTTTTTTGCTCCAAAAATGTTGATTATTGTGAAAACAAAAGCAAAAAATACTGCCGTTTCTTTTATGGGGATATCCCAAAAAATGGAGGTGTAGGCACCGATACCAACCAATGCAAAAGCCGTTTTTAACGACAATGCAATATATTTTCCAATGCCCCCAATTGTACCAAACATTGGGCCCAAACTTCGGTCGAGGAAATAGTAGGTTCCGCCAGCACGCGGCAGGGCGGTGGCAATTTCGGCAATGCTAAACATGGTTGGCATAATTAATATGCCGGCAAGAAAGTAGGCCAGAATGACCGAGGGGCCGGTATATTGCGATGCAATTCCGGGGAGCAAAAAGAACCCAGAGCTAAACATAGCCCCGGTGCTTATGGCAAATACATCAAATAATCCCAGTTCCTTTTTTAACTTCATCTGTACTTTTTATTTCTACTTATGTAATATTTATACAGTTAAGTGGAATAAAAAGTTTAGCTGTCGTAAAACATCTCGGAATAGGACTGTTGCAAAAGCAGGGGGTAAGAGTTATATGGTATTGAGAATAAAAAAGGTTGCCAATTTTTTTTGACAACCTTTTTCTCTACTAGCCCAGATATGATTTTAATAATTTGCTACGCGATGTATGTCGTAATCGTCTGATAGCCTTTTCTTTTATCTGCCTTACCCTTTCGCGGGTTAATCCAAATCGTTCACCGATTTCCTCCAAAGTCATTTCCTGGCACCCTATGCCAAAAAATAGTCTTACAATGTCACTTTCTCGCTCAGTCAATGTTGCTAACGCGCGATGAATTTCTCTAGCCAGCGACTCCATGATAAGGCTTTTGTCGGCGTTTGGCGAATCGTTATTTACCAAAACATCAAGAAGACTGTTGTCTTCTCCGTCAACAAAAGGTGCATCAACCGACACATGTCGGCCAGATACTCGTAAAGTATCAGCAACCTTATCTGCAGGTAATTCTAGCGATTCTGCTAATTCTTCCGGCGAGGGCTTGCGTTCGTGTTCTTGCTCAAATTTTGAGAATGCTTTGTTGATTTTGTTCAACGAACCTACCTGGTTCAATGGCAAACGAACGATACGCGATTGCTCTGCAAGCGCTTGAAGAATAGATTGGCGAATCCACCATACTGCGTAAGAAATGAACTTAAAACCGCGGGTTTCGTCGAACTTTTCGGCTGCTTTAATCAAACCAAGGTTTCCTTCGTTAATTAAGTCGGGTAAGCTAAGTCCCTGATTTTGGTACTGCTTTGCCACCGATACTACAAATCGAAGGTTTGCTCTTGTTAATTTCTCCAAAGCCGCCTGATCGCCTTTTTTAATCCGCTGTGCTAACTCCACTTCTTCCTCTACAGTAATCAGCTCTTCCTTACCAATTTCCTGCAAATACTTATCTAAAGAGGCACTTTCACGGTTAGTGATTGACTTGGTGATCTTTAGTTGTCTCATATGTAATCCTTAAAAAATCGTGCAAATATAGAACATTAATAACTAATGGTCAAGGAGAAAGCACATCGTATTTTGTTATTAATACAAAATTAAAGGTTGTAGCTCTGGGTTTTTAGTTTTCCAGGCCAAAAACATAATATGCTGATTCTCCGTTAGGATAAACGCCTTCAACCAATATTCCTCCTCTCGCATTTCCTACTTCTCTCTTAAAATCGCCAACTTCGTAAATAGGCTTTTTATTTACCGAAGTAATAATAAAACCTTTTTCGAGGCCGGCATCTTTTAGTTTTCCTTTCTCTAATTTGGTAATCATTATACCGCTTCTGATTCCCAATTCTTGTTTAACATTGTTGCTTACGGCTTCAAATTCGGCGCCCAAAACTGTCATGTTGTCGCGCACAATCTCGGTGTCGCCGTGTTTGTTACGTAAGGTAACGGTAAATTGTTTCTTTTCATTGTCTCTAATTACAACAATATCTACGTCGTCTCCCGGGCGGTACTGACTTACTTTTTCCTGAAGCTCGGCGGCTGTTTTTGTTTTCTCACCATCAACACTAATGATAACGTCTTTTTCTTTTAAGCCAGCCTCGTTAGCTGCGCCGTTTTCAACAACTCCACCAATATAAACACCTTCAACCTTGTCAAGGTTCAGTTCTTCGGCAATTTCGGCATTTACGTCACCAATATTTACTCCCAGTAATGCACGTTGCACTTCACCAAATTCTTTCAGGTCCTCAACCACTTTTTTTACAATTGACACGGGAACAGCAAACGAATAACCGGTAAACGACCCCGTACGCGAAGCAATCGCAGTATTGATTCCCACCAGGTTTCCCTGCTGGTTAACAAGTGCACCACCACTGTTTCCCGGGTTTACGGCAGCATCGGTTTGAATAAATGATTCAATGCGGTACTGGTCTTGGTTGATTCCTAAATTACGACCTTGCGCACTAATAATTCCAGCAGTAACTGTTGATGTAAGATTAAAGGGATTTCCTACGGCCAATACCCATTCTCCCAGCTGCAGGTTGTCGGAGTTACCATAAGTTAAATAGGGTAAGTCTTCTGCCTCTACCTTAAGCAAAGCAATATCTGTAGATGGATCGGCACCTACCAGTCGGGCTTCAAATTCTCTTTTATCGTTTAAAATTACTTTTATATTCTGGGCATTTTCAATTACGTGGTTGTTGGTAATTATAAATCCATCTTCTGACATGATAACACCAGAACCAAAGCCCTGGCGTACCTCCGGCTGGCTTCTTAAACCAAAAAACTCGTCGAGAAATGGATTTCCGCTCGACCACTGGCCGGTACGAACCGATTGTGTGGCAATGTGTACTACAGCATGTACCGATTTTTGAGCGGCAAACGTTAAATCGGGTAGTTGTTGTTCACTGTTGGCGGGTAGATTAATATAGCGGGCAGCCTGCTCTTCTTTTATAGTTACAACCTGTGTTTTATCAAAAAATGTACTGTAAGCCCAAACGGCAACAAAAGCACCTGCAATTACAAGTAAAAATGTCAGCGAAATTCTTCCTACTTTTTTCATAACTTAAAATTTTAAAATACGTTCTTGTTTTCTTTTTCGGTGTATTAAGAACGCAAATTTACTGCCACTGTTTTGCTTATCCCTTGGGCTGTACGTCTATTTTGCATAATTTAACACCCTGATAGGTGCTTTGTTAAAAAGTTAAAAACAAATCATTCTTATACTGAAACTATGTCAGTTTGTCTTGTCAGTGTTTGCTGAAATAGTACGACAATTCAGCTTACAATTAAAAACACAATTCAAAAATCTATCTCTCGGGAACTTTAAACCATTTGGTATCCAGCTCAAATGCTTTATAGTTTGTTATGTAGTTTAAGGCCTCGTGAGGAGTTTCTGCCACATAATAAAGTTTCCTGTAAATATCTTTTGCAAACAATTCGACATATGAAAGCTCAAATTGTTTAAACAAGTGGTCGAAAAAATTATTTGTGTTTACAAAAACAATAGGTTTGGTATGGTAAGAAAGCTGGCGCAGGGTCATTACTTCCAATATCTCTTCCAGTGTTCCAAAACCGCCGGGAAGGGCGATAAATGCATCTGATATTTCACGCATTTTTTCCTTACGTGTCATCATATCAGGGGTAATAATTACCTCGTGTGCATTGTCTGAGGTTAAGGAACGCTCAATCATTTTTTCAGGGATTATGCCAATTGTTTTGCCACCTGCTTCTACCGCGGCAACAGTTGCTGCTTCCATCAGACCAACATTAGCACCTCCATTTACCAGTGTATGCCCTCCTTGTCCGATGAGTTTACCCAACTGTTGGGTTGCTTCAAAATAAACCGGATTAATTGCATTGCTGGAAGAACAGAAAACACAGATATTCATGATTTTAAGTATGAGTAATGAGTAATTAGTAGTGAGAAAAAATCCGGGTTAGAGCCCGGATTTTTCTATGTAATTTTGAAATTAATTTTCAAAAAGAAAGAGAAAAATTTTGTACTGGAGAGCTATTCTTTCTCGGTACTCAGTACTTTTATTCTCAAATCTGGCTTACGCATCAATATTGGCGTAAGTAGCGTGGTCTTCAATAAATTTACGACGAGGAGGTACATCGTCGCCCATTAACATCGAGAAAATATGGTCGGCTTCTGCCGCATTTTCAATGGTTACCTGCTGTAGGGTACGTTGCTCGGGATTCATGGTAGTTGACCAAAGTTGCTCGGCGTTCATCTCTCCCAAACCTTTGTAACGTTGCGTGTGCACTCCACTTTCATTTCCATCAGCCCATTCTTCGATTAAAGCCAAACGTTGCTGCTCATTCCATGCATACGCTTCCTTTTTACCTTTTTTGATGAGGTAAAGCGGTGGGGCCGCAATATACAAGTGACCGTTTTTTATCAGGTCGTTCATGTAACGGAAAAAGAAGGTCATTATTAATGTTGCAATGTGGCTTCCGTCCACATCGGCATCGGTCATAATCACAACTTTATGATACCTAAGTTTTTCCATGTTTAAGGCTTTCGAGTCTTCCTCGGTACCGATGGTAACACCTAAAGCAGTAAAAATATTTTTAATCTCTTCGTTTTCGAAGATTTTGTGTTGCATGGCTTTTTCCACGTTCAGAATTTTTCCACGCAAGGGAAGTATTGCCTGTGTTCTGCGGTCGCGACCTTGTTTGGCCGTACCGCCTGCCGAGTCTCCCTCGACAAGGAAAACCTCACATTGAGCAGGATCTTTCTCAGAGCAGTCGCTAAGTTTTCCCGGTAAGCCACCTCCCGATAGTGCATTTTTTCGTTGCACCATTTCGCGGGCTTTACGCGCTGCATGACGTGCCTGTGCTGCCAAAATTACTTTTTGAACGATTTGCTTGGCTGCTTTGGGATTTTCTTCGAGGTAGTTTTGCAGGGCTTCGCTGGTGGCCTGGTCAACCGATAAGCTTACTTCGGAGTTACCCAGTTTGGTTTTGGTTTGTCCCTCAAACTGTGGTTCGGCAACTTTTACCGAGATGATGGAGGTTAAACCTTCACGAAAATCGTCGCCACTAATGTCAAATTTTAGTTTGGCGAGCATTCCACTATGATCGGCATAGTTTTTCAAGGTACGGGTTAAACCACGGCGAAAACCGGTTAAATGGGTTCCTCCTTCAATGGTATTAATGTTGTTCACATACGAGTGAATATTTTCGGAAAAAGAAGTGTTGTATTGCAAGGCAATCTCTACCGGAATACCATTTTTTTCGGTAGTAATATGTACCACCTCATCAATAAGTTTTTCACGGGTGCCATCCAGGTATTCAACAAATTCTTTCAATCCTTCTTCCGAGAAAAACTCTTCTGATTTAAAAGAACCATCTTCAAGGGTTTCCCGTTCGTCGGTAAGTTTAAGTTTAATTCCTGCATTCAGGAATGCCAATTCGCGCAAACGGGCCGATAGTATTTCGTATTTATATACCGTTGTGAGAAAAATACTGGTATCGGGTTGGAAAGTTACATTGGTTCCTGTTTTATCAGTTGTTCCCACAACCTGCACATCTCCCTGTGGTTTACCAGTTGAATATTCCTGCACATAAATTTGCCCTTCGCGGTGTACTTCGGCTTTCAGGTAAGTGGAAAGTGCGTTAACACACGACACACCAACACCATGCAAACCCCCTGAAACTTTGTATGAGTCTTTATCGAATTTACCACCGGCGTGTAAAACGGTCATTACAACCTCGAGGGCCGATTTGTTTTCTTTGGAGTGTTTTGCAGTTGGTATACCACGGCCATCGTCTTTTACCGTGATGGAATTATTTTCATGAATGATAACATCAATATTGTTGCAGTAACCCGCCAGGGCTTCGTCAATAGAGTTGTCCACTACCTCGTAAACCAAATGGTGTAAGCCTTTTTCGTTTACATCGCCAATATACATGGCAGGGCGTTTTCTTACTGCTTCCAATCCTTCAAGCACCTGAATACTATCGGCAGAATAGTTTCCATTGCCGTTGTTTTGGACTTCATTTTTTTCAATTTCGCTCATCTCTCTGTTTTAAAATTAAATCCTTTAAAATAAAATAGTTTCCCCCGCAAAAAAGCTTTAAAAACTTTTCGAAGAAAACTAGTTGATTTTCAAGTTCTTATCTTGCTTTAAAAATGATCTGATAATCACGTCACAAATATATAAAAAATAGGCAGAAAACAGCGGTTTTACGTGTGTTAAAAGACCTTATTTTTCAACAAGATATCAACCTCTGAATGAGTGTTTAGGTGCTTGAAAATTCGTGTCAACGAATTACACGGATTTCACGAATTATATCATTAGACAGGCAGTCCTCGAGAATGATTTTAAGGTTCGTGTAATTCGTGAAATTAATGGATGAAAAAAGGAGAGCATTGGCTCTCCTTTATCCAAATTGATTGATTATGCCAGTTGTTAAAACGAATAACTTATTCCGGCCAGCATATTAAAGCTTTGAACCGGGTATCCGAACCAGCGTTGGTATTTTTGGAATCCAAAATTATTTAGTTGCGCAAAAGCAGCGAATTTATTGGTTAGCTGATAATTGCCTTTAAGGTTTAAATCGAAAGCAGCATCGAGGTTGTTTGATTTATATGTTGGCGGCAGGGCTACGGCGGTGAAATTTCGAGGATCAGGTTGCTGAATAACCAATGCTTTTCGTTCGCCCATTAAAAAAATATCGGCCGACAAACTAAGTTGTTCATTTACTTTGTAGCCAATGTTTAAGGTAGCGTCCCACGTTGGTAGGTTCCAGGCTTCTTCTTGTTCGTCGAGTTTGTAGTTGTAGTAATTAACTGATGCTGTTAATTCTAGCTTATCTGTTGAGGCGTGAAACACTTCGGCATTTAGCTTTAGTCTGTTTGTGTTGTCGTAAAGCACCTTAAAAGTATTGTCAGTCACAAGTGGTGCCGGATTGTAATCGGGGTCGAAATAAAGGCTTTCGCTTAAATAATAAAATGGTTGGTTATCGGTAATGGAATACTCGGCTGAAACTTTAAAATTGGTTTTTTTCGAAAGTTTGCCATCAAAACCACCATAGAAACGAAATTTTTGGAAGGCATTCATAACATCGTGTTCCGGATCAGTAAATGGGTTTTCGTAGGCAATTTTAGAGTAGTGGTTGCTGATATACTTGCCATCAATTCCGGCGTAAAGGCTAATCAGTTCAGGTACGGGTGTCCAGTTGGCGCGTATGTTTGGCGATAGTTTTGCTACAGCATCTTCGTCAGAGACCATGGCAAACCAGGTGTTAACACCTAATTTTAGGTTGGCAGTTTCGTCGCCGATAAACCAGGCAGGTTTAGCGTGTATAATGATTTGCGAACGGTTTCCGATGGCGGAGTCGGCCTGCAGAAAAATATCGCTGGCCTGGGTGTATAAAATACCGCCTTCAAGCAGTCCTACGCCTGTAATCATTGGTTGTTGCACATCCATTATAAAATTAGCATAATGCTCGCGCTGATCGGTTTTTGTACCAAAATAATGGTAGCTAAAATTAAACCCGATGGTTGCATCATCGTATTCGGCAGTTGGGTTTTTAAGTCCAATGTTTATACCTCCTTTGGCAAACGATTGTTTGGTGTCGAAATAGTTGATATCCTGATTATTTTCGAGTAGCGGATCGGGCACAGCCACTAAAGGGTAGCCATAATAGTTAAAAGCATCGTGTTTAAAATCGATGTTCACCGATAGTACATTGTCGCGAAACAGGTGTTTCACAAACAGGTCAATTTCGTTTTTCATAAAAGGAGCATCCACTTTGTTGCCTCCTTCCAGTTCAATTTTATCGAACGAAGAAAGGTGCATGGCATGAATTCCGAACAGTGAATTTTTTGAGTTGACATTATTAAAAAACACTTCGCCGTAGGGGCGGAAAGTTGTGCCCAGTCCGGCACGTACCAGTCCATAACCGTTGTCTTGTGGTGCTTGTGTTTCAATAATAGCGGCTTTTAACGGATTTACCGAGAATGAACTAAAAACCGGCTGGCTGTTTATGGTGTAATTAAACGTTGGCTTTTGGTGTTCTGTCTCGTCAATGGTTGGCATGCTGTTTAATTTGTTGGCGTCCGAAAGTGTTGGTTTGTAGGCTTTTGTTACCTCTACTTCCTGGGTTAAGGTGTCGCGTTGAGCCTGAGCAGCCAATCCTATTCCCATTAAGATAATTACAAGTATATATTGAATTGATTTAAACATGTTGCGCATTTTTAATTGTGTTTAATTTCCATTTGGAACGAGCTGTCTACTGCATTTTGCTGTTGTTGTGCTTCTTTTGAAAGGATAACATCCAGGCGTTGTTGAGCTTCTGCTTTTATTCCGTCGGTGTCATCGTTATAATTTTCGGCAAGGCTTTTTAAGGTGTGTTTCGCCTGAAACTGGTCGTTGTTGTCTTCGTAAATACTGGCCAGCAGTAGAAATGCTTTCCCCAGCCAATAGGTGTATGGCGTTCCTTTTTCAATAAAATCAACTATTTCTTCTTCGGATTTGGCTTTATTGTTCTCGCGGTAATAAATTTCGGCTAACAGGTATTTGGCCTCGGCACCTTGCTCAAGTTTGGTGTCTTTAGCTACATCGCGCAGCGGACTTATTGCCGAGCTTAAATTGCCCAGTTCGTAATTTGATTTCCCAATGGCATAATCGGTTTCTTTTTTAAGGGCATCGTTGGCTACGTCCGATTTTTTTACTTTTTCGGCTGCTGGTATAACCTGCTGGTAGTTTTTGTCAATAAGGTGACACCGCATTTGGCCGGTGTTGGCGCGCAGTAAATTCCATTTTCCTGTTGCTTTTTCTTCAAGTCGGTTAAAAAAGGCAAGTGCATTACTGTAGTTACCGGCATTATAGGTTAATTCCGATGCGCGTGATAATGCCTGTTCTGTAAAAATATTATCGGCCTGGTTGGCCACAAAAGTATAATGAGTGTTAGCCGCCTTGTAATCGCCATTTTTATAATGAGTTTCAGCCAGATAAAAATGAGCATTGGTAACATAGGCTCCGTTTGGGTACTGGTTCAGGTATTGCTGAAGCTGACGTTCAGCACCATCCTGCCCTGCCATGTAAACGCGTTCGGCAGCCGAGTAGGTTAGCTGGTCTTGTTCCGAAGCACTCACACTTACATTGCCTCCTAAACGTCGCACGTAAGCAAAGTAGGCGTCAACATTGTTTAGTTCAACATAGCAATTTTTAATGCCTTGCAGAGCCGAATTGGCTTCGGGTGTGCCTTTGTAGTTTTCAGCAACTTCTTTGTACTGGCGAAGGGCTTTGTTAAACTCGCCATTGTTATAATTAACCAGCCCCAACTGAAGCAGTGCATTGCGGTAAAAATTACTGTGCTGATGGTTTTCAACAATTTCCTGGTATTGCTGAACAGCCTCAAAACTGTTCCCGATTCGCTCGTTTGCACGGCCCAGTTCGTAAAGGGCATCGTCGTAATAGTCCGATTCCGGAAACTCTTTTGTCAGCTTATTCAGGTTGTTTATTTTATCCTGTTGTTTTCGTTGTAGTCCCTGGCAAAAAGCAATTTGCAGTAAGGCGTAATCGGCTTCAAGCATTTTTATGTTGTAAGCCTTTTCGTAGCTGTTAATTGCCTGGGCATAATTGGTGTTTAAAAAATAGTAATCGCCAATGCGGTTGTAGGCGTCGGCAATTTTAGGTGTGCGTTTCCCATCCATTTTTTCAACATAGCGGGTAAAGCCCTGGTGCGCTGCCTCTTTGTTGCCGGTTTTAAGGTAGGCATAGGCCATGTTATAGTCGGCACTTATGCCTTCATCGGTGCTGGTGTTTGAGCTGCTTTGCACAAACTTATTGTAAGAAGCAATAGAGTTGTTGTAATCGCCAACCCGATATAAGGCTTCTGATTTCCAATACAATGCCCTCGACTTAATATCGGCGTTAAAGCTTCCGTTATTCAACGACAGGTCGAAATATTCTATGGCCTGGTTATAGGCAAGGTTGTTAAAAAGCTCCAGCCCGCGGTAAAAAGTTACCCGTTGGTAAGCCTTTAAAACCTGGGGTGTCTTATTCTGAATCTTTTCAATTGACTCTATGGCGTCTTTGTAATTTTTTGTTACCATGTACACGTCAACCAGAATTTTGTAGGCTTCTGCATTTTTTGGCGAGTTGGGGTATTCGGCAATGTAGCGGTCAAAAGCTTTTATGGTTTCGTTAAAGGGCGAATACGATAGCTCGTAGGTTAATTTCGCATAACTAAACAAGGCATCTTCTTTAATTTCCGGATTAAAATTAAACTCAGAAGCTGCATTGTAAGCTGTTTTTGCTTTTTCCTTTTCGTTAAGTTTTATAAAACAATCGGCCAGGTGGTAGTAGGCGTTTTGTGTCATCTCATCTTCTCCGGTTGCAGCTTTTTGCAACAAGTTAGCTGCTTCGCTGTAATTTCCGGTGTGGTAATAACAAAATCCAAGGATGTAGTTCTCTTCGCGTGTTTTTGGGCCTGAGGTTGCAAAATATGATTCAAGGTAAGGGATAGCCTCCTGGTATTGGTGCAAATGAAAATACGAATCACCGATTATCCTTGAAAGTTCATTTTTATGCTCTTCAGGCACATCGTTAATAACAGAGGTGGTATAACTTACTACTTCGTTGTATTTTTTTTGTTTGTAGTAAATATGGCTAACATAAAGTGGAATAACCTGAGAATAAGCCGGGTCGTTGTTTAAGGCTGTAAACCCTTGCAAAGCCGCATCATACTCCTCATTCAGGTATTGGATATGAGCACAATAATAGGTTGCGGGTTTGCTGTAAATGTTATTCGAATTTCTAATAGATAAAAATTCTTTGTAGGCCAATTCCGTATTTCCCTGCTCCATATTGGCAAAACCATTTTTATATTGCAGCTCAATGCGCTCGGTTTCCGGCAGGTCGTTACGATCTATTTTTGCAAAGGTGCGCAATGCCACTGTGTATTGGCGCTTATCAAATTGATTTACACCAAGGTTAAACAAGGCACTGTTGATATATGGACTTTCGGGGTAGGTTTTAACAAAAGTACCAATGAGTTTGTCGCCCGATTTGTAGCCGGCATGCAGCGCTGAAACTGATTTAAAATATTCTGCTTCGGAGTACAGCTCTGATTTTGCATCAACCTGATTCTGAATTTTTTCAAATTGCCGGTAGCTCGAAATGTACTTTCCTTTAGCGTACAGCTCTTTAGCGATGTCGATATCCTTTCTTACATTATCAAACCAGGCAGTTTGTTGTGCAGATGCCGATTGATAAGATCCAATGATGAAAAAAAGAAATATCAAAATTTGAATTGTTCTCATGCTTAATTTCTTGTTTTTAATGTATTTTCTGTTGCCAAACAATTGTTTTAGATAACAACGAACTAAAATAGCTATTACATATATGCCAAACGGCTGTTAATGTTTGTAATTCTTAACAAAAAACTGTTTATTTCTTTCCTTTATTATATGAGCAGATAAAAAATTTCAAACTAATTTAGTTGCACGACATATTTTATGGACAAGAATACAGTTATACAGTTGCTCGACTCGAGTATTTACCAATACGAAAACCTGGTACTTTCAGAAGTAAATATTGAAGTAAAAGCCGGTGAGTTTATTTATGTAATTGGCAAGGTAGGAACGGGAAAGTCGAGCCTGATAAAAACTTTAAATGCAGAATTGCCGCTGTATTTTGGTACAGGTCGTGTGTTTGATTTTGACCTGGTTGGCATAAAAAGCAGAGAAGTGGCACAGCTCCGAAGAAAACTGGGAGTGGTTTTTCAGGATTTCCGGCTGCTTACCGACAGAAATGTACATGCTAACCTGTCTTTTGTACTGAAAGCCACAGGCTGGAAAAACAAATTTGAAATAGAACAGCGTGTTAATGAAGTGCTCGAACGGGTAGGAATGTCGCATAAAAAGGAAAAATTTCCGTATCAGTTGAGTGGGGGCGAGCAGCAGCGCGTAGTTATTGCGCGAGCCATTTTAAATCACGCCGATATAATTTTGGCCGATGAGCCTACGGGAAATCTCGACCCGGAAACTTCGGAAGAAATTCTTGAGCTGTTTATTCAGTTAAATAATGAAGGAAAAACCATTTTAATGGCCACTCACGATTATGCAGCCATTGCCCGAAAGCCCGCGCGAACCTGGGTTTGTGCCAACGGAAAACTGAACGACTCGGCTAAAATTACCGAGGAATTAGCTTTTGAAAACCTCTTGGAAAAAAATGTATAATTAAATCAGCTCTAAAAACAAGTGCTGAAGTACTTTTTCTTCGTTCTCCCAGCGCAATTCTTCCGCAGCCGTTTGAAGGTTTTCTTTCCAGATTTTCCTTTTTGATGGATTTAGCAAAGCTTCGTTAATGGTTTTTGCCAACTCTTTGGGTTGGTGCGATAAGGCAATTGCACCAATGGCATACGCCTCAACAATCGCTTTCATTTCAGGCAGGTTACTTACCACCACCGGTACTCCTGCATGAATATAATCGAAAAGCTTATTGGGAAGAGCAAAGCGGTAATTCAAACCCAGATCCTCCTCAATTGATAAACCCAGGTTAGCCATAGGTGTTAATTTAGCTAATTCATCAATCGGAAGCCTACCGGTAAACTGTACCTTCGCCTCAAGTGCTTCTTTTTTAACCAGGTTCTCCAGTTGTTGTTTTATATCGCCATCGCCAGCAATAATCAGTTTAGCTTCAATAAAATGCATGGCTTGTATGGCCTGTTCAAGTCCCCGGCCAATATTTAATGCCCCCTGGTACAGGATTGTTTTCTCCTCACTATCGACAGAAATGGCTTGTGTCCTATTTTTCTGAAGCGGAATGTTTCTGACCACCTTAAAACTGGTTTGGTACTTTTGGTTGTAAATATTGGCTATAGAGTTACAAACGGTGTAGCAATAGTGAATGTTTGGCAGCATTTTCCGTTCCAATCCTTCCCAAATCCTTTTTACCCGGGGGCGTTGTATAAGTTCCGGAACTTCTGTAAAATATTCATGACTATCGTAAACCAAAGTTATTCCTTTCAGTTTCGACACCAGGTAGTTGGCCGTTAGGGTATCCAGGTCGTTGGCTAATAAAATATCTGCTTTTTTAAACAATAAAAACAAGAATAAACGAAGGTTGAATTCGGCATAAAAACAGGCCCCTTTTTTAAAAAACAAGCGCATCCGTTTGGTTGCATAGCTTCTACTTACCTCAAGGCTGTTAGGTAGCAAACGTCCAATTAGTAGCACCGAAAATCCCATTTTTTCGAGCGATGTGCAAACTTTGTGCACGCGGTTGTCGGCCACAAGATCGTTGGTAACTGAAACAATTATTTTTTTTGTTTTGGTTTTCAAGGTGGTTTTCTGATTTCGTGTAAATATAGAACTTTTGTTGGGGCAAATTATTTTCTCAATCTATATTTTCTGCATTGATTCTTGTCTAACCCTGTATTTATCCGAAACCAAGTCTTGTTCGTAAACAAGTAACTTTCTTCTGGCTTCTGTATTCGGGCTTACAACTTTCGTATATCTTTGCAGGAAATTTATTTTTATGATTCGTTTTTCTGAAAATCATTCGCTGAAAGCGCACAATACATTTGGCATTGATGCCAAAGCAAAATATTATTTCGAATTTACAGAATTGGAAGATTTGGAGGTTTTTCTAAAATCAAACCAAAGCTGGAAAAACGAAAAGCTTATAGTTTTAGGCGAGGGGAGCAATATTTTGTTTTTGAACGATTTTGATGGATTGGTAATTCATCCGAATGTGCCGGGAATGAATTCGGTTTGGGAAGACCGTAATCATGAATGGATTGAAGTTGGCGCCGGAGAGGTGTGGGATGAATTTGTTGAATACGCCGTAAACCGGGGCTTGGGCGGAGCTGAAAACCTATCGTTAATACCTGGAAAAACAGGTGCTGCGCCGGTACAAAATATTGGCGCTTACGGCCAGGAAGTGTGCCGTTTAGTGGAAAAAGTTAAAGGCTTCGACCTTGAAAAAGGTTGCGTTGCTGAGTTTACCGCTGCCGAATGTGAGTTCGCCTACCGCAACAGTATATTTAAACACTACCTTAAAAACCGTTTTATCATCACCTCAGTAATTTTTAGGTTGGATAAGTTTCCTGAATTCAACCTGGGCTATGGTCAACTGGAGAAGCAAGTGAAAGAAAAAGGTGAAATTTCGCTAAGCACTATACGTGAGGCTGTAATTGAAATACGCTCATCAAAATTACCAGATGTAAAGAACCTGGGTAATGCCGGTAGTTTCTTTAAAAATCCGGTGGTACCAAAAGAACTGGCAGAGCAGTTGCAAGTAAAATATCCGGAGTTACCGGTTTATGCTGCCGAAAATAACCAGGTAAAACTAGCTGCAGGTTGGTTAATTGAGCAGGCCGGGTGGAAGGGGAAGCGCCTTGGCGATGCCGGAGTACATGCGCAACAGGCATTGGTACTGGTTAATTATGGAAAGGCTACCGGTAATGAAATTTACGCCCTTTCGGAAGATATTTTTGATGCTGTAAACACGCAATTTGGTGTGAAACTGGAACGCGAAGTCAACTGCATTTAAGCCGATTCTAAAATTTTATGCATAAAAAAATCCCGGCGTCCACTCCGGGATTTTAATTTTGTTGTTGATGTTGTGTCTTACAATTTTTTCAGGTTTGTGCTGCAAAAATACAAATTGTGCGCTTCATAAAAATGACCTTTGTCATGCAACTTTTTAAAGCCGCAAACCAATCCTTGTTTTGCTTGTTGTTTTAGCAGGCATAGTGCTGCCTTTTTCCACATAATAAGAAAACAACAAACAATGCAAAACACCAATAATTTAATTCATGCAAGTTCCCCTTACCTCAGGCAACATGCAAACAATCCTGTGCACTGGCAGTCCTGGAACGAAGAGTTAATTGAACAGGCAAAAGCAGAAGATAAGCTATTGCTGGTGAGTATAGGCTATGCCGCCTGCCACTGGTGCCATGTTATGGAGCACGAGAGTTTTGAGGATGAAGAAGTTGCGGCAATAATGAATAAATATTTTGTGTGTATAAAAGTAGACCGCGAAGAACGCCCCGATGTTGACCATTATTACATGAGTGCTGTTCAGTTAATGGGGCAACAGGGAGGCTGGCCATTAAATGTTATTGCACTGCCCGATGGACGTCCGCTTTGGGGAGGAACGTATTTTCAAAAGGAGGTTTGGATGAAAAACCTTGATGCGGTGGCACGTTACTATAAAAACAATAAACCCGATGCTGAAGAATATGCCGGCAAATTACAACAAGGTATTTTCCAGGTTTTGGTAATGCCCGAAATGGAAGCAGCAAGTAAGGTAAATGCAAACCTAATTGAACGCGGAGTAGATGGCTGGAAAACACATTTTGATTGGCAGGAAGGTGGCAGGGCAGGAGCTCCCAAATTTCCCATGCCGGTGAACCTCGATTTCTTGTTGTATTACGGATTTTCGAATAACGACACCCAGGTGATGAATTTTGTGGAAACCACTTTGCTGAAAATGGCCCGGGGTGGAATTTACGACCAGGTAGGAGGTGGTTTTGCCCGCTATTCGGTAGATGACAAATGGAAAGTGCCGCATTTCGAAAAAATGCTGTACGACAACGGACAACTTATAAGTATTTATTCAAAAGCCTGGCAACAGTTTAAAAACGAGGAGTTTAAAACGGTTGTTTACGAAAGCGTGGCTTTTATTGAACGCGAATTGATGGACGAAAGTGGAGCATTCTATTCGTCGCTTGATGCCGACAGCGAAGGCATTGAAGGAAAATTTTATGTATGGAAGCAGGATGAACTGAAAACCTTGCTGCAAGATGAATACGAATTGTTTGCCGATTATTATAATGTAAATGGCCACGGTTTTTGGGAGCACAATAATTATATTTTGTTACGCAAAGAGTCGAACAGCGCATTTGCCCAAAAATATGGACTAACTATTCAGCAGTTGCAGGTAAAAACGGGAAGATGGAAATATACCCTGTTAAAAACCCGTAGCAAACGTGTTCGCCCCGGACTCGACGACAAAACGCTAACATCCTGGAATGCTCTTGTTATAAAAGGTTTAGTAGAAGCATATAAAGCTTTTCAAAACGACGATTTTTTAAGCCTGGCCCTAAAAAATGCACGGTTTATTCAAAATAATTTGCTCTCTGCCAGCGGAAAAGTCTATCATAGCTGGAAAGATGGCAAATCCTCAATTGATGGTTTTCTTGAGGACTACGCCTTGCTTATTGATGCCTATCTTTTGTTATTTGAAGTAACAGGCGAACAGGATTGGTTAATGCACGCCGATAAAATGGCAGCTTATGTACAATCAAATTTTTACGATGCGAACAAACACCTGTACTATTTTATCGATAATCGTGAAAAGACGGTGATAACCAATCATTTTCAAAAAGAAGATAATGTAATACCTGCTTCCAACTCGGTAATGGCCAATAACCTTCACCGTTTGTATTTGCTGCATGCCAGGCCCGAATATTTGCAAATGGCAGAAAAAATGTTGCAATACATTACCCCTCATTTTGCCAATTACCCAATGGCGTATGCCAACTGGGGGAGCCTGATGCTAAAATTAAGCAAACCTTATTTTGAGGTGGCGATTTGTGGAATTAATGCCAGGCTGGTATTAAAACAATTACAACAAAATTTTCAACCCCATATACTTTGGGCGTTTTCTGAAACCGAAAGTGATGTTGCCTTTTTAAAGAACCGTTTCAGGCAAACTGAAGACCTGATTTACATTTGCAAAAATGGCGCTTGTCAGTTGCCTGTTGATTCGGTGGAAGAGGCCCTTAAAAAACTAGCCGCGCAATGAAAAAAACTGACGTACTGATTGTTGGGCAGGGCCTGGCCGGTACCTTACTGGCTTTCGAGCTGTATTTTGCCGGAGTTAAGTTTTGTATTGTTAATAATCCGAAAAAAAGTACGGCCACACGAGTAGCGGCGGGAATGGTAAATCCGCTGGTGTTTAAACGTATGACCAAAAGCTGGATGGTTGATGATTTGCTGCCGGTAATGAAAAAACGTTATAAAATGCTGGAAGAAATGCTGGGTGAACGTTTTTATTTCGATTGGCCTGTGGTAAAGCCACTTTCAGCCCAGGAAACCGAACTTTGGCAACAACGAAAAGCAGATAAAGCATTCGGGAAATACATTCAATCAATTACAGCAAACAGTCCTGTTAAGCACCTACAGACAGCCCCTGCTTATGGCGTTGTTCATGGATCTGGTTATTTAAAAACAGGAAATTTTCTGGAGGCAGCCAGGCAGTTTTTCCAAAAAAGCGAAATGCTGATTGAAAGCGACTTCCCAGCAACTAAGGGTAATTTTCAATACTCCGCTTTTCAGGATTTTACATTTGAAAAAATTGTATTTTGTCAGGGGCACTACCTGAACACCCATCCCTTGTTTGATTTTGTGCGCCTGCAACCGGCAAAAGGCGAAGTTTTACAAATTTATGCTCCTGATTTGTCGGAAGAATACATTTTAAACAAACGGGTTTTTGTATTACCTGTTGGAAAGCATCGTTTTAAGGTAGGTTCAACTTATGAATGGGACGATTTAATCAACATACCAACAGAAAAAGGAAAGGCATCTATTCTGGAACGCCTGGAGTCATTAATCCCAATTCATTACCGGATTGAAAAGCACTGGGCAGGCATTCGTCCGACGGTTGCCGACCGAAGGCCGGTTTTGGGTAAACATCCTGAACATCAATATTTTTATGTGTTTAACGGCCTGGGGACCAAGGGGGTGATGTTGGCTCCGTATTTTGCGGCAGAAACCAGAAAACTGTTGCAAAACGATTCCTATAAACTTAATAAGGAAGTTGACATTAGCAGGTTTTGGTAGCTTTTGTTGTTAGCTTCATAAAGGGATAAGTCCTATCAAAATTTTTCAAAATAAATTATGTTTACAACAATAAATAGTGTTATTTTAGTTTGGTTAAAAAATACACAATAACGAACTTAAGTAAATTACCAGGTAAAACTCCTCGTGGATGCATCTTTTCAAAAGCTTTTTATTTAAACTTGGTCTGGCCACATTGGTAAATCTTCTTTTTGCAGGGCAAATTGTTTTTGCACAATCCTTTGATTTTCCCGACAGCCTGGAGGCCGAATTAGCAGCAGCGCAACTTACAAAGCATTTGTCTGAAACAAACGATAGTTTACAAACCATAGATTTACTTTATAATTATTCGGTTTATCTTGATGAAAAAGGAGACCTGGAAGGCTCAACATTGTACATGGAAAAGGCACTAAGTACTGCCGTTGCCATTCAGGATAATCGCCAAATTGCGCGTGTTGGCAATTACCTGGCCACTAATTATTTAATGCTTGGACAGGTAGACATTTCAATAACTACGTATAACCTGGCACTTAAACACGCCGAGCAAACCAATGATTATTCAGAAATTGCCAAAATAAGTATGAACCTGGCTGAAAACTATAATTTTATAGGTGACTACAAGAATGCCATAAAGTTTGGCCTTAATTCTTTGAAGATTAAAGAGTCGGAGCAGGATTGGGAACGTATTTGTTACCATTACATGGCCATGAGTAATATTTTTAAAGAAACCGGCGACCTCGATAAACGGGAAGAATACATCTTGTTGGCCTACCAGATGAAAGATAAGCATGATTGTTCGGTTCCGAGCGATGTAGCCAAAATATACAATGGTTTGGGAGGGGTGGCACAGCAACGCTCGCAATACAAGAAGGCCCTGGCCTATTACGATACTTTAAAAGTGTATTGCGAAGAACACGATTTTGCCCAGGGAATTAATACCGCTTTAACCAACAGCGCATTAATTTACCAGGAACAGCAGAACTACGAGAAGGCTTTGGATTTAATTCTTGAATCGGAAAAATATGCGCACGAAACCCCTTACGATACCATTTTTGCAGATAATTGTAAAACGGAACTGTACCGGAGTTTGAATGAGCCGGAAAAAGCACTGGAACTGGCTATGAAAAATTTTAGACGGCATGAACTGGTTTTCTATAGTGCTGAACACCTTAAGTGTCTTGAGTTTTTATATGAAATAAATTTTCAATTAAAAAATTATCAGGATGCTTACCGTTGGAACGACTCCTTATGGATTTATCGCGACTCTTTAAGTAACCAGGGTGTACGCACTGCCATTGCCGACCTGGAAATGCAATACCAAACCGAAAAAAAAGAACAACAAATTGCCTTGCTTCAGGCAGAAAACCGGATTGAGCAACAGAAAAAGTTGGTGTACATTGCTATTTCTTTGGTTTTACTTTTACTGGTTGTAATCGGAACTTTATTGTATTTTAAAAACAAGCGCGAAAATCAAATTCATCGCCTTGAACTGCGGCAACAATTGCTGCGTTCGCAAATGAATCCGCATTTTTTGTTTAACGCCCTGGGAAGCATCCAGAATTTTATGTACAAAAACGAAACTAAAAAAGCGGCCACCTACCTCGGGAATTTTGCCCGCCTAACCCGTTCAATACTCGAACATTCGGCCGAAGAACAGATTATGTTGTGCGATGAGATTGATTTGTTAAAAAACTATCTAGAGCTGGAAAAAATGCGGGCAAAAGGCGGTTTCAATTATCGCATTCAAATTGCTGATGAAATGGATACCGAGTTTGTAAAAATACCTCCAATGTTGATACAACCATTTGTTGAAAATGCCGTAAAACATGGCTTGCGAAATATTAACTACCCCGGCGAGTTATTACTTGCCTTTTCCGAAACCGAAGATGAATTGCACGTTACAGTAAAAGATAATGGCCACGGGATTGGCAAAACCACTGGAAAAAAGAACCAGAATAAATCGCACCGTTCCATGTCGATGGAAATTTTTAAAGAACGACAAGCCATAATGCTGCGCCGCTATAAAAAGCAAATACAATTTATTGTAAGCGATTTGAGTATGGCCAGCCCGCGCGAAAAAGGAACAGAAGTTAAACTTACCATACCACTTTAATTATGATTCGTACAGTAATTATTGAAGACGAAATACATTTGCGGGAAATTAACCGCATGTTGCTAACCGAAAATTTTCCGGATGTGGAAATTGTTGGAGAAGCCGGACGTGTTGAAGATGCGGTTGAGTTAATAAAATCAGAAAAACCACAGCTGGTGTTGTGTGATATTGAGCTGGAAAATGGCAATTGTTTTCAGGTTTTACAAAAATGCCGACCCTATAATTTCAGGCCTGTTTTTATTACCGCTTTTAATCAGTACGCCATTAAAGCCATTAAATTTAGCGCCATCGATTATATTTTAAAACCGGTAAACGAATTCGAATTTTGCGATGCCATTCAGCGGGCTATCGACAGTATGCCTGAAAAGAATTCGCAACAACAAACCGAAAACCTGCTGGCACATGCCAACTACGGTAAAGCTAATAAAAAGGTAGTTTTACGAACTGCCGATGCCATGCACCTGGTTGATGTTAATGATATTATTTACTGTAAAAGCGATAACAGCTATACCACCTTTTTTCTCCACGATAAAAAAGAAGTTACCGTTTCAAAAAGCATAAAAGAGTTTGCCGAACTGTTTAGCGATTATAATTTCCTTCGCCCGCATCAGTCGTTTTTGGTAAACCTAAACGCCATCACAAAAATTGATAAAACCGATGGTGGTTTTATAATTATGAATAATGGCGCAGAGGTGCCGATATCGTCGCGCCGTAAGCAGCTTATTTTTGAACAGCTCGATAAACTTTAGTCTAACCGTTCATTTCTTACACGCTTTCAAATCCACAACTGGCGTTTTCAAATTCGTTACAAAAATGTTTTGTTGATTGTGTTTTCTTGCACTTGTTAAATACAAAACAACAATGCAAAAACACGATTCCAGATTGGTTCTATCTTCTTCAGACTATTTCTACTTATTTGAAAAAGAAGATATTGTATTTTGCGAAGAGCTTGATGACCAAACCACAATAAACCTGCAAAACGGACAACAATTTAGAGTAGCTTTTTCGCTTGACGAACTAAAACAGAAAATAAATCGTACCGACTTTTTCCAACCTCAAAGTAATTGTTTGGTAAACGCACAATACGTAAGCCGCGTGCAGCAAATTGCAGGTATTGAGGTTTTATTAAAAAATGGTCGTGTAATTCGGGTAAGCCCTAAACTGGCAAAGGAGGTGTTGCAGTTTTTCGAGAAATTTACACGAATTCAAATCTAAATTCTACACATTCATATTAACCCCCAAACACACCAACTGCTTAACGTAATTTTAATCAACAAAAACACTAAAATCATTCTACCATGAAAAAAAGCTTTTCACTTCTTGCAATTTTTACCTTGTGCTTTGTACTTGTAGGCCAGGCCCAGGTTAAAGATGTTGAAAAAGAAGCCAAACGACAAGGTACCAACCGAATTAACAGGAAAATTGATAAAGGAATTGACTCGGGCTTTGATGCCATTGAAGACGGCATTGGGAGTTTATTTGGAAAAAAGAAAAAGAAGAACCAGGGAAGTGTTCAACAGGTTGAGACCAGTATGCAAAATACAAGTGGAGGTTCGAATGTGGGCTCCGGAATTTCCATAGCCGGAAAAGATCCGGAAGCTGTGTTTAACCAATACGGCATGTTTCCACCTGACGGGGCAACTGATGTGCCAATTCCGGTTACCCTAAAATGGACACCAATGAATGGCAACGGTTTTAAAGCAGCCAGCTACGAACTGTATCTGGAAGAAGGCCAAACCAACCCAATGCAAATGTTGGGATCGAGACGAAGTAATACCATTGAATGCAAGGATTTAAAGCCTAACACAACTTATAGTTGGAGTTTTAAAGGACAGGCAGCTAATGGTCAATATATGCCCGGAGGCGGTGGAACTTTTACAACCGGCGACGCTGGCCCCATCAGAATGGATGTGCAGTGGAGTAAGTTTGATTTTGTGCCCGGCGATGAAGTAATTTTTTCCGATGGTCCTGATATAATGGAAGAAAATGGAGAATTCCCCAGTCGTTGGGATTTAGTTCAGGGACAAGTGGAAATTGCCAATGTTAATGGTGAAAATGTAATAATGTTTTTAGATGGCGGCGAAATAATTCCATACCTCGAAAATGCAAACGAAGATTATTTACCGGATGTTTTTACAATAGAATTTGATTATTACACGCCGAAAAATGGAAACAGGCTCTCTATTTACTTAACCGATCGAAAAAATAATCCTCAAAGTGAGTCTCAGGAGTTTGAAATTACCCCAATACGGGTTAGCACCCCTTCAAATGGTTATATCGAGCATCCTGAAAGGGATTATACTTATTGTGAGAACGGCTGCTGGACCCATGTGTCGCTTGCCTTTACTAAAGGTAAATTAAAGGTATATTTAGATGATACTCGTTTGGTAAATATTCCACGCTATACCGAAAATCCCACCGGTTTTACATTCTACCCTTATTTTGCCGATGCTTCGGAGCAAAAGGCATTTTATGCCAAAAATTTCCGCATTGCCAAAGGTGGTGTAAAATACTACGACAGGGTAATGACTGAAGGAAAAATTATTTGTAACGGCATCCGTTTCGACGTAAATAAAGCCACACTAAAACCTGAAAGTATGGGGCCAATCAACAAAATTTACGAGTTAATGAGCAAGCAGCCCGACCTTAAATTTAGCGTTGAAGGTCACACCGATGCCGATGGCGACGATGCCAAAAACCAAACCCTTTCGGAACAACGTGCAAAAGCAGTGGCCGATAAGTTAGTTGAAATGGGAATTTCAGCCGACCGTTTAGCCAGCAAAGGTTTGGGCGAAAGCGTACCGATTGATAATAACAATTCTCCCGAAGGAAAAGCTAATAACAGGCGAGTGGAGTTTGTAAAATTCTAAACCCCGAATTCGTCGTAATCATTATGAAAAATAAAAACTAAAATTATGAATTGGTATTTAAAAGTATTAAAACAGTACGCCGACTTTAATGGACGTGCCAGAAGAAAAGAGTACTGGATGTTTGTTCTTTTTAACATGATTTTTGGAATGATAGCAGGAGCTGCAGATGCCGCCCTGGGAACCTGGGGCGCCCTTAGCGGATTATATGGTTTGGCCATGTTAATTCCGGGAATAGCTGTTGGTGTAAGACGTTTACACGATACAGGCAAAAGCGGCTGGATGTTGTTGGTTGCTTTTATTCCGGTAATTGGATTTATCTGGCTGCTGATTTTGCTGGTGTCCGATAGTGCCCCCGGAAACAACGTGTACGGAGAGAATCCAAAATATCAATAGTGTTGTGTTATGAGAAAAAGACAATCACCGCTAGGTACGTTAATTTTTGCTGTAATATTTTTTACGGCTGGTCTTATGGCCTACCAGCACTTAACAAAACCTATTGCCGAGGAAGCCGAAGCTAGCAAAGGCTGGCCATCTGTTGATGGAATAATTACGCTTTCAGAAATGAATAAAACCCGCAACAGCGATGGTAATGACATGTATTCGGCCGCAGTTGCCTACAGCTATTCGGTTAACGGAAAAGCATACAGCTGTTCCGGAATTCGCGTTGTTGATGGTTCTACCAGCTCAAAAACCAGCGTAAAAAAGCAATTACGTAAATATTTTAAAGGAAAGAATGTGAAAGTATTTTACGATCCTGAATTTCCGGAAACCGCAGTGCTTGAGCAGGGAACAGGTTTTCTTTTTGGCATGTTGCTGAAACTGCCACTCCTTTTTTGCCTTGTTTCGGTGCTCATGGTTTTGGGCTTGTTTAAACGTTTGTTATTCGGAAGATAAAAGAATCAATCAAAAAAAAATAGGAAGGCATTTAGCAAAAGTGCGAAATTTTTACCTCCATACTTTTCGCATTCTGCCCGGTGCCCCAAACAAAAATTAGAAGAATGAATTCACACGAAGTAGATTACAAAATTGGCGGACACGACATTCAATACGTTGAAATTGAACTTGATCCGCAGGAAACAGTAATAGCCGAAGCCGGCGCCATGCTGTACATGAAAGAGGGTATTGATTTTCAGACCAAAATGGGCGATGGTTCAGAACCCGACAAAGGCGTTTTCGGGAAATTATTGTCGGCAGCCTCGCGCAAAATTGCCGGCGAGTCGATTTTTATTACCCATTTTACCCACCGCGGAGTGGGCAAGGGACATGTGGCTTTTGCCGCGCCATATCCCGGTACCATTGTGCCCATAGAGTTAAATGAGCTGGGTGGATCGGTAATCGTACAACGCGATGCTTTTTTGTGTGCTGCTTTAGGTACCAAAATAAGTATGCACTTTAACCGTAAACTGGGCGCCGGTTTTTTTGGCGGCGAAGGTTTTATTCTGCAAAAACTTCAGGGCGATGGGCGTGCCTTTATTCATGCCGGCGGAACACTTATTGAACACGAACTAAACAACGAAACCCTGCGCGTAGATACGGGCTGTGTTGTAGGTTTCCAGGAAGGAATTGACTTTAGCATTGAAAAAGCCGGTGGCATGAAATCGATGATTTTTGGTGGTGAAGGCTTGTTTTTGGCAACCCTGCGCGGAACCGGAAAAGTGTGGTTGCAATCCATGCCTATCAGCAAACTTATTGAACAGCTGTCGCCCGGAAGCGCAAACGCCGGTAAGGAACAACGTGGTGGCTTACTTGAAAACCTGTTGGAAGGATAATCAGTTCAGAAAATAACAAAATTAGCAGGGCTCGATTTAATAAAGGGCTAAGCTGCAATTATTTAACAAAACATAATTATTAATCTTTAAATTTTATTAAATGAAAACTCTTTTAAAAACACTTGTTTTTTCAGTACTTTTTTTTGTGGCGGCTCAGTCACAGGCACAAATTAGTGTAGGTGGCGGATTATGGTATGGCAGCGATATCAATTCAATTGGAATTAGTGTTAACGGCAAGTACGACTTTAACGAGAAATGGGCAGCAGCACCTGCGTTTACCTATTTTCTTGAAAAAGATTATGTGAAGTGGTCGGCATTGGATTTGGACGCCAATTACAATATTACCGAGTTGGAAAACATTGGTTCGTTGTACGCCATTGGTGGTTTGGGTATCACTTTCTGGAGTGTTGATTTCGACGGAGGCACCATCGATATGGGGGAATTTGGTTCCTATGACCTGGGTGTGGATGCTTCTGGCTCTGATGTTGGGGTAAATCTTGGGGTTGGACTTAATATTGCAGCATCAGAAAAATTTGCCATTGCCCCCGAAATAAAATATACCATAAGCGATGGAAGCTACCTGCGAATTGGGGCTAAAATTTTATTTGGTTTGTAGAAACTCAGCAAAATATTTGAAGAGAGTCAATGCTTAGGCATACTCTCTTCACCCCCTTTGCATGCAAAAATATGTTGGCATTCACCTATTTTCTAGCCATGAAAAAAATACAGCTTTTGCTTTTTATTCTTTTTTGCTCTACCCTCCTAAAGGCCCAAAAAATTGAGCCGATACTTTGTGTTGAAAACTGTGGAGCAGCGGTTTTAATAAACAACGAGCCAATTATGGCTCTTGTTGAATACCGCGATGAGAAACCTAAAATGACTTTTTTTAACCTCAAAAAAAAGAAAGTAATGCAACGTTTTAATTGCATACTTCCTGAAAATAAGATTGCACACATTATACCTTGCGACGATGGAATGTTATACCTGATTACCCAAAAAGAAAACAACGAGCAGGGGCCTCCGTTTTTTGATGCCATTTACGGTTTTAATTACAAGACCGACCAGTTAAAGCTTTATTACAAAGAAGAGGCAGAGGTCTATCTTCCCCGCTCGGCCAATGCTGTGCACACAAAACTGGTGCTTTACCGCGGAACATTCTCAAAACAACCATTAATATTTAATACCGAAACCCTGGCCTTTGAGCCATTTTCGGACGACGAATCGCTGCGAATGTTGTTTTCTACTGATGACGGCGATAAGTATATCGTATTTAAAACAACCGAGTATCGTGCCGATGATACAGTTCCTGTTTATGTAATGAAAAAAGATGGGACGATGAGTGAAACAGTTGGAATTTACGACTCCAGGATGACACTCTCGACCAATGAAGAAGAGAATCGACTGCCCGGAGTTACCATTACCAATCCCCAGTACAATTGGGTGATTCAGGCCTTTAATTGCAGTGGTCTTCCCTTAAGCGGTTTTGGTATTGCAACCCGTCCGGGTCTGGCAAAAATCTATAATCAATTCGCCAATCTTTACGATATTTCGGAACTTACCAGCGCCACAGGCAGCTTTGTAATTGCCAAAGCTAAAACAACCCTTTTTGTTTATGCTATTCAAAAATAATCATATAATTAATAGTAAAACTACTCATGATGAAAAATGTATTATTAATTGTTTTGGCCTTTATTTGCCTTAATGGTAGCGGGCAGGAAGCAAAAAAGTACCTGGTAAAATCAGGGTACCTAAAACTTGAACTTAGTGGAAATACCACCGGAACAAAAGAATTATGGTGGGATGATTACGGTCAGAAATCGTGTGAGCTGGAAAACTCCACCACCACAACAAAAATGTTTGGTATGAAAAATACCGAAAAAAAGCATATGCTGACCATTTTGGTAAAAGACAGGTTTTGGACTGTTGATTACGAAGATGGTACTGCAGCAAAAGGTATTTTACCTTATTACAACGATGCGCAGGAGTCTGCCGGAAGCATGACAGAGCAGGAACAGCAGGAGTTTGCAGATGAAATGCTAAACCAGTTGGGCGGAAAACGTTTGGCAACCGAAGAGTTGAACGGATATAAATGTGATGTTATTAAGCTTATGGGGGCAAAATCGTGGATATATAAAGGAATTAATTTGAAAACAGAAGCCAAAGTGCTGGGGATTGAGACCAATGAAATGTTTACGGCCTTTAAGCCCAACAGCAGTGTGCCGGCTTCTAAATTTACTCCTCCCACCGATGTAGAGTTCGAAGACATGAACCAGACAGCAAATGGTTTTATGGGGGCTTTTGCCGAGATGGACGATTTTGAAGAAGAGGACGAGGATGAAATAGTTCCGGTTGACTACTCGTACGTGAAGTTTAAAGAAACGGTAGAGGCGTGTAAAATAGAAGGTTATACCTGCGCACGAACAAGCAATGTGGAAGGTATTTTTACAGCCGCTTTTATGAATGGTCAAAACATATTAATGGTAATGCTGCAACACGAGGATAATATAGAAGAAAACAATCCGGAACTGTTAAGTTTTCAGCCGTTTAAACATAGGGGGCATACCTGCCGCTACGGAAGTATAGAAGAAGAAAGCGGGTCGGCATTGTTGGTTGAATATCCTTCGGATGATATGAACCTGATGCTGGTAGCCATACCTGAAAAGAATAAAGAAGAATTGCTGCAAATAGAAAAAAAACTTCAGTTTTAAGCACTGAAGCTGGTAGATTGATTCCCTTGCCCGACTCCGATGAGAGACGGGTAGGGGATTTTTGTTTTCATTTTAGTAATGTTATGCCAACAATTTTGTTTTACCTTTGTTTACTTAACATTAGTTAAAAATAGATTGCGTTAACAAACAAAAAACAAACATGAAAAAATTACTATCCTTATTTCTGTTGCTCCCAGTGCTGGCTTTTGCACAGGAAAAAAAAGACACACTTTGGACAACCAGTGGTAATACAACCCTTAATTTTTCGCAGGTAGCATTAAGCAATTGGGCTGCCGGGGGTAAAAGTTCCATGTCGGGGGTGATGATGTTAAACCTGGCTACCAATTACAAAAAAGACAAAGTAGCCTGGGACAATAGTTTCGATTTTCGTTATGGTTTTTTAAAAGAAGAAGATGTTGATTTGCGAAAATCGGATGACAAAATTGATATTGCATCGAAGCTGGGGATTGAAGCCAAAAAGAATTGGTATTATACGGGCTTGTTAAATTTTAAATCGCAGTTTGCAGCCGGATATAATTACCCTGACACGGATAATGCCATTTCAAAATTTATGGCGCCAGGTTACCTAAATCTTGGTGTGGGTATGGATTATAAAACCGATAAATTCTCAGCTTTGCTGGCACCGGTTTCCGGTAAATTTACTTTTGTAACCGACGATGATCTTTCAGCCCAGGGCGCCTTTGGTGTTGAGCCCGGCAAAAAATCACGCGCAGAAATGGGGGCAACTGTAAAGTTGCAGTTGGTTACCGATATTGTAAAAAATGTAACCCTGGATACCAAGATTGATTTCTTCTCGAATTATTTTGAGGACCCGCAAAATATTGATATCGACTGGACCATGAAAATTATTATGAAGGTGAACGATTACCTGTCGGCCAACCTGATAACCCAGCTGATATACGACGACGATGTGCTTATTCTGAATCCGGATACAGGATCGGAAGTACCACGTTTGCAGTTTATGGAGTCGTTTGGGGTAGGTCTTACATTTAAATTCTAATCAATTAGAAAAAATATATTTAAAAGCTTTCTGAACTAATCAGGAAGCTTTTTTTTGCCAACTTTTTATTTGGCCTGTTTATAAGCAAAAGTAATTTTTATTCACTTCCTTTTTTATAAAACCGTTCCCAGGGTAATTAGTAAGATTCCGCTTAAGATACCAACGAGGTAGGCACCTTTCTTTTTAAGGTTTTGTTCACGAAATAACAGGCCGCCAAATACAAAAGCTACCAAAACACTTCCGCGACGCAGGGCTGAAATTACCGAAATTAATGCATCTTCGTTGCTTAAGGCATAAAAGTAAAGGTAGTCGGCAATTACCAAAAATACCCCGATTAAGGGGATGGTCCAGCGCCACTCGAAGTGTATGTTTTTACGCTTTCGTATTTTTTCATTCAGTAAAACAAAAGGCAATAAAATTACCGCCTGGTATACCGAAAACCAGGCTTGTACCGCAACCCTGTCGATTCGCCGCAGGATAAATTTATCGTACAGCCCGCTGCAGGCACCCAATAAGGTAGCAGCTACAATAAAATAAATCCATTTGTTTCGTTTAAACTCTATGCCTTCCAGTTTTCCGGCCGTTGAAAAAAGGTAAAAGAAAACCAGGGTAACCAAAATGCCAATCCATTGGCAAAGGTTTAACCTTTCGTGAAAAATTAGGAGGGCACCAATAAGTGTCCATAATGGGCCTGTTGCCCGTATGGGTGCAACAATGGTAATGGGCAGGTGTTTTAGGGCAAAAAAGGCCAGTACCCAACTGGCTACCACTATGGCCGATTTTAGCAACACCTGCAAATGCTCGTTAAAGGTAAGCTGAGGAACAAAAAGTCCGGTGTTGGCTAATAAATCAGGCACTTGAAACGAAAGCACAATTAAAGGCAAAAAAATGAGCGTGCTGGCAACTGTTGAAAAAAACAAGACCGGCATAACCGCGTTATTGTTTACCGATTGCTTTTTGAAAATGTCGTAAATGCCTAAAAATAAGGCCGAAGCCAAACCAAATAATGCCCACATAATGTTTTTAAAGCGACTAAAAGTAAGGGATAAATCTGAGTTGAATATTTCCTAAAGGTTATGATTTAAGCGAAATCTATTTCCAATCATTTTTTTCGATGCCAATTTTAAAACCATCTATCACTAGCTTTGTTTTAGGAGAGTAAGTGCAATTAGATGAAATTTATTAAACAAAAACAAATCGCCTTAATCCTGTTGGTAATTGGTGCCATTGGAGGATTTCTGTATTGGAAATATGTAGGGTGTTTGAGTGGTACCTGTAAAATTAAATCGGTGTGGTACTGGAGTACCTTGTGGGGAGCAGCAATAGGTTATTTGGTAGGCGATACCATTAACGATATTGTATTAAAAATTAAAAGTAGAAAGCAGCAGAATGATAGGGAAATTTAATAATGTTATTAATTGTAACCGACCGGTTTTGGTTGACTTTTATGCCGATTGGTGTGGGCCTTGCAAACAGATGCCACCAATTTTAAAACAGGTAAAAGAAGAACTAAAGGAGCAAGTAAAGATTATAAAAGTTGATGTTGACCGTAATCCGAATATAGCTTCAAAATACCAGATTAGAAGTATCCCAACATTGATGTTGTTTATTAACGGCGAATTAAAATGGACAGGTAAGGGTGTGCGCCCGGCCTGGGAAGTGAAGAATATTGTTGAGCAATATTTGTAAATTTGCACATGACCGATAGACAAAATTCTTTTTATACCTCAATATCCAGGTATTACAGCGATATCTTTCCTTTTAACCCTATGCAACTGGCTTTTGTGAAAGCAAAGTTGAAAACTCTTGAAGAAAAAACAATTCTTGATATTGGTTGTGCTACCGGCGAACTGGCCTTTCATCTGGCCAGCCAGGGAGCAAAAGTAACAGGAATTGATTTGAATGCCGATTTGTTACAACAGGCAAGGCAAAACAGGAAACACCAGAACCTTAGTTTTCTGATGGGAAACATGCTGGAGTTGAAAAACGACTTTTCCCATCGGCAGTTTGATGCCGTATTGTGTTTCGGAAATACCCTGGTACACCTGAATTCGGAAAAAGAAGTTTTGCAAATGCTACAAAATGCCAGAGCGGTGTTAAAACCCGGAGGGCAACTGTTGTTGCAAATTCTGAATTACGATTACATTTGCAGCCATCCTGTTCGGGAGCTTCCTATAATTGAGACCGATGCCATTAAGTTTATTCGATACTACAATTTTTCAGATGATACTGACTTAATTGGCTTTGAAACACGTTTGGAAATTAAAGCTGAAAATCGTACTGTAGCTAACGAAACTCCTTTGCTGGCATTAAAAAGTGCAGCGCTAAAAACCTTAATCAAGAATGCAGGCTTTAAAAACATTCAGGTGTATGCCAATTTTAAACAGGAAGCCTTTGGCGGGGCACATTTACCTTTGGTGGTAAGTTGCGAGGGATAGCTTAATCGTATTTTTATAAAGCCAATCCATAAGTTAGTTTCACGATAAGCTGATTTTGATCTTGTCGCCACTTGTCGGTAATTTTTGGTTGAATATTGTGTTTGTACACCACAAAAAGATCGCCCAGTGGCGCAAAGGTCCAGCGCAAACGCGAATAGCTGCCAACCGATTCCGACTCATTATCGTACTGGGTAAACAAGCTGAAGTTTAGGTTCGAATTAATATTCAGAGCGGTTCTTACAGCCAGCAGCTCTTTACTGAAATCGCCTGCCGGAATTCGGGCAATATTGTTCTCGTAACTAAATTCCAAAATTAAAAACGACATTAGACGCCAATTCAGTTGCAGCTCTACTTGATCGAGATTGCCGCCATAAAAGCCACCGCAACGATAGGCTGCCGTTCCGTTAACAGCACGTTTGCTGGCTGTTGATGCTTCAAATTCGAAACTCGACCAATGATAGGCGCCCGGCTCAATGGTCACATCTTCTGCAATGTAGAACGAATCTTTTAAAAACTCGCCTGAGGGGGCAAAATTCAACGAAAAATTATCGCCACTTTCCAGGCTTACATTAATTGGGGTGAATGATAGTTCATAGCTTTCCCAATTGTGATTTAAATCGGTAGTTAACGATGGACTAAAGCGAAACTGGTGTTGCCGGATTACTCTATTTTCCGGACGTGGCATATACGCAACTTTCGCCGAATAGGTACTTATATTGTTGCGCGACACAAAACCCATCGACGGCTCAAATGCATCGCCAATGCGCCGGTACTGTACAAACCAATCCCACAAGTCGTTGGGGTAATCTATTTTAAATCCAACAGCCGATTTGTCGCCATCCAGGCCTTCGCGGTTTGCATACATGCCCCAAACACCAATCAAAAAGTTTTTGTTTCCACCAAAAGTAGAGGTTTGGTACGTAAAATCAATACCACCGGACCAGGCGTTGTTGCGGTTACCCGGGTCGCCTATGGTTGTAATCATGCCAACCGACGATTCTTTTAAAATATTTTGCTTGACCCTTAAAACACCCATTTTTGATGATGGAATCACCGAATTTACATCGCCCGTTTGGGTAACCAGGCCACCAAAATAGGTGTTGTTTACCTTGCCATTAACCTTAGCCCCCCAATTAATGGGTACTTCCTGGTTGTTGTATAGCCCAATTCTGCGGCTGTAGAACGGCATTAGAGATCGACCAAGGCTTATTCCAAAATCAAAAATATCAGCACCTTCGAGGAAAAACTGGCGCTTTTCGGGATAAAGCAGTGGAAAGCGCGTGAGGTTGGTTTGTCGCGAATCAACCTCCGTTTCGGCAAAATCAGTATTAACGGTTAGCTGAGCGGTGATGTCGGTAGTAATACGCTGGGTAATATCAAGGCTGGGCTTTAAATCGTAGTTTGCCGACTCGGTTCCGTCCTGAGTAAGTTTACCGGTTAACGAAACTCTTGGTGTTAGCCCAATTCCGGAATTAAACAGCGGAACATTACTCAAACTTCCGGCATGCAGGGTTTGCCCCACTTTGTAATCCATGCTAATTCCTGACCAACGGTTTACTTCGAGTAGTCGCTGAATCCGACGTTCCACATTAAACCCCCACGAATCAAGTTTTTTATTGTAGGTAAGTGTGCTCACCGGAATCCGTATTTCGGCGCTCCACGAATTGGTGTTAATAGAAGTTTTGGCATCCCACGGACCATCCCAATTTGAGTTTTCTGATTCGCCGTTATTGGAAACCAGTGCATCGTATCGGGCAGCAAAGGGATTTATGGCAAATATGTAGCCATTTCGTCCATCGTTAAACGTATCGAAAATTATTTTCAGGTAGTCTTCGTCTTCCAGCTCCGAGTCTCTTGCCTTCGAGAAGGCAACAATAGCGCCGGGTTGTGTGTCGAAACAGGTAATTCCAACATAAATGTTTTTAGCGTCGGCAAGCACTTTAACGGTGGTGTTATATGTAGGCGCTCCATTTTCAATGGGTTCTACCATGCCCAGGGTTGTTATTGAATCAGACTGTTGCCAACCAGCTTCATTTAGCAAGCCGTCGACCCGAATCGTTTCTTCAGAAAAAGTAAAGGCGATTACAGGCTTTTTTGTTGATTGCCCTATAGATTGAAGGTGAAGCAATAGTAAGAATATCCAGAGGAAGTGGTTTTTCATAGGTAATTAATTGGTCGGTACAAAATTATACGACTAAAGAAACTGATTTTTGGACAGTTAACCTTGAAAAACGATAATAAATTTTGAAAACGACCTGCTGTAAAAGGTCTCCGGAAATATAAAAACAACAGTACCATTCTCAGCAGCAAGGAGGATACAGCTTTGGCCCGCTAAGAAAACCCTGATTACCCTAAAGTAGAACCAGGCTAAACTTTAAACAACTGAGCAGCCTTTTGCAGTTTTTTCCTGAAAAGCCAGTAAAATCGATATAGACTGTTTAATAGTTTCAGCTCCACCAGGTGTGTCTTTTTATTTGTATACTGGTGCATTTAGTTTTTGTGCATAACAGCTAATGCTTTTTTCGAGTAAGCCACTTTTGCTTCCAAAACTTGCATAAATTGAAAATTTGTTAATTCCCATAGCTTTCTCAAGCTGGTGCATTGAGGTAGTTTCATAACCATTTTCCCAGAATACATTCATGGCTTTTTCCAGTACCTCTTGTTCGTTGTATGCTTTATTTCGTGGCATTGCTGTTAATTAATGGGGTAAAACTAAACAATCAGTTAGAAATAATCAGTTAACGTGATGTTAATGGTTTAGCAAGATGCTTTTTGTAGTAAAATTTAATTTGAAAGTGAAAATTAATCAATCGGTACAGCGATATTAATTTAGAGCTGGCTTCAACGACTTTTTGAATTGTGTTGTATTTATGTTCAATTGTAAACAAAATGCACTTGTAGGGGTTTAAATATCAGTGTGTTGTTCATTTTTTTCTACTGTAAAATCAAAAAAAGGAGGTAACCAATGAAAAAGCTTTTCCGACTATCAGCCATTCTCACCTGCACTATTTTTTCCTCATTAATGCTGTCTTGTTCAAACGACGACTCTGATGACGATACCGCTCAGCTCCAACAGGAGCGATTGGAAATTGGGCGTGCCCTGCTTGAAGTGCAGGCGCCTGAGGTAGCCGACATACTGCCTTATTACACCGACGACATAGAATACCACGACCCCATAGTTGACATCAACGGTATTGAGGATATGACCGCTTTCCTGAATCAGCTTATTTTGGGGGCATCGCCTAATCTTGTTACCATTATTGAAGATGAAACGCTTATCGGCGACATCTATTCGGCAACGTGGACCATGTCGGGCGATTTTCTTAATTCACCCTACCAGGCAAAGGGTATTTCTATCTTTAAATTTTTGCCTAACACTACGCAAGTATATTATCAACGCGATTATTATTCCGAAGGGGATATAATGGCAACAATACCCGGGTTGGATGAAGCAATTGGGGGATTTAGGGCCTATTACCGTTGTGCAGTTGACCCCACTTTCGATTGTCCGTTTCCTCCTTCAGCTTTAAATATCGAAAATTCAGCTTTACAAGCTGTGAATAAGTCGGTTAATGATCAACTAACAGTTGGACGCCAACTGGTTGAAATTCATGCCGGAAACTGGACGGAGGTTATTCCTGCATTGGCGGCCGATTACGAATATCACGACCCCATTGTTGATATTTATAGCCCTGATACCATGGCTTTGTTTCTGGCACGTTTATTTGCCGGTTCGTCGGATTTATACACTACTGTTGAAGATGAAACACTGGTTGACGATATTTACATGGCCACCTGGACAATGGCCGGCGAATTTAACGGCGCTCCGTTTAGTGCACCCGGTATGTCGATAGTTAAGTTTGTTGAAGGTACAACCCAAAGCTATTATTCGAGGGATTATTATACCGAAGGAGATGTTATGCTTGGAGTTCCGGAACTTGCCGATGCCGTAAATGGTTTTCGTATATACTATCGTAGTGCCGTAGACCCTGGCTTTGAAGGCCCATAGCAGAGATAATGACGATTATTCCTGTAATCTGCTTTAGTATCTATTTGGTAAGAGGAAGAGTTAACGAATTGGAGAAGAATTAACACTTGTTACTTTTTTTCTGCACTGGTTAGTTTCTTTCGGTGTAGTTTCCACCACAAATACAGTCCACTAAGCAGCACAAGCATAATACAAACGCCGGCCAGTGGTACAAACAAAATATAAAAGCTGCCTACCAGGTGTTCAAAAATTCGTCCGGTGTGTATTTCCAGGGCCACATTCCATAAAGCCATTGGAGATGCTTGTCGTATATTTTCAGGCATGGCGCCAAATGTTGACTCCTGATTTTTGGCGTTTAGCTCCATTGCGCCCCGACTGTAATCGAACCACCAGCTTTTGTTTTTGCACTGCACCAGCCCGCTTACAGTATTTGTACCAATAGGCCGTGTCATGCCCTGTGGTGCCTGGTATGTTTCCCCACTAAAAAAGTTGCTTATACCACCATTTTGCAAGTTCCACAAATACATTCCGCTAAACGAACCAATCATTAGGTGGTGCGTGCCTATAGGTTTTAGCACATTACACCCCATAACACTCACTGGTGGTTGTAAAGGAGCAGGCCGAAGATTTTTACTCAAACTCTCTTCAGCAAAATAAAAACCATCGGAAGTAGAAAAAATATATTGTTGCCTTTCTTCATCCCAGTAAATACGTCGTAGTTTGTCAAACCACGGATTAGGACTGTCGAGGTGGGTACCCGGAATTATGCCCACTTGTTTTGGCGCAATGGCAATTAGCAGTGGCGGGCGCAGGTGCATCCCTGTAAAAGTGTTTATGAGTAAAAAAAGCACAAATCCATACCCTGCGGCGTTGTGCCAGCTTAAGTTGCGTTTTTTGGTTTTAATAAATGCCGCCTTTTGTTTGTGCTTATGTTTTACGCGTTTAATCAACTTTGGAAAGAAAAAATGCAGCAGGCCGCTTAACGAAAGAAAAATGGTAACCAGCCCAAGCAAATCAACAAAAAGTTTTCCGGGCGTTCCAAAAAGTTCGCCGCTGTGTAACTGCCACATTGTTGTAAAAAGCCCTGTTTTTTGTTGATAATGAAGTGGTTTGGGAAGTTGAATCGTGTTGAATTGTTGTCCGTTCGTACTCTTTAGCAGATAATGCCGGGTGAGTACCAGCAATTCATCATCTTTGCAGATTACATCGGCAATGCGTTCCTTTTTTACCGGAAGAGGTATTTTTTCCCACTCTTGTTCATCAAACCGCCGCTTGTAAAGCCCCATATGTGTACCTGCAAAAAAGTGGTTGGAAAAGCTTACCAAGGAATAAATCTTTCTGTTGTCAATTCCTTGCGGAAAACCCTGGTTAAAGTCAGTAAAAGTTTGCAGATTATCGTCTGATTTCCACACCCCGGTATTTCCAAAAATAAGAGTACTGTTGTTCCAAGCCAACGAACCACGCACGGCTGCCTGGTTCCAGTTGTTGTAGCGGTAGTTTTCAGGAAGCAGCTTTCGTGAAACCGAAATTCCCGAAAACAGTTGCCGGTGGTTCATAATAATTCCTGTTGTTGCGAACAAAATGGCAATAAAAGCAATAATTATGGCCGGCCATTTATGTAATTTCTTGCAAGTTTTTATGAAACGCTTTCTGGACATACGCTGTAATTAACGGGAGCAAATGTGCCTGAATTTTTCAACACAGGTTGTAACATTTGATACAAAAAAAGTAAACACGCTTGCTTAAACAAGTGGTTGGATTAGTTGGGGGATATTAAAGATTTATAAAAAGGATGCCATTGCAACCTCCGGAAACAATAGCATCCTTTTTTAAACCAGGAGTTCGGCAACTGTAATTTATTTGATAAACGTTGGGTTTATTGCCAGCATTACATAGCCCCAATATTGGCTTGCCGAACTATCGCCACCTTTTAATAATTCCATCGATTCTCCTGCAAACATACCCGACAGTCCGAAGGATATTTTGGCCATTGGATTTACAGTCCAGCCTAATGCCAGATCGATTTCTGTTCCCAGATATTTATCCGCATTGGCAGCAATTTCAGCTGCTGCTCCAAAATAATGCAAATGAGCATCAAAAGCCAGTTTGTTTTTGCTGTAGTTGTATTTCAGGTATAAATCGTTTAAACCAACCGACCCGATATGGTTACCCACATAAAAATAATCCATAAAACCATTGAACTTATGGTTGGTGCCATACAATGGGGTAAACGATTTATAATCCGTATCATCATAAGCACTTCCCGATAGGTGTTCGAATCCGAGGGTGAAAGTTGCTAAGCTCGCTTCTGCCAGAAAGTTAAAAGCCGAAATTGATGCGCCGGAAACATGCTTGCCGGTTTGGTAATACAGGTTCGATACCAGTTGAATTGTTTTAATCCTGCCTTTAACATGTCCGCCCATCGTTTGACTGAATTTATTTTTTTGCTCGCCGTCTTCCATTGCCGGCACCCCGTTGTTCAGGAATAGCAGGCTTAAAGCTGCTTTTTCCCAGCTATTGTTAAACCAGATAAATTGCAGGTCTTTGTAGGCATCGGGGCCATTGTAGTCGCTGTTGGTTATATCACCATTTTCGTGGTGGGCAATTCCAAAATGAAGTTTAAGGTCTTTTTCGTATTTGAAAACCGCTATATCGTGCGATCGTGCCTGGTGAGCCCAGCCTACGTTACCAAAAATACGTGAGTCGTCATACACCAATTCCTGTCGGCCGGCTTTTAACGAAAATTCCTTGCTGAAAAGTATTTCGGCCCAGGCCTGATGTACCGAAACTGCATAATCTTCGTTGCTTACCAGTTGGGCCTGATTTCCCCACCGGCGTACATCCTGCAAAACCAGGCTGGTTTTTATAAATTCGTTTGAATAACCGGCATTTAAGCGTGTGCGTTGTGCGGTAATAGTTGAGGCGTCCTGATTCTCAGAAGCCAGGCTTTTGTATCCGTGACTCAATTCTGTGCGGGGCCTGAACTCGCCTGATAGCGTAAACTGCGCTTGTGCGAAGTGGGCAATACCCAGGCTAAATACCATCAATACGATGTATTTTAATCTTGTCATAATTGATAATTTGTGATGTTAAATTTAGAATTGGCAGTTGCTCATAATTACCGGTTGACTGCCCTTGGTATCGGCAGTCAACCGGCTATTGAATAAGCATTTACTTTGGGTTTGAAGCAACGATGTCGTAGCTTTTTTCGCGTTCTTTAGCTTGTTTTTCCCATTCCGGAATAACCGTTTTCAGGAATTCCTGTTTCTCTGAATTGAGTTTTTTCATATCCAGTCCGATAAACTCCTGTGCTTTTGCTTTAGTTGAAATATCGGGGTAGGGTACCTCCTGGTTATGACCAAGATCGGCAAGCAAGCGGGCAAGTTTTATGCGAGTTTCCTGCGCAATATCAATACCGGTAGAAATAACCCTGCTGGTTTCAACCGGCGAGTGGAAAGATCCTCCGTGGCTGGCAGCAGCATAATCCCAGCGCCATTGAGCGTGGCGTATTCCCTGAAGAATGTCTTTCATTTGTGCTTCATTGGCACCGAGGTCCCAGGCTTTTTTAGCCTCCACATGGGCGCGCACCACCAGTTCTTCCAACTTATCGCGGTTTTCAATAATTTTATCCTGTCGTTCATAAACATTGGCCATTAAAGTGCCGGCTTCTTCGCGGTGGCATACCTGACACGAATTGGCAATGTTGTTTAAGGGCGACTGCATTTTGTGGTCGGTAAATTTTTGTCCACCCTCGCTTTTGTAAGGCATGTGGCAATCGGCACACGAAACACCACGTTGAGCATGAATACCGGTCATGTATACTTCGTAGCCCGGGTGTTGCGCTTTTAACATCGGGGCTTTGCTTAAAGCATGAGTCCAGTCGGCAAATTCGAGTTTGTCGTAGTATTCTTCCATTGCCTCGGCCGAAAAGCCATTATCCCACGGAAAAGTGAGGTAGTTGGCGCCGGGTGCCGTTTCCTTGTTAAAATAATATTCAACATGACATTGCGCGCACACCAAACTACGCATTTCCTGGTGGCTGGCTTTATTAATGTCTTTTCCCATGCGCTCAAAGGCTTCAATAAGTGCAGGGCGTGTAATTCTCAGGTTCATGTTTTCAGCATCGTGGCAATCGCCGCAACCAATGGGGTTTACCACCTCCGGTCCCAGTTCTGCCCATTTACCGGTATAAAATTGTGCTACCCCACGTTCGTTCATCAAACGTGGTACATCAGGGCTTTTACAGGTCATGCAGGTTGTTGGCATTGGCCCGTCATTAGGGCCTTTGGGAGCCCCGGTTCGTAGCGTATTTTGTAAGTCGGTAACTGCATAATAGTGCCCACGACCCTGGTTGTAGTCTTTTGCAAAACCATAACCTGCCCAAAGTACCACTAATCGGGGATCAACTTCAAGCATATCAATCATGGCATTGCCGTTGTATTTGGTTCTGAAAGAGGTATCAGCAGTAGCATAATACGATTGAAATTCGCGGGGGTAGTTCTCGCCCCAAACTTCGTTTCGCGGATCAAACTGATTGATTTTGTTCTTCGGAACATTTACATAAGCAGCTTCGGCACGTCGTTCCAGAATAGAAGAAGCCAGCAGGCCCAAAAGGAAAACTACGATTATGGTAGCAATAAAAATCCCCCAGTTAAGCAGCGGATGGCGTTTTGATTTTGTAGTCATAAGAATTGATATTTAGTTATTTTTAATATACGTTTTTAACCAATCGGGAACCGGGCTGGAAGGCAGCGGCACTTTGGCATTGGGAACACTCGACAGGCTGTTTACCCGGCCATGGGGTACTTCGCGGTGGCATTCCCAACAAGGGCGGTCTTGCATGTGTGCCGTGTGTGCTTCAACCGACGAGGCCAGCTTGGGGTCGGTAATTTGTTGCTGGTGGCAGCGAATGCAATTGTTGTGTACCACCTCTTTTCCCGCTTCATGAATAAAAATTACCTGTGGTTCCATTCGTAGTGTAAACATTGTGGCATGTCTCAATCCATCCTTGGCTTTAAAATAATATTTGTTAAAAACATTATTGTGCGGAACATGGCAGTCGTTGCAATGGGCAACCTCGCGGTGCGAACTGTGGTTCCATGTTGCATATTGCGGTGCCATAATGTGGCAGTTGGTGCAGGTTTCAGGTTTGTCGGATAAGTAAGAATGTGCTTTTGAAATGTACAGGATAAACACTACCAAGCCAACAAGAATGCTTAGTACAAGCAGCACCGGTAATCTCCATTTTTCGGGAGGAAGTAGTTTCTGCAGCATAGTTATAAATTCGGTTAATTATATAAAGCAAAGTTGATTTTACTTCTTACCAAATTTTGTAACAGATGTTACATTTTGAGCTTATTTTTAAAATTGAAAGTGTTTTTTGTAATGATTTTAAATTAGCAGCTCTACTTTGTGTTTGACCTTGGTAAGTTGCACATCATAAGTGTTTTGCTGTGTTTTTTGTTGTTGTGTTATTTTCTGAAAAACATGACAATTCAGGTTGCATACTATTTTCAAATTTCTACTTTTGTTGGCTTCGAAAATTAAACCAAAATGCAAAAGAATCTATTTTTAGGGGTTGAAGCCATTGCGCAGGGCGCAATTGATGGTGGCATATCAGGTGTTTATGCCTATCCGGGAACCCCATCAACCGAAATTACCGAGTTTATCCAGGACAGCGAACTGGCCACTAAGAAAGGTATTCGTAGTAAATGGTCGGCAAACGAAAAAACAGCTTACGAAGCAGCGCTGGGGATGTCGTATGCCGGTAAACGCACCATGGTATGTATGAAACATGTGGGTTTAAATGTGGCTGCCGATGCTTTTATCAATTCTGCGATAACAGGTATTAACGGTGGTTTGGTACTTACCGTTGCCGACGATCCATCAATGCACTCGTCGCAAAACGAACAGGATTCGCGTTTCTACGGAAAGTTTGCTATGATTCCGGTTTTAGAACCCAGCAACCAGCAGGAAGCGTACGATATGGTGCGCGAAGGTTTTGAACTTTCAGAACAGCTGGAGGTACCGGTTATGGTGCGTATTACTACCCGGTTGGCACACTCGCGGGCCGGCGTTGTGCGAAATACCGAACTGGAGCAAAACGCTTTACAATTACCCGGCGATCCGAGCCAGTTTGTACTGTTACCTGCCATTGCCCGGAAAAGATACAAGGGCCTGCTTGAAAAACAGGAACAGTTTGAGAAAGCCGCAAAAAAATCGGAATACAACCTGTATAAAAAAGGGGAGGATAAAAGTTTTGGGATAATTGCCTGTGGAATTGCCTACAATTATTTATTGGAAAATTACCCCGAGGATGATTGTCCGTACACTGTTTTTAAACTGGCACAGTACCCGGTTCCGCAGAAAATACTGGATAAAATGGCCAAAAACTGCGAAGAGGTGCTGGTGCTTGAAGAAGGTTATCCGGTTGTGGAAGAGCACATAAAAGCAGTTTTTAAGAAAGATATAAAAGTATCGGGGCGTTTAAGTGGCGCCTTGCCGCGCGATGGCGAACTAAATGCCGATTTGGTTGCCAAAGCTTTAGGGAAAGAAACGCAGGTAGGTGCCGATGTTCCCGGGTTGGTTGTTAACCGCCCACCGGCCCTGTGCCAGGGATGCGGCCACCAGGATATGTACAAAGCCTTAAACGAATCGTTGGACAAGTACACCAAAGGTCGCGTATTTTCAGATATTGGCTGCTACACACTGGGCGCACTTCCGCCGTATAAAAGTATTTATTCGTGTGTTGATATGGGGGCCTCGGTAACCATGGCCAAAGGGGCGGCTGATGCGGGCTTGATTCCGGCAGTAGCGGTAATTGGCGACTCAACGTTTACGCACTCCGGAATAACCGGTTTGTTAGATGCCGTTAACGATGGATCAAATATTGTTGTGGTAATTTCTGATAACGAATCGGTATCGATGACCGGTGGTCAGGAATCGTCGGCATTAGGAAAAATTGAAAGTATTTGCACTGGTGTTGGGGTAGATCCGAAGCATATTCGTGTATTAACACCCTTAAAAAAATACCACGAACTGATGGTGCAAACTTTTGAAGAAGAGATTGCCTATGAAGGCGTTTCTGTAATTGTTTTCCGCAGAGAGTGTATACAGGCTGCGGCCAAACGTTTGCGCAAACAAAAGAAAATGAAGGACAACCCCAATAAATAAGAAAAAATGAAGACAGATATTATATTAGCCGGAGTTGGCGGACAGGGTATCCTTTCCATCGCATCGATTATTGGCGATGCAGCCATAAATGAAAATTTATACTTAAAACAAGCTGAAACACATGGAATGAGTCAGCGGGGTGGGGCGGTAGTATCGCACCTGCGAATTGCCGATACCGAAATTGCTGCCGATTTAATTCCAATGGGTAAAGCCGACCTGATTCTTTCGGTTGAACCCATGGAGGCCTTGCGCTATTTGCCATTCCTATCGCCCAAAGGCTATGTGGTAACCAATACCACACCGTTTATAAATATTCCGAATTACCCGGAGTTAAACGAAATTTTGGCAGAAATAGAAAAGCAGCCACGGTTTGTGGCGATTGATGCCGACAAAATTGCCGCAGAAATTGGCAATAAACGTGCTTCGAATGTAGTGATGCTGGGAGCAGCTACTCCTTTTATCGATATTGAACCGGAAAAGATTGAAGCCGGCATCGAACATATTTTCTGTAAAAAAGGCGAGGCAGTTGTTGAAATGAACCTTAAAGCCTTTCAGGCAGGCCGATCTTTTGCCCTCGAAAATAAATAAGGTAAGCGATGACGAAAAATATAACCCGCTCCGTTTAGTACGCGAGCGGGTTTCTTTTTTCAATTATTTATAGCTTGTTTGTTGCTGCATTTTTTTCCGTAAAACAGGCAGTAGTTCTGTAACAATGCCTTCATTTTTGCTGGCAATGTTTTTTGTTTCGGCTTCGGGTGTTGTATGGTCATAAAGTTCAATCGATTGGTCTTTTTCCTTATAAATTAAGCGGTATTGGTCGGTTCTTAAGGTGTACCTTCCATTTAGGTAAGCAAATGCCTCACGTTTGTCAGGCGTGTCGTTTTCAATAAGCGTTTCAAGCGATTTTCCGTGCACAAAACCGGGTTTTTCAATGCCCGTTAAATCACACAAGGTTGGGAAAATATCGGCCGTTTCAACTATAACCTTTCTGTTGCCGGCATTGCCCGATTCAGGATTATAAATAATAAGCGGCGAGTGCAGGGCTTCTTCAAATAAACTATGTTTGCCCCAAATGGCATGTTCGCCCAGGTGCCAGCCATGGTCGCCCCACAGCACAACAATGGTGTTTTTGTCGGCCCCGCTTTCTTTCAGCGCATCTAAAATCATTCCTACATGGTGGTCGGCATAACTTACACAGGCAGCATAATGCCTGCGTACTTCATCGGCAAATTTCAGATCTTCTCGCGGGTCTTTTCCCCATCGCTTGTATTTCATAAACTCGCCCGAAGCATGCCATGTGGTGTTGCCTTCAGGTTTTTCCGGGTGCTGAATAGCCGGTAATTCCACATCTTTATAGTAACTCATATACCGGGCAGGTGCCCCAAAAGGCAAATGGGGTTTAATTAAGCCAATGGCCAGAAAAAATGGTGCTTCCTGCTTGGCCAGTTCCTGCAATTGTTTTATTCCCTGTTGGGCAATAAGTCCGTCGGGGTAAATGGTGTCGGGGCCTTTGGTACTCTGAAAAAGGGCCATTTCCGAGGCATTTTCCCGTATCTCGCCGTGTGCCAAACCGTGCATGGCTCCACGGGGGTGTTGCCATTCGCCTACAGGCATCAGGTGTTTATCCCAGCCACCGGGTACTTCAATTTTTGTCGAATCATTCCAGTCGGCACCTCCCCGGCCTCCCGGATGATGCGATACTTTACCAACCGATACAGTAGTGTAGCCGCCGGCTTTAAACCATTCGGGCATCGAAGGTGTAATGTTCAGCGTGTTGTTAGCTAAGTTTTCAGCACGAAGAAAAAGTGCATCGTTGCCAGCTGGGCCATAAGTGCCGGTTAACAGCGTGTAACGCGATGGGCCGCAACTTGGAGCATTTACATAGTGTTGCTGAAAACAAACGCCTTTGGCAGCCAGGGCATCAATATTTGGCGAGTGAATGTAGTCGGCACCAAACGACTTTAGTTCAGGGCGTAAATCATCGATACACAGCAAAAGAATGTTGGGATGCTTGCTTTGTTCTTCTTTTTTTGTACACGACAGTGTTACCACAAAAATAATTAGTAGAATCAGGTTGAATTGGTTTTTCATTTTTATTCAGGCTTTTAAAGCCGGAAGATAGTTAAAAACGTAAAACCAAAGAATTGAAAAACTTAATTTTTAGTTTGTTGCAAGTAGTCTTTATGTATGATTGAATATCAGCAGATGAGTTTTGATTTTAGGAATTCCATCATTTTTACGTTGGTGTCCCACTGGTCAACGGTTTCTTTTTTTGTGTAAGGTAACTGTTGAATGTACGGAAAAGGCCCAAATTCCGGACAGATAAAAAACTCCTTTTCATTTCTTAATTTAGCTAAGTCGATAATTTTTTGCCACCACTGCACAAAACGCTCCAGGTGGTATTGCCACTCGGGAGCAAAGGGATCGTTTACCTGGGCACTTTGGTCGAAACCAACCCGGGCATGGATGTACCGGCAATGGGGCAGGAGTTTTTCCAGCGCTTGTTCCTGATCTTCCAATAAACTTTCGGAAACGGCACAGAAATGCGAAAAATCGGCATTAAATTTTAACTCCGGAAATTTATCGATATACCGGAGCGAAGTGGCCAGCTGAAAATTAAACCTGCCACGGTGTGTTTCGTGTACAATGTTTATACCCGAAGATTGACTGAGTTGAAAACAGGTTTCAATCAAACTGCAATTTTCGGCAAACGAGAAAAAATCTTTACCCGTATGGGCGTTTATAAATTGGGGTTTTAATGCTACCAAACGCTTCAGTTTTTGCAGCATACGCTGTCGGTATTGCTCAAACGTTTCGGTGGCCGGAGGAAGCCATTGCTGACCAATAAAATCACAGGCTGTTTCAGCAAGGGCTTCCTTTAATTCAATATCAAAATTTGTGTCATCCGGCAGGTTTATTTCAACACCGTCGTATCCGGCACGAAGTGCTTTTGAAATAAATTGTTTTGCCGAAAGATGGCTACTACCCCAATACGGGCAAAGATATTTTACTTGCATTGTTCTTTTTTTGTTATTCGCTGGTAATAACAATTGTTTCGGAACTTAGTTGTTTCGTTTTTGCCTGAACTGAAATTTTTCCACTGTTTTTTGTACTCTGAATATAAACAATAGCTCGGCCCTGGTACGTTTCAACCGCATTCGATTTTGGATTTTGAATATTGTTTTCCCAGCCATTATCAACACCAATACTCAGGCCTTCGCCACTTACCTCGAAGTTGATGGTTTGTTCGTTGTCAACAACCGGGTTGCCATTCTTATCCAGCAATTCTACCAAAACCGGCGTAACATCGTAGCCATTGGCTTTTAAAGTGGTTTTGTAGGGGCGAATGGCAATTTTTTCTGCTTTGCCAAAAGTTGCCAAAGTGTAGGTGGAAGTTTCTTTTCCCTTGCTGTAGCCAACTACCTTTAACTCGCCGGCAGTATATGGCACCAGCCATTTTATAATATTGTCGTCGGCAAAATCGCTGCGTTTTTGTTTGCCCAGAGATTTTCCGTTGAGAAACAATTCAGCTTCGTCGCAATTGGTGTAGGTTTGTACCACAATTTGCTCTCCTGTGTCGTATTTCCATTTCGGATAGGTTTTGTACCACTCCCATTTTCGTAACTCGGGCCAAAACGGTGGCTCGTAGTAGTCCATTTCAAAATTCCACCCTTTGTTTTCAGAATAAGAGAATTCCGATTCACTGGCAGGAGTGGTGACCATGTAAATCTTTGGGGCGTTTTTCCACAAGCACTCGTAAAAGTGCCCCCTGGGTGTTTTTACTCCGGCATAATCGAAAAAGGCAATTTCCAGTCCTTTACGTGGCCATGGACCAGCCTCTCCGAGGTAGGCAAAACCTGTCCAAACAAATATGCCGGCAACAAAATCGCGTTCCACACAGTTTTTCCACTCCGAGTAAGCTCCCCAGTTTTCAGAGCCAAGAATACAGGTATTGGGATATTCTTTGTGGGCCGCATCGTATTCAACAGCGCGGTAATTAAAACCATAAACATCAAGATTATCGCCATAGCCACTGGCTAAACCAATTGATGGCTGTACACTACCGGCAGTAACCGGGCGGGTGGTGTCTTCCTCTTTTACCCAATGTGCCAGCTTCTTTGCTGTTTCGGCCAGCAAATCGCTGCCGCCGGTAATTTCATTAAACGCGGTTCGTACAGTTAGCGAATCGTAGATTGGAGTATGTGCATAATACTTTTTACCTTGTCCGTTTACCTTGTTGTATGTTTGCGAATAATGCGGAAAAGTCCATTCTATTTCATTGCCAATGCTCCACATAATAACTGAAGGGTGGTTGAAATCGCGTTGTATCAAATCTTTTAGGTCTTGTTCTGCCCACTGGTTAAAATAACGCGGATAAGCTGCCGCAGCGGCTTCCGGAGCCTTGTTGTCGCCAATAAAAACCAGGTTTTTCCCCTTGGGTACCATCCACTCGTCGAAAGCCTCGGCCATAACCAACATGCCCATTTCGTCGCACACTTCCATAAGTTCTTTCGAATGTGGATTGTGCGCCATTCGAATAGCATTTGTCCCAATGGATTTTAGCTGTTCAACACGGTATTTCCAAAGTGCTTTTGGTACGGCAGCACCAACGGCTCCGGCATCGTGGTGCAGGTTAACGCCTTTAATTTTAAGGGCTTTCCCGTTTAACGAGAATCCTGTATCTGCATCAAAAGAAAAATAGCGAATTCCAAAACGTTCAGTAGTAACATCAGTTTTCTTTCCGTTTTCAAACACTTCAACTTTAAGGGTGTATAGTGCGGGATTTTCCACATCCCATAAAAGAGGTGATGGGACCCTGAGTTCGCAGGTGTTTTCCAGGGTATTATCAAGCTCTGTCTTTTTTTCTGATACAAGTTTGTTTTCCGGGTTAAATACCTGGTAATTAATTGAAATGTTTCCGGTTTTTAGGGCTCCTGAGTTTTCGAGGTGTGTTTTTACCTGTACCGTTGCCTGTTCTGATAAAACTTCAGGCGTGGTAATTTTAATTCCCCATTGAGCAATATGTAAGGGCGATTTTTTAATGAGCTGCACTTTTCGGTATATACCCGAACCGGTGTACCAGCGGCTGTCGGCATAAAAAGTTCGATCAACCTTTACAGCCAAAACATTTGCTGAGCCATCGTAGTTCAGGTACCGGCTTAAATCGTAGGTAAACGATGAATAACCATTTGGGCGGAATCCCAATTTATGACCATTAATCCAAACGGTTGAGTTGTTGTAAACCCCATCAAAAAGGATTGTAATTTGTTTTCCTTTATCAGCCGGGGTAAGCGTAAACGATTTGCGGTACCAGCCGATACCTCCTTTAACAAAACCGGTGCTTGCCGCAGTTTTTTCGGTATGTTTATGGTAACCTTCTTCAATGCTCCAGTCGTGCGGAACGTTTAAAATTCGCCAGTCCGAATCATCAAATTCCGGTTGCAAGGCCTCGGGGTGTTCTCCCAGGTTAAATTTCCAGTTGTCGTTAAAATCTTCCACAATACGTGTTGTTTCTTGTTTTGAACAGGAAAACAGCAGCGAGGCAAGAAAAAAAAGCAAGAGTACATTTTTCATAATTACTTGGTATTCAGAATTGATTTATTGATGATTTACGTTTTTAAAAGAAAATAATATAAAGGGTTACAACAATGGCAATTAAAATGACGCTCCAGAAATTGAAACTGCTGTAAAACGGACGGTTGTTAAGCAAAGCTTCATCTTCGGGCGAAAAACTACGGTCGATGATGGCTGTTGCCGGAATAACACCGGACTTGTTGCGAAAGATGAACAAAATCACCCAGCAAATAATAAAATCAACAATTACACGGTTCAGGAACGGGATAGTCGGTATCAGATCCTGTGCCTGAAGCAGGTTGATAATAATTGCCCATGTTGGCCCCAATACCATTGCCCAAAGTGCACCCTTTGCGGTGGCTTTTTTATAAAAGAAACCCGCAATAAAAATGGCTGCAATTGCCGGGTAAGCAATCGACCAGTATTGTTGGATGTAGGTGAAAATGGCGTCAATATCGCGCAGGAAATAGCCAAAAATAGTGGCAATAATAAGTATTGCAACAATCACAAAACGCCCGATTTTAATCAAATGCGTTTCGCTGGCCTTAGGTTTAAACATAGTTTTATACACATCAAGGGTAATAATTGAACTACTTGATGTAAGCAGCGATGCCACCGTTGACATTACCGCTCCCATTAAACTGGCCATCACCAAACCCGATAAGCCAACGGGTAATAATTCTTTTAGCAGTGTAGGGAAAGCCAGGTCGGCGCGTTCGAGACTTAATTCGCCGGCCAACAGGCCGTTGGCGGGATCGTAAAGCGTGAATGCGATGATTCCCGGCAGTACCACTAATACCGGCACCAGTAATTTCAGAAAGCCGGCAAAAACAAGGCCCATTTGTCCGTGCCAGATGTTTTTGGCTGCCAGTGTTTTTTGCGTAATAAACTGGTTGCAGCCCCAGTAAAAAATATTGGCCAGCCAAATGCCGCCAAAAAATACGCCTATCCAGGGTAGCTCCGGATGATCGATAGGTTGGACCATTTTGAATTTCTCGGGCGCTGCTTTAAACAAGGTTTTTAAGCCGTTAACAGCTTCCCATGTTTCGGCGTGGTTTAAAATTCCTATTTTGGTTAAGCCCAGGTAGGTAACAACCAAGCCACCGGTAATAAGTATGGTAACATGTATTACATCGGTGTAAGCCACTGATTTTAAACCCCCGTAAAGGGTGTAGGCTCCCACCAGAAAAAACAGTATAGCCAAGCCATATACAATGGGCAGTCCAAAAAGCGACTGTATGGCCAACGCCCCGGTAAAAAGCACAACAGCCAGTTCGATAAAAATATAGCCGAACAAGCTAATGATGGCAAAAGTAATTTGCACCTGTTTGTTAAAACGGTTGGCTAAAAACTCGGGCATGGTTACAATTTTCGATTTTAAAAAGTAGGGAAGAAAAAACTTTCCTACCAGAATTAAAACGATGGCAGCCAGCCACTCGTAACTGGCTATGGCCAGCCCAATGGAAAAGCCTTGCCCCGACATGCCAATAAAATGATGGGTTGAAATATTGGCAGCAATCAGCGAACCGCCAATTATCCACCAGGTGAGTTTTCGCCCTGCCAGAAAATAATCTTCGCTGTTTTTGCTTTTACCAGCCGAAAATATGCCAATGGCAAACACCAAAGCAATGTAAAAAATAAATACGATTAGGTCGATATTAAAGTTCATGGTTAAGATGACGGAAGCCGAAAGCCAAAACCCGAAAATTACCGGCTTTGAATTTCTGGCTTCCTTTTTTTGGTTTTTGTGATTATGATTCTATTTTTCCGTTAAATAGCATAGGAAAGAATTTTCCTTCCATTTTTTTTCCGTTTTCAATGGGAGGTACTCCCACTAAAATTGCTTCGTTGGTATTGGATAGGGTGCCATCGGCAAAAACATTTATTACAAAAGCGCGGCGTGGCCGATCTGAATTATTTTCGAACGAACCATGCACGAGTAAGGGGTGGTGAAACGAACCATACCCTTTCGGCATTTCAACCGGAATTGGATTTTCAAGCGCTTTGGCTTGTTCATCGTTTATAAACTGCGTCAGTCCTTTCATTTCTCCTGTTAACGATGGTTTATCCAGAAGCCCCCACTTCTGGCTGCCCGGAATGTATTGCAAACAGCCGTTTTCCTGCGATGCATCATCTAAACCCACCCAGGTTGTAAGGTGTTGCATGGGGCTGGTTCGGGTCCAGTACGAATAATCCTGATGCCACGCAACTACTCCGCCATGTTTGGCCGGTTTGCAAAATAACTGGTCGTGCCAGAAACGAACACCTTTATTGCCAAGCAATTGATAAGCAGCCATTACATAGGCCGGATTCCAAAGAATATCGTGAAATCCCGGTGTCATTCGCCAATGCCCAAGCGAGTGAAAAATTACCCGATCGGGGTCTTCCGATTCGTTGGAGTGGAATTCATACAACAAATCATGCTTCGGATGTTTGGCATCCATTACCACAAGCAGCTCTTCGCGTAATTGTTCCACCTGCTCCTCCTCAAGTAACTTGATATTGGCCAGGTAGCCATTTTCCTGAAAGAAATTTACCTGTTCTTGGCTTAGCCGGTACTTTGCCCAATCTTTTTTGTTTTCAGGCCATTTAAACATTTTTGAACACAACTTACTGTAGTCTGCTAAATCCCGTTTTAGTTTCATCATATTATAGTTTTTACATTAAAAACATGGCACCTATACCCAAACCATAAATTTAGGCCCTTAGCTATCGAGCTGGGCTTTTGCTATTTTTATAAAAGTAAGCATGTTTTCGAGGCTGGTATCGCTCTCAACCGAATGCGAAGGTGAGAAAATATACCCGCCATCTTTGCCTAATTCCAATAAACGATGCGACTCTTCTGCAACCTCTTCTGGTGTTCCAAAAGGTAATATCTTTTGCATGGATAAACCGCCGTGAAAAGCCAGGCGACCGCGGTATTGGGGTAAAATGGTGTAAATGTCCATCACCTCGGGCTGGAAAGGATTAAAGCAGTTTAATCCGCATTCCACTAAATCATCAAACAGTTCGTCTACATCGCCGCACGAGTGAATCATTACATACTTGCCATTGTCGCGGGCAAAACCATACATGCGTTTTAGTTGCGGATAAACATATTCTTTCCACATATCGTAGCCAAAAATCAGTCCGTGCTGCTGGCCCCAGTCGTCGCCAAAATAAATGGCATCAATGTCGTACTCCATTGCCTTGCTCATTTGGGCAATGTTGTAGTCGGCTATTTTGGTAAATAATTCGTGTACAAAGTCAGGATACATCATCATATCCATCAACAGGTTTTCCATACCCCGCATACTCCAGGCACGCTCGTACAGGCTAAAACCAATCTGGAACAAACGAAAAAGATCAGGTTTCTTTTCAATCTCGGGTTCAATATTGGCAAAAAAACGGGGATCGTGCGGATCAGGAAATGTAACTCCATCCATGCTTGGCTCAGGTATAACATAGGGACTTCTTGGGTCGCCGATATCTTTGTCAATACTTCTGTCCCAAACAACGCCAAACACATCCTGAAACATATTTGGCTCAATTTCGTCGAAAAAACCGATGTCGCTGCCCAGGTTTAAGATGTGGTTACCCAGGGCCAGGTCAAGGTCGCTTTCTTTAAAATAGTTTTGTAATTCTTTTTTTGGTTCTTCGGTAAATTTGAATGACCATGGCACATAAGGTGGCTTTTTGCCGTCGAGTACCATTTTTATTACTTCTCTTTTTGTCATAACAAATAAGTTCTTGGCTTTATTTTGATTGAATTATTTTTTTTAGGTTTTTCCACCTTACAATTTTAAGGAGAGTTGGTTTCAATTTTTTAAACTATATTGCCAATAGTTTAGCTATTTTGTCATTGTGGAGGTAAAAAGAGAAAATACGGCGCTTTCTGCTGAACGGGAAAACATAACGATCTCGAATCATTCTTCTTTTTATGTGGGTACCTATCGCGATTCGTACTTTCGGCGTTCATGGCATTATCATCCTGAATATGAATTGCTTTTAATTACCAAAGGATACGGTACGCGCATGGTTGGCGACCATTTTGAATCTTTTAAAAAAGGCGACCTGGTGTTGCTTGGCGGCAATCTTCCGCACGCATGGATATCTGACCAGTATTTTAAAAAAGATACAGTAGCCGATAGTTGCGAATCGGTTTTTATTCAGTTCCGAAAGAGTGTTTTTGGAACACATTTTATTGATATGCCGGAGATGGCAAGTATTCGGATTGTGTTGAAAAAAGCCGAACGGGGTCTGCGTATTACCGGTGAATATGAGGAGCTGATTAAATCATCGATGTTGGCACTACGTAATCAATCGCCTTTGGAGCAATTGCTTACGCTTATTCGTATGCTTGACCTTATTCAAAAGGGAGATTATGAAATGCTGGCTTCTGATAATTATTCGCAGCAGGGTGTTTTTAAATCTGAAAAAATGACCATGGCCCATAATTTTATTATGCAAAACTTTAAACACGATATAAGTGTGAATGATTGTGCCGAAACAATTGGAATGACGACCCCCTCGTTCTGCCGGTTTTTTAAAAAACAAACCAACGTTACCTTTTCGGTTTACCTGAATTACCTGCGTATTAATCTTGCCCAAAAATTGTTGCGGCAAACCGTTATGCCGGTAAAAGAAATCGCATTTGAGTGTGGTTTTGTTTCGATTGTTTATTTTAACCAGAAGTTTAAAACGTTAACCGGAATGTCGCCGGGTGATTATCGTAAAAGAGGACGCCTGAGCTGACTGGTTTGAAAAATTAGTTAATTTTACCACTAAAATATTGCTTTGAGGAACTACTTACTAACTATACTAATTATTTTAAGCTTTGCATCAAGCGCTCAGAATTATGTTTTCGATAAGATTACCACGCTTGAAGGGCTTTCGCAAAACGATGTAAATACCATCTACCAGGACAAACAGGGATTTTTATGGATTGGTACGCACGATGGTTTAAACCGTTATGATGGCTATTCGTTTCGGGCCTATCATGTTAATCCGTTAAACGAAAAAGGAATTCACAGTAACCTGGTTTTTGATATTGCTGAAGATGAAACCGGCAATTTATGGCTGGCCACCTCCGACGAGGGGATATGCCGTTTTAATGTGCAAACCGAAGTTTTTACCTCCTTTTATAATTCTGAAGAAAATCCTGAAATTTTTTTTACAAATCAGATTGTAAAAGTGTTGCCGGCAGAAAACAACAAAATCTGGATTGCTACCGGTCTGGGTGTAACCGTAATGACTTTTGACGGCAACAACTTTACCACCCAAAATATTAATGCTGCCAATACGTCTGAACTGGAAGATGACCAGATAAGCGACCTGGCAAAAGATGTTTACGGAAGAATTTGGGTAGCTACACGAAGAGGATTGTATGTGATTTCGGAAAATGACGATAATTTTAATGTTACCCCGGTGCTGAATAATATCGGTGGGAATATTGCAAAAAATATTATCATTGGCGATGATGAAATAATTGTTTCTTATCTGGATGGGATTTACCGGGTCACTATGGATATGGCAAGCGTTTCTGATGTTCAGTTCCAAAAAATAAGCGATTTAAACGTGAATTGTTTATTGGTAAGTAAAAGGGGAGATTTATTTGCCGGTAATGATTTGGGACTGTATGTTTTTGAACGTACTCAGCAGGATCATCAAAAATTTAATGCCCCCCTGCATTTTACCGAAGGCTGGGAAACCAATAGCCTGAGTAAAAATGTGGTGGTTTCATTATTCGAAGATAAATCGGGAATAATTTGGATTGGTACCAACGGTGGTGGCCTGAATAAATATAATCCGAAGAAAAAGAAATTCAGGCATTTTAATAAAACGCGTATTGAAGGCAGCTTGAGCTACAATAAAATCAGAGCCATACACGAAGACCGATCGGAAAATATTTGGGTTGGAACCGAAGGTGGTGGAATTAATTTCTTATCAAATAAAAACAGAAATAATTACACCTCGGGATGGACTGGGCTGGATGTAAATACCGGATCGTTGCAAAACAGGGTGTACAGTTTTTTGGAACTAAACGATGAGGGGCCGGTTGAAATAGTTGCCGGTGTTGGTTATCCACAGGTTATTGCAAAACTCAAAGAAAACTACCCGGTTCCGGATGTTCTGCCTGCCGATGATTTTGCTGAAGTGAAAAGCTCGGTGTTTACTTCGTTAAAAACGAACGATGGAACAATATGGTTTGGAACCTATGGAAGGAGAAATGGTCTGATTCGAATTCGTACTACCTCAGATGGCAAAATAGTTGATGATTTTAAGCCCAACGGACAGGCTGGGTGTCTGTCTTCATTCAATATCAGAAGTTTACTGCAAGACTGTTATGGTAACTTGTGGGTGGGAACCGATAGAGGAATAAACCTGCTCTTACCTGATGAGCAGAAAAAGAAAAATCCGAATTTTATACAATTTAAAAAGGGCGACAGTCCCGGAAAATTAAGCCACAATTATATTTTACCCATTTTTCAAGCAGCTGATAGTACAATTTGGGTAGGAACCATGGGAGGTGGTTTAAACCGTGTAAATTATAATAACGATCCGGAAAAAATAACTTTTGAAGCAGTAACTACCGCCGATGGCCTTCCTAATAATGTGATAAAAGGAATTCTTGAAGACGACTATGGATTTTTATGGATTTCGTCGAACAAAGGTTTAACACGTTTTGATGTAAAAGACCGTTTATTTATTAGTTACGGCATAAACGATGGACTACAGGATTACGAATTTGGAGAACTGGCCTGTTGTAAACTTTCATCAGGAGAAATGCTGTTTGGTGGCGTAAACGGCATTAATGCTTTTTTCCCAAAAGATATTATCAGTGATATGTCTACTCCCGAAGTGGCATTTACCGATTTTCAGGTGCTGAACCAATCGGTAGTGCCTGGCGATATGCTAAATGGAAGGGTAGTGCTTGAAAAAAGCATTAACCATACCGAAGAGGTGCGCTTAAAATATGCCGAAAACAGTTTTGCTATTCATTTTTCGTCCTTGCATTTTTCTGCACCGGCGCAAAATACCTATAAATATATGTTGGAGGGTTTCGACAACGACTGGATTCGTAAAGATGCTTCCAACAGAATTGCAAAGTATACCAACCTTCGTCCGGGTACCTATACCTTTAAGGTACTGGCATCAAACAACGATGGCGTTTGGGCCGACGATCCGAAAATACTTAAGGTAAGAGTTACGCCGCCTTGGTATTTGAGTATTGCAGCCTGGGTGGTTTATGTTATTTTATTTCTTACCTCCCTGTGGTTTTTTCAGAAATACTCGCTTATTCGCATCAAACAACGAAACGAACTGTTGATGGAGCATTTTGAGAAAGAAAAAATCCAGGAACTTTCTCAAATGAAATTACGGTTCTTCACCAACATCTCGCACGAGTTTCGTACTCCGCTTACCCTGATTATTGGCCCGCTTGAAAAACTCATTAAACAAGGAAAAGAGTTACCCGAGAAAAAGATAGCCGAAAGTTATGCCATAATGCACCGTAATGCTTCTATTTTGCTCAGGTTGATTAACCAGCTAATCGATTTTAGAAAGTTTGAGCAAGGCAAAATGATTTTACGCGCCTCCAACACCAATGTGGTGGCATTTCTTAACGATGTATTTCTATCGTTTTCAGAACTGGCCGAAAAGAAAGATATCAACTATGAATTTACAACACAACGCGAAAAAATAGACGTTTGGTTTGATGACGACAAGCTGGAGCGCATTATGTACAACCTGCTTTCAAACGCCTTTAAATTTACCGCACAGGGAGGCAAAATTCAGCTGTTAATTGACGAGGACGATAAGCACATAATTATCCGGGTGGTCGATAATGGCGCAGGAATTCCGAAAGAAATGCAGCAACATATTTTTGAGCGTTTTTACCAGGCCGACCGCATTAAAAACCGTAAAGTTGGAAGCACAGGTATTGGCCTGTCGTTTATAAAGGGCCTAATAGAAATGCACAAAGGAGAAATAACTTTTGAGAGTGAGGTTGACAAGGGAACAACATTTACGGTAAAACTACCGAAAGGAAATGCCCACCTGGAAACGGAACAGATGCGTGCAGTAAGCCGCGACCAGGATACTGACAAAAAGGATTTCTCGTTTCTTGAACCGGTGCAAATTGTTGAAGCAGAAGATGCTGAAGAGAAATCGAAAAAAAATAAAGTACTGGTAGTTGAAGATAATTTTGAATTGCGAAGTTTTATAAAAGACAGCCTGAAAGATAAATTTGAAGTACACTGTGCTGAAAACGGAAAGGAAGGTTTGGAAAAAGTACATGAAATAAATCCTGATGTAGTTGTTAGCGATATTATGATGCCGGCAATGAATGGATTTGAGTTGTGCGAGACCATAAAAACCGATGAAAATATAAGTCATATTCCGGTGGTGCTTTTAACCGCCAAGTCAAACCCCGAGAACCGTGTTAAAGGCTATAATCTTGGGGCCGACGGCTATATCTCTAAACCCTTTAACATCGAGGTGCTCGAAGCACGTATACAAAACCTGATAGAATCGCGCGAAAAACTTCGCGAAAAATTGCGGGGAACAATTTCGGTTGAACCATCAGAAGTTACAACCACCTCGATGGATGAAAAATTTCTGAAACGCATTCTTAAAATTATTGAAGAGAATATTCCTAATTCGGATTTTACCGTTGAGCAGCTGGCCAGCGATTATGGAATGTCGCAAATTGTACTCAATAAAAAGCTTAAAGCGTTAACCGGGCTTACAGCCAAAGCATTTATCCGGAATATTAGAATGAAACGTGCGGCACAACTGTTTAAAACCGGAAACTACTCGGTTACCGATGTTACCTACGAAGTTGGTTTTTCCGACTTAAAATACTTCAGAAACTGTTTTAAAGACGAGTTTGGCATGTCGCCCTCAGAGTATATCAAAGCAAATAGGCCAGAGGCTGAATAGCAGCAAGGATTAAGCTGTTGCAATTATTTACCCTATTGCATTTCAGTAGGGTGGGATTAACGTCTGCTGAGTAAATATGGCCATTTGTTGATTTTCTTTATTTATGCAAGTGTCAAATTAACAGTGCTTTATATTAGGGATTTACATGTGCTAAACAAATAGCTTTGTTCTGTTTTTTAAGTACAAAGGCTTTGTTATTGTTTTCGATTACCGCTTAATACGAGTTTTTTTCATTAGGTTGATTTGGCATTTAGCAAAACAAATTGGTCAGGTAGCTTAAATCATCAATTGGGTTTACCCCCTGTATGCAAACAAGTTTACCCCCTGTGTGCTTAATTCCCCCCCTTATCGGTTACAATAATCCGACACAAATCACCCTCCCCGCAAATTAATTTTGATACCGGAAACGAAGCAAATTTTTTTAAAATGAACTAAAATCAATAATTATGAAAAGAACAGTTAATTGTTTTTGCAAGAAATTGCTGGTAACGGTATTGGCTGTATTGTCGTTTTGGAGCATGGCAATGGCTCAAAATCTGACAATAACCGGTACAGTTACAGGCGAGGATGGTGAACCTATTCCCGGAGCCAACATCGTTGTTAAAGGAACTACCAATGGTACGATTTCATCTGCTACCGGTAATTTCTCTATTAATGCTCCTGCTGATGGGACTCTTCAATTTTCGTTTATTGGTTACGAAACAAAAGAAGTTGCCATTGAAGGAAAAGACAAAATAGACGTTGAACTTGAACTGAGTTCAATTGGTATTGAGGAGGTTGTTGCTATTGGTTACGGTACAGTAAAGAAAAAAGAACTTACCGGTGCGGTTGCGCAGGTTAAGGCCGAGGAGGTTACCAAAGTATCTACTTCTGACCTGGGTACTGCTCTGCAAGGTAAAGTTGCGGGTGTAAGTGTTCAGGCAAGTTCCGGAGCACCTGGTGAGGCTGCCAACATCCAAATTCGTGGTATTGCAACCAGTTTTGAAGGGGCAAACAATAATCCGCTCTTTGTGGTTGACGGAATTCCATACGACGGAGATCCGGGGCTAAGCCCCGAGGAAATTCAGACTATTGACATTTTGAAAGATGCGGCATCAACAGCTGCCTACGGAACAAGGGGTGCAGCTGGTGTAATTTTAATTACTACAAAACAAGGCCAGGCAGGCGAAATGAAAGTGAGCTATCACGGATATTACGGTATACAAAACATTACCTCTGGTCTTCCTTTGGTAAATTTTGAGGATTACATGTACATTCAAACCTTATACAATGTAAACACAAACAGCACAAAATTTGAGAACGATTTTTGGCATACGCTGGTTAATTCCCCCCACTTAATGTCGAATAATAACAATATTATAGATGTTGTTACAGTAGATAATGCTCCTACGCAGAGTCATACCGTTCAGGTATCAGGAGGTAAAAATAATTTAACCACAAGTATGGTTTTAAATTATTTTACCCAGGATGGTACCTTAATAAATTCGAAATACGAAAGAACAAATGGTAGAATCAACCTTAACTACAAAAAAGATAAATTATCGGTTAGTGGTGGTTTTGGTTTTAGTATTGATGAAAAGAAAAATGCGCCGTGGGGAATTTTATATGATGCCTATAAATTTAATCCATACAGCAATTTAATAGACCCTAACAGCTTAACCTTTACAAGTGAGGGATCTGACAACGATTTGACCAACGCAAGTTACCTGGCTATTAAATTTGCCCAAACCGACGTTACTGATGGTAAAGCCTTTAATGCCAATACCCGTATTAACTACGAGCTGCTTAAAGGTCTTAATCTTACCTATACGCTGGGGGCAAATTACAGAAATACCTTCAGAGATTATGTTGTTCCGAAATTCACCCTGTATGATTCAGAGGGCGAATTAAGAACACAGGCAACACGTTCGCAGGTTCGTAATACTTCGGGTTATTCGTCGAAAATAACTTCAGAAATTGGTGCCAACTACACGAAAAAAATTAAAGGCCACAGGTTTAAGCTTCTTGGCGTTTATACCTACGAAAAATCAGACTATAACGAGCATACCGGAATTAAGTACGATTTGCTGAGTAACGATGTAACAACTTTAAATGGTGCCACATCAGACCCCAATGCGTATTCGGGGGATGGTACCTACAACCAGGACCGTACCACTGTTATAATGGGTATGTTAGGACGATTAACCTATGATTTCAAAGGACGTTACTTACTTACTGCAAGTTTAAGGCGTGATGCTTCATCAAGATTTGGTGCCGATAACCGCAGTGAATATTTCCCTGGCTTTTCTGCCGGATGGAACGTGTCGGACGAAGCGTTCTGGTCGGGAATGAAAAAATACATTGGTACTTTAAAACTCCGGGCTAGTTACGGTAAGGTGGGTAACGATAACTTTGGAGATTACTATTACTCATCGGGTATAACCATCAGTAAAGACTATTTATTTGGACCCGAAGAAAGTGAAACACTTGTAAATGGTGCCACACAAACGAGTTACGCTAACCCATACGTTCAGTGGGAAACCTCCATCTCATCAAACTTTGGTGCCGACCTGTATATGTTCGACAATAAAGTTCAGTTAACTGCTGAATATTATAATACCGAAAAAGAAGACATGCTTTTCCCATTACAGTTGCCAGCCTCGGCAGGTGCCGGTACCAGTGCCGATTCAAAGGTGCCTTACAATGTTGGTAACATGACTAATAAAGGGGTAGAGCTTGCTGCAACCTACCGTCACTCGGGTAAATTAAGCTGGAGTGTTAGTGGCGTGTTCACAAAAAACAAAAACGAGGTTACCACTATGCCCGAAGGCGTTGATATTTATTATTATTCGGATGGAAAACCGGTTTCCGATGGGCAGAACAACTACGTGGTTACTGCCCTGGCTAAAGGTTACGAAGCGGGTTCGTTTTTTATGCGACCAACTGCCGGACTTGTTGATTCGCAGGAGAAACTCGAAGCATTTCAGCAGTTGATGCCTACTGCAAAAATGGGCGACCTTATTTATGTTGATACCAATAACGATGGAGAACTGTCGGATGATGACCGTGTTTATAGCGGTAGCGGTATGCCGGAATGGGAAGCAGGTTTAAACTTTGATGTTGCCTACAAAGGCTTCGACTTTACCATGCAATGGTACGCTTCAATTGGTAACGAAATTATTAATGGTAGTAAACTGTACTCCAGTTTTAATATGGCGCACCAGGATATGGTTTACCAGTGGACACCCGAAAATCCAACTTCTGAAATTCCAATATTCAGAGGACGCGACCATATCAACTACGCATCGTATGCCGATATCTGGGTAGAAGATGGCTCGTTCTTACGTTTACGTAACGTTATATTAGGTTATACCTTACCCAAAAAACTCACCAAAAAAGCAAAGCTAAACAAGGTGCGCTTTTATGTGGCTGCTCAAAACCCGATTACCATTACCGAATATGATGGATACGATCCTGAGATTGGTAGCAATGGTCTTTCCAGAAGAGGTTTAGATGTTGGTAACTATCCTGTTGCAGCGCAATATCGTGGTGGTATTCAGGTAGATTTTTAATAGTTGGACAAGAAACTTAAAACGAAATTGAAAATGAAAAATAAAATAAAAGTTTTATTATCGGTTTTAGCAGGAATACTGATATTAAATTCCTGTAACGAAGATGAACTGGAACAGGTAAACCCTAATAAGGTGACCAGCGAGAGCTTTTGGGCAACCATGGACGATTGCGAACAGGGTGTAAACGCCATTTATAACGCATTTAAGTCGAAAAACTTAATGTTAATGCTGAAAGAAAACGAGCGTGCCGACATGGGACATAAACCGGCAAGTTGGGCCGATGGCGCAAACGCCTTCTATAAGAAAACATTTAACAATGCCGAAAACAATATTCAAAATAAATGGGCAGCGTTGTACGAAGGTGTTTTCAGAGCAAATCAGGCTATCGAGGGGTTAGAAAAATACAAATCGGAGACTACTAATCTTGATGAGGAAGCATGGAATGATTTATATGCGCAGGCGGTTTTTTTTCGCGGACTTTTTCATTACTACTTGTATTCTTCATTTAACGAGGGAAGTATTCCTATTCGTAATAAGGTGCCTAAAACAATGGCGGAGCAATACGTTGCTATTAGTCCGGCAGAAGAAGTATTTAACTTTTTTATGGAAGACTTGCAGTTTGCCTATACCGAAGGTTTTTTACCCGATGTATGGAATGCAGGAGATGAAGGAAAAATAACCAGGGGTGCTGTTGCAGCTGTTATCGGGCAGGCTTATTTATACGAAGGCGAATACAACCAGGCAATGGTATATTTAAAAGATGTTATCGATAACTATGGGTATGCCTTAACTGACGACCCGGCAGATAATGTTACTACTCATGCCGAATTTAATTCAGAATCTATTCTTGAAATAAATTACTCGTATAGCTTAAAACCGGAAGAGGCAGTAAACTCTGACGAAGGACTATCAGCAAAATATGTTGATGACATCAGCCCGGTTGAAGCACAGTGGGGAGGAGCAATGTTTCCGAGTTACTGGTTGCAACTGGCTTATAAGGAGGATCCTATGGATTCGACAGATGAGCGTAACCTGGCTCCGGTAATTGATATTCCAACAGGCGAAGTGTTAAAAGCTGCCGACGGAACCGATAGTATGGCCGTAAGAAAACATAACCTCAGGGCTTCGGCTTACATTTCGTTTGTTGACGACGAAGCTCAGCATTATTACCTTGACCGTCCGGCCTTTACCTGGAACTGGAATGTTGGAACAAAGGCTGCATTTAAATTTTTATCAAACTGTAACGAATTTCATTACGATGATCTGCCTAACGAAGAAACCTACAAGTCGGGTGTAAACTACCGCGTTATTCGTTTGGCTGATGTTTATCTGATGTATGCCGAGTGTTTGATTCAGGGCGGAAATAACGACGGTGGTGTTCAGGAAGCGTTGGCTTACATTAATAAAGTAAGGTATCGCTCGGCACTGCAGTTATTAGGTAACCCGGGCGAATTTGCGGGGTCAACTTACGATGGAAAATCCTATTCAGCACAAGATGTAATGAATCAGTTAATGTATGTTGAGCGCCCGTTAGAGATCTCTATTATGGGGCACGCAACACGTCACATCGACCTACGCCGCTGGGGTATTTACAAAGAGCGTTTTCAGGAACTGGCTGATAAAAGATATGCATCAGGCTCTTATCCTCCTGAAATTTGGTCGGATGTTGAGGTTGATGGCGTAATGAAACGTAAGTATTTGTTCCCCAATGCCAATCAGGGGCAACGTATTGTAAATCCTAACGGTGGTAATCCAATAATCCGCTGGGGATGTGTTATTTACGATGCTTCATATTTTGATAATGCTGTAGGTTGGGATCTTAAAGATTACAACACAAACAATTTCTTGTTCGAGTACGAAGAATCGGCTGCCAACTACATTGAGTCGGAGCATGCCTACTGGCCAATACCTTTGGTGGAAGAAACAACCAACCCTAATATTTACGGTAGTAACTAAAAAACTGAAACAAGATGAAAAAGATAAATTTTATATACCTGTTAATTTTGCTGGCAGCCTTTGTGAGCTGCGAGGAAGATTACGTAGCACCAAACAGCTTTTCAGATGTGTCGTGGTATTCGCCGCAACACCAAAGCCTCGACGAAAATTACCCCATTATTGGGCAGGGTCAGTATTATTCAATCTCCGATTTGTCGCAGGGCGAGCTTAGCCACCAGTGGGAATTACTTGATCCTAACATTTACTTCCTGGGAGGAACGCTGGTTAGAAACGATTCTACCCTTGAAGAAAAGATTATTGGTGGCGGTAATATTGGTGATATCTCGGAAGATAAAACCGTTCACCTCTATTTCCCTGAAGGTGGTATACAAAGTGTAAGACTTTACAACACTTTTGATGATACGGTAAGTTTTGTGGCCGAAGATACCGTACTTTACTCGTATTACGATGAGGCTTTGGGCGTTCACGTTTTCGACCATACCTTTACCGTTGATGTTTATTTCGATGTTGTAGCCGATTACCTGGTTTACGATCCCGATCTGAATGTAATTGATCTGGCATCGGCAACTGATACGCTTGTAATTACCATTGAAGCAGGGCAGGCCTTGCATTTTGCACAAAAAGTAGATTCTATTTACCACATTACCGATGTTACCTGGAATATTCCCGGAGGTTCGCCACAAACTTCGTTTGAAGATTCGGTTAAGGTTACTTTTTATGTGCCTGGCACTTATTCGAACCTAAGGTTTACAGCCAGCAGAAATGCTCAGAATATTCCATCGGGTAGCGATAGAGACACCATCCCTTTAAAGGTTGTTGTTGAGCCATCATCGGCGCCGTTTTTAGTGGCCGGTGTTACAAAAATTAATTCAAATTCAGTTCGTCTGCAGCTTTCAGGACAGGCAGCAGGTACATTATCAAAATCTGATTTTACGGTTACTGCACGCAATGCCGATAAAGGAGAAGATTTTGCCATTGGCGTGGCTTCTGTAAATATGATTGACGACAGAACCGCCCTGGAATTAACTTTTGCCGACCCTATTTACAGTAACGACGAAGTTATTATCGAATACAGCGGTTCGGAACTGATGTCGACCGATGGCCGTACCATTGAACCTGCTACAGTAACGCTTGATCCTATTGATCCTGAAAACCTGGTAACCGATCCTGGTTTTGAAAATGGAGCTGATACCTGGGTATCTCCTCCTGAATTTGATGGTGGCAGAGTAACCGATGCTGCAAACTACTCTACCGACATGCCTAAAGATGGTAGTTATAGCATGCACGCAATTAAAGCTGCCGGTGGCCAAACCGCTTTTGCTAATTCAAACGGATTTGTTTTGGAACAAGGAGTTACCTATACCTATTCTTATGATTATTATGGGGTAAGTAGCAGCAAACAAGGAGGTGCCTGGGAAGCTCGTATCTCTGAGCTGCTTGACAACGGACTTGTTAAGGAAGGTAAACTCTTTGGTGGTTGGACCGGATTAAATGGAATTAAAATAGGGGAATGGACTAAAAAAACAGCGACCCTTACAGGTGATGGTAAAACATATGCGATAGCAATGCTTATGTATGGAGCATCGTCAGCTGAAGTATATTACGATAACTTTAGCATTACGGTAAAAGACGATCGTCCGTAAAGGTTGAAAAGCAAGTCATATTAAGCGAACCGTACTGTCTGGTTCGCTTAATATGCTTCTTTATAGCTCTAAGACAGCTTTTCATTCCTAAAAAAACTAAAATGTACAAAACAAGTATAGTGCTGGTTTTGGTAGCTTTCTTATTTGCTGCCTGCCAATCATCAGCACCCAAAAAAGAGCTGCTCCAATTCGAACCCAATTGGGAATCGTTAAAAGAGTACCAAACGCCACAATGGTTTGCCGATGCCAAATTCGGAATATTTATTCATTGGGGGTCCTATTCTGTCCCGGCATATAAATCAGAATGGTATCCGCGTTTAATGTACCAGGATTCGGTGTTGTGGCACCAAACCGATCCGGAAAAATCAAGACCTGGTACAAACCCGGTATTTACCCATCACGTTAACACGTATGGCCATCCGTCGGAATTTGGATACAAAGACTTTATACCGCTGTTTAAAGCCGAAAACTTCGATCCACTGCAATGGATGGAGCTTTTTAAGCGAGCCGGTGCCCGCTACGTAATTCCGGTGGCCGAACATCATGATGCTTTTGCCATGTATAATTCTAAGGTAACACCCTGGAACTCGGTAAATATGGGGCCTAAACGCGATATCATTGCCGAATTGAAAAGCGCTGCCAAAGAGGCCGGATTGCATTTTGGCGTATCATCGCATTTTGCGTTTAACTGGGATTATTTTAATAAACAGGAACGTTTTGATACCTGGAACCCCGAGTACGAAGAACTATATGGACCTAAACACGAACCATATGCCCCCGTTAGCAAAGAGTTTATTGAGCTTTGGTGGCAACGTACCACCGACATTATCGATAATTATCAGCCTGAAATTCTTTGGTTCGATTTTTATATCGATCGCCCGGAGTTTGCGTCGTACCATCCAAAGTTGGCGGCCTATTATTACAATATGGGAATTGCAAGCGGACAGGAAGTGGTGTTGCAAAATAAAAATATGAATTACGAGTCGTTTCCGGAAGGAACAAACATGCTTGACATTGAGCGCGGAAAATTGGCCGATATCAGAAAAGATGTGTGGCAAACCGACACCTCAATTGGTAAAAACTCGTGGTGTTATACCGGTGGCTGGCAAAGCAAAACGGCCAATTCGTTAATTGATGATTTGGCCGACATTGTGAGCAAAAACGGTACAATGCTTTTAAATATCGGGCCAAAGGCCGATGGAACTATTCCACAGGATCAGGTAAATGTTTTAACCGAAATAGGCGACTGGCTGGCAGTGAACGGAGAAGCAATATATGAAACATATCCGTGGGACAAGTTTGGTGAAGGCCCAACCATTGTCGAAAAAGGACACCATTCCGAGGGGAATAATAAAGGCTTTACTGCCGAAGATGTTCGGTTTACCGCCAAAGAAAATGTGCTGTATGCCATTGTTTTGGATATACCTGACGATGGTAAGGTAGTGCTAAAATCGCTGGTAAACCATAAAACAATTAATGCAAAGACCATTAAATCGATAAAGTATTTGGGAGAATCGTTTACTCCCGAATGGCATATTGATGACAAGGGCTTAACCATTAAAACAAACGGCGAGTTGCTTGCGAAAAATGCACTTACAATAAAAATCTCATATTAGATAGTAAAAAATAGTTATTGATCAGGTAGATTAATAAGTTTAGTTAGAGTGTGTTAGGTGGAGCAATTGCGCTCCACCTAATTTTTAAAGATAAATGGTAAAGAAATTGGTAAACGCTGCCAAAATTTACAATAGAAATGGGAGACTTACTTCCCGAAATCTTAAAACAAAAAAATACTACATAATGGTAAAAACATTAATGCTTGTCTTTGCCCTTTTTGGCGCTATGCAAATAGATGCGCAGGAGCGAAATGTTTCAGGAAAAATAACCGCATTTAACACCTACCAACTGAAGGGGGCACATGTAAGTGCCAAAAAAGCAAAAACAGAAGTTTTTACTGATGCGGAAGGAAACTTTCAGATAAAATGTAAGCAAAAAGATGCCCTGAAAATACAGGCTAAAGGTTTTGAAACGCAGGTGTTAAAGCTGGACAATGAAAACGTTTTAAAAATTAATCTGATTTATATTGATAACGAATCAGCATTTAAAAGCGCAGTTGAAGTACAACATATTTCCGAATCGGATTTGGAATATGCCGTTGGAAACCTGATGAAAGAGAATAACGATTATTCGCGCTATAAAGATATTTATGAGATTATTCAAAGTGTTTCTCCCTTGGCAAGAGTGGTAAACGACGGTGGTTTTAACCGTATTTATTTTACTTCTCGCGGGCCAAACTCGTTTAATGCCGGCTCCCATGCCTTGCTGGTGGTTGATGGTATAATTACCGAAGATATTTCAACTGTTCTTCCTATACAGGTAGCCACAATCACGGTCCTTATTGGCACCGAGGCAGCTATGTATGGCGTGCGCGGAGGAAATGGCGTTATTGAAATTGAACGAAAATACTAAGCTTAGCCGCTGGTCAATTGGAAAAATAAAACCGTTAAAAGCGGAGGTGTGCCGCTTTTTATACCAGGCCTCCCATTTTTCGGTATCGGGCAGGTGTGCTGCCAGTATGTTTCTGAAAAACACGGTAAAAATAGGGTAGGTTGTTAAAGCCGGTTTTATCGCAAATCTCATTTAACGACATATTGGTAGTTAGCAGTAAAATCTGTGCTTTTTCAATGCGTTTGGTGTTAATATATTTAAGCGGAAGCAGGCCGGTGGTTCGTTTAAAAATCCGGGTAAAATGATCGTAAGAATAGTGTGCAATTTCAGCCAGCTTTTCTACCTTTATTTCCTGGCTCAGATTTGAATTGATGTACTGAAAAACTTTCCTGAAATCAGAGAATTGCTGAAAGTTTTTTTGTTCCACTTTAGTTTCAACTATAAAGCGCGAGAGCAGCTGCTTAAGTATCCCAATGGTTTCAAGGTACGATTTGCTTTCGCATTGAAACTCAACCGTTCCTTTCCAGTTTTCTTTTTCATAATCCTTAGGGTTGCTTTTTTTTAAGGCTTTATGTTGGTTTAACTCCACCAGCCTTTCGAATAAATGCTTGTCTAAAGGTAGCGCTTCAACCTCGTTTTTTATCGAAATAAAATCGTAAATGTTTAACCCGGTACTAAATGCGTTGGAAAAGTGCACATAATGTTGCTCTAAAAAATCGGTACAATGGTAGCTGCATTGCACAAAGCTGGGAATCAGGTACAAATGACCAGGTTTTAGCCGGTGCATGGTGTTATTGGGCAAAATATAACCTTCTCCACTTGTAATCAGGTAAATTCTCGAGAACGGACTCAAAACATTCGCATAGTTCCATTCTTGCCCAACATTAACATAGCCCACATTCATTAAGTTAACCTGTAATTCTGATAGTAAATTTGTAGGAAGTGTATTTTTCATCTCAAAAAAATGCTGTATAACAACCCTAAAATAGCAGAAAAGTCGGAAATGTATAATTATTCTGCGTTTTTTTGAAATAATAGCATTTGCTTTCCTTTTAATTTTGTAGATGAATAATCAAGCTAATTCAATTAAAATGAACCTAAAAAGTATTACTCTGCTGTTTATGGCATTTGCACTATTTGCCTGTCAGCCAAAATCCACAAAAAAAGCGCAAGAACCATTGGTATATAAATCTACCTGGGAGTCGTTACAACAGCACAAAACACCTGAATGGTTTTTAGATGCCAAATTCGGAATATACTGTCACTGGGGGCCTTACTCGGTTCCTGCACATAAAAACGAGTGGTATTCACATTGGATGTATGTGGAAGATCATCCAATACGTAAATACCACGAAGAAACTTACGGCCCATTAAACGAATTTGGCTATAAAGACTTTATACCCATGTTCACTGCCGAAAATTTTAATGCCGACGAGTGGGCAACATTATTTAAAAAAGCAGGCGCACAGTTTGCCGGGCCTGTTACTGAACATGCCGATGGGTTTGCCATGTGGGACAGTAAAATTACCAAATGGAATGCTGCCGCAATGGGGCCAAAACGCGATATTGTTGGCGAAATGGCCAAAGCTATTCGTAAGCAGGATATGAAATTTATTGCCACTTTTCATCACCAATGGAACTTTGGCTGGTACTCTACCTGGGACGAAAACACCGATGCATCAAACCCGGAATACGAAGAGTTGTATGGCCCAAAACTACCGGGGCCCGAAGCTTTTGAGTATCCTGACAGAGGCGAAACAAAATTTTACCCCGAAGAGAAATTTGTGAATTTCTGGTACAACAAAATCATTGAGGTAATACACAAATACGAACCCGATTTAATTTATTTTGATAACAAGCTTAATATTATTCCCGAGCAAAAAAGAACCGACTTTTTAAGCTACTATTATAATTATGCCGCCAAAAATAAGCAGGAAGTAGTGTGTACCTACAAATTTGAAGAAATGGCCAAAGGTGCTGCTGTTCTCGATTTGGAGCGCTCGCGAATGGCTGAGAAAAAAGATTTTCCGTGGCTAACCGACGATTCAATTGACTGGGGTACATGGTGCCATGTTTCAAACCCCGATTATAAATCGACCAACCGGCTTATTGATTTTTTGGTGGATGTGGTTAGTAAAAATGGTGGGGTATTGTTAAATATTACACCTACAGCACAGGGCGATATTCCACAACCGGTTCAAGAGCGCTTGCTGGAAATGGGACAATGGCTTAGCACCAATGGCGAAGCCATTTACGGAACCCGGCCCTGGAAAGTTTATGGTGAAGGCCCGGCTAAAGTTACCGAAGGGCACCTGAGCGAACATCAGAATAAAGATAATACAGAAGAAGATATACGCTTTACACAAAAAGATGGCGTGTTGTACGCCTTGCTTTTAGATGTGCCAAGTAAAGAAATTCAAATAAGGGCAATGGGAAAAAATGCGGCTTTACTCGATAAAAAAATTAAAAACATCGAGGTGCTTGGCAGCAACGAAAAAGTTTCGTGGGAAGTTACCGATGCTGCACTTAAAATCTCGAAACCAAAAGAAAAAACATCAGACCACTGCGTTGTTTTCAAGTTGAGCTTTTAGCGTATCTACACCATTTCCTGTATTTAAAAATGTAAGTTATGACACCAAAAGAAAGATTTTTTGCCACTATAAATAACCAGACGGTTGACCGGCCGGCAACCTGGCTCGGATTACCAACTCCCGATGCCATTCCGGGCTTACTGAACTACTTTCAGGTAGGCTCGGTTGCCGAGTTGAAAACAAAACTAAACGACGATGTTTGGCCGGTAATTGTACCTTATAACAACGAACCGTTTAATGATATTGGCTGCGCACTTGATTTTACCAAAGATGGTGAAGGGGGCTCGCAGGACGAGCGCACTTTAACGGCACCCGGATATTTTGAGAACATGACCGACCCGGCGGCTGTGGAACAATTTCCGTGGCCCGATCCAAAAGATTTTCTCGATGTGGATGAGGCAGCCCGCAGAGCAAAGGAAATTCCTGCCGATAAGCTTCGTATGGGTATAATGTGGTCGGCACATTTCCAGGATTCATGCTCGGCTTTTGGTATGGAAAACGCCCTGATAACCATGATGATGTACCCCGAAATGTACCAGGCCGTTATTAACCGGATAACCGATTTTTACCTGGAAGTGAACGAGCTGTTTTATGAAGCCACAAAAGGCCATTTGGATGCGGTGCTAATTGGTAACGATTTTGGTTCGCAATCAGCACTTATGGTTGACCCCGATTTGTTGCGGGCTTATGTTTTCGAAGGAACAAAAAAGTTGGTCGACCAGGCCAAAAGTTATGGTTTAACTGTCGTGCATCATTCATGCGGGTCAATATTTCCTATTATTGGCGATTTATTTGATATGGGAGTAGACGTGGTACACCCCATTCAGGCTTTGGCGGCCGATATGGATATTGAAACTTTACAGAAAAATTTTAAAAATAAAGGTGCATTTTGTGGCGGCGTCGATGCGCAGGAATTACTGGTAAACGGAACACCAGCGCAATTAAGCGCCGCGGTAGAGAGAATTAAACAGGTTTTTCCAACAGGATTAGTAATTTCGCCCAGCCACGAAGCTATTTTACCCGATATAAATCCGGCCAATATTGAAGCCATGTATGCTGCGGTGCATCGCAGCTAAAACCGGAAGGGTATAAACCGTCGCAAAAAAACGTTACAGTTTGGCTTTAACTAAATATTTAAACTAAAACTTGCGAATTCTTCGCGTAATTAAAACATAAAAATATGATTCAACCTAACCCAATTATAGGAACCGGACTACACGCTGTAGGAGGCGTTTCAGCTGCCAGTTGTTACATGCCTTTCGAGGGCATAAAAAAATGGTCGTGGGGTACCTTTTGGATTGTACAGGCCTTGTTTGCCTGGTGCATTATGCCATTGGTAATTGGTTATTTAACTGTCCCGAATTTATTCCAGGTATTAACAGAAGCTCCGTCTTCGGCTTTTTGGACTGCTTTTATTTTAGGAGCATGTTATGGTTTTGGCGGCTTGTCGTTTGGTTATGCCATTCGTAATATAGGTTATTCGTTAACCTATACTATTTCTATTGGTATCTCGGCTGTTTTAGGTACCGTAGTACCTCTTATTCTTAACGGAACAGTTGTACAGCAATTCTCTAAAACAGGCGGAGGAATAGTATTGGCCGGCATGGTGATTTCAATGCTTGGAGTTGGACTTTGCGGTCGTGCCGGTTTTTTGAAAGAAAAAAATATGGGCGAAAAACAGGCGGGAAGCAAACTCCGGTTCAATATGAAAAAAGGCCTGTTGCTTACTGTTATTGCCGGTTCGTTATCAGCCGTTTGGGGCATTTCTCTTGAGTTTGGCCAGCCTATTTCCGACATTGCCGCAAAATACGGAGCAGGTCATTTTGAAGGTAACGCCAAATTGATTGTTTCGTCGTTGGGCTGTTTGCTTACCAATTTAACCTGGTTTATTGTTGTAACCATAAAAGACGGCACTATAAAAAGCCTTTGGCAACGAAAAGAAGTGGGGAATAAACTGTTTTTCAGCAACTACGCGTTATCGGCGCTAGCCGGTTCGCTTTGGTACACACAATTCTTTTTCTACGGACTGGGACACGTTAAAATGGGAAGCTTCCAGTTTGCAAGCTGGGTGTTGCACATGAGTATGCTTATTTTCTTCAGTTACATTATTGGTGTGATAATGAAAGAATGGCGTGGTGTTAAACGCAAAACATATGTAACATTAATTATTGCTCTTATTGTTTTGGTTGGCTCGTTTGTTTTAATGAGTTATGGCAGCTACATCGGAGAAATGGTTAACGGACATTAAAACTTAAAACAATAAACTCATAGATAAATTCCATTGTGTATAAAAATTACCAATGGAATTTTTTTGTGTAATTGTTTGGAATGATTGTTCCAAAGAGTAGTTTTGTAAGGTGAATAAAAAGGAAGAAATATTACAGGCGGCTTTAAAGCTTTTAATTGCAAACGGAGTGCATGCCACGCCTATGTCGGCAATTGCGAAAGCGGCAAATACCGGAATGGGAACCATTTATAACTATTTCGGAAACAAAGAGGAATTAATCAATGCTATTTATGTAAAAATAAAACAGCAGGAAGAAAAGGTATTTGCCAAGGTTGACACCAGGTTGCCCGTTAAAACACAGTTTGAGGCATATTATCGTGCATCACTCCATTTTTTTATTGCAAACCCGCTGGCTTTCAAATTTATGATACAATTACACCCTTCGCCTATAATTACCGAGGAAAGTCGAAATGTTGGTAAGGCTTCGCTGGGAAAAGTGTTCGATTTATTAAAAAAAGGACAGCAGGAAAGAATTATTAAAACAATTAATACCAGTGAGTTATTGCAATTTGTGGGAGGAACATTAACCACGTATTTAAACTGGCATTTTAGCAGCAAACAAAAAGAGATAAACGAACGCATTGAAAATCAGCTGAAAATGGTTTGGGATGCGATAAAAGAATAAATTTTTTAAAATAAATTGGAATGATTATTCCAAAAAGGAAAACAAAATAGGTAACATGATGGTATTCGCAGCACTTCAGGTTAAGATTTAGTAAGTGAATTCTGCTGTTGCTTATAATTAAACAATTTTTAGATAATGAAAACAAATGTATTGATTACCGGTACATCAACCGGAGTTGGTTTTGAAAGTGCCCTGTTATTTGCAAAAAACGGTTTCAAAGTTTATGCTAGTATGCGCAACCTGAAAAAAGCCGGACCGTTAAAACAGCAGATCGAAGAAGAGAACCTGGATATTAAACTGTTGGAGCTGGATGTTGTAGATCCGGCATCCATTGAAAAAGCAGTGAAAACCATTATTGCAAACGATGGTAAAATTGATGTGCTGATTAACAATGCCGGTGCCGGAATGGCCAAGCCAAGCGAACAGGCAAGTAAAGCCGAAATTAATTGGGTAACAGATGTTAATTACCACGGAGTTGTATATTGTACCAACGCCGTTTTACCCTTTATGCGCGAGCGTAAACAAGGAAAAATTATAAACATTACCTCGGTAGGAGGATTGGTGGGACAGCCCTTCAACGAATTGTACTGTGCTGCAAAATTTGCGGTAGAAGGCTACACTGAAGCATTGGCGTCATATGTGGGCAAAAACTTTAATATCGACTTTACCTGTATAGAACCAGGTGGAATTGCCACCGAGTTTACAAATTCGGCAGTAGCAGCCACAATGGTTGACGGGCAATTGGCTACGGGCGAGTACCTGCCTATTTTTGAGAAATACCTGGGGGGCGTCCAGCAACGCGCCGAAGAAGAGGAGGTTCAGCTTTATCAAACAGGCCTTGAAGTTGCCGAAGTTGTTTTAAAGGTGGCCAAAAATGAGAACCCACCCTTACGAATCCGCACATCAGCCTGGGCAGAAAACCTCTGCCAGCTTAAAACAGCTGCCGACCCTGATGGTACTAAGCTTGTAAACCAGGTGTTTAGTCAGTTTTTATAATGGTTTATATCTTAAAGGTAATCAGTTAAAAACTATTGAATCTGTTAAACGTAAAAGCACCCGACCAACCGAAGTTGACGGGTGCTTTTTGTCAAAATTAACTAATCAAACCTATTACTTATAATTATGCTTTATTAACCGTCTTCGCCACCAATACCACGTTCTTTATAACCTTCAAGGGTAATTTTAAAGCAGTGTGCATATTCGGTTGGATAATTTTTAGGAGCCGTAATAATTAAGCCTTTGTCGGTGCGTTCCCAAACAATAGTTTCATTGCTACCAAGTAACTCAATATTTTCAATAGGGTTATTTAATGCTCCAATTTGTGTGCTTAAAGTGTTTATCTGTATTTCTTTTTCCGGATCACCCATCACAATGGCATACAATTCAGTATCCGATTTTTTGGTAAAGCGAATGTCTTTGTTGGTATATTCAATTTTCCCTTTTTCCTCGATTTTATGCCCGCCGGATGCAATACGTGTAGGACCTTCTCCAAATACAGTCCATGGACGGGTTCCGTAAATGGCATCGCCGTTTACCTTTAGCCAGGCACCCATTTCTGCCAGCAGGTATTTCATTTCTTCCGGAATCGATCCGTCAGGATCCGGAGGAACGTTAAGCAACATGCAACCGTTTTTAGACACTATATCTACTAAAATATCCACCAGTTCGTTAGGCGTTACAAATTTGGCATTCGAGCGGTAAAACCAGGCACCGGGCGAGGTGTCGGTTAACCAGGCCTGTTTCTTGGGCTGGTTGGGGCGGCCACGCTCGTAATCGCGAATGGCAACTTCTTCAGGGAAAGTCGTTTCTTTAAAACAAACGGCAACATCTTTTCCCCATTCTATTCCTTTATTATAGTAGTAAGCTAAAAATTTCTTGCGATCAGCTTCCGGCAGATTTTCCAGCCACCAGTCGAACCACAACAGGTCGGGCTGGTAAACATCGATAAATTCTTTTAGTTTAGCCCACCATTCTTCCATAAACCGTTCTGAAACTTCAGTTGATTCCACATCATGAGGCTCAGTGTATAAATCGTAATCTTCCGGATTTACTGTAAAATAGGCGTGAGCCGGTGCAAAGTATTTCCATGTAAATGCGTGGTGAAATGAGCCCATATATTTCAGGCCTTTTTCTTCAATCGTTTTTTTCAGTTCTGCCGAAACGTCAACACCACCATAATTTACCGAGTTCCACCGGGTTGTCTTGCTGTCCCACATGGCAAAGTTGTCGTGGTGCATGGCTACCGGACCGGCAAATTTTGCCCCGGATGCTGCAAATAAATCGGCCCATTCCTGTGCGTTAAAGCCTGTTGGTTTAAACTGATTAATTAAATGGATGTAATCATATTCGGCCGGGTCGCCATATTGTTCAACATGATGTTTAAAATTCGATGTTTCTTTTTGCCACATACGCATGCCATGCCAGCCTTGCATCCGGTCATTTTCATCCATATTTATAAAGGCATTTGAAACGGGTCCCCAGTGGGCATAAATACCGAACTTGGCATCTAAAAACCAATCCGGAGTAACATTAGCTTTCGCCAATGATTCCCAGTTTTCTTCAAATTTTTGATTGCAGCAAGAGGTTTCAACTTTGTTTTCAGGTGAGTTTGTATTGCATGCTTGAAGTAGTAATAAAATTGCACTGATAATAAGTGGCAGACTGATGGTTTTCATTAAAAAATATTTTCAGGTTTCAGATGAATACAAAGCTAAGGGCTGGCCTTAAATCTTTAGGGAGGTTATTTGCCTAAAATTAGGGGACAAATTTTTTAAGCTGATTCTGTTGTGTTCAGTTTTTTCCACAACAGAGAACAGTTACAAGTTTGGCGATGAACACCTTTAAACCAGACCTAATGAGTTTCAATAAAAAAATTGACCACCTTAAATATGAAATTTTACCCCTGACAGGCTTGAACAATACGCAGTACTTTTGTTGTGTAAACTTTAAGCCAATAAAATGAAGTTTTTAAAACTTTTATCTACACTAATTATAATCATCGTCTTAAAAAATGTTGCGGTTGCACAAACCAACTTTGTATTTGTTTTAACCGACGATCACCGATACGATTTGTTGGGTTGCACCGGAAACAACCTTATAAAAACTCCACATATTGATAAACTGGCCAATGACGGTGTGCTTTTTACCAATGCCCACATAACCAGTGCCATTTGCACACCAAGCCGGGTATCCATGTTTTTAAGTCAGTTTGAACGAAAGCATGGCATAAATTTTAACTCTGGTACAAGCATGTCTGATGAGGCCTGGGAAAAATCATATCCTGTGGTAATGCGTAAAAATGGCTACTACACCGGTTATATCGGGAAAAACCATGCCCCAATTGGCGATGGTGGTTACGGAAGCGGAGTAATGGAAGAATCGTTTGATTACTGGTATGCCGGACACGGACATTTGAGTTTTTATCCCAAAAACAGGCATAAAATTTTTAAGGGAGCAAAAAACGATACCCAGGTGGAGGTAATGAATGAAGGGGTTGATGATTTTTTTAGCAACGAATATCGATTGGAAGGGGCAAAACATTTTCTGGAAAACCGACCCGATGACCAACCCTTTTGTTTGAGTATTTGTTTTAACCTGCCTCACGGTGCTAGTACCAGCACCATGAAATTGCTGCCTACCGACTCCTCGCTGTATCGTACAGCTTATCGCGATGTTGAAATACCAATGCCTGAAAATTACATCACTAAAGCCGATATCAAATCACCAAAATTACCTGCTGAGATACATTTTGCCAACGAGCGCCAGGAGGGCTACAACTATGTGGATACACCGGAAACCTTAAAAGAACGAATGATCCGGAATTACCAGGCAGTTACCGGCATTGACGGTTTAATAGGAAGTCTGCGAAAAACATTGGCACAAAATGGCCTCGATGAAAATACGATAATCATTTTTACATCAGACCATGGTATTTTTTGGGGCGAACACGGACTTGGCGGAAAAGCCTTGTGTTACGAGGTGTGCACTCATGTGCCAATGATTATTTATAACCCAATGGCACCGGGTAAGGCAAAAGGTGTTATTTCAGACCAACTGGTTCAAACCATCGATATTGCCCCAACCATGCTCGAGTATGCGGGTATCGAAAAACCGGAAGCATTTCAGGGGAAAAGTTTAGCTGCCCTTGTTGATGGGCACACCGAAACGGTACGCGATTACCTTTTCACCGAAAACCTTTGGTCAACCCAGTTTGGAAATCCACGCTGCGAGTCGGTTCAGAATAAAGAATGGAAATACATACGATACTATAAGAATGAGAACCTGAAAGCTTCTGTAAAAATTAAGGCTGCCCAAATGCTCGGTATGAAAGTTAATGACATGCTTTATGCTCAGCACGATCCGGATATTGCGCAATACAGAGCATTTGTTGAAGCTCCTTTAAACGGCGAAAACGCAGTTTACGAAGAACTTTATAACCTTAAAAACGACCCGAACGAACAAATAAACCTGGCCGCGGATGAAAAATACAACTTGGTGTTGAATGAATTAAGAGCAGCCTGGAAAAAAGAAATTAAATACGCACGAGGCGAAGGTGCACCAAAAGTGCTGCGCTACACAAAAGATTATTCCTTGGAAAAAGGAGGCCCGGTATCGCACGAATAGGGGGCGGTAATTGAGCCCATTGGTCCGGTTTTAACGCTTAAATTAAAGAACCTAAAATATGAACATCAGAAACACTTTTTTACTACTTCTTGGTTTTGCTATCCTGGCGTCGTGCCAGGTGGAACAACCACACATTGCCGACCAAAATTTTAATGCCGATTGGCTATTTTATAAAGGCGATGCCGAAGGCGCTGAAGCAACAGCTTTCCCTGATGCTGAATGGCGCAAGCTCGATTTACCTCATGATTGGGCTATTGAAGGTCCGTTTGACGGCGTAAAAAACAATGCCCGCACCGGAGGTTTGCCGGTTCACGGAACGGGCTGGTACCGCAAACATTTTACTGTTGAAAAAGCCATGCAGGGCAAACAGGTTTCCATTGAGTTTGATGGGGCAATGGATGATGCCCATGTGTGGCTAAATGGCCAACAGGTGGGTAACAGGCCTTATGGTTATATTGGATTCGAGCTGGATTTAACACCCTACATAAAATTTGGCGAAGAAAATGTTTTGGCGGTGCGTTTGCAACCACAAGACCTTGCCATGCGCTGGTATCCCGGAGCAGGAATCTACCGCAATGTTCGAATAAAATATAATAATCCCGTTCATATTCCGCAGTGGGGAACTTTTGTTACCACCCCCGAAATATCGGCAGAAAAAGCTGTGGTGAAAATTAGAACTACTGTAAAAAATGCCGGGCAAACCAGCCAGGTAACGCTAAAAACCAGTTTAAAAGACAAAAATGGTGCAGAAGTGGCAAGTGCAGCTGAAGAGGTTAACATATCAGGCGAAAAGCTTGCAGAAACCGAACAGGTTCTGGAAGTGGCAAACCCGGAACTTTGGGAGTTGGAAACGCCAACTTTATACAAGGTTGTTTCAGAAATAATTCAAAACGGGAATGTGCTGGATGTTTATGAAACTCCCTTTGGCATTCGCACCATTGAATTTACGCCAAACGATGGATTTCTGTTAAACGGCAAGCGGGTTCTGCTAAAAGGTGTTTGTATGCATCACGACCTTGGTGCACTTGGTTCGGCTTTTAACTACCGTGCACGCGAGCGCCAGATGGAAATAATGAAAAGTATGGGGGTAAATGCCCTGCGCACAAGCCACAATCCGCCGGAGCCCGAGTGGTTGGAAATTTGCGATAAAATGGGAATTTTGGTACAGGTTGAAGCTTTCGACGAATGGAAAAAGGGAAAGGTAATAAATGGCTACAACCAGTATTTTGATGAGTGGCACGAGCCGGATTTACGCGATATGGTCCGTCGCGACCGCAATCATCCATCGGTGATAATGTGGAGCCTCGGTAATGAAATTCTGGAACAGGGTGTGGCTGATGGCTGGCAACTTACCAAACACCTGAACAATATTGTAAAAGATGAAGATACCACGCGGCCCACAACCGCAGGATTTAATTACTATCCGGCACCTTTTAAAAACAAGTTGGCTTTTGAAATCGATGTGGTGGGAATGAACTACTGGCCCATTGAGTACAAAGAAATCAAAGAGAAATATCCGGATATGATTGTTTACGGTTCGGAAACTTCATCGCAAACCAGTAGCCGGGGCGTTTATCATTTGCCTATCGACCCCTTGCCACAGCGCCACACCGGGCATGTTAGCAGTTACGATGTAATTGTTGGTCCGCCTTGGGCTTACCCACCTGATGCCGAATGGGATGCACTGGAAGCTGAACCTGCGGCTTTGGGAGAGTTCATCTGGACAGGTTTTGATTACCTGGGAGAACCAACTCCTTATGGTGGCCGCGATAATTCAACCCATGGCTATTGGAACGACGATTGGCCATCGCGCTCGTCGTATTTCGCACCGGTTGACTTGTGCGGTTTCCCAAAAGATCGCTATTATCTGTACCAAAGCCAGTGGACCGAAGAGCCCATGGTGCATGTGTTGCCGCATTGGAACTGGAATGGAATGGAAGGTCAAAACATACCGGTTTTTGCTTACACCAACTGCGAAGAGGTAGAGTTGTTTGTGAACGGAAAATCGTATGGTAAAAAAGTAAAAGGGAAAGATTTAACAGAAATTCCTGCAGAGTTTCATTCATACCCAAAAGGAACGTACAAAACAAAATACCGCCTCTCGTGGGAAGTGCCGTACCAACCCGGGGTGCTAAAAGTTATTGCCTATAAAAATGGAGAGGCTACCATTCAAAAGGAAATAGAAACAGCAGGTAAACCGGCAAAAGTGTTGGTTGAAGCCGACAGAAACGAAATTTCAGCTGATGGTTCAGACCTATCGTTCTTAACGGTAAAGTTAACCGACGAGAACGGTAACTTGTGCCCCTTATCCGATAATCTGATTGAATTTGAAATTACCGGTGCCGGAACCTTAGTTGGCGTTTGTAACGGCAATCAGCGCGATCTGTCATCATTTCAGGAGCCTCGCCAGCAAGCCTTTAATGGTTTGTGCCAGGCAATTATTAAAAGTTCCAACGAACCCGGGGAGATTATCGTAAAAGTTAGCTCCGAAGGATTGGAAAATACCGAAATAAAACTAACAACAAAATAGACGCTGAGAGCCTGGAGCTCGTGGCCAGAAACTAAAAAATATGAAATCGAAAACACTAACATTAATTCTTGCACTATGTTGTGCCATCAGCGTTTTTGCCAAAGAACGACCTAATGTGCTAATCATTATTTCCGACGACCAGGGGTGGGGAGATGTGGGCTTTAACGGTTGTACCGATATTCCAACACCAAACCTCGATAAACTGGCAGAAGAAGGGGTAAGCTTTCAGGCTGGATATGCCTCACATCCTTATTGCAGTCCTAGCCGCGCAGGCTTGCTTTCGGGCCGTTATCAGCAACGTTTCGGGCACGAAAATAACACACCTTACGACCACGGTGATCCTGAAGCAGGATTGCCGGTTGATGAATTAATGATTTCGGAATTACTGCACGAAAACGGTTACCAAACCTGTGCCATCGGAAAGTGGCATTTGGGCGATTACGAGAAATTCTGGCCAAACGAACGCGGTTTTGACGATTGGTTTGGATTTTTTGGTGGCGGATACAATTACTGGGGAAATCCGGATAAAGATCCCAATCACAAAATTATGCGAAACGGACAAGCTGTTAAACCGGAGGAAATAACCTATTTAACCGATGATTTTACACGGGAAGCGGTTAATTATATCGACTCTTATGCTAAAAATGACAAACCGTTTTTTATGTACCTGGCTTATAATGCACCACATGCGCCAATTCAGGCAACACGCGAGTATTTGGATATGATGGAACATGCCGAGTTTGGCGACCGTGCAGCTTATGGTGCAATGGTAGCTGGCATGGATGTAGGAATTGGGAAAGTAATTGAAAAATTAAAAGAAACAGGCGAATACGAAAATACGCTGATTTTCTTTTACAGCGATAACGGAGGCCATGGTATGGGCTCCAGAAGCCTGCCTTTCCGTGGCAATAAAGGCAAATTATTTGAAGGCGGAATTCGTGTGCCATTTTTGGCGTGCTGGCCAAAAGGAATTAATGGCGGCAACCGCTACCTGAATTCCATTTCGGCGCTGGATATTTATCCTACAATTCTGGCCGCTACCGGTATTGAATATCCTGAGAAAAAACTGGATGGAGTTAACCTGTTGCCATTTGTAAATGGCGAGAACAAAGGAAAACCACACGATGTAATTTTCTGGCGTTATTCTGATGGGGCCGGATATGCGGTACAAAAAGGCGATTACAAAATTGTTAACTCGGCATTTAAAAAGAATCGCATCTACCTTTTTAACCTAAAGGAAGATCCTTATGAAATGAATGATCTGGCCGAACAAATGCCCGAAAAACTGGCTGAGCTGCAGGCCGATTACGAGCAGTGGACAAAAGGAACTGTTCCGGCAAAATGGCACGATCCACACATTGATAATGTGGAAAACGATGTAGAAAAACGAGAGAAATACATTCGTGCGGCATGTGCCGGCGAAAAAAAGAAATAATGCAGCAACAGATAAAAATACGCGAATAAATAATTGGCACTTTAAAAAGTGGAGTAAAAGAAGTCTGTTGCCCGTAAACACGGTGTGGCAGATTTCTTATTTTCTTGATTATTAAAATAATAACCTGGCTTTCCGCTTGTTCGGAAGCCATTTTAAAAATCTAAACCATGAATAAAATAACATTACTGTTTACCTTGCTTTTGCTGACAACCTTTGCTGCCAGTGCCCAACCACCCAAAGCGCCCAAAGGTTACAAATGGGTAAAAAATGAAAAGTTCTCCGACGAATTTAACGGCGATAAACTGGATAAAACCAAGTGGTACGACCGCTCGCCCTATTGGGTGCATGGTCGTCCACCGGCAACCTTCCGTGCACGTACGGTTTCTGTAAAAGATGGTTTTCTGCAAATAAAAAACGATATTTTGCGCAAAGAAGACAAGGAAAAACAAGATAAGTACAATATCGTTGGCGGAGCAGTGGCTTCGGTGGCTAAAGATGCTCATTATGGCTACTACGAATCACGAATAAAAGCTTCCGGAATTTCCATGTCTACCACATTTTGGTTTAAAAATAAAGCCAAAAAGAATGACCCGAAAGGAATTCATCAAGAGCTTGATATTGCCGAGTTGGTAGGGATGCAGAAATTGAAAAATGATTTCAGAAATATTCTACATTCAAATACTCACTTTATTCATAACGATGAAAATGGTAAGCATAAGTATATTTCTTCCGGAGGAACCTGCCCGATTGTACCGGCAGCAAACGAAGCCTTTCATATTTATGGCTGCTGGTGGGAAGATGCCAATAATATTCACATTTACCTGGATGGTGAATTTAAATTTACCATGCATCCTGATACCACTTATTCAAAAACACCATTCGATACTCCAATGTATATGCACCTTGTAACCGAAACCTACAATTGGGAAGAACCACCAACGGAGGAGGAGCTGCTTAACGACCAGATAAATACATCGTATTACGATTGGGTACGAGCGTATAAACTTGTAAAAGAAGATTAACAGCCTTTCCCTGGCTGGCTAAAAATAGCAAGACACAGAAAAAAGTAAAATCATAAAAAAATGAATAAAACGCTCATCCTAATTCTGATTTCCATTTTCGGAACCTTGCAACTATCAGCGCAAAGCCTCCCCGAGGGCTATCCGCAAACGCAGCGCACCAAACAAAAATTAAACTCGGGTTGGAAATTTCATTTAGGCGATGCAGGGGAGTCGTTTTATACAAGCGATTTTGATGATTCGAATTGGGAAGAAGTAAACATTCCCCATACCCTAAAACTTACTACCATTAACCTTGATGGAGTACTGGACGATAAAACTCAACCGACTTTTCACCGGGAAGTGGGGTGGTACCGAAAAACTATAAAAGTTGGTGCCAATCCGTTCAAAAAAGTATTTCTTGAATTTGAAGGAGCCCACCAGGTAACCGACCTTTGGGTAAACGGAAAGCATGTGGGGCAGCATGCACTTGGTGGTTATACGCCTTTTATTTTTGATGTGTCGGATGTTGTAAACTATGGAGAAGAAAACCAGGTAACCCTTTTGGTTGATAACCGCGTAAATGATGTGGTAGCGCCCGATCCGGGCCCATTTGATTATGTTAAATTCAGTGGCTTGTACCGCGATGTTTATTTGGTGGAAACCGATTGCATGCGTATTACTTTTAACATCGAATCGATAAATTCAGGGGTAACAATTACCACACCATCGGTTGATCCGGTAAATCTAAATGCTACCATAAACATAAAAACAGCGGTTAAAAACGAGAGTAAAATTGCACGCACAGCAACGGTTGTAAATCGGGTAATCGATCAAGAGGGCTTTGTGGTGCTGAAACTCGAAGAAACACAGAACATTGTTCCCGGCGCCGAGCTTGTGTTTAATCAAATTGGCGGAATTGAAGAAAATGTGCAGCTGTGGGATGTGGATAATCCATACTTGTACAAAGTAAATACATTGGTGCTTGAAAACGGCGTAGCCATTGATGCCGTGGATAATCCGCTGGGTATCCGTAAATTTGAGCTCGATCCGGAAAAAGGGTTCAAACTAAACGGAAAAGTAATTGAGCTTATCGGCTATAATCGTCATCAGCACTACGGCTATATTGGAGATGCCATGCCCAATTCGTTGCATTACAAAGATATGCTCGATTTCAAAAACATGGGCTTTAACGTAATGCGTTGTGCGCATTATCCGCACGACGATGAAATTATGAGGGCCTGCGATGAGTTGGGAATTTTGGTTTACGAAGAAGCGCCAACCTGGATTTCGATTTCGCAAAAAAAAGAGTGGTACACCAACTGGGAACAGGCCGCCAGGGTTATGGTGCGCAACCACCGTAATCATCCGTCGGTGGTAATTTGGGGAGCTGGAATTAACCACCGGGGTGCCGTTCCGCAAACACATTACACCATAAAACAAGAAGACCCAACGCGCCTTACTGCCTCGCAAAGCAGCCGCTGGACCGGTTGGCAAACCTCGTGGGTAACCGATATTTATGCCAATATGAATTACGGACCGGTTATGTGGGAAAGAAACGAACCACTGCTGGCTATGGAAGGGGGCTCGGGGCCCGAAGTTATTGCCCAATACAAACGCGACCCCATGATGCCCGGTATGATTTCATGGGTGGCTCATGCTTACTACACTTTTCACGATATTGGCAATTTTGACGACCGAACCCGTGCCGGAATGTGGGATTCGTTCCGTTACATCAAACGTCAGGATTTAATGTGGTATCCTACCGAATTAAAAGATACACCAATGATTTATTTTCCAGATCAGTGGGAGGAAGGAGTGCAGCAACTTACCATATACAGCAATTGCCCTGAAATAGAACTGTTTGTTAACGATAATTCAATAGGAAAATACCGTCCGTCGGGTGCATTGAAGTACCAGGGGCTCGATCATCCTCCTTACGAAATAGCGGTTAAAAATTTCGAGCCGGGAAAACTCACTGCCAAGGGGCTGCAATACGGAAAAGTAATTGCGGAAGAAACCATATACACACCCGGCAAACCCGCTGCCATAAAGTTTTGGCTTGATAAGGAAGGTCGTAATTTTGTGGCCGATGGTTCAGATATTTTGGTGGGACATGCCGAAGTGGTAGATGCTAACGGAATGATTATTCGCGATTCGGAAGCTGAAATAAAATTTGAGATAAGCGGCGATGCAAAAATTGTTGGCGATACCGAAAATATTGGTTCCAATCCCTTAAAAGTGAAAAGAGGAGGAGCGTCAGTTCTTATTCAGGCCGGTAAAAATCCCGGAAAGATTATGGTTACCGCCAGTTCGCAGGGGTTAAAACCGGCAACAGCTTCAGCACAAACTATTGCCGATGAAACAAATATGGTGCTTAAAAATGCTTACCCTATCTACGATTTCGAAAAAGTAAAAGTGGATATGGGCGCTGCCGACCAGTTACTGCAATTTGGGTGGCTGCCCTGGAACGGTAAAGACAATGAAACATCGGAAATAGCGATTAAAGAACTGGGCGGGTTTAAAGCCGAGGTAAAAACAGCTTCTGGAGCCGGTGTGTTGCGCTGGTTAAGCGAAATGAATGTGATTGGAAAATACGGTTTTGTTTATGGAGAAGGAGTTCTTGGAATTGACGACGAGGGGCTTGAATTGATGTTTTCCGGATTACCCGCCGGAAAATACAAGCTCAAAAGCTACCACCACGCGCCACGTTCCAACACCGATAGCATGGATCCTAACCGCGAGAAATTGAAAACAGTCCGCATTCATACATTGCCTTATGCCCGCAGTATAAATGCAAGGGTAAACGATAAAAACGGGCAAACAATCATTAAAAATATTCCGGTTTCTGAAGGGCAGGAATTGCAGTTTAAAAATCCAAATCCGGGGCATGCTGAAGTTATTTTTGAGACAGATGGAAGTCCGGTAAAAATCGTTTATAAAGATGCTGGCGAAAACAATGGAGTTTGGTTAAATGGCTTTGAGTTAAGTACGCAATGAATTCCGAAGGCCAACTTTTTGTATTAATTGTTTGGTGTTCGCAGGCGAAAATATTTACTTTGTTACAGAATAGAACAGAACAATTTTAACTAACTCACTAATTAGAAATCATGAAGAGGATAATTCTTTTATCGCTTTTGTTTGCTTGTTTTCAACTGGCAGGCAATGCACAAAACACCGAATTCGACTGGTTCGACTACAATTTACCTATGGAAGAGCGTATCGATGCGCTGGTAAATTCAATGACTATTGAAGAAAAATGTTCACAATTATTGGATGAAGCCATTGCCATCGAGCGTTTAAATGTTCCGCGTTATGGTTGGTGGAACGAATGTTTACATGGAGTAGGACGTACCGGTCGTGCAACAGTTTTCCCACAGGCAATTGGCCTGGGAGCTACTTTTGATGAAGAACTGATTTTTCGTGTAACCTCGGCAATTGCAGACGAAGCACGCGCAAAATACAATGTGGCTATCGCCAACAATAATCGGTCGAAATATTCTGGCCTTACCTTTTGGTCGCCCAACGTCAACTTGTTTCGCGATCCGCGCTGGGGACGTGGTCAGGAAACCTATGGTGAAGACCCTTACCTGACTTCAAGAATTGGAGTAGCTTTTGTAAAAGGCCTGCAAGGCGATCATCCGAAATACCTGAAGGCTGCAGCTTGTGCCAAACATTATGTGGTGCACTCGGGGCCCGAGGCCTTAAGGCACGAATTTGATGCCGTTGTTTCGATGAAAGACCTTTGGGAAACTTACATGCCTGCTTTTAAAGCACTGGTAACCGAAGCAAAGGTGGAAGGGGTGATGGGGGCCTACAACCGCACCAATGGCGAAGCCTGTTGTGCCAGCCCCTACCTGATGACCGAAGTATTACGCAACGATTGGGGTTTTGATGGTTATTTCACTTCCGATTGTGGTGCCGTAAACGATATCTGGCGATTTCATGGTTTGGCAAAAGATGCTGCCGAAGCGTCGGCTTTGGCTATAAAAGCCGGAATGAACCTGAACTGTGGAAATGCCTTCAAACACCTGGATAAGGCCCTGGAAAGGGGACTGTTATCGGAAACAGACATTGATACGGTATTAAAACAATTGCTAAAAACACGTTTTCGTTTGGGCATGTTCGATCCGGAAGAGGAAGTGCCTTTTAATAAAATTGGACCCGAAGTGGTTGGCTGCCAAAAGCATGTAGACCTGGCTCTTGAGGCCGCACAAAAATCGGTGGTACTGGTAAAAAATGAAAACAATGTACTTCCGCTGAAAAAAGATTTGAGAACCCTTTTTGTAACAGGACCGCAGGCTGCCAACGAAGAAGCCCTGCTTGGGAATTACTTTGGCGTAACGGGCAATAGTGTTAACATTCTCGACGGTATTGCTGCCAAAGTAAGTGTGGGTACCAGCATCAACTATAAAATTGGGCAAATGCCCTGGCATGTTAATGCCAATCCAATTGACTGGACCACCGGAGAAGCTGCCGCAGCCGATGCCTGTATTGCAGTGATGGGTATAAATGGCATGTGGGAAGGTGAAGAAGGAGAGGCCATTGCCTCGAATCTGAAAGGCGACCATATTGATGCCCGGTTGCCACAAAACCAGGTTGATTTTCTGAAAAAAATACGCGCAAAAAGCGATAAGCCTTTAATTGTTGTTATCACCTGTGGTAACCCGCTTATTATTCCTGAAGTTTATGAAATGGCCGATGCCGTTATTTATGCCTGGTATCCGGGCGAACAAGGTGGTAACGCCGTCGCCGATATTATTTTTGGCGATGTTTCTCCATCAGGAAGAATGCCATTTACCGTGCCTTATTCGGTTGAAGATTTACCACCATACGATGATTATGCCATGGCCGGACGCACCTACCGCTATATGGAGAAAGAACCGCTGTTTCCCTTTGGGTTTGGCTTAAGTTATGCCAATTTTACCTATTCAAATATTACCTCAGCTACCGAGGGTGATAAAGTGATTGTTTCGGCACTTGTAGAAAACACCGGGACAATATCTGCCGATGAGGTGGCACAACTTTACATCTCATCGCCACTGGCCGGTAAAGGCTATCCGCTTTACGCCTTAAAATCATTTAAACGTTTGAGTTTAAAATCAGGAGAGCAAGCCAAAGTTGAATTTTCAGTTTCAAAAGAAGCCTTTTATCAGGTTGATGAGCAGGGTGAAAACTTTTTACCCAAAGGCGACTACAAAATAACAATTGGCGGTTCGGTTCCGTCAAAAAGAAGTGCCGATCTTGGAGCAGCAAAAACAATTACTACAAGCATCCAATCAAAACAATTAAAATAGTTTACCGTAAAAATATACGATAAAACCCGGGCTTGACCCGGGTTTTTTGTTTTCAAAAAAATTCCCCCCTGCAATTGCTTTACTTTCCCCTCCCTGTTTGAGCAGGTTCTTGGTATTTTTGCAACTAACCAACAATAAACTAATATGAATCTAAAACAATTGGGCTGCATTACTTTTATGTTTTTGCTAGCCTTAACTGTTTCGGCCAAACAATTTAATGTTATTGATTTTGGCGCCAGGGCCGATGGCAAAACGCTGGATACAAAAGCTGTTCAGGCAGCTATTGATGCCTGTACCCAAAACGGGGGAGGACAGGTAGTTATTCCGGCGGGTAAAACAGTGCTGGTAGGAACCATTTACCTCAAAGATTTTGTTAACCTGAACATCGAAACCGGTGCTGTATTATTGGGAAGCCCACATATTGAGGATTACGCCACCGATACCCATAAAATTATGTACAAGCGCGAATCGCACATGGACCGCTGTTTAATTTATGCCGAAAATGCCAACTCGTTTGCTATTGAAGGCTATGGAACCATCGATGGAAATGGGGCCGAATTTACCAACCAACGCCCCATGTTGCTGCGTTTTAAAGACTGCAATAACATTCACCTAAACGACATCACCCTAAAAAATCCGGCAGCATGGACTTCAGCTTTTTTGTATTGTAACGAAATTGCCGTTTCAGGAATACGAATCAGCAGCTGGGCCAATAAAAACGGCGATGGTTTGGATTTTGACGGATGCACCAATGTTCGGGTAGCAAACTGCTCGTTTAGTAATTCTGATGATTCTATTTGCCTGCAGGCTTCATTGCCCAATAAACCTTGCCGCGATGTGGTGGTTACCAATTGCATTTTCGAAACCAAATGGGGCGGAATGCGAATCGGATTACTCTCGCGTGGAAATATTGAACAGGTGGCGGTTAGCAACTGCACTTTTAAAAACATTGAAGATTCGGGATTGAAAATTCAGCAGTGCGAAGGTGGCGAAATGCGAAACATGACCTTTACCAACCTGGTGATGGAGAACGTTCCTCGCCCTGTTTTTATGACCTTTAGCCAGCAACGCGCTTGTGTTGATGTGCCCGAAGGAACCTACGAGCCGCTGAACCGGATGCACAACATGATTTTCAGCAATATTGTGGTTGATAACCGTAAGCTCGACAAAAATTCATGCTTCTTTTTTACCGGATACCCCGGAAACGATATTGAGAATGTTGTGCTGAAAGATGTACAGTTTACAATTTCGGGTGGCGGAACAGCCGAAGATGCCGCTAAAGAAGTAAAAGAATACAGCCTGGAAGTGGTGAAAAAGCACTGGCCCGAGTTTTACCTGGTGGGCACTTTACCGGCTTCTGCACTTTATGCGCGCCATTTGGATGGCCTTTATGTGGAGAATTTCCATGTGTTTATTGAAAATGAAGATGCGCGCAAACCATTCATACTTAATGATGTGAAAAACGGAAGTGTTGAAAAATTTTATGTGAATAAAAAACAGATAAACTGATGTTGAATAAAATCCATCATATTGCCATAATTTGTTCTGATTATCAGCAATCAAAACATTTTTATACGAAAATACTCGAATTGCAAACACTTCAGGAAACCTACCGTAAAGAGCGGGATTCGTGGAAATTGGACCTGGCATTGGGAGGCGATTACGTAATTGAATTGTTTTCTTTTCCGAACCCTCCGCAGCGGGTAAATCAGCCCGAAGCCCGGGGATTGCGGCACCTGGCTTTCGAAGTGGATTGTATTGAGGAAACTGTTTTTAAACTGAATAAGAACGGCGTGGAAACCGAAGCGGTAAGAACTGATGCTTTGAGTGGCAAAAAATTTACCTTCTTTTTCGACCCCGATGGTTTGCCGCTGGAGATTTATGAAAAATAGGAACGGAACTATGAGAAAGCTTTTTTTTATTGTTTTAATAGCCATTGTGGCCTTACGGGTTGTTGCACAAAAGCCAAACATTATACTTATTGAATCTGACGACCAGAGCAACCTGGCTGTTGGTGCCTATGGCTGGGATAAGGTGTTTACACCCAATATTGATAAAATTGCCGAAGAGGGAGTTTACTTTACTTCAGCCTACAACATGGGCTGTTGGAGCCCCGCAGTTTGTATTCCCAGCCGAACCATGCTTTTTAACGGTGTTTCGGTTTGGCGGGCCGCACAACTGAGTGCCAAAAATGTACCGGGCCCTTCGCTGGTCGAGCGTTTGGCGCAAGTGGGCTATACCACCTATTTTACCGGAAAATGGCACGCTCTGGGTAAGAACCCTCGCGAGATGTTTCATCACTATGGGCATATTTTACCCGGACAGTTAAAAGATTATTACACCAACCAAGGGCACCTAACCGATGTGGTAGGGCAGGAAGCGGTTGAATTTATCAATCAGGCAGCACAAGAAAACGAGCCTTTCTTTTTGTATGTAGCATTTAATGCACCACATGTGCCACGCAAAACCGCGCAACAGTATTACAATATGTATCCACCGGAAAATATTAAACTTCCGCCAAGTGTAAAAGACGGGCCCTTGCACCCAAATATTAAATACAACTACTCAAAAAATCCGCTCAGCAGTAATGAAATGCGAACCCGTTACCAGCAAAATAATGCTATGGTTAGCCACATGGACGAACGAATTGGTGATATTCTGGAAGCACTGAAAAAAACAGGAAATTACGACAACAGCATCATTGTTTTTATGTCGGATCAGGGAATAAATTTTGGCGAAAACGGCGTGGCAGGAAAAGTTTGTTTGTACGATGTAAGTGCAACTGCTCCGCTTATTATCAGTGCACCCGGTATTTCAAAAGGCAAAAAGTTTAACAAATGCGTTTATTTACAGGATATTTATCCAACTCTGCTTGAAATGCTGGATACCGATGTGCCCGAATACATGGAGTTTAAATCTTTGCTCCCGGTTTTGCAGGCAAAAACAAACGAAAGTCCGCACAACTCAATTTATATGGGAATGTTCGACGATCAGCGCGGAATTGTGCATAACAATTATAAACTGATTTTATACACGCAGGCTGCCGAGGCCGAATTGTATAATCTTAACCAGGATAAATGGGAAATGAATAACCTGATGGGGAGCAATATTGCAAAAACGATAATTCCGACTTTGGGCAGCGAATTTTTTAAATGGCAGCAACAAACCGGCGATACGCTTGATGTTAAGGCCTTGTTTCCAAATCTATTTACTGAAAACTAACACATGATAAATATGAATTGGATAAAAATTACAATAATTGGTGTGTTTCTGGTATTTACCGGAACAACAGCAATTGGACAAGCAACCAAAAAGTTGGTACTTGGCGAACAACCCGTATTTAAAGTAAAAAAAGCCAATCAATTAATAGTTGTTGATGGCAAAATGGATGAAGCCGTTTGGAGCCAGACTGAGGCCCGCGCCTTTAATTATTTTTATCGGGTTGAAAAACCGGACGACCGGCAAAAAATGCTGTTCAGAATGTTGTGGGACGACCGCAATTTGTATGTTTTTTTCGAAGCTGAAGATAAATACATTACCGCACGCGAAACCAAACGCGATGGGCAACCTTATTTCGACGACTGCGCTGAAGTGTTTTTTATTACCGTTCCAGATAGCCTGGATACGCACATTGGCTACGAACTTAATTTGTACAAAGCTGCTAACGATTTTGTGTATTTTAACGATTTTTTGCCCGGGCAAAGTGTGGCCATGAAATCGTTTAATCCAGAATACCAGGTGGAGGTACAGGTAAACGGAACCATCAACGACAATTCGGATATTGACAAAGGCTGGTCCATGGAAATGGCAATTCCGCTGGAAAACTTTGGGGGCCTTGAAAAATTTTCACCCGTGCAGCCCGGAAATAAATGGGCTTTCCTTGCCGTTCGTCAGGACAGAAACGACGCCGAGGGTGAGCGCCGTTCCACCAGCACCATTTTTCCCATTTACGAGATTGAAAAAAATGTGCACCAGGCCAATCGTTTTGGTTTGATGGAGTTTGTAAAATAAAATCCTGTTTAAGTTATTTCGAATATAAAATCAGCAAATTTAGATATGAATAAAATTATTTTGACTACTGTGGCTGTTCTCTTGTTTTTTACAGGGCAGGCACAAGAACCCAAAGGTTTTCCTTTTACCCTACCAAAAGAAAAACCCAATCGCCCTTTAAGTGCGGCTATGGAGCGTAATTACGATGCCTACCTGGCTCCGCGGCCTGAAGACAACGAGTTGTATTCGCAATTTAAATACACCGAGTTAAAAGGTTTTGATTACAACGGCCACGATGGCACAATTTCGCGCCGCGATCCTTCTAAAATTATTTTCGAAAACGGGAAATATTACATCTGGTACACATACCGGAATACGCCAACCAAACCAATGGGGGCAAAAAACTGTAACGACAGCATCCCCTCGGCCGATTGGGATTTGTCTGAAATTTGGTACGCTACCAGCACCGACGGTTTTACCTGGGAAGAACAGGGCGTTGCTGTGCCACGTCCGCCAAAACCTGCGGTAGGCTGGCGCTCGGTTACCACCACCGATATTTTAAAGTACAAAGGAAAGTATTACCTGTATTACCAGGGCTTTATGGAAGCCAGTGGTTTACGCGGTGATGATTGTCCGGTAGCGGTTTCTTATGCCGATTCGCCTGATGGGCCATGGACACCCTACAACAAAGTGGTGGTGGAGAACGGCGCGCCCGGAGAATGGGACCAGTATTCCATTCACGATCCGCACCCCTTTGTTTATAACGATAAAATTTACTTGTATTACAAATCGGATTTTGATGGCGATCCGCGCCTGGTGCGCATGCAGGGATTGGCCATTGCCGATAACCCACTGGGTCCCTTTAAAAAGCACCCGTTAAACCCGGTAATTGCATCGGGGCACGAAACTTCGCTTTTCCCCTTTAAAGAAGGAATGGCAGCTATGGTTACCCGCGATGGAAACGAACACCATACCATTCAATATGCCACCGACGGGGTAAATTTTGAAATCGCATCTATTGTTTCGTTGTTGCCAAATGCGGCGGGCTCTTTTGTGCCCGATGCGTTTAATAGCAAGGGAAACGGAAGAGGAATTACCTGGGGAGTTTCGCACATAACAGCTGCAACTGGTTGGGAAACCAATCATGCTATTCTGGTGCGTTTTGATTGCGACCTGAGCCTGGATGTTAACGACCCCGATATGAAGCATCACAATGAATATTACCGACCTGATTTTTATTACAAGCATGGGCTAAACAAAAAGCAGCGCGAACGCATTGCACAACAAAACAAGGCTATTCAGGCAAAATAGGATCAGCCATGTTTTCGTTCAATAAAGCCGGTTTAATTTCTAAAATAGAGAAGGGAATTAAACCGGTTTCTTTTTCCCCCCTGTTATTCAAACAAAAATCCACCTTCCATGCCTTTGTCAATTTCTAATTTTGTATGAACAAATAAAACAATCATGCTTAAAAGATTTCTTCTGTATTTTTTGGTTCAAAGCTTTGTGGTTTGCGTTTTTGCTGGTGAAAAGCCAAATGTAATTGTTGTACTGGCCGACGATATTGGTACCGGCGACATCTCGCACTACCGGAGTATTCACTCCAGCAACATTATACTTGAAACACCAAATATTGATAAACTGGCGCAGAGTGGAACCGTTTTTACACAAGCCCATGCACCGGCGGCACTTTGTGCTCCTTCGCGTTACGGAATAATGACCGGTAACAGTTGTTACAGAAGTCCTTTCCCATGGGGTGTTTGGGGCTCGTACCAGCAATCACCAATAAAAGACGAAGACCTGACTTTGGGGCGTTTAATGACGCAGGCCGGCTACAACACTGCTTTTTTTGGCAAATGGCACCTGGGGGGCGATTATTACCGCAAAGATCAACCCGGAGTAATTTACCGTGGCGACCGCAGCAAACCACAAACCGATGTGGATATCTCAAAAATCATTGACGGTCCCAATCAAAAAGGATTTGCCTATAGTTTTGCTTATCCCGCAGGTATACAGGCTGTTCCGTATGCAGCATATGAAAATGGCGCAATTTATCCCTACAGCGATAAGCCTGTTGAGATTGGTTACATCTCGCAGGAGAACATGTCAAAAATCGGCGTAAAACTCGATAAGCTTGAAGGACTTGGCGACTTAAACTGGAACCCCCGAAATGCCGGCCCCTTGCTGGCAGCAAAAGGCGTGGAATACATTCGTACCCACGCCAATAAGGAGAAGCCATTTTTTATGTATTACTGTTCGCAGGCTGTGCATCTGCCGCATAATCCACCGGCAGAGTTAAACGGAATTAAAATTGCCGGAACAACACCATCGGCACACATGGATATGATTAAAGAACTGGATGTGCAAATGGGCATGTTGGTGGATGAATTGAAAAAGCAAGGGGTGTACGAAAATACCGTGTTTATTTTTACGTCCGACAATGGTGGCTTGCATGTAAACCGCAAAACCCTGGAATCGGGGCACCAGCCCAGCGATATTTACCGGGGCAGTAAAAACGACATGCACGAAGGGGGCCACCGTGTACCTTTTATTGTAAGCTGGCCGGCAGGATTTAAAGCCCGCCAGGAAAGCGACCAGTTGGTACTTGGCCTCGATATTGCAGCTACCCTCGCCGAAATAGCGGAAGTGAAAATTCAGCAACACCAGGCCATGGATTCCTACAGCTTAATACCAGTTTTAAAAAACAAAAAGCCACTAAAACGCGATTTTGTAATGTTGCAAAGTGGCACACAAAAGCAGCTGATAATAATTGAAAACGAGTGGAAGCTTATTATCCAGGTAGACCGGAACGACAAAACCGATAAAACCCGTAAGCCGATTGCTCTTTTTAATTTAAAAGAAAATCCTTCAGAATTGGAAAACGGTAATAAAATTAACGACCCCGGGCAGCAAGAACGGATTGAGCACCTGTTTAACAAGTACAACACTACTCGCGAGCGTCTTGTGCGAACCGGCAGTTAAGGTTTGATGTGTTTGAAACCAATAAATCAACAAGAAACTATGATTAAAAGAACCGGTGTTGTACTGCTACTTTTTGTACTTGCAACTATTGCCGGGGCACAAAGCGTCCAGAAGCCAAACATTATATTCCTGATGATTGACGACTGCAGTGCCGTTGAATTTTCGTGTTATGCCACCGAAAATCATCCTGCCGGTAACCATACCCCGGTAATCGATAAACTTGCAAAAAGTGGGGTGCAATTTACTACCTGTTGGGCATCGCCCTTGTGTAAACCAACGCGTGCCATGTTAATGAGCGGGAAATATGGCGCGAATACCAAAGTTTATGGCAACAAATTGAACCGCACTGATAACGATTTTGCCAAACAACACAAGCCGTTTTCAAAAGTTTTAAAAGATAATGGTTATGATACGGCTATTTCCGGAAAGTGGCATTTACCGGGCAATGCCGGACAAAACGAATACGGTTTTGATGAGTATTCGTTACTTGGCGGTTACTTTACTCCGTTTGAGAAAGAAGTTGTTTGGGATGGGCTTTGGTTTTCGTGGTCGAACGCTGCAGAAACCTTTTATGATACGGCGGTGATTGGTAAAAATAATCAAAAATACCCGGCGCTATACTGGAATGGCTGCGTAATTGAAAACGGAAAACTATTGCCCAGCGACTCTGATACTTTTGGTCCCGATTTGAATCAGAAATTTGCAGTGGAATATATTTCCCGAAAACGCGAAAATCCTTTTTTCCTTTATTATCCAATGGTTTTGCCACACGATCCCTGGCTTGGCACACCCGTTCAGGGTAAGCCGGGAGAAAGAACTGAGCCGGGAATAGATCCGCTGATTACCCGTGTGGAGTATTATGTGAATGAATTGGTAATCACCTTAAAAGAACAGGGCTTGTACGAAAATACCATTGTTTTTTTAACAGCCGATAATGCAACCCTGGCAAACGGAAAAGGAACCTGTTCGGAATTGGGTGTACGTGTGCCACTGATTGTTTTTGGTGGCCCGGTAAAAGCCAGGGGACTCAGCAATATAATGGTAGATTTTACTGATATGTATCCAACCGTATGTGAAATAGCAGGAGTTAATGTGGCCAACATGAATGAGCTGGATGGATTAAGTTTTAAAGCCGTGCTTGATGATAAACCTTTTCAGGAAAAGGAATTCGTTTTTAGTTTCCTTGATTTGGAACGTACTGTTCGCAACAAAGATTACATGATGGATGGCAGCGGAGGAATATGGAAATGCAGCGAAAACGGCAATATTTTGGATTATAAAGCCCTTGTTGAAACTGCTGAAACAAAAAACATCAGAAAATCATTTCTGCAAATAATTGAAAAATATGAATTGCCAACAAACGATTTTTTTAGTGGACAACGATTAGAGTCGGCAAAGCGAAATATTCTATGGCCAAGCCATGACCCGGCAACGGTTCGAGCTGTTAAAAATGGTGACAACTGGGTAAATCACGAACGACGAACAAGAGAATAAGCTAAAACAACGGATTAAATGAACAAGAAACTTTTTCTGATTATTGCTTTGGCAATACTGGCTTATGTAGGAATTGCCCAGAAAAAATACACCACCGACTGGGAAAACCTGAAACAACACAAGGCAGTACCCGAGTGGTTTGCCGATGCCAAGCTGGGTGTTTATTTCCACTGGGGCGTTTATTCGGTACCGGCAACCGATGGCGAATGGTACCCGCGCTGGATGTATGTTCCCGACCGCGACCCGAATCTTTGGGGAGGTAAAGTGTACAAAAAACACCGCGAAGCCTATGGCGAGGATTTTCATTACCACGATTTTATCCCCATGTGGAAAGCTCCGAATTTCGACGCCAAAGAATGGGTGGATATGTTTGAGGGAATGGGAGCCAGGTTTATTGGTTCAATCGCCGAGCATCACGATGGGTTTTCGCTGTGGGAAAGCGATGTAAACGAATGGAATTCGGTTGAAAAGGGGCCCGGAATTGATGTTGTAAAAGCCATTGGCGACGAAACAAAGGCACGTGGTTTGAAATTTATGGCTACATTCCACCATGGTTTCCATAATATGTTTTACCCCAAACCTGATATCTCTTATTTACGGCCGGTAACTTTAAACAAATACAACTATGTTTACGAAAATTGCGAGGTTCCGCAAGACGTAAAATACCGAACGCTTTACTGTAACATGGATTACAACGAGGCGAAGGATTTGTGGCTGGGCAAATTAAATGAAGTAATTGATGAGCATTGCCCCGATTATATTTGGATGGATTTTGGGCAGCGTTTTATTTCGGAAGATTACCGCAAGCAGTTTTTGGCTAATTATTTTAATAAGGCGCAAGAAGAAGGTAAAGAGGTAGTTGTGAATACAAAAGGCGACTTTTTCCCTACGGAGTTAGCGGTAGTAAATGTAGAGCGCGCAACCATGGAAGACATTACCCCGGAAGTGTGGATTACCGACTTTATTTTGGGAAGTAGCTGGTGTTACAACAAAGAAAAACGTACGGCCATCGACCCGAAAAAAGCCATTCGGGCTTTGGCCGAGGTGGTGAGTAAAAACGGCGTAATGTTGCTTTCTGCCGGGCCAATGGCCGATGGTACCATCCCCGAGGAACAGGTAAAAGCTATGCAAGGCATAGGCGCCTGGATGAAATTATATGGCGAGGCTATTTATGATACTCGTCCGTTTGTGGCTTTTGGCGAGGGTGAAACAAAACTGGTTCGCGACCCGGCAGATGCCTGGAACGAATATGGCGCCATAAAAAAAGGCATCTGGAATTTGAATGCCAAAGACGTGCGTTTCACTCAAAAAGACGATGTGGTGTATGCCATTCAACTGGGATGGCCGGGCTCACAAGCTGAAATAACATTAAAAACCTTTGCCGAAAAAGCTAAAGATGTAAAAATCAAAAAAATTTCGGTTTTAGGATGCAAAGAACAAATTAAGTGGAAAAAAACAGGGGAGGGTTTAACTCTTACCTCACCTAAAAACCTACCCGCTGAAGCAGATGCAGCATTGGTTTATAAAATTGAATTAAAATAGTTTATAACTCCCGTATGGGAAATGCCTTGTTTTAGGAGCAGAAGCCGAATGATGGACTGAGTCACAAAGAAGGGAAAAATCGAAACAAATGAGAATACTTTATTCATTACTTTTAATCGTGTTGTTTACATTTCAACTCCATGCTAAAAATTACTTCGTTTCCAAATCTGGTTCCGACGAAAATGCCGGAACACAGGAAGCTCCGTTTTTAACCATTGCCAAAGCTTCATCGCTTCTAGTTGCCGGCGATACCTGTTTTATTATGGCCGGAACCTACCGAGAGGAAGTAAAACCCTTGCAAAACGGTGAACCCGGAAATCCAATTGTATATACCAGTTTTCAGAATGAGTTAGTGCTTATTTCGGCCACCGAGGTGCTGAATAGCTGGCAGGTGCACCAAGGTGATATTTATAAGGCTTCTTATAAAATGATTTTGGGCGATAAAAACAGGGTGTTTTGTGGCGGCGAGGCGATGGATTGGGCACGTTATCCAAATAACTCGGATAACGACAGGTACACCGTTGAGGGCGCTGAAGTTTCTGGTGGTTCGGCTTCAACCATCGAAAGTTCGCACCTTGATGGAACAGATTGGACAGGCGGCTACGTTTGGTACCTGGGGGCACATTCGGGTGCCAGCTGGACAAGGAAAATTACGGCCTCGCAAGCGGGAAAAATTACCTTCACTGCGGTGGATATTTCAAAATGGCCTTTTAGCACCCACAATCCAACCGTTTGGCGCGAAAACGAGGGCAACCATCGTGGGCAGTTTTTTGTTTTCGGTAAGTTGGAAGCGCTTGATAAAGAGCAGGAATGGTATTACGACCAGACCAGCGAAACCGTGTATTTTCAGGCTCCCGGGAATGTAGATCCGACTAGTTTGGAAGTTGAAGTAACACAACGTGAAAGAACTTTCGATTTTAATAGTAAGAATTATATCCACGTTGTAGGTTTGAATGCCTTTGGTGGCAAAGCCGAAATTACCGGAACCGACTGCGAAATTAGGGATTGTACTTTCAAAAATTGTTTACAAGTGCTTGACGATTTAAATAATACCTCGGCTCAGGTTGGTAATGCACCTGTACATGTGCGGGCGGCACGTACACTCATTCATAACAATGTTATTGACGGAAGTTCGTTAAATGGTATTTTTATTCAAGGCTGGAATGGGGTTACCGAGGTTACCATCAGTAATAATTTAATTAAAAACTGTAACACGGTTGGCATTCATGCTTCGCCGCTGCGTTCGGCTGCTACCAATTCAAAATTTATCTCGAATACAATACAAACCTCTGGCCGCGATGGCATTTACTGTGGTGGCACAGGTTGCGAAATTGCTTACAACGATGTGTCGGATGTGATGCGAATAAACAACGATGGCGGCCTGTTTTACGTGGTTGGAAATGCCAATGATAAAAACAACGAGGTGCACCACAACTGGTTTCACGATTCGTGGGGGCCATCATATGCCGACGGACGCTGTGCCGGAATTTATCTCGACAACCATAGCAAAGGTTACTCGGTTCACCATAATGTGGTTTGGAACATCACCTGGGCCGGAATTCAGATAAACTGGGATAACTGGAATATTGATATTTATAATAACTCGATTTATAATATCGGTGGCGATGAAGATGGTGTAATGGGGCGCTGGGCCAATGGCTTTACCATTGATGATTTGGTAATTAAAAACAATTACGGCAGCCAGGGCGAATGGATTGGCACCGATATTTCTACAACAACAAATATTATTAGTGCCGGGTCGCCATTTCGCTCGGTAGCCAACCACGATTTTCGCCCGGCAGCCGGTTCTGCATTAATCGATGGCGGTGAAGTTATTTCAGGAATTACCGATGGTTACCAGGGAACTGCTCCCGATATTGGTGCCTACGAAGATGGCCTAACTCCCTGGATTCCCGGGGTAAACTCGCAAATGGGGGGCGAACCCGATACGCCCGTGGGAATAAGAAGCAATATCGATAACCCGAAAAAACTGATGATTTACCCGAATCCTTTAAAGACAGGGAGTTTGAATTTTCGTTTTCCGGGTTTTACAGGAGAGAAGGAAATTTCGATCTATAATAATCTGGGGCAAAAAATTTATAATAAGCAGTTAAACCAGAATGAAACAAAAATTTCGAGAAATACTTTTTTAAACTCGGGTGTTTATTTGGTAAGGGTTGAATCGGAAGATGAATCGGAAACGCAGAAGATTGTGGTGAATTAGGATTAAAAGAAATTTTGAAAAAATGAATAAAATGGTTTTGATAAACAAGCTAAAAACTATTGTAGCATTAATACTTTTGCTGCATATATTCTGCTGCTCGGCACCAAAAGAAGAACCCCAAAAGAGTAAACTGCAAACCTTAAAAGAACAGTTTATCGAACAGCGTTTCGGTATGTTTATTTGTTATAACATTATGTCGTACGGAGCAAAGTGGGGCGAAGAGAACTATCCGATAGACACCTTTAATCCGGAAAAACTGGATTGTAACCAATGGGCCGATGCTGCAATCTCGGCAGGAATGAAGTTCGGTTTGTTAACCACAAAACACCACGAAGGATTTTGTTTGTGGGATAGTGAATATACCGATTACGATGTGGCCTCAACACCTTACAAAAAGGATATTGTAAAACAATACGTTGATGCTTTCAGGGCAAAAGGACTGGGTATTGGTTTGTACTACTCCATTGGAGATAATACGCACGGAATTAAAAAAGGTGAAATTACACCCGAAAAAGTTGAGTTTGTAAAAGGACAAATTCGCGAATTGCTAACTAATTATGGCGAAGTTGAGTATTTTGTTATGGATAGCTGGAACTGGAGCATCGGACATAAAGATATTCCATATAAAGAAATTCGTGATTTAATTCGTGAGTTGCAACCCAATTGCCTGATAACCGATCACACACACTTGCAGGCACCTTATCACATGGAAATTCCATATTTTGAAGGGCCATTTGGGGCATTTCCTCCCGAAGGAAATATTATGGCTTCGGCATTGGGGCATTGCAGTGTAAAAGGAAATGGCTGGTTCTGGAGCGAAGCAACACCCAATGGAATGAAAGAGAATGATGGGGTAGATGTAGTGCTTGATAAACTTATAAAATGTGAAAGCCGTTATTGCAATTTTATGCTGAATTGTATGCCCAACCGCGATGGTTTACTCGATGATATTTACATAAATATGCTGGCCGAAATAGGCGGGAAATGGAAAGCTGATGCAACCCGCCCGACTCTTCCTGATCAAGGGCCGCAAATTTGGGAAACTATTCCTATAAAAAATGCAACAGCAAGCAGTGGTAACGCTGACAACTTATTTGATGAACGAAAAGCACAAGGTGGGAATTATAATGATTGGGAAGCAGATTCCGGTCTGCCACAAACCATAATTATTGACTTGGGAAGTGTGCAACAAAATGTTGATGTGCTTACCATTGTAAACAAACACATTTGTAAACCCGGCCCCGAAAGAGCCCTTGAAGAGGGAAATGTACTGAAATATCAACTGTCGGGGAGTGCCGATTACCAGTATTTTGAAAACGCCGTGATACAAAATGAAATCCGAAGTGCCGGTTATACCGATATTGGCTTTTCTCCGGCAAACTGGCGCTACCTTAGACTTGAAATAGTGGAAGCAAAAGGCAATACCGTTGTTATTAATGAACTGGAAGTAGGCAAAAGCCAATAACAATTGTGGCTAAGTGCTCCAAAAAAACTGTTCTTGTTTTAAAATAGGAACAGTTTTTTTTTAAGGATTGGCTTGCTGCTAATTTATCCCCCTTTTTTGAAGGATTTCACTACCACCACAAAAAGGATAAAAGGCTAATTTTGCGTGAACAACAAAACAGTAACCAGCGCTTGCTAAACCAATTGGTTTTAAGGTAGAGCACATTGGCGCAATAACTAAAACAAAATGCAAAGGATTTGCCTAACCCTGGATCTAAAAAACCAACACGAATTGATTGAGAAATATAAATTTTACCATGCTGCCGAAAATCATTGGCGCGAAATTAACGACGGTATAAAAGCTGCCGGCATTGATGTTATGGATATTTACCTGGTTGACAACCGAATGTTTATGATATGTGAGTTGGCAGACGGAAAGGATTTTGAAAAGTGTTGGAAAAATATCGGACAATATCCGCGCCAGGACGAATGGGCAGAATTAATGAATAGCTTCATTCAGGCTGTTCCGGGGCATAAAACCGAATGGGTTAAAATGCATAAAGTATTTGAATTAAAATAAGAACAAAGAAAGCGTGTAGCCAAATTATTTTTATAAAAGAATAACTTATAACCATACAATTTAAACCTATGACATTAAAAAAAATATTCATTCTGCTTGTAGCCCTTGTTGCTGGTTTAACTGGTATTTCTGCTGTAAAATCAAAACAAACAAAACCAAATATTATCATTGTAATTACCGACGACCAGGGTAAAAACGACCTGGGCTGCGAAGGTAATCCGTACATAAAAACTCCTAACATCGATAAGTTTTACAATAATGCCGTACGTTTTAATAACTTTCATGTATCAACCACCTGTGCCCCAACACGCGGAGCCCTTTTAACAGGCCGACACACCGATCGTTTAAATGTTTTTCATACCATATCGGGGCGCTCTTTGCTTTTTGAAGACGAAGTACTTTTACCCCAGATTTTAGCCCAAAACGGCTATGCTACCGGAATGTTTGGAAAATGGCACCTGGGCGATAATTATCCGTTTCGCCCAATGGATCGTGGTTTTCAGGAAGTTGTTCGGCATGGTGGAGGCGGGGTCGGTCAAGGTCCCGATTACTGGGGAAACGATTATTTTGACGATACCTACTGGCACAACGGCGAAACTCAGAAATACGAAGGTTATTGTACCGATGTTTTTTTCGCTGAAGCCCTTAAGTTTATGGAACAAAATAAAGAAAAGCCATTCTTTGCATACCTTTCAACCAATGCGCCCCATGGCCCCTTTAATTGCCCGGAGGAGTATATTGATTTATACGAAGGTGATGATAGCTTACCCGAATACATAAAACGTTTTTACGGGATGATTACCAACATCGATGATAATTTTAAAACCTTGCGAGATAAGCTTGCTGAATGGGGAATTGCAGAAAATACCATTCTTATTTTTATGACCGATAATGGTACCGCCGGAGGTCAGCGAATGTACGACGCCGGAATGACCGGCCACAAAGGCGAGGTTACCGAAGGCGGACACCGTACTCCATTTTATATGCAGTGGCCCGCAGGCGAAATTAGTGGAGGAAAAGATATTGATGAGCTTACCGCCCATTACGATGTGTTACCAACACTGGTTGATTTACTGCAGTTAAACTTTACACCAGCTAAGCCACTTGATGGAAAAAGCCTGGTGCCTTTACTGAAAGAAAAGATAGAAAATTGGCCTAACCGTGTACTGTTTATGGATACCCAGCGCATGCTAAACCTTACCAAATACAAAAACTACACGGTAATGGATAAAGATTACCGCCTGGTTGATGGCGATAAGCTGAATAACGTTACCACGGATTTAAAACAATCCGATAACATTATTAATCAACACCCCGAAGTGGCGGAGCGTTTGGCTTTGGGATACGAAAAATGGTGGCAATCGCTGGTTGACGAAGGCGTAAACGAGCGCTACGCCTACATAAAAGTAGGAACTCCATACGAAAACCCTTCACGCATAATGTCGCACGATATGCTAACGGGTAATCTTGGTCATGCCTGGCATCAGTTCGGAGCGATTACCGCAACACAGGCATCGGGATTCTGGAAAATTGAATTTGTTGAAGATGGCGATTACAAAATAAGTTTGCGTCGTTTTCCGCGCGAATCAGGATTGAAAATCAACGCCACTTTTCCGGCAGAAGAAAAAACACGACGAATTGAAAAGCCCGCTCCGGCAAGTACCAAAGACGATTTTACAAAAGCTTTTTTGTACGTGGGCAAACACAAAATAACTGCCGACATTGCAAAAGATGCTGAAGAGGTAAGCTTTACACTTGATGTTTCGGCTGGAAAATACGACGTACAGGCTGAATTAATTGATAGTTTGGGGCGAGTGTATCCGTCGTACTATCTGTACATTGAAAAGTTATAAATCCAACCGCTTCATAATAAAAACTACTTGACAAAAGACCTGCGGGGCAGTGTATCCCGTTTATTGTCGATACATATAATGAATTAACAGTCAGAAATAATGAAACAACTATTAATAATCTCAATTATAATTATTCACCTGGCGGGTAGTGCCCTGCATTCATGTGCACAACAAACCCAAAAGTACCAACAAAACTGGAGTTCGCTTCAAAAACACCAAACCCCCAATTGGTTTATGGGAATGAAATTTGGCATTTATTGTCACTGGGGCGCACAAACAGCAATTATCGAATTGGGTAACCGTGAAATGACTCATCTTGAGGGAATTGAATACTGGAAGGGAGAACGTTTTAATGCCAAGGAATGGGTCGATTTATTTCAGGCGGCAGGTGCACAGTTTGGTGGTCCGGTGGCCTGGCATGGTAGCGGATTGTTGCACTGGGATAGCGAGGTTACGGATTGGAATTCGGTACATCGTGGTCCGAACATTGATGTGTACGGAGAACTGGCAAAAGAGCTTCGTAAGCGCAACATGCCTGTAATTTCATCGTTTCATACAGGCGATTTCTGGAGCCGGATGTGGGGGCCGGTTTCTAAAGAAAATCCTACTTATTTAGATCCTGCACAAGATAACTCTAAATACGCAACGTCAAATAGCGGCCGTATTGATACCGTAATTTTTGATGCCTGGTATGCACGTATTTCTGAAGCTATAAATAAATACCAACCCGATCTAATTTGGTTTGATACCGGTTTTGGTGGAACCATTAAGGGGGATTTACGCGGCGGAGCCCTAAATGGGAGGCTGTTGCCCGGTGGCGACCACGAATTAATGGGAACAGCGCCTGAAAAATATCAGCAAAAACTTATTAGCCATTACTTTAACAAAAGTGTGGAATGGGGCAAAGAAGTGGAAGTTATTTATAAAACACACGATATTCCTGCTGGTATTGGAACCCGCGACATTGAAAACGGAAACCTGGTTGGTTTGCAGTACGATACCTGGATGGCCGATATAAATATGCAACACCATTACGAGTGGTGGGCAACCTGGTTTTATAATCCGGCGAACAAAACAAAAACTGCCGGAACTTTGGTTGACATGCTAATTGACATGACCAGCAAAAACGGCCGAATGTTGTTAAATGTACCACCTAAAGCCGATGGGACATTTGCCCCGGAAATTACAAAAGAATTATATGCAATGGGCGCTTGGCTGCAACTAAACGGCGAAGCTATTTACAACACTATGCCCTGGATTTTCTTTGGTGAAGGACCAACAGAAGTTACGCATCCCGGACATCATGCCCAGGGCAAAGACCACGGAAAAAATATTCCGGAATACACCGCTGAAGATATTCGCTTTACTCAAAACGGTAAAAACCTTTATGCCATTTGTATGGACTGGCCGGGCAAGGAACTTGTAATCCGTACTTTGGGTAGCAAAGGAAAATTGTATCCTGATGATATAAAGTCAGTTCGCCTACTTGGATGCAATAAAACCATTATCTGGGAACAAACTGAAGCGGGAATGGTGGTTCAGTTTCCGAAAAAGAAGCCTTGTGATTTTGCATATGTTTTAAAAATTGAGCGGAATTAATTTGTGACAATGAAATGATTTTCCGAAATAACAGGACAAACTGTTAACTACGAATGAGATGGGGTTGATGAAAAACCGGATTGTTATCCTTGTTCTTGGTTACAAGTCATCGCGAATTTGCCGATAGTTTCCTTCGAAATAAAAAATTATGGTATTTTTATTGGGTTTTAATCAAATCGGGGGCTTTGAAAAAAATACTTATATCCATACTGTTTTTGCTGGCTTGCATAGTGGTAATGGCGCAAAATTTACATTTTGAGCGAATTACAACTTCTGAAGGCCTATCCCAAAACGACATAAACGACATTTACCAGGATAAAAATGGTTTTTTGTGGATCGGTACAAACGATGGATTAAACCGTTTTGATGGATACAGTTTTAAAACATATCGCATTCAACCCTCGGCAGAAAACGGCCTGAGTTCTAATTTAATTTATTCAATCAGTGAAGATGAGCAAGGCGATTTGTGGCTGGGAACCTCCGATAAAGGACTTTTTAGGTTTGATGTTAAAACGGAAACATTTTATAATATCAACCGAGAAATTGATTATTCCGGACTTTCTGCTTTTGAACAGGTAACCTGTCTTATTGCTAAAAAGAATAAATCGGTTTGGGTAGGAACACCCGCCGGTTTGGGAATATACAAGCTCATAAACGGTAAATATCATTTTACAGCACTTAATAGCCCGGTGTTGTCGGAAATGCAAGCCAAAATAATAACCGAGTTAGAGGAAGATATTTATGGCCGGGTTTGGGTTGGAACACAATCGGGACTCTACGTTATTACAGAAAAGGAGAACAGCTACCAGGTGGTTACTATTAATTCAGGTAGTTATGTGCGCGAGATTCAGTTTAAAAATAATGCCGTATTTATTGCCAATAGCAACGGTATATTCAGGCTTCAACTTGATTTGGAAACGCTTTCCAATATCCAAACGTATCAAATTTCAAATCTCGCTTCAAACAGCATGCTTGTTACTCAAAACCATGATGTTTTTGTCGGAACTTACAACGGTGTATATCATTTAAAAAAAGAAGGATCGGGTACGAACGATTTTGCTGAGGCAACGCTGTACCAGCAAAACTGGGAAGTTAACAGCTTGAGCAAAAATGTGATAACCTGTTTGTTTGAAGATAAATCGGGTATTGTTTGGATTGGTACAAATGGCGGAGGATTAAATAAATATAATCCAAAACAGAAGAAATTCCTGCATTATGCAAAAACACGCGAACAGGGCAGTCTTTCCTACAATAAAATCCGATCGATATACGAAGATAGCAAGAACAACATTTGGATAGGAACCGAAGGCGGTGGACTCAACTTTTTAGCAGCTTCCCGAAACAAAGATTTTAGCAACGGATTTCAATATTACGATGTGAATTCTACCAGTAACCAAAACACTGTTTATGCCATTGTTGAGTTTTCAAATGTCAACAAATCGGGTATTTTACTTGGTACCGGGTATCCTTCGGTGGTGAAAATAGTTGCCGAAAAAAACGGCATAATCACAGAAAGCAACCAGGGCGTGCTTGCCTCTCTTACCAATTCACCATTTTGTGCAATAAAAGATCGTTTTGGAAATGTTTGGCTGGGAACATACGGCCAGAGCGGATTATACAAATATTATGTGGATGCAGACGGAAACGAAGGCCTATTAAATTACAAGTCTTCAGCAAATCCGGGGACTTTAAATTCTAATAATATTCGAAATTTGTACGAAGATAGCTATGGAAATATTTGGATAGGAACCGATAAAGGTTTGAATTTGCTTACACCCGAAGAACAATTCAGCCATACCCCGTATTTTTACTCTTTTCAAAAAGACGAAACAAAGCCCAATTCTTTAAGCCACAATTATATCCTGCCAATATTTCAGTCGAGCGACCAAACCATTTGGGTAGGCACCATGGGAGGAGGCTTAAATAAAATGTACTACCACGTAAATCCCGACTCCATATATTTTGAAGCCATAACCACACGCGATGGTTTGCCCAATAACTCGATTAAAGGAATTTTGGAGGACAATTATGGATTTTTATGGATTTCGTCGAACAAAGGCTTAACTCGTTACGACATAAAAGATAAGCTTGTGGTTAATTACGACGAGAGCGATGGTTTGCAGAATAACGAGTTTGGAGAATTGGCATGTGCCAGGTTAAGCGATGGCGAAATGCTGTTTGGAGGTGTAAATGGTTTTAATGCCTTTTACCCAAAAGATATTGTAACCGATATGACACCACCGGAAATTGCCCTTACTGATTTCCATATTCTAAACAAAACGGTTATTCCGGGTGAAGAGGTGAACGGCAGGGTGGTACTTCAAAATGTAATAAACTATACCAACGAAATTAAATTAAAATATGCCGAAAACAGTTTTGCCATTTATTTCTCATCTTTACATTTTTCGGCCCCTCAAAAAAATGTTTACAAATATAAGCTCGAAGGTTTTGATGAGGAGTGGATACGAAAAGATGCCTCAGACCGAATTGCCAAATACACCAACCTGCGTCCCGGCACCTACATCTTTAAACTGTTGGCATCCAACAACGATGGAATATGGACCAGTTCTCCCAAAACCCTTAAAATTATTATTACGCCACCCTGGTACCTAAGTGTGGTTGCCTGGGCAGCATACGTTGTTATTTTTCTGGTTTCGCTGTGGTTCTTTCAACGCTATTCGCTTATCCGCATTAAACAAAAAAATGAGCTGATTATGGAACATTTTGAGAAAGAAAAAATTCAGGAACTTTCTCAAATGAAACTGCGCTTTTTTACCAATATTTCGCACGAATTCAGAACCCCACTTACCCTGATAATTGGCCCACTTGAAAAACTAATTACTAAGGGAGGCTACAACAAAGACACCAACGATAGTTTTTTAATTATGCACCGTAACGCATCTATATTGTTGCGTCTCATCAATCAGTTAATCGATTTCAGAAGGTTTGAGCAGGGTAAAATGAAGTTAAATGCCACCGAAAGCAATATTGTTCCGTTTTTAGAGGGCGTTTTTCATTCGTTTAACGAGTTGGCCAGTGATAAAAAAATAGACTACAAATTTTCAACTTCTCGTAAAAACATGACGCTGTGGTACGACGACGACAAGCTGGAGCGAATAATGTATAACCTGCTGTCGAATGCTTTTAAATTTACACCCGAAGGCGGTGCCATTGAGGTGCATGTTGGCGAAGACGATTTTGATATTGTAATTGAGGTAATTGATAATGGAATAGGGATACCCAAAGAATTTCAAAGCCATATTTTTGAACGTTTTTACCAGGCCAAACAAATTAAAAACCGAAAAGTGGGCAGCACCGGTATTGGCCTGTCGTTTATAAAAGGGCTGGTGGAGCTGCACAAAGGCGATATAAGTTTTGAAAGTGAAGAAGGAGAGGGGACAACATTTTTTGTAAAGCTGAAAAAAGGAAATGCCCATTTACAAGCCGATGAAATGCAGGGACAAGAAGACTCACTTCCGGCCGGCAGAATTGTGGTGCCCGAGCCAAGTATTTCTGATTCGGTTGCAGAAGATGAAAGCACCGGGGAAGAAAAACCAAGGATATTAATTGTTGAAGACAATTTTGAACTGCGGAAATTTATTAAGGATAGCCTAAAGGCAAAATACAAAATTGTATTGGCCGATAATGGTAAAGAAGGTATTGACAAAGCCAGGGAGCTAAATCCTGATCTCATTGTCAGCGATATTATGATGCCGGTAATGTCGGGCTTTGAATTATGCGAAACCATAAAATCCGACAAAAATATTAGTCACATTCCCATCATTCTTTTAACTGCCCGATCAACAGCCGAAAACCGAATAAAAGGTTACCAGCTTGGTGCCGATGCCTATATCTCAAAACCCTTTCAGATGGATGTACTTGAAGTGCGTATTCAGAACCTGATTGATAGCAGAAACCAACTTCGCGACAAGTTAAGAACCACTATAAATGTTGAACCTTCGGAGGTAACCACCACCCGAATGGATGAGAAATTCCTGAAAAAAATGTTGGATACCATCGAAGCGAATATTTCCGACCCTCAGTTTAAAGTCAGTCAGCTGGCAGCCGAGTGTGGAATGTCGCAAATTAGCCTCAATAAAAAAATTAAAGGACTAACCGGCCAAACCCCAAAAGTATTTATCCGAAGCATTCGCTTAAAACGGGCGGCCCAACTTTTATCTACCCAAAAATACTCTATTTCAGAGATTGCTTTCGAGGTGGGATTTCTTGATATAAAGTACTTTAGGTCTTGTTTTACAGAAGAGTTCGGGATGTTGCCATCCGAGTTCGTAAAACAAAATTCCGATCAGGAGTAAAAAAATTCCCGCTAAATTTTGCAATAAATTCCCCTCTGCTCAAAAAAAGTCCCCCTTGTGTCTTCAATTCTTTTTCCTCCTTATTCTTGCTTTACCGGTACTTTTGTTTCGTAAGTAATTGAACAAACGGTAGACGAAAACCTATGCGACTACCGAAATGAACTAAAATTTATCATTTATGAAAAGAACAGTTAATTGTTTTTGCAAGAAATTGCTTCTAACAGTTCTAACGGTTTTGTCGTTTTGGGCAATAGCTCAGGCGCAAAACGTTACAGTTACAGGAACTGTTACCGGCGATGACGGTGAACCCATTCCGGGAGCCAACATTGTATTAAAAGGTACCACAATTGGTACAATCTCTGGTGCCTCGGGCGATTATTCTATTGAAGCACCAGCTAACGGAACCTTAACCTATTCATTTATCGGTTATGAAGCGCAGGAAATTGCGATCAACGGAAAATCGAAAATTGATGTGGAAATGCAACTTAGCTCAATTGGTATTGAAGAAGTTGTTGCCATTGGTTATGGTACAGTACGTAAAAAAGAAGTAACCGGTGCGGTTGCCCAGGTATCTTCAGATGTGCTTCAACAAAGTGCAACATCTGATTTGGGTACCGCTTTGCAGGGCCAAATTGCAGGGGTAAGCGTTCAGGCCAGCTCGGGTTCTCCGGGTGCTTCATCAAACATTCAAATTCGTGGTTTAAGCTCGGTAACAGGTACCAATGCGCCACTTTTTGTAGTTGATGGTATTCCTTACGATGGTGATCCGAAGTTAAGTAACAGCGAGATTGAAACCATTGATGTATTAAAAGATGCGGCATCGGCTGCTATTTATGGTACACGTGGTTCGGGTGGTGTTATTCTTATTACCACCAAACAAGGTAAAGCCGGAACAATGAAAGTGGGCGTTGATAGTTACTACGGTATTCAGGACATTACGTCAGGAACACCAATTCTGAACTTCGAAGAAACTTTCTTTGCACGTTTTATCTGGGCCAACAATATTAATGGTACCCATTACGATAATACGTGGTCGGCACTCGAATCGAACCGTTACCAGTTTACAAATAGTACCGATTTAGAAGAAGTGCTGGTTGTTGACAATGCTGCTATTCAAAATCACAGTATTAACATTTCGGGTGGTAAAGCTGGTTTAACTTATAATGTTGTTGCCAACTATTTTAGCCAGGATGGATCGATTATTAATTCGGGTTACGAGCGTTTTAACGTGCGTGCAAATACCAATTACGTAAAAGACAAATGGACCTTTAAAACAAGCCTTGGTTTTTATGTAGAAGAAAAAGAATCGGAGCCATGGCAGTTGCTTTTAGAGGCTTATAAATACAAGCCTTATCAAACAGCTGTTGATCCTGATGCCGAAATTATTCAGGACGGCGGTAACGCTGGTAGTAACGAAGCAGTAGGCATGAGTAACCTGATGGCTAAGCTAAAACAAACCGATGTTCGCGATGGCGACCAGTTTAACGGTAGTTTACAAGCCGAATACCAGTTGCATAAAAATGTAAAAGTTACATCGCGTGTTGGTGCAAGTTATAATAACAACACACGAGTTAGAATTAATCCATTGTTTAAAGCCTACGATAACGAAGGCGATTTAATACCGATGCAGGTTCGCTCGGGAGTTTATAACTACAGCGACCGTTCGCATAAATTTACCTGGGAAAACACCATTAATTTTGATAAGAAATTTGGCGCACACCGTGTTCGCGCATTGGGTGTATTCTCAACTGAATCGTATAGCTTTACTTCATTCTTCGCACAGAAATTTGATTTATTAAGCAACGATATTACTGTACTTAACGGTGCTACTTTAGATCCGAATGCCGGTTCAGGTACTGGATGGGGCCAGGATAAAACAAACAGCCTGGTTGGTATTCTCGGACGTTTACAATACGACTATAAAGGCCGCTACCTTTTAAGCGTTAGTGCACGTCGCGATGGATCTTCCCGTTTTTCTGAAAAATACCGCTGGGGTACTTTCCCTTCTGTTTCTGCAGGATGGAACGTATCAGACGAAGCCTGGTGGTCGGGGCTTAGAAATACGGTAAACGGATTTAAAATTAGAGCAAGTTATGGTACAACCGGTAACCAAAACTTCCTCGATTACAGCAATGCATCGGGTATTACACTTGAAAAAGACTATGTTTTTGGTCCGGAAGAAGCTGATCGTTTAGTATTGGGAGCAACACAAACAGCTTTCTCTAACAAAAACGTAAAATGGGAAACAACCATTCAGCGAAATATTGGTTTCGACATGGCATTTTTTAATAACAAACTGACCTTTACCGGAGATTTCTATAACACCGATAAAGAAGATATGTTATTCCCATTGTTGGTGCCTCCATCAACTGGTGCCGGACAAAATGCAACGGTTATTCTTAACGTGGGTAACATGAACAATAAAGGTTACGAGTTTGCAGCCAACTACCGCCACAATGGTAAAGTTTCGTGGTATGCAGGTTTAACCTACTCGAAAAACGTAAATGAAATTACCAAAATGAGTGGCTCGAATAAAATTGCCTACATGCAAAGCGGAACTGTAGTGGATGGTGTTCCAAACTCTGACCGTGTTACCGTAATTACTGAAGGTTACGAAGCCGGAGCTTTCTTTGTAATGGAAACAGATGGTCTTATTAGAAGCGAAGCCGACTTGCTTAAATACCAGGAGCTTGTTCCAACTGCTAAATTGGGTGATTTGCGTTACGTTGACCAAAACAAAGATGGTTTGCTTACTGACGACGACCGAATTTATGCCGGAAGTGGTGCTCCTGAATTTGAAATGGGTTTAAACCTTGGTGCAGATTATAAAGGTGTTGACTTATCAATGCAGTGGTACGGATCATTCGGTAACGAAATTATTAATGGTACCGAAATTTACACCTACATGCACGGTACCCACAAAGATATGCTTTACCAGTGGACTACTCAGAACGTAAATTCTGATATACCTGCCAACCGTGGCCGCGACCATTGGAACTACCGTGGTTATACCGATTATTGGATTGAAGACGGATCGTTTATTCGTTTACGTAACGTAACCTTGGGTTATACTCTTCCGAAAAACCTTGTTAAAAAGGCAGGTCTTGATAAACTACGTATTTACGTAGCAGCTCAAAACCCAATTACCATTACCGATTATAAAGGTTTCGACCCAGAAGTTGGTAACGACGGATTATCATCGCGTGGTATTGATAAAGGTAACTACCCGATCAGCCGTCAGTGGAGAGCTGGTGTTCAATTCGATTTCTAAAAATTTAAATGAATTAAACGATGAAGAAATTAATAATAAAATATATGGCAATCGGGTTGATTCTATTTACAGCCTTTGCCTGTGAGGATTTCCTAACGGAAACGAATCCGAACATGATGTCGACCGACAGTTTCTGGAAAACTTTGGACGATACAGAGATGGGACTAAATGCAGTTTACAACTCGTTTAAAAACGGGAGTGTAATGCGCACAAGCGACGAATACAACAGAAGTGATATGACCTGGCCGGGTTGGGGACGCCCCAACACCACCAATTCGTATTACCTGCAAACGTTTACCAATGCTTCAGATGGTCCCAACAGTAAATGGGATGCTTTGTACAAAGGTATTTTCCGTGCCAACCAGGTAATTGAAGCCTTAACAGCTTTAGAAGGAACAGGCGTTGACGAAGAACGTTGGACAGAACAAATGGGACAGGCAAAATTTTTCCGTGGCCTGTTTTATTTTTACCTGCATAGTTCGTTTAACAACGGTAGTGTATTAATTTACGACTTTGTTCCTCAGGATGAAGCTGATTTCTACCAAACTGTTCGCCCGGCTGATGAGGTACGTGCTTTCTTTACTGCCGATTTGGAATATGCCCACCAAAACCTTCCCGGAAAATGGGAGGCCAGAGATTTGGGTAGAGTAACAGCAGGTTCGGCTGCAGCAGTGCTTGGCAAAAGCTACCTGTATGCCGAAGAATATGCCAAGGCAGCAGAATATTTTAAAGATGTAATTGAAAACCCTGATTATGGTTATGCTTTAGCAGATCATATCGGCGATAACTTTACCACTCAAAACGAGTTAAACAGTGAATCGATTTTAGAAATTGTTTACTCGTTAAACTATAAAGCTGAAGAGTCGGTTTGGGCAGAAGAGAACACTTCCTCTACCTTAAACTTCACCGTTAGCCCGGTTGGAGGTTGGCGTTCAATATACCCAAGTTGCTGGTTAATTATGGCTTACAAAAACGATGCAATGGATGTAAACGATCCGCGTAACTACGTTACCGATCAGGATGGCAATTCGCGCCTGCGTACTTATAATTTACGTACTTCATACTCAATTGCATTGGTTGACGATGTTGATATGCAGTACTATGGGGTAATTACTGCCGAAGGTGCTAATTTCAACAATAAAGAAACGGCCTACTGGCGTAAACACAGTAACTGGGACATTTGCGAAAACGAAAAAGACATCTCGCAGGCTACGCCACGTTCGGGTGTTAACTACCGCGTTATTCGTTTGGCAGATGTTTACCTGATGTATGCCGAGGCCTTAATTCAAGGTGGAGCAGGTGGCGATGTTGAGGAAGCTTTGAAATTTGTAAACCGCGTTCGTCATCGTTCGGCACTGCAATTATTAGGAATGGACGGTACAGGTGAATTCCCAGGTGCTGATCACGACGATGTAACCTACGATGCACAAAGTTTAATGCACCACCTAATGTATGTTGAGCGTCCGTTGGAACTTTCTGCCGAAGGTCATGCAATACGCACAATTGATATGCGTCGCTGGGGTATTACTCATCAGCGTTTTCAGGAACTATCTCAATTGCATTATCACACAGAACACTACCCATTTGTTGATTCAAAAGGTGAAAATAGAACACGTTGGGGGTCTATTCTAATTGAAGGAGAGAAAGATGCAAATGACCTGGTTGATTATGTACAGGCTGCACAAAACTACAACGAAGCAGCACATGCATATTGGCCAATACCAAATAGTGAAACAACCACTAATCCTGAAATTAACTAAAAAATGAAGATTATGAAGATCAAAAATATATTGCTCCTGGCTGTGGCCTTTCTTGTGGTCTTTACTGCTTGTCAGGACGACGAATACGAAATGCCGAATGATATGGCAGGTATTGGTTGGTACACCAGTGCATTCCGTAACGAACAAATTATGATCGGGATAAATGACTTCGTATCATTTTCCGATGTTTCTCAAAATGCAGTATCGCACACCTGGACAATTCCAGAAGGATCATTCCTGCTCGAAGGTCCTATCTCTCGCACCGATTCGGTTTTGGAAGATTTTATTATCCCGGATGCCGGACTGGAAACAACCGATCTTACTATTCACGTACTGTTTACCAAAGGTGGATTGCAACCGGTACGTTTGTACAATACGTTTGATAAAAAGGTAACTTTTTTTGGCCGCGACACGCTTGAGGCTAAAAAAGAAGGCGATTTATGGGTTATCGATACCACTTTTATGGTAGATGTTTTCGATACTATTGTTCCATCTGTTCTAATTCGCCAGGAAGGCGTTGAAGTACCTGTAAATGAAGATACAATCTATGTGGAAGCAGGAGGTACGCTGGAATTTGTTGATGTATCAACCGTTGGCAGGGCAAATAGCTGGGAATGGCGTGTTGCCGGCGAAATGAGTACCGACTCGGCTGCAACCATCGTTTTCAAAAAACTGGGTGTTTTCGAGGCTACTTTAAACATCAGCCGCCAGGGCGAAAGTTTGCCGGGCGATTATCAGTTCTACCGCATTCCTAACCCAATTAAGGTAATCCCATCGAGCAAGCCATGGGAATTGGCCGGCGATATTGTGGAGTTGGAAGACGAAACCATACAGTTACCATTTAATGGCGAATTCCTGCCATTTATGAATAAGAACGATTTCTTTGTGGTAAAAGTAAATGGCGAGGCTTTCCCAATTTCTTCAGTGACTATTGATGCAAACGATGCAACATTGCTTAATATTAAGCTTGTTGATCCAATCTACCGTCCTGATGTAATAACAGTAAGTATATTGGACGGAAGCGGCATTAATTCAAGCGATTATCGCTCCCTTACACCATTTGAAGATGAGCCGGTTATGATGCACGATGTAAACTTACTGAGCGCTACTGGTTATGGCTTTGAAGACGGAGGTTCGGCCTGGTCTCCAAGCTGGGATAATGCTTCTACAATTGAATTTACTACTGAAAAAGCTGCCAGCGGAAATTATAGTATGAAAATTACGCGTGAAGGTGCGAAGGCAAAAGTTGAAAGCTTCAATGAGAAATTCTCATTTACCGGTGGAAAAGTATATACCATTAAGTATAAGATTTTTATTGAATCAACAGCAGGTGGTGCATATGGAGTTTGGTTAATTCCAAACTGGAAGCAGTTCTGGCAATCGCTTGATAATAAGCCAACTGGTGAGTGGGTTACCGTTGAAACCGAATGGGCTCCTTCTGCCGACGAACCGGATCGTCACTTCCTGGTTCAAATGAATGGTGATGGCGTATTCTATTTTGATGATTTCTATATTGTTGAAAAAGAAGTACGTCCTTAATAAACTAAGTTGTCATATTAAGCGGACTTGATCTGTCTGGTCCGCTTAATATGCTCCTTTAAAAGGAGAAGAATAAGACAGCTAATACCATGTAACTCGCAAGAGGAAAAAACAAACAGCATGCATAAAATGTATACGATGTTGCTTTTGATAGCTATTCTTGTAAACGGCTGTCAATCATCAACACAACAAGAAAATGATATCCGGTTTGAAGCAAACTGGGAGTCGCTCAAAGAATATAAAATTCCGGAGTGGTTTGCTGATGCTAAATTCGGAATCTTTATCCATTGGGGGGTTTATTCTGTTCCTGCCTATGCTTCAGAATGGTATCCACGAAATATGTATCAGGATTCTGTGCTCTGGCATCAAACCGATCCGGAGAAATCAAAACCCGGTACCAATTCAGTTTATACACACCATGTTGAAACATACGGGCATCCATCAGAATTTGGCTACAAAGACTTTATCCCGATGTTTAAAGCCGAGAAATTTGATGCCGACCAGTGGATTCATTTATTTAAAAAAGCCGGGGCAAAATATGTAATTCCGGTGGCCGAACACCACGATGCTTTTGCCATGTACAAATCCAATGTCACCCGCTGGAATTCGGTAGAAATGGGGCCAAAGCGCGATATTGTTGGCGAACTGCAACAAGCTTCTAAAAAGGAAGGTATGCATTTTGGCGTTTCATCGCACTTTGCATTTAACTGGGACTATTTTAACAAAGAAGAACGTTTTGATACCTGGAACCCGGAATACGAAGATTTATACGGACCAAAACACGAACGATATGCACCGGTTAGTAAAGAGTTTATGGATTTGTGGTGGCGTAGAACAACTGATATAATAGATTCGTACCAACCCGAAATTTTATGGTTCGATTTTTACATCGACCGTAAAGAGTTTGCTCCGTATCACCCAAAACTTGCCGCTTATTATTACAATAAAGGCTTAGAAACCGGGCAGGAGGTTGTACTGCAAACTAAAAATATGTACTTCGAATCTTTTCCGGCAGGTTCAAATGTGCTGGATATTGAACGCGGAAAACTTTCGGACATCCGAAGCGCCGTTTGGCAAACCGATACTTCAATTGGTAAAAATTCGTGGTGCCATACCGAAGGCTGGCAAAGCAAATCGGCCAATTCGCTCATCGATGATTTGATTGATATTGTTAGTAAAAACGGTACCATGTTGTTAAATGTTGGTCCAAAAGCCGATGGTACTATCCCGCAAGACCAGGTAAATGTTTTGCTTGAAATGGGAAAATGGCTCGATGCAAATGGCGAAGCAATTTATGGCACCCGCCCATGGGATAAATTTGGCGAAGGCCCTACCATTGTAAAACAAGGGCATCACTCTGAAGGTAATAACAAAGCTTTTACAGCTGAAGATATTCGTTTCACAAAAAAAGATAAAATATTATATGCTATTACCCTTGATGTGCCTGAAGATGGAAAGGTACTGATTCGTTCGCTGGCAAATCATCCGAAAATAAATGCAAATACAGTTAAATCGGTAGAATTTTTGGGTGAAGATGCTGTGGCAAGTTGGAATTTTACCGGGCAAGGACTGCTTGTTGAAACAGAAACAGGCCTGAAGGCCGAGAATGCATTAGCCATTAAAATTGAAGTAGATACGAACTTATAACGATTTTAAAATACATAGGTTTTAATAGTTTGGTTAGTAGTTTAGTTAGCAAATGTAGTGGAGCCTGTGCTCCACTCATTTTTTTAAAAAGAAAAATATGAGACTTATTTTATTATCCTTTATCGCTTTATGTTTTTGCATTTCGGTAACCGCCCAGGAACGAAATATCTCCGGGAAAATTACAGCTTTTAATACCTACGAGTTAAGTGGTGTAAAAATAACTGCCCGTAAAGCTAAAACAGAAGTACTCACCAACGAGCAGGGTAACTTTCAAATTAAATGCAAAAAAAACGATGCACTTAAAATTCAGGCTGATGGCTTTCAAACGCAGGTAATTAAATTAAGCGATGACAACGTTTTGAAAATTAACCTGATTTATCTAAACTCTGGTCCGGCTTTTAAAAGTGCGGTTGAAGCCAAACATATTACCGAAAACGATTTAGAATATGCCATTGAAAACCTGATGCAGGAAAACAACGATTACTCGCGTTACCAAAATATATTTGAATTAATACAAGCCATATCGCCACTGGCCAAAGTGGTAAACAGCGATGGTTTTAATCGTATTTATTTAACCTCGCAAGGCCCAAACACCTTGGCGGCCGGAGCACATGCGCTACTGGTTCTCGACGGAATGATTACCGAAAACATTTCATCTGTTCAGCCGGTTCAGGTCGCATCCATTAAAGTTATAACCGGAGCCGATGCATCAATGTACGGAACGCGCGGCGGTAACGGTGTAATCGAAATTGAATTAAAACACTAAACGATGTTTAAAAAAAATAATAACCCCCTAATTCTTATGTTGTTGCTCTTCGGATTTATTAACCCTGTAGCTGCACAGCAAAACATTAAAGTTGATGTATCGCCAACAGTAAAAAAATACATTAAGGGACACTCTGAACTACAGCGCGAAAAATATTTTAACCTGGCTGCCCGGTCCAGCGAGTTAAACAAAAATCTCGACAACGAACTTTTTAACCGGTACATGCACGATTTGGATATGACGGTTGGCCGAAAACTGTTTGTGGTTTATTCCGAAAGCCGCTGGGGAAATGGTTACCGCGAAGATGCCACCCGCCCGGGTTTTATGGATACCACTTATTTTGTTAGCCAAAAAGCCCCCAACGACAACGGATTGGAAGAATACATTAACCTTTGGGGCGAAAACGAGAAAGTGGCTGCCCACGACGGCCATAATGCTTACCCCGATTTTATTGACAAATACATTAAAGACGGCAGTACCGAAAGTTTTCCGGAGAATGCCGACGCCGCAGCAGAAATGGCTGCTTATACCTTAAAATATGCTTATTCCGATTTTCAGCGCCCAAAATATTTCGAGTTGGTAAACGAACCCGATTGGCGGGTTTGGAGCGACCAGCGTTTTATCGACTGGCACACCAAAACGCATCAGAAATTCAAAGCTATGAGCATTCCAACCGAAGTTGGAGGGCCTTGTTTTTCAGTGGGGTATTTCTATAAAAATGACTTTGATGCCATGAAATCCATACGAGATTTTATGGATGCTACCAATTTTCAACTCGATTTCTATTCCTTTCACATATACGATTATATGAAGTGGAGCGACGATGCAAATGATTTTGTGGGTCGTGTTTCGTCGGGACTGCCCGAAGAGGCTGTTTTTGATGCCCTGGCAGCGCACTCTAAAAATAAATACGGACAGGAATTTACCTATGTGAGCAGCGAGCATGGTGGTTACGTTAGCGATAAAACCAACCTTGAAGCTGCCCAGAATGCCCTCGCCGACCAGTATTTTCCCGGTAGTGGCTTTTTACACGAAATGGAAAAGCGCTCCATCTCAAATTTTATAATGGTAAACAGTGCCATTACCAATACCCTGGTTTTTATGAACCATCCACACGTGGTTAAAAAATCGGTGCCGTTTATTTTACTTGAGTCTGCCGGCTGGGATCCGAAATATTATTCGAGCCTTTTGGTGAAAGAGAACTTTGATAAAAACAGCAATGTGTGGCACGAAGCCAAATTGGGGTATTTCTATGAGTTTTTTAAAGATGTAAAAGGGCATCGGGTGCATTCGGTTTGCAACGACAACGATATTCAGCAAATTTCGCTGGTCGACGGTAATCGCCTGATTATGATTTTTCATAACCAAAGTAATACCGGTGGTTTACTTGATTTGAATGTGAAAATTTGGGACAATAATATTCAACAGGTTACAACCCGGAGGTTGGGGCGTCAAAATGATTTTAGACCCTATTTTTCGGAAGAAACAAGTTCGTCGCTTTCTGATTTTTCAATTGACGGACAAGAGTCGGTTGTGGTTTTTGTTGACTATGAAAAAACGGTGGAGCAGCGCAGCGAAATAGAGGTAATTCCTTATTACAGCTCAGAAGTTGCCACACAGTTTACAGGTGCTAAAGAGTTTACCGTTGCGGTTGAAAATCCAACAACAGTGCAAAGTGCCGAACTGCGAATTGGCTTGGCACGTGATGCTTCTGAAAGTAAAGAAATGCTGGTTGAATTAAACGGAACCACGCTTAATTTACCGGTAGAAGATTGTGCCGGTCGTTTAACCAACGAAAACGAATATGGGTCTATGCGTTCGATTGAGATTGACCCGGCGCTTTTGAAAACCAACAATACCGTAAAAATTTCTTTTACCGATGGAAAACAAGGGGGAATTGGTGCGGTTGTAATTCGTGCTGCTACCTTAAAAAGTGGCATACCCTTGTCGGCAAAAACCATTCAAAAAGGAACTTTTAAATTATTCCCCAATCCGGCTTACGAGCAACTTACTATTGAATCGGGAGATAGCGGCAAGGTTTCAATCGTATCCATGGATGGAAGAACAATCATGGTTCAGCAACTTTTTAAGGGCCAAAATCAGCTTAACTTAAGTGGCCTTAAAAATGGCAGCTACATAGCGCATGCACAATTCCAAAACGATTCGATTTCAGAGAGATTCAACGTAATTAAATAATTGCTACTGCAAAATAAAAAGATTTAGAGATGAGGAGATTGAGTTTATTATTTATTGTGCTGGTTTTTGCCGGTACGGCAATGGGCCAAAACATGCTTACTAATCCGGGATTTGAAGATGGTTTAAACACCTGGACCTATGGCTCGTGGGGAGATGCAACGGCAAATTTTTCCACAAGTACCTCCGATAAACAGGAAGGAACGAAGGCCGCAAAAATTGATGTTATCACGGCCAATCCAAACGATGCAGGCCAGGTTTACCTGCGCAAACAGTCACTTCAAATAGAAAAAGATAATTTATACAAACTCGACTTTCATTTGATGAGTAATTCCGGAGACGCAGAAAGTATTGTGGTTTCCATGTACTCGCACTCTAATATGGGTTCTGCCTCGTGGGGAGGAGCCTATAAAAACAATGATGTAAGTTTCCAGGGCGATGGGCAGTGGCATAAGATTTCGTTGGACATTATCCCAACAATTGTTGAAGGTACGCCTGATTTTAATGCTTTGGCACTGATGTTTGGTTTTGCAAAAAATACCGGAACATATTATATCGACAGCGTTTCGCTGGTATCGGAAAAAGGAATTGCAGGTAACAACTATTATGTGAGTAAAGATGGAGACGATGGCAACAATGGGGCTTTTGAAACACCTTTTTTAACCATTTCGAAAGCAGCTGCCGCTGCCGGGGCCGGCGATACTGTTTTTATTCGTGAAGGAAACTACGAAGAAACTTTATCGCCGACAAATTCCGGCTTGCCCGGATTCCCCGTGGTGTTCACATCCTATCCCGGCGAGAAAGTGGTAATTTCTGCCATGCAGGCCCTAAACAACTGGCAGGCCGACGAAGGCAGTATTTACAAAACATCAGTGGATTGGAGCCTGGGACAGGAAAATTTTGTGATGCACGAAACTACTGCACTCGATTTAGCACGTTGGCCAAATAATACCGATGGCGATGTTTTTACACCCAACTCGAAAAGAAACACAGGAGGTAGCAATGGCGATGTCATTATCAATGCTTATTTAACGCATAGTGAGATTCCCAACTATAACTGGGGAAATGGAGGCTCAATTTGGTTTTATGGTGATCGGCCTGGATCTGGATGGACGGCCTGGAAAGCCTTTATAAAGAGCAGTTCGACCGGGAAAGTAGTTTTTGATTTGGATAAAAATCCGGACTGGATTCGCACTTACCATTCACCAGGCGACAAAGGTGACTACTTTCTGGAAGGTGTAAGAGAAGCGCTTGATTATGAAAATGAGTGGTATTTGGATGAAACGACTCAAACACTCTATGTTCAGTTGCCCGGAGGGGCAAGTCCGGAGGATGGCAAAGTGCAAATGAGAAAACGTAGACTATGTGTTGACCTTAACGGAAAAAGTAACATCGAGATTCGTAATCTGGCCATCTTTGGAGGCTCAGTAGAAATTGGAGGAGCCACTAATAAACTTTATGGCATTTCCAGTCTTTACGGCAATTATACGAGAGGTGTAACTACTGGATTTCGTGCTAATTCTCAGAGTATATACGTAAAAAGCGGAGCAGGGAACACCATAGAAAAATGTGAGATTGGCTTTGGCTCCGGAAGCGGTATTTGGGATCAGGGAACAGGAACGAGAATTCTGGATTGCTATATCCACGATTTCAATTTTCTTGGCTTCTACGATGCACCTGTAAATGCCAGAGGGGAGTCTACCATTGTTCAAAATAATATCATAACAAGGGGAGGTCGTGACGCGCTGCAGATACCGGCAAAAAACAGTACCGTAGCTTATAACGATATTTCGTACAGTAACTTGCTGGCTGACGATTGTGGTTTACTGTACACTTTAGGAGCTGATAAAAACATGAAAATCCACCACAACTGGTTTCACGATGCCCAAAGTCGTGGAAGTTTGTACAAGGCCGCAGGTATATACCTGGATAACGACGCCGGCGATGTGGAGGTGCACCACAATGTGGTTTGGAATACTGAATGGACCAACATTCAGATAAACTGGAACGGTACCAACCTCGATATTTTTAATAATACACTCTGGAATGGCAAGGAAGTGATGGGCGCCTGGCATATGGCAGGAACCGCTTTCTCGAATGTGCGGGTGTGGAATAACCTTTCAGACGATTCGAATTGGGAAGAACAAGCCGACAAGAAAAACAACCTGACAGTAGCCGTAAATCCTTTTACCAACAGCAACGAGGGCGACTTTACCCTAAAAGCCAACTCACAACCCATTGATGCGGGACGTGTAATTGAAAACATAACCGATGGCTATAAAGGTTCGGCGCCTGATGTGGGGGCATACGAATTTGGTGGAGATAACTGGGTGCCCGGAATTACCTGGGACAAACAATTGGGGCCAACCGGGAATGGTTGTTATGGTTTGCCGGGCGAAAATTGCTCGGGAGTGCCAACAAGTGTTTCGGGCTTTTCAAAATCAGAACTGCGCGTTTATCCAAATCCGGTTACGGGAAGTGAGTTGCAGGTTCAAATAGCAAGTGATTCAAAAGAAACCAGCTGGCAGTTGTACGCTATAAACGGAGCTTTAATGGTTAATGGCAAAGAACAATTTAACAGCGAGTTTTCCATAAATGTAGCATCGTTAAAAACAGGTATTTATTTGCTTAGGGTCAATTCAGATAAAGAAAGTTTGACAACTAAAATTATAAAGAATTAAATAACGAATAATCATTTTATCAAATGAATAACGAATAAACTGATTCTGCCCTGATGATCCTATATGGTTCAACACAAAATAGAAAGCATGAAAAAACTAAGTCTGACACTAATAATTTTGCTTGCCCTAAAAACGGCAATTGCCCAAAACCCCCTGGTAACACACATGTTTACAGCCGACCCCACTGCGCGTGTTCACAATGGTAAATTGTATATTTATCCATCAAGCGATACCTATCCGCCGGCAGGAAGAGAAGCCGAATTTCCCCGTTTTTGTATGCCCGGATATCATGCCTTTTCATTGGAGAATGGCGCAACTTGGAAAGACCACGGCTGGATTCTGAAAGAAAATGATGTGCCCTGGGGCGACAAAGATACTTATGCCATGTGGGCGCCCGATTGTATTGAAAAAGACGGGAAATTTTACTACTACTACCCGGCCAAACCAAAGGATGGCTCTTCATTCCGAAGAATTGGTGTTGGCGTTTCCGACAGTCCTACCGGGCCTTTCGAATGGGAAGAAGATTATATAAAAGGCGTTTCAGGAATCGACCCCGGTTTGTTTATCGACGATGATGGTAAAGCCTACTTGTTTTTTGGTGGAGGTAAAGAATTGTTTGTGGCACCGCTAAAAGACAACATGAAAGAAATTGCTGCAGAACCAAAATTGGTTGAGCACTTGCCCGCTGGTTATAAAGAGGCTTCGTTTATGTTTAAACGAGATAGCATTTACTATTTTACTTATGCTCACGTTTTTACCGATGAGGGCTATACCATTGCTTACGCTACTGCCGACAAGCCAATGGGGCCATTCACCTATGTAGGAAAAATGATGGACAACCTGGGCAACGGTACCAATCATCATTCGGTGGTGGAATACGAAGGGAAATGGATTCTTTTCTACCATTGGTGGGAAATTAGCGGCTATAACAAGCTTCGTTCGATGCGTGCCGATTACATTGAGTTTAAAAACGATGGCAGCGTAAAAAAGGTAAAACCAACTTTGCGGGGAATTGGAACACCAACCCTGGGCGATACCATTCAGGTTGACCGTTACAACGAAATAAGCGGCGCTCAAACAGCCTTTGTTGGTGGTAACGAACCGCCAGGTTGGATGGTTTGCGAAACCAAAATGATGAGCCATGTACGATTTAACCGCGTTGATTTTGGCGATGGCCAGGCGCAAAAAATTGCTGCGAGAATTGCTTGCGGGCAGCGCGTTGGTAGTTTTGAGGTGCGTTTAAATAATTCGAAAGGTAAGCTAATTGCAGAGTTCCCGGCAGAATATACAGGAGGATGGAACAGCTGGAAAACAGTAGAAACCACACTTCTCGAAAAAGTAGAGGGGGTTCAGGATTTGGTGGTTGTGTTTAAAGCCGATTGGGGTTCTGATAAGGTTGTAAATTTGAATTGGCTGGTGATTCAGTAAGAAATAAAAGAACCGATCTTTCTGTATTTAGAAGAGAAAGAACGGTTCTTTTTTTATGTGACTAAAAAACTCCCGCAACAATCCTTGCTTTTATCGCCTGTAAAAAATCTTATTTCAGCTTATTTTTACTCTTGCTAAAACAAATTAGAAATGAAACCAATAAACCTATCTATAATTCTGATTAGTCTTTTAGTCGGATTTGCATGCAACCAAAACGAAACAACAAGCCCGCGTGTTGAAGACGATTTTAATTTCAACTGGAGATTCCACTATGGCGATATCGACGGCAATGCTATTAATGAATCAAATACCGCAGATTGGAACGAAGTACGTTTGCCGCACGACTGGAGTGTAGAGCAATCATTTACACAAGAAAACACGGCAGGAGCAACCGCCTTTCTGCCCGGAGGAATTGGCTGGTATAAAAAAACATTTTCTGTTCCGAAGGATTGGAGTGACAGAATTACCTGGATTGAATTTGATGGCGTTTATTCCAACTCCGAAGTGTGGATAAACGGGCAATATCTCGGCAAACGCCCATACGGTTACATTCCGTTTAAATACGAATTAAGTAAGTTTTTAAAATATGGCGAAAAAAATGAAATTACCGTAAAGGCCGACCGTTCTGCTTATATCGATTGCCGCTGGTACCCGGGCTCGGGCATTTACCGAAATGTAAAGCTGGTTAGTGCTAATAAAGTACACATTCCGCAGTGGGGGGTGTTTGTTTCAACACCCGAAGTAAATGCAAAAAAAGCGACCGTTTCGGTTCAAACGGATGTGGCAAATCGTTTTGCTTCGGAAAAATCAATTACGGTAAAAAGTTCGGTTTCCCGGGGAACAATGAAGATTACTTCCAGCGAAACAAAACTACAATTAAAAGGAGATGCACAACAAACTGTTCAGCAAAAAATGGATGTTGGAAATCCTGAGCTTTGGGATATTGACTCTCCGAATATGTACCACCTGCTTTCCGAAATTATTGTCGATGGAAAAGTAGTTGATTCGAAAGAAACAACATTCGGAATTCGTTCGTTTTCGTTTGATAAAGAAAAAGGCTTCTTTCTGAATGGAAGGAATTTGTTGCTAAAAGGTGTGTGCCTCCATCACGACGGTGGTTTGGTTGGGGCAGCCGTACCCAAAGGTGTTTGGGAGCGTCGTTTGAAAAAGCTAAAAGCAGCTGGTTGTAACGCCATCCGTACTGCCCATAATCCGCCATCGGCAGAGTTTTTGGATTTGTGCGACGAACTGGGTTTCCTGGTGCAGGATGAAGCTTTCGACGAGTGGAACAACCCCAAAGACAAACGCCACAATTATAACCAGCAGGAAGCTAATCCGCTTACCAGCGGATACACTGAACATTTTACCGAGTGGAAAGAACGCGACCTGAAAAGTATGGTGCTGCGCGACCGAAATCACCCATCGATAATAATGTGGAGCATTGGCAACGAAATTGAGTGGACTTACCCGCGTTACGGGCAAGCAACCGGTTATTGGGGCAGCAACAAAGTTGGCGATGTAAACTACTACTGGGACGAGCCACCTTTGTCGGTAGAACAAATAAAAGACAATTTTAACAACGCGGAACCGGGAGAATATAACCTGGCAAACACTGCAAAAGAATTGGCCGATTGGGTACGCGATATAGATACAACTCGGCCCGTAACAGCAAACCTGGTAATTCCATCAGTAAGTAATTTTTCAGGGTACGCCGAGGCTTTGGATATTGTAGGATTAAGCTATCGTCAGTCGGTTTACGATTATTGTAAAAAGCATTATCCCGATATGGTTTTCCTGGGAACTGAAAACTGGACACGCTATCACGAGTGGAAACCGGTGATGGACAAAGACTTTATTTCAGGCATTTTTTTATGGACCGGAATAAATTACATGGGCGAATCGCGCAGCTGGCCAGTGAGGGGTAGCGGCAGCGGCTTGCTCGATTTTGCAGGCTTTGAAAAACCATCTTATCAATTGTTTAAAGCTTTGTGGAACGATGAACCGCATGTATTTATTACTACCCAAACGCTGGATAAATCGCCTTATAAAACGGTTGGCAAATCAAATAATCTGGTTGAAAAAGAAGCGAATTGGGCCGTTCGTCAAAAATGGGGCTGGCAAGAGGTAAACACTCATTGGAATTACGAAGAAGGAGAGGAGATAGCTGTTGAAGTTTATACCAACCAACCCGAGGTGGAACTATTTCTGAATGGAAAATCATTAGGCATAAAAAAGTTGGCTCATGTTAACGATCATATTTTAAAATGGATGGTTCCTTTTTCTGCCGGGAAACTGGTAGCACGTGCAGTAAATAATTCAGCCGAAAATACTGTTGTAACTGCCGGAGCTTTTGCCGGAATAGAAATAAAGGCCGATAAAACTACGCTTAATGCCAATGGCTACGATGTGGTCCATTTTGTGGTTCAACTACTTGATGCTGATGGAAATCCGGTTCGGCATTCAGAAGAAGAGCTACGATTTGAAATTGAGGGCGATGCCAAACTATTGGGTGTCGACAACGGATCTCCGTCAAATGTTCAGGATTACCAAAGCAATAAAATAGTAACGTCTGAAGGAAAGGCTTTGATGATTTTGCAGGCAAATTTGGATACTACAACAGTGACTGTAAAAGCCGTTTGCGGAGAAATTACAAGCAAAGAATTGAAGATAGCAATTCGATAAAAAATCGCGACATGAATTAAAATATACCCTATTTTATTTCATGTCTGCTTTTGTGACTTTTACGAAGTATTCAAATAAACAAGCGCGTTTCCTTTTTCCAACTTGGGCCAGTATATTCAAAATGAATAATAATAATGCCGCTAATTAAAGAAAAAAAAATAGTGAAAAATAATCCATCTTTATTCAGTAATACACCATTTTTAAACTTTTGTATTGATTGTATTTTTGTTGAATAGGTTGTGATATTCTGGTTGGCAAAGTTCAAAAAAAAAGATATTCAAAATATTACAAATCAAAACATTAGAAAAACCATTTCCCATGAAGTTTATGTTATTCGTTGCTTTATTTCTGGCAATATTTTCCATAAAAAACAATGCACAGCAATTCCGCAGTAAATATTGGCAAAATCAACATATTTACGAAGAAAATAAATTGCCGACAAGAGCCACATCTTATTCCTACTCAAATCCTGAGCATGCTTTAAAAGGTGATAGGAATGATTCACGAATTAAGCTACTTAATGGCGATTGGTACTTCAAATTTGTTGACAAACAGGAAGATAAACCAACCAATTTTTATGAAGCAGGTTTCGATTTTACAGCATGGAAAACCATTGAAGTTCCTTCGTGTTGGGAAATGAAAGGTTACGGTACCCCAATTTATACTAACTCTACTTATCCTTTTACCTGTAATCCGCCTTACATCGACAGAGACAATCCTGTTGGTTCGTATGTAAAAGAATTTAATTTTCCTGAAAATTGGAACGAGCATGAAATTATTCTTCATTTTGGTGGGGTTAGCTCGGCAATGTATGTATGGATAAACGGCAAGTTTGTTGGTTATAGCCAGGACAGTCGGTTACCGGCGGAATTTAATATTACTGAATTTGTGAAAAAAGGAAAAAACATTCTGTCAGTGCAGGTTTTTAGATGGTGCGATGGCAGTTACCTGGAAGACCAGGACCATTGGCGTATGAGTGGAATTCACCGCGAAGTGATGTTGATGGCGCAACCCAAAGTGGCTTTAAACGATTTTTTCGTTCGTACAAAATTAGATTCAAACTATACAAACGCCACCTTGCAGGTTCGTCCAGAAATTGTTATTGACGAAACTTTAAACCCGAAAGATTATACATTGTCAGCTCAACTTTTCGATGCAAACAATGTGTCTGTGTTAGAAAACGTTTTGGAAGTAAATGTAAACAATATTGTGAATGAATTTTATCCACAACGCGACAACGTTTACTTTGGTTTGTTAGAGGTTGAAGTAAAGAATATTACAGCCTGGAATGCTGAAAACCCCTATTTGTACACTTTGGTTTTTAACCTAAAAGATAAAAATGGAAATTCTTTAGAGGCACGAAGTGTAAAAGTAGGTTTTAGAGATGTGCGTTTTAGCGATAAACAGCAATTATTAATTAATGGCGAACCGGTAAAATTGATAGGTGTTAACCGTCACGACCACAGTCCTACCGGTGGAAAAACGGTTACCCGCGAAGAAATGGAGCAGGATGTTTTTATTTTAAAACAAAATAATTTTAATACCATTCGCACATCGCATTACCCAAACGACCCATACATTTACGAATTGTGCGATAAGTACGGCTTGTATGTGATGGACGAAGCTAATATTGAATCTCATGGTTTACGAGGCGAACTGGGTAACACTCCTTCGTGGGCTGCAAGTATGATGGACCGTGTAATTCGTATGGTAGAACGTGACAAAAACCACCCTTCAATTATTTCCTGGTCGTTTGGAAACGAGTCGGGCTGCGGACCAACATTTGCCGGAATGGCAGGTTATGTAAAGGATTTCGATCCAACACGATTTATCCACTACGAAGGAGCACAAGGCGATCCCAATCACCCGGAATATGCCAAAATTAACTCCGATAAATACAAGGCGGCCATGGCCAAATATTATTCAAATCCTACCGACCCGGTTTATGTTGATGTGCTGAGCCGGATGTACCCCAGTCTCGAAGAACTGGAAGGAATGGCCACAAGCCCTTACATTCACCGTCCTATTCTGATGTGCGAATATGCGCACTCCATGGGAAATTCATTAGGCAATTTGAAGGAGTATTGGGATATGATTTATTCATACGACAATTTGATTGGCGGATACATTTGGGATATGATTGATCAGGGGATTGAAAGGACTGCCGAAAATGGAAAAAAGTATTATGCTTACGGTGGCGATTTTGGTGATACCCCTAACGATGGAAATGTGAGCATCAATGGAATCTTCAATTCCGATAAGGGATTCCGGCCACAAACATTTGAGTGTAAATACGTAAATCAACCAGTAGTATTTAGGGCTTTTGATATAGAGAGTGGAAGCCTTGAACTGGAAAATCGATTCAACTTTACCAATCTGTCGAAATTCAATTTTACCTGGGAACTGTTTGAAAATGGAGAACCAATTGATTATGGAGAATTTAAGACTTCGGAAATTGCACCGGGAGATAGAAGCAGAACGACAATAAATTTTAAAAAACCAAAAATTAAGGCTGAAAAAGATTATTGGCTGCAACTAAAAATGTATTCTTCGCAGGCAACGGATTGGGCAAGGGCTGGGTACATAATCGCTCAGGATCAATTAACTATTGTTGACAGTAAAACCATCTGGAAAGAAATAAAATCGACCGTTCCGGAGTTAAAAGAGGATAAACAGAAATTGACGTTGACGGGTAAAAAATTCACCGCTATTTTTGATAAAAAACAAGGAGCTCTTACCTCTCTTCAATACAATGATAGAAAAGTTATTGAAAAAGCCTTGCTTCCTAATTTATGGCGTGTTCCCACAGACAATGATGACTGGGGATGGAAAACAGATGAAAAACTAAATGTTTGGGCAAATTCAAAATCTCAATTGAAACTGGAAAGCATTGATGCTCAGAAACAGGATAGTACGATTGTCGTAAAGATAACCCGGATGATACCGGAGGCCGCTAGAATAGAAGAAAAGTACACCGTTTATGACAATGGAACCATAGATGTTCATTTTGATATCACTGTAGATGAGTCGGCTCCGGAACTAATACGCGTCGGGATGCAAACCGGTATTAACAGATCTTTTGAGAATGTTCAGTTTTATGGTAATGGGCCCCATGAAAACTATATCGACCGCAATTGTTCGTCATTAAAAGGAGTTTATTCAATGAAAACCGACGAATTGACCAAATCATATGTTCGGCCTCAGGAATGCGGGAACAGAACGGGAATAGAATGGGTGAAGCTAACAGGAGAAAATGGGCAAACAATAAAAATCACAGCTAGTGATAAAATAGCATTTTCAATATGGCCCTTTACCGAAGAAAACCTGAGCAAGGCGAACTTTACATGGCAGTTGGAGGATGCTGATTATTATACCTTGAATATTGATTTAATTCAGGCCGGCGTTGGTGGGATCGATTCATGGAGTATAAAAGCACGCCCGCTGAATAAATACCGATTGTTAGAAAAGCATTATTCATACGGTTTTAGATTGACGGAAAGATAGTTTTTTATTTATAGTCATTCAGACTGTACCTTTACCTATTTAAAATGAATATATTATAATTGCTGAATATGAAACTAAAACTAAACGCAATTTTTTGGGTAGCCATCCTTTTACTGCACTCATGTGAGAGCAAAAAATCAGTTTTTATTGATTTTGAGAAAACAATTCCTCAGGTTGAATTTGCGGTGGAAGATATGGAAAAAACCTTGTTGGAAAAAGACTATGAGCTAAAAGAGAATGCATCGTTTCGAATTTTGATTGCAATTGATACAGCTTTTAACCAACCTGAAGGATTTCGGATAACAAAACCAAATAACAAAACTTTACAACTGTTATCGGGTGATGCCAATGGTTTAATGTATGCTTGTTTTGAGTTAAATGAGCTGATTCGTACCGGTGAAATTCTGGAAAACATCAATCATATTGAAGAAAAACCATACATCCCAAAACGCGGTATAAAATTCAACATTCCACTCGACATACGAACCTCAGCCTTTGATGATTCGGGTGATGCCGCCCAAAACAACATCGCCGAAATGTGGAACTATGATTTTTGGGTAGCTTTTTTCGATAACATGGCACGTTACCGTTACAATGCAATTTCATTTTGGAATGCACATCCTTTTTCTTCGATGGTAAAACTGGATGATTACCCCGATGTAGCTTTGCAGGATGTTTGCGGAACTACCATAAAACCTCAGGATGAACCATGGGCATGGAATGTTCCGGAAATGGCAAGTGCAAAACCTGTTGCCAATCTGAAAGTGCTGAAGAAAATGAGTATCGATGAAAAAATTGAGTTTTGGCAAAAGGTAATGAGGCATGCAAAAAACCGGGGAATTGATGTGTATTTTATTACCTGGAATATTTGTTTAAACGGTGCTGCAGTGCCCGGCCCAAACGCTGAAGTAGGTGATAAAAAGGGGAAATATGGCATCAGCAACGATTATCAAAATCAAACCAGTATCGATTATTTAAGAAAATCAGTAAAGCAATTTATACTGAACTATCCCGATTTAACAGGTTTAGGAGTTACTGCAGGCGAAAATATGCGCAAACCAATGACCGACGAGGATAAAGAAAAATGGTTGTGGGATACCTATGGCATGGGAATACTGGATGCAAAAGCCGTTCAGCCTAAACGCGAAATAAAGTTTATTCACCGCTTTTGGTGGACCGACATGGAAAAAATTATGAAGTACTGGGGCGATTATCCCGACCAGTTTGATATGAGTTTTAAATATGCAAAAGCCCGTTTGTATTCGCATGAAAATCCTCCATTTGCCGACCCATTATTGGATTGGATGGCGCCACAAAATCTAAAATCGTGGTGGAACCTGCGAAACGATGATATTTTTATCCACCGCTGGGGCGACCCGGCATACGTCAGCGGATTTATAAAAAACATGCCATACGAGGCTACGGCCGGTTACCACATGGGCTCCGACGGTTACGTTTGGGGACGCGAATTCATTAGCAAAAACCCGGAGTCGCCAAGAATGTTGGAAATTAACAAACACTGGTTCCGCTTTTTGTTGTGGGGCCGTTTGGGTTACAACCCGGATATTCCTTTGGAACGTTTTGAAAAAATTCTGGCAGCCAGATTTCCAGAAACGGATGCAAAACTACTGTTGAAAACCTGGCAACATTCCTCCAAAATTATTCCGCAAATTAATCGCTTCCACTGGCGCGACTGGGATTACATGTGGCAACCCGAGGCTTGTATGTCCGGAGGTAAGGATTTGGTAACGGTTGATGATTTTCGAACTAACCCGACCATGCAGGGAAGCGGAATTTTAAACCCTTTCGATTTTGTTAAGGCAAGTTTGGCAAAATCGGAAATCAAAAAAATCACACCGTTGGATGTGGCTGCTAAGCTTGAGCAGAGCGCAGCTGCCGCATTAAAAGGTGCAAACGAACTGCTGAATTCAGAAACAACAAAGGAGTTGGAACAGACTTTGCTTGATATTCAGGCCATGGCGCATTTGGGTAGATATTATTCAAACAAAATAAAAGGAGCGGTTGAACTCGAATTCTTCAAACAAAGAGGCAATGAAGAACATAAACAAAAAGCAGTGGAATTTTTAGAGCAGGCAACTAATTCGTGGCAGGAGTACCGCGATGTGAATATTGACCGGTACGAGAAACAAAATTTTGCACGTTTACGGACTTTTGATTTCGATAAGAATCTCGAATTAACAAGGAATGATATTGAGCTGGCTGTAAAGGCACTTAGCTATGCATCCGAAAAATAACGAGATTATGATATTTCTGAAATATTTGGTACTTGTACATTGTTTATTAACGGTTAACTTGCTGGTGTTTGCACAGCAATCACCAGCAACCTTTACAAATCCAATTGTTCCAGGATTTCATTCTAACCCGTCGATTTGCAGGGTTGGCGACACCTATTACATGACCCATCCAACTTTGGAGTATTTTCCGGCGCTACCAATTATGCGAAGCGAAGATTTGATGAACTGGGAGAAAATTGGTCATGCCATCCACCGTGTCGACCAGATGAATTTTCCCGATGGGCTTGACAATTCTTTGGGAATCTTTGCGCCAAGTATCCGTCATCATAACGGTATTTTTTATGTGGTTTGTACCTGCGTGGGCTGTAAAGGCAATTTTATTGTACCGGCAATAAATTCCGAGGGACCATGGTCTGACCCGATTTGGGTAAAAGTGCCCGAACTGGATTTAGAATACCAGAATGGATGGAAGGGCAGGAATGTACACAAACGACCGCGATAGCATTATTGTTCCGGCACATGGTATTTATGCCTGTAACGTTGATGGCCATTTTATTAAAAATACGCAAATGCATACCCTGCATAATGATGAACGGCCTTCCATTACCTTGGACGAAGTTAAAAATTTCAACCAAACCAATGTGTTTGATGAAAGAGTGCCATTGAAAACGAAAGATATAAATGTGGTTAACAATCAAAAATAAAAAACATACAATGCCCGCGTATTCAAAAAAAATAGCAATTGCGATACTGTTCATTTTAGGTGGATTTTTTCAATTATTAAATGCTCAAAATCAGCCCAATGTTGTGCTGATTGTTACCGACGACCAAGGGTATGGCGATTTAAGCTGCCATGGCAACCCGGTGATTAAGACTCCACATCTCGATAAGCTGCATGAAGAATCGGTAAGGTTTACAAACTTCCATGTCGACCCCACGTGCGCAGCCTCGCGCGCAGCATTAATGACCGGAAAGTACGCGCACAGAGTGAGGGTATGGCGTACTGTTTCAGGAGGTAACCACTTGCGAGCTACGGAAACCACCATGGCTGATGTTTTTAAAGCCTCAGGTTACCGTACTGCAGCTTTTGGAAAATGGCATTTGGGCGCCAACTATCCTTATCGGCCTATGGACCGGGGTTTTGGCGAGTGGCTCGGACATGGCGATGGCGGAACCGGAACCACCGATGACTGGTTTGACAACGACCGGGTAAACGATTACTATTGGCATAATGGCGAACGGATACAAAAGGCCGGCTATGCTCCGGATGTGTTTTTTAATGCAGCCATCAACTTCATTCAGGAAGATAAAAAAGCCCCATTCTTTATTTACCTGGCTACCTATTTGCCGCATAGTCCGCATACTATTCCCGACACATCGATGGTGCAAAAGTATAAGGGTAAGATACACGATAAAATGGCCTTTTTTTTTGCGGGAATCGACCGTATTGACCAGAATATTGGCAAATTACGTTCGGCACTTGAGGAAAGCGGAAAAGCCGACAATACCATTTTTATTTTTATGACCGATAACGGAGGAACAGAGGGAGTACCTTTATTTAATGCAAGCATGCGTGGCTCAAAAGCCATGGTATATGATGGTGGTCACCGGGTTCCGTTTTTTGTTCATTGGCCAAATGGAGATATAAAACATGGTAGCGATGTAAATGATTTAACGGCTCATTTCGACGTTTTACCAACGCTTATCGATTTATGCGATTTAGTTGATAAAAAGAACATAGACTTTGACGGACGCAGTTTTAAGCAGCAGCTAAAAGAGCCTGAACTAAAGCAGGCAGAACGTACCCTTTTTGTAGAAAAGCAATGGCTTTTTAAACCGAAGGAATGGCTTGGCACAGTGGGAATGACCAACAGGTGGAGATTAGTAGATAACAAAGAACTTTATGACATCCAAAAAGACCCGGCTCAGAAGAACAATATTATAAATGAATACCCCGAAGTCGTAAAAGATATTCGTGAATCGCATAAAAAATACTGGGCAAGAGTTACTCCTGGCGACCGCGACAAACCACTTGTTATTATAGGGCATAAAAACGACCCTGAAATATTCCTGAGCCCATCCGATTGGTTTTTAACTGATGGCCCATGGAACCATGGACAAGTTGCTGTAGGAAGGCCTGAAACCGGAGCGTGGGACATTGCGGTTGCCCAAAAGGGTACCTATCGCTTCGAAGTACGACGTTGGCCCCGCGAAGCCAACGCACCAATACAAGGCATTCCAACCTTTACAAAAAAAGTTGATGCTTACGATTTTAATGGGGAAGTTGATAAACTCATTTACGGAAAAACGATGAAAGCCTTGCCGGTAGCATCAATTAAGCTGAAAGTGGGAAAATATGATGAGTTGAAAGCAGTAAAGGCAAAAGATACGCACATTACCTTTGATGTAAAATTGAAAAGAGGCGACACCTTTGTAAAAGGCGTTCTGCTCGACAAAAACAATGAAATAATTGCTGGGGCGTATTACGTGTATGTAACAAAACTTAAATGAACGATTCCATTTGCTCAATGCATTAAAAAAGCTGCAGAATCCTAACTCTTTTCATTGTTTCGAAACTGGCTGGGCGACATTCTGATGTGTTTTGAAAACAAACGCGAAAAATAATATTGGTCGTCATAACCCAGTTCCATGGCAATCTCCTTAATTCTTTTTTCTGAATTCACTAGATACCTGCAGGCCTTTTGTATTTTCATTTGTAAGAAATAATCCATTGGCGAGCATTTTAGTTTTTTCATGAACACCTTATAAAGGTTTGCACTTGAACAGCCACAAATTTCACCGAGTTCGCTTAGGGTAATCCGCTTGTTGGTGTTGTTGTTCATAAACGATAAGGCCTTGCTAAAATAATCGCCGGCAGGTTTATCTCCTGTAAATCTGAAATTTTCAATTTGTCTGATTGAAGTTAAGTAATATTTTAAACAGGTGTTGGCATAAAGCACATTCTCGAAATTATTATACTGCTCGAGGTTTTGCAGCATCTGCTCGAAAATGAGCATCCGGTCTTCAATGCGCGAATTTATGGTTTCCTCAATTGACAATAAAACTTCACACGGAGGTGTGTATAAGTCAGCATTCTTCCCGGTAAAATGGATCCAGTAATTATCCCAGGGCTGGGTTTCCGATGAGCTGTAGCGGCACATTTTGTTGGGCGGAATAATAAAAACATTATTGCTTTTTACCAATGTCTCATTGCCTTCAACGCTAATTCTTCCCTGGCCCGATTTGCAATAGAACAGAATATACTGTTCGCTGCCTGTTGGCCGGTCACGGTATTGCCCTTTAGCGTTAGGGAAATGGCCAATGTGAGTAATATAAAGGTCGCTAATTCGAGGATCTTGTAAAATCTGTTTTTCTACATGATCAGGAATATAAACCATACGTTGCCCGGTAAAGCCATCTTGTCTTTTTTGAATGTTCATAACGCACTGGAAGTAAAATATAATCCATCAAATTTACACAAAATACTATTTCCAAACGCATCAAGGACAGGTATTTTTGTATTCATTAAAAAGTAAACACTTTTTCTTCGCTTATGCTTAAAATGTTGGTTTAAAATTAGTTTTATAAAACTTGAGATGTGAGTTTACAAAAACAGATTGCAATGAAAAGATATTTATTTGCATTAATAATGCTCATTTTCTTTATTGGTTCTTGTTCAGACCAAAAGAATTCCAAGGATAAAATGAGGAGGTTTGTTTTTGTGTCATTGGATGCAAAAAAATACATTGATATTTCTGAAGTAATAAAGGATAAGAAAGCTTATGATTTGCTTCTGGAAAATGGTTTTGTGAATGTGGAGACCTATAGCTCAGATTCAATTAATATAATTATTGTTGATGCAGAAGCAGATTTTGATTTGGATACATGTAAGAAGGTAATAAATAATCTATCAAAAGAATCTGCAGAATTTTTACCCTTTGCAAAAGTAATTAATGGCGAGTATGCACTTATCGATCGAATTTACAAGATGGAGCAGAAGCGGGTTTATACAGCTGCTCAAGGTCAGTTAATCCGAAGAACACCAAAAGAGTATGCCCGTTTTGTCTTGACATTAGAGATCATTAATGATCCCGAATTGGCAAACGAATATGTTGCTGTTCATGCACCAGGAAAGGCATGGCCTGAGATTACTCAGAATATGAAAACTGTTGGAATCAAAGATATGGAAATATACCTAACCGGATATAGAGCCTTTTTGATAATGGATACAAAACATGATTTTGACTGGGATACAGATGGCGAAAAATGGGGGACATTACCTCGCGAAAAGGAATGGCAGGCTTATGTGGCAAAGTTTCAGAAAACTAACCCGGAAAGTAAAGCAGCCGAGAAGTGGAAATCAATGAAATAGTTGTTATTGTCAAAAAGTATAATACAGTAAAACCAAGGGGATATTAACGATTAATTACACTGCTTTTAATAATGTAAGTATTGTGTTATCTGTAATCAAACTATCATGCAAAAAATAAAAAGTTATAAGGTTTATTCCACTAAAGCAAAACTCGAAAAGCCTATCTCGGATGCGACACACACTATTACCGAAATTTCGTTTTTGGTAGTACGAATACAAACCGAACAAGGAGTTACCGGAGAGGCCTATTTGTTAAGTTTTCAGTACAGCCCAAATGCAATAATTGGTGCTATTAAAGACCATGGCGACAGATATATTGGCGCGTATGTTAACGAAACGGGACGTATGTTTACTGAGGTAGACTGTGATAATGAATACTTCGGGAAAGAGGGGATTAACCGCTGGGCACAGGCTATTTTTAATATGGCCATGTGGGATGCGCATTGTAAAATTCTGGGTGCTCCTATTTGGAAAGTATTGGGGACATATAAAACTGAAATTCCAATTTACGGCAGTGGCGGATGGATATCTTATACTGTTGATGAATTAAAAGATGAAGTTACCAATTATGTAAAGCGCGGTTTTAAAGCGGTTAAAATTAAGGTGGGTAAACCCGATTGGAAAGAAGACCTGGAGCGTTTGAGTTTGGTGCGCGAATCGGTTGGCAAGAACGTTGAAATTATGATGGATGCCAACCAGGGAATGTCGTTACCCAATGCAATGAGCCTGTCGAGTGCAGCCCGTGAAATTGGAATTACCTGGTTTGAAGAGCCGATAAATCATACCAACTTCCGCGGATTTGAATCCTTAAAAAACAAAACCGGGATTTCGCTGGCAATGGGCGAACGCGAGTTCAGTTCACTGCCTTTGCGCGAACTTATTGAACGAAGTGCACTGGATATTTGGCAACCTGATATTGTGCGAATTGGAGGCGTTGAAGCCTGGAGGGAAAGTGCTGCTTTGGCTGGAGCTTATGATATTCCTGTTCTGCCGCATTATTACAAAGACTACGATATTCCACTGTTGTGTACCATCCCCAATGGTGTTGGAGCAGAATCATTTGATTGGATTGATCCGCTAATTGATTACCCACTTGAAATTAAGAATGGTATGGCAAGGCCTCATAATCGTCCGGGCTGGGGATTTTCTTTTAAGGATGAATGTTTAACCGAAATTGTATAAACAATGCAAGCATTTCAAATAACAGAAAAAGAAAAAACACGCTTCACCGAAATACCAAAACCTGCTGTTAAAGAAGGCGAAGTATTGGTGAGGATTAAAAAAGCTGGCTACTGCGGAAGCGATTTAAATTCTTTTCGGGGATTAAATCCACTGGTAAGCTATCCTGTAATTCCGGGGCACGAGTTAAGCGGAATTGTAGAGGAAATAGGAGCGAATGTCCCCGGTGAAATAAAACTTGGAGGGCAGGTTGCCATAATGCCTCAAACAGCTTGTGGGAAATGTGCCTCGTGCCGGAATAAACGCTTTAATGCCTGCCAGTTTAACGAAACCCTTGGAGTGCAGCGCGATGGGGGATTAACTGAATACCTTGCCGTTCCATGGGAAAAATTGATAGCCGATGATTCGTTAAATTTAACCCAACTGGCTTTGTTAGAGCCGCTGGCAGTGGGTTTTCATGCAGCCAAACGTGGGCAGGTAAAAACGAAGCAAAATGTGGTGGTAATCGGGTGCGGGGTAATTGGTTTGGGAGCCATTGCCGGGTCAAAAGCTTTTGGCGGAAAAGTAATTGCAATCGATTTGGCCGATGACAAACTAGACAAAGCCCGCATAGCCGGCGCAACATATACCATCAATTCTTCTTCTGAAAATGTTTCTGAGAAAATTGATGAGATAACCGAAGGTTTTGGTGCCGATGTAGTAATTGAGGCGGTAGGCTTGCCTGCTACTTATAATTTGGCTGTTGATATTGTGGGTTTTACCGGCTGCGTAGTTTTTATTGGGTATAGTGCAAAACCTGTAAGTTTTAATACAAAATTGTTTGTTTTAAAAGAAATCGACATCCGTGGCTCGCGAGGTTCAGAGCCCGAAGATTTCAAAAATGTTATGAAAGCGGTGAAGGCCGGTGCCGTAAATCCCGAGGATATTGTATCGCATACTTTTGATTTTAATGAAGCTGACAAAGCTATTGAAATGTGGTCGGCCGACCCTTCAAAAGTTACCAAGGTTGTAATAACTATATAACAAAACTGAAATGAACAAAATAGAACAATTATACGGACTCAGTGGCAAAACCATTATTGTAACCGGAGCCTCAAGTGGTTTAGGTTTGTCAATGGCCATTCTTTTGGCTCAATGTGGGGCAAAGGTTTATGGATTCAGCCGCCGGGGAGTGCCCGAAAAAGAGCTTGATGTTGAGCTTCCAGGAGAAATTATCTTCGAGAAATTGGATGTGACCGACAATGAAGCACTTGCGCAGAAGTTTAAAGAAGTTGCCGATGCCAACAACGGAACTATCGATGTGTTGGTAAACAATGCTGGCGTAACCATAAAAAAACGTGCCGAAGATTTTACCGTTGATGACTGGAAATACATACACGACATCAATGTAACGGCACTGTTTCAATGTTGCCAAAAGGCTTATCCCTACCTGAAAATGTCAAAAGATATTGGTCGCATCATCAACATCTCATCTATGGCCTCCTTTCTGGGGTTCTCTGAAGTTGTTCCTTATAGCTCCAGTAAGTCAGCCGTACTAGGCATTACCAAAGGTTTGGCAGTAGAATGGGCACAAGACAATATCCTGGTTAACTCGGTTTCGCCCGGTTGGTTCCCTTCAGAAATGACTCAGGGAGTGATGGATGAAAACCGAAAAGCGAAGATTTTAAACCGCATGCCACTACATCGTTTTGGGAAACCTGAGGAGTTAGCAGCTATGATTGGCTTTCTTGCTTCTCCAGCAGCATCGTACATTACCGGTCAGGATTTTAGTGTAGATGGGGGAGCATTGGCCTATGGATTTTAAAATAAAGTAAAAATGAAAATTGACGCACATCAACATTTTTGGAAATACAATCCCGAAGAATATTCGTGGATTACAGATGAATTAATGGTCATAAAACGCGATTTTCTTCCTCAACATTTACAACCATTATTGAAGGCTAATGGCTATGATTCCTGCATTGCTGTGCAGGCCCGACAAACCATTGAAGAAACCAATTGGCTGTTGGGTTTAGCAAACCAGAATTCATTTATAAAAGGAGTAGTTGGTTGGGTTGATTTAAGAAGCAATATTCTTGAGCAAACCTTGGAAGAATTAGCTGAAAACAAAAAGCTGGTGGGCGTTCGGCATGTAGTTCAGGATGAACCTGATAATGACTTTATGCTTCGCCAAGATTTTAAGAATGGCATTGCTTTGTTAGAGAAATTTAGCTTAACATACGATATTCTGGTTTTTCCAAAACAATTATCGGCTGCAATTGAACTGGCAAAAACATTTCCCAATCAGCCATTTGTTATCGACCATATTGCCAAGCCAGATATTAAATCTGGAAGAACTGAAGAGTGGAAAAAAAATATACGCCCATTTAAAGATTTAGACAATGTAAAATGCAAAATATCGGGTATGGTTACCGAGGCAGATTGGGCAAATTGGTCAAGCAGCGATTTTACTCCCTACCTGGATGTAATAGTTGAGACTTTTGGTACAAAAAGGATAATGTATGGTAGCGACTGGCCGGTTTGTTTGTTAGCTGCTGATTATGCAAAAATGTCGAAAATCACAAAAGAGTATTTTGCTGCTTTCAGTCAGACTGAACAAGATGATATTTACGGAAAGAATTGTGAACGGTTTTATTTAAACAGATAAAATGGAGTACAGAAAGTTAGGAAATACCGATATGCTGGTTTCAGCATTAAGTTTTGGAGCTTCAGCATTGGGGGCTGTTTTCGGAAAAACAGACGATAAAGAGGGAATTAAAACTGTTCATGCCTCAATTGATAATGGAATCAATTATATCGATGTGGCTCCATTTTATGGCGACACTATGGCCGAAAAAGTTTTGGGAGAGGCTTTAAAATCGGTTCCTCGCGATAAATATTTTTTGGCCACCAAAACCGGACGTTTTGCCAACGGCTATTTTAATTTTACTCCCGAGGCTATCGAAAAATCTTTACACGAAAGTTTAGAACGTTTGGGCGTTGATTACCTGGATGTGTTGCAATTGCACGATGTTGAGTACCAGCAAAAAAAACACCTCAATGTGGTTATTAACGAATCGCTTCCTTATCTGGAAGAACTAAAAAGTAAAGGTTTAATTCGCTACACAGGCTTTACCTCTTATCCCATCGAGGTATTTCAATATGTATTTGAAAATGCCGGGGCCGATACCTTATTGTGCCACAACCATTACATGTTAAGCGACACCAGTATGTTGCAATTATTACCTTTGGCTAAAAACCGTGGAGTTGGTTTAATTGCAGCATCACCGCTGGGAATGGGCTTGCTCACCGAAAGGGGAGTGGCAGATTGGTTTCCGGCCACAGAAGAGGACAAACGAACGGTGCAAAAAGCGGCTACATTTTGTAAAGAAAACGGAACAAGCATCGAAAAACTGGCCTTGCAATTTGGCTGTGCAAATCCGGAAATACCTACCAACCTTGTTTCTTCTTCAAAACCGCAACGAATGATTAATAACATTAAAGTAATTGAAGAACCTTTGGATATGGAACTGGTTTACACTGTTCAGCAAATTTTAGCTCCCATAAAAGATAAAGATTTTGATTTTGCAAATGAATGCGAATTGATGTAAAAATGAATTTGAAGAATCTGAATAATATGAAACAAACACTATCTATTTTTTGCTTATGCCTGTTAATGGCTTGTACATCAAAACCAAAACAATCTGAAAAGGACGGTTTTCAGCAAAAGGAAAAATTTGAAGAAAGCTGGGAAAGCCTGCAGAATTACGAAATTCCACAATGGATGAAAGACGCTAAATTTGGCATTTTTATTCATTGGGGGCCAAACTCGGTGGCAGAATTGCATACCGATTGGTATCCTCGCTGGATGTATTCCGATAAAGGGCATATCAATATTCAAACGGGCGAAATTAAAGCCGGAGAACCGCACGTGGCTTACTTGTATCACAAAGAAAAATTTGGCGACCAAAAGGAATTTGGCTACAAAGATTTGATTCCAATGTGGACCATGGAAAATTTTAATCCGGAAGAGTGGGTGAGTCTTTTTAAAGAAGCTGGTGCACAATATGTAATTCCGGTAGCCGAGCATCACGATGGTTATGCTTTGTATGAATCAAGCTACACCCGTTGGAATTCTACAAGAATAGGTCCGAATTACGATGTCTTTAAGGCCTTGGCCGACGAGATTAAAAAACAAGGTTTAATTTTTGGAGCAAGCTCGCATTTGGCCTTTAACTACAACTACTACAACCAGCAAGATTATTTTGATACCGGCGACCCGCAATATGCCGATTTGTACGCACCTCCACACGAAATTGGTGATTCGGTGAGCCAGGAATGGCTGGCCGATGTTTGGTGGCCGCGCACCAAAGAAATAATAGATAAATATGATCCGGACATTTTGTGGTTCGATTTTTATTTAGACCGCCCCGAGTTTGTTCCCTACCATAAAAAACTGGCTGCGTACTATTACAACTCAGGAATTGAACGTAACAAAGATGTGGTTCTGCAAACAAAAAATTTCAATTTCGAGTCCTACCCCGAAGGTACCCACATGTTCGATTTAGAAAGAAGTAAGTCGGATAAAATCCGCAAAGAATATTGGCAAACCGATACCTCAATTGGTAAAAACTCGTGGTATTATTCAAAAAACTGGATTCCAAAATCAGCACAGGAATTGGTTGCTGATTTGGTAGATATTGTAAGTAAAAACGGTTGTTTATTGCTGAATATCGGACCGAAAAAAGATGGTACCATTCCGGAAGACCAGAAAAAAACTTTATTGGACATAGGAAAATGGCTTAAGGTAAACGGCGAATCGATTTATGGTGCAACTCACTGGGAAGTTTTTGGCGAAGGCCCCACAAAAACAAATACCGGTCATTTGGCCGAAATCAAGGACAAAAGCTATACCGAGCAGGATTTCCGTTTTACTAAAAATGGAGATAACCTTTACGCCATTGCATTGGTACCTCCAACTAACGATATTGAAATTAAGTATTTAAACACATCGAATATCAACATTAAATCTATCGCGCTTTTAGGTTATGATGGCAAGATTGAGTTTGAACAGTCGGCCGGGAAGTTAAGCATAAAACTTCCTTCCGACGCGGAACTGGATTATTCCTGGGTGTTTAAAATCAAGATTTAATTACAGCATTAGATGTCCAAAACAAGATAAAATTTTCGAAATCATAAAGGAATTCAATTTGTTTAAATACAAACCTCTCATGGCTTTGGCTATGGGAGGTTTGTAGTTTTAGTATTCGAATTATGTATTTTTTTTAAAAGACCTCCCGGAAAGCGTTTGTTTTGTTCGAAGCCGGGTGAACTATTCATTAAAGCTAAAAAATCCCCCAATAAACAGCCATTTTATCTCTTCCTGTATAAATGTTTGAGCTTAACTTTGAAAATTATTGAAGTCAAAAAGTGGAATGTAGAATAAATCGGAAAATACAGTTTCATGAAATGAGCAGGAGAAATGATTCATACCAATCGGAAACGAATATAATTCAAGCGAAACAACGTTCAATGGAGCGCAGTGGAGTTAATTCCATGTGTTTTCGTTAAAAAACAAACAATTATAAACACATGAAAAATATTTTTATTGTTTTTTGTATTGTAGCGATAAGTTTTGGCAAAGATATATTTGCTCAACATGCACCCGGTAGCTTCAAAAATCCAATCGTTTCAGGTTTTCATTCCGACCCATCGATTTGCAGGGTTGGTGATACGTATTATATGACCCATCCAACTTTGGAATGGTTCCCTGCACTGCCAATTATGAGAAGCAAAGATTTGGTGAACTGGGAGAAAATAGGTCATGCCATTCACCGTGTCGACCAGATGAATTTTCCCGATGGGCTTGACAATTCTTTGGGAATGTTTGCGCCAAGTATCCGCCATCATAACGGTATTTTTTATGTGGTTTGTACCTGCGTGGGCTGTAAAGGCAATTTTATCGTTACGGCAGCAAATCCCGGGGGACCATGGTCTGACCCGATTTGGGTAAACGTACAATGGTGTATCGACCCCTGTTTATTTTGGGATGACGATGGTAGAAGCTATTTTCTGGCTGCCGGCATTGTAAATGGCAATAAAAACAAGTGGCCCGGAATTAATGGTGTTTTTATGGCCGAAATCAATTTGGAAAATGGAGAGCTGTTAAGCGAGCCAAAACAGCTTACCCACGGTCATGCTTCAAATGCACAGTGGACAGAAGGACCTCGTTTGTTTAAAATTGATGGAGAATATTTGTTGATGGTTGCCGAAGGAGGAACCAATGAATACCATGCCATTACGGTTTTTAACAGCAAAACGCTTTGGGGGCCTTACGTTCCGAACCATGCCAACCCGGTGTTAACACATCGTCATTTAGGTTACACTTACCCAATTGTTAAAACGGGGCATGGCGATTTGGTACAAACGCAAAATGGCGATTGGTGGGCAGTTCAGCATGCGAAAAGGCCAATAAACGGTTATTCGGTTTTATGCCGCGAAACGTTTTTGGCCGAGGTTGAAATGACAAAACAGGAGTCGGGAATTACGCCCATTTACAATCCGGGCATTGGCTTGTTGCAACCGGAGCAAAAGCGCCCCGATTTGCCCTGGACACCTGTTCCCAAATTAAAGGAACGAGATAATTTTGAGTCAGATAAATTGGGATTGGAATGGATTTGTTTACGTTCGCCACTTGAGAAATGGCATAAACTGGATGATGGGAAGTTGGTTCTTAATTTACGCCCACAGGTTCTCGATAGTTTGGTAAACCCGTCTTTTTGGGCACAGCGCATTCGTTCGCATCATTTTGAAATCAGCACCGAACTTGAATTTCAAACAGAGAAAGAAAACGAGTGCGCCGGGTTGGTCGTTTATCGTAAATCGAGTACGCATTATCAATTGCTAAAAACGAAAGATGAAATTCTACTCATAAAAACCGTTGCGAAAGATGAAATTGGCACCGAATCTTTTAAAGAAATTATAGCCACTGTTCCATTCAACCAAAACAAAGTTTACCTGAAAGTAAGCGGCAAAGGTTTGGATTTGCAGTTTTATTTTGGAGCCTCGCCCGAAAACATGAAACCCATTGGCGAAGCACAGGATTTTTCAATTGTTAGCGATGAAATTGCGGGCCGCTTTAACGGAACAGTTGCCGGTATTTATGCCACATCAAATGGGAAACCAAGCACAAATACAGCTTCTTTTGAATATTTTGAAAACAAACAGCTTACTAAATAAATGTTTATGAACAACAAGTATATCCTTTTTATATTAGCTTTCTTATTCTCCCTAAATCTTTTTGGACAGAAAGCTCCCGAGAATTATAAAAATCCTATTCTTCCAGGCTTTTATCCCGACCCATCCATTTGCCGTGTTGGCGATACTTACTACATGGTAAATTCGAGTTTTGAGTGGTGGCCAGGGCTGCCCATTCATAAAAGTAAGGACCTGGTGAACTGGGAAAAAATCGGGTATGGATTGCATCGCCCCGACCAGATTGTTTACGAAGATGGCTTAAGAAATTCAAACGGGATTTTTGCGCCAACCATCCGTTACCACGAGGGCACTTTTTACATTATTACAACCATGGTGGGGCAAAAAGGAAATTTTATCATCACCGCAAAAGACCCGGCCGGCCCATGGAGCGACCCAATGTGGATAAAAGACGCACCGGGTATCGACCCGTCATTGTTTTGGGACGACGATGGTAAATGTTACTACACCGGAGCCGGAGTAGTGGATGGAACACAAGGCGAATGGCCCGGGAAAAATGGCATTTGGATGCAGGAAATCGACCCGGATAAAGGCATTCTGTTTGGCGAAAAGAAACAACTGACTTATGGTCATGCGTCCAATGCTCGTTGGGCAGAGGGGCCGCACTTGTTTAGAATTAATGGCGAATACCTCTTGCTAATTGGTGAAGGTGGAACCGGCGAATACCACGCGGTTACTGTTTTTAACAGTAAAAATCTGTGGGGCCCCTACATCCCAAATCATGCCAACCCGGTGATGACACACCGTCACCTGGGGAAAACACACTCCATTGGGCAAACCGGACATGCAGATTTGGTGCAAACACAAAACGGCGACTGGTGGAGTGTAATGCTGGCAAAACGCCATGTGGATGGTTTTGTAACCCTTGCCCGCGAAACTTTTTTGGCAAAGGTGATTATGACACAACAAGAAAGTGGTGTAACCCCAATTTTTAATCCGGGTTTAGGTTTGTTGCAGAAAGAACAAAAACGCCCTGATTTGCCCTGGACGCTTGTTCCTGAGATTCCGCAACGCGACGATTTTAGTGCTGAAAAGCTGGGCTTGCAGTGGAATTTCCTGCGATCGCCACGATACCAATGGTACTCGCTTAACAACGGACAGCTAAAACTTGAACTTAGGCCCGGGCAGGTAACGGAGTTAGTAAATCCATCATTTATTGCGCAACGTACCCGCCATTTTAATTATCGGGCAACAACAAAACTTCAGTTTAAAACAAAAAAGGAGAATGAAAAAGCAGGCCTTGTAATTTATCGCCGGCATGGAAATAACTATCAACTGCTAAAAGCAAAAGAAAAAGTAGAGTTGGTAAAAGCTTTTCAAAAAGACAATAAAGGTGAATTTATTCCTGAAATTTTGGCCACTGTACCTTATAAAAACGAAGGGGTTGTGTTAAGCGCCAAAGTAGATGGTTTAAAAGTGCAGTTCTATTTTGGCGAGTCGGAAGAAGACTTAAAATCGATTGGTGAAATTCAGGACTATACCTTGATTTCGGATGAAGTAGCCCAGCGTTTTAACGGAGTTTATGTTGGAATGTATGCCACATCGGCAGGCGAAGAAAGTAAAAATGAAGCGGTATTTGACTGGTTTGAGTTAAATGGGAATGATTAGTAAAAACACCCCCAACTATTAAACTTTTTCCCCTCTTGAAAAATTGGGGAAGATTGTAGTTTTGAAAAAAGAAAATTCAGAAAATGGTTCGATTAATTTTAGTTATTATTCTGGTTCAGTTGGTGAGCGTAACAAGTGCACAAAAAAAGTATGACCCTACCTGGGAATCGCTTTTGCAATACGAAATTCCGCAATGGTATAAAGATGCCAAATTCGGTATTTTTATCCACTGGGGGCCTACAACAGTCCCGGCAAACGGTGCCGAGTGGTATGGCTTTCATATGTGGAACGAGGGTGAAGTGGATGCGTTGGGGAATCCGGCCAAGCAACCATCAAGTGCTTACAAATATCATGTCGAGAATTTTGGCAAGCCTGAAGATTACGGTTATACCAAATTTATTCCGGAGTTTAAGGCCGAAGATTTTAATGCCAAAGAATGGATTGATCTGTTTGTTGAGGCGGGTGCAAAATATGTAGTGCCGGTTGGAGAACATTGCGATGGATTTGCCATGTATAATTCGAAAATAACGCGGTGGAATGCAGTGAACATGGGACCGAAAACTGATATTGTTGGAGAGCTTTTTTCTGAGGCGCGAAAGCAAGGGCTGAAAGTGGGCACATCGTCGCATTACGCTTATGGCTGGCATTGGTGGACTTACAAAGACAAATTTGAAACCACCGACCCTGAGCTGGAAGATTTTTACTGGAAAGCCCATGACCGTTGGGAGCCGGCCACCAAAGAGTGGGTAGAAAACTGGTACAACAGAACCATGGATATGATGGAAAGTTACCAGCCCGATTTGCTGTGGTTCGACCTGGGTTTTTGCGAACCTGCCTACGAAGAAGCACGCAAAAAAATTCTGGCTAACTATTACAATCAAGGCCTCAAAAATAATCAGGAAGTAGTGTTGAATTACAAAAATATTAAATGGAAACCGGTGCCTGACGGTGCTGCGGTTTTAGATTTGGAAAGCGGAAAACTGGACCGGATAAGAAGCGAAGTTTGGCAAACCGATATGAGTTTGGGTGGCTGGCGCTGGGGGTACTGCGAACCCTACGAAATGCGCTCGCCCAATAAGTACCTGCAGGATTTGATTGACATTGTGAGTAAAAATGGGGTACTTTTATTAAACGTTGCACCTAATAAACATGGTGTTATTCCCAATGACCAGCAAGCTATTCTTCGCGAAATGGGAAGCTGGCTAAAAACAAATGGCGAGGGCATTTACGAAACGGTTCCGTTTACGGTTTTTGGGCAGGGGCCAAGCAATGCCGAAATGCGCTTGCATGCCAATATTCACGAAAAAGGATTTACGCCAAACGATTTTCGTTACACCCAAAAAGGACAAAACATTTATGCCTTTTGGTTGGAACAGGACGAACGAAAAGTTGTTGAACTGGATGCTTTAGGTGCCGAAGACCGAATTATAAACGACCCTATCGTAAAAGTTACTTTGTTGGGGTGCAATGAAGAAATAAAGTGGATTCAGCAAAATAATGAACTGGTAATTGAAGTTCCAAAGTCCTTTAAGTCAAAAAATCCACTTTGTTTTAAAATTGAATTAAAAGAAATACCAAGTGACATATTTGGTTTGTAGAGAAGATTTGAAATGAAGAATTTAATTACATTTTTATTTTTAGCCCTCACGTTAAGCGTTAACGCACAATCAAATCTAATTCCTGATGGAAGTTTTGAAGAAGGCGTAATTGATGGAGATAACAGCGCTTATTACAAATTAAACTGGGAAACCGTTTGGCGCATTTGGCCACATATGCGTTTTGATTACGAAAGCGAAAATGTAAATAGCGGCGAGCGGGCTTTAAAACTTTCGTATGAAGTGTATACCGGCTCGGCAGAAAATTACCAACCCACTTTTCGTTGCGAAGCCTTTCCTCCGCTTGAAGATGCCAGCTATCGTTTTTCGTTTTATTATAAAACCGATACCGATCGCTCGGGCGAAACCTTCGATTTGCGTTTTAGCGAAGGTACACAGTTGGCTGGCAATCAGAATTTTGCCAATTTTTCGGTGCCCATCGAGGCCGCAGCAAAAGATGGATTTGTGGAACTTGCCATTGAGTTTCAGACCGGTAAAGAAATGGCCGGCTTTTTACCTTTTATTGAAGTACCCTGGCTCGACGAAAGCGCCTGGTTTTATTTCGATGATGTAAGCCTGGTAAAAGTGGTTGATACCCCGGAAGCATGGGGCCCAACACCCGAAAACAATGCAACAGGAATAACCACTACAACAACACTGAACTGGCAGAGTGGGAAAGGTGCCATTGCTCACAATCTTTATTTTGGTACTTCAGAAAACGAACTGGAATTGCGCGGTGATAGTTTAAGCTCTAATTTTTATAACCTGGGCAACCTGGAAAACGAAACCCAATACTTTTGGCGCGTTGATGAGATAGATTCGATGGGTGTGGTGGCTACGGGCGAAGTATGGAATTTTACCACACGAACCTACTACGAGGAATACATGTACAAAGTGAAGAATGAGCGCATGGAATCGGATAGTTTGATTACCTGGAAGCAGTTTGGCCCGGGTAATTCAGGTTTTGTTAATTTCTTGCGTTACCATCCAACACTACCCGATGTGTGTATTACCTCGCCCGATATGGGAAATACCTATCAAACCAACGACAACGGAAAAAGCTGGTACACCATAAAAGACATTGATGGTGATGGCAGTTTTTACCGCTTATACGATGCTTTTTATTCAACAAAAACTGCTGCCTTTGGTATTGCCATTGAAAGTTCACGTTTGTGGACGACCAGCGACACCGGGCGCCACTGGCAAAACATTAAACACTGCCCCTGGTACGATAACGATGCCGAAGGTAACGACACCCGCTCGTGGTACCGGAAAGTGTCAGCAGTGGCCATCGACCCGGCTAACGATGATACATGGTATGTTGGGGCCGGAAACTTTTGCCGCGGGCAGCAACAGCTTTGGGGATCAACAAAAGATGCCAACGCCGAGAATCCACGGGGAGTGGATTCCAACAATATGGGGCGCATTTGGAAAACCAACGATGCCGGGGCCACCTGGGCCGAACTGACCAGCGGAATAGATGCAAAAGCGCAATTCTCGCGAATTATCGTTCATCCGGAAAACAGCAATATGGTTTTTGCAGGTTCTAATTATGGCCTGTATAAATCGGTGGATGGGGGCCAAAACTGGACCAATATTGGTGAGGGAAAATTAGATAATAACACCATCATAAACATGGATTATTACTACAATGCAGGCACCGGAAAGTTTGTGTTGTATGTTGCCGACCAGGTGCGCTACTATCCTAATGGAAGCAGTACACGTTGCGACGGGGGTATTTTTAAATCAGAAGATAATGGTAATACATGGCAAAATATCAACGGGAATATTTACCTCGATATTAACCGTTTAACAGGTGGGGTGCCCTATAACTATTACCTGTATATTGCCCGTTGGTTTGGCATTACGGTTGCTGAAGCCCAACAGCAATACCCCGTTAAACCGGTAAAAGCATTGCAATATTTTAATTCGATTAACGTAGATCCAAGCCAGGAAAATACCTTATACCTTGGTTTTTACGATGCCCAGGTGCAGCAATCCATTATTCCGGGCCGACTTTGGAAAACCACAGATGGAGGCCAAAGCTGGATTAACACGGCCCGCGATTACGCAACAGCCTGGGAAGCTGACCAAAGTTACTGGCAAGAACGCAATAACCCGGTTAGCGATAATGTAGTAACCGGCCACAAGCCAACCAATCAGCAATGGGGAGTTAACTATCCGTTGCGTTCGTTAAGGTATGCAGCCGTTAATTCGCGCGGCGATGTAATGATTTTATATGCACACAACACGCTTTTAAGTACGGATGGTGGAGCCACTTTTAACCAGGTGGACGAAACCTATACCGGCAATGGAAATATTATGGGCACTGGCAACAGTAATCTGCCCGGGCAGTGTTTGTGGCAAGACAAACGTTTAGGTGAAGGAGTTTTGTATTGCGGCTCGGGCGAGCACAACCTTTGGCGAACAACCAACGATGGAAGCAATGGTAACCAAGCTGCCAAATTTATTGAAGGTACCCAGGAAAGTGTTTTTGCAGTAACAACACATCCCTGGGATGAAAATACGGTTTATACCACTTCGATGCGCCAAAAGGATTTGGACAGGATTTTTAAATCGACTGATGGTGGCGAAAACTGGGTTGATTGGGGGAAAGCTACCGAAGCAGAAGAATGGATGCGCACCAATCATTTACGCATCGACCCGGTTAATCCGGATAACATGTATTTTGCCGTAACCGAAGTTGCCGGCTCGGGTGGCGGAAGCGGAACCGATGGCCCCGACAAAGACAAGGAAGGTGGTTTCCATAAATCAACCAATGCCGGTTTGTCGTTCGCACCAAGTAATGCAGGTATGCCTGCCAAAGTTTGGGTACGCGATATTGAATTTGACCCGCGCGATGATACGCGTGCTTCACTTTTTGTAGCAGCACCATGGAGCCAGGAGACTGGAACCCAAGGAGGTTTGTTCCATTCAACTAATCGCGGACAAAGCTGGACCGAAATACCGGTTGCCGATAATCTGGAAGGAATAAACAATGTGTGTTTCGACCACACCGGACGATTGTATGTAACAGCAGGACGGCGCGCTGCAAATGGCGATAACGGTGGTGTTTTTTACAGCGATGATTATGGTATAACCTGGACCCAAATATTTGAAGCGCCGTTTATGGATAACTTTGATGTGTCGCCATTCGACCACAACCTGTTAGTTGTGTCTCAAGGCACATTGGCAAAGAATCCCGGCATTTTTGTGAGTCGCGACCGTGGCCTTACCTGGAGTAAAAACAACCGCACAATGGGGCAACCCAATGTAATTACCCAGGTTGAATTTGATTTACACGACGAAACTACGCTTTGGCTTTCGGTAATGGGTAGTGGTTTTTATCGTGGCGATTTCCCTCAGGGTACAATATCGCGTAAAATTCGGGTTAGCCCCGGAACGGCCAAAATAAAAGTGGCTGCTACTTTACAACTGGAGCTTACTTTAAACGAAACTGCGGGGAACGTTATCTACAAATCGGCCAATGAAAGCATTGCTACTGTTACACAAGATGGTTTGGTAACCGGCCAAAAAGAGGGTGCAGTAAAAATTTGGGTAACTTCGGATGATGGCCGTTATTCGGATTTTGTGTATTTGGTGGTGAACAACATTACAAGCACAACACAGTTTGAAAAAAATGAAATTAAAGTATTCCCGAATCCGGCAATTGATAAGCTTTATTTTAGTGGCAATACCGATGATTTTCATTTTCAGTTATTTTCATCAACCGGGATGCTGGTGAAAAATATCCGAACAAATCAATCGCAGTCGGTTGATGTGTCAGATTTGTCGGGCGGACTGTATGTATTTAAAATTGTTCAGAATAATCGTATCAGTTCGGGGAAAATTATCAAAAAGTAAGAATATAGAAAGAGGGGTATTTTTAAAAAAGAGCCCCTCTTTTTTACCACAATTATCAGCTGATTTACAATTCCTTAAAAAGCACTTCGGCACTTAAACCATCTTTACACTCAAATTCAACAATAGTTTGGTTATTTGTAACTGAAATGATTCTGGCATTTTTCACTTTCGCTGTTTCCATTTCTTTCAGTTGTTTTTCTATTTTCCATTCTCCATTTAGAGTAATTTGCACCTTGTTAGGGCGGCTGGGCCAAAAGAACCATTCTTTTTCGTAAACCGAAAGCTCGGTGCGGCTTCCGTCGGGTAACAGGTCGTCTTGTCCGTCGTAAATATTTAAATCCGGATCGGCTACTGCTAAAATAAGCTGTCCCTTGCTTTCCTTTACCGCAAAAGTGGCTTGTTTGTTAATCGATGTAATCGGACCATTCTTAAAGATTAATCCAGCTTTTTTGTAAACCGCGTAAGCCGTAACTTTTTCTGAAGGTATTTTAACAATGTGTGCGTTTTCATCAGCCTGGATAACTGATACCGGCGCATTTTCAACCAGGCTATTCATTTCCTTTTCTGAAGTATTGGCGACAAGAAGGTATTGATAAGCGGCATTCTTTGGAGCTTTGCCGTGTTTGATAAAAGCACAGGCAAAATCGCCCGAAACTTCGCCTTTGTTTTGAAACTGCGGGTTGGTTTGTGTGCTTTTAATAAGCTGAAATTCTGTGTCCTTCATTGCTAAAAATCCGGTTCCCCGATTGTCAATAACCCAACTGTTTTTTGTCGCATACTTCTCAAAGGGGAAGGTGCTTACCGGGCCTTCCCACGAGGTAGTTATTTTCTCCGACTTAGCTTTTAATGCTGTTTGAAAAAGGGTGGTTTCTACATCGTAATCTGTTAAGTTGCTTGTAATATTTGTTCCGATGCAAAGTACTTTATTACCGAAGAAAAAATAGGATTTTTTGCCTGTAAAGTCTTGTAAGTTAAACTTATCGTGGCCTTTATACTGAAAGACGCTAACACCAATTCCGTAAGTGGTTGCAACGCCACCGGCAAATGCCTGGTCGCTAAACAGGTATTCACCGCCTTCATCGCGCACCTGTCCGGGGTCTGTAAGCATTTTTTCATAAGGCAAACGTACGCTGGTAACTCCCGGCCATCGGCGAAAATCGTAGCCTTCGTGCCAGTAGCCTTCTTCCGGTGTCTGGCTGTCGAGGCTTTCCGGGTACGAAACGTCAAGATAACCGTTGGCAATAAAAAGCGGGAATCCAAAATACGATTTTCCCCAGCTTTCAAAAGGATACACGTATTTTGAGTGGGTTCGCAGCACAATCATCCAGTCGTCGGCCTGACGGTTTAGGGTTACGCACGAATAGGGTAGTTGAGTGATTTGATCATAAGTGTACGGCGCAGTATTCGTCATTTGTGCGTTTGTTTTTTTCTTCCAGAAGTCGTGGTTTTCTACCCGGTCGCCTGTATACTTTTGGAGCATGTCGTTGTACAAGGCTCCCATTTCTGTATCGAAAGCTGGTGCAGAGCAGGCCAGCACAGCCGGAATGGTATAGAATTCGCGGGGCAAACCATAATTTTCAAACCGAATATTGGCAAAGGCTTTTGGTGCCATCAGGTTATCGGTAAAAAGGCAGGCCATCAGTTTTTTTGTAACTTTTTTCATGCGCTGGAAGGCTGCTTCTGTTGCGGCATATTGTGTGCCCGAAAGCAAATAGCCTGCTGCTACACCCCCATAAACCGCCCTTCCACCATAACCAAAAGCATGGCCGGCATGGTGGAAAAAAGTTCCGTCGGGTTTATAGGTTTCATCAAGTGCGTTGGCATATGCCGTAATAATATTTGAATAGTACGAACTAAAATGTTTAATGTCGCGGGCTTTCTCTGGTGAATCGGGCTGCATAAGTGCAACCAGCAATTTTTGCGGAACCAGACCTTGTATTTCGTCGGCATTGGCGGCTTTACGTCCTTTAATTTCGTACACATATTCTTCGTTATATACCTGGTTAAAAGCATAAAACCAACGACAAATTTCAATGGCTTTTTCCAGCCTGCCGTGTTTTTCCAACACATCGCGCATCAGGTAAAATGCCGGTGCCTGTTCACGAATGATGTAGGAATAATGGTGTATCCAGCCCAAACCTTCACCGGTGTCAAAACCCTGGTCAACAGCATAATCAAACAGGTTGATAAACATTTTCTCCAGTTCGGCTTTAATTGTTGGCGAGTTGGTATAGCTATATAATTTTGCCATATCCAGCAAGGTGTAGCCAAACTCTGGTCGCCATTTTTTAATTCCTTCAAATTTTTCTTTTGAAGTGCCCGGAAGCTCAGTAAAATAATCGCCAATAATCCGGTTGTAAATCAGTGGCCGGCCATAAATGGCGTCACCATCGCGGGTAATTTCAAAAGCCTCATAATCCTGCTTTATTTTTTCAATTTTGTCATCGGTGTATTTGGCTTTCTCGTGCTCCGGAAAAAAGATGTCGTTTACATTTTGTTCCAGTTTTCGAAAGTCGGCAAAGGTTTCTTCCGTTAGTGGTTCAAGCTTAAAAGTTGGTCGATACTTGCTGAATTCGTACAACAAATGCGGGTACTGAGCAACCAGTCGCGGATGCCGGTCGATTTCAGGTAGCTGTGGGTTGGCCTGCACTGTTCTGGGATTCATGGTTATGGAAGTGCCCATCATATCAAAATAAAAAGTGCCAGAGCCACTTGCCGGTGCGTTAATGGTTACGCGGTTCATCTCTTCGTTTGGAACGCCGCGCATATCGCCACGGTCGTAGCCAACAGCGCAGGTTCGCCAGCCTGTAAAATTCAGGTTGAAATCAAATTCGCAGTCTACTAACTCGTTGCGACCAAACTGAATACGTATGCGTTGCTGACTGGCTTTTTCGTTATAAATGTAGATAAAGAAACCGCGCGGTGGCTCTAATACCGGATTGCTTACAGAACCTCCATGTCCATCGGCAAGTTTCGAGAGATCAGTAACTATGGCCTGCTGATGATAGCCAATTTCTGTATTAAAAATTAGTCGGTCATTACCCTGCCATTCCCACTTCAATGCTGAATTTCCATATTTAAAACGCTTCGCATCTATTGATACTTTCCCAGTTGCTTTTAAGTAAGTTGGCAATTCTTCAAAATCTTCCATTACTTTAAACGGAGCTACTTGGGCAAACAGTTGTGTAAAAGCAAATAGGCTAAAAAATAGTAAAGTTGATATCAGGTATTTCATTTTATAGGTCTTTCGTCCTGAAAGGACAATTTATTTCAGCCCAAGGAAACACCTTGGGTACAATTGATTAATATTTAATGCGGGCTGAAAGTCCAGCTGATTTTAGTTGCCCTTGCAGGGTGCAGTTTATTTATTATCAATGCCCCGGTCGTTGCCCGGGGCTGAATTAAATAAGGCTTTCAGCCTATTCGTTATAGTTCAAAAAATCCGAACAAATGTTTTCGGTGTACCATTTGTCGTTGGTCGATTTAAGCAGGTGTTCTAATTCTGTTTTTAATTCCGGGCCGTTTTTAACATTAGTAAAAGGGATGCGGTTTAGTTGGTTTGGATCTTTTATATTATCGTAACCGTAAACTTCGGTTTGGCCGTCCTCATTAAGCAAAACAACCAAAGTTTGATTGCCCGTATACACTCCGCGCGATTTATAATCGATATAGAGTGCAGCTGTGGGTTTTTTCTGGCTGCCAGGTTTCGAAATGGCGTCAGCATAGTTTGCTCCTTGCACTTCTGACGGAATTTTTTCTTCCAGGCCCACCATACCCAAAATAGTTGGCATAACATCGGGTACACTTAAAATTAAATCCTCAACACGGTGTTCTAATTTATCGCCCCATTTTACAATAAACGGAATATTAAAAGCTTCCGTTTCAGGGTAAGGTTTGCCTTGGTGTCCATGACTTCCCAACATCTCGCCATGGTCAGACGAAAAGCAAATGATGGTATTTTTATGCAGGTTTAGCTCTTCCAGTTTGTTAAGTACCATGCCAATAAAATGGTCAACGGCACTAACGTTGGCAAAATAATAAGCTGCATAATCGCCTGCTTCGTGGTCGGCATTTTTATGTGTCAGCAATTCTCCCAGCTCAACCACTCCATTGTTGGTGTATTGGTTGTAAAACTGCATGTAGGTGCTTTCTTCCGTCCACGGGTTGTGTGGCGGATTTAACGACCAAATCATAAAAAATGGTTTATCCGGATCGCGTTGCTTACGGTTGTTTTCCAGATATTCTACAATCTTTTCCGATTCAATTTCTGCTGAAAATCGTTTAGGCATATACAATTCGCCATCTTTTTTGCCCTCAATTGCTCCAGGGTCGTTCGAAAACACACGCGGGTTAAAATGCTCATCTTTCAAGGCCTGGAAAAAATAATCTATTCCATGACGATCGGGACCAGGAGGAACATAAGTGTCGTAACGGTTTAATAAATGGCCACCGGGCTCTTCCAAACTTCCCACATAATTCCCGTCTTTGTCAAAAAGTGGTTCGGTTTTTTGCCAGTGGCATTTCCCAAAATACGACACATTGTACCCCGCTTCAGCAAAAACATCGGTAATACAAACAGCATCGGTGCGCAGCTGTACTTCCCGATCGGCTCTGCAGTTGGAAGTTAAACCATTAAGGTCGGGGTACAAACCAGATAAAAGCATTCCGCGATAAGGGCTGCACAGGGGGAAATTACTTACGGCACGACTAAAAACAACACCCTGGTTGGCTAGTTTGTCCAGATTGGGTGTACTTACAGGGTCTGGTTGCCCTTGCAAATGTTTGGCATTATCGCCCTGCGACCAAAAGCCAAGACTGTAGCTTCTGAACTGATCGGGAAAAATAAAGATTACATTGGGTTGTTCTTGTCTTGTGTGTTTTTGCGAACACGATAAGAATGAAATAGTAAATAATAGGGTTACAAGTGTTAGTTTTAGGTATTGCATGTGTTTCAATTAATTTAAATGTTATTGCAAAGATATTGGATACAGGTATTTTTTTAGGTGTGTAATTGTTCAAAAAGTGGGTAGGATTATGCAGGTGAATATTGCCTTTTTGAATGTAAGTTTAAGCTGTATAGATTGTTACGTAGTTTTTTTCTGCTTGCCTTTTTCTGCTTGCAGCTTTGTACTTCTAAATTCAGCAAAACAATTATCTATTTTTGTTTGATAAACGTAATCAATTGCAGCTATGAAAAAAACTTCACAACTACTGCTCCCTCTTGCTTTGTTTCTTATGGCTTGTGCCTGTAAACAGAATACAACAACCGATGCAACACAAGCAAAATTGTTAACTGATTTTATTGAAAATGGCAGTAAAAGTATTTTGCCCGACTTTTCGTATGCCGGTTATGCTTATGGCGAGAAAGAAGTGCCAACAATTAATGGTCCGGTTTTTCGCGTTGAAGACTACGGAGCGATAGCTGATGACAGTATTGATGATACTGAAGCAATACAAAAGGCGGTTGATGCAGCGGGTAAAGCCGGCGGGGGAGTGGTATTATTTCCGAAAGGCCAATTTGATGTGAATAGCGACACAACCCGTCAGGATATTATCAGAATTAATTACAGCAACATTGTTATGCGTGGTGCCGGAATGGAGAGCGATGGAACGATTATTCACAGCCACACTCCAACCACGCAGACAGAGGAAAATTCGCCCTGGTTATCGCCTTTTGTTTTTCACACTGGTTTGAGCTTACAAAGCACCAACAATTTTTTTGATATTGATGAATTGCCCGTTTATTCAAAGCTTATGAAGGATGCGCCAAAAGGCGAAAATGTGCTTGAATTGGCACAAACCAAAGGTTTAAAGGCCGGCGATATTTTGGTGGTAGCCATGCGAAATACGAGTGATGAGGGCGATTTAATGCACCACCTGATGGCTCCCCTGAAGTTTGATCATTTTATGAGCAGCTACCTGGACGCAGGCAAGAACCGCAGGCCATCATTTCAGTATTTCCTTGAGATTGACAAAATACTTTCGGATACAGAAGTGCAAATGAAACAAGCCATGCGCCGCGATATTTTAACACAGTTTGAAGCTTTTGTTTGCCGTGTTCCAATGCTTAAAAATGTGGGAATAGAGCATTTTCGGTTTGAATGTGATTACCAGGGCGGGTACAAGCACCACTTAACCCGCGAACACGATTATGGTTGGGGGGCTGTTTGCCTGCAGCGAGTTGCACATGGCTGGATACGCAACTTGCACATCAATAATTACGTGCAAACCACGCACCTTGTTAACAGCCGCAATATTAGCATATCGGCTATTACGCTTACCGGTTACGATGGGCATTATGGCCCCAAAATGTACCACTCAAGCGATAACCTGGTTTATAACATTGATGTGCAGGCAAAATATACGCATGGCCCGGGCCTGGAGGGCTGTTGTTTTGGAAATGTGTACCGCAAAATAAATCACACTCACCCGGTTCCTGTTGATTTGCATGGAATTGGAGGCGCTGATTTTTCGCCGCCTGCCTGCAATCTATACGAGGAATGCACAAACCTGACCCGAATGGCCGGAGGCGGCGCCCCTGAAAATATTCCGCATGCCAGCGAATACAATACCTTTTGGGGCTTGAAAATGGCAGGCTTCGACGATGATGGGTACAACGAGCTGTTTTATTCATGGATATGGCGCGATCCAAAGCGATTTAAAAATGAATTTCATATCGACTGCCATAAGCAATACCTACGCTCCATTTTGGTAGGTATTCATCATCCCGAAAAAACTTTAAGTATTGAGCACAACACCGAAGACCGGGCCGACGAATGGATTTATGTAGAGGGCTTGAATGAGAATATGAATTTACCATCGCTTTACAAAACACAGCTGGCCTTGCGACTGAAAAAGTAATTTGGGAAGCAAACCCTGATTTAACGTTTTACATATTGCGAAGGATTTACTCCAAAGTGTTTTTTAAAAGCCATGGCAAAATAGCGTGGCGAGTTAAAACCGGTGTCGTAAGCTACCTCCGAAATATTTTTACTGGTATCGTTTACCAACATATCGGCAGCTTTTTTCAGCCGTATGGTTTGAATGTACTCATTAGGCGTTTGTCCCGTAATCATTTTTACTTTTGAGTAGAAAATGGTTCGTCCCATATTCATTTCTGTAGCAAACTCATCAACATTAAAATCAGGGTTCAGCAGGTTGTTTTCAACAATGGTCGTGGTTTTCAACAGAAAGTCGCTATCCACTTTATTTTGTGTAATAGATTTGGTGCTGGCTGCCGGATCGGTGCTAAATTTTTGCTGAAGTTTTGCCCTGTTTTCGAAAAGGTTATTTACCCGAGCCTGCAACATTTCTGAATTAAAAGGTTTGGTACAATACGAATCGGCACCGTGTTTAAAAGCTTTTGTCCGGTCTTCTTCCGAATCGAGCGCTGTTAGCAATAGTACAGGAATGTGGCTTGTATTCAGATTGTTTTTCAATTTTTTGCACATTTCAAACCCCGACATGTTCGGCATTAATACATCCGAAATAATTATGTCGGGTTGATTTTCAAGTGCTATTGCCAAACCTTCAGCCCCGTCGTTGGCCGTGGTAATCTGATAATTTTCAACAAACAAATTTTTAACTGCAATTCTTATTTCCGGATTATCATCAACGATAAGCAATTGTGGCGCATTTTCGTTTACGGCAGGTAGGGCAACTGTTTCGTTGCGCTCTTCAGTTTGCGAAACAGCAATTAGTTCCTTGTCGATACTAAAGGCGTTACTTCGTTTCTTCTGGCTAATTTCATCTGCATCCAAATGTTGGTTTCCTTTTACCAATTTTACTTTAAAACTGGTGCCGCTGTTTAATTCGCTCTCGCAAGTAATTTGGCCTCGGTGTGCCTGCACAATACTTTGGGTAAGTGCCAGTCCAATACCGCTTCCCTGGTAAGCATTTTGCTGGTATTTCGAGTCGTGATGAAAAAAGCGGTTGAAAACTTTATCCAGGTCTTCACCCGGAATTCCAACACCATTATCTTTTACTTCAATTTCAACAGCTTCGGAATTGTGTTCAAGTTTAATTTGTACCTTACCTGTGCTATTTTCGACATGGTTTAAAGCGTTTGAAAGCAGATTGTAAAATACTTTATCCATTTGCCGGGCATCGTAAAACACCATAATTTTTTCGTTCGGAATTATGGCTTCGTAGCTAATGTTTTTATGATGGGCAATTTCTTTAAAAGCTTCGTAAATTTCGTTTAAGTAGGGGACCAGGTCGTTCTCTTGTGCTTCTATTTTTAAGTGTCCCTGTTCAATTTTTCTGAAATCAAGCAATTCGGAGTTCAAATTTTTTAAACGTTTGGCATTGCGTAAGGCCAGGTTAAGGTGCCAGTGTATCTTTGGCGGAATTTTATATTTGGCAAATGCATGTTCAAGCGAGCTTAAAATAATGGTCAAGGGTGTCATAAACTCATGACTAATGTTTGTGAAGAACCTGAGCTTGTACTGGTTCAACTCCTTCATTCTTTCTTTTTCGCTACGTTCGTTTTTTAGCTGATATTGAAGGCGTACTTTTCCCAGGTAAAAATAATTAAACAGTAGTATTAATGCGGCTAGCAACAGCACATAAAAGGTATAGGCATACCAGGTACGCGTAAGGGGAGGCTTAATTGTTATGGCAATGGCTTTTTCGTTGGTGATGGGGTTATAGGCAACATCGGTTGCCCTTATTTTAAATACATATTTCCCGGGATTAAGGTTGGTATAAGTAACCGATGTGTTGTATTCGGCATTCACCCATTCGTTGTTAAAACCTTCAAGTTGGTATTGGTATTTGTTGTTTAAGGTATTGTTGTAGTTAAATGATGAAAAATCAATGCTAAAAACAGTATGTGTGGGTTTTAATACAAAAGATTCGGCCACGGCTATATCGGAAGAAAGAATTCCGGTGTTATCATTGGCACGCACTTCTTTGTTGTTAACGTATAAGCCCGAGAAATTTACTTCAAGATTTTCGTCAACCATTAGCAAATCGCGCTCTTTAAACGATACCAAACCATCAATTCCCCCCAGAAAAAGCTCTCCGCTTTTGGTCAGTAAAAGACCTTTGTAGTTGAGCTCCTGCAAGGGAAAACCCGAAGCACTGGTATAGTTGAAAAATAACTGGTTTTCCACATCAAAGCGCGAAAGGCCGCGGCTGGTGGCAATCCACAGGTTGCCAAAACGCGATTCGGAAATTCCGTAGATAAAATCGCTGGGCAAATTGTTTTTTTGTTGCGTAAACGAGGTAAAATTATCCGTTTCGCGGTTGTACAGGCAAAGTCCGCCACCATCGGTTCCCAGCCATAACCTGAAACGGTGATCTTCAATTATCTGATTAACGGAGTTGCTACCAATACTCTGTGGATCGAACTCGTTACTAAGATACTTTTTTAAAGTTTTTGCGCTTAGGTTGTAGGCAAACAAGCCATTACCGGCAGTGCTAATCCATAGAATTCCTTTTGTGTCGATGTACAAATCGGTGGCGATTGTTTCTGCAGGCCAAAGATTTTCAGAGGTTTGAATAAAAGGCTTGAATTCTTCGTTTTGAATATCAAAACTAATAACGCCAATTTCGGTAGCTAAAATATAGCAGCCATTATATTCAATAATATCGTTAACGTGATAGGGGCGGTCTTTAAAACCGGGTTTGTTGTAATGTTTAAATGTTTTTTGTTTTAAATCGAAGATATTTAAACCACCCTGGTAAGTGCCAATCAGCAGTTTATTGTCGAGCGTAAGGTAAAGCGATTTGATGTTGGTTTGCGACAGGCCGTATTTGTCGTTGGTAAACGGATAGTTGGTAAAGGTATTATCAGCACGGTTATAATAATCCAGTCCGCCTCCTTCGGTGGCAATCCATATATTGTTATTATCTTCAACCATAGCGCCAATAACAGGGTAGCTCGGGCCTCCAGTGGTTTGGTTGTTATATCGGGTAAAAACCTGGTTGGCAACCCGTCCGTAATTTATTCCGCCAAAATACGAACCTACCCAAATGTTATCATCGTTGGAGAGGAACAGGCTGTAAACCGAGTTGTGGGTAAGGCCATATTCGCCACTTCCCGAACGAATAAAAGTTGTTGATTGCGCTTTTCTGTCAAAAACGGCAAGGCCTTTAAATGTTCCAACCCAAAGCCTGTTATTTTTATCTTCAATAACTTTCCGCACTGAAAGGCTTTCAACGAAGTAGGGAGCAGTATTCAGATTTACATTACTAAAAACGCCTGTATTAATATCGTAAACAAAAATGCCATGGTAACGGGTCGAAATCCATAGCTTATTTTCGGAGTCGACAAACAAATCGTAAACAATAAACTTATCGCTAACCGGCACATCAATAATTTCCTGTTTATCGGCTGTTACTTTTATTAATTTACTTTCATTGTTTGATGCCAGCCATAAAACCTTGTTCCTGTCTTGGTAAATAGCGTTAAAAGCCGGCGAGGGCTGCTTTTCCAGTTTGTATGGAATAAATTTTTCAGAACTTTTATCATAAATAAGCAAACCGCCCCGTGTAGCCACAAGAATGGTAGTGTTGAAGTTGCCACACGTTAGTAGCCCGTTAAAACTGTAGCGTTTAAACGAAAGTGTGTGTAAATCCAATCGCGAGAGATGATTACCCGATTGCGCCCAAAGGTAATGATCGGTTTGATGCAACTCAGAAACCTTGTGCCCCGCAAGAGATGTACTGTCGCCACGTTGCGGATAAAATGTTTTCATGCGTATTCCATCCCAGCAATTTAATCCGTTTCGCGTGCCAATCCACATACGGTTTAAGTGGTCCTGGTGAATACAAAGTCCGGCCAGTTCGCTTAAGCCTTCTTCTAAACCAAGCTTTTTAAACGAAATCTCCTGAGCCCTCAGAGTATAAAAATTGAGCAGCCATAAAAGCAGAAAGGGAAAAATAACAGTGAGTAGTTTACTTCTTTGCTTAATTGTTTGCATAGTTCCGTCAGATAGTCGCTTCAGAATGTAAGTATACCGCTTTTTAAAAAGATTCATGGTGTATAATTGTTCAAAATATAGATAGATTGTTCAGCGCTTTTGTGGGAATTAGTTCATATCTATCACGTAATCAAAGGTTTATGATTCCGGATAATTGTTGATTCAAAATGAATTTTTGTAGCGCCTGTGTAGTTGCTCTTCTGTATAGTTTTGAATCGAGTTTAAACCAAATTGTTAAAACTATTAATTTATGAACCATAAAACTGCTCTCTTAGTGTTTGTTTTTTTTACTGTACTTTCATGCACGAACAAACCTGATACCAATCAAAATGTGGCAAATGCTGAAAACGGATTACAAAAGGTATTGCCTCAGCTTGATTTATTACTACACGATGCTTACCAGGCCGAATGGATACCACGTACCGTTGAAGAAAATGGCGAAACACGTTTTGTTGGGAAAAACTTTGACTGGACGGAAGGTTTTTTCCCGGGAACTTTATGGTACGTATATGCTTCTACCAACGAAACAAAATACAAAGAGGCAGCCGAATATTTTCAAAATAAATTTATTGAACACCGCCATTTGACTACCAACCATGATTTGGGCTTTGTCTTTAACGATTCGTTTGGAGCCGGCTACCAGCTAACAGGAAACGAAGAATACAAGCAAGTGTTAATTGATGCGGGAAATAGCCTGATACAACGTTTTAATTCAACAGTTGGATGCATAAAATCATGGGATACCGAAAGAGGTTGGCAAGCGAAACGAGGCTGGCAATTTCCGGTGATAATTGATAATATGATGAACCTGGAAATGTTGTTCGAGCTTTCGGCACTTACCGGAGATGATAAATACAAAGAGGTTGCAATCAGCCATGCCAACACCACCTTAAAAAACCATTTTCGTGCCGACAACAGCTCTTACCATGTTGTTGATTATAATCCTGAAACCGGTGCCGTAAATGTAAAACATACGGCTCAGGGATTTGCACACGAGTCGGCATGGGCGCGCGGGCAGGCATGGGGATTGTATGGCTTTACCGTTTGCTATCGCTATACCCGTGATGCCAACTATTTAAATCAGGCTAAAAAAATTGCTGAGTTTTATCTTAGGCACCAAAATTTGCCTACCGACCTGGTGCCTTACTGGGATTTTAATGCACCGCAAATTCCCAACGAACCACGCGATGCTTCTGCTGCTGCCATTGTTGCTTCAGCATTAATTGAGCTGGATGAATACACCGAAGAAGATTATTTAACACCGGCCACCGAAATTCTAAAAAGCCTGTCTTCTGATGCTTACCTGGCCGAAACCGGAACCAACAATCATTTTATCCTGAAACACAGTGTTGGCAGTATTCCGCATGGTGCCGAAATCGACAAACCTCTGAATTATGCTGATTACTACTATGTAGAAGCCTTAACGCGACTGAAGTAGAAGGACAAAAATTGTAGTAAGGAAATCTGCTGTTTAAAAATGTATACAGTATTCATGAAATAAACAAATAGAAATAAGAGTGGCCAGTGCCAACTCTAAGAATCTAATATCTAGTAATAATTTAATCAAACTTTTCGTATGAAAACAAAATCTGTTTTGAAAGGACTGAAAATAACGGCAATAAGTATTTTTTGCTTACTGTTAAATTTCAGCCTTATGGCACAAAATGCCAAACAAGTTACAGGTACTGTTACCGATGGGGATGGGCAACCACTTCCGGGGGCGACGGTAGTTGAAAAAGGTACAGCAAACGGGACGGTTACCAACATTGACGGTAACTACACCGTGTCGGTACCCGAAGATGCAACATTGGTAATTTCTTTTGTGGGTATGTTGCCGCAGGAATTTGCCGTTGCAGGAAAAACAAGTATTAATGCACAGCTGAAGTCTGATGTTATTGGTTTGGAGGAAGTTGTGGCCATTGGTTATGGTACGCAGAAAAAAGCCGATTTAACCGGTGCTGTTTCAACCGTAGGTGGTGAGCAGTTGGTAAAAGGAGCTACTCCGAATTTAACAGCCAGTTTGGCTGGTAAGGTAACTGGTGTTACAGCCATGTCGCGCACGGGTAAGCCGGGTTCTGAGGATGTTGATTTCTTTATTCGTGGTAAAAGTACATTCGACGATGGCGACAACGCACCTCTGGTGTTAGTTGATGGTATTGAACGCGGAATGAACCGTTTGAATCCGAATGACATTGAAAGCGTAACTATTTTGAAAGATGCTGCTTCAGCTGCAATTTACGGTGTTAAAGGTGCAAATGGTGTAATTCTTATAACCACAAAACGTGCAAAAGAAGGGCAAGCAGAAATTACTTACACCGGTAACTTTGGTGTGCAAACGCCATTGTATTTGCCCGATCGCATGAGCTCGTACGAGTACGCAACACACTTAAACGAGGCTATTTACAACACTGCTCAACTTTCTGGCGGCGATTATGTGCCTTTGTATTCTGATGAGCAAATTGCAGGCTACAAAGATGGTACAGGAACCAACACCGACTGGTGGGAAGAAAGTTTTGACGACAGCACTCCTATTCAAACACATAACATAACGATCTCTAACGGTAGCAACAAAGTGCGTTACCTTACTTCATTCGAATACCTCGACCAGGATGGTATGTACGACCTGTCGTCGTATAAACGTTATAACATTCGTGCAAATATTGATGGCGACATTACTAAAGATTTAAGCATGTCGTTAAATATTGCCGGACGTTTGGATAACAGAAGTCAATCGGCAGACGAGAACTTTGGAATGATTAACCAAAGTTATCCAACTTTTGAGCCTTATATTGATATTGAAGGTAATCAGGAATTGCATTGGAATGGTTTGAATGCTTCACCTATTGGATATATTAACGAATCGGGTTACAACCGTAACAAAAGTGCAGTTTTCCAAAGCTCATTAAGCTTCAACTACAATGTTCCTTTTATCGAAGGTATGTCAGCTAAATATACTTATGCTTTCGATAGAGAAAATTATCAAAGAAAAGAATTCAAAACTCCTTATACTTTTTATACCGGTCCTGATCCGGTTGCTGATAGAAAACAATCCATTCCGGAAATAGAACTCACCCAGCGTTTTACCGAAAGAACACGCAAAACTGGTCAGTTCACATTAAACTACAACAAAGATTTTGGCGACCATTCCATTGGTGCTTTGTTTGTTTTCGAACACTCTGATTATTACAACGAGTGGCTGGAAGGTTACCGCGATGGGTTTATTTCTGATGCCTTAGACCAAATGTTTGCAGGATCAACAGCACGTGTGTCCAACGATGGTTCGGCCAACGAAAACAAACGTTTAGGTTACGCAGCACGTATTAACTACAATTATAAAGACAAATATTTGGTGCAAGCCAATACACGTTACGATAAGTCGTTTAACTTCCCTAAAGATAATGCAGGTGGTTGGTTCCCGGCTTTCTCGGCAGCCTGGCGTATCTCGCAAGAAGATTTTATGGCTGATGTAAGCTGGCTTTCAAACTTGAAACTTCGTGCTGCCTTTGGTATTTATGGTAACGACCGCATTAGTCCATACCAGTACCTTTCTTTATTCGGATTTAGTTCAACCCGTGGCAATCCTTCGGGAACAATAACCGGCGATGGATACCAGCAAGCCGTTAATCCGGGAGTTATACCTAACCCTGATGTTACATGGGAAACTGCGAAAAACTACAACCTTGGTTTAGACTATGGTTTCTTCGATGGTAAACTTTCGGGTGAATTTGAAGTGTTTAAAAAACGTACCGAAGACTTGTTAATTGCCCGTAAAGATATTCCATTAGAAGTTGGTGCAAGTCTTGCTCCTTACAATGTGGGTATTGTTGATAACCGTGGGTTTGAAACTGCATTGCGTTACCGAAATACTTTCAACGAATTTACAATGAGTTTGGAAGGAACGTTAACTTATGCAACCAGCGAAATTATTGAAATGTCGGAAGCAGCTAATGTGCCTGATGCACTAAAACAAACCGGACGCCCATTTAATTCACGTTACGGATATGTTTCTGATGGCCTGTTTAAAGATGAAAATGATGTTACCAGTTCGCCGGACCAAAGCTACTTTGGTGATTACCAGGTTGGAGATATTAAATACAAAGATATTTCAGGCCCTGACGGTGTTCCGGATGGAAAAATTGACGGAAACGACCGAACTTACATTGGCCGTGGTGGAATGCCGGAATTGGTATTTGGGTTTAATACCTATTTTGAATACAAAGGATTTGAATTAACTGCAAATTTCCAGGGCGGTAGCCGTTACACGCACCGTTACAAGCCATCGCCATTTGTAAACAACAGTAATGGTCCTGATGCCTTTACTGACGCCTGGACGGAAGAAAACCAAGACACTTGGTTGCCACGCAGCTACCAGGGTAATTCAAGTAATAACGATGCCGATTCGGATTACTGGTTAACCGATGCCTGGTTCCTGAAACTAAGAAATGCTGAGTTTGCCTATACGCTTCCAAAATTAAATGTATTGGATAAAGCCGGAATTGATGTACTTCGTTTATCTGTTTCAGGAAGTAACTTGTTAGGCTTCTCAAATATCGATTTCTGGGATCCGGAAGCTTCTGATATGGGTACACATCCATGGTATTATATGCAAATGCGCACTGTTAATTTTGGTGTTCAGGTAACTTTCTAATCGATTAAAATTACGAAAATGAAGAAGTTAAATATATTATTTTTAATAGCGATAGCAACCTTTGTTTTTACAGGTTGTGGAGATGATTATCTCGAAAGCGAACCGCTGAATAAGATATCGAGTGCAGCGGTTTTCGAAAGCGAAGGATATACAGAAGCTTTTCTGTATGATATTTACAGTTACATGCCCAATGGTTTTGGTTGGGAAACAACAGGTCATAAGGCTCGTGGATACGGACGCCGTAGCTTTTTAGATTGTACCACTGATTTGGTTGCCAACAAAAGTGGATATGTAGAAGCCTGGCATATTGTTAATGCCGGTCAAACGCCAAATAATGCCCGTGAATTTGGTAACTGGAACGAAAACTACAAAGCCATTTACGAGTGTAACACGCTTATTCAGGGGGTTGACGAATCTTCTCTATCGGAAAGCAGTGCTATGCAAATGATGAAAACGGAAGCTCGTTTTCTTCGCGCTTTCTTTTATTTCGACCTGGTTCGCAGGTATGGTGGTGTGCCATTAATTACCGATGTGCCTGATATTTCAGACCCGGAAGCACTTTACATCGCACGATCAACAGCCGAAGAAGTGTACAATTTTATTGATACTGAATTTGAAGCCGTTGCAGCTGTGCTTCCTTATGCCAAGGAAATGGGTGAAGCAGGTATGCAATGGGGACGTATTTGTAAAGAAGCCGTTTGGGGTTTCCACGGACGTATGTTGCTACATGCCGAACGCTTTGCCGAATCGGCTGCCATGTCTAAAAAAGTGATCGATGCAGTTGAAAGTGGTGCCTCAGACCGCGAACTGGCAGACGATTACAGACTCCTGTTCTTATCAAAAGGAGACCAAAAAGAGGTGCTTTTTGAAATATTATTTGATGGAGTGAATAAAGGTGGTACTGTTGATAATTTCTCTCGTCCGCCAAGTAACCGCGGTTCGTGGGGTGGTCAGCATAACCCAACCGAAGACTTGGTTGCATCATACGAAATGATAAGTGGTTTACCTGCAACACCTGAAAATGGCTTCGATCCACATGATCCATATACCGACCGCGATCCGCGTTTAGACCAAACCGTTATTCGTCACGGAACAACTTTCTTTGGACGTACTTATGATTTTGCTTGGGTACGCGATGCAGATAATCCTAATATGTGGGCGCCAATTAAAAATACCGACGCTCCACACGCGCAAGGTTTAGCAACCATTACCGGTTATTATTTGAAGAAATTTATGGATCCGGATGCAACGGTTGGCGATTTTGGTTTCTCAACACAAAGCTGGATTGTATTGCGTTTGGGTGAAGTTTATTTGAATTATGCCGAAGCACAAAATGAAGCCAATGGCCCCGACCAATCAGTTTTTGATGCCGTGAACGTAATTCGTAACCGCTCGAATATGCCAAATCTTGAGGTGAATTATCCTAACCTTGATAAAGCAGGAATGTTTGAACGTATTAAACAAGAACGTAAGGTGGAATTGGCTTTTGAAGGACACCGATACTGGGATATCCGTCGTTGGGAAATTGCCGACGAAGTATGTAACGGAAGTGTACTTATCGATCCTGCAGATCCTTCTAAAGGTGGTTACATGAGTTGTTGTTATCCGTTAAAACAAGCTGATGGTTCTGTTAAATATTTAACACCAAGCACCATGGCCGATGTATTGGAACCAGGTGATGTACTTCAGCAAGATCCGTATACAAATATGCGTAAAGTGTATAAATGGGACGACAAAAGATATCTGATGCCGATACCTCAGAATGCAATTGATAAAAACCCTGCATTGGTACAAAATCCAGGATACTAAAACAATTAATGTTTCCATTATAATTTAGTTTGGTTAGTTAGTGATAAAACCCGGACTCGTTTTTCGAGTTCGGGTTTTCATTTTGTATTCCACTTAAACATTGTATTCAGTTACAAAAGTGAAAGTTTGGGGGTAAGCAGATAATTTTAGTATTAAACAGTAGTTACCCATAATTACTTTTCGGCCGGTTTTATAGAATTATACTTATTTTGGATGCATGAAGAAAATCGTAATTGCACCCGATAAATTTAAAGGCTCCTTAACCGGAATTGAGTTTTGCAATGCCGTTGAGCGTGGCATAAAAAAACATGTCAGCGAAGTTGAAATTTTGAAACTCCCATTGGCCGACGGTGGCGACGGAACCGTGGAAGCCCTGCAATTTTATACCGGTGGCGAATACGTTTCTGTAATGGTTAACGACCCGCTTGGCAGGAAAATGAAAGCTAAATATTTATTTTCTGCCGAACAAAAAATGGCTTTTATCGAAATGGCAGAAGCGTCCGGGATTCGTTTGCTGAAAACGGAAGAATTAAATCCGCTCCAAACCTCAACTTTTGGAACAGGAGAACTAATAAAGGATGCAATTACCAGAGGCGCAAATCATATTATACTTGGAATAGGTGGAAGTTCAACCAACGATGCCGGAATGGGAATGGCGCGGGCACTTGGTTTCCGCTTTTTCGATATCGCAGGAAACGAACTGGAAGGTAAAGGCGGCGATTTAAACCAACTTCATTCAATCGACAGTGCAAACGTAAACGAAGAATTGGCCGAGCTTAAATTCGAAGTGGCCTGCGATGTGGATAATCCCTTATTTGGACCAAATGGCGCTGCACCTATTTATTCGCCGCAAAAAGGTGCTTCGCCCGAAGTTGTTGAAGAGCTGGATAATGGACTGCAAAATTTTAATGCGGTTGTAAATAATCAGTTTGCCAAAGATTTGCAAAGTATTCCCGGTGCCGGAGCTGCCGGTGGTTTGGGAGCCGGTTGTGTTTTATTTTTGAATGCCGAGTTAAAGTCGGGAACAAGTCTGATAAAAGATGTGGCCAATTTTAACGAACAAGCCAACGATGCCGACTGGATTATTACCGGCGAAGGGAAATTCGATGAACAAACTTTTTCGGGCAAAGTAATTAAAGGCGTACTGGAATCAAGAAAAAAACAGAAACTGGCCATTTTTTGCGGCATTAGCGAATTAAGCAAAGCTCAGTTAAAAGAACACCAAATCGACTTTCTGGCTGAAATGATGACACAGGCAAAAAGCTTTGAGGATTCGATACAAAACTCCGGATTGTACCTGGAAAACGCTGCCGGCTTATTTGCAAAAGAATATTTATAGGCGAAAGTGGAATGTTAAATGAGTAAAAGTTAGCAATACGGGTACGCTGAATTGACCCAAAACCTTACCAGTAGATTTTAAGGAAAATGGAAACGGATAGGTTAGATTAGCAATAATTACAGGCCATGCAATGGTGTGTTTGTTTACAATGTACTTTTTACCCCCTTAAATCAATCAATTTTTAACCCAATCTCAAGCTTTATAACATCTATTTTTGATGAGAGAAAATTTCTATGAACCAATTTAAAATGAATCAAGGATTTCTAAAACTTCTACTGTTGTTCTTATTCGCTGTTTGCAGTACCGCATATGCACAAGACCATAATTTTAATCAATCGTGGCTTTTTCTGAATGAAGGAGCTGAAGGGGCTGAAGCTATAAATTTTGATGATTCCGGCTGGCGAAATCTTGATTTGCCGCACGACTGGGCCATTGAAGGACCTTTTGATGAAAAATACAATGCACGTTGCGGAGGTCTCCCATTTTATGGAACTGGCTGGTACCGTAAACATTTTAAAACTCCCGAAGGTGCAGAAGGGAAAATCGTGCGAATTGAGTTTGAAGGTGCCATGTATGATGCACATGTTTGGGTGAATGGTGAATTTGTTGGTCGCCGGCCTTATGGTTACATCGGTTTCGAATTTGATATAAGTAAACAGTTAAAATACAATGGCGACGATAATGTGGTGGCCGTTCGTCTAACTCCTCAGAACCTTTCATCGCGTTGGTACCCGGGGGCAGGAATTTATCGTAACACCTGGTTAAAAGTTGATGAGCCGGTGCACGTTGCACAATGGGGAACCTACATAACCACCCCAACGGTTACCGATGAAAAAGCTGCCATCCAAAACGAAACAACCATACAGAATAAAACCAACCAGGTTGTGACGGTTGAAATAAAACACGAATATTTTTCTCCTGATGGAAAGTTGGCTGCAAACATTAGCGAAAGCCTTGATATTGAGGCAAACTCATCGACAGTGTCAGGCTTGTTTTGTTATATTGATAAGCCACAACGCTGGGATTTGGAAACACCAAATTTATATGAGGCAGTAACTACGATCACGCAAAATGGGAAAGTGGTTGATACCTATAAAAGTCGTTTTGGGATTCGAACCATTTCCTATACCACCGAAGGTTTTTTCCTGAACGGGAAGCCGGTAAAATTTAAAGGTGTTTGTTTACATCACGATAATGGCGCGCTTGGGGCTGCCGTATATCGACGTGCCGACGAGCGCAAATTGCAGATAATGAAAGCAATGGGCGTAAATGCCATCAGAACAAGTCATAATCCTCCATCAAAAGAACTTTTAGAGCTGTGCGACGAGATGGGAATTATAGTGCAGGATGAGGCATTTGATGTGTGGAAACTGGCCAAGGTTGAAAATGGTTACAATGTATTTTTTGAAGAGTGGGCCGAGCGCGACCTTAAAGATATGATACGACGCGACCGCAATCACCCATCAATTGTAATGTGGAGCATTGGTAACGAAATTATAGAGCAGAAATTAAAGCAGGGCGGCTGGAGAATGGCCAAAATGCTGAACGAATATTGCAAGGAAATTGACCCAACACGGCCAACTACCGCCGGCTTTAACAATTACCCCAATCCTTACGATAATAATATGGCACAGCAGGTTGATATTGCCGGAATGAATTACAAACCCAGCAAATACAGCGAAGTGCACGAAAATTATCCGCAATTACCGGTTTACGGCAGCGAAACATCAAGCTGCACCAGCAGTAGGGGCGTGTATCATCTGCCCATTGAGAAATACAAAACACACGAATCAAAACAGGTGAGTAGTTACGATTTAATTGGGCCGCCATGGGCGTATCCACCCGATATTGAATTTCATTTTCACGAGAAAAATCCCCACATCATGGGTGAGTTTATCTGGACCGGTTTCGACTACCTGGGCGAACCAACTCCCTACGGAGGAAAAGACAACTCAACCAATGGAATGTGGAATGCCGACTGGCCGGCACGCAGTTCGTATTTTGGTGCAGTGGATTTATGTGGTTTCCCAAAAGATCGCTTCTACCTGTATCAAAGTCAGTGGACAGAAGAGCCGATGATTCATTTATTGCCTCACTGGAACTGGAAAGGAATGGAAGGCAAAACAATTCCGGTTTATTGCTACACCAATTGCGATGAAGCAGAATTGTTTTTAAACGGAAAATCGTTGGGTAAACGAGTAAAAGGAAAAGATTTTACCACCCTGAAAGTAAAATTCCTGCGATACGAGCCTGAAATGTTTGATTCGCCCTATCGTTTAAGTTGGGAAGTGCCATACCAGGAAGGAAGTTTAAAAGTGCTTGCTTATAAAAACGGAAAAGCCATTCTCGAAAAAGAGATGAATACTGCCGGAAAACCGGCAAAGGTAAGTCTTTCGGTTGATCGTGAAGAGATCGATGCTGACGGCAGAGACCTCGCGTATATTACGGTGCGCATTGAAGATAAAAACGGCAATCTTTGCCCCATGGCCAATAATCTTGTTAATTTTGAGCTCGAAGGAGCAGGCGAACTTATTGCTGTTGATAACGGAAATGCAGCCACAACAGAGCCCTTTCAGGCCAGCTACCGAAAAGCTTTTAGTGGCATGTGTCTGGCCATTGTAAAGGCATCAAAAACAGCAGGTAAAATAAATTTCAAAGCTTCTTCAAAACATTTGAAAAGCGACGAAATTATTATTCAAACCAAATAAAAAAATATGATGAAATTTAGTTATCTGCTAGCCATATTACTTGTAGTTCTAAGTGCATGCACCGAAGAAACTCAAAAACCAAACATTATTTTTCTTTTTGCCGACGACCAAACCTTTTCAACTATTGGAGAATTGGGTAACAGCGAAGTAATAACCCCAACGCTTGATAAAATGGTTGCCGGTGGAGTAACCTTTACCCATACCTACAATATGGGGGCATGGAATGGTGCCGTTTGTGCAGCCAGTCGTGCCATGCTAAATACCGGTCGCTCTGTTTGGCGCGCCTACCAGCTTGAAGGCAATCAGGATGAAGCTGCCGAACGCGGTGAGTTTTGGTCGCAGCTACTGCAAAAAGCCGGATATGAAACGTATATGACCGGTAAATGGCATGTAAAAACGCATCCCGATAAACTTTTTGAACACGTAACGCACGTGCGTCCGGGAATGCCAAAAGATTTTTGGAGCCAAAGAACAAAAGACAGCATGCCGCACGGTTATAATCGTCCGCAAAGTAAACAAGATACCACATGGCTGCCCTGGGATATAAACAATGGCGGTTTTTGGGAAGGTGGGAAACACTGGAGTGAAGTGTTGGCCGATGATGCCGTTTCGTACATTAACGAGGCAAAAACAAAAGACGCCCCGTTTTTTATGTACCTGGCATTTAATGCGCCGCACGATCCCCGGCAGTCGCCAAAAGAATTTGTGGAAATGTACCAACCCGAAAACCTGTCGGTACCTCAGAATTTCCTTCCCGAATATCCGTATAAAGACAGCATTGGTTGTGGCCCGGGCCTGCGCGATGCTGCGCTGTTACCGTTTCCGCGAACCAACTATGCCGTTCAGGTGCAAAAACAGGAATATTTTGCATTGATTACGCATCTCGACCAACAAATTGCAAGGATATTAAAAGCACTTGAAGAGTCGGGCGAGATGGACAATACTTACATTTTTTATTCGGCCGACAACGGGATGTCGATCGGCGAACACGGATTGGCAGGTAAACAGGATATGTATGAAAATTCGATGCGTGTGCCTTTAATTGTAATTGGCCCCGATGTACCTAAAAATAAACGCAAGGATGTGGATGTATACCTGCAGGATATTATGGCTACAACATTGGATTTAGCCGGTGTTGACAAGCCAGAATATGTAGAGTTTAACAGCCTTATGCCCTTTGTGAAAAATGAACGGGAAGAAAGTTTTTACCCCGCTATTTACGGTTGCTACAAACACCACATGCAGCGCATGATTCGTAAAGATGGCTTTAAGCTGATCGTTTATCCCCACGGAAAAGTAATGCGCTTGTTTGATGTAAATACTGATCCCCTGGAAATGACCGACCTTGCAGATAATCCTGAATTTGCTGAAAAAAAGCAACAGCTTTTTAACGATTTACTCGCTTTGCAAAAAGAAATGGATGATCCGCTTGATTTAGAGATACTATTTAATTAAAAAAAGTTCACTTAAATTAATTAAACCAAAAAATAACCTTAAAATGAGCTGTTTAAGTAAAATTCTTGTTCTCTTTTTTATACTGTTTACACTGGCTGCAGCCGGTAAGAAAAAAAGCCCGAATATCATCTTTATTATGTCTGACGACCATACTTCGCAGGCTATTGGAGCCTACGGTGGACGTTTGTCGGGGCTCGAGCTTACGCCAAATATTGATAAGCTGGCAGCCGAAGGTATACGTTTTGAAAATGCCTTTTGCAACAATTCTATTTGTACGCCCAGCCGGGCCTCCATTATTTCAGGCCAGTATTCGCAAACCAATGGCGTACTCGACCTTGATATTGCACTTCCGGAAGAAAAACAATACCTGCCTAAGGAGTTGAAAAAGCTGGGTTACAGCACTGCCGTTATCGGCAAATGGCACCTGCACATCGAGCCAACGGCGTTCGATTATTACAAAGTGCTTCCCGGTCAGGGCAAGTATTTTAATCCTACATTTCACGAAAAAGGGAAGGGCGATTACCCCAACAATAAAGTAAAAAGCGAAGGACATTCAACTGATGTAATTACCGATTTGGCTATTGATTACATAAAAAACCTCGACAAATCGAAACCTTTCTTTTTGATGCAGCATTACAAAGCTCCCCACGATTTTTTTGAGTACGCCCCACGCTACGAAGATTTTTTGGCTGATACCGAAATTCCTGAGCCGGCAAGCCTTTATTATCAACCGAATTGGGGGTCGGAAGGTACCCGTGGTAAAAACGATAACCTACGCGAATATATAGGTACTTCGGTTTCTAATCGTCATTTCTACAGAAATTATAACCAGCATTATAACGGCGATACCCTGCAGGGATTGGATGCTACCCATCAGGCTTATCAGAAGTATTTAAAAGCCTACCTGCGCTGTGTAAAAGGTGTTGACGATAACCTGGGAAGACTATTTGCCTTTTTAAAAGAAGAAGGACTGTGGGAAAATACGGTAATACTTTACACCGGCGACCAGGGAATGATGTTGGGAGAACATGACTTACAAGACAAACGCTGGATGTATGATGAAACAATGCGTATGCCTTTTATTGTGCATTATCCTGAAATGATTGAGAGGGGACAGGTGACTGACCTGCTGATAAATAATACTGATTTTGCACCAACCATGATTGAACTGGCCGGAGGAGAAACACCGGAATACATGCAGGGAAAAAGTTTCATCAACACGCTGCAAGGAGAAGACGAAACCGATTGGCGCACATCAACTTACTATCGGTACTGGATGCACATTATTCATCACTACGTGCCGGCGCATTTTGGTATTCGCACGAAAGATTACAAATTGATGTTTTTTTACGGAAAACACTACCTGCCCGAGTCGGAGTTTAAAAATCATTATTGGGCAACCCAATATTACGGTATTGAAAAGGAAACACCGCACACCTGGGAGTTTTACGATTTAAAAAATGACCCCGAGGAATTAAATAACCGGTACAACGACCCGCGTTATAAAGAAATTATTGCTCAGCTAAAAAAAGAATTAAAAACGCAACGCGAAGAATTGAACGAAACCGATGAAAATTACCCGGAGATAAAGGCGATAATTGACAAGCATTGGAACGACTAAAATTAATTTATAGCATCTAAACCAAAACCATGAAGAATTTTGAATTTATAGTGTTGTTGTTTGGTGTTTTGTTTTGTACTGTATCGTGCAGTACCCAAAACGAGCAAAGGCCAAACATTATATACATCATGTCTGACGACCATACCTCGCAGGCTTTTGGTATTTACGGAAGCCGTTTGGCAAAATTGAATCCAACACCCACTTTAGATAAAATTGCCGGTGAAGGAATGATTTTCGACAATGCATTTTGTAACAATGCCATTTGTACGCCCAGCCGCGCAAGTATTATAACGGGGCAATATCCGCAAACCAACGGAGTTCTCGATCTTGATGGCGAAATTGCTCCCGAACGACAGTACCTGCCAATGGAAATGAAAAAACTGGGTTACCAAACAGCTATGGTTGGCAAGTGGCACCTAAAACAAGAGCCCGCTGCTTTCGATTACTATTCGGTTTTGCCGGGGCAGGGCGATTATCACAATCCAACCTTCAGAAACAAAGGAAGTAAACAGTGGCCTGAAAATACGACCAAAATGACGGGACATTCATCGGACTGTATTACCGACATCACCTTGGATTGGCTCAAAAATAAACGTGATAAAAGCAAACCCTTTTTTTTAATGCATCATTACAAGGCGCCGCACGATATGTTTGAGTTTGCTGATAGGTACAAAGATTATTTGGAAGATACCTACATACCGGAGCCGGCGAGTATGTATTTTAATGGTAAAAACGGCTCAGTGGCTACCCGGGGCAAAAATGATGAACTAATACATGATATTGGCTCATCAATCGGCCACCGCAATACCATTCGAAATATGGGCATGCACATGGATATTGACCCCAATCTGCCCGATCCGGAGTACAAACACCTGGCCTACCAGGAATACCTGAAGCGTTACCTGCGCTGTGTAAAAGGCGTTGACGATAACCTGGAACGTTTGTTTGCTTATTTAAAAGCGGAAGGATTAATGGAAAATACGATAATCATTTATACCGGCGACCAGGGTTTTTATCTGGGCGAGCACGATTATATTGATAAACGCTGGATGTATGAAGAATCGATGCGTATGCCGTTTTTTGTGCGTTATCCGAAAATGATTGAAGGCGGACAACGCACTGATGCTATTATTAACAATACCGATTTTGCACCTACCATTATCGAATTGGCCGGCGGAAAAGTGCCCGATTATATGCAGGGCCACAGCTTTAAAACCATACTCGAAACCGGGGAGGAACCTGCAAACTGGCAAAAATCTACTTATTATCGCTACTGGATGCACATGGCACATCGTCATGCCAATCCGGCTCATTTTGGTATTCGAACCAAAAACTATAAACTAATATTCTTTTACGGAAAGTATTGGAAAGACACACGAATAGAAAGTAATATTGAAGGTTGGGGAAATCGTTACGGATTTGAAACACCTGTTGCCTGGGAGTTTTACGATCTGAAAAAAGATCCGCAGGAAATGCAAAATGAATACGGCAATCCTGCTTATCAGGAAGTGATTGAAGACCTGAAAAAGCAGCTTCAAACAAAACGAGCCGAGTTAAACGAAGAGGATGCTGATTTTCCACACATCCAGGAGGTGATAGATGCTCACTGGGATGATTAAAGAATTAAAAACCAACAAATAACCCAAAATGAGAAGTATTAAGAATATAGTTCTGCAAGTATTTTTCTTTGCAATTTTACTGATAGTTTTCACTAGCGTGCAAGCTGCAAAAAATAAAAATAAACCCAATATTTTGTGGATAACCATTGAAGATACATCGCCACAGTTTATTGGCTGCTATGGAAACACCGATGCCCGAACTCCCGTAATTGATAAACTGGCCGAAGAGGGCGTACGTTTCACCAATGCTTTTTCAACAGGTACGGTATGTTCGCCAAGCAGAACCGCTATCATTACCGGAGTAAAAACCTACCATACAGGAACCGGAAATCACCGCAGTAAGTATCCCGTTCCGGACTTTATGAAAGGCTATCCGTATTACCTGCAAAAACAAGGATACTATACAACAAATAATGCTAAAACCGATTACAACGTAAAAAACGAACAGGAGTATATTAAAGAGGCATGGAATGAAAGCTCGAACAATGCCGGCTGGTGGAATCGTAAAAAGGGGCAACCCTTCTTTGCTGTATTTAATTATGCCGATTGTCATCAGTCACGAACTATGTCAATGTCGTACGATTATTACCTGAAAAATGTTTGGGACAAATTAAAATCTGCCGACAGAATAAGGGAGGACGAATTTGAAATGCCACCCATTTACCGCGACAGTAAAGCAATGCGCAAACAATTCGCGCGCGTTTATAATTCGATAAAACTAACAGATAACCGGATTGGTGAATTGTTGGAACGACTTGATAAAGATGGTCTTACCGATAGTACCATTATCTTTTTTTATGCCGACCATGGAGAAGGAATGCCCCGCGGAAAAACCAACGGCATAAACTATGGTTACCGCGTGCCTTTTGTAATCTGGTTTCCCGAAATGTATAAACATTTATCGCCATGGGGTACCGGCGGTGTGGTGTCTGATGAGCTGATTGACTTTTCGGATTTGGCGCCAACACTGCTAAGCCTTGTGGGTGAAAAAATACCGGATTACATGGACGGAAGACCCTACCTTGGAAATAAAAGAAAAAAGGCTGTTGATCACCTAGTTCTTTCTTCAGATCGCTCCGATAATGGTATTGATATGATTAGAACGGTAACCGATGGTCGTTTTGTTTATTCGCGAAATTTTATGCCTTTTATTCCTGAGCTTCGCTACATCCGTTACATGGAGATTGGTGCCATAAAACAACAAATGCGAACCGATTTGGCCGAAGGAAAGCTGAATGATTTGCAAAGCAGCTTATTTGCCCCCCGCCAGGCAGAAGTGCTTTACGATATTGATAATGATTTATGGGAAACCAAAAATCTGGTAAATGATGAAGCCTATGCCGGGCAGTTGGAGAAAATGCGCTCATTACTTGAAGATGAAATGCTAAAAACAAAAGATGTGATGTTGTTGCCCGAATATGAAATTGCGGCCTTATCAGAAACCACAACTGCTTTTGAGTTTAGGCAAAACTCAAAGGATTTTCCGGTAAACGAAATTTACAATGCGGCCGCCCTTTGTGGATTCCGTGGAGAAGAATGGGCCGCCAAGCAAGTGGCCTTGCTTAATCACAAAAATAAAATAGTACGTTACTGGGCAGCTTTGGGGCTGCGCAGTCAACCAAAAGAAGTGCTGGATTCATTCAAAACCAACATTATGGCCAGCATGGCTGATAATTATCCGCCGGTGGCGCTTACCGCTTCGGCCATTTGTTGGGAAGAATTTGCAGCTGCCGAGGCTAAAGATAAGTTGCAGGAATTTTGCCTTTCCAACAACATGCAACTGGCATTAATGGCGGTAAACAATTTGCTGTATGTAAAAGACAAAGCGCCATTTGTTGAAACCATTCAGGAAGTTCGTAGGCTCGAAAAGCGCGATTATAATGTAAAAGCATCGTGTATGGATTTTTTGGGCAGCCTGGGGCTAATCCCCAATAATCCTGATTACCGGGAATAAGACCTAAAAACCACAATAAGAATTTAAACTCGTTTGTTACCGAAACAGGCGAGTTTAATTTTTTTATAGGCATGATTCGACTTCTTTCTTTTACTCCCATCACTTACCATTTTTTGTAGTACGAACAGTCTCAAAATTATCTGCGAGAATTAGCAATAAGACACAATTTTTTGGTCCTGCAATAATTGTAAAAGGAGCTAACGAGAGATAATCTAGTGCCGGTTTACGGTAAAAAAGTGCTGCCATTTATGGGCGGTACATTTTTACTTTATGAGCGTTAAAATATAAAATACAAATTTCGTAAAGGTATGAATATGAGCTGATTGTGGCGATAGGGTGTGTTTTGTATACAATTAGGGGGGTAAATTGTTCTTGGCGTTATTTTGTACAATTTTACTCGTTGAAGCCTTTCCTTTTTAATTATTATTGCCGTTGAATTAACAAACTAAAACGAACTTATGAAGCTATTTAATTGCAATGAGATTATCATTGTTGCATCAGACTTCCGGGCTTTCTATGCTCTTTATTATCTGCAAACCGCAGTATTGTTTTCAGCAACTAAATAACAGTAAATCTATTTTATTTTAGAAAAACTAAATCAAACAATTTCAATCCTATTTGTATTTCATTGAAATACAACTATCTAATCATTTTAAAAATTATCAAACTATGAAGAAAAAAGTCAAAGGACTATGGAGTTCAAAGGTAATTCTTGCCTTTATTGCTCTGTTTTTGAGCACTTCTGTTTTTGCTCAACAAATTCCGATTACCGGTAAAGTAACCCAGGATGGTGGCGAAACACTGCCCGGTGTTACTGTGGTTGTAAAAGGAACATCGCAAGGAACTGTTACTGATATTGATGGTGTTTATAAATTAAATGCCGGTTCAGATGCTACCCTTGTATTTACATTTGTTGGTTTTACCTCGCAAGAAGTTGCAGTAAATGGCCAACAAAACATTGATGTAACACTGGCAACCGATGTTATTGGTTTGGAAGAGGTGGTGGCAATTGGCTACGGTACCGTAAAAAAACGCGACATAACCGGTTCGGTTGCTTCAATCGGAGCTGATAAATTAACAGCTGCTCCTATTGTTTCTATTGATAAGGGGATGCAGGGAAAACTTGCCGGTGTTACCGTTCAGCAACAATCGGGTGCACCGGGGCAGAAAATGAAACTGCGTGTGCGTGGCGGCGGTTCTATTAATTACAACAACGAACCTCTTTACGTTATCGATGGTTTTATTGGTGCCGATATTACCACAGTAAATCCTCAGGACGTTGCCAGTATCGATATTCTTAAAGATGCTTCGGCTACTGCAATTTATGGATCGCGTGGTGCCAACGGTGTTGTGCTTATTACCACCAAATCACCGGCAAAAGGAAAAATGCAGGTTACATTTGATGCAAATGTTGGGGTAACCAGTACCGTGCAACCCTACGAAACGCTAACTCCTGGCGAATTAGCCCGCCTGCGTAACGAATACGATGTGGAGAGAGGCAGCCAAAACCTGTCGTTTACCGATGCAGAAATTGCTGAATTTGATAACGGCAAAGGTACCGATTGGTTGAATGACGTTACCCGAACTGGCGTGGTTCAGAATTATTCGTTAAATATAACTGGTGGAAACGAAAAACTTGGTTACTTATTCTCGGCCGGATATGTTGATGAGCAAGGTGTAATTTTGGAGTCATACCGGAAATTATACTCGGTACGTTCTAATATCGATGCCAAAATATTTGACTGGTTAGACATGAAGTTTAACACCTATGCCACGCACTCGAGCAACATGCACAACGGGCAAACCTACCGTGCAATCAGCGATGCTTTCGGTTATCCTATTTTATGGGACAGCAAAGACGAGAACGGCGAGTATATCGATCCGAATACCCAGCCAAGTTATGGAATTTACGGAGCAGCATCAACCAACCCAATTCAGCGAATTGAGACAACGGCAAATGGCGAAAATCTGAACGAGAAGATTACTTCTACCATTGACTTTACGGCTAAATTAACACCGCATTTAACCCTTCTTGTTTCGGGGTCAGGTATGTACCGCTCAGGTTTCTCAGGAAACCGTCAGGAGTACGAACCAGTTGAAAACACAAGAGACGCTATGACAGCAAGCCAGGGCTACAGCCGTGGACATTCGTTAATGACTACCGACATGCTAACCTATAAAAACTCATTTGGCGACCATACCTTAACAGCTTCTGCAGCATACGAATACAGCTACTCGCGTTCGCAAAGTAGTTCAATAACCATTGGTGATTTGTCAACATTAGGCAACGAATGGTATCTATTATCAAACGGGGAGGTAAGCAGAGCCGTTTCAACTTTTCGCGAAACCAAAATGCAATCGTACATGGGGCGTGTTAACTACGATTATAAAGGAAAATATTTGTTAACAGCTACCATGCGTGCTGATGGTGCTTCGGTATTTAACGAAGATAACCGCTGGGGATATTTCCCATCGGCAGCATTTGCCTGGAGACTAATGGAAGAGGATTTTATTAAAGATACCGAATGGATTTACGACCTGAAACTAAGAGCAGGATGGGGACAAACCGGTAACCGGGCAATTGGTGCCTATGCTACACAGCCAACACTCGATTTTACAACAAGTAAGTTCTTGTATTATCCATTTAACGGAACTACTGTATCGCAGGGAATTATCTCGGGTGCACTTACCGATCCAAATATTCAGTGGGAAACAACCGTGCAAAGTAATATTGGCGTTGATTTCAGTATTCTTGGTGGAAAATTATCGATGGTTGCCGATTGGTACTCGAAAACTTCAAAAGATGTTATTTTGCAGAAATCTATACCTCGTTATACCGGAAAACAGTCGTTAACCGGGAACTTTGCAGAAATTAAAAACACTGGTTTCGAATTTAGTGCTGATTATCATATCGTCAACAAAGATGATTTCCAGTGGAATGCTTTTGCCAATATATCGGTTAACCGCAACGAAGTAATGGATCTGGGCGGCGACGAGCAGATTTTTATTGCCGGCGAAGATGCTTTCAGCATTTGGGGTATCGATAATAAATTTGTTGTTCGCGAAGGAGAATCCTTAGGTTCATTCTGGGGGCTTCAAAACGAAGGTTTGTGGCAAACGGGCGAGGAAGATCAGGCGGCCGTTTATAACAGCAAACCTGGTGAGCCTAAATATACCGATTTGCCCGATGCAGACGGAAACACCGGAAAAATTGATGCAACAGACCGTATGATAATAGGTAATGCCTTACCCGATTTTACCTACGGTATTGGTACCGATTTATATTATAAAAGCTTAGATCTTACTATTCAGGGGCATGGCTCACATGGTAACGATGTTTTCAATTATAATCGCCAGCGTATGGACGACTCGGAAGTTCGTTTCCTGAATCCGGATTACCTAAACAGATGGTCGCCAACAAATACCGGATCATCCCAACAAAAGCTGCCTACCGGTACCGAGTACTACAAAACCCACGTTACAAGTCAGTACATCGAGGATGCATCTTTCTTTAAAATCAGCAATATTACACTGGGTTATACTTTGCCCGACCAGATTGCAAAATCGTTGAGTTTGGCAAAATTCAGAATTTATGCGAGTGTAAATAACGTATTAACAATTACCAATTATTCGGGTCTCGACCCTGAAATGTCGGCAACAACGCAAGGTAGCGATGCCGTTTCAGGTATTGATGCCTACAGTTATCCATTGGCAAGAACCTGGACATTTGGTTTAAAAGTTAACTTTTAAAAATTAATAGCTTAAGAAATATTGAAATGAAGACATATAAATTATTTAATAAGATAGTTTTGGCGGTTGGCATTCTTTTTATGATGTCACTACCGGCCTGTGATCTTGATGAGGGATCGATGGGGGCTGTATCGGCTACAGCGTTTTATAACGATATTGCTGCACTTGATGCTGGTATTACCGGTATTTACGGAACCTGGCACCGTGTGGCCTGGGGGGTAGATGTTTTGGCTGCCTACACCGGAGCCGACGACCTGGCAACGCGTAACGAAAGTAATAAATGGGTTTTTCTTGAAGGCGACCAACTTAATCTTTCAGGCGGAAACCTGCGTACGATAAATATTTGGAACGGATACTACCAGGTGATTTATGAATGTAACAACTTCCTGGAAAATGCAAACCCAGATGGGGCAAGCGAAGAAGAAATTGCACCTTATCATGCCGATGCCCGCTTTATCAGGGGCTTGTTGTATTTCGAACTGGCAAATATTTTTGGCGATGTACCTTTGGTATTGGCAACAACTCCTGATTACGAAATTGGTTTAACGCCATTTAAAGAAGTAATGGAACAAGCTATCAGCGACTTTAAATATGTTGAACAATGGGCAAATAATACGGCTCGTGATACGCCGGCAGGTGTTGCTGGACAAGAAATTAATGGGCGTGCATCAAAAACAGCTGCAAGAGCCTATCTGGCAAAAGCTTATATGTTGTTGTCCGGATGGCCAACCTACGAAAATCACTGGGATAAGGTAGAAAGTTATACCCGCCAGATTATTGATATGGGGGCTTATTCTTTACTTGATGATTATGCACAAAACTGGGGAAATAAGGTGCCCGATGATTGGAAAGGAACGCCTTTTACCAATGCCAATGCGCGCGAAAACGTTTCGTGGAAAGGAAATAAAGAATCAATTTTTGCCCACCACAATAAAGTTGATGTGTGGCCTGTTACCACACAATCAAGAAGCTATGGCCGTTTCTGGAGAGACTGGATGGATATGTTTGTTGAAAATCATTTTCACGCAGAATTTCCTGAAGGATACCGAAAAAACTACTCGTTTGCATGGGATCAAAAATGGCGTTACGCTGGGTGGACTGCATGGCCCTATGCTGAAGGCCAGTCGTATCCGGATCACCCGTCAATGCTGAAATTCCAGTTCGGAACAATAAATGCCTCAGATTTTAAAAAATGGTCGGGACTTGCTGGCAGTGATCCTGCACCCGAAACATTTTTAGGCTTTGAACACGTAATGAACTCATCAAACGATATGCCGCTGATGCGTTATGCCGAAGTATTGCTGATGTATGCCGAAGCTTGTGCACGTCAGAACAAACCAGGTGCAAACCCAAGTGCTGTGGAGGCTTTAAATTATGTGCGCCGCAGAGCATACGGTGGAGGATATGAAAAAATGGGCGATATTCAGGCTAACCTTCCGGTAGAATTCTGGAAAAACCCGGAACCGGCAGTAGACTATCCGCAAGCTGGAGAATCAGACTTAATTCAGGCAATTATTGACGAACGCGCCTGGGAATTTGTTGCCGAATTTGGCGGAAACCGCTGGCTTGACCTGATTCGTACCGAAAGCCTTGCTGAAGCATTGAGTTCGCGTGACGGAAGTGAGGCATCGTTAATTGGAGATCCAAATGACCAGAACCGCTGGAGAGCTCCGGTTCCTTCTACTGAATCACAGTATAATCCGAATATAAAATAGTTTTAGTACAAAGTTTGGTTAGTTAAATTAGTTAGTTTAGTTAGAGGGCTGCTGCCGGTTAGGCAGCGGCCCTTTTTTTGCATTTTTGCTTTTATAATGTGCTCTTCAAAATAAATTTTCAAACCGCAAAAAATGAATAATTGCCCCTTCTTTTCCTTTTTAAAATTCCCCTTCCCATTATATTGTGTTCCATTAATTTTGCATCATAAAACACCATGTACCAATGAAATTCATATTAATTACTTTTTTACTGCTCAGTTTTACAATTGCTTCAGCCCAACAAAAATCAATGCCCGAAGATTCATGGCTTACCAGATGCCTGGCCGATAGTGGAAAAATTATTCTGGAAAGTAAAGACAGTATAATCTGGGGGTGCGCACCCATTTACGACGATGAGGGCAAAGTACACGTTTATTATTCCACCTGGGCAAAAAACGAACACTGGCTAACCCACAGTAAAATTGCACATGCCGTGGCCGACCATCCCGAGGGGCCGTATAAGAAACTGGGTGTTGTACTCGATGGCCGCGAGGACAATTGGGACAAGCACACCATTCATAATCCACATATTCAGCGGGTTGATGGTTTGTACGTGATGCTTTACATTGGTAACGATACCACTCGCCAGGAGAATTGGCGCGACCGGGCCAAAGCGGCTAATACCCAACGTGTGGGAATGGCCATTGCCAAATCGCCCTACGGCCCATGGAAGCGTTTTGATACACCAATTGTCGATGTGTCGCCCGATAGCATGGCCTGGGATGGTTATTGCACCGTAAATCCTTCGTTTATGAAACACCCCAATGGCGAGTACTGGATTTACTACCGTTGTTGGGACAGGCGAAACGACGACCGCCGAAAAACCGGGGTTGCCATGGCAAAAAACATCGAAGGACCTTACGAAAAATATAAAGGAAATCCGATCATCGATTTTCCTGAACGTGGCGGACAAACCGAAGATCCTTACTTTTTTTATTACCGGGGAAAATTTCATTGCCTGATTCGCGATATGGGAAATTACGACTGGTACAGCGGTTTGTACCTTGCATCAGAAGATGGGCTGAACTGGGGAGAATACCAACGCGGCCATCACAAAGGCGATTATTATTTTGATGTGTGCGAAAAATGTCGTTACGAAAGAGTGCAGGTGTTGTGGAAAAACGGTCATCCGGAATACCTTTTTAATGCATTAATGCGCGAAAATGATCGCCACAGCGGGGCAGCATTAAAAATTAATTTAGATAAACTGAATGAATAAAATCAGCAGGAAATTCCGAAAAAAGGTGTTCTGCTGATACGCCGGTTATTTCTTTGTTCGCATTGTTTAGAATGCAGAAATTCATATCCATTTTATTCAATTTATACAGGGATGCAATTATTATTCACTGTAAAAATTAAGATTTGCATCCTTTGTTATGGTTTACCACCTGTACTTTGCATATTTCACCACCCATTTTGCACAGGCTTGTTTTATACTTTTGGTTTGAAATTAATTAAATCAAAAGACGATAAAGCACAAGCCTTATGAAATACTTTTCGATAATATTTCTGGCAATACTTTTTTTCAATTCATGCACACCAACGGTGAGCAAGCCAAATATTATCTGGATTTTTTCTGATGACCATTCGTACCAAACCATAGGAGCTTATGGCGGACGCTTGCAAGGTTTAAACCCAACACCAAACCTCGATATGCTGGCTGCCGAAGGTAAGCGTTTCAATAAATGTTATGTGGAAAACTCGATTTGTGCACCCAGTCGTGCGGCTTTGCTTACCGGAAAAATGAGCCACATGAATGGCAAATATACCAATACCAAACGCCACCCTTTTAATCACGATCAACAGCAGTTTCAGAAAATTCTTCAGCAGAATGGTTACGAAACGGCCATGATCGGAAAAATCCACCTGGATGGATCTATGCAGGGGTTCGACTATTGGGAAGTGCTGCCGGGGCAGGGAAAATACTACAATCCTGAGTTTATTACCGAAGAGGGACAAACCAATTATAAAGGCCGTTATGTTACCGAAGTTATTACCGAACGTGCCTTAAACTGGTTAAAAAACGGCTGGTCGGGGCAAAAACCTTTTATGCTGATGGTGCACCATAAAGCGCCGCACCGAAACTGGGACCCGGCAACCCAGCACATGCAGAAATACGAGGATGTTGAAATTCCGGAACCGAATAATTTATTTGATGATTATGCTACAAAAGGTACCGCAGTAAAAGAACAGGAACTGGATATTGCAAACAGCATGAATCTAAACAGAGATTTGAAGGCGGAAGGCGAAATGTATGCCAACGATCCCAGGTTTAAAAGCCGTTACGAGTGGATGGCTGATAACAAACCGGAAGGTAATGAACTTATAAAATGGAAATACCAGACCTACATGAAAGATTACCTGCGCTGCATTTGGAGTGTTGACGAAAGTATTGGCGAAATTATGCAAGCGCTAAAAGACCTTGATTTGGATGAAAACACGATTGTTTGCTACTCATCGGACCAAGGGTTTTACATGGGCGAGCATGGTTGGTTCGATAAACGAATGATGTATGAAGAGTCGTTCCGTACACCCTTGCTGGTTAAATGGCCCGGAACCGTTCAGCCGGGAAGTGTAAACAATGACCTGGTGCAAAACATCGATTTTGCCGAAACTTTCCTTGATATTGCCGGAGCGCCAATTCCTGAGGATATGCAAGGGAAAAGCATTGTGCCACTGCTGAAAGGCGAAACACCTGCCGATTGGCGTCAATCGCTTTATTACCACTATTACGAATACCCGGGTGCACATGCTGTGCGTCGGCACGAAGGTGTAGCCAACAAAGAATATAAGTTGATTCGTTTTTATGGAGAAGATGTGCCGAACGGCGAAGAATGGGAGTTTTTTGATTTAAAAAATGACCCATCAGAAATGACAAATATTTACAGCGAGTCAGGCGCACAGAATAAAATTGCTGAAATGAAAGAAGAGTTGGCGAGCTTGAGGGGAAAATATCAGGTAAAAGAATAAGTTCGAGTTAATCAGTGGTTTATGCGACTGGGAAAATGTGCGATACCCATAGTGTTAGAAAGAAAAGATACTTTGAAATGAAAAATATTGTAATTATAACCATTGCATTATTTATTGCAACCCACAGTTTTGCCGGTGGTAAAAAAACTCCGTCAAAACCCAATGTCATCCTGGTACTAACCGACGATCAGGGCATTGGAGATTTGGGGCGTCATGGAAATCCATACCTGAAAACACCCCATCTCGACAAGTTTTACGACGAAGCTGTTCATATGACCGATTTTCATGTAAGCCCTTTGTGCACACCAACGCGTGGAGCCATAATGACCGGACGCTACCCAATAAATAATGGCGCCTGGGCTACCTTTAAAGGCCGCGATGCATTATCAAAAAATGCTCCGACTATGGCTGATGTATTTCGTCAAAACGGCTATAAAACCGGGATTTTTGGGAAATGGCACCTTGGCGATAATTATCCGGTTCGTCCTACCGATTGTGGATTCGATGTAGCCATCCACCATAAAGCAGGGGGTGTTGGCGAGCTGTCGGACTATTGGGGAAACACCTATTTCAACGACACCTATTTTGTAAATAATTTGCCCACACAATTCGAAGGCTACTGTACCGATGTTTGGTTTTCGGAGGCAATAAAATTTATTGAAGAGAACAAGGACGAACCTTTTTTTATCTATCTGCCAACCAATGCACCGCATTCGCCATTAATTGTTGCCGAAAAATATGCCGAACCTTATAAAGCACTGGAAGGCGATAAAATAGAAAATGCCAATTACCTCGGAATGATTGCCAACATCGATGAAAATTTTGGGAAACTCGATAAGTACTTAAATGAGAATAATCTTGCTGATAACACCATCCTTATTTTTATGACCGACAACGGAACCCAGTACGGGTTTAATTATGAAAAAGGAATGGGGCACAACCACGGTTTTCGGGGAAACAAACACAGTAAACTGGAAGGTGGACACCGGGTGCCCTTTTTAATCCGTTGGCCAAACGGTAAAGTTGAAGGATGCCGCGATGTTAATGAGCTTGCTGCCCATGTTGATTTAATTCCCACTTTGGCAGCTTTATGTGGCATTAAAATTCCGGATAATATGCCTTTAGATGGCATTGATTTTTCATTGCTGCTAACCACAAAAAACGCCACGCTTGAAGAGCGATCAGTATTTATACACCATCGGCAGGACTGGCGGCAACCGCACGATGTAAAACAAACCTGTATTCTGAAAGAAAACTGGCGACTGGTTAACGGCAGCGAGTTGTATGATATTGAAAACGACCGATTACAGTTGAATAACATTGCAGCACAACATCCTGACCTTGTTAGCAGCTTACTTAACGACAACGAGCGTTTTTTAAAAATTACAAAAGCGAATCCCGAATACAGCGAGTTGCCTGCCAACGTAGTGGGTAGCAAGGTTCAAAACGAAATTACTTTAACCATTCAGCATGCCATTGGTGAAGGCTCCGGAATTTGGAAACCTGAACAGGTGGCAGAAGGAATAAAGAATAGTAACAATACACATGCCCTTGAGGTTGAACGTGCCGGGAATTACGAAATTCGCTGTTGCCGCTGGCCAAAAGAGTGCCCGGGGGCCGTATGGGGGATACCTGCAAACAATCCGAAAAACGCCTATACTTACCAAACCATTAAACCGCAAAAAGTGCGGATTTCAATTGCCAACCAAATGTTTGAAAAAGAGATCAAGGGCGACGAAGAAGCCGTTAGTTTTAAGGTGAAGCTTATGCCTGGAAAAACCTTGTTGGTAAACGATTTTATTGAAGGAAAAGAAAAATATGGAGTGTATTACACTTACATAAAATATTTGGGAGAATAATAACTCTTGTCAAGACGCTCTCGCCGGGTCAATTCGCCGGGACTTCGCGCGTCCGCAAGCAAAAACGTAAACATGAAAACTGTAACATTTCTACTATTAATTCTATTTGGCATTTCAACGTTAAATGCCCAAACGATTCAACGTGAAACCGATTTTAATTTTAACTGGAAATTTACACTTGTTGAAAGTACCGATTTACCCAGCCAGCTTCCGTTGGATGACAGTAATTGGCGCGATGTGAGGTTACCACACGATTGGAGTGTTGAATTTCCTTTTTCTGACGAATGGGAAGGCTGTACCGGTTATTTACCGGGTGGAGTGGGGATTTACCAAAAACATTTTAAAACACCTGCGTCGCCAAAAGAGAAAAGCGTTTTTGTAAAATTCGATGGCGTATACAACAATGCAACTTTTTGGCTTAACGGGAAACTGCTTGGCGAGAATCCTTATGGTTATTCACCTGTCAACTGGGATTTAACGCCACATTTAAAAACCGATGGTTCTGATAATGTTTTAACTGTTCATGTCGATCATTCGCGCTATGCCGACAGTAGATGGTACACTGGAAGTGGAATCTACCGAAATGTTAAATTGGTTACTGTTGATAAACTTCATATTCCAATCTGGGGTACGTTTATTACCACACCAGAGGTAGACGAAAATGAGGCTAAAGTACAGCTTAAAATTAAGGTTAAAAACCAAACCGGAAACAGCAATTTTACCCTCGAAACTAAACTGGTTGATAACAATGGAAATGTTGTTGCAAAACAAATCGATGAATTGAAACTTGGCAAGAACTCAGAGGAAGAATTCACTCAGAATTTTTCAGTGACTAAACCTAATTTATGGGATTGCGAAAATCCAAATATGTACAAAGCCATAACTACCATCTCGAAAAAGGGAGAGGTGGTCGATGAGTATATCACTCCCTTCGGAATCCGCAGTATCGAGTTTGTCGCCAACAAAGGCTTTTCCCTGAACGGGAAGTCGACATTTATGAAAGGCGTTTGTTTGCACCACGATGCCGGTTTGGTGGGGGCAGCTGTTCCTGAAGGCGTTTGGCGACGCAGGTTACAAGCCTTAAAAGATGGAGGTGTAAATGCTATTCGGGGCTCTCATAATCCTGTGTCGGAAGAGTTTCTCGATCTTTGCGATGAAATGGGATTTTTGGTACAGAACGAAATTTTTGACGAGCTGGATTACCCAAAAGACAAACGTCTGAATTTACACGAACGACACGACGATTACCTCTCTCGAGGTTATACCGAGCATTTCCAGGAGTGGGCCAAAAGTGATTTGGAACGCACCGTTTTACGCGATCGCAACCATCCATCAGTTGTTCAGTGGAGTATTGGTAACGAAATTGAGTGGACTTACTTAAGCTATCGTTATGTAACTGGTTTTTGGACAGATCCTGAAGATCCAACCAAATCATCAGGTAATTTCTGGGGAGACCGACCAATGTTTAGCGCTGATGAAATGCGCGAACGCTACGAATCAATGGACAAGGAAGAATATGTGCTTGGAGAAACATCGCAATGCATAGCCGACTGGATACGCGAATTGGATACCAGTCGCCCAACTACTGCCAATCACATTATTCCGCAGGTGAGCCACGTTAGTGGTTATGCCGATGCAGTTGATATTGCCGGTTACAGTTACCGCAATAACATTTTTCCCTGGTCGAAATACTATTTTCCCAACAAACAAACTACTATCAACGAATGTCCCGGAACCTGGGACGATTGGATACAAGTGCTGGAGTACCCGGGCGTGTTCAGCATATTTATGTGGACTGGTATTGATTACCTGGGCGAAAGTCACGAACGCTGGCCGGGGCGTCGTCCGTGGGGTGACATGCTTGATTTAGCCGGATTTAAAGTGCAGGGCTGGAACTACTTTAAAAGTATTTGGGTAGATGATCCGCATCTTTCAATTGGTACCTTGCCGCTGGAAGGTTCAGGTTTTGGCGTAGATAAAATGTCGGGATTTGCCTTGGCCGATAGTGAGAAATCGTTTCGGTGGCGCGATTCGGAAATGCATTGGAATTACAAAGTTGGCGATACCTTGCTGGTTGAAGTTTGCTCGAACTATTCTACAGTTGAATTATTACTAAACGGAAAATCATTGGGATTCCGCAGTATGAGTGAAAGTCCCGACCGATTAATGCGCTGGGTAGTTCCTTTCGAAGCCGGAAAACTGGAAGCCCGTGCAGTACTGGGCAGCGAAAAAACAAAAACAGCACTGGTAACTGCATCAGAGCCGGTAAAAATGGAACTTTCTTCTGACAAATCATCCCTAATCGCCGATGCCTACGATGTGGCGCACCTGGTGGTTCAGTTAGTTGATAAAAACGGCAATGCAGTATTAACCGAAAACACCACTGTTGAGTTTGAACTTGAAGGACCTGCAAAATTATTGGGTGTTGATTGTGCAAATCACCATAAACACCAGGAGTTTCAATCGAATAATATCGAAACCTACAAAGGTCGGTGTTTGGCCATTATTCAATCTACAAAAGAAGCCGGAACAGTTAAAATTACGGCAAAAGCCAATGGTTTTGAAGGCCAGGCAGTAGTTCTTCAAATGAAATAAAACCTCTCGCAAGCCGCAGAGACGCAAAGAAGAATTTAAAACTTTGCGTCTTAGCGACTTTGCGAGCAAAATAAAGAACATGAAAATACTAACATTAATTATTTTACTGGCCGCCGTACTTTTTTCTTGTCAGCCGCAGCAAAAGGAAACTGCAAGTGCCGAAACCCCACAAGAACAGGGTGGTTTTCCATTCGTACTTCCAAAAGAAAAGCCAAACCGTGAAATGAGTGCGGCCATGGAGCGTATTTATACCGATTATGAGGCGCCTCAGCCACACAACAATGAACTGTTTAGCCAGTTTAAATACACCGAGCTGAAAGGATTCGATTACAATGGCCACGACGGAACAATCTCGCGCCGCGACCCCTCTAAAATCCTTTATCACAATGGCAAATATTACCTTTGGTACACTTACCGAAATACACCTACTCCACCGCAGGGGGCCGAAAAATGTACCGATGAAATACCTTCATCAGATTGGGATTTGGCAGAGATTTGGTATGCCACCTCGGAAGATGGTTTTACCTGGGAAGAGCAGGGCGTTGCCATTAAGCGCCCCGAAAAACCAATTGTTGGCTGGCGTGCTGTTACTACAACTGATATTTTAGAGTGGGAAGGTAAATATTATCTTTACTATCAGGGGTTTATGGAAGCAAGCGGTAAGCGTGGCGACGATTGCCCTGTGGCAGTTTCGTGGGCCGATTCGCCCGATGGGCCATGGACACCCTACAATAAAATTGTAATACCCAATGGGGCAGAAGGCGAGTGGGATCAGTATTCCATTCACGACCCGTATCCCCTGGTGCACGATGGCAAAATTTATATTTATTACAAATCAGACATTGGCGAAAAACCACATTTGGTACGTATGCAGGGACTGGCAATTGCCGATAATCCGCTGGGGCCTTTTAAAAAGCATCCCTTAAATCCGCTTATCACTTCGGGCCACGAAACTTGCTTGTTTCCGTTTAGAGGCGGGGTTGCCGCACTGGTATACAAAGATGGACCGGAGCACAACACTATTCAGTATGCCGACGACTGGGTGAATTTTGAAATTGCATCGATTACTGAATTAATGCCATACGCGGCAGCACCTTATGTACCTGATGCTTTTACGAATACAAAAGATGGACGTGGAATAACCTGGGGCATGGCACATTTCATCAACTATAACAACAACTGGAATACCTTTCATTCGGTACTGGTGCGCTTCGATTGTGATTTAAGCCTTGATTTGCACGACCCTGAAATGAAAGAACATCGTGTACAACATACACCGGCTGAATTTTATCGCCAGGGATTGAGCAAAAAACAACTTGAACGTATTCAGAAAGAAAATATAAATAAGTGAGAATGTACAGAACAAGCCTAATATTGATTGTTGTCTTTTGTTTCATTGTGGTTACAGGGCATGCTCAAAATCAACAAAAACCAAACATCGTGCTTTTGTTCTCCGACGATGCCGGATACGGAGATTTTGGCTTTCAGGGAAGTAAAACGTTTAAAACACCCAACCTTGATAAGTTGGCAACAGAAGGAGTGGTTTTCAGCCAGGCCTACGTAACGGCAGCCGTTTGTGGCCCCTCGCGTGCCGGATTGTTAACCGGGCAGTATCAGCAACGTTTTGGTATTGAGGAAAATAACGTTCCCGGATATATGAGCCAGTCTTCAGGATTATTGGGCGACGAAATGGGATTACCAACTCATTTGCCAACGATTGCCGATCACCTTAAAAAATTGGGCTACACCTCAGCTATTATTGGTAAGTGGCACTTGGGCGGCAACGACCGGTACCATCCCTTAAAACGAGGATTCGACGAATTTTATGGTTTTCGTGGTGGTGCGCGTAGTTTTTGGGAATTATCGGAGGAGGAAAAAGTTAAGAAACCAGAAGACAGATTGGAACGTGGATTTGCAAATTTTAAAGAGCACGAAGGCTACCTGACGGAAAGTCTTGCCAACGAGGCCTGTGATTTTATCAGCAGGAATAAAGAGCAGCCGTTTTTTCTGTATCTCTCGTTTAATGCAGTGCATACACCAATGCAGGCAAAAAAGGAAGATTTGGCTCAGGTAGAGGGATTAGGTTTAACAGGAAAACGCAAAACTCTGGCAGCCATGACAATTGCCCTGGACCGCGCATGTGGGCAGGTGTTGGATAAGTTAAAAGAATTGGGATTAGATGAAAATACCCTGGTTGTTTTTGCCAACGATAATGGCGGGCCTACCGATTCAAACGGAGCATCTAATTATCCATTAAGCGGAACAAAAGCCAATCACTTGGAAGGCGGAATTCGTATCCCCTGTATAATGCGTTTGCCAGGTGTTATTGCCCGCGGAAGTGGCTTTGAGTACCCGGTTAGTACCCTCGACTTTTTGCCAACTTTTGTTGAGCTGGCTGGTGGTCAATCCGATACTATTCAGAACATTGATGGCGTTAACCTGATGCCCTACATTACAGGAGCTAACAAAAATAGGCCACACGAAATGCTATTCTGGAAAAAAGAAAACCGCGGCGTAATCCGTAAAGGCGATTATAAACTGTTGCGTTTTCCCGACCGTCCGGCTGAATTGTACAATATTGCAACAGACCAAAGCGAAAGAGTTAACCTGGCCTATGAGCAGCCAGAGCGTGTGAAAGAAATGTATAAACGCTTGTTTGAATGGGAAAAAGGTTTGGAGCGTCCGCTGTGGATGTTAGACCGTTTTTACGAAGGGAAAGCCATGGAACGAATGGATACGTACCGAGAACAGAAAAGAGATGAATATGAATAGAATTGTTTATTGTTTGATTTTTGTATTGGGGAGTTTGGTGAGTGGGGCCGAAACCATTCATGTTTATTCCACTGAAATTCCATGGAGGTCTCAGACTATTGCCACCGATACGGATAAGATTTATTCCATTAATGAAGCAATAAATCAGGCCAGTGAAGGCGATAGCATTGTTATTCACGAAGGAATTTATCGCGAAAATATTACGGTAAATAAGAACAATTTAACTTTTCAGAACTACAATACTGACTATGTTTTGGTTACCGGAGCAGAAGTTGTAACCGATTGGACTGAAGCTCTCAACATGGCTGATGGTATAATGGAAGCCGATATCTCAGGACTTGACATTGAAACCGATTACACCCAGCTTTTTGCCAATGGCGAAAGCCAGCTGATGGCACGCCACCCAAACAATGTTACCGGCGATATGATGGAGCCCATGAACCCGGAGAGTGGTTATGCCTTGCTTAGTAATGTGTATAAAGATGCCGGAGCTGGTGCCAGCGGATACGCTACTTTCGAGGGAACAACTATTCCTGATGTAGACTTAAACGGAGGAATTTTCCGGGGCATGACGGGAAAAATGCGCAATTATGTGTACGGAACAGTTTCGGCTTCATCGGGCAATACCCTAACTTTTACGGCGATTAACAACGGGGCATGGAAAAACGAAGCGGCAATTAGCAATACCCAGCATAAATTTGGTTGGGGTTTTGTTCTGCATAAAAATTTAATAGATGTTCCGGGCGAATGGTTTGCCGATAATAACAAACTATATTATCTGCCACACGAAGGGCAAAATATGGATTCAACACGCATTGAAATTCAGGTGCGCGAAAGGGTGTTGGTACTCAATAATACATCGGGTGTTACCGTAAAAGGTATCAATTTTATCGCCGGAAATGTAGACATGCAAAATACTTCCGGAGCCAGCATCTGCGATTGTTCCATACGCTATCTTTATCCTTTCTGGACCCCTTTGGGATACGGGCAAAACGATACCGATAAAAAGGGGATTTATCTTGAGAACAGCTCAGCTAATACATTCAAAAATAACTATGTAGCACATTCGTGGGGCAATATGTTTGCGCTGCGGTCGTGTACCAACACGCAATTCGAAAACTGTGTGATTGAAGATTTTGGCTGGGTAGGTGTTTTTACTTCAGCCATTCATGTAAACAAAGGAGATAATACCCATATTAACAAATGTACTTTTGGCGATGCCGGCCGTTTTCAGGTTCGTATTGATGGAAACGACCCAACTACAGTGAACATTATTGATTGCGATTTTTATGGTTCAATGAAAATGGGAGAGGATGCCGGCCCAATTGAAGCAACCAGCACCGGGCGTATTGGCGCGTTAAATTTAAAAGGAAGTGAAATTGCCTACAATAAAATACACGATGTACAAGGTGTTCCCGTATCCGATGGTGGATACCTAAGGGTTAAGGCCACAGCTTTTTATATGGAAGACACCGAGAATTATACCGCCCATCATAACCTGATTTACAACATTAAACACGAGGGCTACGAAGGGCCACATGAAATTGAAAAGGTGGGCGAATTTTTGTACCTCGGACCACGCTATAATCCCATGTATCATCCTGTAAACTACTACAACAACACCATCTGGAATGTAGACGAAAATATTGGTATTTGGAACATTGAAATAGATAACTGGGAAGAACTGGGGCTAACGCCGCCCGATACCACCGGGTTTATGAAAGATGGCCATTTTGCCAATAATATTTTTATGAATGGGCCCGGTTACAAAATGAGCTATAATCGGCAGGTAATTAGTAGTACCGGAGCCAGAGTTGATTGGGCTACAAGTCCGGCAGGGGCCAGTATTCAAACCACCAACTTTGAGGAATACACCACACACTGTGCAAATTGGGGCTACCAGTTCAATCCGGAAACCAATCAGTTTTTTGATTTTGAAGATGCTGCTGAAAATTTTGTTGATGCAGCCAACGGCGACTTTACTTTGCTTGATGGCTCGCTGGCGGTGGGAACAGGAACGGAATTAGAAGGTTTTACAGGCTCATCTGCTCCCGATTGCGGTGCTTTGGAAGGTGGCAACCGTGTTCTTTTGGCCGGCGCAAACTTAACAATTCCCAATTTTAAAGAGGAAGGCACGAATGCTATCCCCGAAACGGAATGGATAAAATATGTTGAGTTCCCGGAAGAATTTATCGATACAACTACTGTTTTCGAATTGAAGCTGGCTTACAATGTTTTTACCGAACGCGATATTGTGGTTTCCTTTCGCACTCCGGAGGATACTTACATTGCACAGGGACGTAAAACTGTTCAGCACGGTAGCGATACCATAAGCATTACTGTTCAGACTGAACAGGCTCAAACCATTGCCAACGATTATATTTTTATGGCTGCACTTCGCCCGAAAGGTGGTGCCTGGAACGAGAATATTTTTACGCACACCTTAACGGCCGATATTGTTTCCGTTTTAACCTCGGTAGGAGTATCTTTCATGGATACGAATTTGCTTTTATTTCCAAATCCTGCCCGCAATGTAATAAGCATCAGTGGTTTAAATGAGGCTGGTGAAGATTTAAATATTCGAATTTATTCGCTTGACGGAAAAAATGTAATTGCTTCACCTGGCAGTGGGGCAGTCGGCGATTTGGAGATAGATATTTCAAACCTTTCTCCGGGAATGTACTTCGTTCATATAGAAAATTATCCTGGTCAGAAATTAAAATTTGTAAAAAAATAATTTCTGAAAGAAAAAGGTTCGATACTGAATTTTGAAAGTAGTTCCATGGTATTAATTTAAAATTATTGAAATGAGATATGTTATTAAGTATTTTATACTCAGCTTAATTATTCTGCTTTCATTTATAAGTTCACTGGCACAAAACCTGACAATTGAAAGTGTTAATGAATTTGAAAATCCAAAGCATCAGGATCGTTTAGGAGATTTTGCCTATGCAGATACCTTGTTTGTAAAAGGCACCTACAGCAATGCAACAGCTACAAAAATAAGTATTAGTTTGCTCACCTTTAAAAAGAGCCCGTGGACAAAAACCGATTCGTATGCTTTCGACTTGCCCGCGCCACTTAACGGAACAATTGATACTTTTTTAGTTGTACCGCAAGATTATACACTGCTGATTCCGGATGGCTAAGAGGCCAATACACAAATGCTCAAGATTCGCGGAGAATTTGTGGATGGCAATGAGTTTTCAAATCTCTATCTGAATATTATTAAGGAAAATCCTGAGCCTGTTCGAACTATTGATTTTGATGAAGCATATGGAATCCGGAGCGGTCAAAGTTTGGTGGCAAAAATAAACGAAGCCCTTGCCAGTTTAAACGCAGGCGATACACTTCTTTTTAACCGCCCGGAATACGATTTTGAAGGTAATTCGCTTAATATTAGCAAAGGAATTTGTTTGAGTGGTGCCTTACCCGATGTTGCTGCCACCGATTCAATTGGAGCATACAAGGTTACTACCACCTTTAAAAACATGAAGAATTTCCATGTTCGTACAAGTAACATTAATCTTACCAACATGCGTTTTATACCCGTCGATTCTATCGGCTATGTGTTTACGCGCTTCTCAAACAGCACGGCTGGTCAGTTTTATACAGGCATTTTAATAAACAATGTAATTTTCGAAAACGGTAACCTGCAATGCTATGGCGAGAATGGGGCCGGGATAACATTCCGAAATGTATCTTTCCTGAATTTTGCCCACGGTGGATACAATTGCAACCGAAAAGAGCCCATTGATGGATTGCCTCAGTCCATTGTAAAACGATGCAAATTTGTTCCCAATTGGGACGAGGTATTTTACAACACGCGCGGTGTTTCAATGGATGCCGGTAACGATAATCATCCTGTTGTTTGGGATATGAATGGTATGCACATCGACAGTTGTTTGTTTGACGGAACCGGCTGTGGCTGGTCGAAGGGAAAAAACGCCAAAGTTACCAATTGCCATTTTATTGGCTATCGCGGCGATGTGGATATGATTCATATGGAAGAGTACACCAACAATATTTTGGTAGAAAATAACCTGTTCGAATACAGCAAACCATCGCGCACCTTTTACCAGGACCGTTCGTTGCAGCCTTGCAGCGATATTACTATTATCAACAACACATTTAAAGGAAAATACAAATGGATTTTTTGGGGCGAATCACCACAAAACATGCGTTTTGAGGGGAATGACATGACCGAGGCCAGTGCCAACAACCCTGATGAATATACCTTTGATTTTACAGCACATCAAACAGGGGCATACGAAAGTGCTCCATTCGATTTACCTATCGGGGGTTTAGTAATCCGTAACAATGCGGGTATTGCAAAAGAGAGCATGGGGGTGATGCGTTTGCACGAGCTGGCTAATGAAACAGGAAATATTATTGAAGCATATCCCGCAGCTAAAATTCAGAAAAATGTGGTGCAGCAACGTCCGTTTTCGCTGATAGATACATCAGCTGTTTATCGAATTATAAACAACAATAGCGGGGAGGCTATGCTTGCCGCAGAAGGCACCATCAATGTGCAGCTTTCTTCAGCCGCTGTTAGCGACAGTGCCGATTTGTGGAAGGTAAATTTTGAGTACCCATACAATTACACTTTCCTGAATTTGAAGACCAAACAGTACATGGAAATTTTCAAAATATACACACTTGGCGATTACGGAGATGAAGATTTACCCATTTATTATGTGGAACAAAAAAGTAACTGGGCCGATAAAACAGCTTTACCACATTGGTTTTTAAGCACGGTAGAGGGAAGTGATTCTGGTCTGTTTCAAATATATCCGGGCACCAATGAAAAGAAATCGCGCGTTATAAAAAATGGTCATGACGTAGTTTTGGGACTTGCGCAAACGGTTGGTGTTAAAGGTTTTGAACCACCCAGCGAAGCAAGTACCTGGCGTTTCGAACCGGTTTTTCCGGTAGGTATAAGCGAGCCTCAAAATTTACCGGAACTGAAATGCTATCCCAATCCTGCACAGGAGTTTTTACAGCTTTCTTTTAGCTCAGCCATAAAAAACGATACAACAATTGAATTCTACAACTTAAACGGAATATGCCTGAAAAGCTTAATTCTCGATTCAGGTACGGTAGACGAAACCATCCACTTAAACGGCTTTTTACCGGGAGTTTACCTCTTGAGGGCCAGTTCTGAAAATCGTTCCTCAACCTTAAAATTATTAGTAGAAAGGTAAAAAATAGTACCAACAAAGAAAACTAATCAAAGGGTACCACTAAAATTTTCTCCAGATTTAAACTGATACGTTCTTTGCCTTTGGCTTTGAATAAGGCCGTAAAATAAACGCCTTCCTTTAAATGCCTGCGGGTAAACTCCTTTAGCTTTTCAGGGTTGGTAAAATATTCTACTGTGGCTATAACGCCAATGTCGTGGTTCGAGAAAAAGAAAAACTGTTCGGTATTATTTGGGCCAGGTATGCGCGACACAAGGGCAAAATCGGTTTCGGTATTGGAACTGTTGGTATAAAACACCGTATCGGGAATTTGCGGATGTCCTGCAAACAAAACTTCGTTATCACTAATTTTAAAGTATTTATTGGCCTCGTTAAACAAGTACGAGAAATCTTTCTGGTCTTTTAAGCGGCCCACGTAAATGGTATTTCCCTTTTTTATATCTGAAAACGAGGCACGTGTGGCGTATTTTATCTCAAAATCCTTGTTCCAGCCTGTGAAGAAACGCGATAGAGCATGCGTTGCATTTTCTGCCATTCGTGTGGCGTAATTATAGTCTGTGGGACTGGTAAGTGTTCTTAATTCAGGTTGTTGTTCAAGTAGCTTGTAATACTCGTCTAAACTGTTTATGCTAAAATCGCGGGTCCAGCCACTTAAACCCGAAATGGTTTTTCCTCCATAGCCAAATGCATCGCCAATGTACAAATGGGTAGTTTGTTTGTTTTTAAAAAAGGCTTTCCATAATTTAGGCACCGGGCCAGAGTGTTGCAAAATACCGAAGGCTATCAGTACAAAAATCAATAATATGTAGGGTAGAAAGGCTTTTATTTTCGGAAAACTTTTGGGAGCTGATTTTTTTCCAATTTCTGCAAAGCGAATGCCGTATTGGCCCTTATCGATAATTATTTGCCATTCATCTTCAGCACCTTCGCTGGTATAATAATGGGCCAGTTTTTTTCTCAGGTTGTAAATATTGACCCGAACCCGAGGATTACTTTTTTCAGTGTCTGCCTGCCCTCCAAAAAACTCGAGGTCAATCACACTTTCTTTCAAAGGGCGATTTTCAATTTCAGCTTGCACCAGATAACGCAAAATAGCCATGCTTGTGGGGGCATTTTTAAAGGTCTCACTTGAAATTACCTTTTCTGTTATTTCTATTTTCTTCTCTTTTGAAAGCATGCCTCTGTTTTCTTTCGGTTAAGTCTCGAAAACCCAACAATAATAACCGTTATAGCTACCGTTAAAGCAGCGTTAAAGGTAAGTATTTTAATCCAATTAGCTACCTTTAAAATCAAATCTGTAAAAATCAAATAAAACATAAATCATGATAAAAAAAAGCCGAAATCTTATACTCATTGCAGTACTTCTTTTCTTGTGTTATTTGGGCGTTGCACAAACACCTAATAAGGTATTTACCAAAAAAATATACCTGTCGGGAACCGGGAAAGACGATATGGTAGAGTGGGACTTTTATTGTACTGATGGCCGAAATAGTGGCGAGTGGACAAAAATAGGAGTACCCTCGTGTTGGGAATTGCAAGGATTTGGAAACTATAATTACGGGCAGGATTTACCTCTGGAAGACCGTGCTAGCGAACAGGGTTTGTACAAACATAAATTTGTAGTTCCGGAAGAGTGGAAAAACAAAGAGGTAAAAATTGTTTTTGAAGGCGTAATGACTGATGCTGAGGTGAAAATAAATGGTAAACCTGCCGGCGATGTACACCAGGGGGCATTTTATGAGTTTAAATATTCCATCTCGGACTTACTGGCCTACGGAAAAGAGAATGTGTTGGAGGTAAAGGTAAGCAAGGTATCGGCAAACGAATCGATAAACTGGGCAGAACGAAAGGCAGACTTTTGGGTTTTTGGAGGCATTTTCAGACCCGTGTATTTACAGGTATTGCCAAAAGAACATATTGCGCGGGTGGCAATTGATGCCAAAGCCGATGGACAAATATCTGCCGATATTTTTATTGATGCCCCTAAAGCCGAAACAGTCACGGCAACATTAAGCACCTTGGATGGTAATCAGCAGGCAGAACTGCCTCTTTTGGAACTGAAAAAAACTGAAGGAAAATGGACGCTTCGCACAAAAGCTGAAAACATAAAAAGCTGGAATCCTGAAAGTCCGAATTTATACGAATTGGTTTTTTCGCTGAAGGATAAAAAAGGAGCGATTTTGCATCAACACGCACAACGAATTGGTTTTCGGACTGTAGAAGTGAGAGAGGCCGATGGAATTTATGTGAACGGACAACGTATTAAATTTAAAGGCGTAAATCGTCATTCGTTCTACCCGTCCTCCGGAAGAACAACTTCAAAAGCTTTGAGTATTGAGCATGTACAAATGATGAAAGATATGAATATGAATGCTGTTCGTATGTCGCATTACCCACCGGATGTGCATTTTCTTGATGTTTGCGATTCGCTGGGCTTGTTTGTAATCGATGAGGTTTGTACCTGGCACAGTCCAGCTTTAGATACCGAGGTGGGCAGAAAGATTGTGAAAGAAACCGTGGTGCGCGATGTCAATCATCCTTCCATTTTACTGTGGGCAAATGGCAACGAAACCGGATGGAATACTGAGTTGGATGACGATTATGCGATTTGGGATATTCAACAACGTGAAGTCATTCATCCCTGGAATATTTTCAGAAAAACAAACACCTTGCATTACTTTAATTACCATGCTTTTGCAAACGATGGCCCTTTTACTGATAAAATATTTTTTCCAACCGAGTTTTTGCACGGTTTGTATGATGGGGGCCACGGTGCAGGCCTGGATGATTATTGGCAACAAATGTGGAATATGCCTACAAATGCCGGTGGCTTTTTGTGGGACTTTGCCGATGAAGCGGTGCTTAGAACCGATAAAGATGGCGTGTTGGATACGGATGGGAACCACGCTGCTGATGGAATTGTTGGGCCTTACGGTGAAAAAGAAGCAAGCTATTTTACCATAAAAGAAGTGTGGTCGCCAATTTACATTGAAAACCGTTTTATCCGAAACGATTTTAATGGTATTTTCAGAATTGAGAACCGCTATCATTTTACGAACCTTTCGGCCTGCAAGATGATAGCCAGGTGGGTGAAGTTTAAGGGGCCGGAAAGTAATGGGCAACCGGAGATTATTGCAGAAAGCCATATTGAACTGCCGGACCTGGAACCCGAAACGAAAGGGAAATTCAAAGTTGGCCTGCCGGAAAACTGGAAATCAGCTGATGTACTTTATTTAACAGGAATTAACCCACAGGGAAATGAGGTGTTTACCTGGTCGTATCCTGTTCAAACGCCCAAAGCTGTTAATTCCAAATTAATACACCTCGCAGGAAATAACGAAATTAAAACTCTTGAAAGTGGTGATAATCTTGTAATTACGGCAAATGGTTTTGAGTATACATTTTCAAAAAAAACCAACATTCTGCAGCAGGTGAAAAAGGATGGGAGAGTTGTTCCGCTTGCCAATGGTCCCATGATATTAAATCACAAGGATAAGATAGACACCCTGTACGTTAATGAGCTGAAAGACAGAACGGAAGTTGTTTTGGTTTATAAAGAAGCAGACAAATCTCCGGCCTGGGCTTCGCATAAAGAATTGAGTGCTGATGTTATAAAATGGACGGTGTATCCCAACGGAACGCTTAATCTTTACGTTGAAATTAAAGGGAAACGTATTGTAGATGGCTATAAAGGAATAACATTTACTTATCCGGAAGAAGAAGTGGCCGGAAAGAAGTGGCTGGGAGATGGCCCATATCGTGTTTGGCGTAACCGCATGAAAGGAACAAAATTCCGGGTTTGGGAAAACGATTACAACAATACTGTCACCGGGGAGTCTGGTTTTGTTTATCCTGAATTTAAAGGATTCTTTTCGCGTTTGTATTGGGCAAAAATTAAGGGTAAAAACAACAATGGTTTTACGGTTTACTGTAATAGCTCAAACGTTTTTCTGAGAATGCTAACTCCTCAGGCTTGGACCGACCCAAAACGAGCAACGCCGGTAATGGATTTCCCTGAAGGAAATATTTCGTTTGTTTTTAATATTCCAGGTATCGGTACAAAATTTCAAACAGCTGAAACATCAGGGCCGCAAGGACATGCTGAAAATTACTTTGGCAATTACGACGACCCGCTTGTAATTGATTTAACATTTGAGTTTTAGTAAAATTAAGAGAGTACTGACACGAATTTGTGTCTGGAAAGCAAAAAGTACAGGTATGCATAATAAAATTTATTGGATAATTCTATTTAGTCTGTTAGCAGCAGCTTGTGAACAAAAGAAGGAAACTACTAACGCCGGTGAAAACCTTGTTACCGAAGATTTTCCTTTTCATATTTCGTATGAGAAACCAGACCGCCCGCTAAGTGCGGCAGTGGAGCGAATCTATGATGCATACGAACACATTCGCCCTGAAGCAACGGAATTGTATTCGCAATTTAGATACACCAAATTAAATGGCTTCGATTACAACGGTGGCGACGGAACCATTACCCGCCGCGACCCATCGAAAGTAATTTTCGACAACGGAAAATACTATGTTTGGTATACCGGTCGTAAATCGCCTGTAAAACCGGTTGGAATGTCACGCGCAAAAGAAGCCACTGATGTAATTCCTTCGGCTGATTGGGATTTAGCCGATATCTGGTATGCTACTTCCGAAGACGGTTTTACCTGGGAAGAGCAAGGCATTGCCGTTCCGCGTCCGCCAAAACCACAGCCGGGCTGGCGCTCGGTTACCACCACCGATATTCTGAAATTTAAAGGAAAATATTACCTGTACTTTCAGGCATTTATGGAGGCCAGTGGTTTACGTGGCGATTTTTGTCCGGTATCGGTAGCGTGGGCAGATACACCTGATGGTCCCTGGCATCACACGGGCGAGATTGTAATTCCCAATGGCCCCGAAGGTTCGTGGGATCAGTATTCCATTCACGATCCATATCCGCTGGTACACGATGGTAAGATCTACTTGTACTACAAAGGCGATTTTGATAAACGCCCCGAGTTTAATCCTTCGAAAATACGAATGCAGGGTTTGGCCATTGCCGAAAACCCGCTTGGTCCTTTTGTTAAACATCCTTTGAATCCTGTAATTAATTCGGGGCACGAAACTACATTGTTCCCCTTTAAAGAGGGCGTTGCAGCAATTGTTCAACGCGATGGACAGGAGCACAACTCCATTCAATATGCAAAAGACTGGGTGAACTTTGAGATTGCAGCCATTACCGAATTATTGCCGGTTGCAGCAGGTCCTTTTGTGCCTGATGCATTTACCGATACAAAAAACGGCCGTGGAATTACCTGGGGGCTTTCGCACGTTATAAATGCCGGAGGAAATTGGAGGCACACAATTTTGGTGCGTTTTGATTGCGATTTGAGCCAGGATGTGGACGACCAGGACATGAAAGGCCATTACCTGAATTACAGCCCCGAATATTTATACAAACACGGCTTAATTGTCAAGCAAAAAGAAAGAATCAGACAACAAACTGAGGAACTTTAAAACAATCAGTAATCATGAAAATAAATAGACACACCATAGTTATATTGTGTTTAATTACAGGTGTTTCATGTATTCTACCTGAAAATAATCAGGTAAAAGAATTCGAACCAACTTTCGAATCACTCTCCAAACACAAAGCAGCACCCGAATGGTTAGCCGATGCCAAACTGGGCATGTATTTCCACTGGGGGCCATACAGTGTGCCTGCCTATGGTAGCGCCTGGTACCCGTGTAACATGTACATAAAGGGCAGCGATGTAAACAAATTTCACGAAAAGAATTTTGGGCCGATAGAGGAGTTTGGATACGAAGACTTTATTCCCATGTTTACTGCCGAACATTTTGATGCTGAGGATTGGGCTGATTTATTTCAAACAACAGGAGCAAAGTTTGCTGGTCCTGTAGCACAGCACCACGATGGTTTTGCCATGTGGGACAGCAAAGTAAATCCATGGAATGCGCTTGAAATGGGGCCCAAACGCGATATTGTTGGCGAGTTGTTCGAGTCGCTTCGAAAAAGGGACATCAAAACAATTGCAACTTTTCACCACGCCCGCAACGGCCAGCGAAATGCCAATACACCGGAATATTGGGGAAGAAACGGTTTTAACAGCCACTATCCGTACCACCCCGATTTGCCAACCGCCACCACCGACCCAAAATTGCGTAAGCTTTTCGGGAATTGGGAAAACATCGAAGATTTTAACCAATACTGGCTCGACCAGGTGGAAGAAGTGGTGGATAAATACCATCCCGATATTTTATGGTACGACTCGTGGTTAAACATGATTCCTGAGGAGAAAATAAATGAAATGCTTGCCTACCATTTTAACAGCGGGCTTAAAAACAAACAGGAAGTGGTGGTTTGCAGCAAACACCAGGATATTCCGTTGGAAATTGGCATTGACGATTTGGAGCAGGGCGGCCGACGCGATATTTATCCCTTACCCTGGATGACCGACATAACCTTAAGCCAGAGCAAATGGATGCATGTGGAAGGCGAACAATATAAAAATGCAGCCCTTGTGGTTAGAAACATGATTGATGTGTGGAGTAAAAACGGAACAGTTTTGCTGAATATTTCACCTCGAGCCGATGGTGTAATTAACCAGGAACAGCGCGATATTTTGAAAGAAATTGGCGATTGGATGAAAGTGCACGGCGAAGCTGTTTACGGAACACGACCATTCAAAATATTCGGTTACGGTACTGCAACTGCCGATGATGCTTCGCACGATGGGCAATCGGCAAAAGTAAAATACACCGCCGATGATGTGCGTTACACCGTGGCCAAAGATGAAAAGGCGATGTATGTTTTCTTTTTGGGAGTGCCCGAAGCCGGAAAACAAATAAAAATGCGTGCTATCGGTGGGTTTCACCGTAACCTGCCACCTTCGCCAATTAAAAACATAAAGCTATTGGAAACGGGGCAGAATATTGAATGGAAATTAACACCACAAACTTTGTTGATTAACATGCCTGAGGTGGAGTATAATCCGATTGCTTCTGTGTTGAAGTTGGAATTGGAATAACAAAGAACTTTCATAAAACCATAATTTCACGACAAAAGCAGTAGTATTTACTGCGAATAGGTGGATGCTATGCGCGACATATAAATTTCTCCCTGTACTTCCATCAAATTTACAACCTATAGTTTTTCCAAATAAACAAGAATTTTGTTCTGAACCAATAAATCTATAATGATTCAGAAAAAGGAACTTCTACGCCTAAAAGCTGATTTGCCGCAATTTAATTTGCACAAGCTGAAACGCTATGTGCCAAAAAGGAAAACAGAGTGGGTTCTTTACTTCTAAAATAATTGAATAACGGGTAAAATACGAATGTCTAAAAATACGAATGAGCATGAAAAATATATTCAAACTAATACTTATGTTTCTTGTTTCGTTTCTGGTAACAAGCGCCAAAGCTCAAACAACTCCTTTCCTGAATATTATGGACTTTGGAGCAAAAGGAGATGGTTTTACCGACGACACTCCGGCTTTATTAAAAGCCATGGAAGCTGCAACCAAATCAGAGGGAACGGTGTATTTTCCACACGGAAATTATTGCATCCATCCGGTTGAAGTGCCAAGCCATATCACGCTTTTGGGGTACTCGGCCTGGAGTTATGCCAACAAAGACAAAAAAGACGATGATTTTATAGGTAAAACAATTTTAACCGCACTTTCGGGCGATGCACGTGCTTTGCTCGACTTGGGGAGCAACCGTGGCACACGCATTTTCGGCTTAACGCTCGATGGTAAAAATATTGGAGAAGGAATGCACGGAATTTATTGTCGCCATTTGGGATGCGAACAGAATAATTGCATTGAAGATTGCCGCATTCAGAATTTCAGTGGCTCAGGAATCCGCCTGGAACGTTCGTGGGTATTTTCGGTACGCCGAAATTTGCTGATGTTTAATGGCGAACACGGAATTGACCTGACTGGTGGCTATGATGGCTGGGTTATCGACAACCAGCTAACCGCTAACAAAGGCTACGGACTGTTTGCCCGAGGTAAGGCCAAAGAGGGCATGAGCGAAGAACAAATTAATGACCTGAAGTTTTTTGGAACAGCATCGGTAATGGTAACTGCCAACCGCATTGAATGGAATAAAAAAGGAGGTATCTACCTAAATGGCTCAAACTCCATGCAAATTACGGGTTGTGCCATCGACCATAATTTTGGCCCCGGCTTAAAAATATCAAATGGAACAGCGCACACGGTTTCAGGGAATTTATTCCGCAGCAGTGGCGTTGATGCCAAAGGCGATGAGTGCTCACAAATTTGGCTCGAAAACGTTAAAGGTGCATCGGTAACAGGCAATAGTATTTGGGGCTGGTACAACCGCAAAGAATACAAATTTTCGTACCCATATCCATTTTACGGAATTATTGCAAAGAATTTGAAAGGTTGCGTGATTACACAAAACGCCATGTACCACAGCTCAAGCAAAGAAGGCGTTAGCGACCGCGGAGGAAATGAAAGTTCAATAATAAAGGATAATGCCTATGTTAAGCCTGAAATTGAAGAGACAGAAGGTGGTTTTAGGGTGATAAAATAAATACGATAGTTATGAATAAAACAGTTGTTATACTATTGGCCTTTCTTGCTTGCCAGTTATTTGGAAAAATTGCCGAAGCGCAACAACCAAATGTGTTGTACATACTAACCGACGACCACCGCTACGATGCTGTGCGTGCATTTAACCAGATGTTGCACGGCCGCGATATGAGTGAATTGGGCTATGTGGAATCGCCACAAACCGACCGGCTAACAAAAATGGGAACCACCTTTATAAATACCTATTGCCAGGCACAGGGCTGTGCTCCATCACGTGCGTCTTTGCATTATGGTCGCTATCCGTTTCGCTCGGGCGTTTACGAATTTGAATACCATAACAATAATGCCGGGCACTGTCAGCCTACTTTACCTGAACAAATGGCAGACTTAGGTTACCAAACTTTTCATGTTGGCAAATTGGGCGTTCGTATAAAAACCGTAGAAAACGGTCGGGTAAAACCACATCAGATTTACCAAACCGACATAAAGTTTAAAACCATGCATTTAGACGGATTTACTGCATGGGGAAAGGATAACTTTACCGAAGTTGATGGCAAAAAGCTGGAAGAGCCAATCAGAAATATGAACTTTTTTGTAACGCCTGACGGCAAATTTCAATACAATTCATTTCAACTGGAGAAGGAGCGTCCGGAGTTGGCAGGAAATACTGAAAAAGCTTTTAAAAAGTATGACATCCTTCGTCATTACAACAAAAAGAAACCAAAGAAAATGGATACCGGAATGATTATTTCCGGTGTAAGTTCACGTCCGGCAGGTGAAAACCGCGATGGTTTTTACACTTCTGTTTTAGCTGATTATTTGAAAACTGAAAATGAAAAATTCACTATTGGTTCGCAAACGGTTGATGGTGTAAACCCTTCGAAACCAATATTTATTCATCTGGGTTACGATTTTCCGCATACGCCAGTTTTACCACCGGCCGATTACCGTGCGCGTTTTCAAAAGCATAAATACAAAGTGCCACAATACAGCCAAAAGGAATTTGATTCCATGGCCAAACAAATGCAAAAGCAGGTTGAGGCAGGTTTTTCCGACCATTATTCCGATGAAGAAAAGCAAAAGTTTATTCAGGATTACTACGCCTTTTGTGCGTATGGCGACGATTTGGTGGGCAAGGCAGCCGATGCATTTATCGAATACAGCGAAAAACACAAGCAGGAATGGATGATTATTTATGTGCATGGCGACCACGGCTGGAAATTAAACGACCACGGTTCGGTATCGAAATTCACGCCCTGGGATGTGGATTGCCACAATCCGATTGTTGTGGTTGCGTCGGATAAAAAGCGTTTTCCTGCCGGGAAGGTGGTTACCAATTTTACCGAATTTGTTGATGTGGTACCAACGGCATTGGCAGCAGCCGGAGCGAACCTAAAATCGGATAAATTTGACTATTTAGACGGCTTGGATTTGGCAGCAGTAGCATCGGGCATCGCACCGGTTCGCGATTACGTAATTGGCGAAAGCCATGCGGTTACTGGGCCACGCGCTTTTATTCGTACCAAAGAGTATATATTCTCGATGCAAACCCGCCCCGATAAAACACGAGGAAAAAATATGGAGTGGGCACGTAATGCCACATACGAAGAATTAGACCCTGCTTTGTATCATTTTAGCCAAGACCCGAATGAAGTAAATAACCTGGCCTTTAATGAAGAATACCAGAAAGTCGCTCAGGCAATGAAAGAAAAATTAATAAATATTGTACTTGGCGACAACCGGGTTGAGGTGTGCTGGGGACCCAAAGCTGATGGAACAAAAGTGTACCGCAGCAACTTTGCACCTGGTGCGCATGATTATAAATTAGAGTTGGATTAAACAGATTGAAGCAATCTAAATCATACTGAAACATGAGAGAACTTTTTCTATCAATAACAATACTGTTTAGCCTCCAACTCTCCGCCCAAACCATCTTCGAAGAAAATTTCGATAGCCTGGCAACAGGAACCGATTTAACCACCTTAGGCTACGAACTTTCGCAGAAACCAACATACGACGGAACGGTTACCGTAACGGTTTTTGATGATAGTGGAAACAAAGTTGCAAGAATGCTTGCCAGCCCAAGCGGTTCGGCAGGTATGCAAATAGAAAAAACCATCGATGTTGAAGCACAGGTAATTTATACCTTTGAGATGCTTAGCAAAGGCCCCTACAAAAGGCAACTCAGGGTTTATTCTGAAAATGATGCATTGTTGGCTTCTACTGAAGACTATAAACCATCGACGACTGAAGAAGAAACGCTTTGGAAAAATATGTCGCTTACCTTTCTAAGCGATGCAACTACAACAAAGGTTAAAATAGCCCTCCATCATTATTGGTCGGGCACCATTGATATGGACAGTATAAAAGTGACCAAAATTGGTGAGCCAGGTTCGCAAACATCGTATTACTTAAGCAGCAGCGAAGGCGATGATAGCAACGACGGAACCATAAATAATCCATGGAAATCGCTTGATAAAATCAGCTCGGCATTTCTCTTTCCGGGCGATTCGGTTCTATTTAAACGTGGCGACCGCTTCGATGGACATTTTGTGGTAAATGGCTCCGGAAATGAAGAAAAACCGATTTTGATTACTTCGTATGGCGAGGGTGATTTACCAATCATTACAGGCCAGGTTGGCGAAGCCGGTGGTGGCGATTACCAGGAAGCAATTCTGGTGGAAAACAAAGACAATCTGATTTTTGATGGGCTGGAGATTCAAAACGAACGCATTATTTCGCGGAGCGGAGTTTCCGACACCGATGCTTACGGAATATATGTGAAAAATTCGGGAACCAAAGTGATGAATAACCTGCTGTTCAGAAACATGACTTTTAAAAATGTATTTGCGGCTGAACCTATGCTCAACCCTGAAGATTTTGACAAAATTCAGGTTTCGGGTTTAGCTTTTCATTCAACAAAAAATACCGAAACAGGCAAGGAGAAAAATATAAACGGCATTGAGGTTAAAGATTCCTATTTTGGAAATTTGCAACGCCTTGGAATCAAGTTTTCGCACAGTGGAGGCAACGAGGGAATTGGCAACGACTCCATTAACCGCAACATGAATATTCATATACATAACAACGAATTTTATTACAATGGTGGAACGGGAGTACTTCCCAACGGAACCTATAACTGTTTAATCGAAAACAATATTTTCGACCACCCGGGCGCTGATATTGACCCACGAATGCCGGCTCGTGGAAGCGCCATTTGGAACTACAAAGCCATAAATACCATTATGCAATACAATACTGTAATAAGTGCGAATGGTTATTTAGATTCATACGGAATTCATATTGATAAACACAATAAAAACACCTTTGTACAATACAACTACATGGTGGATTGTATTGGCGGATTTGTTGAAATCCTGGCTAACAATACAAACGCGGTTTACCGTTTTAATGTAAGTGTAAATAGCGGTTACCGCTATTCAAGTGGGGTTTCTACCTGGAAAGCGGGCAGTAGTACCATTTATATTTATTCCGACCGCTGGACTGAAGAAAATCAGGCAGGTTTGATGTTAAGCGATGGGGTTTATGTGTACAATAATACCGTAGTAATGGATTATGCTTTCGAAACCACCTTTAATGTGGATGCCAAAAACATGTTCATTTACAACAATATTTTTTCGTCAACCAACGGTGCAAAAATGGGCTACCTCGAATGCCGGGTAAGAGAAAACGACACGCCATTTACAATGCAAAATAACCTCTACGAGGGCGATGTAAACCCGGCCTGGATTGAATACGATACGAATCCAATTTCTGGAGCTTCGGAGTTTAAAGGGGTAGGCACAGACAAAATGGCCTATTACCTAAACGAAAACAGCGACGCAATTAATGCCGGAGTTGCTATAAGCGGTCCGGTTGTGCCAAATGCCGGTTATGGTGTATTTATAAATATTCCCCCTTACCCAACTGTCGATTTTTACGGAAATGCCATCGACCTTTCGTCGGGCACCCCAAATATTGGTGCATGTAATACCAAAGACGGAATTGTGGGCTTAAATTCAATAATTGAAGATGATTACGATTGGTTGATTTATCCCAAGCCGGCTGATTCAAGCATCCATTTTGTTCACAAAGGAGACATATTTGGTGAAATGCAAATTTCGCTTGTAAACCTTAAAGGACAGGTTGTACAAACCGAACTCAAAAAACTCTTAGTTAACCAAAACGAATTTAATTTACAGTTGAACACGAACCTCCAAAACGGAATTTATATTGTGAATATTCGCGGCAATGAAAGAGCTTATAGCAGGCGAATCCTCTGGCACAAATAGAAGTGAAGGAAAGAATAAAGAATAAAAAAACGAACATAGTACTTATGCAAAACCTGAAAATAAATATGGAACTGTGTATGCACTGCGACATTTGCATCACAGTTTGTGCAAAAGTAAATGCCATCTCGAAAGTGAATAACGTTTATGTGCTCGATAACAACAAATGTGAAAAATGTGGAGCCTGCGTAAACATGTGTGTTGTGCAGGCTATTGAGGAGGTTTAGGTTGATTATGCCTCCTCCTGTAATGGTTTTTGATTGTTGAGTATTTGTTTAAAATAATAATATGTTTTATAGCATAAGGATTCAATGTAAAGAGATGATTTTTTTTTAAAAGTTTGTGTCTCTTTAATTAACAACCAAATAATTAATGTAAACTCATTTTTATTTTAATTGCTATGAAATTAAATACTTTAATTCTCTTATTGTTACTTGTCAATATTGCCAACGCACAAGTAAAGAAAGAATATCTTAATTATGATTACTTTAATCACTCATATCAATACCTGAACAAAGATTATAGTATAACGATTCAAGATTCAGTATTTCAACGATTTGTAAAAGAATTTAAATTTATACCCGAAAGAATTAAATCTTATAACGATTCACTATCTGTAATTCTTTGCGGTGAATTTGGAAATTGGGATCAGGTACGAATAGCCAAACATCGGATAACATTTTCCTGGCAAAGATTAGGCTATATTTTGTGGATGAGTGCAGAAGAATCCGAAGAATTTGGTAGACACCAGTCTTTCATTCATCCTTACAGCCTGTATAAACATATTATATATCAGGAAGATAAGTGGAGTTCAGACACAAAACGGCTAATTAGAAACCTACGAGATGAAGTAGCAGCAGTAACTAACATCCAAGAGATTGATAAATTGGAGACAAAAGAGCTTTTAAAATTATCACTCATCCATAGTCCTGACCGAATTAAAGATTATGCTAAATTTAAAAGTGAGAATTCACAATGTACAGGGAAAGGTTGTGGTAGAGAAGATTGTTGTAAATAGAAAAGTTAAAGCTAAATTTTTATGAAAAATATTTAAACTTAATATTGTCAATCCTTAAACAAATAATCGTTGAATTTTATTAATTAATAAGCACCTATTCAACGGTTTTTTGTTTACATCCTTTTTCCCTTTTTTGCCTTTGTTGTCATATTTTTTATAAGTGTATTTGCTGAATTTATAACAGATATAGATTGAGGTGAATATAAATCAATAAAATGCCACAAAGCAGTGGTTTTGTGCGCTTACAGGAGAGTTTCCCAAAGAAGAAAAGCTGGTGTTTCCATGCAAATATGGATTTTGGGAATATCGGCCGTGGCGAAATGAGGCCGATACAGTTTTGATTATTCGGGGTTTGAAAAATACTGATTTAGCAAAATAGGAGAGTGAGCAATTTGATTTATCAAAATTAATTCTATCAAAAGTACTAATGCAAAACCTGGAAATAAATATGGAACTGTGTATGCACTGCGACATTTGCATCACAGTTTGTGCAAAAGTTCATGCCATTACAAAAGTGAATATCGTTTATGTACTCGATAACGACAAATGCGACAAATGTGGAGCCTGTGTAAACATGTGTGTTGTGCAGGCTATTGAGGAGGTTTAGGTTGATTACAACAACTTCTGAACGGGCCTGTTCGCTTTGCTCGTGTGCTAATGGTTTAGGTAGTAGTATTTCATGGTCTCAGAGCCATGGGTTTTCTATTTGTTGCAGCAGCTTAATTGGCCCAACTCAAGTTTATACACCCCTATTTTAAGGCTAAAAGCCCACTTTTAAGACAGGTTTTTAGCCTTATCTTGCGTTGATTTAAAACCTAATCGTATGCTAAATTTTTTGATAAAAAAACGCAAGCAAATCTTATTATCTAATGTCGTTTTCAAGTGTGGCAGTCGTTACACAACTAAACTCATACAAACATTGTCATTCTGTGCATTGCGAGGAATCTGTTCCAATTTTCAAAACAATAAAAACAAAAAATATGAATACAAAAATACCACTAATTCTATCCTTACTTATACTGAGTTCGTTGTTCACCACAAATGCGCAACAATTCTGGAAAGACAAACAAGTGTACACCGTAGGTACGCAAGCTCACGCCTGCACGCATTATATTTACGCCGATGTATCATCCGCATTGGAAGGTGATTATAAAGCATCGCCGTATTATAAAGATCTTGCCGGTGACTGGAAGTTTCACTGGGCCGAAACGGTGGCAGAAAAACCCGAAGATTTTTACTTGCCAAGGTATACCGTTGATGATTGGAAAACGATTCCTGTTCCTGCTTGTTGGGAACGTCATGGTTACGGTGTTCCTTCGCACCGTGGGTTGGGAATGCGTGTTAAAGAGGAAAGTATATTAATTCCTGCAGTGCCGGAAGAGGACAATCATGTGGGAAGCTACCGAACATCTTTTACGGTTCCTGAGGGTTGGAAAGACCGACAAACTTTGCTTCATTTTAATGGCGTATCAAGTGCCTTTTACCTTTGGATAAACGGTGAATTGGTGGGTTATGATGAGGATGCCATGACCAGCTCGGTTTTTGATATTTCCAAATATCTGAAAGAGGGTGAAAATACCTTGGCAGTGCAGGTTTACCGTTGGACAACAGGCAGCTACCTCGAATCGGGCGATACCTGGACTTTTAGCGGAATTTTCAGGGATGTGTTTTTACAAAGTCGTCCCCTGGTTCAAATCAAGGATTTTTTCCTTACCTCCGATTTGGATGAAACTTACACCAATGCCTCGTTTAACGCCAAAATTAAACTCAACAATTTTAGTCAGGCGGTTCCTAAAAACTATGCTGTGGCTGTTGCTATTTATGACGATGCCGGTAAGCTGGTTTCCGAATCGGGCAACAAAAGCCCCAAAGTAGGTTGGCGCATGGGAAACCTGGGAGCAGAAACCATACTTGAATATTCAACAAATATTGAAGGCCCCAAACTCTGGTCGGCTGAATTTCCTAATTTGTATACGGTTGTATTGACTTTATTCGATGCGGATGGAAAAACAGTGGAGGTAACACAAAGCCAGTTTGGTTTTCGTAAAGTAGAAATTAAAGATTTACAAGTCCACATCAACGGGAAGCCCATAAAAATTAAGGGCGCCAATCGCGGCGAATCGCACCCTGAAACCGGGAAAACCCTGAGTGAAGCATCCATGATTCAGGACATTGTTTTAATGAAACAAAACAACTTTAACGCGGTGCGGTCCAGTCATCACCCAAACGACCCTCGCTGGTATGCGCTGTGTGATAAATACGGTTTGTATGTAATGGATGAGGCGCTGGAATCGCCCGATTATTTTATACGCGGAAATGGCTTGCCCGGAAGCGATATCAGTTGGATGGGTGCAGCTTTAGATCGTGTGGTAGCCATGGTGGAGCGTTCTAAAAATCACCCTTCCATTATTTTTTGGTCCTTGGGAAATGAATCGGGTTTTGGGCAAAATTTTGCGTTGATGAGCGATTACATTCGCCGCTTCGACCCAACACGCCCCATTTCGTACGACGGCCGCGAGACCGATTGCTGGGAGGTGAAAGACTATTTTGATATGAACAGTTCGATGTATCCGTTTATTGAAGATGACCCGGAGCAAAAGCACTGGAAATTATTGACATTTTGGGCCGAACCAAAATATGAAAAGCCCTACATTATGATAGAGTACGCCCATGCGCAAGGTAACGCAATGGGTAACTTTGCCGAGTATTGGCGTGTGGTTGAACGAAATCCTTCGTTTGTAGGTGGATACATCTGGGACTGGGTAAACCAAACCTATAATACCGAAATGCCTGACGGACGAATCCGCCAAAGTCATAAACTGGACTACCACAAGGTAGACACGATGGCAGCAGGCAAAAACTTCTCAAAATATAAGTACACCGGTAACGAATGTGCCAAAGGAGCAGTTTTTGCCGACCGTACAGAGAAACCGTTTATGCCCGAACTAAAAAAAGCGCAGCAGTACATTGCCATTTCTGCTGATGAAAGTAAAAACAACCTGTTTCGCATTAAAAACAATTACTATTTCACAAGCCTCAACGATTTTGTTGGAAGCTGGATCATACGTATGGATGGTGTTCAGGTAAAACAAGGAGAAATTCCGGCACTCAACTTAAATCCAAATGAATCGGGAAAATTTGAAGTTCAGTTCCCGAAGTTTAAAGAAGATTCGGAATATACAATTGATTTTAGCTATCGTTTAAAAGAAGATAAGCTATGGGCTGATGCAGGCCATGAAGTTGCCAAAGAGCAAATTGTGTTGCAGAACCGGACGACTTCAGAAGATACAGGCAAAGGAATAGTTGCATTAACTGAAAACGATAAAACCATTAAGGTTGAAGGAAAAGGTTTTGTTGTAAGCTTCGATAAATCATCAGGTACAATTAGCTCCATATTGTCTGGCGGAAATGAACTGATTGCGCAGGATGGAGAGGTGAAAGGTCCGAAATTAAATGTATATCGTTCACCCGTCGAGAACGACAATAAGGATTATAAAATGAGTTGGTTTAAAGCTTCGTTAAATAACTTAAACGAGAAAACAGTTTCGGTAAAAGCGTCACAGCCTGAAGCATCGAAAGTTAGCGTTGCTGTTAGTAAAGAATTTGTTTCTGATTCAGGACGTTTTATACACGAATGTATGTACGAGATTGGCGGTAACGGCAGTGTAAAAATCGATAACAAGGTAATCCCAACAGGTTTTGATGATTTATTGTCGCTGCCACGCGTGGGCTTAAAGTTGGGTTTGGTTGAAGGATTGGAAAAGGTACAATGGTATGGCCGCGGACCCCACGAAAACTATCCCGATAGAAATGAATCGGCACATCTGGGAATATACGAATCAACTGCAAGCGAAATGTTTGTACCGTATGTGGTACCTCAGGAATGTGGCGGACGTTCGGATACACGTTGGTTAAAGTTGGGATTTAAAAACGAAAAGAAACCGGTAGTTCACATCCAATCGGATAAGCCTTTCCAGTTTTCGGCTTTGCATTACGATGCTACCGATATGGACAAAGCCAGCCGACCTTCTTTTATGAACCCCAGAAAAGAAACGATTTTATGTGTCGACGCTGAGATTTTAGGGCTTGGAAATGCAAGTTGCGGACCACCTCCGTTAAGCCGGTATCTGCTTCCCGTAAAAGAATACGCATTTAGTTTTACAATAAAAGTGGTACAAGAATAAATACATAACAACCGGTTAAGTCGGCCACCGAGGCGTAAGGAAAAGGTTTCATTTCTTATCATAGTTTAAGGATTTTCGAGAATATGCACGATACCTTTGTACTGGATATTTACCAGACATGAGATATGAAAAGAAAAGACTTTATGCTTAAAATGCTGGCAGCTTTGCCTGCAACCTCAATTGCTATGAATTTAACTGAATTAAAAACACTCGCCGGCTCGTTGGAAGCTACCCCAAAAATGCCGGTACTTTTTTTGGGACATGGCAGCCCCATGAATGCCATCGAAGAAAACAAATTTGTACAGGGATTTCGAAAAATATCGAATGGCATCGAGAGTCCAAAGGCAATTTTGTGTATTTCAGCGCATTGGGAAACGCAGGGGACAAAGGTTACGGCCATGCAAAATCCACGAACTATTCACGACTTTGGAGGTTTCCCTAAAACCTTGTATGAAGTGCAGTACCCGGCACCTGGTAATCCGCAGCTGGCGAAAGAAGTTAGCGAAATCAGCAAAACTTCTGGCATACAACTGGATGAGAGTTGGGGCCTCGATCATGGTGCATGGTCGGTAATAAAACACATGTACCCCCAAGCTGATGTTCCTGTAATTCAGCTGAGCCTTGATTACGCCAAAACACCACAGCAACACTACGAACTGGCAAAGGAATTGACACCGCTTCGTTCAAAAGGCATTTTAATTGTGGGCAGCGGAAATCTGGTGCACAACCTGGGGGCAATCGACTGGCGCAAATTAAACGAATCTTACGCTTTTGACTGGGCAAAAGAGGCCAGTGCAAAAATGAACCGCTTTATTTTAAATGGTGATCACCAGAATCTAATTGCTTACAAAAAACACGGTAAGGCTTTTGAATTGGCCATTCCAACGCCCGAACATTATTTGCCTTTGTTGTATGTACTGGCATTACAGCAAAAAAACGAAACAGTATACCTTTTTAATGATGAGCCACTTGGTGGTTCGTTAACAATGACTTCGGTTCGGATTGGTTAATAATTAGCGGCTATTTGATGGCCAATTATCCTGAAATAGCTCGCTTTAGTGAAGTAGAATTGGTAACCTTTTATAAACGATTAAAAATAAACACGATATTAATTCTATATTTAGAAGATGAATTCTGGCATCAGAAAATATCGTTTTATGGATGGTTTAAACCATGAGTTTGAACTGCTTGACTTGGGCGAGCGTTTTGAAGAAAAAAGTGCCCTGATGACTGTGCCTCACCGTGCCCAGTTCTACCATATTATTTGGATTGAAAAAGGGAAGGGGACACATTATGTGGATTTTGATCCCATTGAGCTGGAAGATAATATGGTGATTTTTATTCCGTACAACAGTGTAAATCAATTTGATAAAAACGGAACCTACAAGGGCAGGGCTATTATTTTTACCGACGATTTTTTCTCGAAAAACGAACAGGATAACCGCTTTCTTCGCTCAAGTATTTTGTTTAGCGATCTTTACCCAACAGGTATTGTGCGGGTTAATCCACAGTTTTCTGATTTACAGGTGTTTCTGAATGCCATAGAAACCGAATTTTTAAAAGAATACGATCGTGCCCAGTTTCAGATTTTGCATAACATGTTGCATATTTTTTTGTTGCAAGCCGAACGAGAATTACGCAAACAGGGGCATAAAGAACTAAAACCAAGTATAAACCTTGATTATGTTATTCTTTTTAAAGATTTACTGGAGCAAAACTACAGAAAAGAAAAGTCAGTTAATAAATATGCCGCTGATTTGAGTATTTCGGATAAGCAACTGCACAAAGCCACAAAAGCCTTGTTTGATAAAACACCCAAACAGGTAATTGATGAGCGCGTGTTGTTGGAAGCCAAACGACTTGTGGTACACACTGCCTTAAGTATTAAAGAAATTGCCTACGAGTTGGGTTATGACGAGCCAACAAATTTTATCAAATATTTCAGAAAACACACTGGGGTAACGCCTTCTGAGTTTCGCGCTTCCTTCTAATTGCTCCTGTTAACTTGTTTTTTTATCAGTGTTTTGATTGTGCAATGCCGCATGCCCGGGAGAAATCTACCTTACTTGGGCGTAAATTTACCTTTCGCAGATTTTCATTTCCCTTCATTTTTGCATGGTAGAATTTTAGTAACAACAAAATAAATTATCACCATGCAAAAATTAGTATTAACAGTAATTATTCTTGCCACCGTTTTTGCGGCTCTGGCAAACAAAAGCGAAACAGTAATGGAAAAATCAAACAAACAAAAGGTAGCCGAACTTTTAAAAGCGATTGAAACCGGAGCCAAAGCGCCCGTCGCCTACATTAATCACGAAAAGTATATTCAACACAACCAGGCAGTGGCCGACGGCTTGGCTGGTTTTGGCAGTGTAATGGGGCAGCTGCATGAGGCAGCAGCAGCTAATCCGGCGCTAACACCCAAGGTAAACACCGTGCGTATTTTTGAAGATGGCAATTATGTAATTGCTCATACCGAATACAATTTCTTCGGACCAAAAATAGGTTTCGATATTTTTCGTTTTGAAAATGGTTTAATTGTGGAACACTGGGATAACCTGCAGGAAATTGCAACAGAAACAGCATCGGGGCGCACACAAACCGACGGCCCAACAGAAGTGGCAGACCTTAATAAAACAGCAGTAAACAAGCAGTTGGTAGAAAACTTGGTAAATGATGTGTTTTTGGGTGCTGCCCCTGAAAAAATTACCGACTACATATCAACCGAAAAATACGACCAACACAACCCGGGAGTAAAAGATGGTTTGGCTGGTTTAGGCGAAGCGTTAAAGGCATTGGCTGAGGCCGGAACTCAAATGGTTTTTGAAAAAAATCACCTTGTTTTGGGCGAAGGGAACTTTGTGTTGTCGGTATCAGAGGGAGTATTTATGAAAGAGAAAGTTTCATTTTACGACCTTTTCAGAATTGAAAACGGCAAGGTGGTGGAACACTGGGATACCATTGAGAAAATTCTACCTGCCTCGGAAGCCAAAAACAGCAACGGAAAATTTAACTTTTAAGATCAACTCAGTGCTCCGGCAACAAACTCACCCCGTAATTGTATTGCGGGGTGAATGCTGAAGCCTAAGAATAATAAAATGAAACGAGCAGGTAAAACTTTACACCCGAATGGATTAGACCAGCAAATATTAAACATATATTGCATGTATTTGAAATACAGAAGGTTAACTTAATTATGTTCAGATGAAAAAAGTGTTGAGGTTTTTAAAAGAAGCAGAAGTTCAGTACCTGGCCACCATTGGGCTGGATGGAAAACCCAAAGTACGTCCTTTTCAGTTTATGTTTGAAAACGATGGAAAACTTTGGTTTTGTACCGGAAACACAAAAGCGGTTTACAACGAATTGCAAAAGCAACCTTATGTTGAGTTTTGCGCATCAGGCCAAGGAATGTCGTGGATGCGCCTGAAGGCCAAAGTGGTTTTTGCAGACGATTTAGCCATAAAAGCCAAAGTTTTAGAACACAGTACGTTGGTAAAGAGCATTTACAAAACTCCCGATAATCCTTCTTTTGAGGTTTTTTATTTAGCCGAAGCAACAGCAAGCATTTCTGCAATTGGAAAAAGCCCCGAAATCGTTCATTTGTAGCATAGTTGTTACCTTTCGCCCCCTTAATTAGCCGGCAAACAACCCCGCTTTGGGTAGGTAGTTTAATCTATATTTGTTTTTTATGATAACGGTTTTGTGCTACGGACAAATAGGCATGTGCCAACTTAGCACAAGCAATTAAATACCTAATGTGAAAGATATGTGTAGAATGAAGAATGTAATTTTTTGGAGCCTGCTGTTGGTGGCGCAAATGAGTTGGGCGCAGAATGCAGAAAAGCTAATGTTATACCGCACCGATTTTAAGGCTATTTCAGGAGATAATACGGTTTCGGTAACCAGTTACGAAAAAAATAACAAGCATTTTGTTTATGCCGGTGGTTTTAACGACATCGATGTATATGAATTAAACGATGCCGGTGAGCTAACACCTGTCAGTTCGCATGAAATGTACAAGAAAAAAGGGCCTGCGAGAGGAATGGTTGCCGACCGGATTAAGGGTACCGATTTTCTTTTTGTGGCCAACAAGTTTGGCGATGCCATCGAGGTTTTTAAAATTCTTGACTCAGGAGCGCTCCAAAATGTGTTTAAGGTTTTTGATACCGAAGAGACTCACATTGGTATTAGTATTACGCTTCAGGTCGTTCACATGAAAGAGGCTTCGTACCTTTTTGCAGGCGGACTGGAAGAAACCCCGGGTTTGTCGTGCTTCAAAATTCACGACGACGGAAAACTTACACACGTGCAATCGGTAAAGGATGACGAAAAAATTCATACCGATGGTATTATCGGGATGTTTACCCACAAAATTGATGGGAAAACCTATCTGTACACCGGTGGCTTTCAGGATAACGGTTTAAGCAGTTTTAGAGTTTTTGACAATGGAAAATTTAAAAACCTGAATAACATCAGCGATAATACCACCGACCGCTTTCTAACCGGAGCCTATCCGGTAACCGGCGTTAAGATGGGCGAGAATTATTATGTGATAGCTGGCCACAGGCATCATAAATATTATACACGAAAAGGTTTTATCAAAAAAACAGATTTTGTTTACCATGGCGATGCAGTAAGTGTTTTTAAGGTGAACAAAAAAGGCGAACTTGTTCCGCATTCGGTTTTAAAAGACGATGAAAGCACCAAACTCGCCGGACAAACGCGGATTGAAATTGTTTCGTCGGGTGATGAAGAGACAATTTTAGCAGTAGGTACACGCGATGATGCAAGTATTCAGCTGTGCCGGTTAAACAAAGACGGAATTCTTAGTCCTGTAAGCTACCTTGAAACCGGTTATTCCATTTATTACGGACTGAGGTCGCATAAAATTGGTAACAAAAATTTTCTCCTGGCAGGCTCTAATCGAATGGATATGAAAAGAATTGTTGCCTACGAGCTAAAGCCTGAAGAGTTAAATTACTCGGGAAAAGTTTTACGGCATGTGGTGAGCTTTAAATTAAAAAAAGACGCCAATTCAAAATTAGTGAAAGAAGCTTTGGCTGCTTTTGAAAACTTTAAAAATGAAATACCTGAAATTAGCCGTATGGAGTGGGGATTTAACGACAGTACCGAAGGCCTGAGTAAGGGTTTTGACTGCTGTTTTACTATCAGCTTTAACGATATGCACGGGCGCGAAAAATATGTTTTTCATGAGGCGCATTTGCTTGCCGGAAAGAAAATTGTGCCATTGCTTGATGATGTTTTTGTAATGGATTACTGGACGGGTAATTAATTGTTTCGGTTTTTTTTTAGAGAATAGGAAATCGTTGGGCAGGCGTGATGCTAAAAACTTATTGTTTTTAACGCACCTGCCTTTTTTTTGCTTTTAAGCAACCGTAAAAACTTATTTCCGATTTTAAAAAACAGTTACCCGAACAAGCAAAATACAAATCAGGAAAAATAAAACATTCTCTCCCCCGAATTTGCCGATAAATAACCCCAGTAAAACAATCGTGTTTGGCTTATTTTTGAAGGACATTAAATGAACTTTTTGTTATGAATTTGAAAATCACTTGCAGTATTATTTTTATGCTTTTTTCGCTTTTTAGCTGGGCACAGCCTACATTCAAACCCGGACAAGACCCTAAGCCTGAAAGTAAAAAATGGGTTGCGGTAAATTATTTATCTGACGAATTTGAGGGCCAGATTCCCGATTTGGAAAAATGGCAGATTGAGCCAATTGGCAACGACTGGGTGTGGGACGGAAGGCCCCCGGCATTGTTTAAAGCCGAAAATGTAAAAGTAAAAAGCGGAAAGCTTCAGGTAACTGTGGGTAAGCTGGATGAGGTGCTTGAAAAGAACGGTAAAATATTTACACATCAGGGCGGCATTGTTCGGTCGATAAAACCCGGAAACGTTGGTATGTATTTCGAATGTAAAATGAAGGCCAATGCTACCGTAATGTCATCAACATTTTGGTTAATGACAAAATACGACTGTTACAAAAAACTGGAAACTGATATTCAGGAATGTGTTGGCCGAACTACCGAACTTACGCACAGTTGGGCACAAGGCTGGGATAGCATTTTTCACTCAAATGCTATTCACCGACCAACCGAGTGTGTTGAAAAACTGCAGCTTCAGGATGCTGTAAAACTTGCCGTGCCGAACCACCAAAAATTTTATGTGTATGCAGCCTGGTGGAAATCGCCCCATGAAATTCAGTTTTTTCTCGATGGTGAATATCAATACTCCATTAATCCGAAAGTAGAGTGGGATATGCCCGCCTTTATTCATATGGCCATTGAAACGTACGACTGGAATCCGATACCTGCTGAAGGAGGACTGGTTGAAAGCGGTACGCACGAGCAACGAACAACACTGTACGAGTGGGTGCGTACCTGGAAACTCGAATAAGATAATTTTTAAGAAATATCAGTCCTGCGATACATCCTTCAGCCGCTGTAATACATTTGTTTGTGGCTGAATTAAACTGAATTTCGTTTGGGGATACTACTCAGGTAATTTTCGCTTAAATGCTCCATGGCGTGCTCAATCCTTGCCACAGCTGCTTGCTTATCCCGAGGGAATTTGGCGTCAAAAGCTACCGTGTTAAGCGCATGAATACCCATGTAGTCTGTTTCAATATCAATTAACTCTATCAATTTTTTTTGTTCTTCGAGCACTTCCTGCTCGGTGGCAGGAGTAAAATTTCCGTTTACAACTTCATTGGCCAATTCGCTTTCACCGAAAGCTCCCAGTGTGGTGGGAACTACGCCTTTGGGTTTGGTTGCATTAATAATTTTGGCCGTTTCAATGGCATTCTCAATTCCTTTTCCGCTACCGGCAGCCCCATACATAAAGCCAAACATATAGCTTATTCCAGCCTTGTTAAGCCGTTGCAGCTGGGCGTAAGCTTCTTCCTGCGAAAAACCCTTCTTCATAAACTGAAGTGTTTGTGCATGACCGGTTTCAACACCAACCCATAAATCGCTAATCTTTAAACGTTTTAATTCTGCAAGCTCATCATCGGTCTTTCCTTTAATATTGTTGATTGATGCATACATGCTAATTGTTTCAATTTCAGGAAAGTATCGGATGATTAATTCGGCAATTGGCTTTAATCTTCCGGCCGAAAGAACAAAAGCATCGCCATTTACAAGAAATATGCGTTTAACATTTTTGTAAAGTTGGCGCGCTTCCTGAAGGTCTTTTTCTACCTGTTCTAATTTTTCCATTGAAAAACGAACGTCGCGGTACATGGTGCAAAATGTACATTTGTTATGTGCGCATCCTACAGTTACTTGTAAAAGTGGGGTGTTTGCCTCGTAGGGCGGCCTGTATATGGGTCCTGTAAATTTCATTTCTTGTATTTTTCTAAAAGAACTTCAGTTGCTTTAATCAGTTGCTCAATTTCGGTTTGCTTGTATGCAGCCGGATGGGCTTTTGCATAATTTCCGCTGTCGTTGTCAAAGTATTGTCCACTCCTGGCCATATGCTCTTTGGCCGTTGCCAGTTCATACAAAATATCGGCACCTTTATTGGCAGCCGACCACGATCGGCCAAAGGCTTCCTGTACCATTTTAGTATTTAGTAACGAACCCGGGTTTACGGCTATAACAGTAGTGTTTTTAAGTTGGCCGGCCAAATAAAAACTCCACATGGTTAAAGCGAGCTTGCTCATGGCATAGGTCGTGTTATCAGGTAAAGGCACTGTTCCGGCTAAAGCATCATAGGAAATGGCCGATTGTGCAGCCGAACTCAGGTTGATAATTCTAGACCCGATGGTAATACCCAATACAGGAAGCAGGCGTTTGGTAAGTAGAAAAGGGGCAAGGTAATTAACCACAAATCGCATATCCAAACCATCCTTGTTACTTTGAACCGGACTTTTATAAACCCCTGCATTGTTGATTAGTACATCCAGCCGCGGAATGCGTTCGGCTATTTCTGTGGCCAATTGATTTACTGCATCAAAATCAGACAAGTCGGCAACAAAACCATTTACCGCCTCGTTGCCCGATACCTTTTTTACTTCCAAAATTGCTTCCTTCAGTTTTTTGGGGTTTCTTCCGTGAAGGTGCACCGAGTGGCCATTGGTGGCCAGTTGAATAGCTGCCAGCTTACCAATGCCATCAGTACTTCCGCTTATAAAAATTTGTTTTTGCATAGCTGTTTTTAAATGAAGAATTTTAAATGGGCTTGCGTCCTTTTTTTCCTATAACTATGTGCTTAATTAATTTGGTACGTACCGGTAGTTCGAATGTAAATAATACAAGCTGTATCATTATTGTTCGACAGTACATGATACGATTTCTTCTCAGAACTAAACAGACTGCCCGGTGTCATTGCGCTTGTTTTTTCCAACCCGGGATGATGGTATTGTGGTTCACCTTTAATAATAACAGCTCTAAAAGGAGCATCATTTGTAATTATTTTACCCGAAAAACCAGGTGGAAGAAACAAAAAGGTACCATTTAATTCGTTGGCCTGAAGTTCTCCCCATAAAAAGGCAACTTTTGTTCCTTTGCCACTGCCTGTTCCAATAAACCTTAGTTGACTTTCTTCTACCCAAACAATATTTGATTGGTCAAGGTTGAGTGGCCGTTCTCCCGAATCAAAATGCTCATCCTCAGGATGTACAAGGTAGGGGCCTTCGTCAATTTCAACATAAGCCAGGGTATTAGCTCCCAAGGCTGCTGTAACGTGTACTTCGCCTTTGGGTTGGGTCCAGAACGAGCCAGCCGGCATCCACATATTTGCGGCTTGCGAGTCGTCGTTATGAATAAATCCCTGGATTACAATACCGCGGTACGATACATTGTGAATGTGCGGTGGCGATTTAAACCCTTCGCTGGGCTTTAGTAAAAAGCCTGTAGCTTCAGTTCCGTTTCTGTCGCCCCATAGCGTGCCGGCTTTTGGTGCCAAATCACCACGTTTCGGGTTTAAGTGTGTCCACTCTACCTCGGTTGCCAGTTTTATATGGTAAGTGGGGGTGATGCTATTCGCAGCTTCCACCGGGGTACTGGTTGTTTGTGCAGCAGCCATTATGCTGCAAGCAAGTATAAGTGCAATGATGTACAAAGCAATTTTTTTATGCATGTTTTTAAACTAATGTAATTACTTCTTCTTCCGGCAATCTTGATTTTGGCGTTTTATCAGGAGTGTTAAAGTCTGTTTCTTTACGGTAGCCCAACGAAACAACGCCAACGGCCGTAAAACCTTTTTCGCGCAATCCAAACTCTTCATCAATTTGCTTCATATCTAAACCTTCCATTGGCAGGGCATCAATACCTAATGCAGCAACACCAAGTAATAAATTTCCCATGTTCATGTACACTTGTTTTTCCATCCAATGCTGCAGGTCTTTGTAGTCGTATCGGTGCATATTGGCAAAAATATTTCGTGCACCAAACACCATTTGTTTTATTTCTTCGTTAGGGTAGCGGCCATCTTTTTCTTCCTGATCCAGCAGGTGCAACATATAATTTTGGTCGGCATCGGTTCGGGCACAAAAAACAATAACATGCGATGCATCTTTAACTTTAGCTTCATTAAACTGGTAAAAACCCTGGGTGCCTTTGGTAATTCTTTCTTTTCCTTCGTTTGTGCTGGCAATAATAAAATGCCAGGGCTGAATGTTGGTACTCGATGGACTCATGCGAAGCAAGCTTTTTACCTGCTTAAAATCTTCATTGCTAATTTTTTTTGTTGAATCAAATTCTTTTGTAGAATAACGCCAGTTTAAAATTTCAGTAATATTCATTTCGTTCTATTAAAATTTGTAATAATTCTGTTTTTAGCCTTTAATTGCTTTCACGAGTTTTTTTACAAATGCTTTTGCATTAAAAACTATGCGACAAAACTAAGCTGAATATCTTTGATGTAATTGTATTTAAATTGGTTCTTGTGGTATTTGTATTGTAATTAAGGCATTGTTCGGCTGAAAATGCTCGTAAAATTTATGAAATATTAAAATGAATGTTAGTTTTGTGAAGTTTTGTGTAATAAAAATACAATGATAACAAGAGCGATTGAAAATTTTTTGGAGGTACATGTTGAGGATTTTGTAGAATGGGAAAAGCGCCCATACAAAAACAACTTTTTTGAAATTGTATATGTTGAAAAGGGAGCCGGCACGCAGTGTATTAATCAACATCAGTTTGAATACCGGGAGGGAAATATATTTCTGCTGCCTCCGCTTGATTGTCATTCATTTAATATAAGTGAGCCATCACGTTTTTATTTTATTCGTTTTACCGATCATTATTTTTTGAGCAATAAGCATTTGGCCGATTACAATAATTGGTTTGACAAAATAACCTACATACTTGCAAATTACAACCGGATACCCGGCGACATAATTGCCTCCGACCGCGAGCGCCAGTTTATAATCAGCAACATTAATTTTATTTACCAGGAATATTTACTGGCCGACAGTTATTCGGAGTCGGTTATAGCAGGCGCAATCGCTTCTATTTTAAATATTTTGGCCCGAAGTATTGAAAAACGCTATGTGGAACAGGCTGGAGAAACGGATAATCGTTTTGGGGAAATTATTCGCTTTGTAAATACTCATATTGTTGATAATGAAAAGCTTCGTATCCCTTTTTTAGCAGATATGTTTGGCGTTTCCAAAACCTATTTTTCTTCGTATTTTAAAAAACAGGCCGGCGTCAGCCTTGCTGATTATATTTTAAAATCAAAACTTAAAATTGTAGAAACGAAAGTGCTGCACACCGATTTAAGCATAAAGGAAATTGCTTATCAAATGAATTTTACAGACAGTAGTCATTTGGCCCGTTCGTTTAAAAAAGCATATGGAATGACTATTCGTGAATTTAAGCAAAGCGGAAAGATTCATTGCGCCTAAAGCAATGTTCTTTATCAGCTTAAGGGTTAAGGTTGTTAGGTATAGTTATTGAAAATCAGTGCGTAATGGTTTGTTCGCAATCTCTTTTTAGTTAAAACAGATTTCCGGATGAAATTAGTGCATAAAAAATCCTAACTCTTTTATTCAAAAAGTTAGGATAATTTGGTGCCCAGTAAAGGACGATGTTGTGTTTTATTATGCTCTTAAAATCAGAAGGTTATAGACCACTGAAAATTTTGTTCTCGGTAAAGTCTCTTCTAAATTTCAATAAAGTTATATCTGGAATAAAATAAGGAAAAAGTAAGAAATATAATGTTATTCTGCCTATGTATATCTAGATAACTCTTTGAATATGCCTGATAAATAGAAATACCCCTGGTTTAGCAGGGATGCTTTTTCACCTAACTAAATTAGGATCTCTATGAAAAAAACTGGTTACAAGATCTTTGTGCTTGTAACAAATGCTTATACGAATAATGAAGTAGGATTGTTTTACGGAGGATTGATAATATTTCATAATGGCAAACATGCAAAGCAGAGGATATTTTAATGATCGTTCCTTCATTCATAAAGACAGCTAAATTATAGAGGAAGAAATTTTTATTTACTATCAAGAACAATACTCCACCACGTGAAATTTGCTTTCAAAGGATTCTAAGGAAACTAAGAATGCTTATTCCATAAGAAAAAATAATAGGGCCAAAAGAACAATTAGCTCAAGTATTTTAGTGCGAAGACGTCATGTGATGGTAAAAAAGCTTAACAATAAATAGCATTTATATTTATCATATTTCCCGATGTGTTATAAAACATATTTTATAACTATCATTAATTCAGTTGAATAGCCTCTGGTTTTAACAAAACCAATTTTTGTTAGGATGGTTTTTGGATTTGTTTCTATAATTGGTCAACCAATTTTAGGTAACTGGTCAACCAATTAAAAAGTGGGTTGAATTTTTAACAATTTGAACCACATGTTACCAGCAAAACTAAGAAACTATGAATATACTAGAGAATTTTAAAACCATAGAAGTTGAAAGCCCGGTAGATAAAATTATAAAGCAGATTCGTAATTCAATCGTGTCAGGGCAATTAAAACCTGGTGATAAATTACCCTCGGAAAGAAAACTTTCAGAATCATTTGGTATTGGACGAACATACGTCCGCGACGCCATAAAAAAGCTCGAATTTTATGGTATTCTTAAAACACTTCCTCAAAGTGGAACAATCGTTTCGGGCGCCGATATTTCTGCAATGGAAGGATTAATTGCAGATGTTATTAAACTGAGCGAAAATGATTTTTTCCATTTGGTGGAAACACGAGTGGTGATGGAAACCTACGCCTGTGGGCAAGCCGCAATCCGCCGTTCATCGCGCGATATTGCCGATTTAGAAGAAAAACTCGACGAATATAAACAACGCGTAGATGCCAATTTACCCGGTGTTAAGGAAGACTTCAATTTTCATCTTAAAATAGCAGAGGCCAGCCAGAATATGGTAATTAAATCCCTCATGCTGATTTTAATTCCAGATATTCTTGAGATTTACCGGAAATTAAATGTGTGTGGCGAAGGCCGATTCTATAAATCATTTGATGAGCATAAAGTAATTCTCGACTGCATTATTAAACAAGATTCCCGGGGAGCTGAAGAAGCCATGCGCATTCACTTAAAAGATGTGGCAGAATTTAGTTTGTCGTACAAAGGAGAAGAGTAATTAATCAAAGTATAAATGTGTTAAGGAGCTTCACTTTTAAGCTCTCTGAACTAAAATCTTTAATAAATTATGGAAACTAAGAATACTAGCTAAAATCAAAAATCTAAGTAAAAAAGGGATTAAACAAAAAAGGAAAGGCTTAAGAAGCCAATCCTTTCATGAACCACGGTAATAACTTTAACAATGATAAAATGAACTTGCAGGTAACACTATCATAAACAAAGTAAACACCGCGCTCTACAAATATAATCTATTGTATTAAACGAATTCTTAAAATTTTTAAAAATCAAATTAAATGAAAAAATTCTTAAGCCTAACAGTTGTTTTATTGGCTTTTGTAATAGGGGCTTCGGCTCAAGCTCAGCTCACGGGTAACATTATTGATGAAGGAACTAATGAAGCCTTAATAGGAGCAACTGTAGTAGAAAAGGGAACCTCAAACGGAACCATTACCGATATTGATGGGAATTTTACGCTTACTACACAAAGTGAATCGGGAACAGTAGTGGTTTCTTTTATTGGTTATGTAACTCAGGAAATTGAATTTTCGGGTGCTTCTACCATAAATGTAAGTATGAAAGCCGATGTTACCGGCCTCGATGAGGTGGTGGTAGTTGGATACGGGGTTCAGAAGAAATCGCACCTTACAGGAGCTATTTCGAAACTGGAAAATGAAAATATGGAGCAAGTAGCAGTGGCTCGTGTTGACGATGCCCTGATTGGTAAAATCTCGGGTGTTAACATTCAGGCTACCGATGGTGGAGCCGGTACTGCACCTACCATCCGTATTCGTGGAACAGGTTCAATCAGTGGTAGTTCAGACCCATTAATTGTGGTTGACGGTATTGTGGTTGACTCGGATTACCTGGGTAACCTTGATATGAACGATGTGGCTTCGTTTGAAGTGTTGAAAGATGCTGCCTCGGCTGCAATTTACGGTTCAAGGGGAGCAAATGGTGTAATTATGATTACATCGAAACAAGGTAAAGAAGGAAAAACCAAATTTAACTTCAACTCTTATTATGGTTTTAAAGAAGCGCACCAAAGCGATGCTTATTACTTTACTGTAGCCGAAACTGCTGCTGCCGAGTTAGCTGCTACCGGCGAACTTTCAGCTAAAACCCAATACAAACAAATGATTGGTACCGACCGCGATTGGCAAGATGTTATTTTTGACGGGGGTACAATTCAGAACTACTCGTTTAGCGCAAGAGGCGGAAGCGAGAACACAAAATTCAGTACTTCGTTAAATTATTTGAATGACGAAGGTGTGCTTTTAACCGATGGATACGAAAAGTATAGTTTAAAGCTGAAACTGGATACCAAGGTGAATAAATTTAAGATGGGTGTAAACTTATCACCATCTTACTCGAACCGCAGAAGATTTGATGGCTCTACGCACGATATCCTGCGTCAAACACCATGGTTGCCGCTATATCACGACGAAACATCTATTCAATATGTTGATAGAAACACTTATCCGGATGTGCAGGTAGGCGATTATGCCAATCAGCGTCATTTCGATAATTATATGCTGAATGGCTCGGAAGTAGATATTAGTAATACTTCAAACGTGAACCCTGCAGCAAAAGTTTTGGAACGCGATTACACCTACAAAAAATTTAAAATGTACGGTGTGGCGTATGCACAATACGATATAACCAAAGACTTAAACTTTAAAGCATCTTTTGGTGGCGATTTCCAAAATACCGACATAAGAAGATGGCAAGGACCATTGGCCCACAGAAACGGTGCTGACAATACGCAGCTTTACGAATCGACCCAGAACAGAATTCACCTGGTTAACGATAACTTCTTTAGTTTCGACAAAAGAGTTGGTGACCACGATATCAGTGCTATCCTGGGTATGTCGGTTGAAACATGGGATACTGAATTTGCAAGCATTAATGCAACCGATTATACATTCGATTACATCCAGAATATTAGTGCAGCAGGTACTATTAGTGCAGCCGAATCGGGTAAATACGAAGAGCGTTTATTATCGTTTACCAGTAGGGTAAATTATGCTTACAAAGACAAATATTTAGCTTCGGCAAGTTTCCGTCGCGATGGTAGCTCACGTTTTGGGTCTGATACTAAATACGGTAACTTCACTGCTTTTTCGGTAGGTTGGAGACTTTCTGAAGAAGATTTCCTGAAAGACAGCGAAGCAATTAATAGTTTAAAACTTCGCTTTAGCTACGGGGTAACCGGTAACAATGCAATTGATGCCGGTACAGTTTACGAAGAGCATTATCCGTATTTGGCCTTGTTAGAAACTTCTACAGCTGTTGTTAACGGTTCGTTGGTAACAGGTTTTAATGCCTTAAACATTGCAAACCCTGATTTGGGTTGGGAAAAATCAGTTGAATTTAACCCGGGCCTTGATTTTATGTTGTGGGATGGTTTGCTTTCAGGTTCATTTGAATACTATAATAGAACCAGCGATAACTTAATTCTGGAAAACCCTGTTTCAACAACTACCGGTTTCGATGCTGCACTTATTAACAGAGGTGAAGTAGAGAATAGCGGTTTTGAAGTTGAATTACGCTCTACTGTTGATATTACAAAAGACTTTAGCTGGAGCGGAGCAATAATGGCTTCTAAAAACGAAAACAAATTGAACGATTTTGCTGAGTCTAACGGTCAAATTCAAAGTGTTGACTCGAAAAGGGCAGCAGAATGGATTAACCTGGAAGGCCTGCCAATTTCATCATTCTACGGTTGGGTAGTTGACAGAGATATTCCACTGGAATATTTGAATAATCCTTACCACCCGGTAGGTGGTGAAGCACAAGATGTTTACGTTAAAGATTTAAATGGCGACGGTATTATCGACGATGAAGATAAAGCTGTTTTAGGAAATCCATATCCGGAATTAATTTGGAGTTTCTCGAACGATTTCAAGTTTAAAAACTTCGATTTTAGCTTTATGTTCCAGGGGTCGCACGGTGCCGAGGTAAGAAACATGGGAGACCAGTATATTTTTAACCACTTTAACAGCAGCCAGGATTTTGACCCGGCAATAACGCCTGACCAGGAATTTATTAAGCAGAAGATATTTACAAACGATATCATTCAGGATGCTTCTTACATTGCATTACGAAATGTAAATTTTGGCTACACATTCGGTAAAAACTTGTTGCAAAGAACTTTTATTGAAAAAGCAAGAGTGTATGTATCGGCACAAAATTTACTGTACTTCACAGCCGACGATTATACCGGTTTCAACCCTGAGTCTATTGATGATACCTCTCCAACAACCTATGGTTACCAGAGAGCAGGTTCTCCAATTGCTAAAACAATAAGTTTTGGTGTAAACATTGATTTTTAATCTTAAAAATTATGAGAGACATGATAAAATATATAAGCAAAATAGCAGTGCTTCTGATAATAATAGTATTCACTGCGTGTGAGGACACATTTTTGAGCCCGGACCCAACAGGTGTTATAACATCTTCGAACTTCTTTTCAAACGATACCGAATTGGAAGCAGCCATTCTAAATATGTACGATGGAATTCAGGGGGTCAACTCAACAAGTACCAGCGACAACCATGGTATAATGTACGAGTTTTATATCACTGAAATGAGAAGTGATAACACCGAAACAAAAAGTAGCGAAGGTGAGGATGCTCAGTTTGAAAGCTTTACTGTGGAAGCAACAAATGGTAGAGTATCAGATTATTACGATAGCTACTACAATATTATTTACAGGGCAAATCTGGTTTTAGAAAATCTGGATGTAGCATCTGAAGAAGCTGTGGGTGCCTTTGAAGGCGAAGCGAAGTTTGTTAGAGCTTATGCTTATTTTAACCTGGTGCGCTTGTTTGGCGATGTGCCTCTGGTACAAAGTGTAATCAGCCCTGCTGATGCAGAAACAGCTTACACCAGAGTGGCTACTTCGGCTATCTACGATGTAATTGAATCAGACTTGCAAACGGCAATTGCCAATCTCGATAATACCTATAAAGGAAGAGCATCGAAAGCTGCAGCCCAGGCCTTATTGGCAAAAGTATACTTAACGCAAGGCGAAAATTATAGCGAAGCACAGAGTTTGTGTGAAAATGTAATGTCAAGCGGTTTTTCGTTGGAAACTAATTTTAAAGATGTATTCTTTAATGAATTAAATGACGAAATTATTTTTGCTGTAGAGTACCTTGGCGACCTTACCGATGATAGTCAGAACTTTTCGGCTGAATGGCTGAATGCAGTGGGTAGAACCAGTGGTGTGAACTATGTTACTGCCAATGCCCGCCAGGCTTTAGATGCAATGGGTGGAGATAGAACTATGTATTCTTACCGCCAGGATGTGAAGCAATACGAAAAGTACCAGGTGGTTAAATATATTCCTAACGGAGACAGTAATTTAGGAATTGACGCCACCTCAAGTGACCCGCAAAAAGCTGGTAACGACTGGATTATTTTACGCTATGCTGATGTATTGTTAATGCACGTTGAAGCCATTATGGCAGGTGCTGCCGAAACTTCAAGTTCTTCAGCTATCAACTCTTTTATGCAGGTTCGTAACAGGGCCGGTATTACCGACAATGTAACAACAATTACCAAAGAAGATTTATTAAACGAACGCAGAGTAGAGTTGGCTTTTGAAAATCACAGACTGTTTGATTTGATTCGTTTTGGAATGGCTGAACAAGTATTATCAGCGTTTTCTAACGAAACAGGTGGAAGTTTCTCGGCAACAGACTTATTGTTACCAATTCCTCAGCGGGAAATTAACCTGAGCAACGGATTGCTAACGCAAAATCCCGGTTACTAAGATTTGTTTAACAATTAACTTGATTTAAAATGAAGAATAACATTATAAATACAAAAATAAATCAAAGCTCTGTTTGGAAGTTGATGGTCTTGGTATTGGCAATTTCTTTTACAGCTTGCGATTTCGCGTATGATTTGCCCGAAGCAAATTCAAAACCAGATGAAACACCACCAAGTGCATATTTTACCTATGCACAAGGACAAGGTACGGCTGAAGAATGGAAAGATTATACTTTCTCAAATTTATCAAATAGTGCCACCGATTACTCGTGGGATTTTGGAGATGGAAGCACTTCAACGGATAAGGATGGTAAAAATACTTACCCCGGAGAAGGAACTTATACGGTAACTTTAACCGCATCGGATAAACTGGGTGTAACCAGTACCTATTCTGAAACAATTGAAGTTGTTGAACCCGAAGAACCGGAAGCAATTATTCCGGTGATTCTGGAGCCTAGTTTCGAAGATTTGACTTTGCCTGATGGCACAGGAGATGGAAGAGACTCGTGGAGAAACGACTTTGGTGGCGTAATTCAAATTACCAGTAGCCCTGTTTACGATGGTTCGCAAGCAGCCAAGTTTCCTTCAGCCGGAGATAGGGTAGGTTACCAGGATGGTATTGAAGTTTCGCCAAATACCGATTATATTCTTACCTATTACTATACCATGAAGAGTGGCACAGGTAACCTAACCGTTAGGGTTTTAGGCGGAACAATCTCTGATTTGTCAGAAGTTGCAGGCGCAACATTAGGCGAGCACGTTGGTACTGATACCTCTGATGCAGATACCTATGTTCAGGTTGCAATTCCATTTAACACCGGAACCAACGGAAGCATTGCCATACTTATCACAAACGAAGGTGTGGAGTGCCGTGCTGATATGTTTGAAATTACAGTAGCAGAGCAAAACTAATAGTAAATGCTTAAAGCGGTTAAAAATATAGTTTTCATGCTCTTTGGCTTGTTTATAGCTATAACGGTGCTAAGCTGTCAGGATTCATCGGATGATATTTTGGAGACAGAAACACCCGAAGAAGAGCAAAACTATCTTTTACCCGATATTGATTTAAGCCACTGGAAAGTAACACTTCCGATTGGTAATCCAACGGAAGTGTTACCTCCTGAAATTCTGAATTATGCAACCAACGAGACTTTAAAGCCTTTTATGTACAACGATTCTATTGAAGGAGCCATTGTGTTTTATACCTATCCCGGGGCATCAACCGCCAATTCCTCCTACTCACGAACCGAGTTGAGAGAGTTAATGAATCCGGCAGATTACGGTAAAACCAATTGGACTTTTGCAGAAGGAGGATACATGAAAGGAACTTTGGCAATGGCTGATATTTCTACAAATGATTCAGGAAATTATGACCGGGCTATTATCATGCAAATTCATGGCCGCTTAACCGATGAGCAGCGCGATTTAATTGGAGCAAAGGATAACAATGCTCCTCCTATTTTAAAAATTTACTGGACTTTTGGAAACGTTAGAGTTAAAACAAAAGTGCTGAAAAACCTGGACGCATCCTACGAAGAACTGCTTCAAACCGATGCCTGGGGCGATGATGAAGGATTTACCTTTTCAGAATCTGTTGGCTTCGACAAATTTACCCTGGAAGTAAAAGTTTCCGACGGTAGAATGGAAGTGGTTTTAAATGGAAAAGAATCGGTTGTTTATGATGATATCCATATTGAAAAATGGAGTGTGTTTGAAAATTATTTTAAGGCAGGAAATTATTTGGTTTCATTGGATGAGAGCGCCTATTCAAAAGTAAAATACTTTGACTTGGAAGTGAAGCATGATTAAATAATTTTTTGTTGAATAGAAATGAAATTTTAGATAGGGTTTACCATAACCCAGGTTATTAGTTTAGTTAGTTTTAGTTAGTTAGATTCGAAAGGGGACGGTTGGTCCCGTCCCCTTTTCTAATCTAAATCAATTGTAGAATGAACTCACGAAGAACATTTATAACAACAACTTCTCTTGCTTCTGCAGCGTTTCTTACCGGCATTAATGGTGCCCTTGCTGCAGGTTTTTCGCCTGTGCAAACGAAGCGCAACATTTACATTTTTTCGAAGCACTTGCAATGGCTCGATTACAATGGAATGGCTAAAACAGCGTGCGAAGTGGGTTTTGATGGAATTGATTTAACCGTTCGTCCGAAAGGACATGTGTTGCCCGAGCGTGTTAAGGATGATTTGCCGCTTGCAATTGAGGCAATAAAAAGTGCCGGCTTATTGGCCAACCGAATGACAACCGCAATTACCGATGCCGAAGATGCGCGAACAATTGATATTCTGGAAACAGCAGCCAAACTCGGTGTAAAACATTATCGCTTAGGTTGGTTGGCTTATAACAAAGAACTTTCAATTATACAGAATATAAAGGTTTTTAATACAAAACTGAAAAAGCTGGCTGAATTAAATAAAAAACTGGGTTTAACAGCGGCTTATCAGAACCATGCGGGAGTTATGGCAGGTGGCCCCGTTTGGGATATGGGTTTAATGCTCGACGAAATTGACCCAACCCTGGTTGGAATTCGTTACGACATCAGGCATGCAACAGTTGAAGGAGGTACAGCATGGCCATTGGGAATGAAATTTATTGCAGACAAAATCAACAGCTTCGATATAAAAGATTTTTACTGGAAAGAAAACAATGGCGAGTGGAAACCCAACAATGTTCCGCTTGGCAAAGGCATGGTTGATTTTAACCAATACTTTGAAATGATTAAAAGCCATAGCATAAAAGGAGATTTTACATTGCATCTCGAATATCCGATTGGCGGTGCTGAAAAAGGTGCCGGCAAACTCAGCTGCGCTCCCGAGGATGTAATTGCTGCCATGAAACAAGATTTGAATTATTTAAAAAAACAGGTACAAACGCTTTAGTTTAATGAAAAAAATAATCTACATCATACTATTTTTCTTACCGCTTGGTTTGTTTGCACAAGCAGAAATGGTACCATTTGGTCATGTTCCAACGGATAAGGAAATTATTGATTTGCTGGATGTGGAGCACTACCCCGAACTACAAGCCATACAAAACTCTTTTAACAGCGGAAAACAAGAACAGGCTCTTGAGGAGCTTACACAATATTTTAAAGAACGATTCTCGGAACGTTATTTTTTCGATTGGAAAAACTTTGAACAGCGTTTTAGCGAATACAATACTTTGTATTCAGGTAGAGAAGTTTTTCACCGCAGGGAAGCTTACCGTCATTTGGATTTATACCCTGCAGCTACACAATGGAAGATAGGTTTTAAAAACTTAAAAGGCGAAACGGTAACATCGTACCCATACCGCCATCTTGCCCGCCAGCACAAAGCTGATGATATTGCTTTTATGTATCATTACACCGGCAACAAAAAATATTTGGATTATATTCCGGAGCAGGCAACCTCCTTAAACGCTTCTTTTAACAACAATCAATTTGAAATTATTGAGGATGGCAATGGTGTTTACGAAGTGTATCGCGTAGGCAACCGGGTGTACAACTGGCTAATGGTGCACCAGATTCTGTTGGCTTCCGATGAATATTCGGTAAGGCAACAAATGGAAATGATTCGTACCTTCCTGCACAGCGCGGCAAAAATGTATCACCATAATGCAGCGTATCACGAGGGAAACCATCAAACCCGCGGAATGAGCGCCCTGGCCATGCTTTCCTTTTTATTCCCCGAAATTAAGGGGGCCGACCTTTGGCAGCATCGCTCGCTGGCTCGTTTAGAGGAGCATCTTGAAAAGGAAATTTATGCCGATGGTTTTCAGTTTGAGCGCACGGTGCACTACCACATTGCCGATATTGAAAACTATTTCTATCCCTACCAGTTGGCAAAAATAGGAGGGGTAGAGCTAAAACCCATTTGGGACCAGCGCATTAGCGGTTTATTTGACGTGTTGCTGAAAATTGCATTGCCCAACGGAAACGCTCCGGTTTTGCAAGACGACACCCGCGAACCCTGGGCCGATTTTAATAAAATTGACAATACCATGGCAAAAGGCGCTTTACTTTTCGGAAAGCCCTCGTATAAATATTTTGCTTCATCAAAGGTGGCTTCAAACGACTATTGGTTTTTTAAAACCGAACAATTGGAGCGTTTAAAAGAAATTAAAGAAGAGGCGCCCGAAATAGGCTCGTGTACATTGCCCGAAACAGGATATTACATGATGCGCAATGGCTGGGATGAGAATGATGTGTATCTGATTGTGAGCGCCGGATTTACACCTGAAAAACCCGCCCACCAGCATGCCGATATGTTGGGTATTGGTGCCTACGCTTTTGGAAATATGATTTTGCCCAATTACCAGGTGAGGTATTACCTGGAAGATTTTCCGGCTTTTAAAAACTCGTGGGTAAAAAATGTGGCATTGCTCGATTCTATTCCGCAAGGGCGCGAGTGGAAAGGCAATAAAGGGGGCAGTGGCTTTGGCGAGTGGTTGGGAATTCCTGAACCTGAAGTGTTGGCATGGAAGACATCCGATGATTTCGACTTTTTTGCAGGAAGCCACAACGGCTACGAAAAAGAAAATACAAGATATTACCGCTCGGTAATTTTTATAAAAGATGGTTTTTGGTTAGTACGCGATTATTTTGTTGGCGAGGGACAACACTCGGCTCAACAGGTTTGGCAAGGGCATTACGAAATGGAAAAGAAAAACCTACACGCCCGTTCTGTTTTTCCGAACAGTGCTGGTTTAGAGGTGATTCAACTGGCCGGCGAAGTGGACAACATTCAAAAAGCATCGGCGCGTAGCAAAGGCCGGCTTGTTTTTAATAAGGAATTTCAGAATAAAACCTCCTGGACAACCTTGCTTTACCCCTTTAAAAACTTTGAAGTACGTTTAATGATTGACGATTACAACAACTTTAAAGCCGACGAGTGGCAAGTGCTTAACAACGAAAACAGCCCGATAAAAACCGATGCTGCACAACAAATTTTTAAGAATAACAACTATCTGCTAATTGATGTTTCAGAAGCAGAATTGAACGATAAAAATATAAAGGTTTCAGCTAAAACTGACCTTTGGGTTAAGGCTGCTGAAAATGGATTAGAAATAACAAACTGTGGTATTCAAACTGTTGAGATAAATAACAAGAGTGTAAAACCCGGAGAAACCATAAAACAATAATGAGCAAAACAAAAACAAATAAAAGTTTATTGCAAAAACTTATTGCCCTGGTGCTTTCGTTTGGTCCCGGCATTTTTGCCATTGGTTATACCATCGGTACCGGTAGCGTTACATCAATGATTGTTGCCGGAAGTTCGTTTGGTATGCAGTTGCTTTGGGTATTGTTGCTAAGTTGTATTTTTTCCGGTGTGCTTATTTTTTCTTACGGACAGTATGCTTTGGTTACCGGCGAAACCGCCTTGTTTGGTTTTAAAAATCACCTGAAGGCAGGTAAGCTAATTGCCATTCTCATTATTGTCGGAATATCATTCGGGCAATGGAACTCGCTAACCGGAATTTTAGGAATTTCTGCCAATATGATTTTTGAAATACTGGCCATCTATTTTCCGGCAATCAGCAATTCCGAATACGAAATTGTACTGGGTGTTGCCATCGTAATTATAATAGCTTTTTATGCTTTGCTGATGGTGGGTAAATACACTTTCTTCGAAAAAATTCTGGTGATTTTTGTGAGCATTATGGGGCTTTCGTTTATCGCCTCATTGTTTTTTGTGTTTCCGCAACCTGCCGAAATTATCGAGGGTTTGCTTCCGTCAATTCCCCATGTGGAAGGCGGAAAAATGCTGACAGCTGCTTTTGTGGGAACAACCATGGCTTCGGCCACGTTCTTATCCCGCCCACTTTTTGTAAAAGGTAAAGGCTGGACAATTAAGGACCTGAAAAAGCAAAAAAACGACTCGATAACCGCAGCTGTGCTGGTTTTTGTTATCAGTGGTTCGATTATGGCCGTAGCTTGCGGTGCACTTTTTCACGAGGGCAAAGTAGTTACGAAAGTACTCGACATGGTTAATACCCTGGAACCTGTTGCAGGCCGTTTTGCACTTACCATTTTTGTTTTCGGAACATTGAGTGCAGGGCTTTCATCAATTTTTCCATGCCTGATGATTGCACCTTTGTTGCTGGCTGATTACCAGGAGGGAAAACTCGATACCAATTCAAAACAATTCAGAATAGTTACTGCAATTGCAGCTTTGGTTGCCTTGTGGGTGCCCATTGCAGGGCAAAACCCAATTCAGGCACAAATTTTAACCCAGGTATTTAATGTGTTTGTATTGCCGCTTGTTATAATCGGAATAATAATTCTGGCAAACAGTAAAAAACGTATGGGAGAATATAAGTTAAGTTGGGCGGTAAATGCCGGTTTGGGGTTGGCGCTAATTTTTTCACTGGTAATTTCCTGGAACGGGGCAGTGGCAGTTTTAAATTATTTATAGAAAAGAGCAAATGATAAAATATTTCAAGATATTATTTCTTTTAATTGTGGCAGCTACACAAGCTCATGCCGAAGTGTACAGGGTTAGTTCAGAAAACGAACTGGATGCCGCAGTGGCAAAGGTAATTCCTGGCGATACCGTTTTGTTGGCTTCGGGCAACTGGAACGATGTGGAGTTGGAATTTAAAGGCGACGGAACAGAACTTTCGCCAATTGTTTTTGCTGCCGAAACCCTGGGGCAAACTATTTTTACCGGCAACAGCCGCATCGAAATTAGTGGCTCGTGGCTGGTGGTACGCGATTTTATTTTCCGCGATGGCGATATCAGCAGCAGCGGGCATATTGTTGCTTTCCGCACAGGAACTTCAGAGCTGGCGCACAACTGCCGCTTAACCAATGTAACCATCGAAAATTACAATCCTGCCAATGGCAATGTCGATACCAAATATGTTTCGTTGTACGGAACCCACAACCGTGTCGACCATTGCAGTTTCTCCGGAAAAACAAACTCGGGCGCAACCTTTGTGGTTTGGCTCGATGCTACACCCGATTACCATTTAATTGACCACAATTATTTTGGGCCACGTCAGGATTTGGGCGAAAACGGTGGCGAAACCATTCGCATCGGAACCAGCGACTGGGAAAGCTACAATTCGAACTGTACGGTTGAATACAACGTGTTTGAAGAGTGCGATGGCGAGATTGAAATTATTTCAAATAAATCCGTAGGCAACCACTATCGTTACAATACTTTTAGCAACTGCGAGGGAACATTAACATTACGCCATGGTTCGGATTGCTGGGTGTACGGTAACTTCTTTTTCGGCGATGGGCAAAAACGAAGCGGAGGTGTTCGTATTATTGGCCCGGGGCACCGTGTGTATAATAACTACATGGAAAACCTTGCCGGAGATGGTTATCGTGCAGCCATTTGTTTAATGAATGGTGTGCCCAATTCGCCGGCAAATCGCTACCGCCAGGTTGATGATGCAAAAGTTGGCTTTAATACCATTGTAAATTGCAAAGAACCGTTTATGATTGGCGCCGGAGCAAACGATGAATTGTCGCTGGCACCCATAAATTCGTTCATCGAAGACAACCTGGTTGTTTCGCAGCAGGGACGCGATTTGGTAGATGTAGACGAAGATAGCAATGCTGATGGTGTTACCTGGAAAGGAATTTATACTGATGCTGAAACTATTGGAATTACTGCCGATGGTTTTATTCAAACCGAACTGCCAATGGTTTTAAGTGGTGCCATGCAAACGCCCGCTGCTGAGAATCCGGTAATTGGAGCGGCCGTACCGGGTGTTTTCGATACGCTTTCGGTTGATATTGACGGACAAACGCGTCCCGAAACAGCAAAAGATGCTGGTTGCGACCAGCTTTCGGATGAGGCAAAAACCATTCAACCCTTAACAAAATCTGATGTTGGAGCCGATTACGATGTACCAACGTATTCTGAAATAATTAAAGCGGCGAAACCAAAAATTTGGCTGTCGCAGGGGATTTTAAAAGTCAATTTTGAAAACGAAAAAGAACGCACGTTGTCGATGTTTACAATAGACGGAAAATTACTCGCACAAAGCAGTGTCTATGCACAAAACGTTACAAAGTCGGTTACAAATTTTCCGAGGATTTTTATTGTTGAAATTCGTGATGTGCAAAATCGTTATGCAGTAAAACTTATTAGATAAAATGAAAAGAAGACTTACATATAGTTTTTTATTATTTGCAGTTGTTTTGTTTTCGTGCCAGCCAAAAGAGGTAGTGCAGGAAAACACGGGTTTTCCAAAATTAATTCTGCAAAAAGCGGCTGTGCCGGCTTTGGTTGATGGGATAGAAAAATACCCCATGCTTCAAACTTCCTTTGCTCAGGCAAAAGAAACTGCCGATAAAGGAATCGAGGCCGGAATTACTGTTCCTTTCCCGAAAGACCCGGGTGGTGGCTATACCCACGAAAAGCATAAGCTTAATTACATTGAAATGTACAATGCAGGGGTGGTTTATCAACTTACCGGCGACGAAAAATATGCCGTTTTTGTTCGCGATATGCTGAATGAATATGCTACGCTTTACCCAACTTTGGGCATTCACCCAATGAAAAAGAATCAATCTCCCGGGAAGCTGTTTTGGCAGGGCTTAAACGAGTCGGTTTGGCTGGTGTACACCATTCAGGCTTACGATTGTATTTATGAATTTCTTTCAGCAGAAGAACAAGCAAACATTGAAGAAAACCTGTTCAAAAAAGTAGTTGAGTTTTTTACGGTTGAAGACAAGTATTCGTTCGACCGTGTGCACAACCACGGAACATGGGCCGTAGCTGGTGTTGGAATGACCGGAATGGTTTTGGGCGATTCCTTGCTGGTTCAAAAAGCATTGTATTCAACCAAACTCGATGGCTCTGGCGGTTTCTTAAAACAAATCGACGAACTGTTTTCGCCCGATGGTTATTATGCTGAAGGGCCATATTACCAGCGTTATGCATTAATGCCGTTTATTGTTTTTGCGCAGGCTTTGGACAATAATTTACCCGAATTAAAAATATTTGAATATAAAAATGGTTTGTTGCCCAAAGCGGTTACTACGGTTTTGCAGCTTACCATTGCCGATGGAAAATTCTACCCCATAAACGATGCCATTAAGGAAAAATCGTGGATGACACCCGAATTAATTTTCGGAACCGATATTGTGTACAAACTAACAGGAAACAACAAGCTTTTAAATGTGGCCGAATACCACGGAAAAGTAATGTTGAGTGCCGAAGGTTTAGCCGTAGCCAAAGCAATTGCTGAGGGCAAAACCGAAAGGTTTGAACGTGTACCGATGCTAATTTCTGATGGTGCCAATGGCGATAAAGGAGGTTTAGCATTGCTTCGAATGGGCGACAGCGAAAACCAGACATCGGTGCTGTTTAAATTTGCCTCGCAGGGAATGGGCCACGGGCATTTCGACCGTCTGGGGATTTCACTTTACAACAAAGGCGAAGAAATTATTCCCGATTATGGTGCGGCACGTTTTCTTAACGTAGCAGCTAAAGAGGGTGGACGTTACCTGCCCGAAAATAAAACCTGGGCAAAACACACCATTGCGCACAATGCACTGGTGTTAAACGAGCAGTCGCATTTTGCCGGTAAACTAAAAGCTGCCGAAGAAAACGACCCCGTTTTAGTGTTTGCCGACCTGGAGAATCCTGCTGTACAAATTGTTTCGGCCACCGACGAAAATTGTTATGATGGAGCAAGCCTGAACCGCACTGTGGCCATGCTTCAGGTGGAGGGCAGAACTTACGTAATCGACCTGAATAATGTTAAAAACGAAAGCAGTGCCATGCTTGATTTGCCGGTTTATTTTAACGGTCAAATTCTTAGCGCAAACTTCGATTATACAAGATTAAACCAATATAAAGTTTTGGGAACAGACCAGGGCTACCAGCATTTAATTGTTGATGCAACAGCCCAAAATTTGCCGGCAACCGCCAGCCTAACCTGGATGCAAGGCAATGGTTTTTATACGGTTTCAACCTTAGCTGATGCGAACACCGAATGCTTTATTACCCGCCTTGGTGCCAACGACCCCGATTATAATCTGCGCCACCAAATGGGAATGGTATTTCGTTTCCCGAAAGCAAAAAATAAAAAGCTGCTAACGGTTTACGAAATGCATGGCGATTACAACCCGGCCAGCGAGGCGGTTTTAAATTCCGAAGGCTCGGTTAAAAGCCTGCAATTAATTGAGGGCGACGATGAAAAAGTGGCCATTCTGTTGCAACTAAAAAATGAAAAAACAATACAACTCTTGCTCGATTTAAAATTTGCCGATTCCGTAACGAATACGGTACAAATTAATGGCGAGACCTTGAGTTGGGACAAAAATTATAAAGTATCAATTAAATAAAATAACAAATTATGGCAAGCGAAAAATTTATTAAAAACAGCGAGAATTGGGAAGAACTTGGTGGTGGAGTATCACGTCAGTTCCAGGGTTGGGACAACCAGATTATGATGGTGAAAGTAAAGTTTGAAAAAGGTGCAGAAGGTGCGCCACATCAACACTTTCATACGCAGGCAACCTATTGTGCTGCCGGTAAGTTCGAATTCGTTATCGATGGCGAAAAAAGCATCATCGAGGCAGGTGAAGGCGTTTACATTGCACCAAACCTACTGCACAGCGCCGTGTGTTTAGAGGCAGGTATATTAATCGATGTATTTAGTCCGGTTCGCGAAGATTTCCTTGACGGAAGCGGTGTTTCGTATTTCGGAGATAAAAAATAAGAAAGACTAATAGATTCTGAAATTCAAGATTGTTAGACAAAAAAGTCTAATAGTCTCAAAATCTAATAATATGAAACGAGCATGTAAAAAAATTACACCCAAGTGTATAATTAAAATACTGCGAGTTCCATACTATACCTTTAAAAACAAACAATTTTAATAGTATGAAATTAAAAGGATTACGCTGGTGGATTATCGGGCTTATTGGCCTGGCAACCATCATAAATTATATCGACCGAAGTGCTTTGGCAATTATGTGGCCAAGTATTTCAGAAGACCTGGGAATGACCAAAAACGACTATGCTTTAATACTTAATGTATTTATGATTGCGTATGCAGTGGGGCAGTCGGTTTCCGGAAAACTATTTGATAAAATAGGAACCCGCATGGGATACGTTGTGGTGATTATTGTTTGGGGCTTGTCTTCATTCTTCCATTCAATGGCACGCGGCCTGTTGTCGTTTAGTTTCTTACGTGTTACTTTGGGTTTAGGCGAGGCCGGCAACTGGCCGGGAGCTGCTAAAAGTAATGCCGAATGGTTTCCGATTAAAGAACGTGCAATTGCACAGGGAATTTTTAATGCAGGAGCATCAGTAGGGTCTGTTATTGCTCCTCCGCTAATTGCTGTATTATGGGCAGCTTTTGGCTGGAAAATTACCTTTATGTTTGTCGGTTCGTTTGGCCTGCTTTGGTTAATTCCGTGGTTGTTGATAAACCGCGCCGGAGTTGATAAACACCCTTGGTTAACCGACCTGGAACGTGATTACATAAAAAAAGGTCAGCACAAATCAGAACAAAAAAGCGACTCAAAAGGAAAAAGCATTGGTCAGATTCTTTCATACAAAGAATCGTGGGCAGTGTTAATCGGGCGTTTCTTCTTAGAGCCAATCTGGTGGTTGTTTGTTGGTTGGATGCCATTGTATTTGGCTGATGTTTACGGGTTTAATGTAAAAGAAATTGGCTTCTTTGCCTGGGTGCCTTATGTAGGAGCCGCAATTGGAAGTATTGCCGGTGGCTGGTTTTCAGGCAATTTAATGAGTAAAGGAAATTCGGTTAACCGTTCGCGTAAAACAACCATTGTAATTGGTGGTGTAATTATGTTTTTAGGATTGATTGCAACGGTGATGTTTGCCGATTCTGCTGAAAAATTTGTGGCAATTGTTGCCTTTGTTCTTTTCGGTTTCCAGTTTGCTATTAGCAACGTGCAAACTATCCCAAGCGATTTATTCAGCGGAAAATCGGTTGGCTCATTGGCCGGACTTGGTGGTTCAGTAGGTGTATTCTCAGTTATTGTGATGAACTTCCTGGTACCAAAAGTGGTAGACGCATTTGGTTACAACCCGATTTTTGCAACCATCGGAATTTTTGTCCCGCTGGGCGTATTGGCGATTTTCTTCTTTGCCAAAAAAATTCAGTCGGTAGAAGAAGCTTAGTAGTAGAAAATAGAAATAGATTTTAGGATTAGAAAATGGTTTCATCCCTCAAATTAAAGACTGATGAAGCTTGAAATAAAAACATTAAAAATATAGAGATTATGAGTTCAAAGGTAGCAGTTATTACAGGAGCAACAGGCGGTATTGGTTTTGCAGTGGCAAAACAATTAGGAAAAGATGGGTATACTGTAGTGTTAAATGGTATTGAAGACGAAGCCGGCGCTGAAAGAGTAAAAGAGCTGGCGGCAGAAGGAATTACAGCAGAGTACTATGGCTTTGATATGACCGACTCGGCAGCGGTAACCGAGAATATTACAAAAATTGGTGAAAAGTATGGAAAAATTGATGCACTGATTAACAATACAGGAGGTATTGGCGTAAGAGCTCGTTTTGAAGAAATGACCGATGAGCAATACAAGTTTGTTATGGCTCTTAATTTAGATTCGGTTTTTTATGCTTCAAGAGCAGCTATCCCTTTCCTTAAAAAGGGTGAAAATGCATCGATTATTAATTACACCTCGAATGCTGCCTGGAATGGAGCAGGACCAGGTGCCGGTATTTATTCAGCTTCAAAAGGTGGCGTGCAATCAATTACGCGTGCCTTGGCTAAAGATTTGGCAGAATATGGAATCAGAGTAAATGCTGTATCGCCGGGTACCATCGATACTCCTTTCCACGCGCAAATTAAAGCAACTAAACCAGAAGTTTTTGCTTCATGGAAAAACAGTGTGCTATTAGGACGCTTAGGTGAGCCGGAAGAAGTTTCGGGTGTTATTTCTTTCTTATTAAGCGATGCTGCCTCTTTCATTACTGCTGAAACCATTCAGATTGGTGGTGGACAGGCTCTGGGAATTTAATTGGCAATTGAAATTTCAGGTGGTTTATTTCCAAAACCATCTTTCGCATAGTTTAGTTTGACTAGTTAGTTTCAACAGCCGGATACATCAAAAATCTTCTGACATAAAGTTGTGTATTCGGCTGTTTTTTTTAAATGAAATTAGTGGATGGCTCTTAGTCATTTATCTTATGTTTTCTGTAAATAAAAAAAACAAAATCATGGCAAAAATGAACATCAAACCAGCCTCGGAATGTACCTACGATTGTATTTCATTGGGTGAAGTAATGTTAAGGCTGGACCCGGGTGAGGGGAGGATTAGAACAACACGTCAGTTTCGTGCCTGGGAAGGCGGTGGCGAATACAATGTATCGCGCGGCCTGAGAAGGTGTTTTGGAAAGAAAACAGCAATTATTACAGCGCTGGCAGATAATGAAGTTGGCGCTTTGGTTGAAGATTTTATGCTGCAAGGCGGCCTTGATACCCAGTTTGTAAAATGGGTGCCTTACGATGGTTGTGGGCGAACAATTCGCAACGGGCTGAATTTTACCGAACGTGGTTTTGGTATCCGTGGTGCCAAAGGTGTTTCCGACCGTGGTAATACAGCTGCGTCACAACTAAAACCGGGCGATATTGACTGGGAATACATTTTCGGAACACTTGGTGTACGCTGGATGCACACGGGTGGTATTTT